>Ga0065704_10070140_pt1 | contig 482257 bp, 457 predicted proteins | sample SwiRhicommuniRL2_FD_59091 | JGI IMG/M metagenome (GOLD analysis project Ga0065704, IMG submission 59091) | Switchgrass rhizosphere bacterial communities from Rose Lake, Michigan, USA - RL2 v2 (version 2) | ecosystem: Host-associated > Plants > Roots > Rhizosphere > Soil | place: East Lansing, MI
AATGGTTGGGATGGTACCTGGAAAGGCCAGGCACAGGAAGTGGGCAACTACAGCTACCAGATACGGATAGCCTTCCCTGATGGCTATGTAGAAAGCTACAAAGGTGAAGTAACGCTAGTGAGATAATCAGAGAAATAGTAAATATCTAATACCCCCCTTTTCAGGGGGGTATTTATTTATAGTTCAATCGGTTGCGAACAAAAGTTGTGGATAATAGTTATTCCGTATCTTTGCGGCCCAACACGTTCTTTTATACAATATGATTAGTCGCAGAAACATCCGGGTAAAAGTTATGCAAACGTTATATACACTTGCAAGTTTTGAGCCGGGTGAGCCAGAAGCAGATAAAAAGCTGGCTTCCAACATCCTGAACGATAAGCTTTCACGCTCACTCGATCTGTTTACCATTTCCATACTTTACACATTACGCATTGCGCAATATGCTGAGACCGATGCTGTGCAGCGCGCTTCTAAATATCTGCCTAGCGAAGAAGATAAAAATGTAAATACCAAAATAGCGGGTAATGAATTCATTTGGCAAGTACTGGATAATGGTACGTTTAAGGAGCGTGTAAAGGATGCTAAGCTTGAGCACTATGTAAGCGACGAATGGATAAAGAAGACATATCAACAGCTAACAAAAACCCCAGAATATTCTGATTATACAGAGGCTAAGGAGCGTAACCCAAAATCGGAAAAAGCAATTATCCGTTTTATCTGGGATAAGATGATACTTGAAAATGAGCCCTTACAAACCTATTTTGCTGAGGAACTACCCGGCTGGGAAGACGATAGGGAGATGACACTAATGCTTATGGAGAACTTCTTTAAAAGCAGCAGCAAGATCAACTTCCTGAATCTTATATCGACAGAAAAAAGAGAATATGCGCATAGCCTGGCGCATACTGTCATGGAAAAAGAAGAATATTGCATGAGCCTGATACAACCTAAGCTCATCAATTGGGATGCTGAACGTGTAGCACTCATCGACCTTCTTCTACTGCGTATGGGTGTTTGCGAGTTACTCTACTTCCCTACCATACCTACCAAAGTAACCATAAACGAATATATTGAAGTAGGTAAAATGTACAGTACACCACAAAGTGGCCAGTTTATAAACGGTGTGTTGGATAACATACTGAAAGACCTAGAAAAAGAAAAACTGATCAATAAACAGGAACGCGAAAGGAAACCATAATTTTGCCGGGCATGAAGACATTTTTTACAATTATTGCTACCGCATTATTAGCCATTTCGATAGTGGCTTGTAACCAAACTGGTGAAAAAGCAGAGTTGAAAAATAAAGATCTGCTGTCTACAGACATAGTAAATAACCCTAATACAGCTTCGGGTATAGATACTACGGTGATGGGCATACAACCAGTAATGACATTCGTCGACACTATTCACGATTTTGGTATGATGAAGGATGGTGAAGTTGGCGTACATGATTTTGAATTCTCGAATACCGGAAAAAGTCCATTGATCATCAATAACGCAAGCGGCTCTTGTGGTTGCACGGTACCGGAATACCCTCATGAACCAATTGCTCCGGGAAAAAGCGGTGTACTGAAGGTGAAATTTCATTCAGCAGACAAACTTGGTCATCAGGAAAAATCAGTAATTGTGACGACCAATTCTAGCAAAGGCACGCATATGCTTTACATAAAAGCCGATGTTAAAAAATAATAACTAAACCACAATAAAAATAACAAGTAATGACCGTAACATTTTCTGCAATACTGTTGCAAGCACAGGGAAGCCCAATGCCATCACTATTTATCATGCTGGGTATGGTAGTAGTAATGTATTTCTTTATGATACGCCCACAGTCTAAACGTGCTAAAGAACAAAAGAAATTTGCTGATGCGATAGCTGCCGGCGAATACATAGTTACAACTGCAGGTATACACGCAACAATCAACCGTGTAAACCCTGATGGCACACTGCAAATCGAAACCAGCCGTGGTAATTTCATGATCATCGAGCGCTCTGCCGTATCTATGGAAATGACTAATGCCCATCGCAAAAAAATAGACGCCGCTAGCAATACAGCTACTGCTGCTACAAAATAATACTACCACCAATGCTGAAAGTAGGAATAACAGGCGGCATTGGCTCGGGGAAATCTACCGTATGCCAAGTGTTCAAAACACTTGGCATACCTATTTTACACGCCGATGATACCGCTCGCTATCTGATGACGAATGATGAAACACTCATCGCTAAAATCAGACAATTGTTGGGTGATAGTGTTTACATCAACAACAAACTCAACAGAACTCAGATCGCAAGTATTGTTTTCAAACAGCCTGAAATGCTGGAGCAGCTAAATGCAATTGTGCATCCGGCTGTTAAACTCTATAGCGAAAAATGGATGAGCAACCAGGCAACACCATATGCTATAAAAGAAGCGGCTATATTTTTTGAAAGCGGCACCAATACAGATATGGATGTAATGATAGGTGTATATGCATCGCTCAACATACGTATACATAGAGTTGTGGAAAGAGATGCCGTAACACACGAACAAGTACTTGAGCGTATATCGCAACAGATGGATGAAGATGAAAAAATGAAGCGTTGCGATTATGTAATAAACAACGACGATAAACAAGCCATCATTCCGCAAGTACTTGCGTTGCACAAAATACTGCTTGAGCGAGTTAACAGCCGATAACTACTCGCCAAATATCTTCTTCAGGTAAGGACGGTATTGTTTTTTATTTTCTTCATTAGGCTCGTCTGCCAACATTCTATACAAAGACTTTTTTAGCGTATCAAGCTTCTGCTGGGCCTCATTCTTCTCTTTGTTGGTTCGCGAATCTTGCACCTGTTTTTTATAATAGTTAGCGGTTTCAATCAAATAGCCACCCATTGGTGCACGATATGTAGCTATTGACTCACTGTTGTGTGTCTGTACCAACAATTCAGTGGTTTTCCGAAACATCATAGTATCATAGACATTGCGCAGGTAGATATTTAAAGCATTTGACAACCCTATCTTCGAATGTCCATACACCCTTATCGCATCCCTTTCAAATATAGGATAGTCTTCTACCCTACCTTTGGCCGCTATGATCTCCCATGCAACAGTCTGTAGATCTAATTTAGGATTTATGCTTATTACTTTCTTAGCAAGCGCATAGGCGGTATCATCCTTCATTTCATCAAGAGCCCGTAGTGCAGCGGCTGCTACTATATAAGAACTATCACCAATTGCGGCTAACATCTCCTCCTTTACCGACTTAACCTTCCACTCACCAAGCAACTCAAATGCTGCGGCACGTACACTTATGTCTGCATCATTTACAGCCATAAACACCACATCGCTACGCCATTTATCTTCCCACTTCTTACCTTTTGCATATGCTAGTATCATTTGTACTCCATACTCTCGTATTACGGCATCTTTATCTCTCAGGGCCAGGTTGTATATGTTTTGGGTAGCAGTATCATCAAGCTGTTTACGTACCGTGAGCATGGCATTCAGCTTATTCAAAATATTATCGGTGCTAGCTAAAAACTGTTGTTGCCAATTTGAAGGTCTTTTATCCTCGGTAAGCGTACCTACCAACCAATGCCTGGTATCGGGGATAATAAGTGGCGCAACACCATTTCTATATGGATAAGTAAACACGTGCTTCTTCTTATTAACATCCCAGTTTACAACAACTTTATCCGTTCCGTAAATCAACTCTGTTTTTAATGGTAGTACATACAGGCCGCTATCTTGTTTCTGTGTTACAACTACCTGTAGCTGCTGTGCTGCATCATCATAATTATACTTAATATCGAGCTCAGGATGCCCACCGCTATAATACCATTGATTGAAGAACCAGTTCCAATCCTGTCCTGTAGCTTCTTCTACCGCCATACGCCACTGCGCTACCTCTGCCGATTGCAAAGCGTTCCTGGTAAGGTAAATGTTCATAGCGCGATAAAAGGCTTCGTCGCCTATTAAGCCATGCAGATAATGCAATATGATAGCACCTTTCTGGTAAGATATACGGTCAAACATCTTCTCTCTGTCCTCATAATAATAGCGCAGCAAAGGAACATCGGAAGAGTATGCCTGTCCGAGGTAAGCCTTCAGATTGGTGTACCATTCCATATCAGCCTTGGCCTCACCATATTTATGGTTAAACCAGAGTTGTTGGCCATAAGTGGCAAAAGACTCACTCAAGGTTAGGTTAGACCACGACTCAAAGGTCACGTAATCTCCAAACCATTGGTGAAACAATTCATGTGCAACAATGCTTTCATTATCAGCATCAGCTATCTCCCGCCTGTTCTTATTCATGAATTCGCCAAAAAGGCTTGCACTGGTATTTTCCATAGCTCCGGAAACATAGTCTCGTACAACTACCTGGCTATATTTAGCCCAAGGATAAGGCACACCTGTTATTTCAGAAAAATAGGCGATCATCTCAGGAGTGCCCCTGAACATATCTTTGGCATATTGTTGATAATCAGGTTCTACATAATAGCTTACCGGAGGCCATAGGTCTTCAGTATTGTATGGCTGATCTTGAACAACTGCAAACTTGCCTATTGCAAACATTGCTGCGTACGCCTGTATTGGTTTGCTGATACCCCAGGTATCTGTACGCATTTTTCCATCGCGCTCCTGCTTCAACAGAGATCCATTGCTTAGTGTTGTAAAACTATCGGGCACAGTAAGCGATATCTCAAATGAAAAACGGCTGTTGGGTTTATCAATCGTTGGCATCCAATGCGAATTCGATTCCGTTTCACCTTGTGTCCATATTTGGGCGGGCTTGCCGGGTATCGCATAATCAGTATTAATGAAATATAATCCCCTATCCTCACTAATTGCAGCGCTACCCCCTACCGGAGCAGCATATGGCATTGCTTTATACTTTATATACAGCGTAATATGCTCCTTTACAGTATAGTTCCTGTCAAATTTCACTTTTATGCTATCACCGTCTTCAAATTTCAACGGCATATATACGCCATTGCCAACCAATACTACAGAATCTACCTTCATGCTTTTAGCATCCAGTACCAGGCTGTCTGTGGGGTAAAAATATGGGTGTAATGTTATCCATGCCTGTCCATCAGCCGTCTTCTGTTTCCAATTGAAGCTAAGTGCTACTTTTGTATGTTCTATATCCCAGGCCTGTGTAGCCGCCGCCCTGTACAAGCCAGATGTTTTAGCGTAAATTTCTATGGGTTCAAGCTCAATAGCATTCTTAGCCAATCTTTTGTTAGCACAGCCCATTTGCACAAAAGCAAGAATGACAATAACCAGATAGGAATATTTTTTGCTTGTATTCGATAACATATAAAAAACTAAGACGGGCTAAAGTAGTACTAATGACTGATTATAACATCACCGTATAAGGGTGATGAATGATTTAACAACATATTACTGACGATATAACATGAATATGGTTATTACGAGCCTGAAATCATTATTTTTGTCTCACAACAAGGGTTTCCATGCTTCAACTGACAGTAAACGAAAAGAATACTTACGCCGTAACCAATGAAAATGGTGCCTGGCATATCAATGATGCTGCGTCTGACTGGGATACGCAACTACAACCCAATGGCCTCATCAGCATACTGCACAACAACAAGAGCTATACAGCATTGGTAGAAAATATAGATACTAAGAATAAAGAATTGACCGTGAACATTAATGGCCAATCTTACAAAGTAGCTATAAAGGAGCCAATTGACCAGTTGCTGGCAAGTATGGGGCTTGATCTGAAGGCCATGCAAAAAGTAGAGCCTGTAAAAGCACCAATGCCTGGCATGGTTCTTAAAGTGTTGGTAGAACCCGGACAACAAATAAACAAAGGCGACGGCTTGCTGATACTTGAAGCTATGAAAATGGAAAACGTATTAAAAGCAAGCGCTCCTGCTACGGTCAAAAACATAAAGGTTGAAGAGCGCACCGCCGTAGAAAAAGGCGCTATACTGATAGAACTGGAATAAGCACATGGGCAGATCTTTTTTGAAACACTTTCTTGTTAGTATTGTATGCTTGCTGCTTGCGGCAGAGTTGCGTGCTGATGCTTTTTCGTACATATACATTCAGGGCGATAAACAGACCCCTTTCTATATAAAGTTTGAAGGAGAAATGCTACCGCGCTTCGGCAAGAATTACTATATCATTTCAGAATTGGCACCGGGACCTATCACTATACAGGTGCTATTTCAACAAAATGCCTTTCCTCCGCAAACGTTTGTGCTGCAAGTGCCTGAAAATGGTTTTCGTGGATTTTTACTAACCAGAAAAACCGAAAATTTCTCGTTATACGACATTCATCGCCAGTTCTCAATACCTGCATTCAACAAAATAGAAGATGATAAATATTTTCTGGAGGCTAAAGCAGGTGCGGCAGCATTACAGCCTGAACCTGCTATAGTATATGAAAAGCCTACCCCTGCTGCGGCAATAACAAAAGCCCCTAAACCTGCGGTAAGTAAAGCCACAACAAATGCTAAAACATTACCCAAACCAGCTACTAATACCGCAAAAACTTCTACATCAACAGGCCCCAAATTCATTAGTAACGTTGAGCTGAAAAACAAACGTGCTGATGAAGAAAACATGCTGCCAGCGGGCAAAATAGTAAAGAGTGAGTTGGCCATCATCAATAGCGATTGCCCTACTGCTATGGACAATGATGCTTTTGAAAAGCTACTGAAACGAGCAGGCGAAAAACCGTCTGATGACAGGCTTAAATACATATTTGAGCGCATGAATGATTGCTATACAAGCAACCAGGTAAGGCAGCTGGCAAGTATATTGAATAGCGATGCTGAAAGACTGACGCTACTAAAAAAGGCATACCCAAAAGTTACCGATCAATCGGCATTTGCCCGGCTGGAAAACCTGATGTCAACACCTGAGTGGAAAGGATATTTCAGAGATCTGATAAAAAAATAATCTATGAAAAAATACATTATAGCTGGCTTGCTGCTTAGCGTGGCTTTGTTCTCTTGCAAAAAGAGCAAAGAAGATAAAATAGCCCGTAAATGGCAGGCTTATGAATTGAATAGCCCACAGATGGATAACATGCTGGCAGAGCAGCAGGCCTTTATCGATACATTTGGTAAAAATAGTGACGCGGCAACCAACATAGCTATATACAACACAGCCAATGTAGATAGCTTGCGCCACGCCATGCAGGCTGAAGTAGACGATCTGAAAGCCCTGCAGCAACATGCCGTTACCAATACATGGTTCGACATACGCAAAAATGGCATTGCCGTAATGAACTTTAGCGGGCAAGTTGATAGCGTAAACTGGTATTTTGATGAAGAGGGTGCCTTGATACTGGACCAAATGAAACTGAAAGGTACCGGCACCAAAATAGTTATGGAGATCGTATCTCTGGAGGATACAATGATGAAGCTTCGTTTTACCGAAAACGGCCTCACCAGTTCGGTAACTTTTAGGCCTGAAAAATAAAATATCAAGTACTATCTTTACGCCCTCGTAAGCACAGATAAAAATTACAATAAATTTTATGCGTACTATACCTTTCCGTCAGGCACTCCGCGAAGCTATGGAAGAAGAAATGCGTCGCGACGATCGCATTTTCCTGATGGGTGAAGAAGTAGCCCAATACAATGGTGCCTACAAAGTGAGCCAGGGCATGCTGGATGAATTTGGCCCTCGCAGGGTAATTGACACTCCTATTGCCGAACTCGGCTTTGCCGCTATTGGCGTAGGTGCTGCCAGCAATGGTACACGCCCTATAGTTGAGTTTATGACGTGGAACTTCGCTGTACTTGCGCTTGACCAAATACTTAACCACGCTGCAAAAATGCTGTCGATGAGTGGTGGACAATTTGGATGCCCTATAGTATTCCGCGGCCCTAATGGGTCTGCCGGTCAGCTGGGAGCACAGCACTCACAAGCTTTCGAAAGCTGGTTTGCTAACATACCGGGTATAAAAGTAGTGTCAGTATCCAACCCATACGACGCAAAAGGCCTGCTGAAATCAGCCATACGCGATGAAAATCCGGTTGTTTTTATGGAGAGTGAGGTGATGTATGGCGATGTAGGTGAAGTACCCGAAGAAGAATACCTGATACCAATAGGTAAATGTGATATCAAACGTAAGGGTACGGATGTTACGATCGTATCTTACAACAAGATGATGAAAGTAGCCATGGGCGCTGCTGATGAACTGGCTAAAGAAGGCATTGAGGCTGAAGTGATAGACCTCCGCACCATCCGCCCGCTCGATTGGCAAACCATAGCTGAATCGGTAAAGAAAACTAATCGCCTGGTGATAGTTGAAGAGCAATGGCCATTCAGCAGCGTATCTTCAGAGATCAGCTACCGTATACAGAAAGAAATGTTCGACTACCTGGATGCACCGATTCGTCGTATTACATCAGCCGATGCTAACATGCACTACGCACCTAATCTGGTAGCGGCATATCTGCCCGATGTAAGCCGAACGGTAAAGCTGGTGAAAGAGGTAATGTACATGAAGAAATAACCTTTGTTAGAGATTATATGCTAAGCCCCTTTGCAGAACCGCTCAGGGGCTTAGTTTTGAAGTGACATATTTTATGAGCTCAGTTATCAAATCGGAAACTAAAGTTATCATTATAGGCGCGGGCCCTGCTGGTGCCGGCACGTCTATATACCTTACCCAAGCAGGCATACCACATGTTATCATTGACAAGGAAACCTTCCCTCGCGATAAGGTTTGTGGTGATGCATGCAGTGGCAAAACAGCATTTGTATTGCGCAAAGCAAACCCGGCATGGCTACAAGAGATATTTGATAACGGCGCAGAGTATACCCCTAGTCATGGTATCATATTCGTAGCACCTAATGGTAAAGCGCTAAACATACCTTACAATCCTAACCGCCAGCCCGGCGAGCAAGCTCCAGGCTTTACCACTCCCCGCTTAATATTCGACAATTTCCTGTTTAGCAAACTCCCTTCGCCACAGGCAACGATACATCAGGCAGCTTCCATAAAGAGTATAGACAAACAGAGCGATGGCACGGTGAAAGTAACCTTTACAAAAGGTGGAGAAACACACGAGGTTACCGCCCCTGTAATAGTTGGCGCCGATGGAGATAAAGGTATTGTACGCAAAAAATTTGTGAATGACACTGCATCTCCTAAGGCATATGCGGTAGGGCTTCGTGCTTATTATAAAGGCGTTACGGGTATGGATAAGAACAACTTTATAGAGTTGCACTTCTTGCCTGAAATGCTACCGGGATATTTTTGGATATTCCCACTACCCGATGGCACGGTGAATGTGGGTGTAGGCATCATATCATCGCGTATACGACAGAAGAAGATCAACCTGCGCGAGCAAATGTTGCATGCCATAAAGACCAACCCCAACATCAAAGACCGCTTTGCTAATGCTACACTTGTAGACAAGATACAAGGCTGGGGCTTACCAATGGGTATGGAACCACAATCTGTATCAGGCGATAATTATATACTGACAGGCGATGCTGCCAACCTGATAGACCCATTTAGCGGAGAAGGTATTGGTAATGCACTTTATAGCGGTATGCTTGCTGCCTATGCTCTGGAGAAAGCTGTGCAGGCCAACGACTATAGCGCTTCATTTTTGAAGCAAGAATATGATGATGTGTTGTATAAGCGCCTTGGGGCAGAACTAAAGCTAAGCGCAACACTTCAGCGTCTATGCCGTTTCCCATGGTTATTCAACTATGTAGTAAACAAAGCCAATAGAAGCCCATCGCTCAGCAAAACCATCAGCTTCATGTTTACTGATCTTGACCTGCGCGACCAGCTACGCAAGCCTTCTTTCTACGCCAAGATTCTCTTCAACAGGTAAGTTAATGATACACCACCTTATGTATGTATCTGCGCTCACCCAATTCAATATTCATTAAGTAAACACCGGAGTAGAACTTCGGTGTTTCTATTATACTGCGGTTGTAATTTTCGTTAGCCTGCAAACTTGTGCGGTACACTTCCCTGCCCGATATGTCTGTTATAACAATATTCATTCTGCTGGTGTTATTACCCGTCCAGTCGATATAAATACGCCCATCAGATACAGGATTAGGATAAATACTTACCAATTCGACCTTCGGATACAGCAGGTTATCAAAAACCTCAACATCATCAATTGCAATACCTTCAAAATTGGCGCTGGCATCTGTAAAAATGGAAAATCTCATACGCAGGTTCCCGCCGGCCGTATCTTTGGGTAGCTGGGTAATCGTTTCCTCCCATGCGAAACGGCCTTCAATTGTCCATATCTTGTAGGCGGTATCATTATACCAATTAATACCCTGATGACCACGCCCAAGCTTCATCCAGTTACTGCCATCAAAACTATACTCCACATAGGCCGCATCACACAATATCATTTCTCCACAATTCTCTACATCTATTATTTTCTTAAACCGCAATGTAGGATTCAACATTCCATTGATATCAAAACAGGGTGTATAGAGATGTGACTGTTCTTCGCTATTATACGTACCAGTCAGATTGGTCTTCCATGCATTGGTACCACTGGCTGCGCCTGTAACTTTTGATGAAGCAGGCGTTCCAAACTGCCAGGAATTATTCAAGCCATCAGAGAACCAACCAGCTTCTCCATTTTCAAAATCCTGCTTGTATGGAAAGATCGTTATCAATGGTTGGTTGATGAACGAATAATTCATAATGCTATCATTCTTTTTATAACTATCGCCTATCGCACTTAGCCATATATCCACCACATGTTTACCTGGTACAGCCAGGTTTGCCCTTTGCTGAAAGGTAAAATTGCGCACCTCTTTAGCACGCAGGCTAGCTATTGTTTCGGAAACAACATTACCGCCATCCATACGATAGTGAATAGTGATATTATCCAGTTGCTGGTTTACACCGTTGTATATCTTTACACTAATAGGTGTAGCTGAGGTAAGGCCGCATGCAGTACCTACGGGGTCTAAGACAGCAATAAGCTGCACATCATTTACCACCGTATATAGCTTCACATTATCGAAAGTAATGCCCGCACCATAGTTCAGACCACCAATAAGCGTAGTATCATTTTGGCCAAAACGTACCTGGAAGCTCGATGTCAATGATTGCTTATTCTTCAGTAATGCATCGCTAATAGATAACGAACCTGAATTAATGATATTACCGAGCGTAGAAAATTGCGGATTGACCCTATAAACACTTACCCATTTGGCCGTATCGCTGCCACGCACCCATACTTCATTGCCCTGCAAGCTATCGGGTACGCCATGTATGCGATAATCATACTCCACTCGCAGCTCTTCCCCTGCGGGATCGTAAGCAGCAAGATTGAAGGTGCCAACCATGCTATTGTTAGAGTACATCACGCTCTGTGTAGCATCCATACTGATAGACCGGTTGCCTTGTATAGTCAATGATGGATTGATATAACTACGTAGCCTGCCACTATCATTGGCATTCTTATAATCCCAATGTTCATTAGGTGTAAAGCCCATACTGTCAACCGAAGTTGTCAGCTCTCCCATTTGCTCAAAATCATCGGCAAATGGCAAGGTCATAGGGTCATTTTTCAGATGGCGATATACCCTTACAAAACTGTCATTAGCCGACACAGGATCAGGCATAAGCAGATTGGTAATAGCAGCACGCACCTCATAAGTGCCAGCAACAGACATGTCCACACCTGTTATATCCATATCTACAGTACCAAGTGCATCAATAGGGAAGTTAGACACCCTTGACTGCCAGGGACTACCATTGATGCTGTAGGAGAATCGGTAAAAATTGGTTGGCTCGTCATCCACATTGCGTACCTGAACACTAAGTGTCATATTGCTGCCCAGCTGTGAACTGGTGTTCTGCCGGCCACTTGCCGGCGACTTTATGCCCACCAAATGCATATCCCCATCGGATATACTGCCAGCACAGGTGCCGGTATTGGGCTGCCTTTTAATAGCAAGGCTGCGGTAGCCTGGCATAGTAGCAAATACAGGGCGTACTGCCACATAGTATAGTGTGTCTTCGCTGAGGCCATTGAACACATAAGAAGTATCAGTAGTAGTAGCCACGACCTGCATGTAAGGCCCAACCTTACGTAACAATTCGTAGCCTGCGGCATTGGGTATTGACTTCCAGCGGGTAGCTATATATCCCGGACACTGTACAGGATCAAGTACTATCACAGGTTGTGTATTGATAGCAAAATTGCCATTAGTTGACATATCAGCACCACCATTGCGCGATACACGCATACGACAATCTGCCGAATTGATATTGGCCGGTACAAACCAGGTATAATGGCGCTGGTCGGCAGGGATATTACTTGCAATATGAGTATAGTTAGCCCCACCATCTGTTGAATACTCAAGCAGGAAAGTGCCAGCATTATCCGGTGCATCCCAATAGATGCGGAGTGAATCAGCAGCCTTAACCTGTGCGCCTGTAGTTGGATAGCCCAACACTACGCCCTGGGGCACAAAATCGTAAGCGATGGCATAGGCCTGCGAACCGGAGGGTACAGCATAACCTTTAACGGTAACCGTATATGTGCCTGCAACAGGATTATCAACAACGATCTGCTCTGTATTATTCAGGTGATCTTCGCGCTCAATAGCATCGTTGAGGATATTAGCCGGCAAAGGGTCTAATACTAAAGGATAATGTGTATTTGATGATGGCGTACTTAATACCATATCCAGATCATTAACCAATTGCTTTGCTGACATAGGGCTTGCAGGTACATCATTCCATGTGATCATAACCTTTAGGCGAACTGTAGAATTGGGTACATTGATAGTGTGTGTCTGCTGGCCGCCATTATCTACAATGCCTTGCGCAAACCTGCCATTATCCAATATTTGCAGGGTACGATAGGTATTCATAAACCCAAAGCCAAAACGATAATCAGGACCGGGATTGCCAATATCTATAGCCCCATTCAATATCAGCACTTTTAGCAGGTCATTAGCGGGGTTAACATTGCCATTTATCTGACGATAGCGCTCAGTAACCAATGCGAGCGCACCTGCCACTCCCGGGCAGGCCATGCTGGTGCCACCCGCCACAAGGTACTCGTCTTTGCGAGTGGTAGACCTGACATCTACCCCTACAGCAGCTATTTCAGGCTTTAGCCTGCCGTCCTTTACAGGCCCACGGCCACCATCTACGGCATTCACCAGATTCTTATCGGTACTGGTAACAACAATATTATTCTTAGCGGGTTGATAGGCTCCGTTTACAGTTGCATACCCTGCAGGAAAAGGGTTACAATCCAAATAGCCATCGTTACCTGCTGCAAACACATTGAGTAGCGTAGGATAATCTATTGCCAGCTGGTCTATCTGTACGGATGTTGCATCGTAAGTGCCGGCATATCCACAATTACCAACAACTGCCGCATAAGAGTTATTGGTGATGGTCATATTATGAGCATTCACCATTGCCGGCGCCTGGTCTATCACATTGCTAAAGAAGTGGTCGATAAGTGTAGCGCCGGGTGCAGTACCCTCTCCCCGCGGATCTACAATACCTGCCCCACCTACAATACCATTGATATGTACACCATGATTGGTATAGGGCTGTGCATTGTAATTGATGATGTGGTCTTTCAGATCGATGTGCGTAGCGCCACTCATATTATCGCCTACACCAACCATTACCCCTTTACCTGTTAACCCGTAACCGCCATGCAATTGAGATAGCGATGCGGTATAAGAACGTGTAGCAGCCCTCGATTCGAGGTTAAGCGGGACATCCTCGCTGCGAGGACTTATATACAGTACCTCAGGCCAAGAAGCTAATTCTATCAGCTTATCCGCAGCAATAGATATTTTGAAAATATTGCCGGCTGATAGCATATAGCAAATAGCTGCGGGGTCAATTTGTTGCGTTTTGTTGCGTATTTTGTCATGAGCCACATTTTTCCGGAAGGTGGCGACTACATCTATTTGGGCTGTATTAGCTATTGCGGCTGCTTCCCAGAGAAATCTATCTGCTTTCCACCCTGGTTGAACATCTGCCAAGCCTGTTGCGCCTAAAGAAGCCAGCATACCAGCATTGGCAGCCTCATTGATAATTGCTGTATAGCCTTTACCAAAGATATACTCCAGCAATTCGATACCAGCCTGGCTCAATTGTGCCTTTTGTTCGGTAGTTGGCAGCTGAGCAAATTGTATAACAACTTGCAAGGGAGCAGTACGGCTACTGTGGGCGGACTGCCATTGCTGTGGTGTTTGCAGGCGCATTTGTGTATTCTTCATGGCCAGCGAGGGTATTTGCTGGTTGGTTTGTGCTAAGGCAGAAGCAACAGCACACAGACACAAGAGTAAGAATAAGGTTATAACCCTTACCGGGAAGCGGTATATCATTATATCAATAATAAAACTTTACGGCAAAAATATCACCGTACTAATACACTTACAAGATACGAAAAATAGCCCATATATAAACGAAAAAACACAGGTTCTTCCTGTGTTTTTTCTATTTATGATGCTTAAATTACTAGTTAATACCTAACAGCTCAACATCAAAGATCAGGGTACTGTTTGGCCCTATAAAGCTGCCCACCTGGCGATCGCCATAGCCAAGATGCGGCGGTATGAAGAAACGGTATTTGCTGCCCAGACTCATGAGTTGTACACCTTCCGTCCAGCCGGCGATAACCGCGTTAAGCGGAAATGCCGCAGGCTGCCCACGCTGTACAGAGCTATCGAACACTGTGCCATCGATAGTTGTGCCATGATAATGGCAAGTAACTTTATTGAACTGTGTTGGTTTAGGGCCATCACCTTCTTTCAGCACCTCGTATTGCAGGCCGCTAGGTAATGCGGTAACACCCGGTTTTTCTTTATTGGCGTCTAAAAATTCTTGTCCTGCCTTCAGGTTGGCTGCTGCTTTTTCTGTTTTCATTTTAAATAATTTATCTGCGATTCCCATAGTAGACAAAGGTAATTGTTTCACATTTATATTTGCCCACATTAAGCATTAACACCATGCAAATAGAAACGGCCAACCTGCTGCTGAGGGGTTTTGTGGACAGTGATAAACAGAAGGTATTTGAAGGGCTATCGCACCCGGATGTGATACCATACTATGGCGTGAGCTACCCTACGCTGGAAGCCACACAGGAGCAAATGGACTGGTTTGCCAGCCTACAACGCGAGGGCACAGGTATGTGGTGGGCAATCTGCTCGCCCGACAATACGGTATTCTATGGAGCAGGTGGACTGAACAGCTTATCGGAACAACACCGTAAGGCAGAGATCGGTTTTTGGCTACTACCTGAGTTTTGGGGGCAGGGCATTATGAAGGAGGCTATGCCTGCTATCATTAAATATGGATTTGAAGAACTGCACCTGCACCGTATAGAGGGCTTCGTAGAAAGCAAGAATGATAATTGCAAGCGTGTGTTACCGAAACTGGGCTTCAAGCATGAGGGATGTATGGTGGATTGTGAGATTAAGAACGGCAAGTTTATTAGCCTGGATATATATGCCATACTTAAACACTAAGCCAGGCTTGACCTTTTACCTAACTCAATCACCTCGCAATCCAGCATTTTATCGCCATCTATTTTGAAGCGTATGAGTGTACGCATCTGGTGCCAGCCATGGCGGCCTGCCGCGCCGGGGTTCATGTGCAGGCAGCGCAGTTTATCATCGAACATGATCTTGAGAATATGCGAATGGCCGGTGATAAATAGCTGTGGTGGATGGGTTATCAATTCAGGTTTGATAGACGTGCTGTACCTGCCGGGGTAACCACCGATGTGTGTCATTAAAACCTCAATCCCTTCTGTTTTCCAGCGCAGCTTCTCGGGGAACTCCGCACGGATATTGTGGCCATCAATATTGCCGTAAACACCTTTAAGGGGTTTGAACGCTTGTAATTTCTCTACAACATCAGGACCAAAATCACCGGCATGCCATACCTCATCGCAATGCTCGAAATGCTTAAAAACAGCATCATCGAGCCAGCCATGGGTATCAGATATAAGCCCTATACGGGTCATGGGTTACTATGACTTTGTTGTAAGTGTGCGGAACACATCTTCAAGCGACTGATTGCCTTTCCGGAGGTTGCCCAAGCTATCATCAGCTACAACGTTGCCACTGGCTATGATGATGACGCGACTGCACATAGCCTCTACCTCCTGCATGATATGCGTAGACAGCAGAACTGTTTTTTCTTTACCAATGCGCAATATCAGATCGCGTATCTCTACTATCTGGTTAGGATCCAGGCCAGAGGTTGGCTCATCCAGTATCAGCACATCAGGATTGTGCAGCATGGCTTGTGCAAGCCCTACCCTTTGTTTGTAGCCTTTAGAAAGCATGCCTATCTTCTTGTGTGCTTCTTTGGTGAGGCCAGTGAGCGTAATCATCTCCTCTATCCTGTTCTTCACATTATCCAGCTTGTGTATGCCGGCACTCAGCTCAAGATATTCACGCACATACATATCGAAATACAAAGGATTAGCCTCCGGCAGATAACCTACCCTCTTGCGTACTTCCATTGGTTTATCCAACACATCGTAACCACAAACGCTAATATTGCCCGATGTAGGGGGCAGATAGCCTGTTATCATTTTCATGGTTGTTGATTTGCCAGCACCATTGGGGCCAAGAAAACCAACGATCTCACCTTTCTTCAGCTCGAACGATATATTATCTACAGCTTTTTGCGTGCCGTATATTTTGGTAAGCGAGGATACTACGATAGACATAAGGCGCAAATATAATAATCTTGAAACGTATAACCACAGACATAAAAAAGCCGGGCATTAAGCCCGGCTCATATATAATGTTATGTATTTTAATCGAAAGTGCCGCGAGGGGTACCTGTGAAAGTACACTGTGTGCTCTTGCCGTCATCTTTAGTCCACCTCATGTTTATGATGATCTTATCAGCATCTTTAGTGATCTCAGTTGTCAGCTTAAGTGCATCATCCTTAGCATAAGCCTGATTCATCTTCTCGTTCAGCACCTTAGCATACAAGATATTCTCAGTGCTCAGTTTCTGGCTGAATACCTTATAGATGATAGAATTTGGAGCCTCTCCACCGTGCGAAACGAATGCCGAGTCGATTATAACAGGCAGTTCATCGCACTTAGTATTACCATCATAAAAACCAAGGAACTTGGCTGAAACTTCCTCCTGGCATTCAGTACCCTGATAACCTTCAGGACAAACGCAGAAATCATCCGTACAAACCGAACCATTTTTGCAATTCAGTTTCTCACAGCTGTCTTTTGTACATGCAGTATACAAAACAGAAGAACTAAGGCCAGTAAATACTAAAGCAGAAATGAGTGTATGTTTCCAAAACTTCATGTAACAAGTCTATTTATGCCCAAAATACAAAAAAAACTCACGTTGTAAAGGGGCGGAGGATATTTTTTTAGTTTTTAAAAGCATTCCAGCCCTGTGCCGTAAGCGGGTGGGTATTGCCGCCTTTAGTAATAAGTAATGTGCCTTCTGCCGCTTCGGTAATGTGGCCTATTACACTTATCTGCTCGCTTAGGCGTAATTTATCGTATGCCGACTGAGGAACTGTAAACAGTAACTCATAATCTTCGCCCCCACTCAATGCACAAGCTGTAGGATCTATATTGAACTCAAATGCCTGCTGGCGCATATCATCATGCATCGGTATTTTATCTTCGTACAGCTTGCAGCCACACTGGCTTTGCTTACAAAGATGCAATACCTCAGAGCTAAGACCATCGCTGATATCTATCATAGATGTGGGCTGTATTTCGTTTTCCTGTAGCCAGTTTACAATATCAACTCGAGGTTCAGGCTTTAATATGCGCCCAACGGTATATTTTTTGTCTTCCAGGTCAGGTTGGATGTTGCTATTTTCGAGAAACAGCCTTTTTTCTCTTTCTAATAACTGTAACCCCAGATATGCAGCACCCAAATCGCCCGAAACACATAGCAAATCGCCAACCTGCGCTCCTGAACGGGTAACAAATTTATCAGGGGCAACCTCGCCAATAGCCGTTATGCTGATCACAAAACCTTTAAGCGAAGTAGTGGTATCACCGCCAATCAGGTCGACATTATATTTTTCGCAGGCTGCATAGATACCTTCATACAGTTCATCCAGCGCCTCAACCGAAAACCTATTGGATATTGCTATACTTACGGTGATATGTGTAGGAGTAGCAAACATCGCACAGATATCAGAAAGATTGGCCACAACGGCTTTATACCCCAAATGCTTAAGCGGAGTATACATCAGATCGAAATGTATGCCTTCAACCAGCATATCGGTAGTTATCACAGTCTGCCGGCCAAACTGATCGATAACCGCAGCGTCGTCTCCCACGCTCAATAGCGTACCGGCCTGTTTAGTATCATTATTACGGGTAAGGTGGTCTATCAACCCAAACTCACCAAGGTTTGATATCTCAGTTCTTTGTTCGTCCATGCGGCAAAAATAGGCTATTGTTTGTTGCGTATCAGGCTGATCATTTCTTCATGTATCAAACCATTGGTAGCAAGTGTTTCTTTATCAAAAACACTATAGGGATCATCTTTGAAGTTCGTGATCTTTCCGCCAGCCTCCTGCACTATCAGGTATCCGGCTGCTACATCCCACGAATTGAGATTATACTCCCAAAAACCATCGAAACGGCCGCAGGCCACCCAACAAAGATCTATAGCGGCAGAGCCCAGGCGGCGCACAGGTAACCCCTCCATTATAAAACGCTCGAACACCCTGATAGGATGCTCTTTTGTGTCTTTAGGCCATTTGTAGGGGAAGCCCGTAACCAGACAAGCTTTACGAAAATCTGTTTTTTTAGATACCGAAATGGGCTTGCCATTCAGTGTGGCTCCTTTACCTTTCTCGGCAAAGAAAAGCTCATTCATCATGGGGTTGTACACAGCCCCAAGCAGCAGCTCATCTTTATAACGCAGCCCTATGCTTACGCAGCAAAGTGGTATACCATGCGCAAAGTTGACCGTACCATCAATAGGATCAATTATCCATTGATAATCAGAATCCTGCATAAGCTCCCCCACCTCCTCGCTAATAATTGTGTGGCCAGGATAGTGATTTTTGATCACCTGAATGATCTTGGTTTCAGAGTGCTTATCAACCTCTGTAACAAGGTTGTTGATGCCTTCTTTATTATCTATACTGAAATTACCCTGAAAATATTGCTGTATAATCTTGCCCGCTTCGTGCGTGGCTTCCATCAATACGGTTTTCAGTTGCTCGTGCATGGTAATAATCAGAGTTTTAATTCTTTGCCAAGATAATAATCAATCACCTTTAATTTAAATATCAGGTCGTATTTAGCACTTGCCAGCCTCGAATCGGCAGTATAAAGCGTATTCTGGGTGGTCAGGTACTCAACCGTATTGGTAAGGCCAAGATCGTAGCGGCGCTGCGCATAGTCAAAGGCACGTTGAGCTGCCTCGGCCGCGCGCAAGGCTGCGTAATATTTTTGTATAGAAGCACCCGCATCATTATGCGCTTTGTATACATCCTGCATCAGCTTCAGCTCCACTGAGGCTTTATTCAGCTGCTGGCTAAAGACATTGAACTTAGCCTGCTTTACGCTGTATTGCGCCTGCCAGCCATTGAAGATAGGGATATTAAGGTTCAACGACACCGTTTGGCGAAAGTTGTTATCCAATTGTTTGCCCAATGGTATCGTTTGTGTGTTGTACTTAACAATAGGCTGATAAACCGGCATAACGCTATCGCCTACTACATAACTGCCTGTAGGCTGCGCACCTGTAATGGTAAAACCTGATATCTCTTTGAAAGTGCTGGCCCAGTTAGTACCAAATTGCGCCCCAACACCAATCTGCGGCCACAAAGCACCTTTTGCTACAGAAAAACCCTTCTCAGCAGCAAACAATTTCAACTGGCTGCTACGCACGGAGCCCAAATGAGTAGTGGCTTTTGCATAAATATCCTCAGGTGTCAACTGCGATACCAGCATTTGCTCGTCGATCTTTACATCGGGCACCTGTGGTGTAAATGGCACATCGAAACGAAGGTTGAGCAGGGCTTTAATATCCAATATTGCAGCATTATAGTCTGCTATTGCCGTAATGAGGTTGGCACTATCGCCTGCTAACTGGGCTTGCAACTGGGCTACATTTAACTCTGGGAGGCGGCCGGCATCTGCAAATTTCTGTGTCTGGTTTAGCTGGGCTGCTGAAAGCTCCACCTGCTTGCGGGTAATACGTATCTGCTCCTGGGCTAGTAGTGAGCGCAGATAGCCGGTAGCCACATTTAGCGACACATCGTTCATCAGTTGTTCAACATCGGCCTGAGCAGCCTGGTGGCTATACCTGTTCTGACTAATTCGGTTACGTTTCTGAAACCAGCCAAATAACAACACGTCAGCACTGCCACTCATGCTTGCGAAATCATAGCTATTGCCTTCCACAAACTGGTTGGTAGTAGGATCGACAGAGCGACCAAAGCTACGGCCATACGATGCAGAGGCATTTACATTAGGCAGCTGCGCCAGCTGGCTTTGTTGTAATGCAAGCTTTGCAAGGCGCTCATTCAGTACATTCTGTTTGATGGAAATATTATTCTCCAGAGCATATTGCACTGCACGCTGCAGCGACCATACATCATCCTGCGCTAGGGCAAAAAATGGCAAACAACAGGTGACTAAAAGAATATTGACGAACGCGCGCATGTGAGAATTAATGACACAACAAATATACCGTCAAAAAAACAGATGACACAAAAAAACGGGATAACGAATGTTATCCCGCAACCAATCTATAAAACAAAAGTTAATTACTTATTCATCAGCGCTTATGCCCAGGCTTTTGTGCCGACTTGCTTTTTCTTTCGGGCGGTGGCAGTTTATGTACTTCTTTTTCGGCATCCGGCTCTTCTTCAGCCTGCACTTGTATGGGCAATATTATGGTCTGCGGCTGTTGATTATTGTTAGCTATCGAGGCCAGATATTCAAGATAGCTGCCGTACTGAGACATAAGCTGGTAACCATTATTAGTAAGCTCAACCTTACCGGCATTACCAAAACCTATAACCGGAGTAACCAAGCCAGAACTGGTCATTACCTCCCAAAGACGTTCGGCCTCTTTATGTGGCAAATTGATGTTAGCAGGGGCATAAATTTCCCGCTCAAGGTGCAGCACATCTTTATCTGCATTGTTGTATAGTGTTTTTAGCACTATATCAAAAACCCGCTTATCCATCTCGCTACGTGTAATTGTGACTGTAGTAGGATTCACTTTTAATTTGTTTAGGGTTTTTTTGACTTTACGAGGGCGTATATTTTTCATAATCAATACTTTAAATTAGTCATCAAATCCACTGATTCATCTACATTATATGCAATCCAAAAACTATGCCTGTGTCAATTTTATTGTAAGTTAAGTGTCATTTCCTTAAAATTAACCTAATACGCACCAAAAGCCAGTGCCATGTTGGCACGAAGCTTATTTTTGTTAGGCATCAACAGCTCATTTCATATATGCAACAAAACATAGCTGCTATATTGCAGCAACTGGAAATACTGAATGCAGGCAGCACACTGCACCAGATAGAGATTGACCTGATGCTGCAACACACCCGTGATTTATATGCCCAACTACTTGAATTGCAACAATACAGGCATCAGCACGCACAGCCTCATGGCATAGTACAGACTGAGATAATTGAAACCAACCTACCTGAGGCTGAGCTGATTGCTGAAACCCCGGAAGTAGAGATAAAACCTGCCGAGCTCATACAAAAGCTACATACATCAACAGACCCGGAGCCTACTCTTGACGACCTGTTACCACAAATACTGGAACAAGCTGCAGAAGCACATACACCTATACCGCCAGTGGCCAATATGCCGGAAGAATTTATAGCCGAAATACTACCTACACATCACAGCAAACCCACTGCTTCCCTACAGGCGCAAACAATAATAGCACCACCAGAGCCCAAAACGGAAGCTGACATCCGCAAACTGATTGGCATAAACGATAAATACCAATTTATCAGTGAGCTGTTTGGAAATGATAAAGAGACGTACGAGATAGTGTTGACAAGGCTTAACAAACTTGGAAGCTATGCTGACGCAGTAACATGGATGGATGAGGTACACACTGAAAACAGATGGGATGATGAACACCCTACTGTTATCAGCTTTTATGATGTGATGAGCCAATTCTTTGCCTCAAGATAGGCTATGATCCTGGGTGTGGCACCGGTATGTGTTATTACACATTCATGCGCTTTTTCACATGCCTGCTGGTAGCTGTAATTATCAGTTTGCCAAGCTTTTAGTTGATTGGCAAATCTTATCGGGTCATTGTATTCAAATCCTCCTCCGGCAGCTATAAGTTCTTTTGCCTCAACAAACTGATCGTATACAGGGCCAAATGCTACAGGCACGCCATGTATAGCCGGCTCTAACACATTGTGCACCCCCTCTTTACCAAAACCTCCGCCTACCCATACCGTATTAGCATAAGCATACACGCTAAACAACAAGCCCACAGTATCTATAATCAACACCTGCTTTTCAGCATTTACTCCCAGGCTCCATTTTGTAGTTTGCCCTGCAAACAGGCGCTCAATATCAGCAATATGTTTTTCCCCAACCTCGTGAGGGACAATTATCAGTTTGTACGTATCAGTTTCCAGCTTACTTAGCACATCCTTCAAAAAACGCTCGTCATCGGGCCAGGTACTACCTGCCACCAACACATTATACCCCTTACAGAACAATTCAACAGCAGGTAACTTTTGCAATTGCTGCATAGCTTGCTGCACACGATCGAAACGAGTATCGCCCGATACAGAAGCGTGTGACACTCCGGCTTTCAAAAGCAGATGTAGTGACCGCTCTTCCTGTACAAAAATATGCGTGAACGAATGTAGCATACGTCGGTGCAGCGCACCATACCACTTAAAGAATAACTGATCTTTTCTGAAAATAGCTGATACCAGCACATTAGGAATATCCCGTTTAGCTATGGCAGAAAGCAGGAAATACCAGAATTCGTACTTTACAAACAAGCAAAGCCTGGGCTGTATTACTGAAAGGAACTTCTTCGCATTCCCCGGGCTATCTAGAGGCAAGTAAAACACATAGTCGGCACCGTCATAGTCTTTACGCACCTCGTAGCCCGACGGCGAAAAAAACGTAAGAACGTATGCGTATTGAGGATATTTGTCCCTGAGTTTTTCCAGTATAGGTCGGCCTTGCTCAAACTCTCCTAACGATGCACAATGCATCCAGATACGCGGGCGACGCTCGTTGATGAGCGCATAGTGCATCCGCTGCAGCAAACCCTTGCGGCCTTTTACAAAAAGCCTGGCTTTGGGGTTGAACAACGAAGCTATGCGCAAAACGGCGGCATACAAGTTTATTGAAAGCCAATAGAGGGCCGTGAGCATAACGTGAGTTATTCAAAAAACATTTCCTCTGACTTACGCTTGAATACAGGGATATACCAGCCACCGCGAATACCGAACAGAATATCAAGTCTCGATTTATCGTCTGTTCGCATTACATCATACAAATAATCTCTGCGCCCCTGGGTAAAACCCGCTGTAACATTGAGGCCAATATGGAAGTTGACCATTCCATTAGGATCAAAGTAGTTGTAACCAATATACTGCTCAAGGTACCAACCATTGGTAAGCCGATCGTAACCTTTTTTATAATCTCCGCGAAGTTGGGATATGCTTTTATCCTTATCAAAAATATTGATCTTATGCTGCATAAAGCCCGCACCCGTCATCACTAATACACCCGACTCACTGTTGCGTTTAGAGAGGTTGAATATTTTGCCTGCCTGTAAGCCAACCATATAGCCTCTCTGAAAAATACCTACTCCCATTACCTCACCGTTCTGATTATAGAAGAAACCGTCTTTATTACGGATATTATACATCAGTGAATCCTCTTTAATATCGTTTCCGATAATAAAGTCCATTTTAGGGCCAAACATCCAGTTTGAAGTAGTTTTATACAATACAGCGCCCCCTACTCTATAACTCGTACCAAACCGTTTCGCCATATCAGCCCCGGGGAAATCCAGATTGCCATTCACATTGAATATAACGCCTTTGCGGGGTGGCAATTTATCGGCACCAAACAGATCGGACTGGGCGAATGAAGTAGAAAAACTAGCAAAAAAAGCAAGCAGCAGTAACAACTGTTTTTTCATATAGTATTAACCTTTCGGCGGCGTGAAGATACAGCAAAACTAGCAGTAACTTGTTGTTAGCAATATCATAAAGACAATAAGATGACAGCCCTTCCGTTTTGATGAATGATACCTAAGGTGTAGGTTTGCACTCAATTCCACAAACACATGCAAAAATTGCAAATGGTTGACCTCAAGCGTCAATACCAAAAAATTAAACCGGAAATAGACTCAGCAATACAAAATGTAATAGACACCACTGCCTTCATTGGCGGGCCGGATATAAAGGCTCTGTCTGAGGAGCTTGGTACGTACCTGGGTGTAAAGCACGTAATACCTTGTGCAAACGGCACTGATGCACTGCAAATAGCATTAATGGCGCTGGGCCTGCAACCGGGCGATGAAGTAATCACTACATCATACACCTACATGGCTACTGTTGAGGTGATAGCACTACTGCGCCTTACACCAGTATTTGTAGATGTTGACGCAGATACCTTTACTATAAACATAGATGGCCTAAAAAAAGCCATTACAGCAAAAACAAAAGCTATCATACCCGTACACCTATACGGGCAGTCTGCCCATATGGAACCACTGCTGGCCGTAGCTAAAGAGCACAACTTACCGGTAATTGAAGACAATGCGCAAGCTATTGGTGGCAGTTATACCTTCAGCGACGGGCGCACAGTAAAAAACGGCACTATGGGCCTTATAAGCTGCACATCATTCTTTCCATCGAAAAACCTGGGTTGCTATGGTGATGGCGGCGCAATGTTTACCAACGACGATACTTTGGCAGAAAAGCTGCGCATGATAGCCAACCATGGACAAAAAGTTCGTTACTATCACGAAATGGTAGGCTGCAATAGCCGCCTTGACAGCATACAAGCGGCAATACTGCGCGTAAAACTGAAACACTTGGATAGCTACTGCGACGCGCGCCGTGCAGCTGCCGATTTTTATGACAATGCTTTTAAAGGCAACGCTAATATCATTACCCCATTCCGCGCAGCTTATAGCCACCATGTATTTCATCAATACACCCTGCAACTGAAAAACGTAAATAGGGATGCTGTAGTAGAGCAACTGGCCGAACTGAATGTGCCATCCATGATATACTACCCTGTGCCCTGCCACAAGCAGGAAATGCTGAAGGATTATGACCTGAGCCAGGTAAAACTATCTGTTACTGATATGCTGCAGGATTGCGTAATATCACTACCGATACACACAGAATTAACTGAAGAAGAACTCAACTATATTTGCAGCAATTTTATAAAAGTTATTGACCAACTGGCTACAGCATGAACGTAACTAAAACAGATATAGAAGGGCTGCTTGTTATAGAACCCAAGATTTTTGGTGATGACAGGGGTTATTTTTTTGAAAGCTATAACGACAAAGTATTTAAAGAAGCTACGGGCTTTACGCGCGATTTCATACAAGACAATCAGGCCCGCTCTATCAAGAATGTATTACGTGGCCTGCATTACCAAAACAACCCTACACCGCAAACAAAGCTCATACGCGTGCTGGAAGGCGTGATATGGGATGTAGCTGTAGACTTGCGTAAGAACAGCCCTACATTTGGCCAATGGTTTGGCATAGAATTATCAGCTGAAAACAAGAAGCAACTGTTGATACCCGCAGGCTTCGGGCACGGGTATTCGGTATTAAGCGAAACTTCTGAAGTGTTTTACAAATGTGATAATTACTACGATAAATCGACCGAAGGAGGTTTATATTTTAATGACCCGGCCCTCAATATTGATTGGAAAATGGACATCAGCCAGGCTATACTCTCAGAAAAAGATAAAGTTCAGCCGTTGTTGAAAGATGCCAACATTAATTTCTAACACATTTCTCAGATACTAAAAGCCGGCCCTTGTGCCGGCTTTTTTATTGCCGCATTACCCCCCTTCATTGTCGGTATTGCACCGCATCGGGCACGTATTTTATGTTCATCTTTGTATTAAAGAAACAAACAATACTCATCACTAAAAACGAAGACTATGCAAAAAAGCAATTACAGCATCATCATTGATGCACCGCGCGAAAAAGTATGGGAGCAACTTTGGGGGAAAACCTCTTACCGTGAGTGGACATCAGAGTTTGCACCTGGATCAGACGCAATCACCGACTGGCAGCAAGGCAGCAAAGCAATATTTACCGATGGTAGCGGCGACGGAATGGTTGCCCGAATAGCGGAGAGAAGGGAAAACGAATACATGTCGATAGAACACCTGGGCGAGGTAAAAGATGGTGTAGAAGATACCACCAGCGACAAGGTAAAGGCTTGGGCCGGCGCCAAGGAAAACTATACGCTGAATGATAAGGATGGCAAAACAGAAGTATTGATAGACATGGATACTACCGATGACTTCAAAGATTATATGGACAAGACATGGCCTAAGGCGCTTAACAAGCTGAAGGAAATTTCAGAGAAGTAAGAAAAAGAGCCGCGATTGCCGCGGCTCTTTTTAGTTCGTTTTGCTATTGATGCAAGCCAGTATCAATGTAATGATTGTTAATACCGATGCGCAAGTGCGCAGGTTGTTTAGCCTGTTCCAGGCCGGCTCTATGGAGTTTCGTAGTTGTTTTAATTCTTCAGCCGAGGCGTTGAGATTGACCTTATCGATAGTATTATTAATAGGCACATTGCCGAATATCGTTACTGACATTACCCCCAACAGATAGCAGACCGTAGCAATAGCCAGCATAACAAATACCGGTGAAGCAGGGCTTGTGTAGCTACGCCAGGTGCACACAGGCAGCAAAACCGCTGCTCCAAAAAATACAGCAAAGAACAATGGGTTTTGTATAGCACGGTTCAGCTGCTGAAAAGACTGGAAATATTCTTTATCACCCAGCGATTTGAGACCAGGGGTAACAGAGCAGGTCCATGCGAAGAAAACACCGCCTGCCAGTACGGCTGTTACAGCTGTTACGATCAGGAGCATAGGTGTTTTATTCATGTTTCAATTTAACTGATATTGGGAACAAAATAGGCAAAACACGAAAAATCGCTCATTAAGAATTAACAAATTCTCAAAGACCGAAATATTATAACTTCGCAGCTTAATTGATCAGACCCAAGAGCCGTTTTAATATATGGGATTATTTGACAAACTGTTTAAGCGCAATAAAGAACAGCAGGAACAGAAGGAAGCACTTGACGAAGGCCTTAAAAAGACTAAGGAAGGATTTTTTTCAAAGATCAGCAAAGCTATTGCCGGAAAAGATAAAGTAGATGAAGAACTACTGGACGAACTGGAGAGCGCGCTTGTAGGGGCAGATGTAGGCCTCGACACTACAGTAAAAATAATCAACAACATAGAAGCGCGTGTAGCAAAGGATAAATATGTAGGCACATCGGAACTGAACGATATACTGCAGGAGGAAATGATGGGAATTCTCACCCAATCTGCCAGCAACGAGTTTGAGCATTTTGGCACGCCGGCAGGTAAGAAGCCTTATGTAATACTGGTAGTAGGTGTGAATGGTGTTGGCAAAACCACTACAATAGGTAAACTAGCGCACAACTTTAAACTTAATGGCAAATCGGTAGTGCTGGGCGCAGCCGATACCTTCCGGGCTGCAGCGGTTGACCAACTGACTATATGGAGCGAACGCGTAGGTGTGCCGATAGTGAAAAAGGAAATGGGCAGCGACCCAAGCTCTGTGGCTTTTGACACCGTAGAAAGCGCTATAGCACGCGACGCCGATGTGGTGCTGATAGACACTGCCGGCCGCCTGCACAATAAAGCGTACCTGATGGACGAGCTAAGTAAAATACGCCGTGTAATAGGCAAGAAAATACCCGACGCACCGCACGAGGTACTGCTGGTACTTGATGGCAGCACGGGACAAAATGCACTGGAGCAAGCCAAGCAATTTACAGCTGCTACCGCAGTTACCTCATTGGCCATCACCAAGCTCGATGGCACGGCTAAAGGGGGTGTGGTATTGGCCATTGCCAATCAATTCAAAATACCGGTAAAGTATATAGGTGTAGGCGAGAAAATGACCGATCTTCAAATCTTTAATAAAGCAGAGTTTGTGGATAGTCTGTTCAGCCTGAAATAATGCTTATCTTTTAGCTTCAGATGAAGCCATATTTTGTCATTATACTACTCGTATTGTGTGTAGTTGTTGCCACTATTCTACATGCAACCAAGTTGCAGCAAACTGATGAAATAAGCAGTTTTGCTAAAGGTATTGCCCCGCTACAGCCTTATCTCCATCCTAATGCTACTACCATTGGCTTCAAGGGAGAGCCCAGTAAAAGCGAGTTGCTTTCGTGGGCAAGGTTTATTGCTGCCCCATCATATATTTCGCCAGAACCTGCAGATACAACACTGGTAATACAATACCGAAGTAACAGCGACCCGGATATGCTCAACTATATGACGTCCAAGCTGATACTCAAACAAGTCAGCGATACCCAATATACCTATTCAATTGTAACACGCCCCAATGCAAAGTAGTAAATACATACTAAGCATAGGTGCTGCAATAGGTGGTATCAGCACGCTATACTTCTTATCGCTGATAGCCCATTTGCCTTTTATAATATCGGCAGCACTAATTGGCATCAGCATCTATCCTTTTATCCGCTGGTTTGGGAAACAACTTTTGGGAACAAATGAACGCATTGGAAACTTTGCCGTGGGGATATTAATAGCAGGCGCTGTAATACTCACCAACAAAGTATACTATATAGCAACCATCTACGGCCCATGGGATGCCTGGGCCATATGGAACTTGAATGCGAAATACCTGATAAGTTCTGAACATTGGCAAAACATGTTCATGAATACAAAATTCACCCACCCCGATTATCCCCTTGCGCTACCCTCCACGATAGCATTCTTTTCAAGACTCGCGGGCGGGCAATTTAATTTGCTGATACCCTTCGCTTTTCATTTTCTCATTACCCTCAGCATACCTATACTCATTTTCACAGAAACCTATAAGCGAAGTATAATAGTAGCAGGCACTGCTTTGTTGCTGATGGCAACTAATGAATTTTATCTTTTGCAGGGCATGCACCAAATGGCAGATACCCTACTCTCCTTTTTTTTACTATGCGCTATGGTTAGCATGCAGCAACACAAAGATGACCCTCGCATGCTGGTGATGTCTGCCGCATTTCTTGGCTGCTGCATGTGGACGAAAAATGAAGGTGTGATACTTACCATTATATTCTGCATATTTCATTATAAGGAGTTCTTTGGCAAGTACAGAGCTAAGTACAGTTTTGCGGGGTTTGCATTACCCGTTGTGGTATGGGCAATATTTAAGTTCGGGTATGCGACTGATAATGACATGGTAGCTGCGCAAGGCCAAGAAACGTTGGAACTATTGAAAGATACGGCACGATACAAACTGATTTACGATAGTTTCATAACCAACCTGAACGAACACTTTAATGGCTTAAAATGGTGTGTATTAGTATACCTTCTGCTCTGTATAATACTCAGGCGCACACCTGATAAAAGGATATTGATGATACTGTGCTGTATGTTGACTTACCTATTAGTATATGTAGTAAGTCCCAATAATCTTGAATGGCATCTGTTCACATCGCTAAGCAGGTTGATGCATCAATTAATGCCTGTGACTATGTATACATTAGCCATGATGCTGGCTGGTGACTCCAAAACTACTTCAGGCTTTCAAGCAAGATTTGTTTCAATTCGGCAGCGCCTTCCGTAGCTGGCTTTTCTATAGGCACTACATTGCGGTAGCGGCTTACAGATGGTATACGCCTGTCAAGCACATATTTTATTACTTCAGGCCGCACATAGTCTACCAGTCCGGCAGCAGGATATACGGCCAGGGAAGTGCCGGCAAGAATAAAAATATCAGCACTGTGCATGATCGGAATAGCAGCCTCAATCATCGGCACAGGCTCCTCGAACCATACAATATGCGGCCTAAGCTGCGCGCCGTCATCGGCAGTATCGCCCAACTTTATATCGCTATGTATAGGGTAAATAAGCGTTTCATCATGCTCGCTTCGCATTTTAAATATCTCCCCATGCAGGTGCATCACATTTGTTGACCCTGCTCGTTCGTGCAGGTCATCTATGTTTTGTGTAATGATGTGCACATCATATACATCTTCCAGCTCAGCTAATACTTTATGCGCAGTATTAGGTTCAGCATCCAGTACATTGCTACGGCGCATATTGTAGAAATCAAGAACGAGTTGCGGGTTCCGCCTCCACGCACGAGGTGTGGCTACTTCTTCAATTTCATAACCTTCCCAAAGCCCATCACTATCTCTGAAAGTTTTAAGCCCGCTTTCAGCACTAATGCCGGCACCCGACAATACAACGATTTTCTTTTTCATAATGGATACTAGTTAAACAAGAGGCACCTCAACCACAACTATGGTTCCACGACGAATATGAGCGTCAAAATCTACAGTACCATTAAGAAACTGCACACGCGAAATGATATTCTTTATCCCTATACCTGCAAATCTGCCAACCTGTGTCGCATCAAATCCATTACCATCATCCTCTATCATAAGCATCAGGCTATGCTCGTGCCTTACAAGCTGTATACTGATAGTTTTTGCATCCGCATGTTTAATAATATTGTTCACACACTCTTGTAGCACCCGATATAGTACAGTTTCAACACTGCTATCCAGCCTTTCATCCATGCCTACTACCTCAAGGTTGCACTTAAGCAGGCCAGTAACAGATATTTTATCAATAAACTCACGCACTGTAGTTGCCAGGCCAAATCTCAGCAATGCATTAGGCATCATGTTGTGCGATACTGCCCTTACTTCTCTTACTGCATCATCTACCAGATTGAGCAGGATATTATACCTGTCTTTTGACAATGTGCCTGGCAGGATATACTCTTCAAAAGCTGAAAGGTTCATTTTAACAGCCGACACCTGCTGCCCTACACCATCGTGCAGATCTTTAGCTATGCGTACTCGCTCCCGTTCCTCAGCTTCTATTATCGCTTTAGTACGAAGAGCTTGCTGATGTATGATCTCAGCATCCAATCTTTGCCTTTGTTTCAGTTTATATCGGTTATAAAACAAGTATCCAAAAACAACAACAGCAATCAATACAAATGCCAGCACAAACGTTTGAATACGCGTTTTATCTAATGCCAAACCTGCATTTTTAAGTTGCAAGTCTTTTTTGCCCAGTTCAAGATCTTTCTTCTCAGTTTCATACTTAGTCTGCATCTCAGCTAGTTGTGTCGCCATATTTGCATTAAACAGGGAGTCTTTCAGTACCCCTAATTTTTTGCGATAGTCCAATGCTTGCTTATAGTCACCTTTCAGTGCGTTAATTGTTGCCAGCTCTTCGTAGCAATTTGATATTATCTCAGAGGCATTGATCTTTATCGCAGTATCGAGGCCGGCTAGTATATATCTTTCAGCAGCAGCATTTTTATTCTGATGCCTATACACAAGGCCAATGTTTACCATGGTTGTTGCTATGCCATTCATATCACTTACAAGCCTGCGCAGCTCTAATGATTTTTGATAATGCTGCATTGCTTTATCATAATCCTTCAGATCTGTATAAACATTGGCAACATTGTTGTGCGATATTGCCAATGAGAAATTAGATGCACCCTTCTTTTGTTTTATATCTAACGCTTTAAGCTGATAGTATAATGAAGAATCCAAAGCGTAAGTATTGTAATATACATTCCCGATATTGGCAAAAGCGTATGAAATACTAGAGCTATCCTTTGCAGCTATATAGTGATTCAAGGCAAAGCGATAATACTCCAGCGCTTTATCATTATTCTTAAACCCGCGCTCATGGATAATACCCATCCATATATAAGAGTCGGCAATACCCTTAGTATCATTAAGCTCCTCACGCCATTTTACCGACTTTAACACGTGATCTAATGCAGGCTGGTACTTACCTTGGTCATAGTACAATGTACCGATACTCATTTCGTAAAGGCCAAGGTGTTTTTTATCATTCCTGCGGGTTGCGATATCTATGCCTTTCTCTAGCAGCACTAATGCTTGCTCATACTCACCCTGTATATTGAGAAATACACCTTTAGCCCTATAAGCTTTAAGCAGGCCACTTTCGAACTTTAGCTTCTCTCCCAGCGCTATCGCTTCATCAATATATTTTTTTGCGGCGTCAGGGTCAGAATCCCTCGCAATATCAAACACCTGCACGAGTAGATTTACTCTTGTGGTATCCTGTTTTTCAGTCTTCAACAAACTAATAATGCTATCTGCTGTGCCAGCCATTAAACCTGGCAGCATTGCAAATAGCATTACAAACGTCAGCACCCATTTTTCACTATCAAATAATTTATACAGGAGCTAATACCTCAACAAAAAAATCCTCTATACGGATTGCTTCATCTTCTCTTTTAAGTTGGTAAGCATGGCTTCAGTCATTTTCTCAAGGTCGTACTCAGGCTTCCAGGCCCAATCATTACGTGCAGCCCCATCGTTTATGCTCTTAGGCCAGCCATCAGCTATTTGCTGGCGAAAATCCGGCTCGTAGCTAATTTCAAATTCGGGAATGTGCTTTTTAATTGCATCAGCAATTTCTTCAGGGGAGAAGCTCATGGCTGATATATTGTAGGCCATGCGTGTTTTTATTTTCTCAGCAGGGGCTTCCATCAATTCTATGGTTGCGCGTATAGCATCGTCCATATACATCATGGGCAGGTATGTACCCTCACCAAGGAAACATTTATATTTACCGTTCTTCAGTGCCTCATGGTATATCTCCACAGCATAGTCTGTTGTTCCACCACCGGGGTCCGATTTCCAACTGATAAGGCCCGGGTAACGTATGCTACGCACATCAAGCCCCCAGCGTTGGTTGTAATATTGGCACCACAATTCACCGGCATATTTGCTGATACCATACACAGTACGAGGCTCTATTACAGTTTCCTGAGGAGTATCCTTCATTGGTGTGGTTGGGCCAAATACGGCTATAGAACTAGGCCAGTATATCTTAGTCAGCTTCTCCTGCACACCTATTTCCAGTACCTGCAGCAGGCTTTTCATATTTATCTCCCAGGCCTTGTGTGGGTTCTTCTCGCCAGTTGCCGAAAGTAATGCGGCCAGCAGATAGATTTGTGTAATACCCTCTTCCTTTACCAACGCCAGTGTATCATCGGCACTGGTAGCATCAAGCGTATAGTATGGCCCCTGGCCTGCCAATAGCGGATGGGCTTCCCTGATATCTGAGGCTACTACGTTATCCTTACCATATATCTCACGCAATGCGGCAGTTAGCTCTACGCCTATCTGTCCGCCAGCACCCATTATGAGTATTTTCTCTTGTTTCATTGTGTTGTATAGCAGAACTTTATAAGAACCAGTAAGTTAGTATTTAGCAGGCACTATTCAAAGCGCGGATAAGCCCCTAGCTATGCTGTTCTATCAGTTTGATGAAATCATCGAACAGGTAACGTGAATCGTGCGGCCCTGGAGTACTCTCAGGGTGATACTGTACTGAGAATGCAGGCTTATTCCTCATACGGATACCTTCTATAGAACCATCATTCAGGTTCACGTGGGTGATCTCTATATCAGCAGATTTTTTAGCCGCCTCAGGATCAACACCAAAACCGTGGTTCTGGGTAGTGATCTCCGATTTACCAGTTATCAGGTTCTTTACCGGGTGGTTTAGCCCACGATGTCCGTGGTGCATTTTAAATGTAGGAATATCATTAGCACGCGCCAGCAATTGGTGGCCCAAACATATACCAAACAATGGCTTACCCGATGCGACTGCTTCTTTTACAGTTTTTACAGCATAGTCCATAGAGCCGGGGTCGCCGGGGCCGTTTGAGATAAACACGCCATGTGGCTGAAACTCCTGCACCTCTTCAAAGCTTGTTTTTGCAGGGAATACCTTAAGGTAAGCTCCACGCTGAGCCATACACTCCAAAATATGCTTTTTCACTCCAAAGTCCATTACCGCAATGCGCATTTTAGACTCCGGATCGCCGTAGTTGTAAGCTTCTTTGGTAGATATATCTGAACTCAGCTCCAAGCCATCCATATTAGGCACTTTGGCCAGTTCTGCCTTCAAACCCTCCATTTCCGACAATTCAGTACTAATGATACAGTTCATTGCACCTTTGCTGCGTATGTGCTGCACCAGCGAGCGGGTATCCACATCGTATATCGCAACGATATTATTCTTCTGCAAGTAAGACTCAAGACCATCGTCGGCCGTCATACGACTGTAGCGGTGCGATATGTTTTTGCATATCAAGCCCTTTATCTTTACTGAATCGCTCTCTACATCGCCTTCTTTTACCCCATAGTTACCTATATAGGCGCTATTCATTATCAGCACCTGCCCGGTATATGAGGGGTCAGTAAATACTTCCTGATAACCAGTCATGCCGGTATTAAAACAGATTTCTCCACCACTGGTTCCTTTTGCACCAAAAGATTTACCCTTGAAAAGGGTTCCATCTTCTAACAATAACCAGGCGGGAGTACTAATATTTTGAGCTGAAGGCATAAAAAAACAAAATTGTGCAAAGGTAATAAAAAGCTACGAGTTTACCGTTGTCCTTAACCCATTTGTTTTATCCACATCCTGTTCAAATGAATACTTAGATTTAATCTAATCATGGTATAACGGTACGTATATATACTATATTAAATTTTAAAATGGATACACAATTACTATACGAAACATTTTTTACATATCTTTAGAACACAAGAAAACAAATCAAATACGCTATGATACCCTCACATTTAAAAGCATTATTCTCAGCTCTGCTACTGATACCTGCATTGTATTGCTGCGCAGTACCGGGCGAAAACGATAACTCTAATGGCAACCGCCTTGCCCCCAAAGCCTTTCAGGAAGCAGTTGTCAACACACCTTCGGGCACACTGGTAGATGTACGTAGCGGCGACGAATTTGAGCAAAAAGGACATTTAAAAGGAGCTTATGTAATTGAATGGGGAGCCAATGATTTTGAAATAAGGCTAAGAAACCTGGATAAACTGAAGCCGGTATTCGTTTATTGCCAGTCGGGTAGGCGTAGCAGTGAAGCTGCAGCAAAAATGCGTGAACTAGGTTTTACCAGAGTTTTTGAACTGGATGGCGGCATTGAAGCCTGGAAAAAAGATAACCTACCCGTAGAAATGAAAATTGGTAGAGAATAAAACATCTGAAATACTTACTTAAGCCCGGACAATATATCCGGGCTTTTTTATTACCAAGAGAAATATGCTGACATAAGCCTTCTCCGGGAGTAGTATCTTAGCAGACTCAAAAAACACACCACATGCGATATATTTTGCTCTTATCCATTGCTATAGTATCCTTAACGGCTTGCAATGAAAATTCAAATAAATCATCGATGAACAAAGACAATAATGCGGCTTTTGAGCGTTATAAAGAGCATTTTATAGATGAGCTTTGGACGATATACCCTGGCTGGGCTAGCGGCACAGGCTATCATAAGTACGATAGCATATTGATAGTGCCAAGCCAGAAGCAGCGCGATACCGAACTGGCTTTTTGCAAGCGCAACCTCGACTCATTGGACCAATACGATGATAATAGCCTGAATGACAACAATAAGACTGACAGGCTAATGATAAAAAGCCAGCTTGAAGCAAGCGTCTGGAGCATTAATGATGAACGTGCGTATGAATGGAACCCATCTACCTACAATGTATTGGGCAGCTTTGCTGAGATATTGAATGGCAATTATGACACTATTGACACAAGACTGCGTAACATAAGCATACGATTAGCCTCAGTACCCGCCTATTACCAGGCTGCGATGCAAAACATCAAACAACCTACAACGGAACATACGCAGCTGGCCATTGAACAAAACCTTGGTGGGCTGTCGGTGTTAGAAACAGACTTAATAGCTGCACTAGAAAAATCCAATATCACTACAGAAGAGAAAAAGATCATTGCAGAACGCGCAAAGCAAGCTATAGCTGCCATAAAAGAGTATGCTGCTTGGTTAAAAGCTCTGAAAAATGATAACCCTCGTAGCTTTAGGCTGGGTAAAAACCTTTATGCTCAAAAGTTCAATCATGATATTCAATCGCACTATACAGTTGACGAAGTATACGCAAAAGCATTGAGCCATAAACAGGAGCTACATAGTAAAATGATGGCTATTGCCACTGAGCTATGGCCTAAATACATGGGCAATACAGCAAAACCTGCTGATAGCCTGCAATTGATACGTCAAGTCATTGATAAAATATCGCTACAACATACACAACCCGACTCTTTTCAAGCTACTATTGAAAAACAAATACCGGAGCTTACGGCTTTTGTAAATGAAAAGAAACTTATCTATCTGGATCCATCAAAGCCATTAGTAGTACGTCGCGAGCCCGACTACATGGCGGGTGTTGCCGGAGCATCAATCAGCGCGCCAGGTCCATACGACAAAAATGGCAACACCTATTACAATGTAGGTAGCTTTGCTGGATGGGATGCTCCACGTGCTGAAAGCTACTTGCGCGAATACAACAACTATACCCTACAGATACTAAACATACACGAGGCGATACCAGGACATTATACACAACTGGTTTACAGCAACCAATCACCCAGCCTTATTAAAGCCATACTTGGCAATGGCACTATGATTGAAGGATGGGCTGTATATAGTGAAATAATGATGCTGGAAAATGGCTATGGTAATAATATGCCTGAAATGTGGCTGATGTACTATAAGTGGAACCTACGCAGCACCTGCAATATGATACTGGATTACAATGTGCACGTAAAGGATATGAGCAAAGAGCAAGCCATGCAATTACTGGTTAACGAAGCATTTCAACAGCAGGCTGAAGCAGAGGGAAAATGGCGCCGCGTAACACTTACGCAAGTGCAGCTATGCTCCTATTTTACAGGCTATACGGAAATATATGAACTACGTGAAGAACTAAAGAAGAAAATAGGCAACAAGTTTGACCTGAAAGCTTTTCATGAGAAATTCCTCAGCTACGGCAGTGCTCCAGTAAAATATATAAGGGAGTTAATGCTGAAGGAGCAGTAAAAAAACTTTTCCGGGAGATTACGATGCAGATGAGGCATTGTAATCTTCCAGCACCATGGTCATGGTTTTGCCGCTCAATGGCTTGTTAAGAAATTGCTTAACAGAAGGATACCTACGTACTCTTGTGATATCATTCTCGTTGATAGATGATGACAGCATGTAAATAATGTATGGCTTACGAATATCTTCAGGCAGTGTTTCGAATGCCTCTACAAACTCGAAACCATTCATCACAGGCATCTGTATGTCAACAAATACGATAGTAGTACTTATAGCAGCGTTGTTCTTTATATGCAAGAGTGCATCTGCCGGTTGCTGAAACGTATGTATACTAGCGCTACGTCCAGTGTTCTGTATGATTTTATCGGCGATGAAACAATCCAGTTTGCTATCGTCAATTACTATAAAATGTAACTTCTCGTCGTTCATTTCTACTTTCTGGGTATAATAACCTTAAAAACTGTCCCTTCATTCACTTTCGACTCCACAACTTCTATCTTACCATTTATCTTTCCTAAAGCGTCTTTTACGTTGTACAGCCCAAAACCCGAACCAAACTCGTGGCTGGCAGCCCTGTAAAACATGTTGAAGATATGCCCTAAGCTGTCATTAGGTATCCCAATACCATTATCGCTCACTACAATCTCTAAGTTATCTTGTTTTATTTCAAGATGCAAGTTTACTTCTTTATTATCAATATCCTTACGTTGATATTTAAACGCATTAGATAATAAATTATTTAAAATAATCTTTATAGATGTTTCGTCCGATCTGAACCTTTCATTTTGCACTACAACAGCATTAAATTTCACATTGTCTACCCTGCTGGTCACATCAAAAATATCATGCAGATCTTTTACAATTCCATTCAGATCGATATTTGTAAGCTGCATCCCACCGCGGCGTATATTATAGTAGTCATGAAGGCTTTGGATATAGTTGTCCAATTTCATCATTGCCTTCTCCATCATATCCAGCATCTCATCTACTTCAGCCTTGTCTTTTGTGTCTTTAGCTATACTGATTATTCCTAGCACACTCATAATCGGCCCACGCATATCATGTGTAGCGCTGTAGGCAAATTTATCAAGCTCTGTATATGCTTTTTGCAGCTCTTCATTTTTCTGATGCAGCATAGCAGAGGTAACGTAGAATTTATTAGCCTCTTCTATGGCCGATTGCAGATCAACATCAGACCATGGTTTTTTCAAGTACCTGAAGATATGGCCGCGGTTTACTGCACTTATTACCGATTCTATATCAGTAAAACCGGTAATAAGAATGCGTACAGGGTTAGGGTATATTTGACGTACCTCCTCGAAAAACTCAACGCCAGTCTGGTCGGGCATGCGCTGGTCAGAAAGGATGACACTGATATCGTCATGCTGGGCCAGTATTTGCATAGCTTCGGCCGGGCTTGCTGCAAGCAATACATTATAATCAAACCTAAAAGAAGCTTTGAAGCTGTTGAGGTTATTCACCTCATCATCAATGTATAGAAGTTTTATTTTCTTAGCCTGGTTCAAGGTCAGCTAATTTACAAAATTATTGTACAGTTGGTATAGTGATCAAAAATTCTGTACCCTCACCTAACTCAGAGATAACATCTATAGCCCCATTGTGTTTCTTTATAGTATTATAAGCAATAGAAAGGCCAAGACCTGTACCCTCACCTACATCTTTAGTAGTAAAAAATGGCTCAAACAGCTTCTTCTTGGTATTTTCATCCATACCGGTACCATTATCCTTTATGCTGATAATTATATTATTATCAGCAATACTGGTAGAAATTGTTACTAAACCGCCTGGCTCTGTTTTGAATTTAGATTTCAAAGCATGTATTGCATTGGTAATGATATTCAGGAATACCTGGTTCAGTTTTCCCGGGTAGCATTCAACCATTGGCAGGTTGCCATAGTTCTTCTCAATGGTTATTCTACCTTCCAGCAGATTGTTCACTATTACAATAGTTGAATCAAGCCCCTCATTGATATCCGCTTTTTTCAGATCATCCTCATCCAGCCTCGAGAATATGCGTAAACCTTTAACGATCTCAGCTGTGCGGGTTGAGCCTTCTGAGATACCGCTCAGTAGCTGGCCGATTTCATCTTTCAGATAATCGTAATCATAGTCCTCTTTCAAGGCTTTGATCTTTGCCTGTTTTTCCTCAGTTGTATTGCCCGACATACCTATGCCTTCAACCTCGCTGATCATCGTGAACAGCATATCTACGTCACGCTTCAGCGGTTTTACGTTTGATGTTACGAAGTTGATGGGGTTGTTTATCTCATGTGCTATGCCAGCTGTAAGCTGACCGAGAGATGCCATTTTCTCTGATTCCACCAGTTGCATCTCAGTTTCTTTCAACTCTACAAGGGTTTTCTCAAGCTCCTCGTTCGATTTTTTAAGCTCCAACGTACGTTCAGTAACCTTAGTTTCTAGCATCACGTTCTGATTGGTGATGATACGTGCATTCTCTTCAAGAGCTTGAAAGGCTTGTGCCTGCGACTCTTCCTTTTCTTTACGAAGGGTATTTATCTTATCGGCCAGTGCAAACGACAGCAATATCACCTCTAGCGCAGAGCCTATCTGTAAGGCATAGTAGGTAAAGATATTGTACGGCAACACATTGAAATTGCGCAAAACGAATATGATAACGCTAGCCAGGAAGATGGTCCACGCTATCATGAAGAATTTGGCCGGGCGGTAGCCTTTCATCGCGATCATGGTACCCGTAATGAACACGAGCAATGATGCTACGGCTGCATTCATCTGCACCAATTGGGCGGCCAACTGGTATTTGCCCATAAAGCCTAATATCAATATACCTACATATACCGCTAGGAATACCTGCAGTATTTTATGCATAACAGGGGTATATGTTTTTACTGATAAAAACTTCTTTAAAAACTCCAGTGCAGATACACCTACAAGGCTGGGAGCTATTACCATCATAATGTTGGCCAGGTAAGCCGAGTTAGGATATAGATACCTTGCAGAATAGCCCTGCACACACGCCTGTGTGAAACCTACAAAAAAGATGTAAATAACATAATACAGGTAGATGCTTTCGCGCACCGTAAAGTAGACGAATAGATTATAGAACAGCATTACCAGGATGATACCTGCATATAGCCCAAATAGAAGATCGTTGGAAAGGAGGTCTTCCAAAATAGTTTTAGGTGTGCCTATCTTCAGTGGCAATTGTATCTGCTCCGATGACTTTACTCTTAGCAAATAAGTGCGTGTTTCCCCTTTCGGTATCTTTACAGAGAAGATATAATTCTGATGCTTATAATTGCGGCTATGCACGGGTGTATACTCACCCATTTGTACACTATTATAACTACCTCCGGGCAACAGTTCAACAAAAGTCACGCTATCTATAGTGGGGTAAGGATACTCCAGTGCCAGCGCTTCGCTATTGCTGCTATTGGTAATGCTAAAACGCACCCAGAATGCGGATGTGCTCATTTCAAGATTAGCAACAGGCTGTTGGTTATCCTTAAAATCGCCCGAGGCAATTGCCTGTTCTATAGAAAGATGTCCATCTTTATCTTCAAGTATTTGTATCTGGTTACCAAAATCAAGGCTTTTCTGTTCGTTCTGGTATATTACAGGTGCTTGTGCAAACATAGCCCCTGCATACAACATGAGTGCTATCAGCAGGACTGCTGTCTTTTGTAGCATGTCTTATAAGTTCATTGACAACTCGTAAAAAATATCAAATTTCCCCCTTCTGCCATCCTCAGTTTTCACCTGATTGGGAGATGCCCTCAGCCATTCAATCTCACTCCGTTCGTCGGGACTGGCCGTACTGAGGTCGTGAATATCGTGCAAAATCATGGCAGTTGCAATAAGATCATCTTTAGGATAGTAAAAAGTGCCATTATTGCCCAGAAATGTTGCTATACGAAAACCCGCTTTTTGTGCCATCTGCACTGTATATGCCGCACATAGCGCATATATAGATTTGATGTTCAGTTGGGGAGCAATGGCCACCGCTGTGCGGGTAAGGAATACACTGCCTATGCCCATTCCAGCTATCTCCCGGGAGTTCCAAAGGCCGCAGAGTTCTGCTACACCTGATGGTATGGCCTCTTTTACTACCTCATGTATACTATCGTCTAGCTCATTCACAGCTTTCTCAATAGGCAACGGGTACGTACCATCTGTCACCTGTACTCTGGCACCACCTAACACACGTCCGTCATCTGTCGATTCGGCAACTATCACATACGTATTAGGATCTTCAAACCAATCAATATTGGCTGAAGTTATCATTGTAATACCGAAATTCTTCAGTACGCGCATATGCCCGTCCACAAACTTGTGGCACGATTCATTGTCGTTAATAGCCCTAAATGCTCTAAGTCTGATCATATGCCAGTACTAAAATGAAAGCACTTCTTGAACAGGAACCCTTTCTGACCGCTTTGGTACGCGATCAGTAAGAAATAATCTGAACATCAGTATATCTACGCTCTCTTTATCCAGCGAAAATAACCGTTCTGCCTCCCCCCTCATTTCAGCAAGCTCTGCTGCCATATCTTCTGTAAACAATCTGTCGCCTTCATATTTCAACCTGTTGAAAAGAAATGTTGAAATACTTAATGGCTGAAAAGCTATACCCTCATGTGCTGCTGCGAGCCATACACGCTCTACAGCCCTGCCACCATCAAAAAAATTATCTATAGAATAAGACGGCATGGTGATGAGCCCTATTGCTGATGCACTTGCTGCCGACTTATATGTCACCTTCCCTAACCCCTTGCCGCCTTTCCAGTTATTCAACTGTTTTATTACGCGATAATCCTGCAACATCTTAAAACCTATCTTTTCCGAAGCAGTAATATCAAGCGTTTCTATATCTACTCCTTTTTTTATCTTTTTCGCTTCTTCATCGGTCCATACCATCTCTGCCAAAAAATCGAGATGGCCTCCTTCATGCAAGATACGAAGTCTATCCGCACTTGCTATCACCTCCGCTATATCAGCTATATCTTTTTCGTCGGTCAATAAGTGTAGCTTGGCGCCACCTACCGACTGTGCTGCCGTTACCAGCTTTTGTAGTTTTTCTTCACCGATGGCTTTACGTTCCACCACCAACCTGTTAGCATACCTGTTTTGTATACTACTGGAAAGATAATCCACCACATGGGGCTCAACCAGGTTAACACCCTTACCCTTCTCATAAAAACGATAAGTTGCCATCAGGTTACCAGACTGCCCGCCCATCTTTTGAAGCTGTACGTCATAACCCATATCATGGGCCTTTAGCACAAGGTTTTCGCTGGCAGCGCCATATCCTATATATGAAGCTGTGTTATTAAAGTCAACTAACCGGGTATGGTATTCATGATTAGCGAACAGGTATAAAACACCTTCGTAATATTTCCATTTCCAAGGCTGAGCGTTACCGCCAGTTGGCGCTGTGATAGCCGCACCAACCAGTTGTTCTACCACATCATTAGTAAGCATTATCTGCTTACCATCATGTTGCAGGTTTTGTTCGGCGATCAGCTGCATCATTTCCGCTTCCGATATACCATCTTCAAATGTAAGTTCGTGCGGCTCTGTTACAGTTTCAGGTTCCTTAATCAATTGCTCAAGGTCTATGAAATACCTGTTGGAGTCAGTAAACTGCCCAAGGAATATCCTCCTGCATGTATCTGCAGTTACAGCACCACCCAAGGCTACTGCCGATGCCAGTTGCGGCCATGTAGTGATCGTTTCTTCAATCTCTATCATAGAGCCTTTCATTCTGGGGGATAATGTCTCCAAACCAGATATTGGCAATATATAAGGTAGTTTCTCCTCGCTTGTTTTCAGCTTTTTCAGCACCTCAAAATCTATTGTCAGATGCTCAAGCCAGCCGTGCATGATAGGCCTGTCAGGATGCAGGTCAAAGCGCTCCACATCCAAAGTACCCCTGTCACTAGCCTCCATTATCACAGGCACATGCAGCTCCTTAGCTTTAATGCGGCAAAGTATTTTTACATCTACCCCATCACATTCATCTATTACAGCATCCAGCTTACCTCCTTTCAGGAAAAAATCATTGATATTTCCCTCAGTAATACCTTCTGTATAGCATATGGTCGTTAAAAAAGGGTCGATCTCGGCTATCTCACGTGCTACAGCATACACTTTTCGCACGCCAAGGTTTTGCACGCCTGTCCGTATACGGTTAAGGTTATTGAGCTCGAGTGTGTCAAAATCGGCAAGCCTAAGCTCACCGCAGCCACGCTCCAGGGCGATGGTAAGGGCTACCGACTGGCCCACAGAAAGCCCGATAACACCTACTTTTTTACTGGAAAGCACATCGCGCTCAGCAGTAGTTATTTTATTGCGGTTAGCCGCAGTTCTTAATTCAATAAATTCTTCCTTGGGTAAAATATGCACCAGTTTATCCAGCCACGGATAATAAACCCATAAACCATAACTGGCGATCTCCCTACCAGCCAGATGTTTCTCAATTATTTCCGGATATTCTTCAGGCTTGAGTTTCACTTTAGGATTACGCACTTTCATCAATTCCTTCAACTGCCCACCTATCTCGTCGTGCACAGTAATACGACCTTTCTCAAGTAATTTTTTTAGTTCTTCGGCCTGTTTTGCGTCATTTATATCGAAGATTTCCGGCTTGTATTGCTCGTCTGTACGTCTTGCGTTCTTTAGTCGTTCTATTAGTTCTTGGCTCATGAGGGTATTGGAGCTTTCCGATTATAGATTATTCAGATATTAATTTAAGAAAATTTGTCTTAATAATACAATTTAAATTTCTTATTTTATTCATTAAATTGGCATTATTATTTTTGCAGAGGGATATTAAATGCATAAAAGCATGGCAGAGAAGAAAATAAACATATTGTATATCGATGACGAAGAGCATAACCTTATCTCTTTCAAAGCTACATTCAGGCTCAAATACAATGTAGCTACAGCTATCAGCGCAGAGGTAGCCAAACAGGTGTTAGCCGAAAAACCGATCGACATCATCATTACCGACCAACGCATGCCCAACATGACGGGCGTTGAATTTCTCGAATCTATCATCGGTCAATACCCCGATCCTATGCGCCTGCTCCTTACCGGCTACGCCGATATGAATGCAGTAGTTGATGCTATCAACAAAGGGAAGATCTTTCAATACCTCACAAAGCCATGGAATGAAGACGAACTGGACGCAGCTATACAAAAAGCATATGAGGTCTACTCCATCAAAATGAACGAGCGCGACCTCACACAAAAACTAGGGGTTACCAACGAACAACTTGAATTCCTGTTAAGGCAACACCTGCTATCTTAAACCTCCATTATCTACTTAGAGCATACGCCTCCTGCACATGCAACCCATTAGCTATATTCATCTCCCACGCCAGCTGGGCATCTTCTCTTAGTCCATGCATAGTCTCCTCTTCGTAGCGTTGCTGTGCAGCATTATATTCTTCATATAGTTCTGCATATACCTTCTTATATATTGTGCTAAAATTGCTGGCGGTCACTATCAGCTTACTCACACGCTCCCTCAGTTTGCGGGTATATAATTCACATATATCAAAATGGCCTTGCTCATGCGCCAGCAACCTGGGGTTGCGTTGCTCACGTATTACCCAGGAACCATTGGGGTTAAAAGCATTGAAAATGCTAACTTCCACCTCACCCCGCGCTGTAAGATGAGCATTGAAACCTATACTACAGCATGTACCGGCAGCGGCCCTGTCTCCATCGTCAGGCTTGTAAGTACCTGTAAAATCACCCCAACTTAGTTTGCGGGCTTCACTCCACTCAAACGAACCGGCAGTATTATCCGTTACTGCATGTCTTGCACCACCATGCGCATACAGCAAACCTTCACTCATGGCAAGACAGCACAAAAGAAGTACAGCCTTAGCCCAACCCATACTACACATAGGCATCACTAGCTTAATTATGAAACAATAAAATCAATAACTGAATACACTAAAATTACCAAAAAGCATCGAAAAATGAACAATGACATACGTCATCTTCTCCCAACAAACCGTTAAAACAACAATTAAAGTTTTACGTTAATAAATGACATAATTGTTTATTCGTAACCATACCTATATTTTTACACAGCTTTTAGCCCACAACTACATGATACGCATCAGCGCCGTTCTCATTACACTAAACGAAGGCCATAACCTGGCCAATGCTCTTGCCTCTCTAAAGCCTGTGGTGGATGAGATCGTTGTGGTAGACAGCTTTTCCACCGATAATACTATCGAGATAGCGGAGAGCTTTGGGGCAAGAGTATATACACACAGCTTCGAGGGTTTTGTGAAGCAAAAAATGATAGCGACAGACTATGCAACTAATGATTGGGTGTTATCGATAGACGCTGATGAAGTGCTAACACCGGAACTCCAGCAAAGCATACTGCAAGTAAAACAAAACCCTACTCACGATGCGTACAGGATATCACGCATCACCAACTTTTGTGGCAAATGGATAAAACACTGCGGCTGGTACCCCGACCGTATAGTCCGCTTGTTCAACAGAACCAAAGGTAGCTGGCATGGCGCTACAGTGCATGAGCACTGGGAGCTGAACGAACCCGGTAAAACCGGATTGCTTAACGGACTGATGCAACATTATAGCTTTTATACTATTGCAGATTATACCCGAAAAATTGAAAAATACAGCGAATTAGGTGCTAAAGCCGCCGTTGAAAAAGGCAAAGACCGCAGCCTGTTGCACGTATGGCTGGTACCCAAATGGAATTTCTTCAACAACTACATACTGAGGCTAGGCATACTGGATGGTTATTATGGATACTTGATATGCAAGCTCAGCGCCTATGAAAGTTTCCTGAAGTATACCAAAATACGACAGTATGCACGCTTAAAAAGGCAAGGCAAGCCTTACTAAAATTTAATGATGTTACTTTGCGTAGTAATAACATCATGAGCAAAGCACCATCATCCGACCATACCAGCCTCAATAAATACATTAGCGCTACAGGCTTCTGCTCGCGCCGCGAAGCTGACAAGCTCATCGAACAAGCACGTGTTACCATTAATGGAGAATTGGTACTGCCCGGCGCACGTGTAGCACCAGGGGATAAAGTGGAGATAGATGGCGAGCCTATAAAGAAGTCGAAAAAACAGGCTATTTATATGGCTTTCAACAAGCCTAAAGGTGTTACCTCCACTACCGATACCAAGGATAAGACCAATATCATATCCTTCATCGATCACCCTAAGCGCATATACCCTATTGGCCGGCTCGATAAAGACTCTGACGGCCTTATCTTTCTCACCAACGACGGCGATATAGTAAACAAAATACTGCGGGCAGGCAACGAACACGAAAAAGAATACATCGTTTCCGTTGACAAACCAGTCACCCCTGATTTTATACAAAAAATGGGCAGCGGTGTGCCTATACTGGACACTGTAACTCAGAAATGCTTCGTAAGGCAAGAAGGGACAAAGCGCTTCCGTATTGTACTTGTGCAAGGGCTTAACAGGCAGATACGCCGCATGTGCGAGTATTTCGGATACAATGTAATGTCGCTGACCCGTGTGCGTATTATGCACATTAAGCTAGGCAACCTGCCTGTTGGCCATTGGCGTTATTTCACACCGGGTGAAGTTTTGGAAATGGAGAAGCTGCTTGCCTTTTCCAACAAAACATATACCCCACCCAAGGCCGCTCAAAAACCACAGCGCACAAAACCTGAACCAAAGCAAACTGTAAAACCAGTTGCCACTAACGAAACGCGCGTGCCTAAGAAAAAAGCCAGCTACAAAGAATTTAGGCAACGAGGCAAGAAATAGCTTATTTCTTTTTGCTACCCACAACCAGTAACACTATACCACCAACCAGCACAATACCACCGGCATATACCGGCCAGCCCACGCTATGCTCTTTTTCTTTGTTGATCTCAATAGGGCCAATATCAGCCACCTTTTCTTCAGTTGTAAAATTCACTGTATTAAACAACAGCATTAATACCCCCACAATTGCCAGTATTATACCAATAACTTTCATAGCTTAATTTCTTTTACAAGCTATATGGTAAAATCTGTGCCAGCCTATCACATATCAACAATTACAAACCAATGACAGTAAAACAAAATATAATGGCTAATTTTTCGTTACTAATTACAGATATGCCTATGTAACACACATACATTCCTATCCTATTTGCAGCCCCTATAATACTTTATACCATCTATCCCGTGGGATTAGTTCCTATGTGATACAATGTGTGTATTATCAGGCATAGTGATGAAAAGAGACGATTTGTTTAGGTTAACTACAAACTCAAGGGCGGTTTCCACCGCCCTTTTGTATTATAATAAAAAATAATAAATGATTCCAGCAGAATAATTTGGCATATTATTTGACTTACCCTGACATGAATTCTTGAAATATTAAGCCTATACAATACCTAAAAATCTAAATCCTATTTCTTATTAACCAACAATACATTATGAAAACCATTTATCAACTCCTATCGGTTATTGCCCTGGTGTTTACTTTCACCAATGCCCATGCACAACCTTTCTCCATTAGCAGCAATACTTATCTCGACACATGCAACGGCGCTGCATATTTTACAGTAACGCCCAATCAAACTCATCCCAACCTTGCTTTAATGACTTATTTTGGGGATGGCAATACATACCTAAGTGGCATTTCTTCATCCGGCCAGTTTAAAGCATGGCACCACTATACAACAATGGGCACCTACCCTGTTAAGCATGTACTGTTGCAGAATGGCATGACACCCGTCGATTCGGTGCAGTATTTTTTCTCTGCTTATATGTGTAGCGTTGTACGCCTCAGACTCTATAACGATCTCAACAACAATTGCATATTAGATAATACAGATCCATACCCATTGACAAGCTAAAGAATAGAGATAGATTCAGCTGGTGTAAAAATTGACACTATAACGATCATGAATAGCGGTTCTGTGTACCTCACAGATGGCCATACATATACGCTCAAGGTGCTGGATCCACCATTAGGCGCTGCAATGTCTTGCCCCTCAAACGGGATGATAACAGTATCCATGCCACCTCCTGCAAGTGCTAATAATGTAATTTCAGTAGATTTTGGATACACTTGTAACCCAACCAGCAATTTCGATCTTCAGGTAACTGGTCGTGGATATTACAGGCCATGGGCAAATTCTTCTATAAACATATGGGCGTTGAATAAATCTTGTTCTCCGCACAATGCTGTTTTAACAGTTCAGGTAAGCAACCAATATACCATCAGTAGCACATACCCTACAGCAAACAGCATTAACGGCAATACCGCTACATTCAATATCAACAACATATCAAATCACAGCGCCCCTCAGGTTAGTTTAAGCCTACTGCCTGCTGCATCCAACACACTTAGCGTTGGTGATAATATATGCTTTACTGCAACAATAACCCCTACAACAGGAGATATAAACCCAACAAACAACACCCTCGTACGCTGCGACACAGTAATTGGTTCATATGACCCCAATGATAAACAAGTATCGCCCGCAGGACCAATCATGAATGGAGAAAAGCTGGATTATGTGATCAATTTCGAAAATCTCGGTAATGATACTGCATTCAACATCTATATACTAGACACACTTTCAGACAAGCTGGATGTCAAATCCTTTATGTTTCAAAGCGCATCACACAAATCAAATTTCAACATAGAAAATGTAAATGGCAAAAACATCCTGAAATGCTATTTCCCCGATATTCACTTGCCTGATAGCAATAGTAAAGAATACAATAAAGGCTTTATCAAATTTAGTATCAATGCTAAATCAGGGCTCACACCCCTCACAGAAATAACGAACAGGGCTGGCATCTATTTCGACTACAATGAGGTGGTAATGACAAATACTACCAACAACTGGATACGCCCATTAGGAGTTGACGATAACCTAAGCGATAAGAATAAACGCTTCCTCATTTATCCTAACCCTGCTGAGAGCAGCGTAACTATCAAAACAGATCCGGCACTGTATGATGCGGTTAAGTTTATCAATAGTATGGGACAATTAGTTATTTCCCGGCCTATAGAGAAAACTGAGACAAATATTGATATTAAATCACTCGCTCCGGGTATCTACTATCTACAGCTAAGTGGTGTAAATGGTACCGCAGCCGATATGCTAGAAATACAATAACCAACCATACATTTATTATAATAGCAAAAGGGCGGTTTCCACCGCCCTTTTGTATTTCTCGTATGTCAGTCCAGCCGGAATCTGATCGTGTAGGTTTCGTATGAGGCTACCGGTTTTCCATCAATTGTTTCCGGATACCAATCTGGCATTTGTTCAATTATCCTTATAGCCTCTTCATCACAACCACTCCCGATGCCTTTCACAATTTCAATATCGCTGATCTCGCCCTTACCACTTACGTTGAAACCAATCTTTACATCACCTTGTACTTTTGCGTCTCTTGCCTCAAGCGGATATACTAAGTTATAATTCACAAAATAATTAAGGTCGTTGCTGGGAGCTGCTGCACTAATAAATTTATAATACGGAACTTCCTTACCGCTTTCCGAAAAACATTTCCCTGCTACCGACACGCCATTCTTATAAAGTTCCTGCCGTCTTAGCTTGCCTGAAGGATAATAACATTTTAATGCACCATTAAGGCTACCGTGGGTATAACTCCCATCGATCCATAGCTTACCTGTACCTTCATAAAATGCCTGCCCTTTCCCCTCCCTAACACCATTTTGATAGTTATACCTGCGCACTACGGCACCGGCACTATCATAAATCAAGTACTGACCTGATAATCTACCCGTATCCCAATTTACCTCTTTCCACAATTTATTCCTCCTGTAGTATTTCCACACGCCATCTATTTTACCAGCGTTATATGCGCCTCTTCTCACTACATTCTGGCGGGCCGAGTCGTAATAAACAGCATTACCATCCTTCAGTCCATCTTTACATGAAAATTCAATACCTATGCGTTCAGATCCCGGGAAATATACGATCCATGAGCCTTCCGTTTTTCCATTCGCCATGTGTCCTTTTATATACGCCATGCCTGTTGCAGAATCATAAACAGTGTATGGCCCGCTCGCCATTCCATTTTTGAATGCGTAATCAGCCTTCCTTGTCTTTCCATCTCTGTAGTACTTAACCGCAGTCAGCCATTTACCTTTGGAGCATTCCAACACCCTGTGCTCTTTTCCATTAGCATAATACTCTAAAAAACGCCCCTCATATTTCCCATTCACGTACGTGCCAACATGCTCTATAGCACCGTTTGAATCATATTGTTGCAGCGGCCCTTCCCTAACTCCATTTTCATACTTATATGCGATTTTCAATTTGCCGTTGCCATGATATTGCTTCCAATCCCCATCCTCTTTATCATTTTTAAAGCTTCCGAGTGTAATTATCCTGCCGGAAACCACTGAATCATATTGTGTAAAAACACCATTGCGCTTATCATTTTCAAACATGAATGACAATCTGGGCTTCTCTGATACGGGATAAAAGAATTTCCATTCGCCTACTCGCTTATCAGCTGCATACACTCCCAATATTCAATATGCTCAAGGCTATCGTATTTTATGGTCTCACCACTCATCACACCGTTTTTGTAGTTGCGCACTGCTTTCCGCTTCCCGTTTGGATAATAATCCGTCCACGGACCCTCTCCTTTACCATTCACCAGCGCAATAGTCATTTCACACTACCATCGCCATAGCGCTCAATATGCATCTCTCCGCTTTGCGCATTACAATCAACTGTTTTACAGCCAATTAGCGCATAAAGGAATATGACTTTAACTATTCTCATACCTCGTTAAAATACAATAAAACTTCATTATCAAGACAATCAAAGCATATTAATTCACCAAAAAGACGTATATTTGCTATAATGAAGTTTATTATATCCCTATTCATTTTAGTTACTGTTTTATTTAGCCTATTAATACTATGGGCTATCTACGATGCGCAATTCAGCCCAAGAGCTATTGAAGGGAAGCGTAACGAAATTTTAGTGACAAGATTAAAATTAGAGCAGCCTTCAGATAGTGTTATCGCAATTATGGGAGAACCTAAACGTGTGCATTATTACGGATCTAGCCCTAAAGGCTCCGTTTATTGCTACGAATCGACTAACGGAGACTTTCTGGATATGGAGATAGAACTAGACTCACAGCGTAAGATTTACCGAATTTTCAACCCGGGGAAATGCAAATAATCCCTAAAAACGCAACAAAACGCAACAAAAATGTTGATGCTTCATGAAAAATCGCATAAATCCTTCAAAAATATTTTTCTATTATAACTCTATCCCTTACCTTTGCACTCCAATTCTCATATTGCTCTTATAATAAGGTTGCATTTGGGAGAATAGGCCGGCTGAAATAAACCGGTAATTCGTTAAAACCAAAAAGAAAAGTAAATGGCTAAAGAAATCACTGGCTATGTAAAGCTGCAATGCAAAGGCGGCCAAGCCAATCCGGCACCACCAATCGGCCCTGCACTGGGTTCTAAAGGTGTCAACATCATGGAGTTCTGCAAGCAGTTCAACGCTCGCACGCAAGACAAAATGGGTAAAGTATTACCTGTTCTCATCACAGTTTTTGCTGACAAATCTTTCGAATTCATCATCAAAACCCCTCCTGCAGCAGTTCAGCTGATGGAAGCGGCTAAGATCCAGAAAGGTTCTAAAGAATCTAACCGCCAGAAAGTTGGTAAGGTTACCTGGGCTCAGGTTGAAGAAATTGCTAAAGACAAAATGCCAGACCTTAACTGCTTTACAGTAGAAAGCGCCATGCGTATGGTTGCCGGTACTGCACGCAGCATGGGCCTGACTGTTGATGGCGCTGCTCCCTGGAACAATTAATCCATTGGTTCACCTTATTAATTACAAGTAACGATGGCAATCGCTAAAAAAAGAAAAGCTGTAGAAGCTAAACTCGATAAAAATAAAATATACTCACTGACTGACGCTGCAACAATGATGAAAAACATCAACTGCACTAAGTTCGACAGTTCAGTAGATATGCACATACGCCTGGGTGTTGACCCTAAGAAAGCTGACCAAGCTATCCGTGGTACAGTTACCCTGCCACACGGCACTGGTAAAACCAAGCGCGTACTGGTACTCTGCACACCCGATAAAGAAGCTGAAGCTAAAGCAGCTGGTGCTGATTTCGTAGGTCTGGATGAGTTTGTACAAAAAATAGAAGGTGGCTGGACAGATGTTGACGTAATCGTTGCAACTCCTTCAGTTATGCCTAAGATCGGTAAACTGGGTAAAGTACTGGGTCCTCGTAACCTGATGCCAAACCCTAAAACAGGTACTGTTACTAACGATGTAGCTGCAGCTGTTACCGATGTAAAAGGTGGTAAAATAGCATTCAAAATAGACAAAGCCGGTATCATCCACGCTTCGGTGGGCCGTGTATCTTTTGAGCCTGCAAAAATTGCTGAAAACGCACAGGAGCTCATCAATACATTAGTACGTATGAAGCCTGCAACTGCCAAAGGTACTTACCTGAAAGGCATCAGCATGGCATCTACCATGAGCCCCGGTTTAACCATAGATACGAAAACCGTAGCCTAAGTGGAAAAGAAACGTTGGTTTTCTTAATTATTAAAAAAACAAGCAATGACACCAGCTCAAAAAAATGAAGTAATAGAAGCGCTGAAAGAGAAATTCTCTCAGTACAGCAATTTTTATATCACCGATACAGAATCTCTGACGGTAGCACAGGTGAGCAACCTGCGCAGGCACTGCTTCGACAAGCAAGTGGAAATGAAGGTGGCTAAGAACACCCTGATAAAGAAAGCTCTGGAAAGCCTGGATGCTGAAAAATACGCAGGCGTTTATGATTCACTGCATAACGTAACTGCCCTGTTGTTCAGCGACAGCCCTAAAGAGCCAGCTCTTATTATCAGCTCTTTCCGCAAAACTGCAAAAAGCGAAAGGCCTGAACTGAAAGCTGCTTTCATCAACGGTGATATATACACAGGCGATAGCGCACTGGATAGCCTTACAAAGATCAAGACGAAGAACGAACTTATCGGCGAAGTTATCGGTTTGCTGCAATCACCTGCAAAACGCGTTATCGCAGCGCTGCTGCATAATGCAGAAAAAGGCGGCGAAGCTGCTGCTCCTGAAGCTCCGGCTACAGACGCTCCAGCTGCTGACGCATCTGCAACTGAAACACCAGCTGCAGAATAATAACACAGGCTTCCAAGTCACAACATAAAAGACAACAATTAAAAACAAACACTTAAAAAATTAATAAAATGGCAGACGTAAAAGCATTAGCAGAACAACTGGTTAACCTTACTGTTAAAGAAGTACAGGACCTGGCTGACGTATTGAAAGCAGACTATGGTATAGAGCCAGCTGCAGCTGCAGTAGTAATGAGCGCAGGTGGTGGCGATGGCGCTGCTGCTGCTGAAGAGAAAACATCATTCAACGTAGTTCTGAAAAGCGCAGGTGCTTCTAAACTGAACGTTGTGAAAATAGTAAAAGACCTGACTGGTCTTGGTCTGAAAGAAGCGAAAGAACTGGTTGACGGCGCACCTAAGAATGTAAAAGAAGGTGTAAGCAAAGCTGAAGCTGAAGATCTGAAAGCTAAGCTGACTGAAGCTGGTGCTGAAGTTGAAATAGCTTAATTAACTCTTTTCCCAGATATTTTAAAGCCCCGGTTTTCCGGGGCTTTATTGCTTTAGAGCTATTTCTTCAAATACCCCTTTTCTATTGCCCAATTAGTATAGAATTGTATTATTGATGAATCTACCCGGTAGCCAATCTTCTTACCGGGCGATACATTACTAATCCTATGCATCGCATTCATCTTGGACTCATAGACTGACTGCCCATAATACCTCGCAGCAAAGGTTACTCGTGGGTCATATGGGTTAGATAAGATTATGTCTATATAATCCGTGTCAGTAACTTTCAATTGATACATTCCCCTAACAATACTATCAGGGTTGTTAGAGGTAATATAGTCATAACGATACCCAGATTGACAGGAAGCCAGAAAGACAAATAGTAGTAAAACCAATATTCTGCTGTACATTGGAATAAAAATAACAGCTTTGCTTATCGGCGTGATAATTCTATGATATCCTTTACTTCCAATATGTGTTTCTCATAACCTTTAGTGGCTGCATTAATCATAGCTTTGGCTAATTCTTGTATAGTACACGCAGCATTGGATGATAACGCACGAATAATAGGATATAACCAGCCAAAGTATTTATAGGCACTCAATACGTGCTTTTGCCCTTTTGTTGGCTTCATGATACCGGGGCGAACCGCATACGCATTAGCAAATAGCTTTGCAAGATCATTCTCTATCTTGCCTTTTACACGTGCCCACATAAGCCTGCCTTGCTCGCTGGTATCAGTACCTGCGCCAGAGATATACTCAAAGGTCATATTGGGGTTATGCCTGGCAAGTGTTTGCGCTACATGCATGGTAAGATCGTACGTAACCTTAGTATAGTCAGCCTCATTCATGCCTACAGAACTAACGCCAAGGCAAAACAGGCAGGCATCATACCCTCCGAGTTGTTCTTCAATAGCAGACAGATCATAAAAATCAGCGTGGATGATCTCTTTTAGCTTGGGATGCGAATGACCAGATGGCTTGCGACTTATTGTGAGTACTTCAGAGACCTGATTGTTTGCAAGACACTCCATCATTACCCCCTCGCCTACCATGCCGGTGCTACCGGTTATAATTACTTTGATAGCCATAATAGCTTATTTACCTACGGAAGATACAATAAGCAAACTAGCCAACCAACACCTACATAATCTCCTGGGCCAATACCTCCTGTGCATCAGCATCGTGTACAGCAGGTGGTATTTCCGCAGCCCTTGCTTTGGCTATTTTATCTACCCGGTACATCATCCAGATACTGATGGCTCCGGTAATGAGTACTATATAGCCCAGTGTATCGTAATGCTGCAGCGGGCTTGTTTTAGACTCTTGCACCACTATCATACCTGCAAAGGCAGCACCTACACCACCAACCATTTGTTGCAGCGATGAATTTACGCTCATGAACGCACCGCGATCAGCCATGCTTGGCACAGCAGTGATGAGCGCTGAATAAGGGATCATACGGGCTATAATGCCCGTCATCATCAATGCCTGGAACATCAGTACCGCCCAGAATGGAACAACAGGAAGGTTTGTATAGATAACAATGAATATAGTCATCCAGATACAGGCTATTGCAAAGAGTTTGAATTTATCCACCTTATCGCTAAACGAGCCGACAATAGGCATAAGAATGAGCGTAACGATACCCGTGAGCATGAAAAGTAATGGTAGCTGGTCGTAAGTGACATGAAGATTATTTACAGCATATACGCTACCAAATGGCATCATCAGATAACCACCAAAGTTTAAGAATGCTGTAACCAGGAAGCCAATGCGATACTCCCGTTTGGCAAAAGTGCTGATGAGATGTTGAAGTGCATTTTTGTTTTGTTGCAAAGCAAGGTGGCCAGTAATTGCCGGCAGCTTAAACAGGATGAGTACTGCAATAAACACCGCAAGCACAGCAACCGCCACAAACGGCATCTGCCAGCCCCAATGGTTGGCTATATATAAGCTGATTGGCACACCCATAACCTGGCTTACACCAAAGCCCATTTGTACAAACCCCATTACCTTACCGCGCAGCTGCATAGTAAACAGATCAGTGACAATAGCCATAGCTATGGCGCCAATGACACCACCAAATAGCCCGGTAATAATGCGGGCTGCCAGCAGCGTTGCAAAACTGGTAGCAAAACCGCAGAAGAACGTACCGAGAATGAACCCGACGTAAAAGAATAACAGTAGTTTCTTGCGGTCGAATTTATCGGCGAAACCTGCAGCTAGCATGCCCGAGACACCAGCACTGAACGCATATGCAGACACACTATAACCAAACTGATTGGTAGTAAGCGAAAGCGATTTCATCAGCATATCACCCATAGGTGACATGATCATAAAATCAACAATGACTGTAAACTGGGTGATGGCCAGTATGAATATTACGTACCATTCACGTGCAGTGAATTTTGCTTTCTGTTCCATTGTATTAAGCTGCCTTACTGATGCAAGACTAGCATATTGACAATGCTAAGCCCACTATCTGAAGAGAATTTATATGCAAAATAAAGTATCTTTCGCATCAAAATCATCATACTTCCGCTGGAAAATGGATTTGAATAAACTGTTGAAAATAGCAGTGCCCGCACTGTTATGTGTATTCTGTGTGAGTGTGTATTATCCCGGCGCATACAGCAACGATAGCTGGAGTCAATATATACACATGACGGTGAACTGGTACGATGACTGGTTTGGCCCAGGCATGGTGTCAATCTGGAAACTACTGGTGGGCATTACTGGGCAATATGTAAGCCTGTACCTGTTGATGTTGTTACTCTACTGGCTCTTCATTGGCGGGCTGGCGTGGAGATGGCAATTAAACACATACAGATATTGGGTAGTGATGCTGTGTGGGGTATTCTTTTGTTTCATCCCTCAATATATCATGCGCGACAGCCTGATGTCGATACTATGGAGCTTGGCAACTCTGCTTACACTACGCCTCAGCTACATTAATGGAAAGAGGAGCAGAATATTCACTATTGCACTGATCATATTGCTGCTCGTGCATGGCTTAATAACCAGGAACAATGCCATCGTAGCACTGATACCTATGGTACTTGCCCTGATGTATGTTTTAAAACCAGAAAGAAGCGATGTAAAGTCTATACTATTAGCAGCAGGGCTTGGTATCGTGCTCATCCTCACGTCCAATTTCATGATGTACAAAGTGTATCGTGTGGCCAGGGTATTCCCAACTTATAAACTCAAGCTGCTGGACATTGCTGGTATATCGAAACTTAGCGGAGAAAATCAGTTCCCACAATGCCTGAAAGACTCCAGCTATTTTGATTATGCAACAGTAATGGAGCGGTATAACCCTGCCACTTTTGATGACATATACTGGGCTGAAAAACCATTAATACCACCACCCGATTCATCATTGAATGCCTGCGTAAACACTGCCTGGAAACTATCCCTAAAAAAGCACCCTGTTCTGTATTTGCAAAACAGGCTTGAGGGCTTCCTATATTATCTAAGAATTAAAAAGCGTTTCAAAAATGAAGAATACTGGAACGTGGCCATTTATATAGATGAGAATAATCCACTGAAACTAAAACAGCAGCCTAATGATATAAGAGATGGATTTAAAAGCATGTACGACAACCTTAGCCGTACTATATTTTATGATCCATGGCTGTGGTTGCTGATCAATATTTCATGCTTTGTTTTTGCATTCATCAGGTTCAGAAAAACTAAAGCCCTTCACATAAAAGTGGTGCTGTGCGTGTTGGCCTCAGGCATTCTGTATATGCTTACACAGCTACCGGTATACCAGTTCGACAGAGATTTCCGCTATAGTTACTGGAACGTATTTGTAACGATCATAGCAATAGGCCTCCTGTACAAACGAACTTTCAAGATTATTAGCAAAGTAGAAAATGAGAACACTGTATTTGATGCGGCCCAATATGCCAGTTTGCTAATGGAATGTTTCCATATTTTCAAGGTATCATCATCGCTTCGTACTGAAGATGAAAGCAAGCAACAAATGAAGTCGAAAATTGGTTCGCTTAGTTCAGTATTGCACGCCCAGCTGCAAAGCAACAAACCGGCAATGATTAGACTAATCGGTGCAGCAAACCTTGCTAAACTGGAAGCCCAGCTTATATGCTATACACAATATGCAAGTGGAGAATTTGACATGAAAGAGTCTGAAGCAAGCTCAATGCAAGCAGACACAGAAGCTATATTCATGCGGCTAAAACAATAGCACCAAACACATACAGATAAAAAAAGAAAGCCTCGCTCATTGAGCGAGGCTTTAAAGTTCTTATGGTGCCCAGGAATGGATTCGAACCATCACACCCTTGCGAGCGCTGCGACCTGAACACAGTGCGTCTACCAATTTCGCCACCTGGGCATTACCTGTTGTAAGAACTTCGGGGTGCGAAGATAAAAGCAAATAATCAAACAAACAAAAGAACTTGAAAAAAAATTATAGCACCATTAAACTACATCCACGAAGCGCCGCATGATCAACCCGGCCCAACACTTCAAAACTACCACCGGCATTGAGTTTACCAATATCTTCGGTAGCTATAAAAGCGCATGAATGAACGTTTGCAAGATCTATAATATTAAGACAGCCGCTGCCCTGCAACTGTACATCTAGCGGATCGTTGATATCACGTACCAGTACTTTCATAGTGGTTGAAGGCTCAAATATACCGTTCGATGTAGCATACGCCTGCGATAACAACTCCGTCATTCCATATTCGGAATGCACTTGTGTAAGCTGCCACTGTCGTTGCAGATACTCGTGCACTCTTGCCCGAGTCCACTCCTCTCTACGGCCCTTCATACCGCCAGTCTCCATCACTATGGTATTGTTCAATTGCATTGGATGCGCATCAGCAAAATCAAGCAAAGCGAATGTAACCCCCAACAGTAGAACAGGTTGTTTTTGACGTTGCAACTGACTTAGTACTTCAGCTAGCCTATCCCATTCATCAAGATAAAAGCCGTTATCCGGGTGTGCGCTTTCGCGCATCAACACCTTTGCCATGTGTACCAGCGAGGCATTGCTACGCTCAAGATAAGAAGGCAGCAACGCAAGGATAGCATACTTGGAAGGATCGCCATATACAGCTTTAAAACCAGCTAGCAATGATGTCTCATACAATGTAGCATCAGCAACATGATGACGGCTGGGTATGTCGCCGGTAGTACCACTACTTTCAAAAATAAGCTCAGGTAAAGCCACTGCACCAGTAATTACTCTGTATGTTTTGAAAAAGGGTATTGGCAAAAAAGGAATCTTATTGATAGACTTTACCGAAGCCGGGTCTACCTTTAATGCATCTGTAAATTGCCGATAAATGACATTATTGTGATATTGGTGCTGAAATAGCTGCAATGCAATATTATCAAAGCTATCAGCGTTTATTCCGTTGAGGTAATCCTTGTCTTTTAACTCAAATTTATAGGACACAATCATTAACTTTGGTAGATATGAAGAATCTCTGGATCATCATCATTTTGATAACTATCGGAGGCTTTACTGCTTGTAAAAAAACAAGTACAGGATCAAAAATACCGCAGATAAGCCTTATCAAAGTTACACCTAATACCATACAGATGGCGAGTACCGATACAATCTCTATTAGCTTTAATATAGCAGATGGAGATGCGGACTTGGGTAACGACCCTGAAGGAACACTTTACGATATATACATGATAGACAGCCGATACAGAGGAGGCCCTGATGTATCGGAAGACACGATTGCCCTCAGGTTTCCCGAAATACCCAAAGGCGCTCAAAACCCATCTAAAGGTGTAGAAGGCGTATGTACACTAGACTTGGACGGAGGTTATTTCTATGTTCGTGACGATCATCCGGAAGGTGATACACTACAATTTGACATCTATGTTATTGATAAGGCACTGCATAAAAGCAATCTCATCAATACCGGAGACATCTATATTACCCCTTAAGCCTCTTGCTTGCCTAATATTGTTTTCAAAGTGTCATACGTCAGCGGCTTGGGAATAAAGCGCTTTACAGATTCATAGCTGGCTGCTTTTTTCATATCGGCTTCATTAACCGTTGAAGAGTATATGTAAATAGCATAGCTTTTACGCTTCTCTTCCGGCAGTTGCTCAAAAGCATCCAAAAACTGGAAACCAGACATATACGGCATTTGTATGTCTATTAAAATAATAACATTGCCAAAATCATTGTTTGTAACATATTCAAGCGCCTCACTTGCATACAAAAAAGTCTTCACTTCAGTTTCGGCATCAATGCTTTTAATCATCTTCTCAGCAATCATGCTATTGAACGCATAATCATCCACAATTAAAAAGTGCCTCTTCTCGTCTCGCATCTAAACTATTTTTTTACTGGTATTACTACTTCGTATGTGTTTGTTTGTCCATCCAGGTAATACTTGATTGTACCACCCAATAATGCCACAGCATCCTTTACATTATGCAGGCTTAACGTTGTGCGGTGCACTTCATAGCGTTTCTCCTCGCTCTCAAAAACATCTCGGATATATGACTCCGGCAGACCCGTGCTGTTATCTTTAATGCTAATATTGATGCCACTGCGAGTAGCTTGAATATCAAGATTTACGATTCGCTCGTCTTGTGTTGGGTTAAAGCTCTTAAATGCGTTTGAAAGCAGATTATTAACAATCATATTCAGCACCAGAGAACTTGAGTTCACTTCTTCATCCTGATGAATGTTCGCTTCAAAATTCACGTTATTGACAACTGCCTCAATCTCATAAATATCAGCAATATCAGTAAGGATTTCTTTTACCCATATCGGCTCTATCTCCAGGCTACCCTTATTCAACTTGTGATAGTCGTGGGTATTTTTGATAAAGGTATCCAGTTGCATCATCGACTGGCATACCATATCCAGAAGCTCTACTACATCGGTACTGATATTCTCTGTATTCTTAGCCATTTCAACAATGGAAATAACGCTGAGAATAGGGTCTCGCAAACCATGTGTTATGCTGAAAGTAAATTCATCAAGAGCATTATATGCGTGCTGCAGCTCTTCATTTTTCTTTACCAATAGAGAGTGAGTATGGTAAAACTTATTACCCTCTTCTATAGCTGCATGCAACTCCTGCTCAACCCAAGGCTTTTTAATATACCTGTACACATGCCCCCGATTAATAGCGCCTATTACCGACTCTATATCGGTATAGCCGGTAATGAGCATACGTACTACCTTAGGATAGAATTTTCTGACTTTTTCCAGAAATTCTATGCCGGTTACGTTAGGCATACGCTGATCACAGAGTATCACTTTTATGTCTGGATGCTCGTCAAGTATTGCTATTGCATCATCGGCACTCGCAGCAGTATACACTTTATACTGTAGCCTGAAGGTAGCTTTGAAGCTTTGCAAATTATTGACCTCATCATCAACATACAGAACTTTAATATCGTTGCTATGCATGTGTGCTCAGTGAATATTAATTGAAGTTATAAAATATTAAATAAATTACCATAACAAATCTCCTTATATTTATTACATTTTATGCCTGGCCCTGTCTAGCTGCTCATAATAATAAGCTGTCATATCATTTACCAACCGCTTATATGAGAAGTTATCTATAGCATGCACCCTACCTTTTTCTCCAAAATTCTTCCTCAGCTCAGGGTTTATAATTAACTTAAGGATTGCCTCGCTCAACTCTGATTTATTATCGGGTGCAGTGATATAGCCTGTTTCTCCATCTATCACAATATCAGCCACACCGCCCACATTAGTTGACACAACGGGTTTTGCCGCAGCCTGGGCCTCAATAAGCGATAGCGGTGTACCCTCATTATGCGAGGTAAGCACTACAATATCTACACCTGCCAGCACCTCATCTATATTCTCTTGCCATGATATGCAGGTTGCAGTTGCAAGTTGTTTAGTGCTGGGGAAGTAAGAATAGTCAATACTGTTATTCTCAAATTCACGCTCCATATTCGTCCTCATATCACCATCCCCCACAACCAAGAAACGTACTTTTTTATTAGTGTGGGCTAAAACTTTAGCAGCTGCTTCAACAAACAGTGTATGGTTTTTTATAGGCACTATGCGGCCAATAATGGCAACAACTACTTCATCATTTGCGATTCCATATAACTGCCTGAACTGCTCACGCTTGGTTTCCTGGGCAGTCTGTATCAGATCAAGATCAAGACCAAGCGGAATGATATTTATTTTATCCTCCTCGCAAATCTTATACACGTTGCAAAGGTCATTTTTCTGACTTTCGCTAATAGCTATGATACCGGTAGATTTTTTAGCTAGAAAACGCTCGATACGGATAAATGTATCCGTTTGCCACTTGCTAAAATAATGGTGAAATACGTGTCCGTGAAAAGTGTGCAATATTACCGGCACTTTTGCAGCCTCAGCAGCCGTGCGGCCAATAACACCCGATTTTGCGGCATGGGTATGTACTATATCAGGCTTAAAATCCTCTATTATCGCCTTTACTTTATTATATGCCCTGCTATCATTTATTGGGTTGATATTCCGTCTCATTTCCGGAACTACAATAGGCGTTATGCCTAGGCGTTCGGTAAGGTGAACAGCATCCTGCTCATGATCATCTTTACCACCTATCACCAGCATTGTTTCAAATTCCGGGGATAGATATTTGGTAAGGTAGGTAGCATTGATAGCCGGACCACCTATTATCAGACGATTCAATATTCTGAGCACACGAGGCATTAGCTATCTAAGCGTTTGGCTATTAATAAAGTTTAAAGAAACACTGCAGCCGTAATATTAGGAAATACAGAGCATTTTTCTAAACAATCAGCTATAAAAAATATTTCTTCCACCAATGCTGGAATACTATTAGCGCCCATACCACGGCATGGCTATCGCCGGGATTATTACTTTTCAACCTGCGTTTTAGTCTTTCTATAGCATCTACATTAAATACGCCTTGCTCAGAAACAAACTTTTTGCTCAGCAAATCACCATCAATCATTCCCCAAAGTTCGTTTTGCAACCAGCCAAGCAATGGTATTTCAAAGCCGTGCTTTGGCCTGTTGTATAGTTCGACAGGCAATAGCGGCCTAAAGGCATCCTGCACGATCTTCTTTTTCATTCCCCCATCTATTTTGTAAGACGCCGGCAAGCCGAAAGAGAAATCTACCACTTTATAATCAAGAAACGGGCAACGTACCTCTAGACTGTTTGCCATACTCATCATATCCACTTTCACCAACATATCGCCTGGCAGCACAAGTTTCATGTCCGTTAGCAACACCTCATTAAAATCATCGCTTCCAAGTGCAGACAATAATTCATCGCGCAATGACTGCTCCAACTGAAGATCGACCTTGGCCCGAACGACAGGATTTATATAATCTATTGCATCTTTCGATGTATTAAGACTTGCCCACCGCCAATAGCGGTCTTTGGTTGAGAGGTTTGCCCCCTCTGCAAAACGGTGCAACTGGCGAAAAAGATTAGTAAGTTTTCCTGCCCTGCTGCGCGGCATTGCTTTCCATATCGGTAACCCAAATTTTACAACTGTATTTATCAATGATGCCTGACGCACCTTCCACTCAGCGGCATGTTTATTATAGCCTGAAAACATTTCATCAGCTCCATCGCCACTCAATGCTACTGTAACCTTCTTGCGCGTTTCCTTACACAATATATATGTAGGTATTGCCGACGAATCGGCAAAAGGTTCATCCAGATAATCTAACACATCATGCACATGCTCCAAAAAATCATCATTGGCCAGAGAAAATACTGTATGGTCAGTCTTATATTTATCGGCTACAAGCTTTGCATAATACGTTTCATCGAAAAAAGCATTGTCTTTATACCCTATCGAAAAAGTATTTAGCTTGGTTGTATGCCTGCTGGCAAGCGCAACAATTACTGAAGAATCGATGCCTCCGCTCAAGAAAGCCCCTAGCGGAACATCTGATATCAAACGTTCTTGTACAGAACTATCCATAAGCGTAACCAGCCTTTCACCAGCTTGCTCATAATTATATTCGTTATACTGTGAAGGCCTTTTCTGCAACTCATAATAACGGGTAATTTGCATACCACCCTGCTTATTCACCTTCATGTAGCAAGCGCCGGGCAGCTTAGCACAACCCTTTAGCATGCTTTGTGGTTGAGGGATATAATTGAGTTGCAGGTACTGATGCAACACAGTATAATCAAGTTCCTTAGGAATATCAAATGCCAGTAAGGCCTTCATTTCCGACGCAAAAGCAAGGCAATCTTCGGATGAATAGTAAACAAGTGGTTTTTTGCCATACCTATCTCTTGCTAGTAGCATATCCCCGGTTTCTGTATCCAAAAAAGAGAATGCAAAAAAACCACTCAACCACGGCAGACAGTTTTCACCATGCTCAATGAGCAAATACAGCAGTACTTCTGTATCAGAATGAGAAGAAAATTGTTTTTGAGTTGTTAAAGGCAGCTTGCCCTGCAACTCTTTAAAATTATAAATCTCACCATTGAAAACTATGCGATAACGCCCGCTAACATCGGCCATTGGCTGATTTCCGCTATCAGATGTATCAATAATAGATAAGCGGCGATGACCTAACGCACAGTTATTTTGCAGATAAACACCTCCTGTATCCGGGCCACGAAGTACAAGGCGTTCGGTAGATTGGTGTATTTTTGCTAAGTTGGCAAATGAATTATTCGTAAAAGCATAATAACCAGCAATACCACACATACGAAGGATACCTATTTAAGTGTACCAATAAGAGATAGGGATGCAATATATTACTTTATTAGATTACTTTCTGCTGCCGTTCTATATAGTGATCATATACACAATAGCGTATAAATTCCGCGGCGATCATTACCCTTACGGCCACCCATGGAGACCGTATTTCATACCCGCTTTAACGGTTAAGATATTCGGAGCGTTAGCTATATCTCTGTTATATGTTTTCTACTATGGCGGCGGCGATACGCTTGAATATTACAGGCAAGCAAAAGTTGTAAACAGTGCTTTCAGCGAATCCGTATTCAAATGGTTTGGGCTTATCTTTCATATGCCCGACTGGTACGATGGCAGCTATACGCAGTATACATCGCAAATGAACTGGTATGCACACGCAACCGAATTTACTGTGGTACAAATAACAGCGTTGATACTGGTAGTGACATTTAACAGCTACCTACCGGCATCAATAGTGCTTGGCGCTTTATCATTTACAGGTGTCTGGGCCTTATTCCGAACCTTTGCCGAACAGTACCCCAAGCTATCAAAGCCACTAGCCATAGCTATGCTTTTTGTGCCCAGTACCTTCATGTGGGGTTCTGGTATATTTAAAGATACTATTTGCATGTTCGGTATAGGCTGGCTAACAATATCAGTATTCCGCACTATAACACTACGCCAGTTCAAACCCACCTACATAATACTCGGCCTGTTTAGCATCTTCCTCATCGCCAGGATAAAAATGTACATCCTTATGGCCTTCATTCCATCGTTAGCCTTATGGATAGTTTTCAACTATATCCATAAGATCAAAATGAAGTCTGTTCGGTTTCTCATCAAAATAGCAATGGTAGGAGGTATGGCTATAGGCTTTATTGCACTAGGCAATAAGCTGAGCGAATCGCTAGGTAAATACTCGCTGGCAAATGTTGCAAGTACAGTAATAACTACAAGGGACTGGATAAACATGTCATCGGCCGATGCCAGTATCACTTACGACCTCGGTCCTTTTGACCCTTCTTTGAGCGGTATGCTGAAAAAATTTCCGGGAGCAGTAAACGTTACCCTATTCCGGCCTTATATATGGGAAACTAAAAAAGTAATTCAGTTTATTTCAGCATTTGAGGCCACTGCCATATTTCTGCTGACCTTGAAAGTACTGCTATCATTAGGACTGCGAAAAACATGGAAGGCAATAACAGATGACCCCAACATACAATTCTGCTTGATTTTCACACTGATATTTGCATTTGCTGTAGGTATATCATCCTTCAACTTTGGTACACTCTCAAGGTATAGGATACCATGTTTACCCTTCTATATGGCAGCGCTTGTGCTTACATACTATAAGTACAACCCACCTTATAAGCGGTTTATTAGTTTCAGCAAGTAAAATTATTTGTCGGACAACCACCAGTGAAGCACGACCAACAGCCATACGCGGCCATATAAATAGTTTTCGCCTTTATTGAACCGTGCGAGCAGTTTGCTGACCTCCGTATAGCTTACGTAACCGTACTGCTCAACCATGGCTTTGTCCAGATATTTATCTACCATGTATTTCAACGGCCCTTTTAGCCATTGCTTTAATGGGATGGAGAAGCCTCGTTTTGGGCGTTCAAAAATCTCTTTGGGCACCATTTCATACAGTAGCTTTTTCATCAGATACTTGGTACCATAGCCTTCTTTTACTTTCAGGTTATAATCCAAGTTTAGTGCAAACTCTACTACCTTCATATCCAGTAAAGGCACCCGGGTCTCTAAAGAATACTGCATACTGGCTCTATCTACCTTTACCAACAGATCATCCTGCAGATAATGCTCAAAATCCCAATAAGCCTGTCTTTCAGCGGGGCTAATATTCTTCCTTACATCCGACGTTGAATTGATAGCTGCAAAATTGAAATTGTTACCCGGCAGTAAGCGATGTAACTCCTGTTCACTAAAAAAATACTGCTCTTGGGAGAATATATGGGTGTGTATCCTGCTTTCATCCGGATAGTTAAACAATTCACCACCGCGCTTGTAACGATCATTCATTAACCTTGTAACAGCGTAGAATGGCTTGCGAAATGCTTTTACTAAAGGCTTATCCAAACGGTTGGCCCAGGCATACATACCATAGCCTTGAAACATCTCATCGCCACCATCTCCAGACAGCGTGACAGTTACATGCTTTCGCGCCATTTGCGATACCAGCATGGTAGGAAAGGCTGATGAATCACCAAAAGGTTCGTCATATACATTGAGAAGCGAAGGCACTACCTCAAGAATATCATTGACAGACACCTTAAACAGATGGTGATTGGTGCCAAGGCTATTGGCTACATTCTGGGCATGCACCGACTCATCATACGCAGCTTCATTAAAGCCAATGCTAAACGTATTTATCTTCTGAGACGACAGCTTTGATGCAACAGCCGTCACTAAACTTGAATCTATTCCACCGCTCAAAAATGTACCCAATGGCACATCTGCGATCATTTGCCCCTCAATAGCACCAAAGAGAATGTCTTTGTATTGATTAAAAGCAACATCTTCATTAACTATAGAATCATGAAGCACATGGCTGGCTGCACTCCAAAAAGGAGTTAATGCAAGCTGTCCGTTTGTTGTATCGAGTACAGCATAATGTGCTGCCGGGAATTTCGAAACTTTCTGATAGATACTATAAGGTTGAGGTATAAAGCCCAGATGCAAAAAATGTGCTACAGCATTCCTGTCAACATCAAGATCAATGCTTGTTTCACTACAGTAGTTTTGTATCACCTTCAACTCTGAGGCAAACACGAATTGTTGTTCGTCGCGATAATAGTATAAAGGCTTTATACCCACCTGGTCTCTACTGAGATAAAGCTTTTTAGTTTGACTATCGTAAATAGAAAGGGCAAACATACCATTGAACCATGCAAAACAATCAGTACCAAACTTCACAAACAACTCCAGAATTACTTCGGTATCACTATGTGTTTTGAAACTATGATTGGGTAGTTTGTTTCTAAGCGTTTCAAAATTATATAGCTCACCATTGTACACCATAATGTATCTGCCGTCAGCAGACACCATTGGCTGATTTGCCGTGCCCGAAAGATCTATAATACTAAGCCTGCGATGACCGAGAAACACAGTTTCTTCTTCGTTAGTAAAATACCCTTTACTATCGGGGCCACGGTGTGCCATCTTATCGGTAGCACAGATAAGTGCCTGATATGCTATGCTGCCCTTTGATGAAAATGCCCCTGCGATACCGCACATAAACCAATTTTTACCAGGTAAGTATTAAATGTTTGATGATAGCCAGAAATCTCCTTTTGGTCAATAAAACCGGTGAATTGCCTATAGCCTTAAGCAAATACTGAATGCTACGCAACTTATACTTTGGCACTTCCGAAAGATGCAATGCAATGTAGGAATTAGCATCCATCTTTATTTGATTGAATTTACTCCCAAAATAGCTCACGACAGTATTATCCAACGACAAATAATGGATCATAAGTTCCAGCCGACGAACAAGCGCATCACCATTTATGGTACGCACACTACGCATGTCATGATCTATTAGTATCGATGTGATTGTATTGGTGTAATACAACGGATAGCGTGCAGTTAGCCTTAGCCAGAACTCGTAATCTTCGGAGGCCGACATTGCCCTATCTTCATTGAACCTGTATTTTAATGCAATATCCTTTCGCACAAATACGCCATCACATCCTAGTATATTACCCTGGTGCATCAGGTGGTTTAATGTTTCACCCGAGTAGCCATTATTATCTTTAAACACCTTCCCATCCGCATTAGCCCATGAAAAACAAAGATGGAACCATTCCGGATTGTTGTGTTGCGCTATCAGCTTCGTAGCCTCCGCTACATGGTTGGGTAACGCTATATCGTCACTATCAAAAAAATTAACGTAATCGCCTTTTGCACGTTCAGCTCCGTAATTACGAGCTGCGGCACGTTCAGCATTTTGCTTAGGGTAGTATGCAGTGCGCTCATTCAGGTAAGGTTGTACTACTTCCGATGTATTATCCGTACTGCCATCATCCACCACTAAGATCTCATAGTTCTCCCCTTCCATCCGCTGGAGCGATTCAAGCGTTTTGGATATCAGGTGTGCCCTGTTGTACGTAGGTACTACGATGCTAATGAACGGCTTTGTCATACAGTTTTTCAAGATTAGCTATCATTTCGTGCAATGCAAATTTTTGCTTGACGCTCTCCATCCCCTTGCTCACGATTTTTGACCGTAATACATCGTCTTCGAAAATAGAATTAATTGCTTTATAAATAGCCTTGTCGTTTTTATATGGAACTACTATGGCATTTTCACCGTCTCTGATAAAATCAGGCGCTATGCCCGACAACGTAAATACAGATGGTACGCCGGCAGCCAAAGCCTCAACATATATCTGCCCGAAAGCTTCGTAGTGGTCGCCTATAGGCACATGAACAAATACATCCATCAACTTGTAAACTGATGCTACATCCGGCTCAAAATGTATTTTCCTATAGCTACCTGTGGGCAATTCTTGCAGCAAGTTGTCTATGTCAGTAGCATAATCGCCCTGTGCATTAAACAAAAGCAAAAGCGCATCCGGATATTTATTCAATAGTTCTTTGAAAGCAGGAATAATGTATTGTACACCTTTTAGCTCTATAAATCGAGAAATAACGCCAATGACAGGTCTTTTATCAGCTGGGTTATATTTGGCTTTCAAGCTTGCTATCTGCGCCTCATCTCGCTGCTCAAACTCGGTCAATAAAAAACCATGAGGCACGAGTGTTATCTTATTGGCAGCTACGCCTTCCCATTCCATGAGTATACGCTTTACCAGCCCCGATATTGCTACTACATGGGTCGACATACGGTTATTCAGCTTATCCCACCAAACCCCCTTAGGGAAATAAATATGGTGAAATGAAGAATGATGCCTTGTGTGTATCCTCACCTTTACCCCAGCAAACTTTGCGGCAAACAACCCAATAAAACTAGCCTGCTGCAGATGGCAATGCACAATATCGGGCTTAGTTTGCCTCAGGTACTTATATACTCTCCAACACATTCCAGGCCAGCTTTTCTTACCTGTACCACTTACTATCAACACAGGAATGTTCTTTGAGCGGAGAAATGTCTCAAGAGTGTCGTTTACAGGATTTACCAAAACAAAACTCAACTCAAACCGTTCGCGGTTCAGTTCGCTGGCTACCCACTCAAAAGCAAGGGCCCTGCCAATCTCTGATACTATGTAAACGATCTTCGTTTTCATTACGCAATCGTCTTCGAAATTTTGAAACGGTCAAGATATACTTGTATCAATATCAGTCCCATTATCCAGAAGAAGGGATCAGCATAGAAGCGCCAGCGCTCTCCTGTAAAAAACAGATCGGTAAGCAACAGGCTGGTAAGCGTCGGCAACAATACCATAAAGTATACATGCCAGTTAGCGAACTTTCTTTTAACAAGCCTGACACAATACCAGCCAACAAACCCAAAGAAAGAAAGGTGCATAAACAAGGTAAACAGATTGACCCTGGCATTGATAAAGTTGTACGGCAGGAAATAACCCGCAACCTTTCGCGCAGTCAATTCCAACTCTCCCAATGGTTCATTCTTCATCCAATTCTTTCCAATGGCTTCATAAAACTCCCCTTCTTCCAACTCATTTAGTTGGGTAATATGCTCTGCTTTAAGTATAGAATCAAAATACGCGCTATTATTAGTATATATAGCGGGATACCAGCTACCTCTGGCAAACGGATTATGTCCCTGAAAAAACTCGTACTTAGACTGTGTACTCAAGGTATACTTACCAAAATAACTATGGTTCTGAACCAAAATAGGTATATGCGCTGCTATCAGTACAACTAATGAAATAAAGGGCAGCCTGAAAGATTTATCATTACCTCTATCTCTCTTCACGATGAGTTTATATGCTATCACAAATGCGTATAAGGCACCATTGAATATTAGCAAGTGGGGCCTGAACAATGCAGATACTGTACCGACCAATGGCACTACCAAGAATCTCCATCCTGTTGTTTCATACGAAAGCAATTCTGCAAGCAGAAAATAAAACACTATTATAAAACAATACAGCGCAACATTCTCCCAGATATCAAACCAGCCGATGAACAAAAACACAGACGGTATCAATACATAACCAATAGTGCCGATACGCTGTAGTATAATATCCAATCCTACCAACCCAAGTATCTTATAGAAAAAGTATACACTAACCGGGAAAAGAGAAGTCTTTAAGAAAAAAAGCAACAGGCCATAGCTATGCAAATACCAGCTTGGTATGTCTGACACTTTCTCAAACTTATGCCCTACTCTGCCTTCTGCCCATCTCAGCCCAACAGAATGCAGCATTATATTGGCCTTGGCCCTGAATGCCGTAAGGTATAAGCCAATTGGCCTTAGCCTTGGTTTAATAAAGCTATGCAGTGGTGAATCAGTATAAACCTTACCATATATATTGTAGTATAGTGCTGACCTTACCGTTTCAAATTCATCGCCACTATACTGCTTGCCAAAATCAGACTTGAACTTACAGGTATATTTCAGCACATCGTTATCATAGCTAAATTCCATAGCACCTATAATGCTCTTAATGCAGACCAGCAGTACAATGATTACTATAAATTTCCTATTATTTAACCACGTAAACATTTACAGTCTTGAAATTTTGCAATACAATATAATACCAACATACGTACTTATACTAGCTATCGCGCCATTTAATTAGCTCTCTTAATCCTGCTTCCAGAGAATAAGTATATGTAAACCCTATTTCCTTTTCAGCTAACTTGGCCGAGCCTATTCTATTCTTAACAAGCGCTCTTGCATCATCATCGGAGTATGGCTTATAAACCACCGTAAGATCAGAGCCTTTCATTTTCAATATAACATCACACAACTCCTTTATTGTTGTTTGCACCTCTGTGCCCACATTATAATACCCAAACTTACAATCAGATAGTAATGCTGCTACATTAGCCCTTGCTACATCCTCAACATAAATAAAATCATAAGCCTGGCTACCATCACCATTTATTAAGGGTTGTTCTCCAGCATCTATTTTATTGAGCATTATAGGCACTACACCACTATATACAGCATGCTGATCCTGCCCGGGGCCATAGACGTTCATATATCTGAGTCCTATCACACTCAACCCATAACGATCGTTATAGGCAGTACACATTGCTTCGCCCGATATTTTAGTAGCCCCATAAAAATTCTTATTATTAAAGGGGTGAGACTCTAGCATAGGTACCTCAATAGCATTGCCATATACAGACGCTGATGAGGAGTATATCAGTTTCTTTACGTTATTATTTACACAAGCTTCCAATACATTAAAAGTGCCCTGGATGTTCACTTCAAATGCGGTACGGGGAAAGTCTTTACAATGTAACAGCCACATAGCAGCCAGGTGAAAAACATAATCTGCTCCTTTCAAAGCCGCATTCAATATATCTATATCGCGTATATCCCCTCCAAATGGGTACACGCTACATCTCTCGTCTTGTAGCGATACAGCAATATGCTCCATTTTACCCCGAACAAAATTGTCGTAAACAACCACTTCTGCAACCGGCTGCTTCAATAGTTCCGCAATAACAAAACTACCTATGAAGCCGGCACCCCCAATCACTACAATTTTTGAACCTGTAATATCCATATCTAAAAAAAGAGAGTTGCATATTCACGCGAATATGCAACTCTAAATATACTAAATGAAAACTCTATTACTTTTTAAGCTTGCTGATTATTTTATTCAGGCCTGTTTTTTTCTTCCCATCCTCCTGGAAATATCCGTTTCCGTAAGCACCATAGCCACCGTAGCCGTATCCACCATAACCGTAACCGCCATAACCATAGCCACCATAACCATAGCCATAACCATAGCCATATAAGAAGCCACGGTTCATTTTCACATCATTTACAAGTATTGACAGCTTAGGCAGTTTATCTTTCACATAAATATCGTTAGGTATCTGCACCTGTGTTTTGTAGGTATATGCCTGACGAACTATATACAACGATGCATCTACGAACTTACCTAACAATTGAGCGTCTGTAACAAGCCCTAAAGGTGCAGTATCTATTACCAGAAAATCAAAATCCTCTTTCAGTTTTTGAAAAAGCTCCTCAACCTTTGGAAGCATAATAAGCTCTGCAGGGTTTGGGGGTATAGGGCCTGATGGAATCACGAACAGATCCTCAACAATTCCCGATGGTTTAATTATCTCATTATATGATGCCTGCTCAATAGCATAAGACGAGAAACCAACGCTATTATCTATTCCAAGGTTTTGCGATATCTTAGGCTTACGCAAGTCAAGCTCAAGCAATACTACCTTCTTACCAGACAATGCAAAAGTGCTCGCCAGATTTATGGCTACAAACGACTTGCCTTCACCACTCATACTTGAGGTAAGCAGGATTGTTTTGTCTTTACCTGGCGTAAGTAAAAACTGCATATTGGTACGAATAGCCCTGAATTGCTCAGCAAGCACACTCTTACTGTTTTTCTTTACAGCCACGGGATGCGCCTCGTCATAGTGTCCTATTTCACCTAATATCGGTACCTGAGTTTGCTTACTGATGTCAATCTTATTGATAATGCGGTTATTGGTCACCCTACGTAAATAAAGTATGATACTAGGCACTAATAATCCGATAAACAAGGACATATAAATAATCTTCGATCTGTTGGGCGAAATTGGAACTCCGCTACTAAGAGCTGAATCCACTACCTTCGCCACTGATATAGTTGAAGATTTAGTAATAGCAGTTTCTTCTTTCTTCTTCAAGAGAAACAGGTATAACTCTTGTTTTATGGCTTGCTGGCGAGAATATTCCAATAGCACTCGCTCCTTCTCTGGTATACTACTCATTTTTGAAGCAAACAAGTTCGACCTATCTTTTAGTGTATTTACTTCAATCTGCAGATCTCTTTTTACTGATGCTATTGATGCAAGCAGATTATTCTTTGCCAGCTCAATCTGCTTGTTCAGCACCTGAACGTAAGGGAAATCCTCAGTACTGGTAAGGCTGAGCTTCATCTTTTCTGCATATAGCGTATTGTATCTTTCAAGACTGCCGGACACCTGCGGGTTTGTTACCACCAAAGCTCCAGGGATATCCCGGTTCTGCTTCACGTAATTTTCCAGTGAATTCAATATCTGCAACTGTACTTCTTTTCCATACATTTCTGTAGTCGAAGAGTTGGCATTATTTACCAATAATGCTGATTGCTCTTCCAGAGAACTGGTAAGCTGATTTGTACGTTTATAACCTGCAATATCTTTTTCTACACCTGTAAGTTCCTGCCCTACCAGCTGAAGTCGCTCATCAATAAATGCAATAGTATTATTTGCAATAATATTCTTATTGATGATATCTGCTTTTTGATACTCTTCAATAAGTGTATTAAGAATATCAACTCCCCGGGCTGGTAAATGGTCTGATGTAGATACTATTAAAGTACTTGAGCTCTTGCTGAGCATGTTTACAAAAACAGGTCCGAGAAACCCTTCTGCTACCGCTGCTACACCAGCCGTATTGATTGTATATTCATCATCCAGCGTAATATTGCCCAACTTTTTTAACAAGACCACATTACCTATCGATAATTTCATCGGCTTGTCCCAAACACCCTTTATATCATTGCCCTTATCCGTAATTGTAAACCCTTCGTTTGTTCCTCTTACCTTAAAGCTTGCAACTACTCCATCCGGATTTTTAATAGTGTCAATAATAAAATCAAACGGACGATCGGCATAAAGTTCAGCAGTCTTCAATCTACCTGTTACATAATATCGGGTATTCAGGTTCAATCGCTTTACAACACTTTGCATCAGGCTGCGGCTTTTTATAGCGCGCATTTCATTCTCAATATTATTAGAGCCTGTTGATAAACCTAGATTTTCAAGCACATTAGTGTTATCCCTCTTCTTACTGTCGTTTATAACAATTTCTGTAGTGATGCTATAGATAGGAGTTGTGTATCTTAAGTATAATTGTGCAACTGATACCGCTACTATAATGCTGATGAGAAACCAGGGCCATACACCCAGAATTGTAGAAAATAACCATTTAATGTTAATGGTTGTATCCCCTCCATCCCCTACATCCTGCATTTTCGTAAATCCTTTTTCTTCCATTGATGACTAAGCTAATATGTACTAATAACAATAAAATATACTTGAAATAAATATGCAAAATATACATTCCAAGATTGGTGCACAAATGTAATTTAAAAATCTCACATCAGTCAGGTTTTCACACCGATGTAAAGAACCCTTAACAGCATAAAAAAAAGCGGAATATTCATTACAAATATTACCGCTTTTTGTCTGAGGTCGCGAGCGGATTCGAACCGCTGTAGAAGGTTTTGCAGACCTGTGCCTAGCCACTCGGCCACGCGACCCTTAGAGGACTGCAAATGTAGTAAAAAAACATCACCACACAACACCACAGCAAAATATACTTATAGTAATATCTATTCAGTCATGTGGCAACTTCACTACATTTGCAACCTATATGTATCCAGATTTTCAATACCTGCTCCAATCCTTAACCGGTGTGGCTATGCCTGAATGGCTAAGTATATTCAAAACATTCGGTTTTCTTGTGGCTCTATCATTCCTTGGTGCTGCATGGACACTTACTATTGAGTTGAAACGAAAAGAGAAACTCGGATTGCTTCAACCCTACTACAGCACTGTAGTTATTGGCAAGCCAATAACAGCGTTCGAACTTGCAGTTTCAACAATCATTGCCTTCATTATAGGATACAAGGTAGTTGGTATATTTGGGCATACAGCAGAGGTAGCACCTAATCCTATGGGCTATATATTTTCGGCCAAAGGCAGTTTCCTTGGTGGTTTACTAGCAGCAGCTTATGGCCTGTATAGCAAGTACAGCGAAAAAAAGAAAACCGAACTTAAAGAACCTGAAACAAAGACAGTTGCCGTATACCCACACGAGCGTATTGGCGAAATACTTGTCGTTGCTGCAATTGGAGGTTTAGCCGGAGCTAAAATTTTCAACGCTTTCGAAACATGGGAAGACTTCCTACAAAATCCTATTGAAAACCTTTTATCATCATCAGGCCTCACTTTCTATGGAGGGCTAATTGTTGCTACTTTGTCTTTATACTTTTATGCCCGTAAATACAACATCCCATTCAAACACTTATGCGATGCAGCGGCACCGGGTTTAATGCTGGCATATGGAGTTGGCAGGCTTGGTTGCCATTTTGCAGGAGATGGCGATTGGGGCATTTATAACAGTGCTTACATTACTGATCCTGATGGCACACTAAGACTAGCTACATCTGTTACTGAATACCTCAATGCGCTACGCATCGATCAGGGGTATTTTCATAATTACATACTCAGGGAGTTTGGTAGCCTGCAACAAGTGCCACATGTATATGCACCTGCACCAAGTTGGCTGCCCGATTGGATGTATGCCATGAACTATCCACACAACGTAAATAATACTGGTAAAATCATTGCAGGCTGTACTGGCAATTATTGCACAGTTCTTCCGGTAGGTGTATTCCCAACAGCTCTATACGAGTTTACGGTATGCATGATATTCTTTGGTATTTTATGGTCATTAAGAAGAAGATTTAAATTCAGTCTTCAGATGTTTGGCGTTTACCTCATATTCAATGGCATTGAACGCTTTTTGATAGAGAAAATGCGTGTAAATTATAAATATGATTGGGGCTTCATCCACCCAACCCAGGCAGAAATTATTTCTACCGTATTGATACTAATAGGTATAGCAATGCTAATAGCTCGCAGGCGTAGGCCCGGGGCTAATGTTATAGGATAGTAAGGGGATCAGTTATTTGAGGCATGAAATTTTAATGCTTCTGATAACTGCTATCCTATGAAAGAAATAACGCTTAGCAAACGCAGGCTAAAAACCCTGCTGCAAGACAATGCCAAAAGTGCCGAAGCAATAGATCTGATCTATGTTTCCGATTCGTCATCGGGCATAAAGCGTATTCAAAAAGGAGAGAAATTTATCTATAAGCTGGATAATAAGCGGATCACAGATAAAGAACAACTGAATCGTATAAGAAAGCTGGTAATCCCGCCAGCCTGGCGCGAGGTTTGGATATGCGCACATCCTAACGGCCATCTGCAGGCTACCGGGTACGACCAGCTCAATCGCAAGCAATACAAATATCACGAAGGTTGGAACGAACTACGCAATCAAACTAAGTTTGCTCAACTTTATGAGTTTGGCCAATACCTGCCGCAGATACGCAAAAAACTCTTAAAAGACCTCTCACAACCCGATCTGAGCCTGACTAAAGTACTAGCTACAGTAGTATCGCTCATGCTGCAAACGAGTATTCGCATTGGCAATAGTTCTTACGAAAAAATGTACGGGTCTTTCGGCCTTACAACACTAAAAGATCAACATGTAAAAATTGCAGGTACTGAAATAAAATTCAGCTTCAAAGGAAAAAAGGGAGTATATCACAACATAACACTTAAAAGCAAAAAACTTGCACAAATTGTAAAGCAATGCCGCGACATACCAGGCAAAGAACTTTTTCAGTACTACGACAACGCAGGCAGTCGAAAAAGTATAGATTCGGGACAAGTCAACACTTACATCAAAGAGATAATAGGTACACGCTATACGGCAAAGGATTTCCGCACATGGACGGGAACACTACATGCCCTCAAAGCTTTTGAGATGATAGGCATGGCCAACACGGTAACAGAAACAAAAAAGAACATCGTCACCGCACTAGATATGGTTGCGAAACAACTTGGCAATACAAGAACAGTCTGTAAGAAATACTACGTACACCCTACCCTATTGGATATGTACAGCAACCAGACACTGGCAAAATACTTTAACACAAAGCTACCCGTTGCCGATAAGAATTTTAGTCATACAGAAAGGCTATTGCTAAAAATTTTAAAAGCAAAGAGTATTGGTATTATATTACCCTAAAGAAAAAGGTCCGGAATTAAGTCCGGACCTTTCTTTTAGCTAAGTAAATGTTCGCTTGTATTCAATTCCTTATTAGCTCGTTCTGCGGCTTCAATCGGTGCAAAGTTAGATAATGCTTCTCCTTTGCCTTTACGCACATAGGTGGTATGCTCGTAGTGTACAGATGGTTTACCATCAGCCGTTACTATGGTCCAGCCATCCTCTAATGTAAGAACATCACGCGTACCAAGGTTTATCATTGGCTCAATTGCCAGCACCATGCCTTCCTTCAATCGCTTACCATCGCTACGTTTGCCATAGTTAGGCACCTGAGGGTCTTCGTGCAGGTTGCGCCCAACGCCGTGGCCTACAAGCTCGCGCACTACACCATAGCCATGCTTCTTATTGGTATTATACTCAACAGCATAAGATATATCACCTACCCTGTTACCATCTGCAGCCTGGGCAACAGCAAGCATCAGGGCCTCCTTAGTCACACGCATCAGTTTCAGCACTTCAGGCTTCACCTCACCTATTGCAAATGTATAGGCATGGTCGCCATGAAACCCATTCATATACACACCGCAGTCTACCGAGATGATGTCACCATCTTTAAGCTCATAACTACTAGGGAAGCCGTGCACCACTATCTCGTTTACTGAAATGCATAACGAGTATGGAAACGGAGAATCTTTAGGCCCATAACCTTTAAAAGACGGTACACCACCATGATCTCTGATAAATGTCTCAGCCATTTTATCAATAGACTCTGTTGTTATACCGGGCTTTAAAAAGTTTGCCACCTCGGTTAAGGTGGCAGTGACTGTTAAAGCGCTTTTTCTTATCAATTCAATCTCTTCTTTCGATCTAATATATATCATAAGAAATTAAAAAAATTTGAACTAAACTGAAGCACCTGCCGTAGTACGGCCTGTGATACGGCCGGTCTTCATCAGACCATCGTACTGGCGCATCAGCAAATGACTTTCAATTTGCTGCAGTGTATCTAGTATAACACCTACACCAATCAGCATTGAGGTGCCACCAAAGAACGTTGCAAACCCACTGGTAACATGGCACAGTGCGGCAATACCCGGAAGTATACCTGCAATAGCAAGGAACACAGCACCTGGCAAAGTTATACGATCCATGATAGTAGCTATATAGTCAGCAGTAGGCTCGCCGGGTTTTACACCAGGTATAAAGCTGTTATTGCGCTTCAGGTTATCAGCCATCTCCGTTGGGTTAAAGATAAGGGCTGTGTAGAAATAGGTGAATGCAATTACCAGCACAGCATATACAACATTATACCAGAAAGATGTGTTATCAGACATTGCACGCTGGAAGCCCTGAGCAGTTTCGCTTGTAGAAAAACCTGCGATAGTTGCCGGTATAAACAGGATTGCCTGTGCAAAGATGATAGGCATTACACCCGCAGAATTTACTTTCAGGGGTATGAAATCACGGCTACCACCAGTCACTTCGCGAGCTGCATTGCTGCTGCCTATTACGCGGCGTGCATAGTTCAGAGGTATTTTACGTACACCTTGTGTAAGCAGGATAAGACCTACTATGATAGCAACAAATACTGCCATCTCTACCAGGAATATCAGCAGACCACCACCACCACCAAGGTTCCTTGTAGTGAACTCCTGGAGAAGAGACTCCGGAAGGCGGGCAAGGATACCTACCATGATGATAAGTGAAGTACCGTTGCCAATTCCTTTATCAGTGATCTTTTCACCCATCCACATCACAAATAACGTACCTGCAGTAAGTGCAATTACTGTAGACATCCAGAACAGTTGTGGAGGGAAGTTAGGTACAATAGCAGCAGCCGTTTGCGTTTGCAGGTAAGCAACATAAGCGCTCGCCTGAAATACGGTAACCAGTACTGTTAAATAACGGGTGTATTGAGTGATCTTTTTGCGGCCGCTTTCTTCACGCTGCATTTTAGCTACCTGCGGTACTACTATACCGGCAAGCTGCATAAAGATAGATGCAGAGATGTAAGGCATAACACCCAATGCAAAAATAGATGCACGGCTGAATGCGCCACCAGCAAACATGTTTAAAATACCCAGCAGACCTTCTTTGCTGCTGTCAAGTGCTAATAGATTAGGGTTGATACCGGGGAGGGTTATATAGCAACCTACGCGATAAACTAATATAAGCAATAACGTAAATAGGATACGCTTACGAAGTTCTTCTATGCTCCAGATATTCTTAAGCGTTTCAATTAATTTCTTCACTGCGAACTGTTGTTAATCAAACAAAAAAATGAAATGCGAATAAACGATAAAAGACGCATTTATCCAAATGCGTCTTTCTAAAAAAGAAATCAATTATGCCAGTTCAACTGAGCCTCCTGCAGCTTCGATCGCTTCTTTAGCTTTTTTGCTAATAGCGTTCACTTTGATAGCTACTTTAGATTTCAACTCACCGTTACCCAGTATTTTTACTGCATCGGTACGGTTGATGAGGCCATTGATGTACAACGTATCCAGGTCGAATGAAGCGAGTTCATACTTTTCAACCAGAAAATCGATCTGACCCAGGTTAAATACTTTATAGTCAACACGGTTCAGGCTTTTGAAACCACGTTTAGGCATACGACGCTGTATTGGCATCTGACCACCTTCGTGACCTTTCTTAGACTGATAACCAGTGCGGGCTTGCTGGCCTTTGTTACCTTTTGTAGCAGTGCCACCGTGGCCACTACCTTCACCACGACCAATACGTTTGCCCCTGTGTGTTGCGCCTTCTGCAGGCTTAAGATTGTGTAATTGCATGTTTTACAATTTTTGAACTTGCGCGGAATGTATAACCGCTCGCAAAATCAGATTAAAAAATTTATTTTACTTCTTCCACTTTTACCAGGTGAAATACAGTTTTCACCATACCCATGATCTGTGGAGTACCTTCTACTTCAACTGAAGCGTTCAGCTTACGAAGGCCCAGCGCTTTCAGCGTACGCTTTTGGCGCTCAGGACGGTCGATGCCGCTTTTCAATTGTGTAATTTTAATCTTAGCCATGACGCTATTTATATTCTAAAGTTGTTATTCAAGTATTTTTCTACAAACAGGTAATTGACTAGCAATTAACCGTTAAACACCTTTTTCAGGTTGATGTTACGTTGCTTAGCTACAGCTACTGGCTCACGCAGTTGTGCAAGAGCAGAGAATGTAGCTTTAACCACGTTGTGTGGGTTAGCTGAACCTAAAGATTTTGAAAGCACGTCAGTAACACCTGCAGCTTCCAGTACAGCACGCATGCTACCACCTGCTATCACACCAGTACCGTGTGCAGCTGGTTTTATAAGCACTTTTGCAGCACCTTCTTTAGCAAACTGATCGTGAGGTATAGTACCGTTCATTACAGGCACTTTTATCAGGTTCTTTTTAGCATCATCTATACCTTTAGTGATAGCTTCCTGTACCTCTTTTGCTTTACCAAGGCCATGACCTACTACGCCAGCGCCGTTACCTACTACTACAAGAGCAGAAAAACTAAACGCACGACCACCTTTGGTAGTTTTTACAACGCGGTTGATAGTAACTACTTTTTCTTGCAGTTCCAGGTCTCCACCTTTAACGCGATTTAATATTGTTTTCGCCATTTTATTGCTTATTAACTATGTGCTTGCCTTTTAGCTTACAGCACAATAATTTGATTGTTAGCTTAATTATTAGAATTTCAGTCCACCTTCGCGAGCACCATCAGCAACCGCTTTCACACGGCCATGATACAGGTAACCACCACGATCAAAAATACATTTCTCAAGGCCTAATGCAAGTGCCTTCTGAGCCAATGCCTTGCCTACCATTGCTGATTTCTCAGATTTAGTGCCACTTTGCGCAGCGATATCTTTTTGACGAGAGTTAACAGAAGCCAGAGTAACGCCTGTAGCGTCATCTATCAGCTGTGCATATATATCTTTGTTACTACGGAAAACCGAAAGACGTGGGCTTTTCGCTGTGCCGGTTACTTTGGCACGGATACGCCAACGGAGTTTCTGGCGGCGGAGTACTTTTTTATCAGACATTGTTTCTAAGTTTTACGGGCTTCCCATTTTACCGGGAGCTACCGGAGTTTTTGAAAAAATTTATAAATAAATATCATCCCGTATAGTACGGGATGATATTTAAGGATCTTATTTACCAGCGGCTTTACCAGCTTTACGACGAACGATCTCGTCAGAGTAGCGAACACCTTTTCCTTTGTACGGCTCAGGTTTACGCAGGCTACGGATCTTAGCGGCTACCTGGCCAAGCAGTTGCTTGTCGATAGACTCCAGGAATATCTTAGGGTTCTGACCTTTTTCAGCGGTAGCAGAAGCTTTGATCTCCTTAGGAAGGTCCATGATGATGTTGTGAGAAAAACCAAGGGCCATATCTATTTGCTGACCAGTAACGGTAGCACGGTAACCCACACCTACCAATTCCAGATCCCTCTTGAAGCCTTCAGTAACACCAGTTACCATGTTAGCTATCAGAGAGCGGTACAGACCATGCAATGCACGGTGGCGTATTTGATCTGTAGGACGGGTGATCAGAACTTCTTCACCTGAAACTTCAACTTTGATATCGCGGTCGATAGTTTCTTTCAGTTCGCCTTTAGGGCCTTTAACTGTTATTTCGTTAGATGGAGACACTGTAAGTGTAACTCCTTTTGCCAGTGTAATTGGTTTTTTACCTATACGAGACATCGTAAAATGATTTAAAACGTATTCTTAAATGAGCCTGACCGGTCAGCCTTGTATAGGCACGGCTTAATGTATCAGCCTCTGTCTTATTAATATATGTTGCAAAGGATCTCACCACCTACATTCTGAGCGCGTGCTTCTTTATCAGTCATTACGCCTTTAGATGTAGATACGATAGCAATACCCAAACCATTCTTTACACGACGTATTTCAGAAGGTTTAGCGTACTGACGCAGACCCGGACGGCTCACGCGCTCCAGAGAAAGGATCGCAGGCTCTTTGGTAGCAGCATCATACTTCAATGCTATCTTGATGATACCTTGTTTATTATCTTCTTCGAATTTGTATTTCAGGATATAACCTTTATCGTAAAGGATCTCCGTAAGACGCTTCTTAACATTAGAAGCAGGGATTTCAACGATACGGTGGCGCGCCATTTGCGCGTTGCGGATACGGGTAAGGTAATCTGCTATAGGATCTGTTACCATTTTCTTTTTCTAGTTTGTAAATTAATTTGTTACGAGTATCAGGTATTATCCTGACTTTGAAACGTCTGCCCTACTCGCCTTTCGGTTTTTAAGGCTTACCAGCTGGCTTTACGTACACCTGGTATTTTGCCATCCAACGCCATATCGCGGAAAATCACACGGCAGATGCCGAAGTGGCGCATGTAGCCTTTAGGACGACCTGTAAGCTGACAGCGGTTCTTAAGACGTACAGCCGACGAGTTCTTTGGAAGTTTATCCAAAGCAGCATAGTCACCTGCAGCTTTCAGAGCAGCGCGCTTTTCGGCGAATTTAGCTACCATCGCTTCGCGTTTGCGTTGACGGGCTTTTACTGATTCTCTTGCCATTTATTATTCTTTAGAATTAGTTGTTGTCTTTCTTAAGGTTTTTGAAAGGCATGCCCAGCTCTTTCAGCAGTTCATAAGCCTCTTCGTTCGTTTGTGCAGTAGTCACAAAAGTGATATCCATACCGCTGATACGAGCGATTTTGTCGATGTTGATCTCCGGGAAGATTATCTGCTCAGTGATACCCATAGTGTAGTTACCACGGCCATCGAAAGATTTATCGTTGATACCTTTGAAGTCACGTACACGTGGAAGCGTAACAGATATCATACGGTCTACAAACTCAAACATATTAACACCACGAAGGGTTACGCGGCAGCCGATAGGCATTGCCTTACGCAGTTTGAAGTTAGAGATATCTTTCTTAGACAGAGTTGGTACAGCTTTCTGGCCAGATACCATTGTCATTTCGTTTACCGCATCGTCTATCAGCTTCTTATCAGCAACAGAGCCTTTTACACCTTGGTTCAGGCAAACCTTTACCAGACGTGGGCATTGCATAACGGTAGAGTAACCAAACTTCTTCATCAAAGCAGGTACTACTTCGTCTTTATATTTCTTCTGTAAACGAGGTGTATATATTGTAGTGCTCATTATTTAACCTCCTCTCCTGATTTTTTAGAAATACGAACAAAACTTCCTTCTTTACGCTCGCGTTTTACACGGGCCGGAGCTTTTGCTTTGGCATCCCACAGCATGATGTTAGAGATGCTGATTGGCGCTTCTTCACGAACGATACCACCCTGCGGGTTTTGTGCGTTCGGTTTCAGGTGCTTGGTCACAATGTTTACACCTTCGATCAGCACACGGCTTTTCTGAGGATAAACGGCCAACACCTTACGTGGATTGCTGCGATCTTTATCGTCGCCGGCAATAACTACCACGTTGTCGCCTTTCTTAATATTAAACTTAGGTTGAAATCTTTGTTTCACTTTACTATAAATTAAGTTGTTGAGCTTTTGCCCTATTTCTCAATCGGGCTGCAAAGGTACAACATTTTTATTACAATACTTCAGGCGCCAAAGAAACAATTTTCATGTATCCTTTATCGCGCAATTCGCGGGCTACCGGGCCGAATATACGAGTACCACGAGGGTCATCTGAGTTATTCAGCAGCACTACAGCGTTATCATCGAAGCTGATGTAAGAACCATCCCTACGGCGCAGCTTGTGCTTTGTGCGTACTATTACCGCTTTCGAAATAGAACCTTTCTTTACACCACCACCTGGTAGCGCATCTTTTACGGTAACAACGATTTTATCACCTATACCGGCATAATCTTGTCCCGAATTGCCTAACACACGGATACAAAGTACTTCCTTTGCACCACTGTTGTCGGCTACATTGAGCCGGGATTCTTGTTGTATCATCTTTAAATAAGATTACTTAGCTTTTTCAATAATTTCAACCAGGCGCCAGCGTTTTGTTTTGCTCAGCGGGCGAGTTTCCATAATACGTACCGTGTCACCAATACCAGCAGTGTTCTGCTCGTCGTGTGCATGGAATTTAGTCGTTTTCTTAACGAACTTACCGTATATAGGGTGTTTTACTTTACGCTCTACAGCTACAGTGATGGTTTTAGTCATCTTGTTGCTGCTTACAACACCTATACGGGTTTTTCTGCGTTTCCTATCGATCGTTGTTGTTGACATCTGTAGTTATTTTTATAAACCTAAAGCTCGTTTGCGCTGTTCAGTTTTCATACGAGCTATCGTACGGCGCAACTGGCGAATAGTAAGCGGGTTTTCAATCGGATTAACCGCATGGCTGAAGTGCATTTTCTTCAAGCGCACTTCTTCATCACCGATCTTGGCAGAAAGAGCCTGATCATCGAGAGAACGATAATCATCAACTTTTGCTTGTTTTGCTTTTGCCATTTTTATTAGTAATTATTCGTTTTATAATAATTGTGTCTGATTATGCACCTGCGTAGTCGCGGCGTACAACAAACTTAGTTTTGATAGGCAGTTTCTGTGCTGCCAGTTCCAGCGCTTCTTTCGCTACTTGCTGAGGTACCCCGTCCAGCTCAAACATGATCAGGCCCGGCCTTACTACAGCAGCCCAAAATTCCAGGCTACCTTTACCTTTACCCATCCTTACCTCTAGTGGCTTGCGGGTAATTGGCTTATCAGGGAATATGCGGATCCAAACATTACCCTCACGTTTCATGTGGCGGGTCATTGCCTGGCGCGCAGCCTCTATCTGGCGGTTGGTGATCCATTTTGGCTCCATGGCTTTCAGGCCAAATGAACCAAATGCTATTGTAGCACCACGCTGAGCATTCCCTTTGATCCTGCCTTTATGCGCTTTACGATGTTTCGTTTTTTTAGGTTGTAACATTGTTACAATATTTTATAAAGTTGCTCTACAAATTTTATTTACTAACGACGGCCTCCACGAGGTGCACCACCAGGTCCACGACGGTCACCACCACCGCGGCGTTCGCCACGCTCACCACCACGTGTATCAGGCAGGCGGCGCTCACCACCCTCTGCACCACGACGGTCAGAACCAGCTGAGAAGTTAGGGTTCAGGTCGCGCTTGCCCAGTACTTCACCTTTACAGATCCATACTTTGATACCGATCTTACCATATACAGTAAGAGCGAATACAGAAGCATAATCAATATCCATACGGTAAGTATGCAGCGGCGTGCGGCCTTGCTTGTACTCTTCAGAACGAGCAATCTCAGCACCACCCAAACGGCCACCTACTTTTATTTTGATACCCTCAGCACCCATACGCATGGCTGTAGATATAGCCATTTTCAGGGCACGCTTGTAGCTTACACGGCTTTCAAGCTGGCGGGCAATTGTTTCACCTACTATATTCGCATCCAGCTCAGGACGACGGATCTCCATAATGTTGATCTGTACATCATCTTTACCGGTAAGCTTTTTCAACTCTTCTTTGATACGGTCTACTTCAGTACCGCCTTTACCTATTATGATACCAGGCTTAGAAGTGTGTATGGTAACGATCAGCTTGCCCAAAGTACGCTCGATAACGATGCGAGATACGCCACCTTTATTGATACGTGCATTCAGGTAAGTACGGATTTTGTGGTCTTCTACCAGTTTCTGACCGAAATCCTTTTTCTCACCAAACCACATTGAGTCCCATCCGCGGATGATGCCCAACCTGTTACCTATAGGATTAGTTTTTTGACCCATTCGTTGTTATATTATAAGTTGAATGTTTTTATGATTATGCTTTTACGCTTGCTTCTGCACGGCTATCAACAACAATCGTAACATGGTTGCTACGCTTGCGTATCCTGTATGCACGGCCCTGAGGCGCAGGGTTCATGCGTTTCAGCACACGGCCACCATCTACAAATACAGTTTTAACGTACAAATTAGCACCTGCTACATCTACACCTTCATTCTTCACCCTCCAGTTAGCTATTGCGCTCAGCAATAGTTTCTCCATTGGTACCGAAGGATGTTTGGTGCTAAATTTCAATGTATTCAGCGCTTTTTCTACATCGTTGCCGCGTATCAGGTCTGCCAGCAGACGCATTTTGCGGGGCGAAGTAGGATAGTTACGTAAACGAGCTACAGCTTCCATTTTATTAGTTATTACTTATTACCGCTTCACCAGAAGATGAAGCAAATGTTTTATGATTGATTATTTGGTACCGCTATGTCCTTTAAAGTTGCGGGTAGGTGCAAACTCACCAAGCTTGTGGCCTACCATGAACTCTGTAACATATACAGGTATAAATTTGTTACCGTTGTGCACTGCGAAAGTCTGGCCTACAAACTCTGGAGTGATCGTAGAGCGGCGGCTCCATGTTTTCACTACACCTTTTTTAGCTTTACCTTCAGCGATTGCTAACACCTTACGCTCCAGTTTAGCGTCTACGTAAGGACCTTTTTTAATTGAACGAGCCATTTATAGTTGACTTAGTTGTTGTTAGTTAGAGTTTCTTACCGTTGCGGCGTTGGATGATCAGCTTGTTAGAACCTTTCGTCCTGCTACGCGTTTTCTCACCTTTAGCGTATTTACCTGTGCGGCTACGTGGGTGGCCACCTGATGACCTACCTTCACCACCACCCATCGGGTGATCTACTGGGTTCATCGCTACACCACGGTTGCGAGGGCGGATACCTTTCCAACGGTTGCGGCCGGCTTTACCCATTGATTGCAGGGCGTGGTCGCTGTTCGAAACTGTACCAACTGTTGCCATGCAAGTGCTCAACACTTTACGAAGCTCGCCCGATGGCATTTTCAGTACGCAATATTTTTCTTCCTTCGCATTCAGCTGAGCATAAGTACCAGCTGAGCGGGCCAGTGCACCACCACGGCCTGGTTGCAGTTCTATGTTGTGAACTACAGTACCCAAAGGCATGTTTTTCAGCGCAAGTGCGTTACCAACCTCAGGAGCTACACCTTCACCGCTTGACACGATAGAACCTACCTGAAGACCTTGAGGAGCAAGGATATAACGTTTTTCACCATCAGCATATACCAGCAGGGCGATGAAAGCAGAACGGTTTGGATCGTACTCTATCGTTTTTACTGTAGCAGGTATATTCTTTTTATCACGCTTGAAGTCGATGATACGGTACATTTTTTTGTTACCGCCACCAATGTAGCGCATAGCGCGGCGACCTTGAGCGTTACGGCCACCTGTGCCAGGCAATGGCTCAAGCAGGCTCTTTTCAGGCTCGTTAGTGGTAACCTCTGCATAAGCGTTACCTATCCTCCAACGTGTACCGGCGGTTACCGGTTTATATTTACGTAATGCCATTTTCTTAGTTCTTTTTCAGTTTTTACATTGAGAACAGATCGATCGATTCGCCCTCTGCAAGTGTTACTACAGCCTTTTTATAAGAAGGTTTGATACCTTGTATATATCCGGCTTTGGTGAAGCGGGCTTTGCGTTTACCTGGAACAACGATGGTATTAACACCTTCCACTTTCACACCGTAGAAATCTTCTACAGCTTTCTTGATCTCCAGTTTGTTAGCTTTCTTGTCCACTACGAAGGTGTAGCGACCGCTACGCTCCATTTGGTTGTTTACCTTCTCGGTAACTACCGGCCTTACCAAAACGTCAGCGAGTTTCATTTCTTTATATTATTTCGGTTTACGAAAAATTCGTTTAATTATGCTTCAGCTTCCAGAGCTTCTTCAGTGAACAGTTTAGCTGCAGACTCAGTGAAGATCACAACTTGTGAGTTTACCAGGTCGTAAGTGTTCATATCACTCAGTACTACTGTTTTGTTGCGGCTGATGTTGCGGCTGCTCATGTACAGGTTCATATCGTACTCAGGCATTACGAACAGTGATTTTGGCGTAGTAGCTTTATCAGTGTTCAATGCACCCAGCATGTTTACGAAATCCTTAGTTTTAGGCGCGCTTGCTTTTTGATCTTCAATGATGAAGATTTTGCTTTCGCGTGCTTTGTGAGCCAGAGCCGACATTTTAGCCAGATCTTTCACTTTACGGTTCAGTTTGAAACCATAACCGTGAGGCAAAGGACCGTTTACAGTACCACCACCTTTATAAAGAGGGTTGCGGATGTTACCTTTACGAGAGCCACCGGTACCTTTTTGGCGGTGCAGCTTCTTAGAAGAGCCGTGAACTTCAGCACGGGTCTTGGTTTTGTGCGTACCTTGGCGCTGTGAAGCAAGATATTGCTTTACTGCCAGGTAGATGCAATGGTCATTCGGCTCGATACCAAAAATATCGTCTGGCAGTTCTACTGCGCGGCCTGTCTTTTCACCTTTGCTATTTAATACGTCAACTTGCATGACTAAAATTAATTCTGAATTAAAACAATAGATCCGTTATGGCCTGGTACAGAACCGCTGATAAGTATGTAGTTCTGCTCAGGGAATACTTTCAATACGCGCAGTGCTTTAACTTTTACGCGATCGCCACCCATACGGCCGGCCATACGCATACCTTTAAATACACGGCTAGGGTAAGATGAACCACCCACAGAGCCCGGAGCGCGCTGACGATCGTGCTGACCGTGAGAAGCCTCACCAACACCATGGAAGCCGTGACGTTTAACAACACCCTGGAAACCTTTACCTTTAGTAACACCTACTACGGCAACTTTGTCGCCTTCAGCAAAGATCTCACAAGTGATGTTTTCACCAACTTGCTTATCAATAGAACAGTTACGGATTTCTTTTACGATGTGCTTAGGCGTTGTATTTGCCTTAGCGAAGTGATTGATCATTGCTTTAGGAGTGTTTTTCTCCTTTGCTTCGCCATAGGCGATTTGCAATGCATCATAACCGTCGGTATCCACGGTTTTTTTCTGTAGAACCACACAAGGACCAGCTTCGATAATGGTGCATGCAGTATGCTTACCATTCGGCTCAAAAACACTGGTCATGCCGATTTTTTTACCAATTATACCTTTCATTTTCTTATAATTTAGCCAAGCGCCCGGGTGCCTTGAATTTGTGTGGACCGGGATTAGCTGTTTATCAATGTTTTAAAGAACGCTGTTTAAAGCTGTTACGCTTTAATCTCTACCTCAACTCCGCTTGGAAGATCAAGCTTCGAAAGAGCATCAACTGTACGAGACGAAGATGTGTATATATCCAACAAGCGCTTGTGGGTGCAAAGTTGGAACTGCTCACGCGACTTTTTGTTTACGTGCGGAGAGCGCAATACTGTAAAGATCTTCTTCTCTGTAGGCAAAGGAATAGGGCCTGTAACCACTGCTCCTGTATTGCGCACAGTCTTCACTATTTTCTCTGCTGATTTATCAACCAGATTGTGGTCGTAAGACTTCAGCTTTATTCTGATACGCTGTGACATACTTATAAATATCTTTCCCGTAAAATTTGGGACTGCAAAGGTAAGCCGTTGTTTTTATTCAACAAAATATTTTTAAAGAAAATTTCATATTCACCTGAAATACCTAAAAAATACTGTAAAATCAAGCTTTCCAGGTGTTCATTATGCGAGATAGCCAAACGGCAAAGCTCAGATATTATTCAGGCATTATCCGGCCCTTTTATAATTTTAAAGCTGTGAAGTTCAAATTATTTGGCCGTAGGATACAGTCATTAGCCATACCAGGCAAAGCTTATAGCCTTGCAGTATTGTGGTGGCAAATGCGCATATTCAACAATTGGGCAGCTGTATTTACAGCCTACATGTTCAAACGCCCACTCAGCAGCATATACCTCAATAACGGTTGGCAGATACACCTTTCTACTCACCCAGCCGATGTAGCTACCGTTGCGCTCATTTTTTGCAAGCAAGACTACGGCAAAGACTTTGCAGGCAAATCAATCATAGACATTGGAGCGAACATCGGTGCTTTTTCAATTTTCGCAGCATTACAAGGTGCACGTAAGGTCATCAGCATTGAGCCCTCACAGGAATCATTTGACTTGCTGACAAGGAATATAGCAGCCAACGGGCTGGAACATATTATCACCCCCCTGCAACATGTCGTAACGTCAAGCGATGGACAGGTTTTGAAATTCCCATCTAAGTCATCTCCCAACAACAAACTATCTGTAAAGGGCACTAGTGAAGGCTTCACCGATGTAACATCTATCACACTCGATACGCTCTCCAGCTATTGCGATAACCGCATCAACATACTAAAAATTGACTGTGAAGGTGGCGAATACGATATACTGCAAAATCAGCGCGATTTCAGCATCATCCCTGAAATACGTATGGAACTCCACGGCTCAAATAACGACAAAAGCAAGCTGATCGCTTATCTGAAAAATAAGGGCTACTCCATCCCCCAACACTCCAGCGACAATATCTGGCTAACACAATACTAATACCCATACTTATCCTTCCAGCAATGCTTCAAGTAATCACGCATACGCGCCTCCGAAGCATTATTGCCCGGGTCGTATAGTTTAGTTCCCGCTATTTTATCAGGTAGAAATTCCTGCTCTACAAAGTTACCGGCATGGTCATGCGCATACTGGTAGCCCTTGCCATAGTCCATATTCTTCATCAGTTTGGTTGGTGCATTGCGTATATGTAGTGGCACTCCCAGATCACCCGTTTGCGATACCAGCGATTGCGCCCTGTTTATAGCCATATACGATGCATTGCTCTTAGCCGATGACGCCAGGTAGGTAGCACACTGCGATAGTATAATGCGTCCTTCAGGCCAGCCTATCATCTGCATAGCCTGGAAGGTGGTTGTAGCCAGCAGCAGCGCATTAGGGTTGGCATTGCCAATATCCTCGCTGGCCAGTATCACCATACGTCGGGCTATGAACTTGGGATCTTCCCCACCCTCTATCATCCTTGCCAGCCAGTACACCGCAGCATTAGGGTCGCTTCCGCGTATCGATTTGATGAAGGCCGAGATGATATCATAGTGCTGCTCACCACCTTTGTCATACATCGCCATTTTATGTTGCACAACATCCTGCACAAGGTCATTAGTGACATCCTTCTGCCCTTCCGGTAGCGATGTCACCACCAATTCCAGCAGGTTCAGCAACCGGCGGGCATCGCCACCGCTTAACTGTAGCAGTGCACCCCACTCTGCTATACGCACGTTTTGCGCCTTCAGCCATTCATCCTGCTCCATTGCCTGATTTACTAATGTCATCAGGTGGTCTTCTGTTAGTGTTTGCAACACATATACCTGGCATCGGCTCAAAAGGGCCCCAATCACCTCAAAAGATGGGTTTTCTGTAGTAGCGCCTATCAGTGTGATGACTCCTTTCTCCACAGCCCCAAGCAGGCTATCCTGCTGCGCTTTATTGAACCTGTGTATCTCATCTATAAACAGTAACGCATGGCCTACCATTCGCGCTTTTTCTATCACTGCTCTTACATCTTTCACCCCGCTATCTATGGCACTTAGTGTAAAAAACGGAACTGCCATCTGTTTGGCAATTATTTGCGCAAGCGTTGTTTTACCAACTCCCGGCGGCCCCCAGAATATGATAGAATGCATCTTGCCGCTTTGTATCAATTGCTCCAAAACCTTACCCTTGCCCACCAGGTGCTCCTGCCCTATAAATGCCGCCAGGGTTTGTGGGCGCATCCTTTCTGCCAGAGGCACGTTCTTACTGTTCATCTGCATTTTATCTCTGTTTTAATACACTTTAACTTACATTCGTTGTATGACACGCAAGTTACTAATCCTATGTTGCCTGATGGCTACTGTGTCCATCGGCTATGCTAAGAAAAAGAAAAAAGCAGACCCTCAGCCGGCCGCCCAAGCGCAGCCCAAATCGCATGAGCCTGTTTTCGACCCTGTAGATTATAAATCAATAGGCTCACCACTACCTAAGATGAGGGTGGTAACAGCCAAAAAAGAAATATTGACGGAAAAAGAATTAGTGAACGATGCCAATCTCGTGGTTATGCTCTTCAACCCAACTTGCGATCACTGCCAGTCGGTAACGGCATACCTGATGAACAACATTGATAAGTTCAAAAAATCGAATATAGTGCTGATGGCTACACCCAATATGGTGGGTAGCTGGCTGAAGACGTTCGATGACTTTACCCATGTCTATACCGTACCCAAGATCAAGGTTGGCGTTGACAGTGCTGATTTTATTACTAAAACCTATAACTACGTGGGGTTGCCACAGATAAATGTTTATAGGGATGCGAAATTGCTCAAGCAGTTTAACTTTGAAGCTGCAGGCGATTCGGTGTTGAAATATGTAGAATAATTATCCTCTACGGCGCTTACGCAGCCGTTTTCCATTACGCTATACAAAAACAGCGCGGCTTAAGCCACGCTGTTTTTTACATAATCGCGTATTTTACGTACGTAGTCAAAATAGCCAGACTCCATACGCAGCCAGAAGACTACAAATATGCCCACGCTAATGGCAGCTAGTGTATACGTAAATGATAAATATTCTTGTTCCCCAAATATGAAGAATAGCACTGCGGCTATCAGCATGAACAGGCAAAAGATCATAATGAGCATTGGCCCACCCGAATCGATCTTGCGCATTTTTGAACTGATGACAATTTGTGTTGCATTGTCTTTTCCTTTCTTCAGCTCAATATGGGTTATCGGCAGTGTCTTGATGTTGGTTTCCTGCTCTGCGTGAGGAATCACACGTAGCATAAAATCCTTCTCCGACACTTCGAAGTCCATGTTGTGCACCTTTACATGCTTACCCCTGAGGCGATCCTTAATATCATCCACAGGCATTTGGGAGTTGTACCGGTAAGTTCTACTGAAAATCATAGGCACATTTTTAATTGATTGTTAAAGAACTATTTTAATGAAAGTTAAGTATAAATTTTCCTTTATACAACCCCTAAGTAAAAATATTTAGAAGTTCTTTATAGAAGACAATCTAAAAACATGCCAGGTTGGGCAATTAACTGATTTTTAACTATTTACATTATTCTGACAAACAGCCTATGGAGATTAAAATCACATTAAATGTCAGTAAAATTATTTTGAAAAACGGGCACTATTTCGTATTATATTTTCCAATATTACGGTAATATTCTTCCACCATATTGCGATAATATGGCTTTAATTGAGGAGGTACTGTTTTATACAATTCCAGCACTTGCTGGCGGTCTTTCAGAAATTTTTGCAACTCTGCGGGTATAGGTCGCGATATCTCTTCTGCACCTTTCGACGAGCGCTTATCATCCTGCTCTTGCTCGCGCAACGATTTCTCGGCCTGTAGCAGCCTTGTCATTATCTCTTTCTGCCTCATTTGAAACTCACTACTTGTTGTCCTGCGGTTCACCATGTCCGTTTCATTCTTATCCATCTTCTCCATGATCTCTTTCAACTCCTTGGCATTGCCAACATCCTTGCTATTCAGCAGGCTGTTCAATTGTTGCAACTGCCTGCGGATGGCTGCCTGTTGCTCCGCAAGTCTTGCTATTTGCTCTGCATTGCCTTGCTCACCACCCTGGCCTCCTTTACCCTCTTGCTTCGAGTCTCCTTCTTTTGATCCCTGCTGCCCTTGCCTGCGTTGCTTGGCATCTTGTGCTTGCTGCATGGCATTGCCCAAGCCCTGTTGCTTAGTAATTATATCGCCCAACTGTTGCCCCGGGCTGGGTTTGGGGCTACCGCTGCCGGGCTTGGGCATTGCGCCGCCAGGCTTTGAGCATTGGCCCTCACCTTGCGATTTTGCCTGTGCCTGCATCTCCATCAGGTTAGCTAGTATCTCATTCAGCATTAGCGCCAGGTTATTGGTATGCGTCATTACATACTGTTGGCGTGTCAGCGCATCACTTACACGGCGGGCTTCCAGTGCTTCCAGCGCTGCACCCATATTGCCCTCTACCTGTGTTGTTTCTTTATTAATGTTTGCCGATAGCTGCGCTATTCGCTTACTCAGCGAAAATAAGCTGTCACGTATCATGCGCGAGTTGTTGCGCAGGCGGCTTTGTTCGTGCTGGTTGGCAATATAAGATTGGCTGGTGATAGACGTACTCTGCCCTTTCTTCATCAGTTGCTCCTGATCAAACGACAAACGCATCAGGTTGGTCAATATCTGCCTCACGGCACGCTTATCCATTTCTATCTGCTGCACATCCATGCCCCCGGCTGCAGCTCGCATGTCCGAAGCCATCTTTTTCATCTTATCGGATGCTTTGCTTTGCGATTGGCTCGATTTGCTGTTCTCATTCTTATTCAGCTCCTGCTCGCTCTGCTCCATATCCTCACCTGCCTCCTTTGCCTGCTCTTTAGGTTCATCAAGGTTTTGAGGGCGCTGCATATCCTTATTCAGTTCCTGCATGTCCTTCATCTCTTCTCCTATAGCCTTATCCAGTTCTTTTTTCAGCTCATCCTGCTGTTTGGCTAATGCTTCGTTGCCTTCTTTCTTCTTATCGGTCTTGTCTTTCAATGCATCCTGTTTGGCCGCCAGTTCTTCTATTTTGTTAGCCATATCCTCCATACGCATTTGCATCTCCAGCTGTTTCATCAGCTCCTGCATGCGCTCCATATCCATATTAAACAGCTTATTCTCCTGCTCAAGCTGCTTCATCGTCTGGAAGGCCTGCTCTTTGTTCAGCTTCTTCATCAACTCGTTCAGCTTGCGCATCTGTTCTGCCAGCTCTTTGTTCAGCAGGTTATCCATCTGCTTTTGCAAAGCCTCCTGTTTATCCTTTACATCCTGGCTATATTCTTTTTGCTTGCTCTGCTGCACCTGCTCTTCTAGTCGTTTCTTCACAGCTTCCATTTGTGCTTTCAGCTGCTCTTGCATCTTGGATACTTGTTGCAGCGACTGTTGCTCCTGCCAGTCCATACTTTCCGATTGCAGCATTTTCGATTGCAGGTCTTTATACTCATTCTGCAATTGTTTCATCTGCTCAGCACTATTGCTCAGGCCCGAGTTGATCATTTCAGCATTCTCGTTTATTGCAGAGTCTATCTGGTCGGGGCTGTACATCTGATAACTCATTACCTCGCTGCGCGAAGCTTTGCTGCCATGCACGCCATCATTATCCCAGGCTTCTACATAGTAGCTCAGCTTCTGCCCGGGCAGCAGGTTCAGCTGTTGTATATCGAAATAATGTTGAAAATCTGTGATGTTGCCTGAAGCGCCCTTAAGCATGATATTCTTCTTCAGCAATTCCTTATTACCACCATCGGTCACCGAATAGTGAAACAAAACCTTGCTGATACCATAATCATCACCCGCAGTACCGGTCAACAATATCTGCTTGCCCGATATACTATCCCTCATTTCCTGCATTTGTATCACTGGATATTCATCGGGTATCACATTCACCATATAGCGGTAGCTATCGGCTACAGAGGTTTGTTTATTGCTTAGTGTCAGTGTAAAACTGGTATCATTCAAAAATCTATATTGTGCTGCAAACATATTGCCCTGTTTAGGCAAGAGCGCTGCCATGCCATCACCCAGGTTCACGGTTGCCATATCCGTATACTCAGCCACAAACGCCATGCTCACCAGCGTGCCCGCAGGCAGGGTCATATCGCCCAGGCTATTGCGCACTTCATCTTTCCTGCCAGTATATGCAGGATAATCGATGTCCACTTTAAAACCCTTCAGCAATGGCTTCTGCACTACCTGCAAAGTATAGGGTTGTGAATAATAACCCGCCGCCATCAATCTGAACTCGACCGGCCCCGTCACATTCCTGAATGTATATTGAAAGCTGTTCTTCCCATCTGCCTGCATAGGCAGCTTGTCATCACCTATCGCTACCGCCATATCAGCAGGCAATGCATCACCCTCGGTGCGCACCTTCAGCACAAAGTCCCCATTACGTACAGCCTTCAACGGCATGCTGGTTACAATGAATTTAAAAGGAGCAGGTTTCTCGAAGGTCTTAGTGGGTTGCAGCAACCTCACAGAGGCATCTTTGAAAACATTTGGCGCAGCAACCAGTATAAATACCCCCACCAACAACAATGGCAATAGATATGGCAAATACTTCCTGTTCTTCGACAGGTCGATAGCACTGGTTATTGGAACAACGGATATTTGCGCCGCTTTCTGGTCTATACTCGCCTCTATCAGTTCGCGGCTGGTATGTGTATCGTCATAGTTTTTTTTGAGTTGCAGTATGTTCAGCAGCTTATCGCTGATCTCGGGGAAATGCTGCCCAACAATGGTAGCCGCCTGCTCATGCGATATCACCTTGCCCAGCCTCGCCATCTTACTCAGCGGCATCACGATCCAAACCACCAGCGCCGCCAGCCCAAATACTACAAACAGCGAAACCAATGTCACCTTTAGCCAGGCAGGCAGGTACAGATAGTATTCACCCACACTCACCGTGAGTATATATAGCAGCACACATATAAAAAGAACCAACGAGCCACGGAGTAGCTGGTTGGCATAATACTTACGGATAAATGCGTCTAATCTCGATATCAGCCAGTCGTAATTGCTCATAAAACAGGGTACTACGCAATATAAACTAAAATCTCACGACCGCCGTCATAACGGTTTGTTATATGTAATTTTGCATCCACAGACAGGAGATATTAGATAATATGATGCAATTGTACCCTGCCCACGCGGCAGAAGCACTGGAGTTTGATAAGATATGCAGGCTGCTGAAACAGAAGTGTAGAACTGACGCCGCCCACGAGCGTGTGGAACAGCTGAAGTTCAACACCAGGCTGGAGTATATAGACAAAGCCCTGCAGCAGACCAACGAGTTCAAAAATGTCCTCCGCAGCAGCGACTACTTCCCCAACGACTTTACTAACAACATACAGAAAGAGCTAAAACTGCTTGGTATCGCCGGTGCAGTACTCAGCGGTGAGCAATTGCTTTACGTACAGCAACTGGCCCTCACTATAAAAGACATCCTACTCTGGTTCAAGCGCCAGGATAAGTTATTCCCCAACCTCCGCGCCCTTACCGAGAAAATAGAATACGAGAAGGAGATCAACAGCACCATAACAGCCGTAATAGACGATAAAGGCGTGGTGCGCGATAACGCCTCCCGCGAGTTGATGCAGATACGCATGGATCTTGCCAACAAACGCGGCCAGCTGCGCAAAGTATTCGAAGCCATCCTCCGTCGCCTCAACAAGCAAGGCTACCTGGCCGATATAAGTGAGAGCTTCCTCAATGGCCGTCGCACTGTAGCTATCTTTGCCGAGCACAAACGCATAGTAAAAGGTATCCTTCACGGCGAAAGCGATTCACAACGCACCGTGTTCATCGAGCCTGAAGAAACTATCGAACTGAACAACGAGATTTTCTCCCTCGAGCGCGCCGAAGGCCGCGAGATACAACGCATACTCGCGCAAACCACCGCTGCTATCTCCATATACCAGCCACAACTCGTTTCTTATTATACCCTCTGCGGCATATACGATTTCATCCGAGCGAAAGCATTACTCGCATTGGATATGAACGCCGAAATGCCGCGCCTGTCCCTGCACCCGGGTGTCGACCTCATCAAGGCTTATCACCCGCTACTATACCTGCACAACAAGAACACCCAGAAACCCATCATCCCGCTCAACATTAAGCTCGACCGCCAGCAACGGATACTGATAATCAGCGGCCCCAACGCCGGTGGTAAAACGGTATCAATGAAAACCGTAGGCCTGTTGCAACTCATGGTGCAGGCCGGTCTACTGATACCTGCACACCCCGATTCGGAAGTAGGCATCTTCAAGCAGATCATGATTCACATCGGCGATACCCAGTCGATAGAGCATGAGTTGAGCACCTACAGCGCCCACCTGCGCGATATGAAATACTTCATGGATTTTGCCAATGGCAAGACGCTGTTCTTCATTGACGAACTCGGTAGCGGTTCCGACCCCAACCTCGGCGGTGCTTTCGCCGAAGCTATTGTGGAAGAACTCGCCCACCGCAACGCCATAGGTATCATCACCACCCACTACCTGAACCTGAAAGTAATGGCAGGCAAGGTGAAAGGCATAGAGAACGGCGCCATGGCTTTCGACGAAGCCAACTTGGAACCACTGTACCAACTTACTGTCGGCAAACCGGGTAGCTCTTATACATTCGCCATCGCACAGCGTAGTGGCCTCTCTCCTAAGATAATAGAGCGCGCCCGCCAGATAACCGACCGCGGCCATTTCAAGCTGGATAAGATGCTGCACCAGACCGAGCAGCAAGCACAAAAAATAGCGGAGAAAGAGAAAGAAGTAAACCGCCTGCTGAAAGAGAACGAGCGCCTCAACAAAAACTACGAGGAACTGATAGATAAAGAAAAACTCAAGCAACACTACCAAACCCTGAAGCTGCAAAACCAAATCAAAAAAGAAGAACTCGACTACCTCCGCGATATGGAGCGAAAGTTCAAGCAGATCATCAACGACTGGAAAAAAGCTGAGAACAAGCAGGATGTCATCATCGCCGCCGAGAATGTGCTCTTCCGCAAAAAGCAGATACAGGCCAACGTAGCTATGGCAAAGAAGGCTGATAAGAACTACGAAGTAGCCGGCAGCGATCCTAAAGTGGGTGACCTCGTGCGCAACAAAGTAAACCACCAAGTAGGCACACTCACCGAGGTGCGCGGTAAAAACGCCATCGTCAAGATCGGCCACATGCCCTTCACCGTCAACCTCGATGAATGGATAGTTGTACGTAAGAAAGGAAAAGAACCTGTAGAGAAGAAAAAAAAGAAGAAATAACTACAGCATCTCTTTTACCAGCCCGCCCAGCTTCTTCAGCGCTCGCTCTACCTCAGGCTTCCACTGCATGCCGTAGGTTAGGCGCATGCAGTTTCGGTAGCGGTCTTGCAGGGTAAACATACTGCCCGGTGCTATGCTTATTTTCTGTTCTATCGCCTCGCGGTATAGCTGGTAGGTATCTATATGTTTCGCCAGCTCTACCCAAAGTATACAGCCGCCCTGCGGGTTGCTCACCTTAGTACCTTCGGGAAAATACTCCCCTATCGAGCGTATGGATTGCAGGCTGTTGGCATGTAGTGTTTGCCTCAGTTTGCGCAGGTGGTGCTCATACCTGCCCGTAGCCAGAAAGTTAGCAACAGCCGCCTGCGGTATAGTTGCTGAAGTAATGCTATGGTACAGTTTCAACCGCTTGATATCATCCTTATACTTGCCCGGCGCTACCCAGCCTATACGGTAGCCCGGTGCCAGCGTCTTAGATACTGAACTACACCACAGCACATTACCCTCTTCATCAAAGCTCTTGCAGGTCTTAGGCCGCTTCTGCCCAAAGTAGATATCACCATAGATATCATCCTCTATCAGCGGCACGCCGTGTCTTGATAATAGTTTCACCAACGCCAGCTTCTGCTCATCAGGCATGCAATAGCCCGTCGGGTTGCTGAAGTTGGTAACGAAATAGCAGGCCTTTATCTTATGCTTTTGTAGCGCCGCTTTCACATCATCAGGGTCCACGCCCGTATCAGGGTCTGTAGGTAGTTCTATCAGTTTCAGGCCCATGCTCTGTGCAAAGCGTATGGTACCGAAGTACACGGGGCTTTCCACAGCTATCGTATCGCCGGGCTTGGTAAGCCCCATCAGGCAATAGGCTATGGCATTCATACAACCAGCCGTCGTTACAATATCATCAGGGTTCAGGTTGCCGGCGTGGCCCGTACCCCATCGGGCTATCTGCCTGCGCAGGCTTTCATTACCGGCTATGTTATCATACGGCACTCCATGCCCATCCAGTTCACGCATTGCCTGCGCCATAGCCTTGTTCAGTTTGGCCAATGGCAATATCTCGGTAGCAGGCACGCTCGATGAAAAACGTATCACACCCGGTATCGAAAAATCATCATACACTTCCGATATGATGGCCTCTACATTCTTGCTGCTGGGCAATGTCTTGGGCGAACTCTTTTCCATCTTCTGCGGAAAACGTGTAGGATTAAACCTCACATAGTAGCCCGACTGTGGTCTCGACTCCACCAATCCCTTTCCTTCAAGGTGATAATATGCTTGTAGAATGGTGCTCATGCTCACTTCCTGCTTCTTACTCAGCTCACGTACCGATGGCAGTTTATCACCAATATTCAGCACCTTATCCATGATCTGCTTCTCAATGCTTTCAGCAATATGCAGGTACAAATGTTCCTTTGTTACTGTTTTCATAAAACAAACTGTTCTGGTCAAAAATAGGAAAATTGTATCTGTTTTGTTTCAAAAATTGCGCTCACCTTTGTTTCGTCATTCAGAGCAACAGAACCACTTACAATGCCTAGCAAAACCAAAGCCTATTTAGCACTTATTTACATCGCCATCATCTGGGGCACCACCTACCTCGCCATCCGTGTTTGTGTAGAGCATTACCCTCCGTTCCTGTTTGCTGCCGTACGTCAGGTCATCTCAGCAGCTATCATCCTAACACTGGGTTATGCAGTTAGCAAAGAAGTTGACCTATCGGCAAAGAACCTGAAACAGCAGGCACTCGTTGGTTTCCTGCTCATCACTTTGGGTAACGGGCTGGTGAGCTGGTCGGAAAAATATGTAACCAGCGGTGTAGCTGCGCTTATCTGTTCTATGATGCCCATCAGTACGGTCATCATCAACCTTATTACTGTAAAAGGCGAAAAGCTGAACCTGCAAATACTCCTCGGCCTGTTCCTTGGTTTTGCAGGTGTGGCGCTCATCTTCCGCGATAATCTATCAGAACTGGCTAACCCATCTTATCTGTTGGGTATCGGGTGCCTGTTGGTTGCAACATCCAGCTGGGCTTATGGCAGCATCCTCAACAAAAGGAGGCCAAACAAGATCAACCCGGTATTCAACTCCGGCTTGCAGCTCTTATTTGGTGGCATATTCCTGTTCATAGGCAGTCCGTTTATCGATAGCTATGATAATCTCGTACTCTGGCAGCCCGAAGCATTCTGGTCGCTGATATACCTTATCATCTTCGGCTCGGTGATCGCTTATACTGCCTATATGTATGCGTTAAAGGAATTGCCTGTGGGGCTGGTATCCATTTATGCTTATATCAACCCGCTTGTAGCTGTAATACTGGGCTACTTCTTAAAAGATGAGCCTTTGACATGGTTCACCGCGCTTTCATTCACAGTTATCATGCTGGGCGTATTCCTGGTCAATAGTGGATACAGAAAGCAACATAAAACATCAGGAATAAAGGACCTTGGCGACAATGAAATAACCGCATTGCCCCAGCCTCAATCTTCATACTCTAAAAACTAACCATTATGGCTTACGCTATTTCTATCACGCCGCAATCAGAAAGAAAAGTAAAGGAAACCAAATCGATCCCATTTGGCCAGCAGCCTACCGAGCACATGTTCATTGCAGAATACCGCAATGGCCAATGGCAGGATAGCCGCATCGTTCCTTTTGCCGACCTTACCATGAGCCCCTTCGCACTGTGCCTGCATTATGGGCAAACCGTGTTTGAAGGCATGAAGGCTTTCCAGATGCAGGATGGTCATATCAATATCTTTCGCCCTAAAAAACACTACGACCGCTTTATAAAAAGCCTGAACCGTATGTGTATGCCAGAGGTTCCTGAAGCGCTGTTTATAGAAGCCCTACATCAGCTGGTGCAGTTGGATGCTTCGTGGGTGCCTGAAGAAGCCGATGGTTCATTATATATCCGCCCGTTCATGATAGCTTCGGAGGAAAGGTTGGGCGTAAAAGTGGCTGATGAGTACATCTTTATGATAGTATGCACACCTGCATATCAATACTATAGCAAGCCACTGAAAGTGAAAGTAGAAGATAAATATGTGCGTGCTGCCGATGGTGGCACAGGCGCTACCAAATGTGGTGGCAATTATGGTGCTGCGTTTTACCCTACCGAGCTGGCTAAGAAAGAGGGTTTCGACCAGGTGATATGGACAGATGCTAAAACGCACCACCTGATAGAAGAATCGGGTACCATGAACCTGATGTTCTTCATCAACAACACACTGGTTACCGCGCCACTCTCCGGCACTATACTCGATGGCGTAACCCGCGATTCGATGCTGAATATTGCCAAAGATATGGGCATCGCTACCGAAGAACGCCCGTTGACTCACGATGAGATCAGGCAAGCGCTGGAGAACGGCGATCGTGTAGAAGCATTTGGCGCAGGCACTGCCGCTGTAGTAGCCCCCATTGAAAGCATTACTATTGGCGGCCAGGCATATAACTGCTACCTGGGCGATGATGCTGTGATGTACAAACTCAGGGATGCCCTCTACAACATCCGTAAAGGCATCTCACCCGACACCCACAATTGGAACTATAAAATTTAGCAATTTTTAATTATAATTTCGTATATTTGCCATTAACAAAATCGCTCGTCATTGCGAGCGAAGCGAAGCAACCTCACGAAATGAATAACTACAAAACACTGTCAAAAATACCTGCCGACAGGCAGACCTCAATCATCCCTCCTTATTTAAGGAGGGACCGAGGGTGGTTAAACCACGCGAATAAAATCCACTCTGCGGAGAAGTAGGTATCTGACAAAAAACGCAACAAAACGCAACAACCGTAGCACCACTATGAAACCTGTAAACATTGATTATCAAGGCTATCTGTTCACCAGCGACAAATCGCTGCTGCAACCGGAGGCTATACATAAATGGCTGTCGGAAGATTCATACTGGGCGAAAAACACCCCATTCGATCTTGTACAAACAGCTTTTGATAATTCGTACTGTATCGGTGTATTAAAAGATGGCAAACAGATAGGCTATGGTCGCTTCATTACCGACTATGCTACCTTCTGCTATCTCGCCGATGTATATATCGAAGATGCGCATAGGGGCAAGGGCCTGAGTAAAAAAATGATGGATATCATGCTAAACCTCGATTGGGTATTGCGCATGCGTCGTGTAATGCTGGCCACCAGGGATGCCCATGGCCTATATGAGCAGTTTGGCTTCACAATTCTTAAAGACCCTGATCGCTATATGGTAAAGATCATCAACGATACTTACACACCCACCACTTAAAACTTCAAACTATGCCAACCATCCCATACCTGAAAAGCGCCATCCGCCAGTTCACGCTATACAAGCAGCTGGCCGATAAAACAATGGCCCAACTCAATGATGAGCAACTGTTCTGGCAGCCAAATGAGGATACCAACAGCGTAGCCATCATTGTAAAGCATATGCATGGCAATATGCTCAGCCGCTGGACCGACTTCCTTACCACCGACGGCGAGAAAGAATGGCGCGACCGTGATGGTGAGTTCGTAAACACATGGACCACCCGCGAGGAACTGCTAAAAGCCTGGGAGGCTGGCTGGCAATGCCTGTTCAACGCCCTCAACAGCATTACCGATGAAGACCTGGAGCGCATTATATACATCCGTAACGAAGGCCACAGCGTACTGGAAGCTACCAACCGCCAGATAGCGCACTACTCCTACCACGTAGGTCAGATCGTGCACATTGGCAAGATCTGCAAAAGCAGTGAATGGCAAAGCCTCTCCATACCACGCAATGCCTCTAAAGAATATAACGCAGGTAAATTCGCTGAAGAAAAAGGCATCCGCCATTTCACCGATGGCTTATTAGACAAGAACACTGAAAAATAAAAAAAATGGCGTAGGTATACTGCACAAAGGCAGCATACCTTACGCCATCTCATTTGGCAGGATATGTACTTAAATGATATTAGTTATTTGTTCGCTTATCTATCCAATGCTTCTTCTCTATAAAATAAGAAACTATTAACCCTAAACCACCACCAATAGCCAGCAGTGCGAAATAGATCTCAGGATTATCGCTGTAATAAAAATCACCATCACCCGTCATTATCTTCTCCCGAAAGCGCAGGTTCAGCAGGTAGGCACATATCAGCCCCAAGCCGGAACCGCAGAGCAGCAGGCCATATTTAAGGCTGAAGAATGGTTTTGGCCGGCTTTCGGAATTGCGTGGGTTTACGCCTCGGTCTATCAAAGCCATGCTTTCCTTATGCCTGAGATAAACGATGCCAAACAAAGTAGCGCCGGTGGCTACGCACATGGTCATAAATGCAATTGATTCTGGTCCTGACATAGTATACTGTTTTAAAAAAGTTTAGTGCTTGTGTGTATACCAACTATGACGCTCACCTATCCCACCTGGTTACAAGAAATAAAAACTATTTTTCCGTGTAACCTTAATGCAGACACTGGCGTCATACACATACGCATGCAGTACCAGCCCGAAGATATAGATATCATCCGCACAGTTTTGAGCGGCAGGCAGCAGGCCTATACCTTGCTGGTTGAAAGGTATCAGAAATATGTCTTCACCCTCACACTACGCTTTGTAGGTGATAGGGAACTGGCTGAAGAACTGGCGCAGGACGTATTCGTCAAAGCCTATCGCTCACTGGCCGATTACCGTGGCGAAAGCAAATTCAGCACATGGCTGTATACTATTGTACACTCCATATGCATTTCCGCACTGCGTAAAAAGCAGCATCCGGTAGTATTGACAGAAGACCTGACCACTACCTACGCTGCTATAGATAATCAAACACAGAAACTGCTGGATACCAGGTCGGACAAAGCGCAGTTAACCACAGCCATCAGCCTATTAGACCCTACCGATGCAGAAGTGATCATACTGTTTTACCAGGCAGAGCAATCGATCGAGGAGATAGGGCATATCACAGGGCAAACGCCGGGCAGCATAAAAGTGCGCCTGCACCGTGCCCGCCAAAGACTGAGAAATATATTAACCACACGATATCCGTCAGAGTTTAAAGACAGTTTTAAATCGTAATTTTATACATCATGCAAGAGTTAGCAGCAATAGAAGAGCAACTGTGGAGCTATATAGATAATAGCTGCAACGAAGCTGAGCACGAGCGCATGGAGACAAATATCGCGACTGATGCAGTGTGGAAAAGCACTTATCAAAAACTGCTGTCTATACATCATCAATTGCAAGCGGTAACCCTGGAACAGCCCTCCATGCGATTTACCAAAAACACTATGGAGCAGCTGGCCGATCTTAAGATCGCGCCTAAAATAAACTACACCGTAAACAGTAACATTATAAAAGCTGCATTGGCAGTTAGCATAATGCTGTTAGTAGCCTTCTTCGCCTACATCATTATCGCTGCCGACTGGACCACACCGGCAGCTACACATGATTTTCTGGATAAGATAAAGGTATCTACCGTTATGTACAGTACGTTGTTCACTATAGTCATATTGCTGCTCGTACTTATCGATACATCGCTGCACCGTAACAGGCAAAAGCACGCACGCCTATAAGCGTTTCAACACATCAAGGTCAAAATCCTCTAGTGATCTGAGTTTGGCATCAGCTACTGAAAAGCGAGGATCATCGAAATGAACTTCATCAGGCACCACCAGTACTTTCATACGCGCTGCTTTACCGGCTATCATACCATTCACCGAGTCCTCCAGCACCAGGCAGTTGAGTGGTGAACTACCTAAAGATTGCGCACAATGCAGAAAAACAGCCGGGTGCGGCTTACCAAGATCAACAGCGTCGGCAGAGGTAATACAGTCGAAATAGTCCTTTATCTCAAAATGTTCCACCAGCGCATCTATCATTACAGCCGGCGATGACGATGCCAGCCCTATCTTAAAGTTATGCTGGCGCAGCAGCTCAAGGGTTTGTATCACACCAGGCAGTACCCTGCCCGCCGTCTTTGATGCGGCTATGATATCATCCAGTATCTCATTAGCTACATCCAGCGATGTGCTACCCTGCCAGGGATATTTGATGGCCCAGTAGTCGGTCACCTCATATATACGCAGCCCCGTTGTCTCTTTAAACTGCTTTGCGGTAATTGGTATATTATGTTTGGCAGCTATGCGCAGCATGCTCTCTCCCCACAGGGGTTCCGTATCCAGCAAGAGGCCGTCCATATCAAATAACACCGTATTTACCATTGTGTGACAATTATTTAGGCAAATATCAGCCGCTCAGGTGAGATTACGGGTGAATTTTTAAATCTATAATTCATCTGTATCGCGCCAAAAGCTATTTTTGCGGGCATAAAATCACTTTGTTTATGAAGCGTAATGCTTTCCTTAGTTTGCTGCTGGGCGCATCTGTACTTGCTACAAGTGCATCTGCTGACGGCAACATCAAATTCACAGAATACGACCTACCTAACGGCCTGCACGTAATACTGCACGAAGACCATGCTACACCTATAGTAGCGGTTTCGGTAATGTATCACGTAGGCTCTAAGAACGAAGACCCTGAGCGTACAGGTTTTGCTCACTTCTTCGAACACCTGCTGTTTGAAGGTAGTGATAACATAAAGCGTGGAGAATATATGAAACTGGTACAGGCAGCCGGTGGCCAACTCAACGCTAATACTTCTCAAGACCGTACTTTCTATTATGAAGTACTACCATCGAACCAACTGGAACTGGCCCTGTGGATGGAAGCTGAGCGTATGAACTATGCCAAAATAGACATGGATGGCGTAGAGACACAGCGCAAGGTGGTAAAAGAAGAAAAGAAACAACGTTTCGACAATACCCCTTATGGCCAGCTGCTGAATGTGGTATTTGAGAATGCATATACCGTGCACCCTTACCGCTGGTCGCCAATAGGTAAAGAGCAATATATAGACCAGGCTAAGCTGAGCGAGTTCATGGATTTCTACCGCACATTCTATGTACCTAATAACGCTACCCTGGTTATAGGAGGTGATCTGGATATTGAGAAAGCAAAAGGCTTTATCGCCAAATACTTCGGAGAGATACCTAAAGGCACAAAAGCTATCCCTCAGCCTACAGAAGTAGAGCCGGTACAAAAAGCCGAAAAGCGCGTTGAGTTTTACGATAACATACAACTGCCTGCGGTAATACTTGGCTACCACACCCCGGCCATGGGCAGCAGCGACTGGTATGCACTGCAACTGCTTTCACAAATGCTGTCGCAGGGTAAAAGCTCTCGCTTTGTGAAAGAGATCAAAGATAAACAACAGAAAGCGCTGGAAGCTGGTGCATTTATGCTGCCATCAGAGCATCCGGGCGTTGCCTTCATGTTTGGCATTGCTAATGCAGGTGTAAAACCTGATGAACTGGAAAAAGCGATGCTGGCCGAAATAGAGAAAGTAAAGACCGGCACCATCAGCGATGAGGAATATAAAAAGCTCATCAACCAGGCTGAGAATGATTTCGTATCACAAAACCAGCGTGTGATAGGCGTAGTAGAAAACCTCGCTACTTATCATACTTTCCTTGGTAATGCCAACCTTATCAATACTGAGCTGGAGCGCTATACAAAAGTGACGAAAGAAGACCTGAAGCGGGTTGCTAATAAATACCTCACTAAAGAGAACAGGCTTGTGGTGTACTATCTGCCTAAATCTGAACAAAAGAAAGGTTAAACCATCCATTACACAACAAGCTTCAAAACCAACGTTATGAAAAAACTGACTTTATCCATACTTATTATAACACTGGCCGCTACTACATGGGGCCAGAAGCTAGACCGCAGCATACGCCCTAAACCGGGTGCTGCCCCTGAAATAAAACTGGGCAAGACCGAAGACTTCACGCTTGCCAACGGCATGCGCGTTTTCGTAGTAGAGAACCACAAACTGCCTAAGGTATCCATAAGCATCCAGCTGGATATAAAACCTGCACTGCAAGGCAACATGGCCGGCTACCAGGAGATGATGGGCGAACTGCTGACCAGCGGCACAAAAACACGCAGCAACGACAAGCTGAACGAAGAGATCGACTTCATTGGTGCCAATATCAATGCATCTGACGACGGCGTATTTGGCAGCTCGCTGAAAAAACACCAGGGCAAACTGCTGGAACTGATGAGCGATGTGGTTATCAATGCCGACATCAAACAATCGGAACTCGATAAAATCAAGAAGCGTACGCTATCGGGCCTCGAAGCTGAAAAGAACGAGCCGGATGCCATGCTGGGCAATGTTACTGCCGCTATCAACTTCGGTGGCAACCACCCTTATGGTGAGATAGCTACAGAGCAAACAGTTAGTGCCGTTACGCTGGATGCGGTGAAGAAATACTACACTACTTACTTCCGCCCCAATGTTGCATATATGGCTATCGTGGGTGATGTAACGGTTAGCGAAATAAAGCCGCTGATAGAAAAATACTTCAACAGCTGGCAGAAGGCTGATGTGCCTGTGGCTACTTACAGCAACCCAACAGCACCTGCATCTACCAACGTAGCGTTTGTGCCACGCGATGCTGCGGTACAAAGCGTTATCAATGTTACATACCCTATCGATCTGCAACCCGGTTCGCCCGAGGTTGTAAAAGCCAGGGTTGTTAACTCACTACTGGGTGGTGGCTCTAACGGCCGCCTGTTCCTGAACCTGCGTGAGAAGCACGGCTGGACGTATGGTTCTTACTCGTCGCTCACGCAAGACGACCTTAAAGGCCAGTTCACCGCTTATGCTAAATGCCGCAACGCGGTTAGCGATAGCTCTGTAGGCGAGATACTGAACGAAATGAACCGTATAAAAACGGAAACAATCCCTGCCGAAGAACTGCAAAACCACCTGGCCAACCTATCAGGTGCATTTGCTATAGGCCTGGAAAGTCCACAAACAGTAGCACAGTATGCTATCAATATTGAGCGCTACAAAATGCCAAAGGATTATTACCAGAACTACCTGAAAAACCTGAATGCAGTAACTGCTGCTGATGTGAGTGCTACTGCTAAGAAGTACATAACCCCTGCCAATGCCAATATAATAGTGGTAGGTAGCAAAGATGAGGTAGCTAAAACAATGGCTAAATACTCAAAAGCTGAAGTTGCCTATTATGATAACTATGGCCGCCCGATGAAGGAAACACAGAAAGCTGTTCCTTCAGGTATTACCGCTGACGAGGTGATGAAAAAATACATAGCAGCAATAGGGGGTGAAAAAGCCATAAATGCTATTAAAGACATCAAAACTGTAAGTAAAGCCTCAATGGCTATGGGCCCTCAGGAAATGACGCTTACCATTACTGAAATGAAAAAAGCAGGTGGCAAAATGAAGTCAACTGTTGAAGGCATGGGTATGGTACTCAACAAAAAAGTGTTTGACGGCACTAAAGGCTATAACGAGCAAGGCGGCCAGAAAATGCCACTGAGCGCCGATGAAATAACCGAGACCAAAGAAGACGCAGATATACAAGCCGACCTGCACCCTCAAAAATATGGCATCAAGCGTACTGTAAAAGCGATGGAGACAGTTGGCGATGCAGATGCATATGTAGTAGAAGTAACGTCTGCATCGGGTAAAAAATCTACTGAGTATTACGATGCTAAAACCGGCTATCTGGTAAAAAGCGCCCAAACGGAAGAGGCCGGTGAGCAAACCGTTACTTTAGTAGCAGAATACAGCAACTATAAAGAAGTACCCGGCTCTGGTGGTTATAAAATACCATTTACTGCCAAGCAATCAGTAGGCCCACAGGTAATAACTGCAAATGTTGAGTCTGTAGAAGTGAATAAAAACATACCGGATACGGAATTCGCACAATAGACATTTTGTCCTTTCCTTAACATAAAAAGCCGCTCTTGAGAGCGGCTTTTTGCATGACTGTATGTATTTTAAGCAATTCTTTATCCTTACCTTTGCCACCTAAGAAATCGGAAATTATGGCAGAAACCCTGCACAAGGTGATAGAAGAGAACAGACAAGGAGAGGCTTATGCCCCCTTTGCGGCCGACCCCAATACATATAAAAAGAAATTTTACATAGAGAGTTATGGTTGCGCCATGAACTTTAGCGATAGCGAGGTAGTGGCATCTATCCTTAACGATGGCGGCTATGGTGCTACCCGCAACCTTGAAGAAGCAGACCTGGTGTTACTGAATACCTGTTCGATACGAGAGAAGGCAGAGCAAACAGTACGTAACAGGCTACATATCTTCCGCAAACAGAAGAAGCAACGCCCGGGTATGCTCATAGGTGTGCTGGGCTGTATGGCTGAACGCCTGAAGGCAAAACTGCTGGAAGAAGAAAAATTGGTGGATATGGTTGTAGGCCCTGATGCCTACCGTAGCCTGCCCGGCCTGGTTGCCGAAGCAGAGGGCGGACAGAAAGGTGTGAACGTACTGCTGAGCCGCGAGGAAACCTATGCCGATATATCACCAGTGCGCCTGGATACGAATGGTATTTCGGGGTTTGTTACCATTATGCGGGGTTGTAACAACATGTGCACCTTCTGTGTGGTGCCCTTCACCCGTGGCCGCGAGCGCAGCCGCGATGCAGAAAGCATCATTAATGAATGTCGCGACCTGTTTGAGAATGGCTATAAAGAGATCACCCTGCTGGGGCAAAATGTGGATAGCTATTACTACTCTACATCTAACAGCGATGCTATACCGGTAACTTTTGCCAACCTGCTGGAAATGGTAGCACAAATATCCCCCAAGTTGCGTGTACGCTTCAGTACATCGCACCCAAAAGACATTACGGATGATGTTCTGCATACTATGGCGAAATACCATAACATCTGCAAATACATACACCTGCCTGTACAAAGTGGTAATACCCGCGTATTGCAGGCTATGAACCGCACATACACCCGAGAGTGGTATCTGGCGAAGGTGAAACGCATACGTGAGATAATGCCGGACTGCGGCCTGAGCACCGATGTGATCACAGGCTTCTGCACAGAGACTGAAGAAGAACACCAGGACACGGTATCGTTGATGGAAATGTGCCAGTTTGATATGGCGTATATGTATGCCTATAGCGAGCGGCCCGGCACACTGGCGGCACGTCGCTTTAAAGATGACATACCAGACGATGTGAAACAGCGCAGGCTTGCAGAAGTGATACGCGTATTTAAAGAAGGCACACAAGTGAGCTACCGCAACGATATTGGTAAAACATTCGAGGTACTGATAGAGAACACCAGCAAGCGCAGCGAGCAGCATTGGAGTGGCCGCAATAGCCAAAACAAAGTGGTTGTATTTGCCAAAGGCGACTACAACCTCAATAAAGGCGACTATGCGCATGTAAAAATAACCGACGCTACTTCAGGAACATTGAGAGGAGAAATAGTAAGTATATAAACTAAGACGACAAGATTCATTCTATACCACTATGGACATACAAAGCATTAAGAACAGATTTGGAATAATAGGCAATTCGGCCACGCTCAACCATGCACTCAATACTGCAGTGCAGGTTGCCAGCACCGACCTTTCGGTGTTGATAGCTGGCGAAAGTGGTGTAGGTAAAGAAGCATTCTCCAATATTATACATGCGCTTTCATCGCGCAAGCACAATCCATTCATAGCCGTTAACTGCGGCGCTATACCAGAGGGCACTATCGATAGTGAGTTATTTGGGCACGAGAAGGGCTCTTTTACCGGTGCTGTAGATAGCCGCAAAGGCTATTTCGAAACGGTAAATGGCGGCACCATCTTCCTGGATGAAATTGGCGAAATGCCACTGGGCACTCAAGCCCGCCTGCTGCGTGTGCTTGAGACAGGAGAGTTCATCCGTGTGGGCTCATCGAAAGTGCAAAAGACAGACGTGCGTGTGATAGCGGCTACCAACCGCGACCTGCTGGAGCATACACTGAACAATAAGTTTCGTGAAGACCTGTACTACAGGTTGAGTACTGTACCTATACGCGTACCAGCCCTACGCGACAGGCCAGAAGACATCCCCCTGCTGTTCCGCAAGTTCTCGGGCGATTTCGCTGAACGATATAAAACACAATCGGTGCAACTGGATGCAGGCGCACAACAAATGCTGGTGAACTATAGCTGGCCGGGCAATGTGCGCGAGCTGAAGAATATAGCCGAACAAATATCCGTACTCAGCACCGACAGGATGATAACTGCCGATATGCTGCAACGCTTTTTGCCGCAGGCCAATGGCAACCGCGGACTGGCACTAATGCCACCGGCAGGTACACCGATGCAGTCGCACAGCTCTCAGGATTTCGCCGGCAGCACAGAGCGCGATCTGCTGTATAAACTCATGTTTGAGCTGAAGAAGGATATGAACGAAATGAAGCAGATGATGTTCGACCTCGCACATCATGGTGGCTTCTCAGCCCCACCTGCAGGTGAGGTTATCGTTCCGCAGTCGTATGGCAATATTGTTCCTACCGAGCCAATTGTTTACCCTTCCGGGCCTACGCCCATTGTTCTGCAACCGGAACGTGTAGACCATCACGAAGAAGTAGAAGAGTCGCTAATGTTGGCCGACAGGGAAAAAGAGTTCATCATGAAAGCATTGAAAAAGCACAAAGGCCGTCGCCGCGATGCAGCTAATGAGCTGGGCATTTCGGAACGTACGCTGTACCGCAAGATCAAAGAGTACGATATTAAGGAGTAATGAATACTTGCGATTCACTCAATCAAATTGCTTTAAAGCCTTACTTTTACAGTTCTGTATGCAGCGGTTATCTCTTTTACTTTTTACATTAGTTTGTTTTGCATTATCAGGTTGTGGTGTCTATAGTTTTACAGGTGCCAGCATCCAAGGCAAAACTATAAATATGCATGTGCTGGAAAACCGCGCACGCAACGTAGTCCCTATACTCAGCCCTACCCTTACATCCAAAATACGCAGCCGCATATTATCGCAAACAGGCCTGTCGCCAGTTACTACCGACAATGCAGATTACGATATCTCCGGCACAATTTCTATGTACGAGATGACGGTATCAGGCGTGGCCAATACCCAACAAGCGGTGCAAAACCGCCTTACCATAAGTGTGAACATAGTTTTTAAGAACAGACTGGACAAGAAAGCCGATTTCAACCAGACGTTTACCCGCTTTGCCGATTTTCCGGCTACGCAAACGCTGCAAAGCCGTGAAACTGCCCTTATAGAAGATATAGGAAACCAATTGGCAGATGACATTTTCAACAAAGCATTCGTAAATTGGTAATTCAATGAGCGCATTATCCATCAAACATATTTCCCAGATGCTTGACAACCCCCAGTCGGTAACTATCGACCAGGCGGGCAAGATAAAAGCGTTGAAGGAGCAATACCCATACTTTACACCAGCATTGCACCTCGAGGCTGCTGTACTACAAAATGTGCAACCGTTTTCAGCTGCAGTGCTCAATATTATGCACAGCAGTAATACCAACTGGATGCTGTTGTATAATTACTTAGAAAAAATAGCACCGGTACCAGCCAACATCGCATTGCAAAATACCGAACCAGCCGAACCGGCAGTTATACAAACTGCAGCACCCTTAAAACTCATAGAATTAGATATTGACGACGAAAGCGCTGAAACTGCCGCAGGGTCCAATGTTATTGTTGAAAAACGTGTTGCGGAACCCGAAACTTCAAGCCCAATACCTGCAACTCCCCTAACGCCGGAAGCAGAAGAAGATGATATTATGGCTGAATTGCGTAAGCCCTTACAAATCCCGGCACAGCAGCCCAATAGCGACTTTTTTGGAGGTGATGAATTTGAAAGCCTGCGCCAGGACTTTGTGACTGATGATGTAACCGACAATATTGATCTGCCTGAATTTAGCGAAGATATTGTGAGCCATGGACTGGCAGTTGAATCTGACGAACTAACTACTGCTGAACAAGAGTATGAGGAGGAAGAAGAAGTAATGACTTCACTACCCCTCAACCTTTTTGGTGAAGAGCATGCACCTGCTGAACATTTTGAAGAGGAAAGTTTAGAAGCAGAGGAAGAGGATACCGCTCGGGAAACAACCACTACCGGCGATACTGATGAACAAATAGAAACACAAGAAGAACAACAGGAACCGATAGAAAAAAACAGCCACCTGATACAACCAATATATACCGAGGACTATTTCCTGCACGAAGGTGTGGAAATATCTAACGAATTGCCGGAGCCTGAAGAACTGATACCACAGCAGCAAGACGATGGCCAACAATCGCTGATGGTAATGCGTAGTTTCTCGGAATGGTTGAGTTATTTCAAAACAAAATCGAAAGAGCAGCAGGAAGAGGAGGAAGATAAAAAGGCCCTAAAAACACTGCTACAGAAACAAAAACTGGCCGCTGCTATAGAAGAGGAGAATGAGGAAATACCCGAACAGGTATTTGAAATGGCCGTCAATTCGATTACTCAGGAAGACGGCCTTGCCAGCGAGTCGCTTGCGGAGATATATGTAAAGCAAGCCAAATATGACAAGGCGATAGATATGTATCGTAAATTAAGTTTGCGCAATCCTCAAAAAAATACTTATTTTGCCCGCAAGATCGAGGAGATCTTAAAAGAAAAACAATCATGATAGTAGTAATAACGATAGTAATGTTGCTGGCTTGTATCGTACTTGGATTTTTTGTATTGGTACAACAGCCTAAAGGCGGTGGACTGGCAGGTTCTTTTGGTGGCATGAGCACGCAGGTAATGGGTGTTAAGCAATCGAATGATATAATGGAAAAAGGCACCTGGGCTTCAATGGGTATCGTTGCTGCTCTGTGCATCATGTCAGTTATGTTCTTCGAGAAACCAAAAACTATGGATAAAAGGCAGCTGCAGCAAAACAGCGCACCTGCACAGCAAGCACCAGCAGCCCCTGCTGCACCTGCACAAGGTGGTGGCACTGCACCTCAAGGCAAATAAGCTTAAAAATTCATTTTATTATACAATACCTGCTCTGTAACTTGAGCAGGTATTTTGTTTATATATGGCTGCAAAAGCAAAGCGTAAAGGTTCTAAAGTTCTGCTCTGGGTAATGCTCATCATAGTTGCTGTTGCAGGCTTTGGTGCATTCTTGGTGTTTGGCCCCAATACCGGCAGCTTGCCTGATGAATACCTTTATGTTCGTACAGGTTCCACTTACGATGATGTAAAAAAACAACTGACTGACGGCGGCTACGTAGCCAGCCTATGGAGTTTCGATCTGCTGGCGCAACGAGCTGGCTATCCTGATAAGGTAAAAGCAGGTAAATACCACATTCCTCCCGGTATGAGCAACTACAATATGGTGCGTATGCTACGCTCAGGCAGGCAAACACCCGTTAAGCTGGTCATCAACAAACTACGCACTAAGCAAGATCTCATTACTATGCTTGCTATCAACCTCGAAGCCGATTCCAACAAACTACAAAGCATACTCAGCGATAACAGCTACCTGGCTCAATTCGGCCTAAACGAAAACACAGCCATGTGTGCCGTAGTGCCTGATACCTACGAGTTTTACTGGAATACCAGTGCAGAGAAAGCCTATAGCAAACTAGCCGGCTACTACGAGAAATACTGGACCGATGAGCGTGAACAGAAAGCGCATGCGCTCGGCCTCACCAAGCAACAAGCCATCATCATAGGTTCTATAGTAGAGGAAGAAACCAATAAGAACGATGAGAAAGGCAACGTGGCCAGCGTATACATCAATCGCTACCGCAAAGGCATGCGCCTTGAAGCCGACCCTACCGTAAAATTTGCTGTAAATGATTTTAGCATCCGCCGCGTAACTGGTGTGCATACCAAAACTATCTCACCATACAACACCTATCAGGTTAGCGGCCTGCCACCCGGCCCTATCTGCACCCCATCTAAAAAGACTATGGAACAAGTGCTATCTGCCCCCAAAACAGATTACATCTTCTTCTGTGCCAAAGAAGACTTTAGCGGCTACCACCGCTTCGCTTCAAACTATGCAGAGCACTTGAAGAACGCCCGCCTCTACCAGCAGGCGCTAAATGAGCGCAATATCCACTAGGCTTTCTTAGACGGTCGCTCGAACCACAAAGGGATATAATATACCGCCAACGCCAGCAAACCACAACCAAATACACTGGCAGCCAATGGCCGGGCTTCAATGCCATTAAACTCACCCAGCATCCATACCGAGTTGGCTATGATCCAGAAGCATACAGCAAGGCTATGGTAAAATTCACTTTTCATACCCCTTGAGCGCCAGAGTATGTAAAAAGCCACAGCTATAGCCGGCACTATCATTGCTACTGCCAGCGGCTTATATTCCATAGCCCAGCAGGTATCTTTTAGCAGCCATATCAGTATGTGCCCGTTCTCTATCCAGCGGTAGGCATCGGGGCTTTTGTCTGCGGTATTATCGTTTTGCATGTGGGTGTAAATAATGGGCGCAAAATTGCAAAAAACATATGTATAACTCATTATCCACACTCATAGTGTTTTTTTAATGTTACATTTTACATTGTCCCGCAGGTCTCGTACCTTTGCGGCACATTTCGAAAAACAAGTAAATTAACCTCCATAAAATGAGTAAAGTAAAAGTTGCCATCAATGGTTTCGGCCGTATCGGCCGCCTGGCTTTCCGCCAGATCTACAACATGCAAGGCATTGAAGTTGTAGCTATTAACGACCTTACTAAACCCGATGTACTGGCGCACCTGCTGAAGTACGATACTGCCCAGGGCCGTTTCGATACTGAAGTAAAGCACACTGCCGATGCTATCGTGGTAAATGGCAATGAAATAAAGATCTACGCTCAGAAAGACCCAGCTCAAATTCCCTGGGGCAACCACGGTGTAGATGTAGTACTGGAATGCACTGGCTTCTTTACCGACAGGGAGAAAGCTGAAGCACACATCACTGCTGGCGCTAAGCGTGTAGTGATCTCTGCACCTGCGACCGGCGAAATGAAAACTGTAGTTTTCAACGTAAACCACAACATACTGGACGGTACCGAAACAGTTATCAGCTGCGCTTCTTGCACTACTAACTGCCTGGCTCCTATGGCTAAAGTTCTGGACGATAGCTTCGGCATCGCTTCTGGCCTTATGTCTACCATACACGCTTATACCAACGACCAGAACACTCTGGACGCTCCGCACCCTAAAGGTGACCTGCGCCGTGCACGTGCCGCTGCTTCTAACATCGTGCCTAACTCTACAGGTGCTGCTAAAGCTATCGGCCTGGTACTGCCTAACCTGAAAGGCAAACTGGATGGCGGCGCTCAACGCGTACCAACCATCACTGGTTCTTTAACTGAACTGGTAACTGTACTGAACAAGAAAACTTCGGTTGAAGAAGTGAACGCTGCTATGAAAGCTGCTGCTAACGAAAGCTTCGGCTACAACGAAGACGAGATCGTTTCTAGCGATATCATCGGTACTTCTTTCGGTTCTCTATTCGATGCTACACAAACACGCGTACAAACTGTAGGCGATGTGCAACTGGTGAAAACAGTAAGCTGGTACGATAACGAGATGAGCTATGTATCTCAGCTGGTGCGCACAGTGAAATACTTCGCTGGTCTGATCTCTAAATAAGACAACAAATATTTATAAAACGCTACCTTCGGGTGGCGTTTTCTTTTTATAAAAAACTAAGCTATGAGCACATTCAGCAACTATAATTTCAAAGGCAAAAAAATCCTGGTACGTGTCGATTTCAACGTGCCTAAAAAAGATGGCAAGATCACCGATGATACCCGTATCAAAGCTGCCCTGCCTACTATAAAGAAGATATTGGAAGACGGCGGCAGCGTAGTGCTGATGAGCCACCTGGGCCGCCCGCATAAGGATATGGCTAAAAAGCCGGAGCTGACGCTCGAAGATTTTTCGCTGAAGTTTGTAGCCGACCACCTCGCTACCCTGCTGGGCAAGCCGGTTCAGTTTGCCACCGATAGCGTTGGCGACGATGCAACCAGCAAAGCAGCTAACCTGAAAGAAGGCGAAGTACTGCTATTGGAAAACCTGCGCTACCACAAAGAAGAAGAGAAAGGCGACGAAGCATTTGCCGAGCAGCTTTCTAAACTGGGCGATGTATATGTGAACGATGCCTTCGGTACTGCACACCGCGCCCACGCTTCTACGGCTATTATCGCTTCGCACTTCGATGCAGGCAGCCGCATGTTTGGCTTGCTGATGGAAAGCGAAGTGAAAGCTGCTGAGCAGGTGCTGCACAATGCTCAAAAACCATTCACAGCGATAATAGGTGGTGCTAAGGTTTCTGATAAGATCATGATCATCGAGAACCTGCTGGATACTGCTACCGATATCATCATAGGTGGTGGTATGGCTTATACCTTCTACAAAGCGCAGGGCTGCCATATTGGTAGCTCGCTGTGCGAAGAAGACCGCCTGGATACCGCACTGGCACTGCTCGAGAAAGCAAAAGAAAAAGGCGTATGCATACACCTGCCTGCCGATAGCATCATCGCTGATAAATTTGCTGCTGATGCCAATACATCATCGGCAAACAACACCGAGATCCCGGAAGGCTGGATGGGCCTTGACATAGGCCATATGGCTTGCGATACTTTCAGCAAGGTGATAAAAGACAGCAAGACCATTCTTTGGAACGGCCCTATGGGTGTGTTCGAAATGGAGAAATTCCAGCACGGCACCAAATGCGTAGCCGACTCAGTAGCCGAAGCAACCGGCAACGGTGCTTACTCGCTAGTAGGTGGTGGCGACAGCGTAGCAGCCGTAAACAAATTCGGCTACAACGAAAAAGTAAGCTACGTAAGCACCGGCGGCGGCGCTCTTCTTGAAGTATTTGAAGGCAAGGAACTGCCTGGTATTAAGGCAATACGCGGGTAAGTTTTAAAACTTTCTATCATTATTTAGAAAGGCTGCCTTTGGGCAGCCTTTCTAATATCTAATACAAGATTAGTTCTTGCTCTCCGGTGCTTTATCTATCAGCTCCATAAACTGGTCGAGTTTAGGGGTGATGATAATCTGTGTGCGGCGGTTGCGGGCCTTGCCGGCATCGCTCGTGTTGGCAGCTATTGGGTTGTATTCACCACGGCCACCTGCGGTCAGGCGTTTAGGGTCAACGCCATAGTTGTTTTGCAGCGCCTGTACTACTGATGATGCACGGAGCGCACTCAGGTCCCAATTGTTACGGATGTTCGGTTTAGATATAGGCACGTTATCAGTATTACCTTCTATCAGCACCTCGTAGTCGCTATAGTCTTTGATGATCTTGGCGATCTTGCTCAGCGTTTGTCCTGCTGCTTCTGATATCTCATAGCTGCCTGATTTGTACAGCATGTTATCCGACAATGATATGTACACCACGCCTTTCTGCACCTGCACGTTCACATCTGCCAGTTCTTCCCTGCTCAGCGAGCGGGTCAGGTTGTTGGTCAGCACCATGTTCAGGCTATCGCTTTTGTTCTTCATAGCTATCAGGTGCTGTATGTATTTGTTCGATGAATTGATCTCATCTACCAGCTTGGCTATGTTCACACTACCCTGGTTCGATGAGGTAAGGCATTTATCCAGCGCAGCCTGCAGTGCGGCTATGTTTGCTTTTTCTGATTGCAGTTGCTCTTCAAGGCTGCTTACACGTGTGTTAGAGCCTGTACGTGCGTTCAAGCACTCCTGCAGCTGAGCGTTCAGGTCATTGTTTTTAGTTTGCAAACGGCTATTGCTGGCCTGTGCTTCCTTATATTTCTTCTGGCTCACACAGCCACCTGCCAAAAGGCCAAGTGACAGTACAGCGATTGGTAATGCGGTTAATTTCATTGCTATTGTTTTGGTTGTGATTAATCGGAACTATAACTCTAAAATAAAAACTTTAGTACGATAATGCTATATCTAACAATACTTTAACCTTAGTTTATAAAATATGACATACTGTAACACCGGGACCCAGGCACACAGGGCAAGATGATCTAGCGCTCCATGATCTTATAATGCAGATGCAGCAGCTTGAAACCTACGAACCAGAACTCATGGTCGGTACGAAGGGTGCCTTCTTCATCTTCAAACACATGTATACTTTCTGTCAGTGGTATATATTTCACTTTTACAGCATCGCCGCCATGCTTACGCACACGGTAGTAGCCGGCCTCGCCTATTCGCTTGCCGCCCGATAGCAGCTTCACAGAGCCATCGGGTTGTACAACGCTTTTCAATACCACCGTCACATTGCCATCAGGCAGCGGGAACACCACCCTTACATACGGCTGGCCATCTATACTACAGGTGCTGTAGAAACCTGCATACACCACCTTACCCGTGAGTATACTCTTACGCAGCCAGCAAGCGTAGTGCAATGCCCCTGTTATAGGATCGGTAATTCGCAACACTTCATTGCTCATACCACGGCTGGTTTCCAGAGGCTCTAGTGGTATGTTCAGCTGGTTCATTTTGGTGCTGAGGTTACGTATCAGTATTCGTGCGAAGAAGCCAATAGGTGCATACCACTGGCTCCATACCTCGAGCTTGTATTGTACGGTATTCTCATAAAACCTGGCTATGCGTGGGTTGAGTTTTTGCTTGAGCGGATCGCTATCGGGAATAGTAATGGTGAAATCATTCAACAAGCCGCCATCGGGAGCATTCACTACTTTATAACCTTTAGACTGGGCGAAACGATCGTAATAGCCGCTGCCTATCTCCATATTCTCGCTCATAGGGCCTTCGAGCCAGGGGTAGTCTTTAAACTTGCATACTCTGCCCGTAAGCGCTATCCAGATATTGATCAGCCATTTCAGCAATGCTCCAAACATAGGGTCAAATTAAATAAAATCCAGATGCCGCATGATGCGACACTTGTTGCGTTTTGTTGCGTTTTTTGTCAGATTCCCACTTCTCCCCAACCTGCATCTTTTGTGGTGTTGCATCAATCTGCCTCTTGCCGCTATTGGGCAGATGCTTCGCTGCGCTCAGCATGACAGTTATATATTTGGTTTGCTTATCCATTTAGCAAGATGCATCTCTATACTTATAACAATAAATACAATAACAAATATACAAATAATAATTGTTTTATAAAAATAAAATCAAGAAGAAATCGTTGCTATAGGCAGTTAACAGTAGCCATAAGGCCTTGCATTTTCTTTATCCACTCAGCTTGTTTTTGTGCTATCATACCATGCTTAGTTTCTTTATCATATTGGCTTTGCATGGCATTTCTCTCTGTTTCACAGTTATTTACAATCTCTTGAAAAACTGTTTCTGCATTATTGCTAAAATCTGCTTTTTTCAATCTATCTGCGAGTATACAAGTGAAATATGCAGTTATATCAAAATGGAGTTGTTCATGAGCGAGGATTGTTTTCACATTATTAGCATTCTTATCAGCCCACCACGATTTCGACTGTTCGAAATATGGCAACAGGGTTACTTTATACTTTGTAATACCGCCTGATTTTTGGAAACTATAGTGTGCATATATACCACTGTAAGTAACAGCGCCAGCCCGGCTCATATCATCCACTTCACCCGCAAAATCGCTACGTGTCAAAGGCCTTGTTCTGCTATAGGCCAATTGCGACCCTGTACTGTTGCTTAGTATCTCTACTGTTATGTTGGCCTTATCTGTAGGCTGACCTGCATGTGTAATATTTTGCGCTAAGTAATCGTCAACAGCTTTTAGATTATACTCAACCATTTGCCCGATAAGCTTACCTATAGATGCACTAACATCGAGCCCGCTTACTGCATAGCCACTATAGGTTAGTTCGGCAACCACATCGCCATTAGTGCTGAATTGGATATTTGAATTCAGATCGGCCCGCTCTGTTGCGAAGCCAGCGCTTTCCTTTAAAAGCAACTCTTTAATGTGCATAGTTACAGGCACGAGTTGTTGATTTGGAGTTATTTTACTCCCGATATATTCATACAGGCCCTGGCTAACTCCATTCGCAAGATTTATTTCAACTATCTTATTCAACAAGCCGGCGCGCATCGTACCAAGACTCCCTGTATCCGCTCTTTCATCTACTATATTAGCTATATAGTACCGTTGAGGCCTATATTCAAGAGGTACATTTTTCAGTTTTATTATCTTCTGTTGTGCAAAGCCAGAAATAGCTATCAGAGTAAGAAATATTAGGGACAGGATATTTTTCATCTTGAAATTTAATCATCGCAAGATAGCAAAATATGTATGCAGCAGTTTAGCGGATAAATGCAGAACTAATAACAGAGGAGTTTATAGCCCCTGCTCTACGGCGCCTTTCTTCCTCATCTGGAAGACAACCAGCACCAGAAATGGCACGGGGCTTGAGAAGAATATGCGCAGCAGGCTTATCTGGTCGAGAAAGCCGATGCTGAACTGGTAGAACTTCCAATGAATGACACCAAAGGCTACTATGATAGCCAAGACTGCTGTATAAGCCAAGAGCCAAGCGTTCTTCAGCCATTTGAGCGGATGGGCAAACCAACCCCAATAGCCTACCAGCATTATGGCAATAAGAAAGATAATGTGAGCTACTTTACGGGTTTGCTCCGGCACGTTCACAGCTTCGGAATACTGTTGTAGTTCTATCCAGGCCAGCACTACAATTATTACCAGCGCCAGTATCATACGCAACCTATTGCTCATAGCTTATATGTTTTTTGCTGTATTGCACCCAAAGGAAGAATATAGCTGCGTATATAACAAGCTTGAACACATAGTGGTGCGCAAAATCGGCAAACTGGTGGCCGTTGTAGTAAAGATAGCCCAGTGCTGCGCAGCGCAGGATGTTGAGGCCAACGATCATCACCGGGCCTATGGCTGCGTATGCCCAGAACCGCTTGGCATTAGTAGGCACACACAGCAAGAAGCCTATGTACAACGCCATCAACTCGAGGCCATTGCAGGCACGCGCTACGCGCATTACATTGTAGCCATTGATGAGTATGTTGTGCCCGATAACCGTTATCTGATCGTAAAAAAGACCCAAGAGTTTGCTGTTGCAGAAGACGATGAACTCAATAAGCGGCACGTCGGGTATCTGCGTAGGGCCCAGCACAAAATAATACAGTGACCGCCATACAATAAAGATAATAGCAGCCCGAACCACAAATACCCTAAGTGGTTTGGGTACACTACCATAAGCATTCTTTATCCAGGCCAGCATCATGTAAATTTATATTTTAAGCGCCTATTGGCAAAGCTTTCTTGTTCATCGATATTGTTTTGCCTTTATAATTACGCAAAACCTTCCATGCACCAAAGGCTCCGCCGGCTATCATCAACATCCACGCCTCTGTATCCAGCGGCACACCGTTACCACCTGTGTTACCCTTACCATTACCCTGGTTACCATCTACACCACCACCGCCGCCATTACCACTGTTGGTTTCGGTACCGTTGGTAGTAGATAAAGGTGCTGTATACGGGCTGCTGTAAGGGCTGGTATAAGATGAGCCTGAATTCTGTGCTTTGACTTTATTGACACAACTGAAAACCAACACCACAGCTACAAGTAAAAGATGAAAGCCTTTCATATCCCTTTAGTTTAGAATACAAAAAGACAGAAACTTCAACACACCAAAAACATGATACTGCTCACCAATACATAGACTCTTAGGCGGGCTTGCGGGTATCCAATACCCTCCATATACCAAAAGCAGCGCCAGCTATCATCAATACCCATGCCTCAGTATCTAGCGGAACGCCATTTTTGCCACCGCCATTACCCCAACCATTACCCTGATTGCCATCATTACCGTTTCCATTACCATTGCCATTATTACTACCGGGGCCATTACCGTTTCCATTGCCATTACCATTTCCGGGTGTTGCCAGTGGTGAAGTATATGGATTGGAATATGCCGGGTTATACAGGCCATCCTGAGCCATTACAGAACAATTAAAACAAACCAGAGTGAGGAGTGTAGCGATAAGCCTCATGACAAATACTAACGTGTTTTCAAGGAAAATGTTTATCACCACAAAAATACGAAGAGAATAGAAAACCTTATTGCGGCGTATGCAATTTTAATGTGGCGTTCTTCCTGTTTTTTGCAACCGTCCATGCACCAAAAGCAGCGCCTGCTATCATTAGCATCCATGCTTCAGTATCCAGAGGTACACCATTGCCGCCATTACCGTTACCATTGCCATTGTTACCATTACCGTTACCATTGCCAGGTGCAGCCATAGGCCCTCCAGATAAAGAGGCGGCACCGGTATTGGCACCAGACGAAAGCGGGCTTTGGTAAGGATTTGAATAAGCAGGGGTGTATAATTCACCAGCACCATTTTGCGCATACACATTTGTATGTGCAAAAAACAACGTGAATAAAGCTAATATGGCAATAGTTTTCAACATCAGTCAAGACAAATTTAGTAAATACCGCAGTGCCTATATCCTATTGATTTGCTGTTTAACTTAGTGATTACTACGCATTAACAAGCAGCTAACAATATAAAAAACAACGAATAATTGTTGTTTAAACTGAGTAATCGTAAAACGGGCTAATTTTAGACATATGGAATTCGGAAAAGTAGATGATAACGAACTAGACCTTATTGACCTGAGCCTGCCTAAAGACCCGGCAGAGAATAAGGATGTGCTGAAGAAAGGCAAGGGCAAAACGAAGTTTATGGTAGGCTGCGCCAAATGGGGGCGTAAAGACTGGGTAGGCAAGCTATACCCTGCCGGCACCAAGGAGAAAGACTTTCTGGAGTATTATGCAAAAACATTCAATTGCATAGAGTTCAACGCAACTTTTTATAAAGCCCCTACCCCGGCACAAGTGCGCACATGGAAAAGCAAAGTGCCAAAGGGCTTTAAATTCTGCCCTAAGTTCACCCAAACCATTACCCACCTGAAACGCCTGAAGAACGTGCAGCATGAGGTAGACGCTTACCTGGAAGCCGTACATGAGTTTGGCGATAACCTGGGGCCTATCTTCCTGATGCCTAACCCACAAATGGGGCCAAAGCAGCTAGAGACAATTGAAGCTTTTATTGAAGGTTTCCCTAAAGATGTGGACTTGTTTCTGGAACTGCGCCACCCTGACTGGTATAATATGCCTGAGGGCTACAGCCCGGAGCTATACCAGTTTTTAAAAAAGCAAAAACGCGGCACTATAATAACAGATGCAGCCGGGCGGCGCGACTGCGCACACATGCACCTGAGCACGCCGGAGTCGTTCATACGCTTTGTAGGCAATTCCCTGCACCCTACCGACTACACGCGTATAGATGACTGGGTGAAACGCATAAAGCTGTGGATGAAAGAAGGCATGGATACCTGCTACTTTTTTATGCACCAGCACGAGGAGCTGCACAGCCCCGAATTAATAAAATACTTTATAGAACAACTAAACAAACACTGCGGAACAAGCATTGACCCTCCGAAAATGCATTATGAAGGTGGATTATTCAGCTAATACTGTGCTGTAAACACTCACACATAGCAACATTACAGATACAATATTATTTTTTGCGGATCGGGCTTGCACATTAGTGTATTAAAAAGTTATCTTCGCCAAAATTTTCTGAGTCATGAACTTGCATGAATATCAAGCTAAAGAACTTCTGAAGCGATATAACGTACCTACCCAAGAAGGTAAAGCAGTAGATAATGTACAGGATGCCGTAGCAGCATATAACGAGATATCTGCCTCATCGGGCACACCATTCGTGGTAATAAAAGCTCAGATACATGCAGGTGGCCGCGGTAAAGGCACCATGAAAGAAGCGCCTGAGCAAAACGGCGTAAAAGTGGTGAACAGCGTAGAAAAAGCTGAAACTGTAGCTAAAAACATACTGGGCAACACCCTGGTAACTATACAAACCGGCGATGCGGGTAAAGTAGTGAACAAACTGCTGATAGCACGCGATATGTACTACGATGGCCCAAGCGAGCGTAAGGAGTTTTATCTCTCTATACTGCTGGACCGCGCTAAGAAGCAAAACGTAGTAATGTACAGCACCGAAGGTGGCATGGACATTGAAGAAGTAGCCCACCACACACCAGAGAAAATATATAAAGAGTGGATACACCCGGGTATGCCTTTGCAGGCTTTCCAAGCGCGTAAAATAGCTTTCAACCTGGGCCTGAGCGGCGAGGCGTTCAAAAACATGGTGAAATTCGTTACCAACCTGTATGATGCATACGTTGGCCTGGATTGCGCTATGCTGGAGATCAACCCGCTGTTCAAATCGGCTGATGAAAAAATATTTGCTGTTGACTGCAAAATGAACATTGATGACAACGCCCTGGGCCGTCATAAAGATGTAGAAGCAATGCGCGACAAGAGCGAAGAAGATCCTACCGAGGTTGAAGCTGCCGAATTTAACCTGAACTATGTGAAACTGGACGGTAACGTAGGTTGCATGGTGAATGGTGCCGGCCTTGCGATGGCTACAATGGATATGATCAAACTGGCGGGTGGTGAGCCTGCAAACTTCCTGGACGTGGGTGGTACTGCAAACGCTACTACAGTGGAGGCTGGTTTCCGCATCATACTGAAAGACCCTAACGTAAAAGCTATACTCATCAACATCTTTGGTGGTATCGTACGTTGCGACAGGGTGGCTGCAGGTGTTATCGAGGCATATAACAAACTGGGTAATATCAACATCCCTATCATTGTGCGCCTGCAAGGCACCAATGCCGAGGCTGCTAAAGAACTGATCGTAAACTCGGGCCTGAAAGTACAATCGGCAATACTGCTGAGCGAAGCTGCCGACCTGGTACAGAAAGCAGTAAGCGCCAACTAAGCTTAACACAAAGAATACTATAGCAAGGGCTATCCTGAAAACGGGATAGCCCTTATTTTTGCAGTACACACAACTGAGATATGAAAGATTTTCTGAACAAAGTAACCGACAAGGTAAACGAGCATAAAGATGCCGTGATGGAAGGCTTTAGCTTTGATAAGCTAACCGAAAAAGTAACCGGCATGAGCGATAGCGCCAAAGAAAAGTCGATAGGATTTATGAACGATATGATAGCCATATCGCCCATCATCGAAGAGATCGGCTTTAAGACCACGGGCATATCCGTATCTCTTGGCCTGCCACCGGATGTAACTTTCCATTTCAGCAAAGAGAGTGATACTACCCAGGAAGAGCGTGATGCTATGCTTGCTCAGCATGCCAATAACAAAATGCTGACCGTTGTAGCAAAAACACTATTCATGGCGGATAGCTACCAGCAAAAGCTGAAAATGGGCAATTTTCGCTTTGCGAATATAGATGTGTGCGTAGGCCTTACCGGTGGTGTAAGCTTCCAGCTGGTGCCCAAAGGCTAGTGTACCACTTGCTCTTTCATCCACCATACAGTTGTATCTGCAAATGCCTGGTGAAAATGATCTTTTTTATAGGCAGCGTTCATAAAGTTTTTATGGGCGCTGTCGTGATTAGGGTTGATGGTGAGCAAGTGATCCAAATCAGGGATATTAAGGTGTGTAGCCTTGCCGGGGTGCGTGCTATTTACCGTATTTACGATCAGCTTATGCTCCAGCTCCGAGCAAGCCACATGATCTGCGCCACCAAATATCGAAAGTACCGGTGCATTTACGGCCTCCCAGCTGCGTGCAAGGTCAACAGAATCGAGTTGTTGCCAGAAGCGCCAGTGCCTGCCCCACATTTCATTTTTGCCAGGCTTGTACTCCATTTCACTGGCTACAATATCCCTAAACTCAGCACTCTGGTATAGCTGCCTTGGGGAGCGCTTGTAGCGGAAGAACTCATAATACACTTTCTGCATCAGTCGCAAGCGGTCTTCGGTCTCTGCATAGGTCTTGCCTTCCAGCGGCCATTGTATGCGGTGCATTTCCAGCAAAAACTCGCTCCATGGGCGATATACTGTAGCATATACTATTACACCACGGGGCTTATAGTTTTGCGCAACCAGCGGGGCTATTATACCACCCATAGAATGCCCCCAGATGAACAGGTTGCGCTTATCAACATACCGCAGGCTTTCCATGTATTTGTAGCCGGCATCAAACACTTTAATATCCAGACTGAGATCTGCTTCTTTACAGGGCACGCAACCGTAGCTATCGCCCACACCCGATTTTTCGATAGTAACAACTACGAAGCCAGCTTGTATCCACGTTTCTATCAGTTTGCCATAGCCTCCTTGGTTGTAGTTCTCTACAGAGCCACAATTATAGCCGGGTATCAGCAAAATGGCAGGCAAAGTGTTGCTCATGCCAAATGGCTTGCGTACAACGGTGCGCAAGCTACACTCACCTACACTGGTCCAGTCATACACTACTTCCATCAAGGGGTTTTGCTCAAACGGACGCATTTTACCTATGCCCTTACGTTCAACTTCTTTATTGCCCCTTTTGTATACTACCGACATCGGATCGTTAGTGCGTATCTCCGCAGCTTTGTCATTGTACGCATCTACGTCAGCAATGGCAACTCCACTGAGCTTCAATATAGTATCACCAGGCATCACGCCCATGTCGTACAATGTGCTGTAGTTGGCTACAGAATCTACCTTCATGCCTCGTGCTGAAAAGCTGCCATACACACCCATCCATGCTTTTCGGGGGGGATCACCAATCTTCTTTTCTCTACCCTGCCACGAAATACTGACCAGGCAAATGAACAAAAGACATAGAATACGTAGGGGTTTCATACACTGAGTTTGGCATGAAAATACAAAGGCCATGCATTACCTGCTAGTTTCGTACAATAAATACCTCAGTAAATAACCCTACTATGAATAATTAATGCAGGAATATAACAGGCAGACCGTTCTTTTTATGATACTCGATGATAGGCTTGTAAGGCCCGAATTTGTGCTGATACGAAGAGAACGTATCAGCGAAAGGAGGCGTATCATAATCAATAGGCTTCTTCTTAAAATTCTCGTAGCCACGTGCATTGCGCATATGAGGTCGCTGGTGTATCCTGTCGTCGTTTATAAAGGCTGCAACGTTTATAGCCTCCTCATCAGTGAGTACCGGTTTGTTCCACGAAGCCAGCTTATGTGGCATATTCGCCTTTATGAAACGCGCGGCCTTCAGCACCCTGTGCATGCTGGAGCCATCCTCATAAGAGTATTCGCCCCAAAGTGGTGGATAAGTGTATGTTGAAGAATCAGCATTATACTGCCCTTGCCCATCGGCACCATGGCAGCTTTTACAATGCTGTTCGTATACCAGCCTGCCTTTTTCGGGGTCTGCTGCTTTATCCGGATATTCCAGTTCAATGCCATCATCTCCCTTTACCCGCTTGCCTGTAGGTACATCCTGCGACAGCCATTTCATATAGGTAACCATCGCTACCATCTCCTTGCTATCCAGCGGCATGGGCCTGCCGTGGTGTGGACGCTCAATACAGTTATTGATGCGCTCAGCAAGGGTGAGTATGCGGTTTTCCCTGGAGCGATATTGCGGATAACGGGCATGGCTGCTGAGATAATTTAGACCAAATGGGCGTGTGCCGGCATCGAGGTGGCAGCTACCGCAGTTCATTTTATTATTCAGGTAATGACCTTTAACACCTTCGGGGCCAAGATAATATGCGGTATTAACTATTAACTCACGCCCGTACCGTACCATATCTCCATATTCATCGTGCGGAATGGTAGACGTATCGGGAGCCCTAAAAACGGGCTCTTCTTCCTGCTGCGCAATTGCAACAGGTTGTTTTACAGCTTCATCGCTACAAGATAGTATGGTAGCAAACGTTAATAGTAAGGCAATAAGGCCCAGGTAACTCCATTTATTTTTTAGCACGGCTCTAATTCTCCTAAAATATGATCGAGTATTATAAAAATAAGAGTTTTACAGCAATACTTTACCCCCTGTGCGGTAGTATACAGTTAAGGAATAATACAGCTGGTACAATCTTTTATATTATGATGTAAATTTCATTACTTTTACGAGTACTTAAAACACATCCTTTTATAAGCGGTAAGACCCCAGTGTTAGAAAAAAGTTGCCGGCCGATTTCAGCCAGTAAACTTCCCGCCCATTTTTTAATTTCCATATCATGAACCTGTTTATTGGCAACTTAAGTCCAGAAGTAACTGAAGCACAACTGAGAACGCTTTTCGCAGAATTTGGAGTAGTACTTTCAGTTAAGATTCCCATAGACCATGAAACCGGGCTGCCACGCGGCTTTGGCTTTGTAGAAATGGAAGACAAATTTCATGCGTTTGATGCGATAGATAATTTAGACGCAACTTACCTGTCTGGCACTATCATCTCGGTAAAAGAATCGAAGCCCAAAAATCAGGGCGGCGGCGGCGGCAACCGTGGTGGTGGATTTAACCGTGGCGGTGGTGGATACAACCGCGACAGGCAAGGTGGTGGTGGCGGTGGATACAACCGTGACCGTCAGGGCGGTGGCGGATACAACCGCGACAGGCAAGGTGGTGGTGGCGGTGGATACAACCGCGACAACCAGGGCGGCGGATATAACCGTGACAGGCAAAGTGGTGGTGGATATAACCGCGACAACCAGGGCGGAGGCTACAACCGCGATCGTCAAGGTGGTGGATATAACCGTGATAACCAAGGCGGTGGCGGTTATAACAACAACAACAATTATAACAATCCTAATAGTTTGAATAGCGGGAATAATAACGACAACTACAATCCGTAGACATTATTACCTGGGTTCATAAAAGTAGACATTATTACCTGGGTTCATAAAAAGAGAAACGCCTTTGCTATTAGCAAAGGCGTTTCTCTTTAGCATTAGTCATCCATACGTATAGGCTGTTTGGGCACAACAGTATCTACATCATATATACGTAGCATAGTACTGTTTTGCACCTTTATTTCGTGCACAATCTTCTTATACTCCGGATAATCTTTGCGATGCTGCCTGAACGTAGTGATGAAATAATAAGGTATAGAATCACGGTCGACAAGGCGGATACGCTGCTGCTGGTGTGGTTGCAGCATCATATAGCCATGATACACCGGAGATATTGACTGGAACACCCTTATCTCTGATGAAGTATCGTGATCGAGCAGGTATTCAAGACCATTCATGTAAGAAGCGCCCCAATATTCATAATCAAAATTCTTACGCAAATATTCCGGCTCATGCGATATGAATCTATTGAAATATACCTGCTGGAAAGGGTGAATGCTCACCATTATCACCAACGTCGTTACCGCCTGCACAGCACATGCCAGCAATACTATGCTTTTAGCTTTAGTCTCCACCAGTTTGTTGAGCACCCAAAGGGCCAGCAGCACAAGGCATGGATATATGAAATATACATGTCTCCAGTCGTCGTACACTACCGATTTCAAAAAGATAACAGAGGCTACAGGCACAAAAAAGCAAACAATGTATAATGTGAAATTGCGCTCAGGCGTATCGGTGATAAACCTCAACGGATGGGTGATTCCCTTTATAGCAACTGCGATGAAACCTGCAATGCCCAGCAGTATCCATAGCTCTGGTATGCTGATCCACATCCAATAAGGCAGGTAATACCAGGGCATATTGAGGCTATACACTACCCTACCTTCGAACACGAAGTAGGACACCCAACGGAAATGCGAGAAGTTTTGATAAACTTGAATAAAATTGGCAAAAGGATTGCCCCATAAAATGGGCCAGAATGCCATTGCAGCAGCAAGCACGCCTGCCCAGAATATAAACAAGAACCCCACCTGCCGGCCGGTTTCGTGTTTAGTTTTTAAAGAAGAGATTATATCAACAACCAGGAAGAATGATATCATACCAATAGGTATAATCCCCAGTATCCTGATAGAAAGCGCATAACCACTGATAAGCCCCAGAGATAAAAACCAGCCATATGTGCGCCGCTGAAAGGCCAGATGCACAAACAGGAAGACCAATATAATGGTGCCTAGAAAAGGCATATCCTTGGTATTGAAAAACGAATGTGCCCAGATACGTGGCGACAACAACAGCATGAGATAGCCCACTATAGCTACCGACTGCTTTTTGAACAACCGAAAGAACAGCACATAACCCGCAAAAGCACACAGCAGGAAATAGAGATTAGACAGCACATGCCTCATCAGGTGCGTTTTTCTATCAGTACCCGGCTCGGGCAGGTTGCGCTCTATTAAATTGAGGGGAAGCTCGAAACCAGCACCGTAATCTTTATCAATAAAATTGTTGAAGGATGCAGTATCGCCCCTGAACATATAGTCGTGCGTGGTATTACCAACAAGGCGTTGCTGAGGTTCATCCCATGCAATACCATAATCCTGGTAAACGGTAATACCAACTATAATAGATATAAGCAGAATAATAAGGCCCGGAGCGTACTTCTTTATTTTTTGCATCATTGCTGCAAAAATAATATTTAAAATTTGTGCTGCTTATGTAGGGGTGAAGCAAATAGGGAATTATAAAAAATGCTGCCTGCTCTGTGGCTAATTATATACATTTGACATCTAAAATTTCTACTACAATGCAAGTTTGGAATGAATACCTCTCACAAAACAAACAACGCTTTCTGGATGAATTGCTCGACCTGCTCCGTATACCATCGGTAAGTGCTGATAGCAAATACAAAGCTGACGTAGCCCGCTGCGCTGATGCGGTGAAGAAAAGCCTGCTGGATGCAGGTTGCGATAGCGCTGAAATATGCCCTACTGCCGGCCACCCCATAGTATATGGCGAGAAAATGATAGACCCATCGAAACCAACCGTGCTAGTATATGGCCACTACGATGTGCAGCCAGCCGATCCGCTGGAGCTGTGGCACAGTGGCCCGTTTGAGCCGGTAATAAAAGACGAAAAGATATATGCACGTGGCGCCTGCGATGATAAAGGCCAGATGTTCATGCACGTGAAGGCGCTGGAGGTAATGGTGAAGACCAATACCCTGCCTTGCAACATCAAATTCATGATAGAAGGCGAGGAAGAAGTTGGCTCATCTAACCTGGGCAAATTCCTGGAGGATAATAAAGAAAAACTGAAAGCAGACATCGTGCTGGTATCAGACACCTCTATGATCAGCATGGAGCACCCATCGCTGGAAACAGGCCTGCGCGGGCTGGCTTATATGGAAGTAGAAGTGGTAGGCCCTAACCGCGACCTGCACAGTGGTGTATATGGTGGCGCGGTAGCCAACCCGATCAATATACTTGCTAAAATGATAGCCTCTCTGCACGATGAGAACAACCACATCACCGTGCCGGGCTTCTACGACAAAGTACAGGAACTGAGCGATGCCGACCGCAAAGCGCTGAACAATGCGCCCTTCGACCTGAAAGAGTATACTGACGAGCTGGGGGTAAAAGAAGATTGGGGCGAGAAAGGCTATACTACACTTGAGCGTACAGGCATACGCCCTACGCTGGATGTAAATGGTATATGGGGCGGCTACACAGGCGAAGGCGCTAAAACGGTACTGCCATCAAAAGCTAATGCCAAAATATCGATGCGCCTGGTGCCTAACCAGGGTTCTAAAGAAATAGCTGCACTGTTCCAGAAGCATTTTGAAAGCATTGCACCTGCATCGGTAAAAGTAACGGTAACTGAGCACCACGGTGGTGAGCCAGTAGTAACGCCAACAGACTCTGTAGCTTACAAAGCAGCTGCCGAGGCTATTAAAACAGCATTTGGCAAAGAGCCTATACCTACACGCGGTGGTGGTAGCATACCTATTATAGCACTGTTTGAAAAGATACTGGGACTGAAGACCGTACTGCTTGGTTTCGGGTTGGATAATGATAATATCCACTCACCAAATGAGAAGTATGACGTGTTCAATTACTTCAAAGGAATTGAGACGATACCATACTTCCATAAGTATCTTACAGAAATGAGTAAGAATTAGTGCTTTTTTCTGATTTTTTTTATATTTATGCTCAAACCAGCGTATATGACCAAATACATGACAGCTATTGTCACCGGAGTTTACACTATTGCTTTGTTTTCGGTATGCACATTTAGTGCATGCAGCAAATACGATGAATACTGCCTGAGCGAAGTAACAAAAGCTAAACATGCCAACGATACCTGCCCAACAAAATGCGACTATGTAATAGGCTGCGACAACAAACAGTATTGCAACCTTTGCGAAGCGAATAAAGCAGGCGTTATGTTCGTAAAATAGAAAGTGTAAGTACTAAATAGACTGAAAGGCGGCTCTTGTAGCCGCCTTTTGCTATAATATATAGCATTATTATAACAATAACAATATTGGAAGTAATGCCGCTATGGCTGACATTTGCAGGGATGTCGGCACCAAAGATCATAATAGCGATAGACGGATTTTCATCTTGTGGCAAGAGCACACTGGCGCGTGAATTGGCCAAAGAGTTGGGCTATACTTATATCGATAGTGGTGCTATGTACCGTGCTATTACACTCTACTTTCTGCAACACGCTGTTGGCTTCGATAATACAGGGCAGATCATGGAGGCGCTGGCAAATATTCACCTCACTTTTTCGCACAATGCAGGTAGCAGCAAATCGGAGATATACCTGAATGATGAAAATGTAGAGCACCAGATACGCGATATGATAGTGGCGGAGAAAGTAAGCCAGGTAGCTGCTATCAAAGAGGTGCGCTCTTTCGCTACTGCACAGCAAAAAAAGATGGGTAAGAAGAAAGGCATTGTGATGGATGGCAGGGACATAGGCACTACGGTATTCCCCGATGCTGAACTAAAGATATTTATGACCGCTGCGCCTGAGATAAGGGTAAAGCGCCGCTTTGAAGAACTATACCCTACCAACCCCAACATAACGTTGGAAGAAGTAAAACACAACCTGGAGTTGCGCGACTATATAGACAGCAACCGCGAGGTAAGCCCCCTAACACAGGCCGAAGATGCCATAGTGCTGGATAACAGCGCCATAACCCGCGAAGAACAGCTTGAAAAAGTGCTGGGCTGGGTAAAAGACCGCACGGCTGTAACGGCTTAAAATTTCATTTTTCTTTTTGGTCTTCATTGTTCACTTTTGGAGTGTTAATGCCAGAACTATGACCAACTACGAAATAGCCGATCATTTCTCACTGCTCTCGAAGCTGATGGATATACATGGAGAGAATGCCTTCAAATCGAAGACATACAGCATCAATGCCTATAACATCGAGAAGTTACCAAAGGAGATATCAGAGATGGATGATGCAGAGCTGTTTTCGATGAAAGGTATTGGCGATAGTACCGGTAAGAAGATACGCGAGATACAGCATACAGGTAAGATGGAAGCGCTGGAAACCATACTGGCCATCACGCCTCCCGGCATACTGGAGATGATGAACATAAAAGGCCTCGGCCCTAAGAAGATAGCACTGATATGGAAGGAGATGGGCCTTGAAAGTGTAGGTGAACTAGAATACGCCTGCAACGAGAACAGGCTGGTAACCGTGAAAGGCTTTGGCGAGAAAACACAAAAGGCCATACTGGAAAGCATTGTATACCTACGCAAAAATCAAGGCTTCCATCTGTGGGCAGAAGTAGAAGAAACGGGCAAGCAATTGCTGGAGCAACTGCAAAAGGTATTTACCGGAAACAAATTTGCTCTTACCGGTGATATACGCAGACAGAGCGATACGCTGGAGTTTATAGAGATCGTTACCGATATCAACCGCGATTTCCTCAACAAACAATTTCAGCCGATACCGGATACTGTAATTGAAGACGAACCGAACAACCGCCTGCTGTTGCGCATGCCGCAGCAACCTGTGATACGTTTCCACATCACGGATACCAACTCTTTCTACAGAACACTGTTTGAAACTACAGGCAGCGATGAGTTCATGTCAGAATTCCTCACGAAATACAAATTGCCGGAAACGCCGCAGAGCGAAGAAGAGATATTCAGCAGCAACAACCTGAGCTATATACAACCTGCGCTGCGCGAGACGGCTACTATACTGGAGTTATCTGCCAAAGGCAGCATGAAGGAACTGATACAGGCCAGCGATATTAAAGGCATCATACACTCCCACTCTACCTGGAGCGATGGTATGGAAACCATTGAGTTGATGGCCAAAGCGGCACTGGATAAAGGTTTCGAGTATCTCGTCATCAGCGATCACTCGCAGTCGGCATATTACGCTAATGGTTTGACACCTGAGCGCATAGCCATGCAGCACCTGGAAGTAGATGCCATCAATGCCAAGTTGATGCCTCATTTTAAGGTATTTAAGAGCATTGAAGCCGATATACTGGGAGATGGCAGGCTGGACTATAACGATGGTATCCTCGCTACTTTCGACCTTGTAATAGCCTCTGTGCACAGCAACCTGAAGATGACGCTGGAGAAAGCTATGGAGCGTGTAATGACGGCTATAAAGAACCCTTACACCACCATCCTTGGCCACCCTACAGGCCGCCTGTTGCTATCGCGTGAAGGCTACCCGCTGGACCATAAAAAAGTAATAGATGCCTGCGCAGAGCATGGCGTAGTGATAGAAATAAATGCCCACCCCCGCCGCCTCGACCTTGACTGGCGCTGGATAGAATATGCAGCCGAAAAAGGAGTGCTACTATCTATAGACCCCGATGCCCACTCAGTAGCCGGCTATAAGGATATATACTACGGCGTAATGAGCGCCCAGAAAGGCGGACTAATAAAGGAACAAAACCTCAGCAGCTATACGCTAAAAGAGTTTGAAGCGTTTTTGGAGCGAAGTAAAAGAAAAGGCTAGTCTACTTTTATTCCTGCTTTCTTAAGGCTGTCTTTGAGCATATCATATCTCGCACGGTACCGTTTTTCCAATACAGGTTCTGTTGACAATTCTGCATAGTGCCAAGCATAATGATAAAACTTAAGCTTGTCTTGCCAATGAATTTTTTCGGATAATAGTGCCGTATTATTTTTATAGACGGCAGCCATTCTCGTGGTATCTTTTTTCAAAAAATAATTACTCATCAAGTAATTATTTACACCAAACATCCTATCCGCATTAGATACTTTTCCCCAATGTTCATGAGCTTTATTAAGATAGCTGATGGCGGAATCAGGCTTATGTTGTGCCATAAATATCCTGGCCATATCGAAGTAAGAGACCGCTACTCCATTCTCATCGTTAACAGATCTAAACTGCGATATCGCTTTCCTGACTAATCTCTTCCCATTAATGTAATTACCTGCCTTACCCTCGAGATAGCCCAAATATTTATTCAGGTTAGCTTGCTGCGTTGTATCATTCAATTTTTTCCAGCCAATCAATGCTCTTTCTATATACTTACGGGCATTAGGTATGTCATTTTTGCGCTCTTCGTAGATAAAGCCAATATTCTGCAAGCAGAAGTTAGCACGTACAGTATCTCCGGCCTTGTCATACTCATCAGCAGATATCCTGCAGCATGTAATACTTTTATCCGCATAACGATAAAAAAAAATATAACCCAAGTGCTTCATTCAACACTGCAATATTGCAGGCATTTCTTTCTAGCAAGCTTAAATCTGCCTTGTGCTGCAAATAAGCTGCATATTCATCATCAGCCATTTTAGCCTTCGCATTCTTGATTTCCTTTCTCAGGCTATCAACCTTACACTGAGCTTGAATAGCAAATGGGAGTGACAGGAATATGATAAAAAGGATAAAACGCATGCCAGATGATTCTGGCTAAATATACAAATTACCCCAAAACACAAAAGCCGCTGCTCACGCAACGGCTTTTCTTTATAAAATACTTACTGTATTACATCCTTTCGATAACTACAGCGCTAGCGCCACCGCCACCGTTGCAGATACCTGCAGCGCCGTACTTAGCATTGTTCTGGTTCAGTACGTTCACCAGTGTAGTGATGATACGCGCACCACTGGCACCCAGCGGGTGACCCAGAGATACAGCACCACCATTCGCATTCACTTGCTCAGGCTTCAGGTTCATTTTCTGTGAGTTCACTATACCTACTACACTGAACGCTTCGTTCAGCTCGAAGTAGTTAATGTCTTCCATTTTCAGGCCAGCTTTCTCTACCGCTTTAGGCACAGCCAGTGCAGGCGATGTAGTGAACCACTCAGGTGCTTGTTCAGCATCTGCATAGCCTATTATTTTAGCGATAGGTTTAATGCCCAGCGCCTCAGCCTTGTCTTTGCTCATCAGTACCAGTGCAGCAGCGCCATCGTTCATAGTAGATGCGTTGGCAGCAGTTACTGTACCATCTTTGATGAATGCAGGACGCAGTTCAGGTATTTTCTCAAACTTCACGTTCCAAGGCTCTTCGTCTTTTGCGAATTTCAGCGCATCACCCTTTTTCTGTGGTATCTCTACAGGCACTATCTCGTTGTCAAATTTGCCGGCAGTCCATGCAGCCTGGCTACGCTTGTAGCTTTCGATAGCAAATGCATCCTGGTCTTCGCGGCTGATGTTGCACTCTTTAGCGCACAGCTCAGCTGCGTTGCCCATTGCATAGTTGTGGTATACATCAGTAAGGCCATCTTTCGCGAGGCCATCTGTAAGTGTAGCATTACCAAACTTGTGGCCCCAGCGCAGGTTCTCACTGTAAAAAGGCACATTGCTCATGCTTTCCATACCACCGGCAACTACTACATCTGCATCGCCCAGCATAATGGCTTGTGCGCCCTGCATTACGGCTTTCATACCGCTGGCGCATACTTTGTTCACAGTAGTGCAAGGCACGCTATCGGGCACACCGGCAAAACGCGCAGCCTGGCGTGCAGGTGCTTGTCCCAGGTTAGCTTGCAATACGCAGCCCATCAATACTTCATTTACTTCAGCAGCATTAACGCCTGCTTTTTCAAGCGCGCCTTTTATAGCTATTGCGCCCAGTTTAGTTGCCGAGAAATCTTTCAGTGATCCACCCCAGCTACCCATCGGCGTACGTACGGCCGATACGATATATACTTCTTTCATAATACCTAATTTTTTTAAAGACCGCCAAATCTACACAAAAAAACCACATAGTAAATACAGATAAACATCCATTCAAAACAATAACTATATAACTAATCTCTATAAAAGGTGACGAGCGTCATAAAACAGCTGAAAACCGCGTAAATACTGTTAAAACAGGGTTAAACGATGCTGCAAAAATTTGCAGAAATAGTGTCATTTTCTATCTTTGAAATATTCCAGTTTTACAAAGATTTACAGGTTTATGAGGAAATTGATTCTGTGCGCTTCGGTGTACCTGATGTCGGCTTTGCCATTACAAACGGTAAATGCCGTAGAAAATGTGAGTGTATTATCTAATGATGTGAACAAGCATATCACTAGTGTATATCAATCTATCAAGTTTGGCGAGTGCGGCAAGCTGGATTATGATGTATTTGAGAAAGCCTACAAAGGCTATATCAACCTGCGCAATGCAGGTAAACTAAACATCGATAAGCAGATACTTACCATCTGCGATCTTTCTAAATCTTCAAACGCTTATCGTCTCTGGATAATCGATCTGGGTAGCCGTGAAGTGTTGGTGAATGACTATGTAGCACACGGGCAAGGCTCGGGTGATGAGTTTGCTACTGTCTTTTCAAACCGCGAAAACTCACACCAAACCAGCCTTGGCTTTTACGTAACCGGCGATACCTATATAGGTGAGCATGGCACATCGCTACGCCTGCATGGTATGGATAATGGCTTTAATGATGCCGCTTATGATCGCGCAATTGTAGTGCATGGTGCTGCTTACGTGAGCAAATCTTTTGTAGATGGCCAGCAACGCCTGGGCCGTAGCTGGGGCTGCCCTGCCGTGTCAAACAAGATAGCAGGCAAAGTGATCAGCACTATCAAAGAGGGTACTTGCCTGTTTGTATACGCTCCGCAGAAGAAATACCTGCAAACAGCTTATTGGCTGAATAAGAAGATTGACCGTTTGCCGGGTGATAATACAGGCTTCGATATGAACTTCATTGCCGCAGCCAAAACTAAGGATACAGCCATAGTTTTTGAACCTAACGCTTATCAGAAAGAGATCCTCAAAAACTACAGGCCAATATCTCTACCTCTGTTTTAGTGCAGCTATCAGTTTAGCATCGCGCTTATAGAAGTCCTTTAATATCCTGATGTGCTGGTAGGTGCTATCATCAAACGCAGTCAGGTATACTATATGTACAGGTATCTTGTTCTTCAGCACTTCGTAACGGGTTTTATGCGTTACTATTACTGAGTCTATACGTTCCAGCGGATAACGTTTATCGTTTAGCTCTGTAAGAATGTACTCTGCCATTTCGCGGGGTTGTTCTACCCTTACGCAGCCTGAACTGAGCGCCCTGTCGCTTTTCGGAAAGTCCTCGCGGTGTGGTGTATCGTGCAGGTATATATCCCATTTGTTGGGCAGGTTGAACTTAACATAGCCGAGTGCATTATCATCACCCGGTGGCTGCTTAAATACAAAACGTTTATAGTTTGAGGCATTCACTTTCGATGCGTCTACAGGGTTGCCTTTCAGGTCGTATACACGTAAGCCTTTCTTTGCAAGGTATGCAGAGCCACTTTTATTGATACCAGGTAACACATCCTTTTTAAGTATAGTAGGCGGTACACCCCAAGGTGGGTTAATGACCACATTCGTCATTAGTGCATTCAGTGAAGGTGTTTGTCTTACATTCTTGCCTACCACTACACGCATATGCATAGCGTCGGCTCCATCTTTACGCAAAAACAGTTCCATCAGCGGTATGTTCACCAGTATGTGCAGCGGCTCCATCTGTTGCGGCATCCAGCGCAGGCGCTCCATATTAGCATCCAGTACAGCAGCTGCATCGGCAGGTGTGCGTTTCAGGTAGGTAACCGTAGCGCTATCCATCTTTCCCGTTTGCTTGAGCGAATAAAATGCCTGGAAACTCTTTATCAGTTGTTGGCGTGGCGAAAGGCTATCTCCTTGCACTAAACCATCTTGTGGTAGTTCTGCCAGTACTAGTACACGCAGCATACTGTCATTCATGCCATCTCCGGCTAATGGTTTTAGTTTTGTTATTGCTTCATTAGCTTCAAGTGCTGTGTAGTGTTTCTTTAGCGCACGTAGTTTCCCATACGTACCTATCCTGCTACGGAAGGAGTCGAGTGAAGGATATTTACCATCTGCATAAAGCAGGTCTGTCAATAATAACTCAGGGGCCCAGGTAGAGTCGTTGGCATGATACCAAAGGGAATCGGCCTGTTTGGGCAATATCTTTCCTAGATGCAGGTTGCGCGATGCGGTAAGATAAGTACGTGTGAGTGTGGTATCAAATGCCAACAGTTTAGGCACCTCTGGCGTTTTGTCCTGTTTGAAATCGGCGAGTTGCTTTTTCAGTTCCGATAGTTTGTATTCTTCAGGGTCAAGGCCATCATTCTTTATATCTTCCAGTTCGGCAATAAAAGACTCTATCGCTTTTGTATCACCATTCTCATTCAGCCAAAGAGGTATATGCTCATAGCCACGATATACATAGTAGGCCACATCATCCACATTATGCAGCTTCGTCTTTGCCCATGCAGTATCGTCAAAGCTTCGTGTGGCGTATATATCTTCCAGCGCATCTGCAAAATCATCTTCGTCAAACTTGGCTTCCTGAAATGCACTTACCGCAGTCTTCTTCGACTTGCTGCGACAGGATGAGACGGACAGTATAAAAATAGGGAGAAATGCTATTGCGAGAACTAATGGGAAACGGCTCTTATTACTCATATACGATTTGCTACAACTAATGTATAGCAAAAACTATTCCCATTATAGGCCCAGTTCCTTCAAAGGCTCCCAGAAACGGGTCTTAAAATCCTGTACTTTATCATCTTTCACCTTCACGCCTTCTTTCTCCAACAATTGCTGCATACGCTCCGGCGGGCTAAAATGGAATTTACCTGTCAGCAGGCCTGAGCTATTAACTACCCTGTGTGCCGGCACTGCAGGCTTTAACTTTCCGCACTGCCCCATAGCATGCCCAACCAACCTTGCCCCCGAACGCAGGCCTATAGCTGCGGCAATAGCGCCATAGCTGCTTACCCTACCCTTGGGTATCAGGCGCACTATTTCGTATATAGCTTCGTAAACAAGTTCTTTATCAGTCATCGCCTTTAGCTTTTTGCGCCAGCAATATTGATCTTTTCGGTTCGCGGACATTCTCAAAGTTATACGGGCAATGCTTACAGCCATTACCACAACAGTAGCCACGCTTCAGGTGGTAGGCTTCGGTAAACACCAGCCTGCCATCAGGTAGCAGATAGTAGTCTATACCCTCACTCAGCGGTTGCATCAGTTTCTTCGTCGGTGTCTTTCGAAAATCGCTCAGGTAGCGGTATCATTTCATCAGGCAAGGTAAACGATATAAAGTATATCGTCCGGCCTTCTGCCAGGTGCATTTTTTCATAAAACGTCTGTATAGCCAACGGACCTGTAGCCAACCCCTTACCGTATACATCCACTATATGCTCTTGTATTGTGCATTTGTGTTCGGCTATCATCTCCAGAGTAAAATCGTGCAATTCTTTCGAGTCGGTCTTCAGATTGACGGTAGCACCCTTTTTCAGTATCTGCTGGTAGTGATGTAGAAAACGAGTATGCGTAAGCCTGTTCTTCGCCTTGCCGTCTTTAAGGAATGGATCAGGGAAGATGATCCATATTTTAGACACCTCACCGGGGGCAAAGTATTCGGCGATATGGCCTATGTGTATTCGCAGGAAGCCTACATTATCCAACCCTTCGGTAAGGGCTATTTTGGCACCGTTGTAAATGCGGTTACCTTTTATATCAATGCCAATAAAATTCTGGTCTTTATGTTCACGGCCCAGATTCACGCTATACTCACCTTTACCACAGGCCAGCTCAAGCGTTATAGGATTGTCATTCTTAAAGAATTCATTCCATTTTCCTTTCATTGCTTCAGGCTCAGGCTTCTGCAGCACATTCTTAAAACCATCTATTGCCCTGAAACGTATTAATTTTTTGTGACCCATAAGGGCGCAAAGATACACTTAGGCGAAAAATGTTTCAACATTAGTAATATCCGTTTCATCAGTCTTTACACCCTATTCAAATCAGGTGTGTTGATTATGTCGTTTTTTTGTCATAAATTAGTTATATTATCATACATCATTTCCTTATACCAACTAAAATCTATCTATGAAGAAAAAACTTTTACTCTTTCCTTTAGTTCTTAGCCTGGGTTATTTTACCCTTGTAAGCTACAACGCCGGCCCTGCGGGCAGTGGTGGTGGCAACCGTACCGGTGGCCCCGGCTCTACAGGTGCTGCTACCTGTGGTGGTGGTGGTTGCCATTCGGCAGCCAGCGCAGCAACTACTGTAGCTATTACTATGAAAGACGTTGCTACTGGCGCTGCAGTTACTGATGGCAAGTATAAGCCGTTGCGTACATACGAAGTAACGATCTCAGTATCGCATGCCAGCAATAGTTCATTTGGCTTCCAGTGCGAAGTATTAGGTGCTGATAACAATGACATAGGCGTATTGACCGCAGGTGCAGGACAAGCCGTACGCACATCTGGTGGCAAAAAAGTAGTTGAGCACACCAGCCGCATATCAGGCAGTACTACTACTTTCACATGGACATCACCAGCAGCCGGTGCCGGCACAGCTACGTTCTACGCGGCAGGCAACTCGGTAAATGCCGATGGTGGCACTAGTGGTGATTCACCCAGCTTGCCTTACTCTGTAGCATTTTCTGAGAACAACACCTCTGTGGGCACTGTTGACAATGCTGTAGATATCGTTAGCTACCCTAACCCTTTCAGCAGCACGCTGAATGTAAAATTGGACAATGCAGCCAGCGGGGCTTATACCATATCTGCTTTCGACCTACGCGGTAAAGTTATATACCAGTCGACTGAACAGGTTACAAACGGCAAACTCGAGACCAGTATCAACACCTACAAATGGGCTGCAAGCACCTATTTTATACAGGTTGACAAAGATGGCCAGAAACACACCTCAACAGTGGTGAAATACTAGCAGACCATTACAGACAATAACATCATAGCCGCTCTTTATGGGCGGCTATTTTATTGCCACAGTACCAGTATAGCATACAACAGCATCATCCCGTCTACCAGCCCAAGGTATACTTTATCGGAAGGATGGGTTTTGCTATAGCGAATGACCGCGGCCGTAACTACTGCGCTGGCTAACTCCCCTATCAACCTTACCGAGGAAGGATACCGTAGGTATTGCACAACGCTCAATACAACGAACAGTACCAGTGCAGCATCCATCAGGCGATAACTATTTTGCAGGCCTATGATGTTGGGCAAGGTGTAGATGTTAGCATCCTTGTCGGTCTGCATATCGCGTATATCGAAAGCTACGCATAGCGTGAACATGAACACGAAGCGCAGCAATATCTCAAACGGGTAGTCGCCCAAATGCTTATCCCAGTATAGCATGGGCAGCACGCTGGTGACGATGGTCCAAACGCTGGTGAGGACCAGGATCTTTACCCAACCAAAGTCCTTAAGCCGCTTCTTTTCCCTGAAAGGTAACAGTGGCAATGAATAGGCAAATGACAGCAAACCCAATACCACACAGGCATAGAAGATACTCAGCGGCAAGGTAAACACACCGTATGCACAGCAGGCTACACCAGTAAGCAGGCCGCCATAGTGCCATATCTTATAATGCTGCGACCAGGCAAACCTGTCGGAGACCTCGGGGTAAGATGGCTTGACAAGGTAATGCACATTGTATACCAGCAGCGTACTGCCGTATACCAGCAGGTGCAGCGGGGTTAATAATTTAGGCACCTGCCCTATCAATAACCGCTCAGTAGCCATACACAACCCGATGGCGCAACACGCAGCAAAAAAGCTGGTGTATAGCACCCAATTGATGAGCTGTGTAAGGTACTTCGTCACATGTGTATGGTATTACAGCGGTATATTGCCATGCTTGCGCTTCGGCGTATTCACCACTTTGTTTTGCAGCATTTTAAAGGCCTTGATCAACTTGGTACGGGTTTCATTCGGCATGATCACCTCATCGATAAAGCCACGGGCAGCAGCACCATAGGGGTTGGCAAACTTGTCGATGTATTCCAGTTCCTTCTCCTTCAGCTTAGCCTCATGGTCCTGCGCTTCCGATATCTCTTTTTTGAAGATGATCTCAGCAGCACCTTTAGCACCCATTACCGCTATCTCGGCAGTAGGCCATGCATAGTTCATATCGGCGCCTATGTGTTTAGAGTTCATCACATCATAAGCACCACCATAGGCTTTGCGGGTGATGACAGTAACTTTAGGCACGGTAGCCTCGCTAAGAGCGTACAGCAGCTTAGCGCCATTGGTGATGATGCCGTTCCATTCCTGATCGGTACCGGGCAGGAAGCCGGGCACATCTACCAGCACCAGCAGCGGTATATTGAAGGCGTCGCAGAAACGAACGAAGCGCGCGCCTTTTTTACTTGAATTGATATCCAGCACACCTGCCATACTTGCAGGCTGGTTGGCAACAATGCCTATGCTGCGGCCTGCCAGGCGGGCGAAGCCTACTACAATATTCTCAGCATAATCTTTATGCACCTCCAGGAAAGAACCGGTATCTGCTACTTCTTCTATCACCTCACGCATATCGTATGGCTGGTTGGGGTTTTCAGGGATGACACTGTCCAGTTTCTCGCGCACCTCATGGCCCAGCTCATACTCGTATACAGGAGCCTCCTCTTCGCAGTTTTGCGGCATATAGCTGAGGAGCTTTTTGATATTTTCGATACACTCTATCTCGTTGACACAAGCGAAATGCGTAACACCCGATTTTGAAGCGTGTGTAGCCGCACCGCCCAACTCTTCGCTGGTTACCGTCTCGTGGGTAACGGTTTTTACTACGTTAGGGCCAGTTACGAACATGTATGAGGTATGCTCCACCATCATAATGAAATCGGTAATAGCAGGCGAATACACCGCACCACCGGCGCACGGGCCCATTATAGCTGATATCTGCGGGATAACACCAGATGATTTCACATTGCGGTGAAAGATATCGGCATAACCACCCAGCGATACCACACCTTCTTGTATACGTGCACCACCACTATCGTTCAGGCCTATTACAGGCGCACCGTTCTCCATAGCCAGGTCCATGATCTTGCAGATCTTCTCGGCATGGGTCTCAGAAAGGCTGCCACCGAATACGGTGAAATCCTGAGAGAACACATATACCAGGCGGCCATTGATGGTACCATAGCCGGTAACCACGCCATCGCCCAGGTATACTTCCTTCTCCATACCAAAATCGCGGCTGCGGTGGGTAACGAACTGGCCTATCTCTTCGAAAGAGCCTTCATCCAGCAGCAGTTGCAGACGCTCGCGGGCGGTGAGCTTACCTTTTTTGTGTTGGGCTTCAATGCGTTTTACGCCGCCGCCTTGTAATGCCTGTTCTGCTTTCTGCTGTAAGAGTGCTATTTTATCCATGTTGTGTTTGAGGTATCAGGTGACAAACCTAGTGCAAATGAGTTAAAATAACACACCCACCTAAACATATTGACATTATATTGATTTGTTGCAATTTGTTGCAATTTTGACTGGGTTTTTCGCTTCTGCCCAAGCTGGACAATTGCGACTGTGCTGCATGGTATTTTAACCACCCTCAATCCCTCCTTAAATAAGGAGGGATGATCTATGTCCTGCCTGTCGGCAAGGAACAACTACAAATATACACCAAATAGACAAAAATATAAAACTGGCATATTTGTTGCATACATAGGTTCATGTTGCTATTACAATCGGGGATAGGGATCAACCAGGGAGAAATTATGCCATCGCCTGTGGGCTGGCATGTGTTCTTCGGGTTGATCGCATTGGTAGTATGGCCAATAATCGGCAGGTTTGGTAAAGGCGCACGTGCGCTGCCTGCGGAAGATAAACGTAGCGCCAATAAAATAGCATGGATCATCACAGCCATTACAGTAGCAGGCTACCTCGTGACTGAGTTATATGCAGCAACTACGCAGCACATATTAGGCTATACAGAGCGGGAATCGTGGGGATGGCTGGACAGCATATATTATTACAAGCCCGTATACAGCGGAGAATGGGAAGGGATGCTCTTCATGTACCTTTTTCCGTTGCTGGCGGCGGGTGCGGTGTATGCAGCGATCCGGAAATTTGCTGACAAAGAAACTTTCCTGAGTGTCTTTGCAGCAAGGTATCCATTGATGATAATGCTATGCTATGTGAGCTACGGCCTTTCCGTATTGGTGATTCAGCCGGAGCCAAAGGAAGAATTTAGTCCTGAAATAGAAACACTACCCAACTAATGTCTATTCCATATACCCCGCCAGTCGCTCCAACTTATATAGCTACTACTATATTGATACTGATCATTTGGCCTATAGTGTTACTATTGGTGCGCCGTCGCAATATACCCGATGATGAATGGAAAATAAGCCGGCGGCAGGTGCAGGCAATCACCTGGCTTACTGCCGCAGGGTTTTGTGCCATATTATTCTTTGCCTTTAGCGAAAAGGATATAATAGGCTATTGCGAATACGACGACGGTTGGGGCTGGATGGATCCTGTTGTAAAAAAGTATGAGGCTGTATATATGGGTGAATATGCAGCATGTAACTTCCTCTTCTTATTCCCCGTGGGTGCTGCTGTGATACAAATGATACGGCTGAAACAACCGGGCCGCAAATATTTCAGGATTGCATTCATGAGGCGGTACCCTATTATTATATTCATTAGCTACATCAGCTTTGGGGTAGTAACGCTGGTGACCGAGCTGAACATGGAACGCAAACGGATAACCCATGACCAATATGTACCACCACGTAATTTATAACAAGGATTTATAAACCTATCATTTGCATAAGGGCTGCCTGCGTTTACCTTTGTAGGCAGTAAACAGTATGAACATGAAACAGGCGATCTTTGCATTAGCGATATTATTGGGTGGATGGAAAGCACAGGCACAAGGCCCGGCAGTGTATACCGCCGATAAGCTGATGCAACGTGTAGCCAATACCGATACGCTATATGTAGTGAACTTCTGGGCTACCTGGTGCGGCCCCTGCGTGCAGGAGCTGCCTGAGTTTAGCAAGCTGCAAAACATGTACCCCGACAAACCAGTGAAGATACTGCTCGTGAGCCTGGACTTTAAAGAAGCTTACCCACGCAAACTGGAAATGTTCATAGACAAGAAGAAACTGAAACATGAGGTAGTGTGGCTGAACGAGACCGATGCCAACAAGTTCATACCTGAAATAGACAACAGGTGGCAAGGCTCAATACCAGCCACCCTGATAGTAGCCGCAAAGAATGAGTATAAGAACTTTTTTGAAGGCACGATAACCGCCAAACAACTCAGCACCCTGATAGACAAACAACTGGCACTGCAATAGCAAACAATAATTGGCATTTGCGAAAACATACAACCGTCTTACCAAGCTAATAGAGAACGAGACCATCGAGTCGACCCTTAGCTGGGGCATGCGCATGGCCATAGCCGCCACTATACCCATAGTATGGGGTATGGCTACCGGCAGGCTGCAAGAAGCTATATGGCTAGCACTTACCGCAGAATGTATCTGCTGGATGGAGCTGAAAGGTTCCTTCGGGCAAGGTGCCCGGGTGCTGCTGGCAGGCATGTTGCTCACCCTTGTTGCTGCAGTGCTGGGCACACTCACCGCCACCAACCTGTGGTTGAGTATTATATGTATGCTGGGCATCGGCTTTGTGGCGGGGCTATTTAAAAACCTTGGCGACCGTGGCAGCGGTTTGGCTATATGCCTGTATGTAATGTACCTGCTTACCAACTACTACCCTGTGGGCAATGCCGATGAATTTTACCACCGTATATGGCTGGTAGCTTTAGGCGGCGTGTGGAATACATTCGTTGGCATATTCATCACCCTGCTGATGCCCGCACGAGAACCCTACCGCCGCACTATAGCGCTGATATGGCGCTCTATAGGCGGGCTGGTGGACGTAGTAGCCAAAGGCTGGGATGGCAACGGCGCACGCAGCAACAGCCGCGGCATATACCTGAAGGAGAAAGAAGTGCGTACGGCTATCGACAACTCATTCCACTTTTATGAGTCGATGGCGCACCAGGTGAAAAGCGATGATGAGAATGAGTACCACCTGGCGCAATTCAGAAAAGCCACGGCACTTGTGGCATCGCATATAGCAGCAATAAGTGAAGAACTGGAAAGCCTGACCATAAGAGATATGGATGCCCCCTTCAGGCTGAAAATGTATGCATCGCTGAAAGCCATGCAGCAGACGGCAGAACGCATGGCAGTGTATGTCATTACCCTACAAGCCGAAGAGAAGACACTACTCAACAGCCGCATCAGCAGGCTACACAGCCTGATGCAGTTGTTGAAGGAATATCCATTGCCCGATAATAATGAACACCTACATACCGTAAAGCGGGTGATACAACTACAGGAGCGCACTATAAAACTAATAGAAAGCGCCCTGCAAAAGCTGGATGAAATGGGCAGCGACGAAGCCGTTTTCCGTTCGTACCCGTTGATAAAAACGATATTTGTACTGCACCCTAAGCACTGGGTGCGCAATCTGCAACTGCTATTCAACCTCGATACCTTTACCGCCCGCTACGCGCTGCGCTCTGCTGCCGGTGCCATGCTGGGCTTATTCATCTATAAATGGTATGGTGTAGACCACGGCTTCTGGATACCCTTCACGGCGATGATAGTGACGCAACCCTATTTTGGCGCTACCATTAAAAAAGCATTTGACAGAGTAATAGGTACCGTGTTGGGGGGGCTGGCTGGTGGTTTAATACTGCGTTTCCCAACAGAACTGGGCATACACCTTAAAGAACTGATGCTGTTCCTGAGTTTCCTGTTCATGGTGTATTTCATTAAGAAAAACTATGCAGCATCGGCATTCTTCATCACCTTCAGCCTGGTGCTGCTCTTCAATATAGAGGAAAGCTACCACGAAGGTTTGCTGCTGATACGTATGGCATCGACAATAGGCGGTGCTGCACTGGCTATTATAGCAGGTTTTGCTGTACTACCCAGTTGGGATGCAAAATGGCTGCCTATACACCTTGGCAATGCGATAGCCGGCAACTACAAATACTTCATAGAGACCTTTTATACCCCGCAAGCCAACTGGACACGTAACAAACGTAGTGCAGAGTCGAAAAACAGCAATGCTTTCGATTCGTTCAACCGGTTTATGCAGGAGCCCAGCCTGAAGAAAAAAGCATACGGGTTGTATTATCACATCATCACCCATAACGTGCGTATAACTAGGGAGCTGAACAACATACACCTGGAGCAGGAAAGCCGTACCGACGTATTGAGCGGCTATACGCAAGAGCAACAGGCGGCACAGATCAATAAATGCTTAGAATGGTTTAATAAAGTGATGCTGCAGGTACAGCAGCTGAATAACAGCGACATAGCCCTGCAAACTTCCAGCGAAGAACTGGCCTACCCACTGACACAACACCAGAAAATATACCTGGATAAACTACTGATAGAACTACAAACACTACACCGCGACCTGGAGAAACTAAACCACAAAAGCGAGGAGCATATTTAGTAGATTGCAGCATGAATTATTTGGGGCACGCATTACTTTCTTTTGGCGATGGCGAGATACTGACCGGCAATATGATGGGCGACCATGTGAAGGGCAAACTTGCACTGGAACAATACCCGGAAAAGATTAAGAAAGGCGTACTGCTGCACCGTAAAATAGACAGCTTTACCGACGCACACCCGGCTACCCAACGTGCTAAAGTATGGTTTCGCGAGCATTATGGCCTGTATTCAGGGCCTATCATGGATGTACTTTACGACCATTTTCTGGCGAACGACGCTAAATACTTTGGCTCTGAAAAAGAGTTGCTGGATTTTACCTTGCATACCTATAAGCAAATGGATGAACAGGCACACAATATGCCACCAACATTTGCTGCATACTACCCCTATATGAAAGAAGGTAACTGGCTGTATGGCTACCGCACTGTGCAAGGCATGCAGCGCTCGCTTAGCGGGCTGAAACGCAGGGCTAAACATCTTGAAGAGGTAGACACCGCCTATAAAACCTTCATAACACATTATTATCAACTGGCACAGTGTTATTACGAATTGATAGATGACTTAAGAAGATTTGTTAAAATTGAGTTAAGCGAATAGCTTTCTCATGCACCCTTCTATTTTTGCAGCTTTACCCACCGTCCTCACAAATGCGTAAGATCATTTTTCCATATATAGCTTCCACCCTACTTTGCATTGGCTTTTTTGCCTGCCAGTCGAACACAGAACCGGCGTATGCCAACCCGGGCTACAAAGACACCAATAAGAAAAAGACTGTTGCCCTTAAATATGCAGATACCACCACTGCCGAAAACCAACGCATCATTACCCGCCTGGATTCATTCTTCAGGGTGCAGGCCAGGGCCGGCTTTAATGGCAGCGTGCTGATAGGATTAAAGGGCAAGGTGATATACGAACGCTATGTAGGGATGGCCAATAGGCCAGCAGGCCTGGCGCTGAATAGCGAGAGCGCATCGCAGCTTGCTTCTACATCAAAAACATTTACAGGCGCGGCTATACTATACCTGCACCAGCAGAAATACCTGAACATTGATGACCCGGTAACTGATTACCTGCCCACATTCCCCTACCCGAATGTGACGATAAAAATGCTGCTGAACCACCGCGCAGGCCTGCCTGACTATACCAAATGGATGGAGGGGAAAGTACCGCATTCCACACCTGTGAACAACGATAAAGTAGTGCAGATGTTCGCACAGGTGAAGCCGAGACTGGAGTTCAAACCGGACTCGCGCTTTAAATATAGCAATAGCAACTATGCCATACTCGGCAGCATCATAGAAGCTGTAAGCGGCAGCAACTACCGCGATTTTATGAAGAAGTATATCTTCACCCCACTGGGTATGGAAAACAGCTTTGCTTACGACCCGTGGAAAGGCCTGCCGTCAGGCGCAGCTATCAGCTATAAAGCCAATTGGGTGAAAGAGCCGGATATGTTTGCTGATGGCGTGCTGGGTGATAAAGGCATATACAGCACAGTGCAAGACTTATACCGCTGGGACCAATCGCTGTACCAGAATAAATTTCTGAGCAACGAAACGCTGGAGATGGCCTATGGACCATGCTCTTTTGAGCGGCCGGGCGTGAAGAACTACGGCCTTGGCTGGCGTATGCTGTGCTACCCCAGCGGCAACAAAGTGATCTACCACAACGGTTGGTGGCATGGCAACAATACTGTGTTCTACAGATATATACAGGAGAACTTTACCATCATTATACTTGGCAACAAGTACAACTCAAGCATCTACAGGTACAGGCCGGTTATATATGCTATAGTGCATAACAAGCCTATTGTTACCAATAACGAGACGGAAGAGTAAGCAGTCTCTACTTACGGTGGTTAATACCGAGTACATCCTGCATGGTGAAGATCCCCTTCTTGCCTGCAAGGAACTCGGCAGCTAATACCGCACCATAAGCAAAGCCTTCGCGACTATACGCGGTGTGTATGATCTCTATCTCATCGATAGCAGAGGTATACTTCACATTGTGCGTGCCGGGTACGTCCTCTACACGGTGGGCTATGATGGGTAGCTGATCGTCGTTCTCCGCTTTGTCTTTCACCCAATGCATTTTGCGATCCATATTGTCGAGTATTTGCTCGGCAATACTAATGGCGGTTCCGCTGGGTGCGTCTTTCTTTTGCGTATGGTGGGTCTCTTCGATGCTTACCTGATAGTCTGGCTGCTCATTCATCAGAGATGCCAGCAGCTTATTTACCTCAAAAAATATATTAACGCCAATACTGAAATTGGACGCTTGCAGAAAGGCGGTATGATTATCGAGCGCTTTGATTTTAGCCTGGTCGAGACCTTCATTCCATCCGGTGGTGCCACATACTACGGGCACGCCTTGCTTCAAAGAGTCTATTACATTTTCACGGGCAGCTTCCGGTCGGGTAAATTCGATAACAACATCAACATTAGACAGGTTTTCCAGCTCGTGCCTGTTATCGGTACGGATGCGGAGCACCACATTGTGGCCACGTTGTACAGCTATCTTCTCGATAGCTTGTCCCATTTTGCCATAGCCTACCAGCGCAATATTCATAGTTTGTGAAGATCAGATAAGTAAAGAAAGAATTGTAAAGACAGCGAACAGGATACTGGCGAGGCCATTGGTATTGGCAAAAGCCATGTTTACCCGACTGAGATCGTTGGGCGATACCAGCATGTGCTGATAGATGAGCAGGCCGATATAAATAGTAGCGCCTACCCAATACAACCAATGAAACTGACCTACAACGCCTGCAGCTATAATGAACAGGCCGGCAAGCACATGCAGTGCATCGGACACCAGCAACGCACGGCGCTTGCCTAGTGCGGCAGGTATTGAATGCAGGTGATGGCTGCGGTCGAACTCCTCGTCTTGCAAAGCGTAAATAATATCGAAACCAGCTACCCAGGTAAACACAGCCAATGAGAACAACACCGGCAGCCACGAGAAATAACCCGTAACAGCCATATAAGCGCCCAATGGAGACAATGCCAGGCCAACGCCCAACACAAGGTGGCAAAGCGCAGTAACGCGTTTGGTATAGCTATAGAACAGTATTACGAACAATGCTACCAGCGACAACAGGAATACTGTGCGATTGATGAACAAAGTAGTGACCACGAACGCTACACTGTTGAATATAGTGAACCACAATGCATGCTCCGGCTTAATAACCCCGGCAGGTATCTCGCGGTTGGCGGTGCGAGGATTAGCGGCATCAAAGCTGCGGTCGAGATAGCGGTTGAAAGACATTGCAGCTGTACGTGCGAATACCATGCACAGCAGCATCTTTATGAGCAAATGCCACTCAAAATGCTGCTGATCGTATACAACAGCGAGTGTAAAACCAATGAATGCAAACGGGAGCGCGAATACCGTATGACTGAATTTTATCAACGATAGGTATTGATTCACCTTACCCCAAACAGATGTATTAGCAGTACTCATTATTTCTTTACTTCTACTTCAAAACCAATCGACATCGCCTCTTCCTGTGCATTGGAATATATAAGTACATTCTTCTGCTGGAGACCTGCACGGTTGGCACTATTAAACTCCACTTCTATATCTCCTTCACCACCCGGAGCTATCGGCTCTTTAGGGAAAGATGGCACCGTGCAACCGCAAGATGCAACTGCATTCCATATCAACAGGGGCTTATCGCCGGTATTCTTGAAATGATATAAGTGTTTTACCTTCTCGCCTTCGGTAATCGTACCAAAGTTGTGCTTTGTCTCGGTAAACTCTATGGTGGTTTTATCCATTTTCTTGCCCTGCTCCTCTTTCTTCTGCACCTCTTCGTAGGCGGCGTCAGCATCATTATGGCTATGGTTGTGGCCATCACCACCTTCCATACCCAGTTTGTTGAACAAAGCTGTCTGGCTTACGCCACTCAGTTCTACCAGCGCTATTACAAAGCACGATAAGGTGAGTACGGTCAATAAAACGGTCTTGAGTTGTTGATTCATGTCTTTATATATCTACAAAATTAAGCTTCAGTTTTTTCTTCCCAAACCTGTGCCAGGTTCACCAGCACTTCTACCGCCTTCTCCATATCCTGCACGCTCACATATTCCTGTTTAGAATGTATGCCCATTTCACCAGTGAAGATGTTAGGACAAGGTAAGCCCATAAACGACAGGCGCGAGCCATCGGTACCGCCACGTATACTCATACGTATGGTATTGATGCCAGAACGCTCATAAGCCTCGTCGGCATAATCCATAACCTGCGGGTGGTTATCAAGTATCTCCTTCATATTGCGATACTGCTCTTTAACTACAAACTCGGTGGTCAGGCCAGGGAATTCTTTCACGGTCTCATCTACCAGTTTGCGCAGCCTTTCTTCGTGGCTGGCTAGTTTAGCCGTATCAAAATCGCGCACGATGAATTGTACTGTTGCTTTCTCCAACACGCCTTCCATATGCACGGGGTGCACAAAGCCTTCCATACCCTCAGTTACTTCAGGGCACCACTCGTTACGCGGTAGTTTGGCTACGAAGGCACCGGCAGCTTTTATCGCACTTACCATCTTGCCTTTGGCATAGCCCGGGTGCGCGCTGACACCGTGAAAAGTAACCGTAACGCCATCGGCAGAAAAAGTCTCCCCTTCCAGGTGGCCGCGTTCGCCGCCATCTAGTGTATAGCCAAAATCTGCACCCAGCTTTTTCATATCCACCTTATTCACACCACGGCCTATTTCTTCGTCGGGGGTAAACAGGATGCGGATAGCACCATGCTGTATCTCTGGGTGCTGAATGAGGTATTGAGCGAGGTCCATTATTATGGCTACACCAGCTTTATCATCAGCACCCAACAGTGTAGTGCCCGATGCGGTGATAATATCATCACCTATACGGTCTTCGAGGTAAGTATGTTCTTTGGTTGTGATCACCACACTTGGGTCGTCAGGCAGTACGATGTCTTTGCCATCATAGTTCATGTGTAGTATGGGCTTTACACCTTTGCCGCTACAATCAGGAGCCGTATCCACATGCGAGCAATAACACAGCACAGGCACATTCTTGCTGCTGGTAGCGGGTATAGTAGCATATACATAGCCATGCTCATCCAGTTCAGCATCGGCTATGCCTATCGCCTTCAGTTCATCCACCAGTATGCGGCTCAGGTCTTTCTGCTTTTCGGTAGATGGCTGCGTGGGCGATGCGGGATCGCTCTGCGTATCTACCTGTACATATTTCATAAACCTGTTGGCTACCGTATGCTCATAACCTTGTAAACCCATGTGTAGTTTTTTGTGGCGGTAAAATTAAGATTATAGCCCCATAAATAGCATCCTTTTAAAGCTTAGTATCTTTGCCATCAGATGCAGATAAGTTCTATAGAAATTTCACAGATAGTAACCGTAACGTTCACGCTTTTTGCCGTGATTGATATGTTAGGCTCTATACCCCTGCTGATAGGGCTAAAAAAGAAGATGGGCGACATAAGCGCAGTACAAGCCACACTTGTATCAGGCATACTCATGTTATTATTCTTCTTCATAGGTGAGCAGGTGCTTAATTTCATGGGATTGGATATTCATTCCTTCGCTATAGCGGGCTCTATCGTGATATTCATACTGGGACTTGAAATGGTGCTGGGCCATGAAATATTCCGTACCGACAAAGCCGACAAATCGGGCAACGTAGTGCCTATCGCCTTCCCCATTATAGCAGGCTCGGGTACGCTCACCACCATTATGTCTTTAAAAGCATCTTATCATGCATACAACATATTGATAGCCATTTGCATCAACCTGGTATTTATATTCATCACCCTTCGTTCACTCAACCTGCTTGAGCGCCTACTGGGCCCATCGGGCATATTGATGGTGCGTAAGTTCTTCGGGGTGATACTGCTGGCGATAGCCATTAAGATCTTCAGGAACAATGTAGGATTTTAAAAGTGATAAGCCCCGAAAATCACTTCGGGGCTTTCTTCACATTCATCCTCTTGCACAATCTTTAACGCTGCTGCGCCTCGCGCTCAGCTTTTTTCTTTTTCTCGGCATCGATAATAGCACCTGTACCCAGGCCTACCGCCGCGCCACCAAGGCCACCGATAACGGCACCGGCACCTTTTTTCTCGCTAAGTACTGCACCACCTATGGCACCAACACCGGCACCTATGGCAGCACCAGTAGCTTTCGAGCTCCAGCCTTTACGCTGCTGTGTAGTTTGCGTGTTAGGACTTTGGGGTGCCGTATTGTTGTAGTTGTTGGTAGTATAGCTATTGCCACCCGATGAACGGCCACCACCGCCACCACTTGAGCGGCGTGAACTACTGGCTGCCGCAGCGGCTTTTTTCTCTTCTTCCATTTTCATTTCCAGGTCTTTTTGCGCCAGGGCTGCAGCCTCGTTCATGCTATCTATGGCTTGTTGCTTGGCCAGTTCTATACGCATAGAATCCAAAGCTCTTTCCTGCGCTTCCTGTGCAGCTTTCTTATCGCTGTTACATGCTGAAATACAAAGTGCTATACCTGCTGCGAAAAATATATTTCTCATAACGTAGATTTTGTTACAGCATAAGCCAAATAAAACTGTGCCAGCCTCAACCATTTAACATTTCGTTGTTTGTGGAAAGATGAGCTAACTGTATCTACCCTTGAAAACACCTTATGAAACTCATCATCTATACTTCAGCCTTAATGCTGATAGGCAGCTGTGACACAGATAGCGGAAAGACCCCACCACCCCAACCCGCACTTCAGGCAAGCCTCATCAATAAAAACGGACAAACGATACAAGAACGCTTCGGTCTACCAGAAGGCTATTATAGAACAGCGACTGATGGCTATGGCGATTATCTGCGCACACTGCCGCTACTGCCCGACGGAAGCAAGGTGAGCTACTACAACGGTGATAAAAAGCTGAAGCCGGGAGTTTATGAGAGCGTAGTAAAAATGGATATTGGCAATAAAGACCTGCAACAATGCGCCGACGCTGTTATGCGGCTGCGTGCCGAGTACCTGTACAAATCCGGCCAGGCTGATAAGATACATTTCCATTTCACCAATGGCTTTGATGCTGCATACAGCCAATGGAAAAGCGGCAAGCGCATAGCCGTAAATGGAAATAAAGTGAGTTGGGTGCGCTCAGGCAAGGCAGGTGATAGTTACCAAAGTTTCCGTGGTTACATGGATGTTATGTTTTCTTATGCCGGTACATTATCGCTGTCGCGCGAATTGATGGCTGTGCCCATCAACGAAATGAAGATAGGCGATGTGCTGATACAAGGTGGCTCACCGGGCCACGCGGTGATAGTTGTAGATATGGCCACAAACCGTATGGGTGGCAAACTGTATATGCTGGCACAAAGCTACATGCCCGCACAGGACATACAGATATTGTGCAACCCTGCTAACAAAGACATAAGCCCGTGGTATGAGTTAGATTCCGAAACCTCCTCTATCATCACGCCAGAATGGGACTTTACAAAAAATGATCTGAAACGCTTTCCATAAACTAAAAGCCGGGTAGACACCCGGCTTTATTACTTTACACATTATCAAACTGCATATTTACTCATCACCACTCCAGCCCAGCATGCTAGGGTCTTCGCCGTAGCCAAGCTTACCGCTTACTTGCTGTACCAGTCCTATATACTCGGCACGATAGCCATTTTTATCATTTCCTTTTGCCGACTTAGCCAGCGCCAGTATGTTTTTATAGCTGGTGTTGCCTTTGTGTGGCGAGTTCTTCAGCATCATACCAAACATGGCCACTGAGGATGCAAAACGGATGTTATCGCTGGCCATGTCTATACGCTTAGGAAAGTTGGGAATCACATGCTGCATCTCGCTGCTGGTATTTGAGTTGGGCCTTTTGTAGCGGAATTTCACGGTTGCCAGCTCAATACCTGTTGCATGAAGGTCGCGCACTTCATTATCCTCACGGCCATATTTCAGTTCTATGTCACCTTTCTTATGGTAGCCTGTTGGCACTATCTCGTACAGCATGGTTACGGTATGGCCGCTGCCCATTTCGCCTGCATCTTTTTTGTCGTCTTTAAAATCCTCATCATTCAACACACGGTTCTCATAGCCTACCAACCTGTACGACTGCACAAATGCCGGGTTGAACTCTATCTGCGCTTTTACATCTTTGGCAATGGTGAAGATGGTGCCGCCAAACTCTTTCACCAATGTTTTGTGTGCTTCTTGTTCGTTGTCGATATAGGCATAGTTGCCATTGCCTTTATCGGCGAGTATCTCCATTTTAGAGTCTTTGTAGTTGCCCATACCAAAGCCCAGGCAGGTTAGGTATACACCTTTATTACGGTTTTGGGTGATGAGGTTTTCCAATTCGTATTCAGCGCTTACACCTACGTTGAAGTCACCATCAGTAGCCAACACTACACGATTGTTACCACCTTTCACGAAGCTTTGCAGGGCTGTAGCATAGGCTAGTTGAATACCTGCACCACCTGCTGTTGAGCCACCGGCCTCCAGCCTGTCGAGCGCTTTGTAGATAGTGCGTTTATTGCTACCCGAAGTCGGTGGCAGCACGAGCCCCGCATTACCCGCATACACTACAATCGATACTTTATCCTGTGCACGCATTTTAGAGGTCAGCATTTTCATAGCCGATTTTACCAAGGGTAGTTTGTTAGCATTATTCATAGAGCCAGAAACATCTATGAGGAAAACGATGTTAGACGGTGGCAGGTTTTCTGCGCTCACTGTTTTGGCTTGCATACCTACGTGCAGTAGTTTATGGCCGGGCTGCCATGGGCAGTCTATCACTTCTGTTACTATCGCTATGGGGTTGCTGCCTTCAGGCTGTGGATATTGATAATCGAAATAGTTGATCATCTCTTCTACCCTTACGGCCTCAGGAGGTATAGGCTGGCCTGTTGTGATGAGCCTGCGCACATTGCTGTAAGAAGCCCTGTCCACATCTACCGACAAGGTTGAGAGAGGATTGTCGCGCACCAGCCTGAAATCATTTTCCGCTTTATAAGCATAGCTCTCGCCACTGTTGGGGTATGGAGTAGGTGGTATGTATTGTACACGGGCATTATCTACAAGATTTTCCTTGCGTTTCAGATGTTTGGTGGATGATTGCACCTGCACCCCATCAATAATATAATTGGCCCTATCCTCGCGTGCGCCGGTAATACGCAAATCTTCATTTTGCTGATATACCCCCGGCGCAGTAGCTGCCACGCTTTCGGTAGACCGTGTAGGCATTTTTTCTATTCGATCAGCTGTGATCGTTTTATTTGCATGCTTATCTATAAGTGGCTTTCTATATTGCACTACCTGCACCTCGTTCAGCATTTGCGCATCGGTTATCAGGTTTATATTTACCTCTGTTACTTTATCCGGAGCAACAACCACATTTCTTGTGATGTGTGTTCTGTATCCGGCAACTACCAGCTTTACATCGTAGCGGCCTGCTGCCAGTGGCTTCACATGATACGCTCCGTTTTCATCGGCAGATGCACCACCTTTGGTAATACCAGCTTGTAAGATCTGGACAACAGCACCCAATACAGGTTCTTTCTTTTCATCGAGCACAACGCCTTTGATACTTCCGGCGGCGGCCCATAGTTGTGTTGCGGTCAGTAGCAGCAACATCACGAGGAAGCATATTCTTTTCATAAGACTGAGATTTTTGAGGTTAAAACTTTTGTTGGTTACCTCTATGGGATGCAGCGCATTTTCTGATTCCATAAAAGCACAGAAATTTTTCTGTAAAAATTTTGTCTGTAAAATTTGCGCAACCGAATGATTGCACTTATATTTGCAATTGAACGGTTGCAAATAGAATTATGAGAAGAGATATTTACCAGGCCATTGCCGACCCCACACGCAGGGCTATACTAACGCTGATAGCTGTACAGGCTATGACGCCAAACATGATAGCTGATAACTTTGAAAGCAGCAGACAGGCAGTATCAAAACATATACAGATACTGCATGAGTGTGAACTCATCAGCCAGGAAAATGTGGGCAGAGAAATCTATTATCAACTGAACATTGACAAAATGAAAGAACTGGATAAATGGCTGGAGCAATTCCGCCGTATATGGGAGAACCGATTTGAACAACTAGACAATTTATTATCAACCATAAAAACCAAGAAAAAATGAAACACAATCTTATAAACGATTTTGCTGTTGACAAAGCAAACAACACCATCACCATCACGCGTGAGTTTGCAGCGGAGCTGCCGCTGGTGTGGGATGCATTTACTAAAAGTGAACTGCTGGACCAATGGTGGGCGCCCAAACCATGGAAAGCAAAAACTAAATCTCAAAGCTTTACAGAAGGCGGGCAATGGCTCTATGCTATGACCGGACCTGAAGGAGAGGAACATTGGAGTTTTGCCAACTACCAGACCATTCACAATCACGATTACTATACCGCTAAGGATGGCTTCTGTGATTCGAATGGAACTATAAACAAAGACATGCCACAATCGGACTGGCACATGAGCTTCAAAAGCAATGGTGAAACTACTACTGTAACCACCCAACTAAAATTCCAAAGCCTTAACCAACTGGAGATGACCATACAAATGGGCTTCAAAGAAGGCTACAGTGCTGCCAGCGACAACCTGGTTGTATTGCTCGAAGAATGGAAGAAGTAACAACCTTCACCATAATAGAAAAGCCCCTGAATATTTAGGGGCTTTTCTATTTCTTAGGATTTTGGTCGTTCTCCTTCTTACGAAAGGTTATCATCTTCTTTATCAATGCTATTGGCAACTTCTGATCATTCGGGAACTGGATAGCCGATTTGCTGACCTTATAAGCCTTCAGTTCTTCTTCAAATTCTTTAAGAAATGCAGGCGTGTAAGGATACGATAATGAGATATGCTTTGCATAGGCCGAATAATATATGAGGTATCCCTTGTACTTAAAACAAGGTATCTGGTAGCTGATAACCTCTTCTACACCCGGCACTAGTTTATGCACAATGTCGCGTATCGACTGCATACGTTCCATTGCTTCTTCTGTATGTGCATCATGGTATTCGTCAATTGTTCTATAGTCAGTCTTCGCCATACCTTAAATTTAAGCAATTAACTGTACTTGAATGTATGAGCATAGCAATTACAGCCTGAAGAGAATCGCCAGTATAATTCTGTCTTCCGACTTTACAAGATCAGGCGCCCAGCCTGTGGGTAATGGCGTGGTAGTATATCCTGTAGGCGATGTTACTCCTCCACGCCCAGCAAAATATGGAATATTAGCCTGCCTGTGCACATACTCCAGTCTTACAGTAAGGCTTTGGTTAGGCATCCAGTCAAAATTAGTTGACCAATCCCAACCTGCAAATTTATCACCGGGGCTTGCGCTGAATGGGTGCGTACCTTCCGTCTTAGTTGGGTCAAGTGGATTGGGCAACGGGCTTGCATCGCCGGTAGGATACAGCACCAGGTATCGGCCGGGGTTGGTCATGATACCACCGCCTATCGTCCATGCGCACTTGTTCTTATTGAACCAGATACGGTTATACACCATCCCACTCAGGAAATATTGCGCAGGCCCTTTTGCACTGTCTTTATCATTAAAACCATTTACACCACCTCCTGTTTCAAACCCAAGGTCACCTGTCAGCGAGAATGCCATTTGAGTGATACCTCTGTTCTCAGGGTTCTTGTAGTAGCGCACCAGCAAGCTGTTGTCAGAATGGAAGCGCTTTCTATCAGGTATCATGGCAGCGTCCTTTCCATAGTAGTTGTTGGTGATGACCTTCACGTTCTCACTAGGGCACCATGTGACGTTCGCTCCCAAACCCGGCATGCTATTGAACTTGCCATAGCTCTGCCAGCCGTTTATGATCCACGGTTCTATCTTCAATTTCTCACTGGGAAATATCTGTATCCTCATACCATTGAAGAACCAGGGCGTATTATCCGATGTAAACGATGCCTGGTACTCCCAGTTCTCCACCTGGTAATATGAATTCAGCCCTATATACGACATGAACAAACCCGCATCCACATTAATACCGGTCTTCCCGATATTGAAATGATAGCCGGCATAAGCCTCGCTCATATAGCGATAGGCATCGTGCAGCTTATACTGCCCACGGTAAGGGCTATAATCGTTCCTCGGCACTACAATAGCACGGTTGCCCAATTGCAGCATCACACGGGCTCGGGCGTTCTTATAATTGAAATCGCCACCCAGCCCTACAAACATCACCTCCATCTCATTATGCCTGGCCATAGCCGTAGAGCCCACCACCGTGTTATCTATTGGATTGTTGAAGGAGTAGTTATAGTTGCCATCGAACATAAACGACCCTGTGAAATATTTCGTTTGCAGCAGGGGCTCTTTCCTGCGGTCAGCGCCATTTTGCCAGGTTTGGTCCTGCCCTTTAAAGGGTATTACTTCTTTGTTTTCTACTTCCACAACTCCCTCCTGTTCATCGTCAGGGGCCTGCGCGTAAGATGCGGTGTACACTAGCCCAAGCGCCAGCATCAGTATTTGTCTTTTCATATACTTTGGTTTCTTGATAATTCTATATTTTGAATGGGATGATAAATAAGTGGTGTCTCTTCTATAATCACATCACTTTTATCCAGTCCGAATGCTTTCTCATCACTGAGGCCAAGCTCTTTCATAAAGAAATAGGAGTTGAGCAGCACCCCATCCCTGAGCGTAAATTCATTCTCTACCGAAAGGAATTTCTCTATGACCACGAACTTGAAATCAGGCTCCGGATTGTACTTGGTTGAGCCATCAGGGCGTATGTGCAGGCTCAGCTCTTTATTTGCAACTAGGTCTCTAACGATTTTTTTGAAATACAACTCTGTCTTCGGCTGTACCCTGAAGCCCAGGTTGATGTTCACTTTGATGACCTTATCATCCGATAGCTCTGATATATCGTAGGTGCGTGTGTAGGGCTCTTCCGTCCGGTGCACATGCACAAACCAGTATACATCCGCACGCTTGGGCTTCTTCGCAAATATCGATTTGATGATCTTCTCTTCAATATGCACCCTGTTGTTAGCTTTGGTGAGGTATATAAGGTGCGTAGCTGTTTTAGGGATGGCATCGTCTTCGCTCAGGTCTTTGATCAGCGGGATGTACTTGCCCACATCTACAAACTTCACAAACCTATTATTGATCTTACGTGCATAGTACCAGATATACATGGTTATGAATATGAACAGTTCAAAGAACAGGAACATCCAGCGCTCTTTTATTTTGGCGGTATTGGCTATGAAAAAGGATATCTCAATGACTGCAAATACCAACACAATAGCCGCTACGGCAAACTTGTTCCACTTCCTTCTATACAACAGATAATAGGTAAGCAGGTAGGTGGTCATCATCATAGCGATAGTTATAGAGAAACCATAGGCGGCTTCCATATGCGCCGAATTGCGGAAGTACACGATCATCAATACACAGCCTATCCAAAGAATAATGTTTACACTGGGTATGTATATCTGCCCTTTTATATCCGTCGGTTGTCGCACGGTAACACGTGGCCAGAAATTCAGGTTCATCGCCTCGCTGATCAATGTGAATGAGCCACTGATGAGCGCTTGCGAGGCTATTATGGTAGCCGCAGTTGCAATGATGATACCGGGTACCAGCAGCCAGCCCGGCATCATTTCAAAGAATGGGTTTACACCGTTCAATGTAGGTTTCCCCTGGTGCATGATCCACGCTGCCTGCCCAAGGTAGCAGGTCACCAGGCTAACTTTTACGAAAGCCCAGGTGATGCGTATGTTTTTGATACCGCAGTGCCCGAGGTCGGAGTACAGTGCCTCCGCACCTGTTGTACACAAGAACACAGACCCAAGCAACCAGAAGCCATGTGGATATCTCGTGATCAGCTCATAGCCATAGTGCGGACTTAGCGCTTTCAGCACATCAGGATACTTCAGCACGTTCATCCCACCTACCAGCAACAGCATCAGGAACCACACCGCCATGATAGGCCCAAAGGTCTTACCAATAAGCTGTGTACCAAACCTCTGGAAAAAGAACAGTGCTGATAATATAACCACCACAATGCCTACAGTCAGGTTGTTGCCGGGCACTATGATGTGTTCAAGACCTTTTACTGTATTCAACCCTTCAATAGCTGAGGCTACGGATATAGGCGGGGTAATAATGCCATCAGCCAGCAATGTAGTAGCACCCAATATAGTGGGTATCACCAGGTGCTTACCATATCGCTTCACCAGTGCGTATAGCGAGAACACACCGCCCTCGCCCTGGTTATCAGCCCTAAGCGTGAGCCATATGTACTTAACTGTTGTTTGGAATAGCAGCGTCCAGAAAATGCAGGAAACGCCACCGTATACCAGCACATCATCTATCTGCCGGTCGCCAACCACGGCACGTAAGGCATACAGCGGGCTGGTGCCTATATCGCCATATATAATACCCAGCGCTACGAGCAGTGAGGCAATAGTAACCCTGCTCAAATTCTTCTGATTTGATTTCACTTGAAAACTGTTATATGTTATTGGCTGTTATTCCTTACCTACCATGCGATAGCCCACTCCTGATTCTGTTAGCAGGTAGTCTGGACGGTTAGGGTCATTTTCTATTTTCTTGCGCAGCTGCGCTACAAATACCCTCAGGTATTGTGATTGGTTGATATACCCCGGCCCCCATACTTCGCGCAGCAGGTATTGGTGCGTCAGCACTTTACCCTCATTACGGGCAAACAGGGAGAGCAGGTTGTATTCCGTTGCTGTCAGCTTTATAGCTTCAATACCCTTCTTCACGGTTCTCAGTGTCAGGTCTATTTGCAGGTCGCCTATGTTTATGACAGGCGTAAGCTCATCAATCACTTTGCTACGTAGCACCGAGCGTATACGCGCCAGCAGCTCCCCGGTTCTGAACGGTTTCACCAAGTAGTCGTTAGCACCATTATCCAGCGCTTTTATAATGTCTGTTTCATCGCTCTGTACCGATAGGATGATAACAGGATTAGTATACCATTCACGTAGCTGCTTCAATACCTCATGTCCATTTATATCGGGCAAGCCGAGATCGAGGATAACCATATCAGGCGGATGGTTGGCAGCGGTTACCAGACCCTCCTTAGCAGTGGCTGCCTGCGCCACTACATAGTCGTTGCTTTGCAGGGTTATCTCCAGCAGCTTTCTTATCTGCGCCTCGTCATCTATTACCAGTATGTTCGCCTTACTCATGCTTCATGTTTTTTAGGTAAGATGTTTCTGCCGCTATCTGTAGTGTAAATCGCGCACCTCCGGTTGTCCTGTTCTCAAGGCTCACTGAGCCATCTAGCGCCTCGGTAAAGCCCCTCACTATAGATAGCCCCAGGCCTGTGCCACCCGTTTGAGTATTTTTCAGTCGGTAGAATTTATCAAACACATGATCCAGCTCTTCTTTGGGGAATCCCGGGCCGTTGTCTTCTACAATGATCTCCAGCACATCGGCATGGCACATCGCTGATACATCTATCCGGCTCAGCGGCGGTGTGTACAGGCTGGCATTGTTCAGCAGGTTGTAGAGTATCTGTTCCAGCATACCCTTATCTGTTTTAAACAGGGGTATATCTGGGTTGATGCTGATACCTATCTGCTGCGGTATCTTATTCTCCTCTATCCGCTTCACCGTGTCATAAACAACCTCGTTGATATCACACCAGTCCTTTTTAGGCTGTATAAACCCCGACTCCAGCCGCGACATGTTCAGCAGGTTCTCCACCTGTTGGTTGAGGCGGAAGGATGCTTTCGATATCTCCGCCACCAGCTCGTACCTGTTCTGCGGGGTCAGCTTTGCCGTGTTCGACTGTAAATTGTCTGTGGCCCCCACAATGGTAGCTATTGGCGTACGCAGCTCGTGCGATAGCGAGTTGAGCAGCGTATTATACAGCTTTACCGTGTTCTCCCTTTCCTCTTGCAAAATGGAAGCCTTTTCCATCCGGCGTATCTTATAGGTAAGGGCGGCGTTTACCATGGCTACTACAAAGTACATGCACAGCATAATAATGTCTTCGGTAGTGCCCACCTGGAAGGTGAAGTATGGCGGTATAAAAAAGAAATCCCAAATAAGGGCCGACAGAGCAGCAGCCAGCAGCACGGGCAATATATCGAACACCATGGCTATCAGCGATACTGATATTAACAGGATGAAACCCAGCGCCCTGTAACTCACAATATGCGAAAGCGGGTAACATGCTGAGGCTACGATACCCACAATCAGCACGCTGATGATGTACTGATATTTTCTGTCAATCCTGCTGAAACGGCTCGTTACCATATCCTTGAATTACACTGCAAAGGTATAGTGGCAGATATAAGTATGGTGTAAAGAGTATGGTATTGGATATAAAGATTTTATAAAGAATGAGCAACCTTTTACAAAGTCTCTGATTGTCCAAGGTTCTTCAAGTTGACGGCAAAAGAAGGTTCGGAACCTTCCTACTCTATTCTTTACTGTATTGACTTATATGGTTTTATTCTAAAGTTGCTACCTTCTGGTTACATTAGTGCTGGTAAATTAATATGAATAAAGATTTATTGGCTACCAACTTGATACATGCAGGTTACTTAGATTATATAGCTGCTAGATTTCTGCTGAACAATGACTTCATTATACAAGGAGCTACATTGGCTAGCTCTGCCGTTGAAAAGTATCTAAAGGCTGTCTTAGTGCTTACTACAGGAAGTAGCAAGAAGATTCACTTAGATAGGTTTGCAGAGTTAAAGGATGCCTTCAAAGACAGTTCACATAATGACTTGCTAAACCATCTTGATGATATATTTCTCGAGATACTCGGTAAAATATATCGATTTAGGTACTATGACAACATTCGCAAGCCAGACAGTACGGGCTTCTTTGTTAATCAGTTTTTGGGTGAACTTGATTATACAGTTTGCGCTGTAGAACTGCTAATAAAGAATGGCAATGGATATTCCACGGAGTATTCTAGGGCAGCAAAAGATAGAGAACCTAATCTGATGGAAAATAATTACCGCCTAAATAATTGGGTTAAAGAAGAATTTATGGTGCGTAAATCCCAAGCTTACGCAATATATGTAAACCCCAATAGAGTTGGAGCCTATGTGGCTCGATTAAAAGAACAACTTCATGTACCATACCTAGGTAAAATAATGACAATCGTCATAAACGACGCTAACGATAAATAATACTGACATTGAAAAAACTCTTGCTAAACTTGACTTTTGGGTAACACATTGTGATAATAGTCTAAAATATTTAAGTGAGCTAAAGCCAGGGATATTTTAAAGCGGGGGGTTGATCATTACTATTGTGTTACACCGGAAGCAATGGGTAAGGTTGGTAAACTTGAAGACATTCCTTTTTTGGAAGAAAAACTACTCAGAGATTATGACGCGACACATGTTAAGAAAGACATCACAAAAGCGATACAAAAAATAAAAAGGAGAAATAAATAATAGCTGTATAAAGAATGAACAGGATGGACGCATCTTCATCTCCCGTAAAGAAACAATTTTATTAAATATACAATTTTAAGTAAATTTGCTATAGTATGATTTGCGTAAATAAATCCAATCCTCAGCTATTGTTGCGTCCGCAACAGCACAAAAAACTAATCACCTCACAGCCAGGAGTTTACACCACGGAGAAGTGGGAGTCTGACAAAAACCGCAACAAAACGCAACGATTGTCGCACGCCGCAAAAAGACTGGAAAATAAAAAAGCCCCTGATTACTCAGGGGTCTTCAAGTGGTCGGCGGAGAGAGAGGGATTCGAACCTAATCCTGAAACCCGCTACTGTCAATACTTTTATCGTTCCGGGAAAGGCGAATCACCGAATTTTCCCCTCGTAAAATCATGTAGAATCTTGTACAAATTTAATCAATTCGCATTACTTGTCATGACTTGAATTTTGGAAACCTCTTTTGCTTATCAATGAACGCGGCAAGATAAATTTCTTTTACCTCGGCGTTGAGAAAAGACATTTCAATCATCTGCTCGACCTCTTTTTGTTTGCCCAGCATATCGCGGATGATTTTTTTTGCCCTTATGTCAAGGATACCGATTCGTTTGGCAAGTTCAACAAAGTGATCATAACCGTAGTGTCCATAAGTTTGAAAATAGTCGGTCTCCATATCTCCGGTAAAAAGATCAAGAGCCGTATCAGATTCCGTTGGTGTGTGTACCACCGTACACATGAGATCATAAGCCGGTGTAAGCATATACTCCATTCCAGTATACATCAACGAGAAGTTCTTCATGTGAGTATCACCGTTTGAAAAGAGATAGTTGAAGAGCACCAGTTTAAAAAAAGCCTCTAAAGCGGGCATGTAAGCTGCTACGTTTGCCTTGATGAGCAGACCTATTTCTTCATAAGTTCCGTCGTATTTAAACTGCTCCCCGTGACTCTTTTTAGTTCTGCCACTGATTTGTGCGAAATCTTCCTGAAGATATTTCCTACCGTCAGCTTTAAGGTCAAATCGCTTGGTCAGGTATGCGGGCTTTTTGTCTTTGAAGTAGATCAGGGCATTCGGTGCAACATCAATTTTAAATACACGCTCGGCGATTTGCATGGTCAGATGTTCATTTTCAGGCGCCTGATCCGGATAAGATATCAGCGATGGAGGTATCGGTTTAAGGATGTATTGCCCACCCTTATCGGTAAGAACTAAAGCGTTGTGCTCGCGTTTTAATGAATACTTCATCTGTACGCCTGAAATAGACAACCTTTTTATCTGCTCCTGGAATATACCGATGTTATTGTCCTGAGGTGCAGCAAAGTCTAGTTCAGGCAAAACCCTACTTCCATCCAAAAGCTTCTTGCGGCATTGCAGACAATATCCACTTGTAATTGCTTTATAACATCCCGGACAAATCATACGTCTTCTTGATTTATTTCTTCCTTTACAGTAATAGCGCCTATGGTATCTGACCCTGCTGTTTTTAATAATCTGGTGAAATCATCTTCTTCGTCAATTTTAAGCAACCTGCACTGGATATCTTTATTGATCCCTTCAGCAAGGAGGCCATAGAAAAATGGAAACATTTTGTCGGAACGGTATTGCTGAAGTGTTTTCGGCAACGTCAGGCTGATCGGCGGATACCTGTTGTCACGAAAATACTCGTCATCATATTGAAACAGGTAGTTTCCATTACTGTCCCTTTCAATGATACCCGCAGCTATCCCGTTATTATATACTATACCTCTCATACTTCAATCTTTTTTACATGAAGGGAGATATCTAGGCCTAATACTTCCATTATTTTTAGAAGGGTATCGATTGAGGGATTACCTTTACCTTGCTCGATGAGATAAATTGTTTTTGCAGTGATTCCACTCATTTCGGCAAGATCCTCCTGCTTAATTGAAAGGGTTTCCCTTCGTAGCTGAATTATCTCCCCTAATTTTTCCTTCTTCATCGGAAATATATTTCTGATTCACTTGTAAGTTACGAAATTTTACCAAATGGAGTATGTTTTCGGAAATTTATTTCCGATTATACGCCTGAATATAAATATCTTCTAGACACTTTTGCTGTTCGTACACTGAAAACAAAGCAAATGGATTACAAAAGGTCAGGTGCATCAAGAAAACCTAGGCCATTCAATACTGCACAGAGTTTCCCCTTTTGTAGTTTCATAGCTACACCATAGCTATCTTCATAAACTATCTCTGGTGTGTTAATTTGATACGATGAACTGGTGTCAACCTTTAACACAGATTTTTCTCGTTTAGGAACAGAGAATATAATAGTGTAATTTTAGTAATAGCTAAAAAATAGCATCCCTACTAAATTCAACCATCATGGAAAACGAAAAACAATCGGAAAAGAACCGGAGCAAACAAGGTGGTGAAAAGTATAATACTGAAAAGAATCGTATGGATTATGAAGGCGGGAACCAGGGTGAGGATAACGTGAACCCGGACACGGATAGGGACGACAGTGATTCGAAACAATCTTCTTCAACAATTTCGGATAGAGACTCTGATTCCTAAGGAAGTACCATCCCAACACAATCTTCTTGGTTACACCAATACCCAGCAAATTCAAGCCGGATTCGTCCTGATGGGCAGACAACACCAGATGATGATAAATACCAGAATATAGTGCCGGTAAAACAGATGCCTTGAGGGAAGTTTGTGTCTCTGCAAATGACTATAAATCCTGATTTTGATTGTCTGACCGCAGGCCAGATAGCCTAAGCCCGGTATTTATGCACAATTCTGCTTTATGTAGTTTTCCAAACCCGCAGAGAAGGAACTATAACTTTTACAGGAATCAAAAATGAGCTCGACGGTTGCTAAATGTTTTGCCGAGCGTAAAAAACTAACCAGCTCTGGGTTTTCAATGGCCCACGTACTTTTTATTTTGTGATCTTTCAAATAAGATATGATAATCTCAGCCTTATAGCTACCGGATAAATCTTGTGTTTCTTTATTTAAATCCGCTATATTTTTTGTTATATCAGCGTAATCGGAGGGCGTGAATATACTATCGGAGTCAATATCGTATTTCTTATCCATGATCAAAATTTTGCTATTTGTGCTTGCAATAGTATCGCGTTCATAATCGGGCCTAGGTCATCTGTTTACAAAACTCGTTTCACACTTGCTCATAACCACTTTTTATTACGGTAGAAATCATTTTGAACTGCTGCCGGGCCTTGAAATAGTGCTTTGCATGTGCTGGAATGATAATTCCATTTCCAATGACAAGTTTATGCTCCTCACCATTTATAATCAGCTCGGCAGTTCCGTCTATAATCTGAATATAAGTATCAAAGGATAGCGACTTTTCCGCCAGCTCTTCCCCTACGTCAAATGATGATGCCGTTACATTACCGGTAGTTTTCTTGATGATTGTTTTCGTAACCACGGCATTGGGCATATATTCAACAATTTCTATGATGATGTGTGGAATTGCCTTTTGCAGGCTGTCGTTGTCAAAATCATTCATTATATCATTTGCTTAAGCTATTTTAGAAAGAGGCAGGTGTTCTGCCCTTTTCTAAAATGCAGGTGAACTACTTGAGATTATACTTTTGTCTCCATCACTTTATTAATAATGTTGACAACTTCATCATGCTTCTTGTTGATTCTTTTGCCTATCCGAGTTAACAGATCCCCTTCTTTGCCATGTTCAAATTTCAAATCGGCATCTGTTAGTGAAGGAAACTTCTCCTGTAAAACCCTGCTGTGCTTATTCCAGTTTCCACTGATCTTAAACTCGTGGTTGGTCTTAACTTGTACCTTTTCCATAATCTTCTTTGAATTAGATGTGAATGAATTTTCACCCGGTAAAGGTACCGGCAGTATAGACATGACTTATTATATACTTACCGGCATTTATTACATCAATCACACATTTTCCAGTCCCGTGCGTTTTTGGGCAAGTCGCTTAAAAAATGTAGGTGTAAGGCCGGTGATCTTTTTGAACTGTGCTGACAGGTGAGCTACACTGCTGTAGTTTAATTTGTAAGAAATCTCCGTAAGACTAAGCTCATTATATAGCAAAAGTTCTTTTGCGCGTTCGATCTTGTTGAGGATTATGAAATGCTGTATTGTTATGCCTTTTACTTCAGAAAAAATATTTGCCAGATAGGTATAATCATAGCCCAGCTTGTTGCTGATATATACAGAATAGTTTACGGTAGGCGGCTCATCGGCATAATGTATCATCTCGATGATCATCGTCTTTATGCTCTCTATAAGAACGCTTTTTTTATCATCTAGTAATTCCAGTCCTAATTTGAGCAGCTTTTCATTTAATTGCTGATGTTGGTCGAAAGATATACTCCCGTTTACTTCTATTACCCCGAGTTCAACCGATGAATAATTAATTCCAAGTTGCGCAAGTACCGATTTTACCATCAGCTTACATCTCAAACTCACCATATACTTTACATACAACCTCATTTATCCCAAATGTTACGTCCTGTCAGAATACATACAGCATGTAAAGGTATGCAGAAATGAATATGTGGCGATAATGGTTATCTAATGTGGCATTTATGTAAATCAAAAGTATAAGCGTATAACATCCAATACGTGTTATGTCCCCAACTTTGCATAGTGAAGGTATTCACAGTAAAAAAAAGTCATGAAAAATACAGCTGCAATTTCCATAATTCCATCAGTCAAGGAATTAAAGAAAATCACTCCGGTGCTTTTAGCGCTACTTCTGTGCACAGGTTATTGCATAGGGCAGGAGAAAAGTATATCTGATTATCGCGAAAAGGCCCAATTTGGACTGAAGGCCGGTGGGAATTACTCAGGCGTAACTAGTAGTGATGGCGAATCGTTTGTTCCCGAGGGGCGATTAGGTATAGCTGCGGGTGCGTTTGTAGCCATACCGCTAAGCAAGCAATTTGGTATACAGCCCGAGGTGTTATTCTCTCAAAAAGGATTTCATGCCACCGGAAGGTTACTGAATGCCGGCTATGAGCTTACGCGTACTACCAGTTATATCGATGTACCATTGCTTATATCCTATAAGCCGGCCGAGTTTCTTTCATTTCTTGCAGGCCCGCAATATTCATATCTGATTAAGCAAAAGGATGATTTCAAAAACGAAAGTACCAGTATTGAACAGGAAGTAGTGTTTGGGAATGACAAAGTAAGGAAACATACATTGTGTCTTACAGCAGGTGCAGATGTCAATATTCAACAATTAGTTTTGGGGGTGCGGGTAGGTATAGACATGTGGAAAAATAACACACAAGCTATGACGACACCAAATTACAGGAATACCTGGGTGCAGGCTACAATCGGATATCGGTTCTATCACTAATCTTCAATATGCAAAAAGCGAACAATCAAACAACCTCCGGTATAGGCTTAAGTATAGAAGCTATTCTGGAAAAGTTGAACGAAAAATGTATTCAACTGGAAATTGCAAACCAGCGGCTTGCGTCAATCAGGCATGCTTTTGACCATACCCTGCAGGAGCCCATGCGCAAAATCCAAATACTTTGCGATTTAGCCTTAAAAAAAGATCAAGGTAATCTTTCGGATGAAAGCAGAGAATTTCTTGAACGCATTATGCGTACGTCAAACAATCTGCAGGCTTTGGTCAAAGATATGCTTGATTACTTCAACATTGATGAAATTCCGGAAAAGAAACAGCTATTAAGTTTAAGCACGATCATTGATAGTGAAACCAGTCTTTGGCAAAAGAGCATCTTACCACACAAAGCTGTTGTCTCCTATGACAACCTTCATGACATAATGATAAAGCCCGTTCAGTTTGGCCTCCTGGTAAATAATATTCTTAGTAATGCGATTAAGTTTAGCAGTCATGAAAGAACGCCGTATGTAATTATAAAAAGCAGGATGGTAGACGAAGAGAAGGTTGCCGGAGCCATGCAAACACTAAGCAGAAGATACTGCCGCATATCAGTACAAGACAATGGTGTAGGCTTTAACAACCTGTACAAAGATTATATTTTCGGCTTCTATAATCGGCTTGACCGGAAGCGCGAGGGCACAGGAATGGGGCTTGCAATATGCAAGAAAATAGCTGAGAATCACAATGGGTTCATAGTCGCCACCGGTGAGGAGAACAATGGTGCGCAATTAGATATTTATATTCCGGCATAGTGATGTGCCGGTTTTCATATACTTTAAACGGGCACTATATCTTGATGCTGCTCCATAAAATATTAATCACTACTTTACTGATTTCCATACATGTTAACACCGCCGCACAAAAGCTGAGATGGCTCAGGACGGAGAATGATACTGCTTACATTCTAGACCTGACGAATGACTTGACCATACGTACGTATTTAGCAAATAAAACTACCCGGTATGTTATAGGAGATTATAGCTTTTACAGAAAACTTACCTACCAGACAAATGATAATTATAACATTGGCCTTGGATTCAATTATAAGTATATAGGACTTAACCTGGGATTTAAACTACCCTTTGTCAATGAAGATACCAAGCGGTATGGCAAAACAAAATTTTTCGATTTACAATCGTTTATATACCTGAGAAAGATCACCATTGACCTCTATTGTCTTTCACATCGGGGGTATTATCTGGCAAGCAGATCCATGGCACATACACCAGGTCCTTCAAATATTTTCCCACAGCGACCCGATTTACATGTTACCAATATTGGGTTGAATGCTCAGTATATATTCAATGATAGAAAATTCTCTCTCAGAGCAGCATTTCTGCAAAATGAATTTCAAAAAAGGAGCGCCGGGTCATTTATGGTTGGTGCAGGTTTTCACCACATCACTGTTAGAGCTGACTCCGCCATAGTACCTGAGGAAATCCGGCGCAGTGGCTATTTTGGTACCAGCGCGTTCAACCGCAGCAGTATTACATCATTGGCCGTAAATGGCGGCTATGCGCACACGTTCGTGATAAAGACACATTACTTCATTACTGCGGCATTAATAGGTGGTGTAGGTGTTAACTACTCTACAATAACTACCACCTTCAAGCACGAAACCGATGATCGGTTAACACTGCATCTGGATGCTATAACACGCTTATCCGCAGGATACAATTCGGAAAACTATTTTATGGGTGCACAGTATATCAATTTCATAAACCGGAATAACAGCCCGGTGGAAAATAGTTGGCAGGAGTTTCAGACCGGCAATTTAAAGTTGACGTTTGCCATGAGATTGAAATTTAAGACCAATACCCAAAATGCTATTGACAAAATGGAAAACAACATAAAATCCGGCTTTGGGGATTAAGGGGAGAAAGCGTCAGGTAAAAAATAAAGGAGCTATCGCACCTCACAACAACAGCTACAGTTTGAAAATATAAAAACAAAGTTATCATATATTAAGACTACCTTCTCGTAAATCAAAAATATGTCAAAAGAAAAATCAGCACAAAAAGGCGATAAGAAGAAGGCACAAAAAAACCTCACAGAAAAAAGAGCAGACAAAAAAGCAAAGAAGGAGCATAAGAAACGTAGCGACTAACATTGATTGTGCTTCACCTACGCAAAGGCGAGTCAATACCTTCCATGCTTATAAGTATCCAGATTTCCGGTCATCATATTTCACGTTTCGCCGTTGCGTTTATCATCATACCACCAAATACCATCCGTTAACAGGTCATAAGATTTAATGAACAAGCGACCTATATCACCCGGTGAAGAAAACATTTGTACGGAAGCACCCGTCATCACTAATTCGAGCACTTGATTGTTTGCATTGGATGACCTTATTTCATAGATATCAATATGTTTTTTATCAGTCGCATCGTATACATCACAAGCCGGCCCATGCGACGGATACCTTTCAATAATGTCGCCTTTCTTTAATGATGAAACTTGTTCTAATGTTACCAGTTTTGTTTTCATACATCGTTTTAGTGGTGAGGAATGGCAGCGTCGTGTTATTTTGACTTTCGCTTGGCGTCCAGTGCTTTTTGTGCTTCTGTGATGATCGTCTCCAGCTCCTCTTCATCCATGTCTTTGTCAATATCAGGTGCAGGTGCGGAATCTGCGGCCTTGCTGTCAGCCTCTTTCGCTGCCTTACGTTTAAAATAGCCACGGAGGAAGTAGTTGCCCTGCAGCGCCTTCATATTTTCGCTGAATCCATAGGCTCCTTCCTGTATCGTCGTCATGGCAGCATCGGCCTTACTACCGGCGGATTCCAAAGCGTTGGCAAGTGAATCGGTATATATAAGGCTGCCGATCGAACCACGGCCGGATTGTATGTGTGCGGCTATACCCGCCAGGGACCCGGTGATAGCTTTGGCATTGTCTGCCGTTGCTTCCAGGCTTTTAGATAAGTCATCGGTATACAGTAATTTGCTGATGGTTCCATTACCGGTTCTGATCTGTACCGCCATGCTGGCCAGCTCGCGGGTTATGACCTCGGCATTGTCAGCTACATTGGTGAACTTTGTTATCACCCGGTCAAAATCAACAGGATTAACTGTTCTGATGCGTGACCCCTTCGAAAGTAGTCTCACTTCATTAGCAGACCCTGATGCAATCGTTATCAATTTGTCACCCATCAGTCCATCTGAACCTATAGAAGCGAGTGCATCTGCTTTCAGGAACGGACGTACTTCTTCCTTCATCACCATATTCACCCTAATGGTGGTATCGGATACAATACTAATATCATCTACGGTTCCGACATTAATGCCTGCAAACCGGATATTGTTGCCCACTTCAAGCCCGCCTACACTCTTAAAAGTGCCGTAGATCATGAAAGTATCGCCGAACATGTTCTTTTTGCTGCCAATGAGAAAAATACCTACAAGGAACAGCAAGATACCTGTTATGGTGAACATGCCGATCTTGATCTTTTGTGAAACAGTTGTTTTCATAATATGCTATTTAAAAAACGAGCGAACCAGTTCATCCGGTCCGTTCTCCAGTTGTTCATAAGTTCCTTCGGCAACAAACACGCCTTTATCTAATACCAGTATACGGTCTGAGGTTATTTTGGCACAGGCCATGTCATGGGTAATGATAATCGACGATGTTTGATATTTCTTCTGCATTTGCAACATGAGTTCACTGATTTCCCTGGAGGTTATCGGATCCAGACCGGTTGTAGGCTCATCGTAAAGCATTATTTCCGGTTTCAATATCAATGTACGGGCCAGGCCTACACGTTTCCGCATTCCGCCGGAAAGGTCGGAAGGCATCTTGTCTATGGCATCCAGCAATCCCACACTGTCCAGCACTTCTTCTGTTCGTTGCCGTATATCTGCTTTGTTATTAAGTTTCAGTACCCGCGTAAGCGGAAACTCGAGATTCTGCTCCACGGTCATAGAATCATAGAGCGCCGCGCTCTGGAAAAGGAAGCCTGTTTTTATGCGCAATTCTCTTAGGCCCTGTTCAGACAAATCTTTTACTTCCTGCTCAAATATTCTGAGACTGCCTGCGTCCTGGGTTAATAGACCTACCATACATTTGATAGAAACCGACTTACCCGATCCGGACTTGCCAAGCACTACAAGGTTCTCCCCTTTATACAGGTCCATGCACAAGTCAGATAACACTTCCTTAATGCCAAATGATTTTTTCAGGTTACGTAAAGTAATCACAGCTTCGTTAGGCGTGGCTTGCTGTGAAAATTGTTCGCTATTGCTTTGTCGCATCCGTTGTCATTTTAATTATAAGCAAAGACCGATGTTAATTGAACCGCAATGGCATCAAGTACGATAATCCATAATGATGCCGCTACCACTGCGGAATTGGCAGCGACACCTACGCTCTCTGTACCTCTGTCGGAGTTATACCCCTTATAACACCCTACAAAACCTATGGCAAATCCGAAGAATACGGTTTTTACAACCGCGGGTATAAGGTCGGTAAAGCTCAATACAGAGAACGCCTTGCTGAAGTAGAGCGTAAATGTCATTTTGTTACTGATATTAGAAGCTGCAAAACCACCGAATAAAGCCAAAGCATCGGCCATAAGCGTAAGCAAAGGAATCATTACAATGCATGCCAGTACCCGCGTTACGACCAGGTACTGTATCGGATTCGCACCTGATACTTCCATTGCGTCTATCTGTTCGCTCACTTTCATGCTCCCGAGTTCTGCACCGATACTGGACGCAATCTTGCCTGCGCAGATAAGTGCAATGATTACGGGGCCTATTTCCCTTATTACTGAAATAGACACCATGCTTGGAACAAAGCTCTCTGCTCCAAAGGCTTTCATGGTAGGTTCCGATTGAAGCGTAAGTACAAAACCAAGAATAAAACCTGTTATTCCAACAAGCGTGAACGACTTGTAACCTACAGTATAACATTGACGTAAGAACTCGTTCCATTCGAATCCGGGCCGGAGTATATTTCTGGAGAATGTTCCTAAGAAAACGACCTGATCGCCCGCAGATGCAAGCTGGGTCCGCCAGCTTTCCGGTAGTAGATTATTCATATAGTGAAATAACGAGTGGCTGAAACCGGATATCTGGAGCAAGAAATCACAATTGGGATACTGCCTAATATGACAAGCGCTGCTACGAATAGGCTGATTGAACCTTCGCTTACTTATTGCAAAAACCATGCTACAAAAAAATAGGCAGATAATCCTAAGTTCATTTTGATCCGGAAAATATAACCCATATAGTTGGCCGAATAATAGCGTAACTTCATAGAGAAGTTAATGTCTCCCTGGTATCGGGATGATGCATCAGGCTATAGCTTGTATAATACCATAAAAGGTCAAATACCGGGTTATTATATCGACAATCGGCATAGCCGATCAATTGTAATTAAGCACGCTCTAATCCACATGCTACTGATGTCACGTACGTATTACGATGACATATTATGCCCTGCAGCACCTTTAATGTCCAACAATTATGAAAGTAGCACCCGAAAGCGTTTTTGATGTCCTGTTGCGTTTACGGGACTATTTTCTTGGTGCAGAAACCGTCCGGCACAACGACGCGCCCTTTCGCGCCGAACTTTTTGGCGAAGAGCAAATGACATGTCATAGTAAGGCGGTCGCCCAGTCACATAAATCATCAAAACGTAAGTATCCTAATCAGCTACTTAAAAGATTGGAGGAGAATGAGGCGGCTTTGCTGGAAGTCCGCAATTTATTGGTAGAAGCCATCAGGGGTGGAAAAGCCATTACACCGGCCGCCGAGTGGTTACTTGATAACTTCTACCTGATTGAGGAGCAGGTCGTGCTGGCGAGGAGACACCTGCCTAAAGGCTACAGCGACAGTCTGCCTTTCCTGGAAGAAGGATCAGCATCAGGTGTGCCCCGCGTCTACGATATTGTGCTGGAGATTATCGCTCACAGTGACGGACGAGTAGATATAAATAACCTGACCAGCTTCGTCGGTTCATATCAAAGCATCTCCATACTTACTCTTGGGGAACTATGGGCAATTCCCATTATGCTGCGCCTCGGGATTATTGAAAACCTGCGCAGGGTGTCAGGAAATATTGCCCTGGGCATTGTGGATCAAAACCTGGCAGACTACTGGGCAGACAGAATGATGGCAACCATTGAATCGGATTCTTCGGGCCTTGTATTGACCATAGCAGATATGGCGCGATCCAAGCCGGTATTGGATAGTTCCTTCGTGGCCGGCTTTATCAGAAAACTACAGGCCAAGGGATCCGCTTTTACGCTACCGCTGACCTGGATGGAACAGCAGCTTTCGAGATTGGGCGAAAACAGCAATGATCTTATACGAGAAGAAAATCAAAAACAGGCAACAGACCAGGTATCTGTAAGTAATAGTATCACTACGTTACGCTTTATAGGAGCTACGGACTGGCGTGATTTTGTAGAGACCCTCAGTATTGTCGAGCAAATCCTGCGCCGTGATCCGTCGGGCACATATACGAATATGGATTTTGCGACCCGCGACCGATACAGGCACGTTATAGAATCTCTGTCAAAACAGTCACAAATGACAGAAGCAGAGATCGCGGAGAAGGTTGTAAACATTACAGAGAAGAATTGCAGACCGGATGAACAACACCGGGAAAAGCAAAGTCATGTCGGCTATTATTTGATAGACAAGGGATTGAAACAACTCGAAGATACAGTTGCAAGGAACTATACGGTAAAGCAAAAGCTGACAAACATTATTAAACTTGCACCTGTTACCTTATACATATTATCCATCATCTTATTGGCAACTGCGATCACGTTTGGCCTGTATTACTTTGCATTTGCAACCGGAACAGCCGGCAGATTGCAAATAGTTACAGTATCATTACTATTTATCGCCTGTGCTACACATCTGTCAGTATCGCTGGTCAACTGGTTGTCTACATTATGGGTTAAACCCGTGCTTTTACCCAGGATGAATTTCTCGAAAGGTATCCCCTCAGAATGCAGAACATTAGTTGCCATACCTACCATGCTGCTAAGCAGGCAGTACATAGAGGAATTAGTTGAAGCGCTGGAGATACGTTTTCTGGCTAACAGGGAAACGAATGTGCACTTTTGCCTCCTCACCGATTTTGCAGATGCAGATACGGAAACTCTGCCGGAAGACAATGATCTGCTCATCTTTGTAAGTGAAGCCATAGAGGGTTTAAATAAAAAATATGGCCAATCGGAGATTGACATTTTTTTTCTTTTCCACCGCCCGAGAAAGTGGAATAGTAAGGAGGAAAGGTGGATGGGATATGAGCGCAAAAGGGGAAAACTCGCAGCGCTGAACGCTGTATTGAGAGGCCGTCATCCCGATGAATTCTCAGTAATTATAGGTAAACATGCCGGGCTGAGAAATGTGAAATTTGTTTTGACGCTCGACTCTGATACGCAGGTACCAAGAGAGGCAATATGGAAACTTGTTGCGACAATGGCTCACCCGTTAAATCGTGCGATATACAACCCTCAAAAAAAACGTGTAGTTGAAGGTTATGGCATATTGCAACCCCGCATTGCATCAGGCATGCCCGCCTCCGGCGCTTCGCTTTATTTGCGGGTACAGGGCGACGTAACCGGAATTGATCCATACACAAAGGCCTCCTCGGATGTGTACCAGGACCTGTTTGGTGAGGGTTCATTCATAGGGAAGGGCATCTATGACGTTGATATATTTGAGCGTGCCGTAAATAATGTTTTCCAGGAAAACAGGATACTGAGCCACGATTTGCTGGAAGGTTGTTATGCACGATCCGGCCTGGTGAGTGATGTACTTTTATATGAAGACAATCCGACGGAATATGCAGCAGATATTAAACGTCACCATAGATGGATAAGAGGTGATTGGCAGATTGGCGCCTGGATGCTGCCTTTTGTGACAGACAGTAAGCTGAGAATAAGAGAAAATACGCTTTCTGCCCTATCTAGGTGGAAAATATTTGATAACGTACGGCGAAGCCTGATGCCGCTGTGCCTGTTGTTACTGTTGCTGACGGGGTGGCTATTGCTGCCTTTTCCCTGGCTTTGGACTTTGTCATTTACAGCAATTATCTTGTTAACCCCCATGATGGCTGCCGGCCGGCAGTTGGCGAACAAGCCAGCAGATCTGAGCTACAGTGCACATTTGTCAGAAATCCGGACGTCAATAAGGGATACCTTGGTAAGATTTATGTTTGGAATAGCGGTATTGCCGTATGAAGCGCTTAAATACAGTGATGCCATAATGCGTACCAATTTCCGTATGATCTTTACCAAAAGAAAGCTGCTGGAATGGGTGCCTTCTGCCTTGTCCGGACGGGCAGGTAATAACCTGTCCTCCATATATTTATCGCTTTGGGTAGCGCCATTTACAGCTCTTATTGCCGGGACAGGAGTTCTATATACAAATGTTACAACGCTACTTTTGGCAGCTCCGATACTCCTTTTATGGTTGTCGGCTCCGGCAATTGTATGGGTGCTGAACAGTGCAAAAAAAGAAGTTAACGACGCACTGCCTCATGACCAGATCCTCTTTTTACATAAATCTGCACGTAAGATATGGGCTTTCTTTGAGCGATTTGTAACGAAAGACGAGAACTGGCTACCCCCGGATAATTACCAGGAACATCCGGCGGAAGTTATAGCGCACAGGACTTCGCCTACAAATATGGGGCTCTCTCTGCTTGCTAATCTGAGTGCTTACGATTTCGGTTATATAACCTGCGTTGGACTGATAGAAAGATGCAGCAATTCACTGGATTCCATGTATAAATTGGAAAGGTTTAAAGGACATTTTTACAATTGGTATGATACGATCTCATTTGACCCCCTACATCCGAAATACGTATCTGCCGTTGATAGCGGCAATCTTGCCGGACATTTGCTAACGCTGCGTCAGGGATTACTGAGCCTATCTAAACAGCCAGTTGTTAAGGATAGCATATATGAAGGGATAACGGCGACCACAGAAATTATAAAAGAATATTCAAAAGAGTACGATAATATAACGGAACAGATATTAGCAGCAGTGAGAGTAGCTTCTGAGGATAAATATTTGCTGAGTACAATCAAAAAGCACCTTGAAGGTATACTGCCACTTGTTGATGAGCTGAGTGTACAATCAGGCGATCAGCCGGAAGCAAATAGCTGGACAAACCGGTTGGCACATCAGATATCGTCTATTATAAATGACCTGGTGTCTGTTGCCCCCTGGGTAAACATGCTTCCTGTACCGAGCCGCTTTCAACAGCTTTCAGTACTTGATGAAATTCCGGTTCTGTCGTTTATCCGGGAGTTACCGGAAACCTGCCGGGCTGTAATACTTCATTATGAAAACGAGGATAATAGTTCGCCAGAGCAAGAGTGGTTGGCAGCGTTGAAAGCCGAACTGGCAAATGGCAGCTTTTTCGTTATCAACTGCATTGCCACGTTGGAGCAAATGGCGGAGGTATGCGAGCAGTTGAGTGATATTTCCTATGATTTTCTTTTGGATAAATCCACCGGCCTTTTGAAGATTGGCTATAATGTTGATGAACAAAGAAGGGATAAAAGTAGTTATGACCTGCTTGCATCCGAAGCAAGGTTAGGTGTCTTTGTAGGAATAGCGCAAGGTAAACTGCCGCAGGATAGTTGGTTTGCTTTAGGGCGCCTGCTGACTAATTCCGGCAGTGATCCGATATTGCTTTCCTGGAGCGGCTCTATGTTCGAATATCTCATGCCCCAGTTGGTAATGCCTGCTTATGAAAACACGCTATTGTATCAAACCAATCAAGCGACGGTAAAAAGGCAGATCGAATATGCTGCACAGCAAGGTGTTCCCTGGGGAATATCCGAATCGGCCTATAATATGTTTGATGCTCAGCTTAATTACCAGTATCGGGCATTCGGAGTGCCCGGGCTGGGACTGAAACGCGGATTGGAAGAAGATCTTGTTATTGCTCCGTATGCATCTATGCTGGCATTGATGGTTTCGCCTTCGAAAGCATGCGCCAACCTGCAGCTGTTATCAAAGAACGGCTCTGAAGGAGAATATGGCTTTTTTGAGGCGATAGATTATACAGTCAGTCGTTTGCCCCGCGACAAAACTTACAGTATTGTAAAATCTTACATGGTGCATCACCTTGGTATGAGTTTGTTGTCGCTGGGGTACTTGTTACTTAACAAGCCCATGCAGCAGCGATTTATGTCGGAACTCCGTTTCCGGGCCACCCTGCTTTTATTGCAGGAAAGAATACCGAGAGCTACCATATTTTATGCGCATACGGCCGATATTATTGATACACATGCTGCTACAACGGGTGTACAATTACGCCGGATAAACACCGCGAATACGATCACTCCCGAAATTCAGCTACTGGGAAATGGCAATTACCGGATTATGGTATCCAATTCCGGCGGAGGATATAGCCGGTGGAAAAATATAGCGGTCACTCGCTGGCGGGAAGACGCAACAAAAGATGATCGGGGCATATTCTGTTATATAAAAGACGTAAGCAGTGGCAACTTTTGGTCAAATACTTACCAGCCTACCCTAAAACCATCTCAAGGATACGAGGCTATATTCTCGCAAGGCCATATAGAATTTCGTAGACATGACTATGGAATAGATACCAAAACAGAGATAGTAATATCGCCGGAGGATGATACCGAAATGAGGAGGATGCGCCTCACGAACAGGACGCAATCGGAAAGAGTTTTGGAGATAACAAGCTACGCGGAAGTAGTAATAGCCAGCCAAGCGTCAGATGAGTCACACCCTGCGTTTAGCAACCTGTTCGTAGAGACAAGCATATTACCGGAGCAAAATGCAATTTATTGTACACGGCGCCCAAGGTCAGCAAATGAGGCACCGCCGTGGATGTTTCACTTAATGAATGTTCACGGAGCTGTTGCAGAAGACGTGTCTTATGAAACGGACCGAATGCAGTTTATTGGACGCGGCAAAGATCTTGTTCACCCGCAGGCAATGGAAAGTAAATTATTGTCCGGTAAAGCAGGTGCTGTTCTGGATCCCATCGTGTCTATCCGCTGCCGCATTAGCCTGAAGCCGCTTCAAACAGTTACGGTGGATATGATCTATGGTATCGCCGAGTCAAAAGAAGGCTGTGAGCATCTTATGAGTAAATATGCCGACACGCACCTGAAGAGGCGTGCATTTGAGCTTTCATGGACCCACAGTCAAGTGCTGCTGAGACAAATTGACGCTACGGAAGCAGATGTGTTACTTTATGATCGTTTAGCCGGCGCCATTATATATGCCAATCCTTATCTCCGGTCAGAATCAGTGTCCGGTCAGGCTACTTCGAGGGGGCAATCGGGGCTTTGGAGCCATTCCGTCTCCGGAGACCTTCCCATCGTATTGTTGCATATACACGATACTGAAAACCTGCATATAGCTCGGCAGCTGGTACAAGCGCATGCATATTGGCGTTTAAAAGGGTTACCTGTTGACTTAGTGATATGGAATGAGGATCATGGTTCGTACCGGCAGCTATTACAGGAGCAAATATCAAGTTTGATAACCTCGGAAATAGTTGGTGCCAGCATATATGACAGTCCGGGTAGAATTTTTATCAAGGCTGTTGACCAGATATCTCCCGAGGACAGGCTATTGTTTACAAGCGTTGCACGTGTCATTATTCACGATAATAACGGAACCCTTGCTGAGCAGGTGAACAAATATTTAAAGGAACCTATATTGCCGGCACTTCTGGAATTGAAGCCGGCTACAACCTATCTGAACGGGGATAAAATCAGTTTACCGGAGGATCTGGCGTTTTTCAATGGTCTTGGTGGTTTTACAAAAGATGGGAAAGAATATAAAATCATAACAGACAAAGCGCACCCTACCCCGGCACCATGGGTAAATGTAATTGCCAATCCGGATTTTGGTACAGTGGTCTCTGAAAGCGGCTCTGCATATACCTGGGCTGTCAATGCCCATGAATACCGGATTACACCATGGGGCAACGACCCGGTGAGTGACGCAGGCGGCGAAGCATTTTATTTACGGGATGAGGAAACGGGTCACTCCTGGTCACCGTCACCGTTTCCCAAAGCGGGGAGTTCCGATTATATCACTACCCATGGCTTTGGCTATACCTCTTTTGCCCATATAGAACAGGGTATTTACTCAGAAATGTGCATACATGTAGATACAGTTTTACCGGTTAAGTTTATAGTAGTAAAAGTGAAGAACAACTCCGGTTGCGAACGTAGAATTTCAGTCACCGGGTTTCTGGAGATAGTACTGGGGGATGTCCGTTCCAAAACAAATATGCATGTCATATCGGGATACGATAGTAGTTCCGCGGCCTTGCTGATTCGCAATGTATATAATACGCCTTTTGCCGAAAGAGTAACCTTCTTTAAGATAAATGATCCCGGCCAGTCAAGCTTTACGGCAGACCGCACCGAATTTATCGGAAGAAACGGCAATCTCAGAAACCCTGAAGCGCTGCTTAGGAAAAAACTTTCGGGGCGACGCGGTGCCGGTCTTGACCCATGTGCAGCCATGCAGGTAAAATTTGACCTGCCGGCTGGCGAAGAGAAGGAAATAGTATTTCAGCTGGGTTGTGTAAAAAATATGGAGGAAGCGAAAACTTTAATGCAGAAGTTTTCAGACAGGACGACTGTTTCCGCTTCCTTACAGGAAGTAAAAGCCTACTGGGAAGAGGTATTGGGGGCAGTGCAGGTCAGCACTCCTGACACTGCATTAAATATTCTGGCCAACGGATGGCTTGCTTATCAGACGCTTGCCTGCCGCATATTTGCCAGGACGGGCTTCTATCAGTCCGGCGGTGCTTTTGGATTTAGAGACCAGTTGCAGGATGTGCTGGCGCTTTTGCATACCCGTCCCTCTATTGCGCGTGCACAAATACTTTTGTGTGCTTCCCGGCAGTTTGCCGAAGGCGACGTGCAACACTGGTGGCACCCTCCCGAAGGCAGAGGTGTGCGCACGCGCTGTTCTGACGACTTGCTGTGGTTGCCATTCGCTGTTTGCCGTTATGTGACCACTACCGGAGATATCGGCATTTTGGATGAGCCTGTCTGTTTTCTGGAAAGCAATGCCTTGCGACCGGACGAAGACTCGCACTATGACCTGCCGGGCAACGGTAATATTCCTGCCGGTTTATATGAACACTGCTTGCTGGCTATAAGACGTGGTTTACAAATGGGCAGTCATGGATTACCGCTAATAGGATCCGGGGACTGGAATGATGGAATGGACCGTGTCGGAAATAAGGGTTCTGGTGAAAGCGTTTGGCTGGGATTTTTTTTATATGATATATTGATAAGTTTTACAAAATTGGCGAATACTTATGGAGATACGGACTTTGCCATGACGTGCAAAACGGAGGCGGATAAACTAAAAGTAAATCTTGAAGCATCAGGCTGGGACGGAGAATGGTACCGGCGTGCCTATTTTGATGACGGTACGCCATTAGGCTCTAAGGGTGATGTAGAGTGTCAGATTGACGCCATTGCACAAAGCTGGTCTGTATTATCCGGCGCAGCCGCCACTAAACGGGGTGAAATGGCAATGGCGGCTTTAGACGAATATTTGGTGAAAAGAGACATCGGCATTATCCAACTTCTTGATCCGCCATTTGACAAGTCCAACGTGGACCCAGGATATATCAGGGGATACGTGCCCGGTGTGCGCGAAAACGGCGGACAATATTCCCATGCAGCTATCTGGGCATTAATGGCATTTGCAAAAATGGGTAAGCGCGTCCTGACATGGGATCTGTTTCGTATGATACATCCTATAAGCCACACCTCTGATGCAAAGAATGTGCAGACTTACAAGGTAGAGCCCTATGTGATGGCCGCAGATGTGTATGCCAATGAGTCGCATAGAGGGCGTGGCGGATGGACCTGGTATACCGGGTCTTCGGGTTGGATGTACCAGTTTGTTATCAGCTCACTGCTTGGGCTGGAACGTGTGGCAAACCAACTTCGTTTCAAGCCCTGCTTCCCACTGGAATGGCCATTTGTGACAGTGATTTATCGTTATAAAAATGCCACTTATAAAATTAAAATCATCCAGGTAGCCGGCTCAGGTTCGCGGTGGAAAATGGGAAATGAAGACGGAGCAGGTGATACTATATCACTTACTCACGAGACAGGGACCCATTTGGCAGAAGTATATATAGAGATTTAACCAGTCAAGTATTAATTCAACATCATGAAAGTAATATTTTACAGCACCAAGGAATACGAACGCCCCTATTTTCTGAACGCAAACAGAGACGGTCATGAGTTAACATTCGTTGAGCATGCTTTAAGCCCAGGTACAGCGGCTTTAGCTCAACACCATGACGTGGTCGTAGTGTTTGCCGGCGACGATGTATCGGCAGCCGTAATTACGGAGTTATACGTGGCGGGTGTCAAACACATTGCTATACGGGCCGTAGGCTACGACAATGTAGATATAGCCAAGGCCCGCGATCTTGGAATAAGCGTTGCTAATGTGCCTGAATATTCTCCCTATGCCATAGCAGAGTACGCGGTCTCTCTTATATTATCTCTGAACAGAAAAACAATACTTGCCCATACACAAGTGCAGGCACACAATTTTTCTGTGGGACCACTTATCGGCTTTGACCTCCATCAAAAAACGGTCGGTATAATTGGCACCGGTAGAACAGGGAGTATTGTAGCCAAAATATTGAATGGCTTTGGCTGTAAGCTCTTAGGTCACGACATAAAGAGAAATGAGGAATTAGAGAAAAAATACGATCTGAAATATGTCTCACTAAAAGAGCTTTGTCTTGCTTCCGATATTATAACATTACATGTTCCGCTTAATACGGATACCCGGTACATGATCAATAAAGAACTATTTGACATAATGAAACCGGACGTAATGCTTGTCAATACCGCCCGTGGGGCGGTCATAAAAACGGAGGATGCAATAGATGCGCTTGACAATGGAAAAATCGGGTATTTAGGCTTGGACGTTTATGAAAAGGAAACAGGTATTTTCTTTTATGATCTTTCAGCACAGAAAATGAAAGATCGGGTTTTGTTGAACTTAATGGGCAGGCCTAATGTAATGATTACACCACACCAGGCATTTGCAACAAAAGAGGCTTTAGGTAACATCTCAGATGTTACGTTTTACAATATAGGTTGCTGGTCTATGAACAAAAGATCCGTCAATGAAATAGCCGGCGGGTGATGTTTTCTGGTCGCTCTTTTTGCACAAAGATGTTAACCGAATCACCCCGTTTGCACTGATTTACCTTACACCTTACTTGTTCAATACTTTTTTAGCTAAGACGATATAATAAGCGTAATTTACATCCAACAGATAACAAGTGGCATCAATACTTCATTCCACAAACTTAAGGCCTATTGCTTTGAGTTTTCAGATAATTATCACGCGTGCTTTTTGACTGCGATTATTTCGATCGCTGCATTAAATGATCACAATGCATATTGCCATTTTAAGGACTGATCCAGCAGGCGAATCTATTGGATATCGATGGATGGATATAGGCCTTTTGATAGCTGCCATAGCTATACTCGTCAGCGGTGCACTCCTGTTTTTTATTTAGAGTGATGTACCTCCTTACAGCTTGCGCATCTCGCCTCTGTTACCGCCAATAAGTAAAACATGATGGAATATTAAAATCCCACTGCATTGCGGGCATCTGCATGCTCATTAGGACAAAACAATTGACAGATATAGAAACATAAAGGACGTTCAAAAAAACATGTGAAATATGTAAGTTTTCGAAGAAAACATGTAATACAAACATTAAGAGATAGGTGGACCTTTGTACTGTAGAATCCTTCGATGAAACTTAGATAAAAGATGACTACAGTTTATTTTATGAAATTTACTTTACTTACAGTTGCACTTGTAGCAGTTACTTTACCGGCTATAGCTCAGACAGCTGCCGGGAATTTTATGGTCGGTGGAAACCTGCTTTCCACATCTGTCAATTTTCAAAAAAACAATACGGGGTTTGATATTGCGCTGCAGCCCAAAGCGGGATACTTCCTTAATGATAATCTTGCTGTCGGCATTGCATTGGAAGTAGGTTTAAACGCATTGGAATCAAACCTTACCATGAATTACGGTATCACTCCATTTGCACGTGTTTTTGTTGGAAAGAGCAAAGTGGATGAAATACCTAAAAGAGTCATGTTTTTCGTAGAGGCCGGTGGCGGCTTTGGCGGACGTAACAGCAGGTTCAAAAACGCCGACGGTTCAAAAACGAACGTAACGACAAACGGCGGGATATTCTATGTTGGTCCCGGCGTTGATAATATTCCTTCGCAAGAATGTTGCATTCGAACTTGGAACTGAATATCGTTACATCGGCGGTTCACCCAATGTAAACCGTGTTGGCCTCAACCTGGGATTCCAGATTTTCTTGTCAAGGAAGGAAGGAGCGGCTATGTATAAAGGGACGAAGTCCGACGGTTAAATAAAAGCTGGCTGCATTGACAACATATTGCAGCAAGTGGAATCGGCAACCCGCATCTTCTAGGTGCGGGTTGCTATTATAGGATGATGGGGCTCGTAAACATTATAATTGCATTATCGGTCACGGCGTGGCCGAGACTCGATGAGTGATGTCGCACATGTCCTCTAGGCATCCCTGCGTAGTTCAGTAAACATACTACTTGTCAGCCATAATCTGTAGCTCACCGTCAGAGAGATAGTAGCGCACTACTTCCTGTTTTGTCATTTTAAAACCCAGGAATGGATCCTTTTGCAGCCATCCATTTCTAATGCAGATATTGACGATCTTTCGAAAGTTGCCAATATATTTCATGGTCGTGTTGTGGTTGCAATTACGAATGCTTTTCAACCAGAAAATGCCTGTTGAAATGGTTTCTCGCATACTGTCAAAGTAATACGCATAAGCACGGGCGATTGACCTTGCTTGTTTACTCTGCTTTTGTATAGCAGGAATAATGTGTACATTCTCTTACTCATTAGTGTTACTTGATTTTGTAGCACTTCGGGTAAAAGAAGAAATCAACTTTAGAATGTGTTACCTCGGCAGGGAAACATGTTACCTTAACTGTTACCTCCTACTCAGGTTTGTCTTAAAACAAAAAGCCCGCGATATCGAATATCAGGGGCTTTCGTGTGGTCGGCGGAGAGAGAGGGATTCGAACCCCCGGAGCTGTAACACTCAACGGTTTTCAAGACCGCCGCATTCGACCACTCTGCCATCTCTCCGGGCGCAAAATTATATAAGCAGGCGAATTTTCAAAAAGTTTTTTCTGCCAGAACCATATTTTTTATAAACCCATATTTCTCAAACAGATGAAATGCAGTACTGCATTGATTTTTAACTCGCAGATAAAAAATAGATGTAAAGAAAATATATAGTCGAATTAAAGTGCATACCGCATAAATAACAATGAAGCACATATAATATTGATAACCAGAGTAATTGGATTGGAGCAAAAAAACTGATAAAATTTTGGCATAATTGTGGTGGAGGTTAAAACATAGTTAACCATTTTTAAAACTCAAGTTAATGGCAAGAATATATGAGACAGTTCAAACCTGATTGAATATTTTGTTGCAAATTTGCTATCCAAACCCTAAAGAGAGAGACCTAAAAACACACATATAAGACATACCGGAGACTATGTTCCAAACTTACATCTTGCAGTATACACCCTTCCTAATTCTATTAATCCTGCTTATATTTTCTGCTATTAAGCTGAGTGGATTAAAAAAAGTAGGTAGAGCAAACAGGGATTCAGGTACATTTTTTCGTTCATTCTTTCCTCATAGCCGTATGGAAATACGAAATGCGGGAGATAGCCGAATACAGAATTTCCTGAAAAAAAGTAATGAGATCAACAATATCATGTACATCGCCTTAGGACTTATCTTAGGCTTGTATCTATTTGTTAGCGCAATTTAGGTATTGGACAACCCTCTATTTATTGCGGTTCAACTCATCCCAATCGGCAGGCATAATGGCTGTTGGGCGCGGCGTTATCTTTAGTCTTTCATTTTTCTGGCTAAAACTACGGTAGTAGTCTACCTCCAGATCTTTGTGACCGTCAACTGCGCTATACACTGCAAGCTGAGTGGTAGTATTGACCGGTATGCCATTGCTTTTTGCCGGTATCCAGCCAGGCATATTGTTCACAATTTGCTCAAGCCAAAGATTGAGTACCTGGTAGTTGCTGTTAATGGTACGATTGGTATAGCCTACGATACAGGCACGGCCAATGGTATCAATTGTCACATCAAGAATAATAAGACCACTCACATGCTCTAACTTTTTCCAGTTTATATGCTTACTGAAGTATTTAGTAAGGTTGCCGTTGTATTTTGCCAGTTCATCAGCTTCGTCTATAGCAAAGCTACCCAAGCCACATTTGGCCTTGTAATCTATACGGTTGTTATTTACCTGCTGTGCGGAGCATGTAGTAATAATGAACAGGATACAAAGAATGAAAGGCAAACGCATACCACAAAATAAATAACAATTGAAGATTATAAAAGCTCCTCGAAACCATATTTTGCTACGCTCCAAAACTCATCTAGAGAGATTATATTTCGCTTGAAGAATGTAATAAGCTCTGGCCAATCCTGCTGGTTGAGCACTTTGTAACCAGAAAGTGTGTTAGCTACTCCGCTGAAGGTTTTACCGTTACTATCGTGCTTCACAGCCTGCCAGTCCCAATCACTTCCTGCACTGGCCTCAAAAATGGCTCTCAACTCAAGTAATTTATCATAAAACCTTTGCTGTTGTTCCAGGTCCTTGTGCACGAACGCTAAGGCAATAATTGCGTTACTGCCGTCTGCATCCATTTTAAATTGCACACCGGCAACGCCTGTTTTATAGTTTATCCAGTTAATATGCTCCCCTTCTGCCGACACAACCGGAGCCATATATTTACCGAACGCCGTCCAGAACGCTTCTTTTGTTTGTGAAATCTCCCGCCTTGAATACATGTTAAAATAGCATTAAATGGATGTATTTGAATTACATTTGTAGCTCAAGGATAAGAAAAAATGAAGATACCCGCTAACGAACAAGAGCGCTTATCGGCACTGTATGAATATAATATACTTGACACTCTGCCTGAAGAGCACTATGACAACATAACAAAACTCGCTACTGAGATCTGCAACACCCCTATCGCACTAGTATCGCTGGTAGATGAGGCCAGGCAATGGTTCAAATCGAAACAGGGCTTGCCTGCACAAATGACCGATACATCGCGCGAGCAGGCATTCTGCTCTTATGCCATACTGCAACCGGATGAAATGATGCTGATACCAGATGCACGTGAAGACGAACGTTTTGCTGACAGCCCACTGGTAACAGGCCCTACCAATATAAATTTCTATGCAGGTGTACCATTGGTTACTCAAAAAGGCTACCCTGTTGGCACTTTGTGCATCATAGACCATAAGCCAAAAGAAATGACAGATAGCCAGAAAGAGGCCCTGAAAATTTTGGCAAAGCAGGTAGTGCAGTTGCTGGAGTTGCACAAGCGTAACCAAGAGCTTGAGCGTAGCAGACTGCAACTGGAGAATGTAAATAAAGAACTGGAGAAATTTGCCCAGGCTGTAGCCAAAGATATTAAATCGCCGCTTGGCAATATCATGCAGCTATCGGATATCTTGCTGGGCAACTATAAGCTGAAACTAGATGCTGAAGGGCAACAAATGCTATCTACCATCAAACACTCTTCGGTAAGGCTAAAAAAGTTGACCGATGATATATTGAACCACGCATCAAAAGCTTATGCCATAGAAGAGGCCAAGCAGCAGTTTGATTTTAAAGAACTCGTACAAGGCATTTTTGACAGTAATTCTAAAAATGCCAATACTTCTGTAAAGATCGTTGCGGCTGATAAGAACGTGTATGCGTACAAAGACATTGTGGCCCAAGTGCTGGACCTGCTGATAGATAACGCTATAACGCACAATGACAAGGACAAGAAAATAATAGAGGTAAAACTGACGCAGGATAAATGGCATTATACGATAGCCATTACCGACAATGGGAATGGTATCCCTTTCCTAGACCTGCGCAAAATATTTGACCTGTTTTATGTGGGTGATGAGAAAAAAACGGATAGCCATAGTGGCTTAGGCCTCACTACCGTAAAACAGCTCGTAGAAAAGCTGGATGGGAAAGTAGATGTGTTATCTGACGAAGGTAATGGATCAACATTTACCTTTACAGTGCGCAGGTAGTATGCAATTCATTTTACATTATTTTCTCCACCTGATATTTCCGGGTATACTGGCCTATGCTTTCTTCCGCAATGAGTGGAAGAATGCATACCTGATATTTCTGGCTACTATGCTGGTAGACCTGGACCACCTGCTGGCTGTGCCTATATACGACCCATGCCGATGTAGTATAGGCTTTCATCCATTGCATAGTTATATCGCCTGCGGCATATATGCTTTAACACTTTTCTGGGGCCGTACACGGCTGGCAGCATTAGGCCTGCTGATGCATATGGCCACCGACGGGATTGACTGCTACCTGAGCGACCTCAAATGCTAACCCACACTTCCAAAAACTTAATGTTACTTAATTATTAAGTTTTCGTAACTTAGTAATAGACGTAATTAAGGGTTGAAACTAAAGCTTTACATATTGTCATTTTTCCTCTTCGCATCAGTATATGCACATGCGACAGAGCAAAATAGTATTAGTTTCAATTTCTATGGTGAGCAACTCTCACTGCCATATTCAACTACAGATTTTGTTGACTATAAGGGCAAACTTGACAATGAGGCTATACATAGGTTTTGCGAAGAAATGGCTACAGGCAATTATCAGCCCTTGATTAAAGCATTGCAAGAATATAAAACTACCCATAAGCCCGACGATTGGCTCTATTATCAGCTGATACGAAACACAGCACAAGCCATCAGTCCTAAGGCTGCCGATTATAACCGATACACACTGTATAAATGGTACTTCATGATGGCATCCGGTTACGATGCGACCCTTTGCATCACTAATGACAAGGTGTTGTTCTACGTGCAGAGTAATGATAATATATACGATGTACCCTTCAGGATGGTAGAGGGCAAGCAATATATATGCCTCAACTACCACGATTATGGCAGTAACCTGGAAGCACTAAAAGACAGCTTTACGGATGTGAATACGCATCTGCTAACAGCTACTAACAGCTTCAGCTATAAAGTGACACAACTCCCTGACTTTAAACCATCCGATTATCAAGAGAAAGACATAGTATTCAACTACAACCAAACTGAATATAAATTCAAAATAAAACTGAACACGGAAGTAAAGAAGATATTTGCCAATTATCCGGTAACCGACTACGAGGCCTATTTCAACCTACCACTTAGCAAAGAGACCTACAACTCACTGATACCTGCACTGAAAGAAAGTGTGCGTGGCATGGGTGCTAAAACAGGAGTTGATTACCTGATGAATTTTACCCGCCACGCCTTCCTATACCAGCCCGACAAACAAAGCTTTGGTAAGGAAAAACGCCTTTCAGCTGAACAAACGCTTTTATCGGAATACAGTGATTGCGAGGATAGAGCTGCATTATTCTTTTACCTAGTAAAGGAAATATACAATATGCCCATGATTGTGCTGGCATTCCCCGAACACGTAACTGTAGCTGTGAAATTTGACAAACCAATAGGCAGACCAATTATATACAATGGAAGCACATATACTGTGTGTGAACCCACCCCCCAGCGCCAGGACCTGCGCGTAGGACAATTATCGCGTGAGTTGAGCAAAGAGACCTACGAAGTGGCATATGTATATAACCCATAAGAATTCATGTACAATCTATAGAAAAGAAGAGGTAGCAATTGCTACCTCTTTCGTTTAGTATTAAGTGATCATTTCATGGTCAGGATCGTCGTTGTTGCGATCCCTTTCATTTTCCTTGTCTCCGGTGCGCTCATCTTTGCTTTCATGCTTTGGAGCACTTGTCGGTGTTTTTTCAGTAGCATGTGTGCGGGCAGATTCGGCCGGGTCGGTGCTGCTGCCAGCACCTGTAGCGCTATGGCCAGAGCTGTAGCCTGTACCCACAGAACCGCCACCACCAGGAGCAGTAGGACCCTCATAAGAAATATTTGTACCTGTATTAGCTAGCCTGTGGCTACTGCCACTACGGCGTGCATGCACATTTTCGGTTGCGCTGCTTATAATGGCATTGATACTTGCAGCGCTGCTGCGCGATTTTCGTTTCTCAGTGTGTTGCTCCTGAGATTCGTCCCTTTCCTCTTCTTCAGAAGGGCGATTTTGTTTATTTGTGTCCATGGCAAAAATTGTTTTTGTGTAGTTATAAACACAAAAACACTATGCCATTGCATGTTAAATAGGGAGTACTATTTATAGTATGCGATCTCTTCCCTGCCCTCGCTATTGCGCATAGCGCGGTACATACCGTTTGAGTTGAAGCAGAAGATAAAGTCACCAGCATTATTCACACCTATAAGGCCACCCTCACCTCCCATCTTCACCAGTTTGTCTTTCACTACTACGTCACAGGCTTCTTGCAGCGTCAGGCCTTTGTATTCCATCAGGCAAGAGATATCATGAGCTACTACTGCACGCATAAAGAACTCTCCATGTCCTGTACAAGAAATAGCACAGGTAGCATTATTAGCATAAGTACCGGAACCAATAACAGGACTATCACCTATGCGGCCGAAGCGTTTGTTGGTCATACCGCCGGTAGAGGTACCTGCAGCCAGGTTGCCATTAGCATCGCAAGCTACAGCACCTACCGTACCAAATTTATGGTCGGGATTAGGTGCTACACCACCCTTCAGGTTATCACCTTCATGATCGAGCTGCGTGAAATTGCTATCGCGGATCTTCACCCATTGATCGTAACGTGTTTTATTGAACAAATATTCGTCAGTAGCAGTTTCTACCCCACGTGTGAGCGCAAACTCACTTGCGCCATTTCCACTCAGGAACACATGGCCGCTGTGCAGCATCACTTCATTAGCCAACACTATAGGGTTCTTTATATTGCGCACACCTGTTACAGCACCAGCAGCCAGAGTTTTTCCATCCATAATGGCGGCATCCATTTCGTTGATGCCCTTCTTGGTAAATACCGAACCACGGCCGGCATTGAAGATGGGATTGTTTTCCAGCTCGATGATTGCGGCTATTACTGCATCTGTTGCAGAGCCTCCACCATGTAATACCTTGTAACCACTATCCAAAGCCAGTTTCAGGCCTTCGTCATATTCCTTTTCCTGCTGCTTGGTCATCATAGCCGGGGTTATATTACCGGCACCTCCATGTATTACTAGTGTAACGGGCATTTGTAAGTATTGGTTATTTGTATTCTTGTATGAGTTATTGCAGGTAAGCTGCAGTTATTTTCTTTCCTTCAGTTTCTACTTCTATATGCTCCTGCAATGTAGTAGATATAGAATGGCCAATAATATCGGGCGATATAGGGAATGATTTATGCCTGCGATCCACAAGCACGGCAATAAGTATTTTCTTCAGTTCATAAGCCAATAATGGTTTCAAAGCATACAGCAGTGTTTTACCGGAGTTGGCCACATCATCTACAAGCACTACCGATTTTGAACTAAAACTCTCCGGAAGAACGATCTCATCCTTCAATGGTTGTTTTTTATTTAACTGCAGCGGTAGCACCTGCACTTTTAGCTGGCTTATCTTTCTCACACGCACAGCCAGATTTTCGGCAACAGCCAAACCACTGCCTTGCACACCTATCAGCGTTATCTCTTTTTCCTTGCTATTATGCTCCCATATCTGGTATGCCATACGTTGCAGCTTGTGCTCTATACGCTCGCTATCCAGTATCAGTATGCGTTGTTTTGCCATGTGTTTTAGTTTGACCGTATAGCGACTACCGGGTCGAGCCGCGATGCTGCCCGTGCGGGAATAAACCCGGCCAATATGCCCACTATAGCCGATATGCTAATACCTATAAAAATATTGGCTGCCGATAAACTGACAGGAAAATCTGCCCAGTATGTAAGCGCCAGACTCAAAAGTAAAACGATTATAATACCTATCAAACCACCAGCAACACACAAACTCACCGCCTCAATCAGGAATTCGATAAGTATAATACGGCGCCGGGCGCCAATAGCTTTTTTCAGGCCTATCATCTTAGTACGTTCCTTAACAGTGACGAACATGATATTGGCGATACCGAAAGCGCCTACCACCAGTGAAAAGCCACCGATTATGCCACCTATCAGGTTGATGGAAGCAAACATCATGTCCAGCCGTTCTGAGACCTGGCTCAGCTGGTTGATCGCAAAATCATCACCTACACCAGGTTTTACTTTTCTTTGTTTGCGCAAAGCCCCTATTACCTCATATTTTACTTCATCCAATTGTTTACCTTCTGCAGCCTTTACAATCAAGGTAGGATCATTATTGAAAGACTTTACGTCAAGCACTGTCGATGCCGTATAATAGGATATGATTATAGCATTATCGAAATCGAACCCTGCCATATTCTGTCCTACTTTTTTCATAACACCAACTACAGTAAACTGACGTCCTAGAAAGGAAATGGTCTTACCAACGCCGTCAACAGCGCCAAATATTTCGAAATTAACACTATTGCCAAGCACAACAGCATTGCTGCTTCCATCCACTTCGGCATTAGAGAGATAACGGCCTGCTTCAATCTCAATATTCTGTATCCGATCGAAATTAGATGTAACTGCATATACCGCCACATTGCTCACTTCTTCGCCGTCGTGCTTTACATCTATGTTACGCTTTTGGAAACAAAGTGTGGCAAAATCCACATTCCGAACTTTTTCTACAGCATTTAATTCAGCAGGGGTCATGCTTGGGCGGCGCCAGAATTCCCACCATTTGTATTCCCCTCCCTCGTCCATCCAAGGCCAGCGGCCTATGTACATCACATCGTTACCAAGGGTTGACATCTCCGTGCGAATGTTATTCTTCATGCTATCCAGCACGGTAAGCACAGCTATAATACAGAAAATGCCTATGGTAACACCGAGCAACGAAAGGAAGGTACGCAGCTTATTGCCTTTCAACTCTACGAAAGACTGCGAAATACCCGTTAAAATCGTTTGGCCGAATGTGCTCATTTACAGGAGCAAATTTAGCTTTTAGCAGCTAAAAACATTCCCGTATTATCAGTTATTAAATAATAATTTTGTGGGTCAAAGCCTAACTCTACTTGCGAACAGGGATATCTTTTCTGCTAAAGAATAAAACGCTCAACTACAAACAATTCAGGCTGTACCTGCTGCTACGTTTTACCCTCATCATGTCGCTGAATATGCAAATGGCCATTGTGAGCTATATGGTATACCGCATAACAAAAGATGAGCTGACGCTCGGTATGCTGGGCCTGTGGGAGGTGATACCCGCTTTCGGCTGCTCCCTGATATCGGGTCCATTCGTTGATTCCAAAGAAAAGAAAACACTGCTGACCTATTGCATATTGGGCTACCTGGGATTGTCAGCTTTGTTTACCACGCTAGCTATACCACAGTTGCAGCAGCAGTTAGGCAATACCGCAATCGTTTACCTGATATATGCCGGAATATTTATAGGTGGTGCGTTAAGAGCATTTCTTAGTCCATCCAACTTTGCGCTGCTTGGCATGATAGTACCTAAACGCCTGTATGCCAATGCGACCACCTGGAGCAGCACTGCATGGCAACTAGGTGCCGTAATAGGCCCACTGGCAGGGGGTGCTATGATAGCTGCTACGGATTTTAAAATCAGCCTGTTCTCTGTATTCATAGTACAATTGGTATCGCTACTGGCTATATGGCTGATACCTAAGCAACCTGTAATGATGCGGGCTAAAGAACCTGTGCTGGATAGCCTGAAAAGCGGATTGAAGTTTGTATTTAATACACAGGTGATACTGGCTGCACTCTCGCTGGATATGTTTGCCGTGCTGTTTGGTGGTGCGATGGCATTGCTGCCGGTATATGCCGATGATATACTGAAAGTAGGTGAAGTGGGCTACGGCTGGCTGCGCGCAGCGCCGGGTATTGGTGCCATTATCTGTCTGCTGATATTCTCGTTCGTGCCTCTGAAGACGAAGGCAGGGATGAAACTGCTGATAAGCATTGCCTTATTCGGCATTACCACTATTATATTTGGTATATCTACCAGCTTTATATTATCATTTACTATGCTATTGCTAGGCGGCCTGTTCGATTCTGTAAGCGTGGTGATACGAGGTACTATTCTGCAACTCTATACACCCGATAATATGCGTGGACGCGTAGCATCGGTAAATACTATGTTCATAAGTTCATCTAACGAACTTGGGGCACTGGAAAGTGGCTTTACCGCAAAATGGATGGGCACGAAGGCTGCTGTTGTATTTGGCGGCATCATGACGCTGGTGGTAGTAGGGGTTACCTATTTCAAAGCCCCCATGCTGCAGACATTGAAGCTTGACCCTAACGAGAAGGATAAAACATAAAGTACACCGCCCCAATTATCAATAGAAAAGCGACCCCATAGTTCCATTTAAATGGCTCGTTGAGGAAAAACACTGCGAATATAGCAAAGACCGTAAGCGAGATAACCTCTTGTATCGTCTTTAGCTGAAAAGGAGTAAAACCCTCTTTTAAACCAAAGCGATTGTTGGCTGGCACCATGAACAGGTATTCGAAAAAGGCAATACCCCAGCTAATGAATATCAACTTGATGAGTGGCATGTGCTCTGCTTTTTTCATGTGACCGTACCAGGCGTATGTCATGAATATATTGGATATTACGAGGCAGATGATGGTGCGCATATAACTATACTTCTGTCACCAAAAATAGGTTGTGTAAAACAAAAAACGCCCGGTAAAAACCGGGCGTGTCACCTTTTATGAAAAAAACACCAATCTATGAAGCTTCGTTACGCATTACTACCACACCGTCAAACACATCTATCAATACGGGTTTCGATTTGTCGATCTCACCACCTATTATCTTACGGCTCAGCATATTGATGATATCTTTCTGTATCACACGCTTCAGTGGCCTTGCACCATATTGTGGGTCGAAACCACGCTGTGACAGGTAATCGAGTGCATAGTCTGTAAACTGAAGGTCGATACCTTGCCCCAACAGTTGTTTTTGCAGGTTCTGCAATTGTATGCGTATGATACCTTTTATCTCTTTGCGCAGCAGCGGGTGGAACATGATGACATCATCCACACGGTTCAGGAATTCAGGCCTCAGCGATTGCTTTAGCACATCCATCACCTGCTCTTTGGTAGCATCTACTACCTGGTCGATATCCTTGCCTTCCAAGTCAGCGAAGTTCTCCTGTATGATATGGCTACCCATATTGCTGGTCATGATAATGATGGTATTCTTAAAGTTCACCGTACGGCCTTTGTTATCCGTCAGGCGGCCATCATCCAACACCTGCAATAGTATATTGAAGGTATCAGGGTGTGCCTTCTCTATCTCATCCAGCAATATCACCGAGTATGGTTTGCGGCGCACAGCTTCGGTCAGCTGGCCACCTTCATCGTAGCCCACATATCCCGGAGGCGCACCCACCAGTCGGCTCACGCTGTGTTTCTCCTGGTACTCGCTCATATCTATACGGGTCATCATGCTATCGTCATCGAACAGTACTTCGGCCAATGCTTTGGCCAGCTCCGTTTTACCCACACCTGTAGTACCCAGGAAGATGAAAGAACCTATTGGCCTACGCGGATCTTGCAATCCTGCCCTGCCCCTGCGTATGGCATCAGATACCGCTACAATAGCTTCGTTCTGACCCACAACGCGCTTATGCAGTTCTTCTTCCAGGTTCAGGAGTTTTTCACGCTCGCTTTGCAGCATGCGTTGTACAGGTATACCTGTTGCTTTGGCTACGTTTTCAGCTATATCTTCTGCATCTACTTCTTCCTTCAACAGGCGCTTGTGTTGATTATCCATTTCTTCCAGTTGCTTGCTGTAGGTTTGCACCGTCTCTTCTTCCTGCTTTATCTTACCATATCGTATCTCAGCAACCTTACCATAGTCACCATCGCGCTCAGCTTTTTCCGCTTCTAGTTTTAGGTGCTCAATATTGGTCTTCGCCTTATTTATCTTATCTACTATCTCTTTTTCTTCCAGCCATTTAGCCTTCAGCGTATCGCGCTGTACATTAAGCAGAGATATATCTTGGTTGAGTTGCTTCAGCTTATCCTCGTCATTTTCACGTTTAATGGCCTCACGCTCAATTTCTAGCTGGCGGATACGGCGTTCCAGTTCATCCAGTTCTTCGGGCATAGAGTTTAATTCCAGCTTAAGCTTTGCAGCACTTTCGTCTATCAGGTCGATAGCCTTATCGGGTAAGAACCTGTCAGTGATGTAGCGCTGTGACAACTCTACTGCAGCTATGATCGCCTCATCTTTAATACGCACCTGGTGGTGGCTTTCGTAGCGATCTTTCAGGCCACGGAGGATAGATATTGCATCTTCGGCCGTTGGTTCGTCTACCAATACCTTCTGGAAACGACGTTCCAGGGCTTTATCTTTCTCAAAATACTTTTGGTACTCATTGAGGGTTGTAGCACCTATCGCACGTAGTTCGCCACGGGCAAGTGCCGGCTTTAAAATGTTAGCGGCATCCATGGCACCTTCCATCGCACCCGCGCCTATCAGCGTGTGTATCTCATCAATAAACAGGATGATCTCACCATTGCTATCTGTCACTTCTTTTACTACGGCCTTAAGACGCTCTTCAAACTCACCACGGTATTTGGCACCGGCCATAAGCGCACCCATATCGAGGGTAAAGATGATCTTTGATTTCAGGTTATCCGGCACATCACCATTTATTATGCGGTGCGCCAGGCCTTCTACTATTGCGGTCTTACCCACACCCGGCTCACCCACCAATATCGGGTTGTTCTTTGAGCGGCGGGAAAGGATGTGCAGGGTACGACGTATCTCTTCATCGCGACCTATCACCGGATCGAGCTTACCATTGCGAGCCGCGTCGTTCAGGTTCTTAGCATAGCGTTGCAGGGAATTATATTGCTGGTCGGATGTTTGGGAGTTTACTGTACTGCCTTTACGCAGGTCTTTTATAGCGGCTACCAGTCCTTTTTCCGTGAGGCCGGCATCCTTCAATATCTTAGCGGTATCATCATTTACTTGCAGCAAGGCTATCATCAAATGCTCCTGCGTTACAAACTCATCCTTAAATTCTTTCAGTATATTTGCAGTTCGCAATAGAGCATTGTTTAACTCTCTGCTCAGGCTTTGCGCAGGTTCGCCACCTTGTATTTTTGTACCTTTAGCTATCTGCTCGCTTAGCTTAGTTTCTACGAACGGAATGTTTACGTTGTTCTTTTTAAGCAAATAGCTAATGGGGCCGTCCGTATCATCCAGCAAAGCTTTCAGTACGTGTGAGGTTTCTATGGTAGGGCTTTGGGCATTAAAAGCAAGCTGCTGTGCCTGCTGTATAATCTCCTGGGCTTTTATTGTGAAATTGTTCAAATTCATACTTCTATTGTTTCTACTGTATACGCATAAAAAATGTTCCAAAACGTGAACATCTGAAGTAATGGCAGCTATAGCCACATCAGCGCGACAGCTTGGCCAATCATCCTTATAACAGCTGCTATTCTTGCAGTTTACTATTTGGCAACAAGTCTTTCTGACACCCAAATCCCCCAAACAAGGTTACAATAAGCTCCAAAACCTGATTAATTTAGTGCTAGCTATGAAAAAGACATGCCTGCTTTTATTATTAGTCCTGTTTTCTTGCACTATACAGGCTAAGACACCCGCTGCCGATACCATAAAGCTATATTATAAAATAGCCGTATCAGATCTATCTGAAAACATGAAGGCTAAAATTGACTCGCTGGTATACTACGAAAAGCTTTTGCCGGGTAAGAAGTTGGGCATTATTGGTTATGCCGACTATTTAGGGTCTGATACATCCAACATCACACTTTCGGAAAACAGAGCGAATAAAGTAAAGGCCTACCTGGTAAAAATGGGTATCAAACCCGAAGACATACAGATGGTTGTAGGTAAAGGAGAAGTATCTCGACAGTTGGAAGGAGCTGAAGGCTATGCCGAGGACAGGCGGGTAGACATTATACCGGGAGGTATAAAACAAGCACCCACAAAACCAACTACACCTAAGCCGGCACCTGTCAAGATCATAGACCTGAGCCAGACCAAGACGAATGAAACCATACGTATGGATAATATATATTTCATTGGCGGCAGCCACCGGGTACGTGAGGAATCTGTGCCAGAACTGATGAAGCTATTAAATACCATGCGTGCTAACCCAACGCTGGAGATACAAATAGAAGGGCATATTTGCTGCCTAAGCGCAAACACCAGCTTTGATGGGCTGGACTATGACAACCAGGAATGGCGCCTGTCTGAAAACAGGGCAAAAGCAGTATATGAGTACCTGACAGACAATGGTATAGATGCTAAAAGGGTGAAATATAAAGGCTTTGGCATCACCAAGCCGTTGGTTTGGCCGGAACAATCAGAAGCCGATGAGAACAGAAATCGCAGGGTTGAGATTCGAATACTAAAAAGATAGCATAAGTGTAATATATATACTAACAGGAGGCACATATTAATTGTCATTAATCTGTTAAAATATTACTAATTTCGGCATAGAACCGTAAACACTTATGCAACCTAAAACCTATTATAAGGCAATCGCCTTATCACTTTTATGCCTTTTATTCAATGTAACCCAAAAGGCTCATGCCCAACTAACAATAACGGATAAACGTACGGCTACACAGCTGGTGCAAAAAATAGTTGGCGCAGGTGTAACATTTTCGAACGCGACACTGGTATGCGAGGATACTGCGAATGGTACCTTCGTGGCCGCCAACAGTAACCTAGGTATTGGAGAAGGCATAACGCTCACCACAGGTATAGCTGACGAGACAGCAGGCCCAGCCACGTGGTTTGCATCGGAAGCACATTTTACGCCGGGGGACGCAGACCTAACTAACCTTGTGAACAGGGCCACACATGATGCCTGTAAACTGGAGTTCGATTTTCAACCTACAGGTGATACTGTAAAATTCAGGTATGTATTCGGATCTGAAGAATACCAGGGATTTTCATGCTCTAACTATAATGATGTATTCGCTTTCTGGATATCAGGACCGGGATATCCAATGCCGAAAAACATTGCCCTAATACCCAACACTACAATTCCCGTTGCTATCAACAGTACCACCGGCATTACCAACAACTCTACTTGCCAGGCGATGGGACCCGGCTCTCCATTCTCGCAGTATTTTGTGAACAACAATACCGGTACTACAGTAACCTATGGTGGCTTTACTACCGTATTGACGGCAATTGCTACTGTTATCCCTTGCCAGACATACCATATGAAACTGGCAATTGCCGACGTGCAGGATCAGGGATATGATTCGGGAGTATTTCTTGAGGCAGGCAGCCTTACATCTAACCAACTCAGTGTTTCCACCGCAGGCAATCTTCAAGCACCTGTACCTTATTGTGTACGAGGCTGTAAAAACGGTGAATTGAAATTTGAACGCCAGAAAGTATCACCATTGCCACTTACCATCAACTACCTGATAGGTGGTACTGCAGTAAATGGCACTGACTACTCCACAATTCCAAGTTCTGTAACCATTCCTGGCAATGCCACATCCGTAACCCTCCCTATTGTACCACTAACAACAGCTAGCGGTGAAAAAGTAATTAAACTGTATGTGTACTCACCATTTAGCTGCGTACAGCCACCTATCATTATCGATAGTTCTACCGTTACAATATATGATAGCCTATATGCCCAGATAGCTACACCGGATACCGGTGTATGCCCGGGTGTAGCTGGCAGGCTACGTGTAGTAGGCGATGATGTATTTAATTATAGCTGGTCGCCAGCCACAGGGCTGAGCGCTACCAATGTTAAAAGCCCAATGGCGCTGCCAACTAGCACAACTACTTATATGATGACGGCCACCCTACCCGCATCTACATGCCTGCCTGTGCACGATCAGGTAACAGTAAGTATCAATACCCTACCGAACATCACAGCAAACCCTACAGATAAATCGATATGCGCAGGCACGAATACAAGTTTTGCAATTGCAGCAACAGGTAGCAGCCTGACATACCGATGGCAGGTGAATACGGGTAGTGGGTATACCAACATCTCTAATAATGCCACATATAGCGGCGCCACTACTAATACACTTAATATAACAAGTGCTACAGCCGGAATGACGGGATATATATACCGCTGTATTGCAGATGGCATTTGCGACCCTGACCTTACATCGCAACCAGCAACTCTTACTGTACGAACACCACCCACCATCACTACGCCTCCTACCAACAAATCGGTGTGTGAAAACAGCAATACCAGCTTTGCCGTAGCAGCAACGGGTGGAGGACTTACCTACCAATGGTATGAAGACTTTGGCTCAGGCTATTTCAATGTAAATAATGGTGGCGTTTACTCAGGTGCATCAACCAATACACTCACTTTAACCGGTGTACCGATGTCAATGAACGGCAGAAAGTACATGTGTGTTATATCGGGGGAATGTAACCCGGCCGCTACAACATCTCAGGTAACACTAACTGTTACTTCTACTCCTGCAATCACGAGCCACCCTGTTAACAGGCAGATATGTCCAACGAATAATACTAGTTTTAGTGTTGCTGCAACAGGTGCAGGTATTACCTACAAATGGCAGGTAAATTCAGGCAGCGGATTTGCAGACGTATCTAATGGCGGGGTATATACGGGAGCCAGCACCAACACACTCAATATCACCAATGCAAACCTTGGCCTAAATAATAATATATATCGCTGTATAGTATCAGGCACGTGTACTCCACAAGTTACATCCAACGAGGCAACACTAACCGTTAGTACACCACCCTCTATTACTTCTGCGCCATCGGCCACACCTATATGCGATGGTGGCAATACTACATTTACAGTAGGCGCAGCAGGTAGCAACCTAACATATCAGTGGCAGGTAAATACAGGCTCAGGCTATAATAACATTTCAAATGGCGGTGTGTATAGTGGCGCTACCACTAATGCGTTATCTATAACAGGCGTCAGCAGCGCGATGAGTGGTTATCAATACCAATGTATCGTAAACGGTACATGCCCGCCATCAGTCACATCAGGTGCACTTACGCTCACACTTAGTGTTAATACACTACCAGCTGTAACAGGCCAACCATCTAACACTAATGTTTGTGAGACAGGAAACACATCATTTTCTGTAGCTGCAACAGGCTCGGGTATTGGCTACCAATGGCAGGTAAATTCAGGTAGCGGATTTAGTAACATTAGCAACAATGCAATCTACAGTAACGCAACTACATCTACACTAAATATCGCAGGTGCTACTAAAGCTATGAGTGGCTATCAATACAGATGTATCGTGCCCGGCACCTGCCAACCCGATGCGATATCAAATGCCGCAACACTGCGGGTAGATACAATTCCCGTTGTAACATTGCAGCCGCAAAACTCAACAGTATGCGATGGACAACCGACAAGCTTTAGTACAAATGCGGTTGGCACAATGCGCACCTACCAATGGCAGGTGAATACGGGTAGTGGATTTACAAACATCAGCAATAACGCTAACTATAGCGGCGAAAACACTACTACACTGAATGTTTTGGCTGCGACTACCAGCATGCACAATTATCAATACCGCTGTGTGGTATCTGGTGCTTGCCTGCCCGATGCAGTTTCTAACCCTGCCAACTTACAAATAAACACTTTGCCGGCTATCACCACCCAACCCTGGAGTAATGTGGTATGCGATGGGGGCAATATCGACTTCTCAGTTATCGCTACCGGCACGGGGCTTGCTTATCAATGGCAGGTAAACAACGGTAGTGGCTTTACCAATATCTCCAATGGCGGTATATATAGCGGTGCTACTTCCGCAACTCTTTCTCTAACAGGAGTTGGCCTAAGCATGAATGGCCACTCATTTAGATGTGTGGTATCCGGCACTTGTGCACCATCGGCTACATCAACCTCTGCCATGATGCTTGTAACCACAGCACCCGGCATAACACTGCAGCCCAGAGACAGTATAATATGTGACGGAGGAGATGCAAGCTTTGCTACAGATGCAACCGGTGCTGATCTCGTTTACCAATGGCAGGTAAATACCGGCAGTGGATTTAATGACGTAACAGATGGTGGAATATACAGCGGTGCAACTACAAATACACTTTTACTAACGGGCGCCAGCTTAACAGTAAACAATTATACATACCGCTGTGTGGTAACAGGCTCTTGCTCACCTGCAGCAACTTCATCTGCAGCTGCTATAACCGTCCGCCAGCTTCCTGGCATAAGCACACACCCGATCAACAAGGTGATATGTGACGGAGGTAATACATCATTCAACATCGCGGCCACGGGACACGGCATTAGCTACCAATGGCAAGTTGACGAAGGAACCGGATTTAATAACATAACAAACACAGGAATTTATAGCGGGGCAACAACCAACACTTTGAACCTCGCAGCGGCAACTACCGCAGCAAACAACTTTACATATCGCTGTATTGTAACCGGAACCTGTCAGCCGCCAGCCATATCAAATACAGCAAGCCTTACGGTAAATACACTACCCGATATTACCTCTCAACCGGAAGACAGTACTATCTGCGATGGTGGAAACGCAAGTTTCGCAATTCTTGCAGTTGGCACAGGAGCCAGCTATCAATGGCAAGTAAATACAGGTAGTGGTTTCAATAACATAAGCGACAATGTTACCTATAGTGGTAGTTCGACTAACACACTCTCTATAACAGCGGGAAATGTTGGTATGAACGGGTATATGTACCGCTGTATCGTGAACGGAACATGTTTGCCTAATGACATATCTTCTATAGCTGCACTAACTGTTCAATCGCTGCCTGATGTAACAAGCGATCCTGCAAATACAACCATTTGCGATGGCGAAAACACCAGCTTCTCTATAACAGCCACAGGTACAGACATAAACTATCAATGGCAGGTAAATACAGGTGGTGGCTTTACCGACATAAGCAACGGAAGCTTGTACAATGGCGCAACCAGCAGTACGCTAAATATCACAGCAGCCAATACGGCAATTAATGGATACATATACCGCTGTGTAGTAAGCGGTGCCTGCGCACCTGATGCAACATCAAACGATGCTACGCTTACCGTACGTAGCCTGCCAGCCATTATAGCTCAACCTACCACGTCAACTATTTGTACTGGTAACAATACAAGCTTTACTGTTGGTGCTACCGGCACTGGCATCAGCTATCAATGGCAGGTAGATGACGGAACTGGATTTGTCAACATCAATAATACAGGCATTTACAGTGGTGCTACCACCAATACGCTAACACTCACCAATGCAACTATAGCCGCAGACAGCAACTTATATCGCTGTGTTGTGACGGGCACTTGCTCGCCCCAGGCCATATCCGATTCCGCCATGCTGTCTATAAGTGTACCGCCAGTTATTGTCACACCACCTTCGGCTACGCCGATATGCGACGGTGGCGATGCGGTATTCTCATTAGGAGCTACTGGCACTAATCTGACTTACAAATGGCAAGTAAACACGGGTAGCGGATTTACCGATATCAACAACAGTAGTCTCTATACTGGTGCTACAACAAATGCCCTCCGCATCATAGGTGTCACTCCAGCTATGAGTGGTTACCAATATCAGTGCGTCATCAGTGGCGACTGTCCGCCAGTTATTACATCCGGCGCACTAACACTTGTACTTACGGTATATACATTACCGGCAGTCACATCTAACCCTATCAACCAAAAAATATGCGATGGCAGCAACACCAGCTTTAGCGCAAGCGGCACTGGCTCAAGCCTCGCGCACCAATGGCAGGTAGATGAGGGCACTGGCTTTACTGACATTACAAATGGTGGCATGTATAGCAATGCAACAACTCCTACACTGAATATTACCGGAGCAACCAAGGATATGAGTGGCTATAAATACAGGTGCGTAATGCCCGGCATTTGTTTGCCTGAAGCCATCACTACTGCGGCAACATTGACCGTAGATACACTACCTGATGTAATACTGCAACCTTTAGACACAACAGTTTGTGATGGTCTGGCTGCCTCTTTCTCTATTAATGCAGAAGGCACTCAGCATACTTACACATGGCAGGTAAATGATGGCACTGGTTTTATTAATGTACCCAACTCTGGTATATACAGCGGTGTTAACACACCACAACTCAATCTATCTGCTACAAATGCAAGTATGCACAATTACCAATACCGTTGTATAGTATCGGGACTTTGTGCACCAGCTGACATTTCTGACGTAGCTATTCTGAAAATCAACAACCTGCCGGCTGTTACCAGCCACCCTTCTAGCTCCACTATTTGTGATGGCGACAATACCTCATTTACAGTAGCCGCTACCGGCACAAACATTACCTACCAATGGCAAGCCAATGACGGTACTGGCTTTAACAACATATCTGACGGTGGTGTATACAGCGGCGCTACAACCAATTCACTTGTACTTACTTCAGCTAATGCAGCAATGAATGGTAATACATACCACTGTGTGGTATCAGGCACATGTACGCCACCAGCCAATTCAAACCCTGCAACACTAACTGTAAACACGCTACCGGATATTACTACCCAACCAACAGACAGCGTGGTATGTGACGGTGGCGATGCTACATTTACCATTTCAGCTACAGGCACTAATATTACTTATCGCTGGCAGGTGAATACCGGCAGCGGGTATACTGACATTAGTAATACCAGCGTATACAGTAATGCAACAACCAATACCCTGCTGCTTACAAATCCCGGCACTACTTACAATGGATACCTATACCGCTGTATTGTTGCCGGCACCTGCACTCCTAATGATACAACTACACAGGCATTACTTACTGTAAATAGCCTACCAGTTGTTACCAGCCAGCCATCTACAGTTACCATTTGCGATGGTGATAATACTTCTTTTACCATCAGCGCAACAGGCACCAACATCAGCTACCAATGGCAGGAAGACCGAGGCAGTGGCTTTAGTAACATTACTAATACCGGCATATATGCAGGGGCAACAACCAACACACTGACACTTACGGCTGCAAATGCTGCAATGCATGGGTACACCTACCGCTGTGTGGTATCAGGCACTTGCCAACCACCGGCAAACTCAAACCCTGCGACACTGAATGTGAATACACTACCCGACATAACAGTACAGGCAAGGGATAGTGTAATATGTGATGGTTCGAATGCTACATTTGGTATTACAGCTACAGGCACCAGCATTACCTATCGCTGGCAGGTGAATACCGGATCGGGGTATAGTAACATCAACAATGGCGGAGTTTACAGCAATGCTACGACTAATACGCTAACGCTTACAAGTGCAAATGTGCCAATGAACGGTTACCTCTACCGCTGTATCGTAGCAGGTACTTGTAGCCCTAACGACACATCAACACCTGTAGCTCTGACTGTAAACAGGTTGCCTGTAGTTACCAGCAACCCGGCTACAGTCACTATTTGCGATGGAGACAATACAGGCTTTGCCATAACAGCTACTGGCACCAACATTTCTTATCAATGGCAGGTAAACCAAGGCGCTGGTTTTAATGACATTGCAAACGGAGGTGTGTATAGCGGCGCTACGACCAATGCGCTCACTCTTACAGCTGCAAATGCTGCAATGCACGGATACACATACCGCTGTGTAGTATCAGGCACCTGCCTGCCGCAAGCCAACTCAAACATTGCAACACTCAACGTAAATACACTGCCTGATGTAACGCTGCAACCTAAGGACAGCACTATATGCGATGGAGCTAATGCAACTTTTGGCATAACAGCAACAGGCACTAATATCACCTATCGCTGGCAGGTGAATACAGGTAGCGGATTTGCGAACATCAGCAATGGAGGAATATATAGCAATGCCACTACCAACACACTGATGCTTACAGGAGCTAATGTAGCTATGAGTGGCCACCAATACCGCTGTATCGTATCGGGCACTTGCAGCCCTAACGATACATCTGCTATCGTAACTCTAACAGTCAATAGCCTGCCTGCAATTGTGAATCAGCCGCAGAGCATGACAATATGTGAGTTTGACAATGCCAACTTTGGCGTTGATGCAACAGGTACCGGACTTACCTATCAATGGCAGGTATTAACAGGCAATGTGTTTGTTGACCTTACAAATACAGGAGTATATACCGATGTAACTGCAGACACTATGCACATCACCTCTGCCCAGGCTTCGATGCATGGAGCACAATACCGCTGTATCGTATCGGGCACATGTCTGCCACAGGTCATCAGTAACATCATCACACTTTCTGTTAAAACATCACCGGTTGTAGTCAGCCAACCTGAAGACAGCATAATCTGCGATGGTGGAGATGCCGGCTTTAATGTTGCGGTAACGGGTACTGCACCAATATACCAATGGCAAGTAAATGACGGTACAGGTTTTACAAACATCAATAACGGAGGTATGTATACCGGTGCTAACACAACCGACCTGACGGTTACTGCCATACCTGTTGGTATGGATGGTTATCTATATCGTTGTGTAATATCAGGAGATTGCACACCTAATGACACTTCTGACGCTGCACTACTGACAGTAAATCTTCCGGCAGTTATCACCTCACAGCCAACCAACTCAACTATATGTGAGACCACTAATACCACCTTCACAGTTCAGGCTACAGGAGCCAACCTGCAATATCAATGGCAGGTAAATGATGGCACTGGGTTTACTGATCTATTGAATGGTGGCAACTATCAAAATGTAAATGCAAGCACACTCGATGTGACCAATGCTTCGCCCGCTATGCACGGCTACCAATACAGATGTGTGATAACAGGTAGCTGCCCACCTGCAGCAACATCAAGCGCCGCAATACTTTTGATTAATACGGCTCCTAATATCACTACCGAACCTGCCAACAAAGCTATCTGTCCGGGTCGCCAAACAACATTCAATGTTGTAGCTACAGGCACTAACATTACTTATCAATGGCAGGTAGATAATGGCAGTGGCTATGCGAACCTCGTGAACAGTAGCGTATATAGCGGTGTAACTTCCAATATATTAGCAGTAACCCCTAGCAGCGTAATGAACGGCTATAAATACCGATGTGTAATTATTGGCACTTGCCTGCCTGACACTGTAACCAAAGAAGTTACTTTAACTGTGCATCCTACAGTAATACCGACTATTGCATTGGATGAGGTAAGAAGCTGTAAAGGTGATTCCATTATACTTACAGCTAATCCTGGCAGTGGCATTACCTACCAATGGAACTTCAATGGCAATGATATAGCCGGTGCCACCGATCGTATTTATTACGCTACACAGGATGGTAACTATACTGTAACAGCTAACAATAGTTTCTGTACAGAAACCAGCAGTAGTGTATCACTTGAATTCCGCCAGCTGCCAACTGCGGACATTATGATCACGAGCAATCCGGTTATCTGTCCTGATTCTCCTGTAGTGCTGGTAACTACCGAATACGCAAAGGGTAAATACCAATGGCAGTTAAATGGTGTAAACATAGATGGCGCCGTCAACCTATCACACACCACAAAGCAAGCAGGCTCATATACTGCTATTGTTACCGATTCGTTCGGCTGCCGCATAACCACAGCACCTACAGAAGTGGAATCTGATCCGGGTCCTGACCCAATGATCACGATCAGCAACCGTATTGTACTATGCACAGGCAACTATATGTACTACCAATGGTATAGGGACACAACCGCGATAGATATAAGTACGGCATGCTTCAGTGCAACAGAAAATGGAACATACTCGGTATTTGTTACCAACTTCAAAGGTTGCTCAGCCAAGTCTCAACCTATTGAAATGAATAATGTTGGAGATATCATATTGGTAACACCAAACCCTGCTATCACTACCATTACCATACATACGGAGGAAAAGGTACGCACTACCCTGTCTACACTAGAAGGTAAGATATTGGTAGAAACATATTCGAAAGAACTGGATGTACGCCACCTGGCTACAGGTATGTACATGCTGCGTATTTACGACCAGTATAATAACCTGATAAAATCAGAGCGGGTGATAAAACAAACCTGGTAACAGGGATTGTCGTTAAAATAGAAAAGGAGGCATTAAGCCTCCTTTTCTATTTACCTAAAAGGCTTCTCCGGTATATAAGTAGAAATTCAAGCCCTCACGTGTTACACCCACGTCAAAACGCAGGAAGATATCCTTCTTAGGAAACAATAAGTAACGCAAGCCGGCACCACCGGCATACCGTACCTCATTAAGTGCAAAGCTGCCATAGTTAGGAGCAACAGCCCCTACGGAGCCAAATACAGCACCACCAAATCGTTTGCTGAATTTAAATGGCAATAACCTGTACTCCACCTGGCCTGAAAATAAATTATTATCCCTATATCTACCCTGATAGTAGCCACGCATCATCATGTCTCCGCCTATCAATGCCAGTTGGTTGAAGGGTACATTACCTTTGAATCTATTCGCGAATATTTGCCATGCCAATACATTACGTTTATTCATAGGGTGGTAAGAGCGCACATCCAGCGTCATGGCATAAAACCGATAATCACTGCCGGTCTCTGGCCTGTAGTCCAATGCAGATAATTCAGCAAACAACCCATCCCGCACATTCAATACATTATGCCTGTTATCGTACACCAATGCAATACCCAAACCGAGGTTGCTGGTACCATCTGCCCCCGTTGGCAATGGGTATATCATATCCGATGGTTGTTTGAAATCAGTATTAAACAATAGTTGATAATCTACTTCCGGGCCTAAGAATAAGTTAGGTACTATTTTGCGGAGCACTCTTTGCCTCAAAAGTAAGTAGCTGGCATCGATCACAGCCGGTTCTCCTGCATCGGTATTTGGTCCTATACCATAATACAGCAGCGGAAAACGCTGGAATTTGGTCTTACCAAGAAAGAACCATTTATCCTTATCGCCATAAATGGCATTATCTATAAAAATGCCGTACTGTTTTTGCAGCGTGAAGAACGTAAACCCCTGCAGCTCGCTCAATCGGTTCGAGTCATTATCCTTCACTTTGAACAGCATTAGTGACGAAAGCCCGAATTCGAAGCTCGTCTCAGGCGCATAACCCAGGGTTGGGTATATCCTTAACGATCGCTCATTCATGGCTGTTGTATCTACCAACACTTTGGTAATGACCCTTTTAGCAAAGCTTGGCTGCTGCGCGTTGGCTGCCAAACTTCCCAATCCAAGTAAAAGGGTCAATATGGATCGTCTGATGAGCATCTATTTGTAATGGCTTATAATTGTGCGTTTTAGCCCAAGGTTGAATTATTAAAAATCAAGCCAACAAAAAAGGTAGACAATAATACTGCCTACCTTTTTCGAAAACAATGGACAATTGTTTTTATGACTTCATGTTTACAAACTGTAGTGGTATCTCCAGGTTAGCGCTACGGCACAGCTGCATTACCGCTTGCAGGTCATCTATTTTCTTTCCTGTTACGCGTATGATATCATCCATAATAGCTGCCTGCACCTTCAGGCCACTATCCTTTATCAGCTTCACTATTTTTTTCGACATCTCTTTATCAATACCATTCTTTACAGGTATCTTTTTCTTGATGTATTTGCCTGAAGGAGTTGGCTCCTTACTCATATCAAAGCTGTTGGCCTCTAATCCCTGGCGCATAGCCTTGGTCAGTATCACCTCCTCCAGTTGTTTCAGTTTCATATCACCCTCTACTTCAAGGTCTATGATCATATCCTTTTTGTTCAGTTCAAAAATGATATGAGTACCCTTAAAATCATATCGGTTGTCTATTTCTTTCTTTGCAACATTGATAGCATTATCTAATGTCTGCAAGTCAACTTTGCTTGCTATATCTACAGATGGCATAGGTAAACGTTTTAGTTTAATTTATCACTTATGTAAAAATACAATTCTATGTATCAAATATCAATTGGCTTAACCTAACTTTTCTTCCAACTCCATCACCAGTTCAAACACCTTGTCATATTCAGCAGATAAGGTACCCAGCTTTGCAGTAAGCTGCTTATACTCTTCGTCTACTTTCATAAACTTAGCCCTATCCGAATAGAACTCAGGATCAGCCAACTGTGCTTCCAGTTTAGCCTTCTCAGTTTTTAGTTGATTCATTTGTTCTTCCAGCTTTTGGAAAAGCTTTTGCTGCTTTTGATGCTCCTTACGCAGTGTTTGCAACTCTGCATGGTTGGTGTTGTTGGCCGGCTTAGGTTCTTCCTTTGGTTTGGCCACCTCTTTTACCGGTGCAGTTGCTGCAGATTTCTCCTGTTGCAAACGCTTTTGCCTGTCTTGCTCCCACACCACCCACTCATCATACGTACCAACAAATTCCTTGATAAGGTTATTCTCGATATACCAGATCTTATTCGCAGTCTTGCTGATAAAATAACGGTCATGCGATACCAGTATCAGCGTACCACCATATTTGTTCAGTGCGTCTATCAGCATCTCTACCGATTGCATGTCAAGGTGGTTCGTAGGCTCATCCAGCAGCAGGAAGTTACCTTTCATGGCAATGGTCTTTGCCAGCGCTACCCTCGCCTTTTCACCACCCGATAGTACCTTTATTCGCTTAAATACATCATCGCCACTAAACAGGAAGCAGCCCAGCAGTTGCCTGAGCTCCAGCTCGGTTTTGCCACTGCCTGCACCTTTCATTTCTTCCAGTATCTCATTCTCTACGTTCAGGGCCTCAAGTTGGTGCTGTGCATAGAAGCTTTCCTCAACATTGTGCCCGCCTTTGCGCTCACCATCAAATGTTTCCCTATCAGCAATGATGCGCAACAGGGTCGATTTACCCTTACCATTCGCACCTATCAGTGCTATCTTATCTCCCCTCAATATCTCAGCGCTGGCATTTTGCAGGATGGTCTGCTCACCAAAACGCTTGGTAATATCCTTCAGCGTGCAGATGATCTTACCGGGCTGCACTGCCACATCAAAGTTGATGTTCATAGTAGGCATGCTACCATCCGGAGCTTCAATACGTTCCAGCTTGTCCAGCTTCTTCATCACACTTTGCGCCTGTGCAGCTTTGCTGGCTTTAGCCTTAAAGCGCTCTACAAAGCGCTCCTGCTGGCGTATATAGTCCTGCTGGTTTTCATAGGCACGTTGCTGCAGTTCCATACGTTCCGCCTTCTCCGTTTGGAAGAAGGTATAGTTACCGCTGTATTGGTGCAAGTCTTGCTGCCATACCTCTACTATCTTGGTCACCATCCTATCCAGGAAATACCTATCGTGCGATACGATGACCACACTACCCGGATACCCCGTGAGGTAACGTTCCAGCCATTCTATCGATGGCAGGTCAAGGTGGTTGGTAGGCTCATCGAGAAGCAGCAGGTCAGGTGCTTGCAGCATCATTTTAGCCAGCAGCACACGCATACGCCATCCACCACTAAACTGGTCATAAGGGCGTTGCAAATCGGCAGTAGAAAATCCAAGGCCTTCCAATACCTCTGCCGCCCGATGCTCCATTTCATAGCCACCGGCTACTTCAAAATCGTGCAGGGCATGGCTATAATCTTCCAACAGCTTTTCATCATCAGGTTTGGTCTCCAGCTCCTTCAGTATGCGCTCCATATTCTTCTCTATTTCGTGTGCACGCTCAAAAGCCTGCATACCTACCGAGAGGATCGAGTTTGATGTTGAGAAGCTTAATAGATCCTGGTTGAAAAAGCCAAGGGTCACATCTTTGGGGCGGTTTATCACACCACCATCTATAGTATAAGCACCTGTTATCAGCCTCAGCAGGGTCGATTTCCCTACCCCATTGCTACCTACAAGGCCAATACGTTCTCCGCGTTCTATCTGCCAGCTTGCGTCTTCTAATATAGTACGCGAGCCAAAATAAAATGATATGTTCTGTAATGATACCAGCATAAGCCGACAAAATTACAACCCTTATAGCGTTTAGCATCAGTGCATCCTGTATTTTTGCATCAAATTTTTTATTACCATGTACCGCCTTCTGTTTGCCGCTTTCTGCTGCCTATCTCTTTGGGCGTGTAATACTGCTACCGACAAGGCCAAACTACCTACTAAAGCGGTCGGCCAAGCACAAAGCAAACTCGGCAACCCACTAACTGCAGAGGCGGTATCCCTACTGCACGAATACTACAATTTAAAGGATGCATTAATTGAGGGTTTACCCAATGATGCTGATATGGCCGCTCAAAAAGCGACAAGTATCATTGCATCGCTAAAAACACGCATGTCAAACAACACTTCTGATACAGCCGGCATCAGCCGGATGGCTTCTCTTGATACCATGCAGATCGGTTTATCTCAAATTTTGACATATAAAGATGAGACTTGCGAGATTAAACGTGTGCATTTTGAAAAAGTATCAAATGGCATCATACAATTTGTAAAGACCATAGAACTAAAAGATTCGCTTACAATTTATTTTCAATACTGCCCTATGGCGCTAAACGACAAAGGCGCCTACTGGCTCAGCAACTCCGCTGAGGTCAGAAATCCCTACTTCGGCAAAAAAATGCTGGAGTGCGGCGAGGTAGTAGAAACTATACAATAACTATCAAACAACAACAATGCCCTCTAAAAAACTCATCATACTCTTTCTGCTCTGTTTACCATTTGTAACCATGGCACAGAAAAAACTAACCCTTAGCGGCTATATGAAAGATGCCGGTAGTGGCGAAGCGCTTGTGGCTGCTACTATTTATGTAAAAGAACTGGGAATAGGCACTCAAACCAACAATTATGGTTTCTACTCTGTATCGATGCCAGCGGGTGCTTATACTATCATTTTCTCTTATGTGGGCTATACCACCCGAACTGAGACACTAAACATGGTAGACAGCCGTAACTATAATATAGATATGGTCAACCAATCGGAAATGAAGGAAGTGCTGGTGACAGGTGAGCGTGGTGATGAGAAGATAAAGAATGCGGAAATGGGCACCATCACCATTTCGGCCGATAAAGTAAAAACCTTACCTGTAATATTTGGGGAAACCGATATACTCAAGGCATTACAACTGATGCCGGGTGTGCAATCGGCAGGCGAAGGCAGCTCAGGTTTCTATGTGCGTGGTGGCGGCCCCGATCAGAACCTGGTATTGCTGGACGATGCCGTGGTGTATAACACTGGTCACCTATTCGGATTCTTTTCTGTATTTAACACCGATGCACTTAAAAATGTAACCCTTATAAAAGGTGGTATGCCGGCCAACTATGGCGGTCGCCTTTCTTCTGTGGTTGATGTATCGATGAAAGAAGGTAATATGAAAGAGTTTCACGGCGAAGGTGGCATCGGTCTTATCGCATCGCGCCTCACGCTGGAAGGGCCTATCAAAAAAGAAAAAGGTTCGTTCATGATATCGGGCAGGCGCACGTATATCGATCTACTGATAAAGCCTTTTGCTAAAGGCAGCCTTGCCGGCTCGGGCTATCATTTTTACGATGCCAACCTGAAAGCCAACTACAAGCTTGGCGAGAAAGACCGCATCTATGCCAGTGGTTATTTCGGCAGAGATAAATTCACTTTCAAAAGCAGCAGCGGCAATTTTGATGCTAATATCCCCTGGGGCAACAGCACAGCCACTGTACGCTGGAACCACCAGTTCAGCAACAAGCTCTTCCTGAATACGACTACCGTTTACAACGATTACAAATTTGCATTTCAGGCTGGCCAGAATGATTTTGATATTAAACTATCATCCGGCATTCGCGATTACAACGCTAAGACCGACCTCGACTATTATACAAGTTTCAACCACCACATTAAAGCCGGCTTAAACTATACATACCACAAATTCATTCCTAACCAGGTATCGGGCCGCTCTGGCGAGGTAGAATTGAAACCTGACAATGCATTGATAAAATATGCCCATGAAGCCGGTGCATATATTATGGATGATTTTGACCCTTTCAAATGGCTAAAGATAACGGCCGGTATCAGGTATTCCTGGTTTGGGCAAACAGGGCCTTATACACTGTATCAGTACGGTGGCATCAACAACCGCCCTGTTGACAGCACCCAATACAGCACTGGCGATATAGTACAAACATATGGCGGATGGGAGCCTCGCATCAACATGCGCTTTGCACTTACCGAAAGTTCATCTATCAAAGCGAGCGTAGCCAAAGCTTATCAATACATACACCTTGTATCCAACAATGGTAGCACCCTGCCTACAGACCTATGGGTACCCAGCACATTCTATGTAAATCCACAAGAGGCCATACAATACTCACTAGGCTATTTCAAAAACCTGTTTGAAAATAAAGTAGAAACTTCAGTAGAGGTGTATTATAAAGACCTGCGCAACCAGATAGAATACCGCGAGGGTTATATACCATCTACTATACAAGACCCTGAGTTAGATTTTGTATTTGGTAAAGGAGAGGCCTATGGTGCCGAATTTTTCATCAATAAAACCAAAGGCAAGTTCACGGGCTGGATAGGGTATACTCTGGCATGGACTTATCGCACTTTTAAAGATCTGAACAACGGTAATAGCTATCCTGCTAAGTACGATCGCAGGCACGACATATCATTGGTAGGCACATACGAAGCAAACAAAAGATGGACGTTCTCGTCAGTATTTGTATATGGTTCGGGCAACGCTATTACGCTGCCTACATCATTCTATTTCATCAGTGGTACTCCAACACCACAACCTAGCGACCTGAACGCGTATCGCTTGTTTGCATACCACAGGCTCGATCTTTCAGCTATATACACACCTACACCTAAAAAGCCACGCAAATGGCAAAGCAGTTGGGCATTCTCTGTTTATAATGTTTACAGCAGGCAAAACCCCTATTTCCTGTACATCGACAGCCAGGGCGATATATCTAAAGGTGTAGACCTGAAAGTAAAACAGGTATCTATCTTCCCTATCCTGCCTAGCATTACGTACAACTTCAAGTTCTAGGGCATTAACATAGTTATTCGTAAATTACGCTACTAAGTTTTTATTGATGCAAGTTGACAAGGAAGGAAAAGAATTGCTGCAGCAGGCGGTAGCTGAATGGAAGCGGAAGGGAGTAATAACCGATGAGCAGGCACATGAAATGACCGGCTCCATCGAGTTGAAACCTGAAGGCATTCAAGCTATTGCTAAGTATTTCTTCATCATTGCCATCTCATGCATAGTGCTGGCCTTCGGTGCCATCTTCATAGATGAAAAGCTGCTGGAAAAGATAAAAGCCTATTTTGCCCTTAGTAATATCTTCATATCCCTGTTCTTCGCCATTGCATCGGTTGCCTGGTTCTGGTATTGCAAAAAGAAAGTAAAGAATACCGGTAGCTTTGCTTATGAAACCTATATGGTACTGGGTGCATTACTTTCGTTAGTTGCACTTGTATATGGTTGCAAAGATCTTGGCTTTGGTGAGGCGCATAGTGGTTTCTTGTTATTGGTTACAGTGCTGATGGCTACGTTATCGATCCTATTCCGCTCATCAGCGCTATGGATAGCCACAATACTGGCTATAATGGGTTGGTTCGGGGCATTCAGCACTGCACACCAGCACAAATACCTGTTCCTGGGCATGAACTATCCTGTCAGGTTCAGTTTATTTGGCCTGCTGGTTATAGGCTTTTCATTTGTACAGACAAGCATAAAACCTATAGCAAACTCGCGCCGCACAACCTACCTTGTTGGCTTGCTTATATTTTTCACAGCACTATGGGGTGTTTCGGTATTTGGCAACTACAACGACTGGAGCGCATGGGCTGCTGTAAGGCAAACTCAGGTGATAGTTTATGCCACGCTCTCCGGCCTTATTAGCATTGCAACATTCTTTCTTGGCATACGCTACCGGGATAATCTAACACGCGATTTTGGCCTCATATTCCTGCTCATCAATCTCTACACCCGCTATTTCGAGTTCTTTTGGGAAGGGATGAATAAAGGTATATTCTTTATCATATTAGCCATATCATTTTATGGTGTAGGCAAATGGATTGAACGCCGCAGGAGCTTGCACAAAGCAAATACAGCCCTGTAAGTTTCTTTATAAAGCTTTAATTTCGCCACTCGATGGCAAGATATGTTTTGGAAGTAGCTTATGATGGCACTGCATTTCACGGCTCGCAACTGCAAGGCGAGATACCAACCGTGCAGCTAGCCGTAAACAAAGCACTATCAACCCTGCTTCGCATACCTATAGAAACCTGGGGGGCAAGCCGCACCGACGAGGGCGTACATGCTTTATGCAACTGCTACCATTTCGACTATGATGGCGTGTTACTTCCACGATTTCTCTATAATTTGAATGCGGTATTGCCTACAGCCTTAGGTGCAAAAAGGTTATTCGTTGCGAAAAGTGATGACTTCAACGCACGCTTCGAAGCTACCAGCCGCTGCTATCGCTACCGCATTTATCACAGTAAAGATCCTTTCCTTTACGAAAGGGCATTGCATTACCCATTCACGCTCAATAAAGAATTGTTGAATGAAACTGCTGAAATAATAAAGCAGCAAACGAACTTCGAGACATTCTCAAAGCGTAACACACAAACCAAAACCTTCCTTTGCAAAATATTCCGCTCTTACTGGCAGCAAGAGGGCGAAGAACTGCAATATATTGTTGAAGCTAATCGTTTCCTCCGCGGCATGGTGCGCGGGCTGGTAGGCACACAGCTACAGGTGGCCCGTGGTAAAATGACGATTCAGGATTTTAGGGATGCTATAGCTGCACGCGATTGCTCGAAAGCTAACTTCAGCGTGGCAGGCCATGGTCTGTATCTTGAAGAAATAAGATATCCCGAAGGATTACTGGAAGAGATACGCTAGGCGAATATAGTAGCGGCGCCGTAAGCAGCAGCAGCCAGCAATACTCCCCTGCCTGCATTATAGCCAGCTACCCAAAGCATGTTGCGGTCGGTAAGCTTTGCCTTGATGGCGCCAAATACCAGCAGCGCTATGATAGTAATTATAGCCGACCATTTCAAAGCATCAGCAGATTCGGTAAACAACCAGTAAGGCGCTATAGATATCAGCCCACCTACTAAACAAAAGATGCCGATATAGGTTGCACTTTTTCTTGCATCTGCGGCTTCGGCCTTATGCATTTCAAGTTGCATAGCCATTGCCTCGCGGCGCTGTGCATCCAACACAGGGTCAGCATGTTCGTGGTGGTCATGATCTTGATGGTGATGATGGTCGAACTGGCTGTCTATCTCATCATCACCATGTTGATGGTGATGCCCATTATCGTTCAGCCCTTCCCTACCTGTCATGTATCCGCTCACGGCCATAATTATGGCGATCACAACTGTAGCCGCCAGCCCTATCAATGCAATTCTATACGGCACAACAGCGACGGCTGTTAGCGCAGCAGCTATAGCGAAAGGTATGGTCAGCCCGTCAGACAGGCCAATGACCACATCCACAAAAGGATCGTATTTTTTCTGTTGGCTGGATTCCATAAAACGGATTAAAATACCTGTTGCAGGCTGGCAGAGATAATACCCACACACTCATCTATCTGCTCGCGTGTTATAGTAAGCGGAGGTGCAAAGCGTATCTTATCACCATGCGTTGGCTTAGCCAGCAAACCATTGTCCTTAAGAACCATGCACAGATCCCATGCAGCCTCTTTATTGGCATGATCTATTACAACCGCATTCAGCAGACCTTTACCACGCACCAGCGATATATTAGGATGGTTCAAACCTTGCAGGCACTCACGCAAGTATGCCCCCTGAGCAGCGGCATTCTCAGCCATTTTCTCATCCTTCAGCACCTGTAGCGATGTCATGGCCACCTTACAGGCCAGAGGGTTGCCACCGTAGGTAGAGCCATGCTCTCCCGGCTTAATGGTCAGCATGATCTCATCATTGGCCAGCACAGCCGATACTGGCATAGTGCCGCCGGAAAGTGCCTTACCCAGTATCAATATATCTGCATGCACACCTTCATGGTCGCAGGCCAGCATCTTGCCCGTACGTGCAAGGCCAGTCTGTATCTCATCGGCTATAAACAATACGTTGGCTGCTTTACACAGGTCGTAGGCTTTCTTCAGGTAGCCCTCCTCAGGCACTACCACTCCTGCCTCACCCTGTATAGGCTCCAGCAGGAAGCCAGCAATATTCTTATCCTGCAATGCTGCTTGCAGCGCATTCAGGTCGTTATACGGTATCACCTCATAGCCAGGCATAAAAGGGCCAAAATCGTTTTTCGCGGTTGGATCTGTACTAAACGATACCACATTCAGCGTGCGGCCATGGAAGTTATCCGCACACACAATGATCTTCGCTTTGTTCTCTGCTACACCCTTGATCTGGTAAGCCCAGCGGCGTGCAAATTTCAAGGCGGTCTCCACTGCTTCTACACCCGTATTCATCGGCAGCACTTTGTCATAGCCAAAATACTTAGTGATATATTCCGCATACTCACCCAACAGATCGCTATGAAAAGCGCGTGAGGTAAGTGTAAGTCTCTGCGCCTGCTCAATAAACGATGCTATGATTTTAGGATGGCAATGCCCCTGATTGACAGCAGAATAGCCCGACAGAAAATCGTAATAGCGTTTGTCATCCACATCCCAAACAAATACGCCCGAACCACGGGTAAGCATTACAGGCAAGGGGTGATAGTTATGCGCACCATAGCGCTCTTCGCGATCCAAATATCTCTGTGACAATTCTGACATCATAGTAGCAAGCATGTACAAATCTACGTATTAACCAGTGATTTATCTATTTCAGGCAGCTTAGCCGGCTCATGCGCGTTCAACTTATCCAGCTCCAATATGGTAGTGGTATTATCTTCAGATCGGCGGAATACCGGTTGAAACTTAGCTCCATACACAATCTCACTAAAATGATAAGAAGTGCCCTGCTGCACGATATTAGAGAAGTGATCGTCAAATCCTTTTAATATGAAAATAACTTCCATTTTTGCTTCTTTCATATCCTCGTGGCTCATTTGGTAAAACGGGCTTTCCTCATCTATCATGTGTACAAGCGTCCAGCTTATTGCCAACGAGTTTATTCGTTTTATTTCCAGCGGCAGGGAGAAGAATCTGCGCACCAATTGGTCACCATCCCTCATATACATACCCACTGTGGCTTGAGCCTCTACATCGGTGATATGGTTGTTTTTGTACGAGGCTACCCTTACCATCAGCGCCCGCCCGCCCCTATGCGGTGCCACCAGCATATTTTCACTAAACATCAGGTATGCCTTGGGGCGGGTAAAACGTCCATACAATAATCCCGTTACCAATGCAAATGACAGAATACCAATAAAAGATTCTAATGATGCTACGATATTTGCCTGAAGGCCTACAGGGCTAATATGCCCATAACCTACTGTTGTCAGCGTTTGCGAACTGAAAAAGAATGCCTGTTGAAAATTGCTCATCAGGTCATTATCGGGATGTATACCCTGCAAATGCTGAACGCCTACCAGCATGTACAGTGTGGCAAAAAAGACATTCGTAACCGTATAAAACATGAAAACCACAAGGAAAAATTTCCATCTGCGCATACGCAACAAACTATGGTAAATGCTTATGCGGGTCCAGAATGGCGTACCTGTTTTTTGCACATTAATGCTCCCATCTTTATTCGTCAGCCTGCCGCCTTCGGTATAATTGCTTGTGCTGAAACCTGTATTATCTATGCCTTTCAGCTTAGGCTTTCGTGTCTGGTTGTTCATTGCTTTGCAGTTTTAATTCTACTGCTATCGCCGCAATGGAAACTACCATTAGCAATACGATACCACAAATTAAAACTATTTCGTCTGAGTAACCCTCACTAAGGAAATAATGAATACCTATGAACAATAAGCCAAAAATGATGAGCTTTACCAGCCAGTTGCCTGCGGGCAGCAAAGAGGCAACTGGCCTGTCCAGCAGCCGCGATGTATGATAGAGATAAAAGCCTCCTTGCAGGTAGCTACTCACCACAAAACTGAGGGCAACCCCAGGCAACCCTAGCCATAGGTATAATGGATACATGAGTGCGCAGGCTATTACAATATCAGCCACCGAACCGGCATTTATGATGCCTCCCTTGTGCCTGTTTTGCAGTATTGTCGTAAAACTATAGGCCCTCAACGGCACAGCCATTACCGACACAAAGAATACGGGTATGGCAGGTATATACTTCTCTGAAAGTAACACGGTAAACAGTTCCGTTCTGAACACCAGGAAAAAGAAAAATACAGGAAACACTATGCACGACAGCAATCTTGATGAACGCTTCAACAATGTAACGGTATACTCGTCCTTATCCTCTACCCGTTTATCAGCAAGCTGCATCAACGCTGCACTACCGGCAGCTCCCAGCAATAGCGACAAAAAAGGTATATCCTGAGACCCATTATAATATATCGCCGATAATTCCGCTGTAAGCACCAGCGACATGATAAATTTATCTATATACTTGAAGAGAAATTGGGTTATATCGTATACCCCCAGATGCAGCCAAAGCTTGCGAATCTCTGTTAAGGGTTTATCCAACACTATATCACCATGCTTACGCAACATGGCTGGCACCGGTGATATATAAACTATAGCCCTGACGCTTAACAATATCAGCAAATAAAACAGCAGGTACTGCATATCAAAGCCACCACTGTTTACTGCACTATAATGTAGCCAGCAAAAGCCTAACGTATATAGCAAATTTACCAGCAGTATAAACCCGAAGTTCTTATTCACAAAGTGTACCGACTCCAGTATGATGGTAACTATGTATGCCAGCAAAAAGAAAAATGAAACAAAAAGAGGTACACTAGTATCGTAAAATTCCAGATAGGCAAACACTGCAGATACTGCTACCATCCACAGCAGCCCAAGGGCATAAGACCGTACACTTAATTTACGCACAAGCGCCGCTATAAATTCAGCATTATAGGTCATCAGAAAGCCCTGCAAACCCATTGCGCCCACAGCACTCAGCACATACGTACGCACCCAATAGTTTTGGTAGGTGCCATACACCGCCTCATCCAGCTGCCTTGAATAATAGATAAGCACCAGCATATTAGCCAGCGCGGGAAAAAACCTTATCAGGAAGATGAAAAAGGCTTTACCCGAAAAGCTATCGGTCTTTGCTTGTCGCAAAAGCTTCACACTCTTCTCTGTTTAATTGTTTGATGACCTTGGCCGGGTTACCGCCCAGCACACAATACCCTTCAGGAAAACTTTTTGTAACCACTGCACCCGCACCAACTATAGTAAAATCGCCCAATTGTACTTCAGGCAGTATCACAGCCCCCATACCCATCCAGCAAAATCTGCCTATAACTATAGGGGTAGCTTTCACCTGCACATCGTTGTCTATAGCATCGTGGTTCGATGATATGATACCCACATTAGGCCCTATGTTACTGTAGTCGCCTATTTCAATACCATTATTGGCATTAATATATACCCCGGGCGAATCGCCGGGAAAAACATTCTTTCCCCTTTTTATTCTTTCAGGCGAGTGAATGGTAGCGGTATGGTGCACGGCCCATTTCACCCCCGAGTTTTGTCGCATCAGCTTCCTGAAGACGAAATCGGTGATATAAAAACCCATACTCATCTCATGACGCATGCCAAATGCGTTCTTCAGAAAGTATGACAAGCCTTTTTGCATAACACTTATGCTGCGTTATTTTCTTTCGGTTTGCGTACGCTCTGCACTATACCACCTACACATAATGCCAGCAACAGAATTGAGCTGATCATAGCTATCTTCTCACCTGTATAGAAACGCTCCGGATGGAACTTAAATTCTATCTTATGCTGGCCGGCAGGTACTTTTATAGCACGCAGCATATAGTTGGCCTTCATAATAGGTGTTTCTTTTCCATCTACATACGCTTTCCAGCCATATGGGTAGTATATATCAGCAAACACCGCCAGACCATTTTGACTGTTATTCGATTGATATTGCAGCTCCTGCAGGCCATACTGTGTAAGTTGTATATGCGCAGCGCTATCTTTACCAAAGCTATAGCCATTCATATCCTTATCGTAGGTTTTACGCAACACTGCAGTTTTCTTAGGGTCAAAAGCATTAGCAGGTTTTGCAGTATCGCCCAGAATGTTGGCGTTGAGTGATAATATCTCTTCGTCTGCCGTATTCACCATTTTAGCCTCATTCACAAACCAGGCAGGCCCGCAAGCTTCAGCATTCGGCATAGCTACAGCCTCGCCATTCTGCCCTCCGCCAAACACTATATATTTAGTGTTCAGCATATTCAGCACCTGCGCATTGAACTTACCGCTCATATGTACATCTATCATATCCTGATATATCTCCATTTTAGCCGGGCTATAGCCACCCACCATTTTATGGAAGTACGCGCCACTTGCATCATTATTCACATCTACAGTTACATCCAGCACACGGTAGTACGGGTCTTTATCCTGCAATATTTGCTGGTCTACTGGCCTTGGTTGAAATGGTGTTTCTGCCTGATCGGCATCTACATAGCTGTCTTCGTTTAGGAAGTTGCTATTAGTAGAGAACAAATCGATAGTTATCAGCAGTCCTATACCAGCTACCAATACAGTGCTGTTTATTTTCTTTTTGCTGAAAGCCCAGATGAGGCCACCTGCCAGCAGTATATACAAGGCACTGGTTAGCGCACTGGTCATAGCGAGGTCTGCACGGTCTTTTTGCACTGCCGCTACAATCTGTTGGCCTACGCCTTCCTTACCCAGCATACTATCATATTGCTGCACCATTCTTTGGTCCGTCAGCGATTTGTAGTCAAAGAACATGCTACCCCCAAATGCGAGGATCACACAAAGCCCTGCAGTAATAAAGAGCGCTACCTTAGCATGCTTCCACATCTCTTCATTACTTACTTTACCTTTTATAATATCATTCAGCGCCCACATACCCAATATCGGGAACATGAACTGCGCCATTACCAGTATAGTTGAAGGCACACGAAACTTATTAAGGCCGGGCAAATGGTCGAACAGGAAATAGTTGAGTGCCGGGAAGTGGTTACCCCACGACATTACGATACCCATTATGCTCATAGCCAGTATCCACCACTTGTGTGGGCTACGTACCACCATCAGGCCAAATACGAACAGGAAGCATATAATCGCGCCGAAATACATCGGGCCACCTACAAATGGTTGCGGTCCCCAATACAATGGTACACGTGCAGTTATTTGCTCAATATACTCAGCAGGCACACCGACATTTGCCAATGCCTCGCCCATGGCCGAATTTTCGCTCAATTTTATACCTGTAGCACCGCCATACAGCATAGGCACCATGATGCAGAAAGTCTCACCAAGGCTATTGCTCCAGCGGAAGGCATATTCCTTATCCAGACCGCCGTTTTTCTTTTGCCCTTGTTTGTTTATGGTCAGTTCACTCTCTCCACCGCGCATTGTTGTTTTATTAAACTCAAGCGACGCCATAAAAAGTTGCAAGCTGGGGCCTAAAGCTATTACAGCTATTACGGCTGCAAATCCCGAAGCTATAAAGAACTGCTTTAGCTTCTGTTGCTTCATCAGTATCACGAAATAGGTGATAACGACAAACAGTATCAGGAAGATACAGTAGTACACCACCTGATAGTGTGCCTTGCTTATCATCAGCGCCAGCGGTATGGCTAGTATTGGCATACCTATCCAATAGCGCCCCTTGTACAGTAGTATAAGGCCGGCCAGCATAGCTGGCATGTAGGCAATAGTATACATTTTGGTATCGTGCCCGGCTTCAATAATCACCGGGTTGTAGGTCGAAAAAGCGTATGCTATCGCACCAACTACTGCCACCCACCTGCTAATGCCCAGTACGTGCAGCAGCAAATAGAAACACAGCATTGCCGCAAACATGAAATTGGCAGGCTTACCTATGGCATTCATAATGCCATCATGTATCATAGATGGATAGTTGTTGGTATAAGGCACATAGTAGGTATAGGTTGGGTTACCGCCAAACATAGAGTTGCTCCACAGCACCTGCTCACCTGTTTTCTCATAAAATGTTCTGCCCTCCTGCGACATCGCTTTCCACTGGGTCACATCACCCTGCATCAGCACTTTGCCCGATAGCTGCGGATAGGCATAAACGAACGCAAGCACCAGGAATCCAACAATAATTAATATATGTGGCAGATATTTTTTCATAAAAAGATAGTAAGAGGCTTTAGCTAACAAAAATAGCGGTTCTATCCACTAAAGAAAATGAAACCCCAAAAAACATTGTTAACATAAACAACGGAGTTATACCACTTAACATTGCCGCTTTTCATTATATTTTCTATATTCTCTCATTTAGGGTTAGTTTTGCGCACTGCTGCTCAGCAGCACCATCCACAATGCTTTCTAAAGAAACTCTTTTAAAGGCCTACCGGCTGATGATGACCGCAAAGGCCATGGCTGATATATACGATGCCAACCGTCAGGTCTGCAAATACGTTCACAGTACATCGCGCGGCCACGAGGCCATACAACTTGCCACCGGCTTTTTGCTGAAACCAGATGACTATGTAAGTCCTTACTACCGCGATGAGAGCCTGATGCTGGGTATGGGCTACCGCCCTTATGAGCTGATGCTGCAATTGCTTGCAAAAGGCGACGATCCCTTTACCGGAGGCCGCGCTTATTACAACCACCCCAACATCCGCCGCGACAACTTCCCTAAGATCATACACCAGAGCAGCGCCACAGGCATGCAGGTAGTGCCCACTACCGGTGTAGCTCAGGGCATACAATATATTGAGCAACAAGGCCTAAGGCAGTTCGACGCTCCACCCGTAGTTGTCTGCTCTTTGGGCGATGGCAGTGTTACAGAAGGTGAAGTGAGTGAGGCATTCCAGTTTGCTGTATTGCATGAGCTTCCCATCATCTATCTCGTTCAGGATAACGACTGGGGCATTTCTGTAAGCAGCGATGAGGCCCGTACCATGGACGCTTACGAATTTGCTGCCGGCTTTAAAGGCATGGAGCGCGTACGTGTAAATGGCAGCGACTTTGCCGATGCTTACAAAACGATGGACTACACCATCAACTGGGTGCGCAAAGAGCGCAAGCCAATACTGGTGCATGCAAAAGTACCTCTGCTGGGCCACCACACATCTGGCGTGCGCAAAGAGTGGTACCGCACCAACGAAGACTTGGCCAAACACAGCCTCGATGACCCCGGGCCAAAGCTGCGCAAACTGCTGTTACAAAAAGGCATCACCGAAAGTGTGCTGGATAATATAGAAGAAGAAGAAAGGCAGTTCGTGGAGAGCGAGTTCAACGCAGCTGTTGCTGCAGGCGACCCCGATCCGTCGACGGTATCTGACCACGTATTCGCCCCTACCCCTGCTACGGTTGAAAAAGGCGAGCGCAGCCCTGCCGGCCGAGATAAAGTGGTGATGGTAGATGCTGCCCTCCACGCTGTCGAAGAAATATTGCAAGACTATCCAGAAGCCTTATTCTACGGACAAGATGTAGGCAAGCGTCTTGGTGGTGTGTTCCGCGAAGCAGCTACCCTGGCCGATAAATTTGGCGACGACCGTGTGTTCAACACCGCTATACAGGAAGCTTATATCATCGGCTCTACTGTAGGCATGAGCGCAGTTGGGCTTAAACCGATAGTTGAAGTTCAATTTGCAGATTATATATACCCGGGCTTGAACCAACTGGTAACTGAGATAAGCAAATCCTGCTACCTCAGCTGCGGTAAGTTCCCCGTAGGTTGTATCATACGTGTACCGATAGGTGCTTATGGTGGTGGTGGCCCATACCATAGCGGCAGTGTAGAAAGTACATTGGCCACAATTAAAGGTATTAAGATAGCCTACCCCAGCAATGCCGCCGATATGAAAGGCATTATGAAAGCTGCTTTCCTCGACCCCAACCCGGTAGTGATGCTGGAACACAAGGGCCTGTATTGGAGCAAAGTGCCTGGCACCGACGAAGCCAAAACCGTAGAGCCCGGCCGCGACTATGTGCTACCGCTAGGCAAAGGCGCCGTTGTACTCGAAGCATCGGAAGAAGCAATGGATAATGGCGAGAGCATCTGTATCATTACCTATGGTATGGGTGTATACTGGGCAAAGAACGCCGCCAAACAATACCCCGGTCAGGTAGAAGTAATCGACCTGCGCACTATTTACCCGTTGGATGATGAGCTTGTATTTGCTACTGTAAAGAAACACGGCAAGGTTATCGTACTTACAGAAGAGCAACTACGCAACTCTTTCTGCGAAGCACTTGCAGGCCGCATTGCTCAACAGTGTTTCAAGTATCTCGATGCTCCTGTGCAAACCATCGGTGCACTCGACCTGCCCGCTGTACCCATGAATATGGGCCTCGAAGCTGCCATGCTGCCTAATGCCGACAAGGTGGCCGCACGCATTGGCGAACTACTCGCTTACTAAAAGAACAAAACATAAAACAAAGCCCGCTACATCTGTAGCGGGCTTTTATATTTTCAATACGCTTTCTCTACCTCTTTATTAGTTTACCACCGGCTCCTACATCACCCCTGCTACCATACAGTTTGTATATATAGGTGCCGGGGGCTATATCCATTTTTATGTTCTGATGGCGCTCTGTAACAGATATTGTCTTTGCCTTTCTGCCACTCATATCATACAGTACCACCTCTTTCACCTCGGCATTTACATCATTCACCTGCAGGTAGCTATCGCCATCAGCAGTGTAGTGCACCGTGGCAAGCTGTTCCTTCAGCACATCATTCACTCCGGTAATAAAACCTATCTCAACGGTATCCACCTTAATGTCTTTACTACAGTTGTTCGATGCCATTAACGTTACCGGATATTTACCGATGCTGCTGTAGTTTTTGGTTGGGTGCAGTAACGTGCTGCCTGTACCATCACCAAAATCCCACGCAAAATTTGCAGCGCGTTTAGAGGTATTCTGCGTAGCAATGCTCATCATCCCACTGCTATTCAATTCAAAATTTGCATACGGATAGTTGCCATATTCCTGCCACTTTTCAAGGCTATCCAGCGCCACTATATCAGCTATATACTGAAGGTTTGCAGCATCTCCTGCATTTATACCGGCTGTATAATTAGCACCCATCGGGCTTTTATGAAAGATAGAGGCATACAACACACAAGCCTCCAGGTAAGAGCCGCTTACACTGGGGTGCGAGTTATCAGGCGAATACAATTCTATAGCGGGAAAGCTATCACGCACCACTTTCCATGCAGCTCCTACCGGCGCAACATTGGAGTTGTTATCCTTCGCCATCTTCATATAGCTAAAGCGAAGTTCATTCTGCATACCGGCATAAGTGCATATCGGTGGGTGAAAAGCACAGTTGCTGGCATCGCCATTCTTATAGCCCCATGTCATCATAAACATCACCTCTCCGCAACTATTATGCGTCTTCACCGCATCATACAGGTCTTTAGCATACGGATAGGTATCCATATCTACCTGCGACTGCGGGAAGGCTGGGCGCTGGCTTTGCTCCTGCAATATCACTATATCATATACACTTCCGTTTATCAGCCCCAGCGTGGTAGGGTCAGTGCTATGCGCTTCCAATGTATATCCCCCGGGTGTATTCTGGCTGTATTCCAGCGTATCGCCCATTGCTGTGCAAAGTTGCTTCAGTATGTCAGGCATATTATTGGTATGTATATAACTGTTGCCAATGAACAGTACTTTACGTTTTTTAGCATGCAGGCTGGCAGGTATGGTCAATGCTATGGCCAGCATTAATAGGATCGGGTTCAACTTTTTCATTTTCATTTATTTACACTCGCTATGACATACAGCACTAGCCTCCCAGTTGGGCTGAATGCTAAATTTAACAACGGCTTATCTATTCAATATCACTAGTTTGTCTGATCTTGATATACCTGCAGGATTTATGCCAGGTTTATCTTGGGGTATGTCCATGTTCAGTTCACTATAATATTTTACCCATGCCGGGTTATATTCTTTACTATTCGGGCTCTTGAATGTCATAGGCTCCAGCTTAAAAAATGGTTTATCGCCGTTCGCACTCTTGAATGCGTCATATATCAGTTCCGAACAATAGTATTTATCGTTATCGTATATAAACTCATCGTCGTAAGGCTTACCTAATTGCATTTTCGCAAATTTTATCGCCGTCGGTATCAGGGAAGCATATTTCGGGTTTACCCTGGCTATGTATACTTTATTTGTGGTGCGCGCCATAAAACTGTCCATTCTGGTCAGTCTTACATTATTACCAACCGCCTCAATTACGTATACATCTCTTGTACCTTCTTTAAACGCCACCAGCCCTATGTGCGAAAAATCGTGGCTATCAAATCCATCTGTTACACTTTCTATTGCATCGCACAAGGGCCCGCAATCCAGGTCTTGCAACAGCAGATCTCCTTCCAGCAATTCTATTTTCGGAATGTTTTCATTTTGTGCCTGCACTGCATATCCTGCCAATACCATCAGCACAATACAGATAGGTCTCACAAATCGGTACATATTTACAAACTTAGGGGTTTTGTATAACAAAAAAGCCCCGCCAAATGCGGGGCTTTTTCTATAACGAAGATAGATTTTATCTATTCACATGCACAACTACTGCTTCTTTCTTTACGGTTTCTTTCTGCGCAGCTTGTTTATTAGAGTGGATACCTGCAATGGTTGGCGCGATAACCAGGGCAACGATAGACATCAGTTTGATCAGGATGTTCATAGAAGGGCCCGATGTATCTTTAAACGGATCACCTACCGTATCACCTGTTACCGATGCTTTGTGCGGCTCCGATTTCTTATAGTAGATCTCACCGTTTATCTCCACACCTTTCTCGAAAGACTTCTTAGCATTATCCCATGCACCACCTGCGTTATTCTGGAACATACCCATCAGTACGCCACTCACCGTAGCACCTGCAAGGAAACCACCCAGCACTTCAGGACCGAATATAAAACCAACAAGTATTGGAGAAATAATAGTGATAGCGCCCGGCAGCATCATTTTGCGGATAGACGCCTGTGTTGAAATAGCTACGCATTTGTCATACTCAGGTTTGCCTGTACCTTCCATAATACCGGGTATGGTACGGAACTGGCGGCGAACTTCTTCCACCATCGCCATTGCAGCCTCACCCACGGCGCGTATAGCCAGCGATGAGAAAATGAATGGTATCATAGCACCTACGAACAGACCAGAAAGCACATCAGCTTTGTATATGTTGATCGCGTTCTGCAGATCGTAGCCATTGCTACCTACCACACCTACATAAGCGGCAAACAGTGCCAGCGACGTAAGCGCCGCAGAAGCGATAGCGAAACCTTTACCTGTAGCTGCGGTTGTGTTACCTACAGCATCCAGTACGTCGGTTTTCTCACGCACTTCAGCAGGTAACTCACTCATTTCAGCTATACCACCCGCATTATCCGCGATAGGACCAAAGGCATCGATAGCCAGCTGCATAGCTGTAGTAGCCATCATACCGGCAGCGGCGATAGCCACACCGTACAGGCCAGCACATGCATAAGAACCATAGATACCGGCAGCCAGCACCATGATAGGCAGGAAAGTACTTTCCATACCTATTGCCAAACCACCAATGATGTTAGTAGCATGGCCTGTAGACGATTGACGAACGATGCTCATTACAGGGCGTTTGCCCATTGCTGTATAGAATTCGGTGATGATGCTCATCAGGGTACCTACTACAAGGCCCACCATGATAGCGCCAAACACACCCATTTTAGTAAACAAATAGCCACGCAGTTCCATGCTCTCCGGCATCAGGTAGTCCACCAGGAAATAAGATGATATAGCTACCAGCACTATCGAACCCCAGTTACCCATGTTCAGTGCTTTCTGTACAGCGTTCACGCTCACACCTACCGAGTCTGATATGCGAACGAAGAATGTACCTATTATTGAGAATACGATACCCAGGCCGGCTATCAGCATTGGCAGCAGTATTGGCGACAAACCACCAAATGCATCAGCAGATACTGTTTCGCGGCCAAGTACCATGGTAGCCAGTACCGTAGCTACATAAGAACCGAAAAGGTCAGCACCCATACCTGCTACGTCACCTACGTTATCGCCTACGTTATCGGCAATAGTGGCCGGGTTGCGAGGGTCATCTTCAGGTATACCTGCTTCTACTTTACCTACCAGGTCAGCACCTACATCGGCAGCTTTAGTATAGATACCGCCACCCACACGGGCAAACAGTGCGATGCTCTCCGCCCCCAGCGAGAAACCGGTCAGCACCTCGATGGCGCGCTCCATTTCTTCGCTGTTCACAGCTGCATCAGGTGCAAATATCATTTTCAGGATGATGAACAGGCCACCCAGTCCGAAAACCGCAAGGCCCGCAACGCCCAGTCCCATTACTGAACCACCTGTGAAAGAAACTTTCAGTGCTTTCGACAAGCTGGTACGTGCTGCACTCGCGGTACGCACGTTAGCTTTGGTAGCTATGCGCATACCTATGAAACCCGCGAACGCGCTGAACACCGCACCTATCACAAAGGCTACAGCTATCATCCAGCTCGATTTGGGGTTGCTTTGCCCCATCACCGCCAGCAGTATACCGGCTATTATCACGAAATAGGTAAGTATTTTATACTCTGCTTTCAAAAATGCCATAGCACCGTCCGCTATATATTTGGCTATTTCCTTCATGCGGTCGTTGCCGGCATCCTGCTTGCTCACCCAGGAGCCCTGTATCATTGTGAACAGCAGCCCGAGTAAGCCGAAAATTGGTACGAGGTACAATAAATTCATTATAATGTATTAAGGTGGGCAAATATATAGGTTTCGGGTATAAATTCATAGCAGCCCGCTTTCATATTATGGAATGATTTTTGGACAGTCTTATTTAAGATTTCAGTAGTATTTTATTAGGTAATTTGCAGTGAAACAAGTGATACCGGCCGATTATAAAAAACTGTCAGATGAGGAACTGATACACCGCTACGCGCAAAAGCACGAGCCGGTGGCTTTCAATTGCCTTTTCGAGCGGTACGGTCATCTGGTATACGGTGTGTGTGTTAAGTACTTGAAAGATGCCGACGCTGCCAAAGATGCCATGCAGCAGGTTTTTATCAAGCTGCTCGACGATCTGAAGCGTTTCGAGGTCACCCATTTCAAGTCTTGGCTATACCAGGTGAGTAAGAATCACTGCTTTATGCTGCTGAGAAAGAACATACCTGTAGTAAATAATGAAATTGCCACTATTGCCGATGTGGAATTTGAGGATGATTGGCATCATAAAATAGAACAAGAGGAACTTTTAGATAAATTGGAGGTGGCCGTAGCCGCCCTCAACGACGAGCAACGTACCTGTATAGAGCTGTTTTACCTGCAAAAGCTGAGCTATGCCGAGATTTCGGCCAAGACCGGATACACATCCTTGCAGGTGAAAAGCGCGATACAAAACGGCAGGCGCAATTTGAAACTTAAACTGGAGGCGTCGCGGAACGTGCAACTATGAGCAACGAACAATTGAAACATATCTTCGATAATAGCGCCTGCCTTACCAAAAAGCAGATGATCGACTATGTGGCCGGCACTATGATCAATGAAGAGAGCCATGCTGTAGAAGTGCACCTAAATAGCTGCCCTTTCTGCAACGAGGCCATCGAGGGCATGTTCGAGCAGCAGGAAGGCAACACAGCCGATGTGCTCGCTGGCATCAACAGCGATTTTCTCAAAGATCACTTCAGCCTGCAAAACCCGCAGATACACCTCAACTCGCTGGCACCTGCGGCACAAGCCACAGGCATCCACTACCAGCCCAAAAAGAAAAAAGCTAAAACCCAGCCGCTGTTCCGCACGGTGTCTATCGCCGCTGCTTTACTGCTGCTGTTCTTCACACTCTGGTATTTCGATTTTGGGAAAAGCAAACCCACACAGCAACTGGCTCACAATACAGATGTGTCCGCTACCCAACCATCGCAACAACCACCGGTAGCACAATCCCAAATTGAGGACTTACCCGCTGTAAATAAAACCGTTACTACGAGCAACAATATTCCTACTCCGCCCAATACCAATGGCACACCCCAAAGCCCGCAGGCGCTGGTAACTACCAACCTTGCCAATGATGATGAAGCTATTGCCCGGAAAAATGAGATCGCCGATGCCGCAGCTCAAAAAGAAGAAGTTGTGGTCAACGCTTACAAAGCACCTTTAGTTGACAAATACAACCCCGAACAAGCCAAACGGCTTTCAGCAGAGCAAGTAGAAAAAATGCCCACCCGCTCTACAGAAAGCGTTGCAGCTACCGCCCCTGCTACATATAACAAGAAAGAAGGTGAACTCACTATCGCAGGCGCGCGTCCCGGTACTACCACTTATATAGTAGATGGCGTGCAGGTAAAAGACAAAGCCACTGCCGATGCCCCAAAAAAGCTTGAAAAACCTTCTGAATCCGCAAGCAACATCAGCAAAGCCGGCACCCAATACAGCAATGGCCAGTACAACGCTGCGCTTACTACCCTCAAGGCCGACCTTGGCTCAAGCGAGGCCAGTCGCCGCAACCCCGCTACCCTTTTGGCAGCTAAATGCTACATAGCCCTCGGCAACAAAGAAAAAGCCCGCAAGCTACTGCAACCCCTTGCCGACGAAGCCAGCGGCAGCGACAAGCGCCAGGCCAAACGGATGCTCAAAGATCTGGGTGAAGAATAACTACTTGTGTAATTATTAATGCGCACCAACAAACCTATCAGATCGCTGTTCAGAATATTGTTTGCAGTTTTTCTTTTGCTCAATATCATTGCAGCGATACATGCCTATCGTTTCACACACTTCTCCAATACCACTTCTCCAAAAACTGATGCTAGCCAGCTAACTACTGCCGATAAGATATCCATGCTTTTAACCGGCGTAAAAAATCCCCGGCCGGTAGACGATAAAGTTCCTTCTGTGCCTTATGAGCAAGTTGAACTGCAAAGCAATAAGCGCATAGAAGCTTGGTACACAACTACTCCTGGTGCCAAAGGCACCGTTGCGCTGTTTCATGGCTATGGCGGCCATCGCTCAGCCATGCTCGATAAAGCTGATGAATTGATAAAGATGGGCTACAATATCATGCTGGTCAACTTTATGGGCGCTGGTAATTCCCATGGCAATCAGGTAACTATTGGCTATAAAGAAGCAGAGCAGGTAGCAACGGTATATGCATATCTGCAAAAAGAAAAAAACGAAAAGCGCATATTGCTGTTCGGCACTTCTATGGGTGCGGTAGCTATTATGAAAGCAATAAATGACCACAAGCTACAGCCCGCAGGCATTATTATAGAGTGCCCCTTCGGCACTATGTACCAAACGGTTTGTGCCCGTTTCAAAATGATAGGTGTGCCGCCATTCCCTATGGCAGCGCTGCTCGCTTTTTGGGGTGGTGTAGAAAATGGTTTCTGGCCCTTTACCCACAATCCGGCTACCTATGCCAAAAGCTTACACTGCCCAACGCTACTATTATTCGGTGCTAAGGATGATAGAGTCACACTCAGGGAAACTCAAGCTATCTATAGCAACATCCCTGCATCAAACAAAACACTCAGAATATACCCACAAGCTGCACACGAAAACTATCTCAACAAGTATAAAGGCGAATGGATAAATGATGTGTCTGCGTTTTTGAATACCATAAAGTAAATTCTCTGATAACCATGGCATACCATTTTTAGCAGTTATCGTTATGATACTGCTTACCATACCACCACAAGCCATTGGCATCACCGCAGGTATATTCTCTGCAATATCGCTGGTACCTCAGCTCACCAAACTAATCAAAGAAAAAAAGCCACAGGATGTTTCCATGCTCATGTTCGTCACGCTACTGGTGGGCCTGGCATTGTGGATTGTGTATGGCATTGCAAAGCAGGACTGGCCCATCATTTGCACCAATTCTTTTTCACTGCTGGTCAATACAGCCATTATTATCCTCAATACCAAATACAAGCAGAAAGCGAAGTAACGCTTAGCTGTTATTTATACGGCGTTATCAACCCATAGCGGGCACTATCAAAGAATTTGCCTTCAAAATAGTAGTCTTCTTTATAGTATGCCTCACGTTCAAAGCCCAATTTCTCCAGCACCTTGCCAGAAGCAATATTGCCGGGCTCTATCTCACCTTCTATGCGGTGTAGTTTCATTACCCTAAAGCCATAATCAACAACCGGCTTCAGCGCTTCGCTGATAATGCCTTTGTTCCAGTAGCGCTTAAAGCTCATGTAGCCTATCTCACCTTTGTGGTGGTATTTATCTATCTGCCATAGGCCTATAGTGCCCACAACGGCCCCTGTGGTCTTTATGGTTATCACCCATGCTATAGCCTCATTATTAGTTACATTGTCTATCATCTGCCCCAATACCTCTTTGGTACGCTCCATACTTTCTTTAGGGCGCTTAATATATTCCTGCACTTCGGCATCGGTGCGCAGTTCACGCAGCCATGGCAGGTCTTCAAGGGTTATAGCACGCAGGCGCAGCCGTTCTGTCTCTATTACAGGAAATGGATTGAATTGGAAACTTAGCACAGGTTGAATAGAATTAAGGCATAAATTTACCCTAAGTAATCAGTACAAAAAAAGGGGATCTTAAAAGAACCCCTCGGTAAAAATTTAAAATCAACCTCTTACTGATTTTAACTACAAATTACAAAAACCCAACACTTCAAACCATCATCACACATTAAATACTGATTAAAGTTAACACCGTGCGTACCGTCATCACCATTTCGCTTTGCTTACTGCTGTCTCTTACCGCCAGCGCTCAACAACAATTTCATGTTTCACCCAAGCTTGATATTGTAGCATTAAAACCTAATGTTCTACAGCATATCACCTATATACAATACCAGGGCGATATGGTGCCATGCAATGGTCTTATCTACATCAATGGCGGCGAGGCCGTGGTGATGGATACACCTTTAGACGATACGGTATCCTTAGAGCTGCTCAACTGGCTGCACAAGCAATACCCTACGGTAAAGGTGAAAGCCGTCATTATCGAACATTTTCACAACGATTGTCTTGGCGGGCTAAATGCTTTTCACAAAGCCGGCATACCGTCTTATGCCAGCAATGCCACTATAAAACTGGCTGTAAAGAATAAATATCCTGCACCACAAAATGGCTTTGATAAAGAGCAGGTATTGCGCATAGGCAATGCAGATGTCATCAGCCGCTACTTTGGCCCGGCACATACCAGCGACAATATCGTTACCTACATACCTGCCGAGAAAACCCTTTTTGGTGGTTGTATGATAAAGGAACAGGGTGCTGATAAAGGCTACCTGGGCGATGCCAATACACGTAAGTGGTCAAAGACAGTTGCCGCTATACGTAGCTATTATAAAGATGCCGTGCTGGTAATACCCGGTCATGGCGATCCCGGTAATACTTCTCTGCTCGATTATACCATCAAATTGTTCAAGCACTAATCTGGCTACCTAATTGAGGTACCAGGAGAAGGCAATGCCTATATAGGTAGGTTTATGAAACAGCCTGACCGGCAATGGTCGCGCTGCAGTGCCCAGTTGCAGCACGGGATCCCCTTCCATCGAGTTCAGCATATTCTGCCTCAGGTAGCAATGGATATAGGCTTTACGTTTGATGTGCCAGCGCAGCCCAATGTTTGCAAATGGCACCAGTTTCTTTTGCGAAGCTACGGCGCTGTCTGCCGCCGCCTCAAAGCCGCTACCCAGGCTATTGATGTCGGTGGTCTCCATGGATACGTTGGCTACCGATATCCAGTCAAGGCCAAAGCCTGCCGTTACATGCAGAAAAGGATATTTGGTAGGGAAGAGTATTTCAGGATTCACTATAAAGTTGATATTCTCTATTGTAAACCTTAACCCGTTTGCCGGTACATACGCTATATTATCGCGATAGAATCCCGTGCGGTGTGTAAATGATAGCGAGTTTTCATCCTTACCATCTATCACATTGGTAATGCATAACCCCCAATGTCCGAAGGGATCATATTTTGTTCCGTTTCCCGGAAACAACTGAAACTTGCCGGCTATGGCCGTTGACAGACCCCAGTGCACACGGCCTTCGCGGGCTGTTGCTATCATTGGCACCAGTAGCAACACTATATATAGTTGTACTTTAAAATTCACAACTTACTAACGTACAATCGACATACTTATTTTCTTATCGCCCCGAGATATTGAATTTTGGGTCTGTTTCAAATACAGACATATTGGCGGTATAGCGAAACTCGGCTTCAAAAGGTACGCCATTTGACGTTGCTGGCACCCATCTATCTGGCAACGATTTCAATACACGCAATACTGCATCATCGCAATCTTTACGCAGGCTCTTCTCCACCCTAAAATTAACCGCGTTGCCACTCGTATCTATAGTAAATGTTATTACCACATCTCCATCTACCTTATCTTCTTTTGCTTTTTGTGGAAATTGGATATTGCACGTGTGTGCCCGGAAGGAGTATTCACCACCTATATACGTCACATTGTTATTATCAGGATCGCTTCCTTTTTGAAAGAGCAACTTATTAGCCGTATGGTCATATACTTGCTCTAATGTCCCCTCATCATTATAGTACTGCCATTTGCCTGCCTTTTTACCTTCTTTATACTTGCCTTTTCCAGTTAGCCTGTGCGGGGTATACAGGTTAGGGCTATAATATTCCCATGTACTATCCTGCTGCCCCATATTATAATAGCCTTTTGCCAGCACCTGCTCATTGCGCGTTCGCAGAAACAAGCCATGCCGTACGCTCTTGTCTGATTTGAGCACAGAATACTCCTCAAAAGTATTATTGGCATACGCATCCGTCTTCTTTTTCACCGGCATGTTCTGAGCCTGGGCCGTACTGACAGAGGCAATCATCAGGGCTGAAAAAATTATTTTAAAAAGAGACATTTAAACAACAATAATTAAAATTTATTTGTAAATTTGCTAGTAAACTATTTCATTAACCCAATCACCTGTTTCATGAGTTTAGCAGCACACAAACTATCAACTTTAAAAGCAAAAAACAAAGGCTTGCTGCAACGACATACACATTAAAACACAACTAATGTATCAATGCCGGAACGGTGTTCAAACTGGGGGGAAGTAGGAATCTGACAAAAAACGCAACAAATCACAACAAATGATGCAAGTTTTGGCATTTCCATAGCGTTTTCATTTCCTTTTCATTTACATTTTCGGTAATTTCGCATCGCTTTCAAAAAAATTATAACATCCAAATACTCCTCTGATGGCATTTGATCTCGACCTCATACAGAAAGTTTACAGTGAACTTCCTGCCAAAGTAGATGCTGCCCGCAAGCTGGTGGGCCGCCCCCTTACACAAGCTGAAAAAATACTTTACTCGCACTCTTTCGATACTCCTACCCGCGCCTATGAGCGTGGAAGGGATTATGTGAATTTCGCGCCCGACCGCGTAGCGATGCAGGATGCAACGGCGCAGATGGCGCTGCTGCAATTCATGACGTGCGGCCGTAGCCAGGTAGCAGTACCCAGCTCGGTACACTGCGATCACCTGATACAAGCTAAAACAGGTGCAACTGAGGATTTGGCAACTGCCAACGAGGTGAACAAAGAAGTATACGACTTCCTGGCTTCTATATCTAATAAATATGGCATCGGCTTCTGGAAGCCCGGTGCTGGTATCATACACCAGGTGGTGCTTGAGAACTATGCATTCCCGGGCGGTATGATGATTGGTACCGATAGCCACACGCCAAATGCTGGTGGCCTGGGTATGATAGCAATAGGCGTAGGTGGTGCCGATGCGGTAGACGTAATGGCCGGCCTGGCATGGGAGCTGAAAATGCCAAAACTGATAGGTGTAAAGCTGACCGGTAAAATGAGCGGCTGGACATCTGCAAAAGATATCATCCTGAAAGTAGCAGGTATCCTTACCGTAAAAGGAGGTACCGGTGCTATAGTTGAATACTTTGGCGAAGGCGCTGAAAGCCTGAGCGCTACAGGTAAAGCTACTATCTGTAACATGGGTGCTGAGATAGGTGCTACCTGCTCTCTGTTCGCTTACGATGGCAAAATAGGCGACTACCTGAATGGTACCAGCCGTGCCGATATTACCAAACTGGCGGACGCTGTTGCAGAACACCTGCGTAGCGATAAAGAAGTATACGAAAACCCTGCAATATTCTACGATCAGCTGATAGAGATCAACCTAGACGAACTGGAGCCTTATGTAAACGGCCCGTTCACTCCCGATCTGGCTACCCCTATCAGCCAAATGGCTGAAGCTGTAAAACAGCACGGCTGGCCTGACGCGGTGGATGTAGCGCTGATAGGCTCTTGCACCAACTCTTCTTACGAAGACATTTCACGCTCTGCCTTTATAGCCGAAGACGCTATGAACAAAGGCCTGGTAGCAAAAAGCGAATTCACCATCACTCCGGGTTCGGAGCTGGTACGCTTCACTATCGAGCGCGATGGCATGCTGAAAACCTTCGATAAAATGGGCGGTGTAGTACTGGCCAACGCTTGCGGACCTTGCATAGGCCAGTGGGCGCGCCATATGGACGATCCTAGCCGCAAGAACACGATCGTTACTTCATTCAACCGCAACTTCGCTAAGCGTAACGATGGTTTCGCATCTACGCACGCATTCGTTGCTTCTCCTGAAATAGTTACCGCTTTCGCTATCGCAGGAAGTCTCAGCTTCAACCCGCTGAAGGATACCCTGACCAACGCTAGTGGCGAGCAGGTGAAACTGGAAGAACCTAAAGGCTACGAAATGCCTCCTAAAGGTTTTGATGTAGAAGATGCGGGTTATCAGGCTCCAGCTGCCGATGGTAGCCAGGTAGAGGTTATAGTTAACCCGGAAAGCAGCCGTCTGCAACTGCTGGATGCGTTCACTCCATGGGAAGGTACTGACCTGCACGGCCTGAAACTGCTGATCAAAGCATTCGGCAAGTGCACTACCGACCACATATCTATGGCAGGCCCATGGCTGAAATTCCGTGGCCACCTCGATAATATCTCTAACAACATGCTGATAGGCGCTATCAACGCCTTCAATATGGAGACCAACACCGTGAAGAACCAACTGACCGGTGCTTATGGCGAGGTACCTGCTGTGCAGCGCGATTACAAAGCGCAAGGCCTGGGCAGCGTAGTTATCGGCGACGAGAATTATGGTGAAGGTAGCAGCCGCGAGCATGCAGCGATGGAGCCGCGCCACCTCGGCGTTCGCGCTATCGTGGTAAAGAGCTTCGCGCGTATCCACGAAACCAACCTGAAAAAACAAGGTATGCTGGCGCTTACCTTCGCTAATAAAGAAGACTACGATAAGATACTGGAAGACGATACTTTCGATATCATCGGCCTTACCAGCTTCACTCCGGGCGAGCCGCTTACAATGGTTCTCAACCACAAAGACGGCAGCACTGATAGCATAACACTCAACCACACCTACAACGCTCAGCAAATTGAGTGGTTCAAAGCAGGTGGCGCGCTCAACGTTATCCGCCAGGAGTTCGCTAAGTAATTCAAAGACTTAATATAAACTGAAAACCACCTCGCTTGAGGTGGTTTTCAGTTTCAGGCTTGTGGCCTCAATACCTAGAGCTTGTTTATCTTGATGATGCTGTTGTTGGCTTCGTCAGCATACTTCAGCATATACACACCGGCAGGCAGGCTGCTGATATCTACCTCGGTCTTCCTTTCAGTAACATTCAATTGTCTTACAGCTTTGCCTGAAAGATCGATAATGCTTGCCTGTACGGTACCTGTTATCTTACTTACCTCTATGCTGATGAGCTTGCCTGCAGGGTTAGGATATACCTGTACTGCAAACTCATTGCCTGTACCGGTACCTACACTAGTAGGGAATGTCCTGAACGATGCTGTAGCCCATGGCGATACACCATTCACACCGCGGCTTATGCAATAGCTCCGTACATGTATATAATAGTCCTTACCATCCTTTAGTGCAGAGGTATGCACACTAAGGAAATCATACATAGTACCATTTGCCGGAGGTGTGGCCGATGCTGTTATAGCATACTCATATCGCAATGCTGTATTCACCTCATCCCAATAGGCTACAGCTTCATCTACATCTATATTACTGATCTTGATCTCAGGTGCGCGGCACGGCACCGGAGTAAGGAAAGAATCCAGCGACCAGTTAGATTGTTCACCGGTACAGTTGGTACGGATATGCACATAGTACCAGGTATCTTCTGTAAGGCCGGTTACATTGTCTGTAGGCGAAGTAACATTAGTAGCACCTGTTGAAGAAGTAGGGTCGTTGCGGCTCTGGTCTATAACATAATCCCAGCTGAGTGCCGATGCCAAAGGATCCCAATTGATAGTTGTGGTCGTTGGCTGCAGGTTTGTAGTATTGAACCCTGTAGGATCGTTACACGGAGGCAACGTTGTAAACATATAGTTAGACCATTGGGAGATGCCGCCGCCACTGCACTTGTTACGCACATGCAGATAGTAGTTGTTGCCGGGCTGCAAACCAGATACCGGTGCACTTGTTCCCGTAATTGTTGTAAGCGTACCGGTACTGTATGTAGGATTCTGGTCTACAATATAATCGTAGCCAACAGAACCGGCTACAGCACCCCAGCCTACAGTAGCTGAAGTGGACAGTATGTTGGTTGCATTGAGACCACCAACAACAGGACATGGAGGGCCTACTGTATAGTACATCTCTACCCTGCTTATCTGGGAAGTAGCATTTAGTGCTTCTCCCCAATACGATGGCGCAGGGCCAGTATTGATATTGCCCTGATACCCAAACCTTGTCAGCAATATAGGGAAGCCGTTTATATTGGTGGAAAAACCTCCGGTTGCGTATGAATTGCCTGTACCATTGGTACCTAATATGCCTATTACATCACCAGTGTTTACAGGTATATTCACTGTTTGTACCACATTATTAGGAGCACCATTTATAAATATTAGTGTGTTGAAGTTGCTTGACTGGGCAGTAAATGCAACAGGCAATGGATCGTTGCACTTCATAACGTGTATATACTGCAACCCCGTGCCAGCTTCTATAGGCACCCGAAGGCCGGTAATGGTAAAATTACATGGCGCAGTAAACCAGTAACCACGTGCCGAACCTGTGTATACGCTCGCGTGAACAGGCAATGGCATAAGCGTTTGGGCAAATGCCTGAATACAAAGCAGGGATAATGCAATAAATAAGTATAGTTTCTTCATGATATTAGTATGCTAATCTATTTTGATAGGATCGCATACCTACAAGATATATCACGAATTATCTCACATAAATTAAAAGGTCATTAAACAACTTTAATGTATTTTTAATATTAACAGCAGGCTAATAAAAACATAAAAAACTAGAGCCACCCGTTAAGGTGGCTCTAATTAAAATTGTATTAATCAGCGGGATACGCTACTACCATTTTTTAGTATCGAAACGGCTGCTCACTACCAGGTCTTTACTGCCCGGAGTGTATTTGTAGAAACCTTCTCCGCTCTTCACACCCAGGTAACCTGCCTGTACCATATTGGCCAGCAGTGTTGCAGGTGCGTACTTCTGGTTGCCGAAGCCCATATGCAGTACATTCATGATAGAATAGCAAGTATCCAGACCGATAAAGTCAGCCAGTTGCAACGGGCCCATTGGATGAGCCATACCCAGCTTCATGATCGTATCGATCTCTTCAACACCTGCGACACCTTCCTGCAGAGACAGGATAGCTTCGTTGATCAACGGCATCAGGATACGGTTGGAGATAAAGCCAGGATAGTCAGCAACTACGCAGGGTACTTTACCCAGGTATTTTGACAGATCGTAAACTATTTTGGTCACCTCAGCATCTGTAGCATAGCCGTTTATGATCTCAACCAGTTTCATCACAGGCACTGGATTCATAAAGTGCATGCCTATAACTTTACCAGGGCGCTTGGTATGAGAGCCTATGCGGGTAATAGATATAGAAGAAGTATTGGTAGCCAGTATAGCATGCTCAGGCGCCAGTTTATCCAGCTCCTGGAATATTTTGATCTTAAGATCGATATTCTCAGTTGCAGCCTCAATGATGATATCAGCATCTTTCACAGCTTCAGCCATATCGGTATAGGTAGCGATGCGGCCCAGCGATTCAGCTTTAGCTTCTTCAGTGAGTGTATTCTTTGAAACCTGGCGGTCCATATTTTTACCGATGGTAGCGATCGCCTTATCCAGCGCTTCTTGCCTGATGTCCATCATGTGTACTTTGAAACCGCTTTGCGCAAATACGTGGCAGATACCGTTGCCCATTGTGCCAGAGCCAATAACGGTAACAATTTTCAACTTCTGTAACATATTACGTGTGTTTTCGTCCAGGCCAGATTGCTCCAGCTTAGCAGGACTTGCTTTTTCTTGTATCATTAAAAAATATTTTTAAACGTGCCCAAGGTAACGATTTCTTAATAAAACAGGACACTGACACTTGTCACAACAAGATATATTTTTCCCTAGTATGTGGATAAACATCAACCTGATATGAACATGACAAAGGGCGTTATTTTCCGCCTGTGTTTTTAACAAAGCCCAAATATTTTTTAAGCTAAATTTATTGCCGTTACTAATATATGGATATACAACGCGCGGCGCCTATAAACGAATTACTGGCCAAGCTCATATTTCTGGTCTTACCTACTGCGGTCATCAGCTATTTTTTATTGCTGAGTGCTAATGAGTATTTCAGTATTATAGGAGGAGTTGTGCTGATGCAAACAGCATATTTTGCTATAGGCATGGCCGGCGCAGCAGTATTCTATTCGCTGCGCATCAGGTTTCTGCCCACCTTCCTCATATTATTAGGTATACTATACAGCATATACAAAGGGCTCGACGCTACTGCCACAGGCGAGTTTGATGCTTTTTTTATATCTATTCAATTCCTGATATTTGCTATACTGTTTACAGCAGGCTGGTTAACGGGCTGGGGGTTTATCAGGCATAGGTATTTTGGTATAGTAGTATCCACTGCTGTGTTGGTGGGGTGTATCATTCTCATTGCAAAATCGCCACAAACCGATACAGTATATAGATTGCTTAGAGCGTTCGGCCCCATTCTGCTTTATTCAGTGTACATCGTATTCACCACACAGCAGTTATATAGTTACAAGGATAAATCACAGAAATTCTGGTGGTATCTCAGTCGCAGGCTGCTTGGTTTTGCACTGCTTGCATTGCTACTGTTAGGCGGTGTTGTGTACCTGATGCGTGCAGAGATAAAAGAAACAGTAGCCAACTATGGCGGCGGTGGCAAGAACGGAGAGAACAGCATGCTGAATAAGAATAAGGACGGCACCTTCGACCTGAAAGACTATTCGCGCTTGCGTAGCAACCTTGGCCGTAGCAACGAGTTGTTATTCTGTGCGCATATCGACAACTATTTCCCTAACACAGACATACCTAACCCGCTATACCTGACAGCATTCTACTATACCAAGTTTGACACCCTGACAGAAACTTTTGAACGCGATGCTACTATACCCAGCAACGATCTGTTTGAGCCTGACCCATCGAAACTTCCACTGTTCTTCACCAAAACCGACTCGACAGTAATAAAGAACAGCCTGGCCGATAAGCTGCGCAAAACGGTAGAAGTTGAGATATATAGCAAAAACCTATCTCCAAGCACCTACCTTGCCCCACATGTCGGCTACTTTGTGCAACCTATTACGGTTGAAAAGGATTTCAGGGATGAGTTCAAATCAGCTTTCAGGGCAAAGGGTTATGTATCGGAGCTGAACAGTGCATACTTTGTGTACAATGCACAAGAGGAGCAGATAAAGAAGTTTCAGGAGCAGCGTTTTGAAGTATTACGCAAAGCAGGGAGTTATGAGCAGCTCGATAAAAGGTTCATGAGTTATTATACCTACATGCCGTCTGATGCAAAGTTTAAACGCATAGCCGACCTGGCCAATCGAGTAACAGCTAACGCAACTACAGAAGTAGATAAAGTACTGGCCATCCGCGACTATTTTCTGGCAAAAGATGAAAACGGAGACCAGATATACAGCTATACCGATAACCCGGGCATACCAGACATACCCAGTGCATCGAAACTGATGTACTTCCTGTTCGAGAACAAGAAGGGGTATTGCGCTTATTATGCAGGTGCTACCCTGTTCATGCTGCGTTCGCTGGGTATACCCTCTCGCATTACGGTGGGTTTCCTCACCATGGACCGCAGCGATAAGAACAAAGGCTGGTACTGGTACTATGCCGATCAGGCACATGCGTGGGTACAGGTATACTTTCCCGGCTATGGTTGGCTCGATTTTGACACTACAGTTGGCAATAGCGATGCGCAGGAAAGCCCCAAACCCGATGGTACACCACCTATGCAGCCACCACGCGCATGGCTGGCGGCCGATGGTATTATACAAAGTGTAGATACAGCTAAGAAGATAGCAGTGATGAATGTGCAGCATTTCGTGTTTCAGGATAAGGAGTATCAACTGGATGCTGCAACAGCCTTCAATATGGACGTGCACATAGCCACCATACGCAGAGACAGTATAGACGTACCGCTGGCATCGATGCAAAAAGGCGATGAGGCCACTGCAGTATCTTATGCTGATGCCTTTAAGAAACTGACTGCTGCGCCTAATGAAAAAGGATTGGCATTGATGAAGCGCTTCCCCGACCCCGGCCCGGTAGATGAGGTGTACCTGAAGCGCAAGGACACAGCCAAGCAGGAAGAAAAACCTGAAGCTACCAAGCAGGACAAAGAAATGACCTTGGCTGAAATAGCCTGGATAGTTGGCTGTGGTATAGCAGGTTTAGTTCTGCTGCTGCTGCTGATACCTACTATAATATACCGTTACCTGATACTGAGGCATAGAAATGCCAAAGCAAATAGCAGTAAAGCATATTGGGCATACCAGGCCGCAAGCTTCTATGTGCACCAGATAGGCATAGTGCGTGGCCAACGCACACCTATGCAATATGCCCGCGAGGTGGTAGACCCTCAATTCAGCACATCGTTCACCCAGTTCATGAACGTGTACCTGAAACAGAAATATGCGAAACAGGAACTTTCGGCCAAAGAACAACAACTGGCCGGCAGCTTCCTCAAACCGTTTTTAGCCGCAGTTCGCAGGCAAGTACCTATAAAACAACGGCTGAAAGGCTTTTTAAGCCCAGCTGCAAGCATCAGCTTTTTTAGTATATCTAGCACTACCGAAACGTAGCAAAAGCAATAATATACTTCAGCGGGCTTATTAAATTTTATAGATTTGTCAACGATTTTAACCATTATAGATTTTGCAGCAACAGACTCAGCATAGCGCGCCTAAACGTAAGGCATCCGTAAGAATATTATGGCGGCTTTTCTGGATAGGTGTTATATCATTCAACCTGCTCATACTCCTTGTCAATTTTGGAGCGTTGGGGTACATGCCATCCATGAAGGAGCTGGAAAACCCCAGCAGTTCACTGGCATCTGATGTATATGCATCTGATGGCACGCTAATAGGCCGCTACTATCTGCAAGACCGCTCTAATAGCAAGTACGAGGAGATATCTCCTAATGTGATCAATGCCCTGCTGGCTACCGAAGACATCCGTTTTTTCGACCACTCCGGCATTGACCCGATCGGAACTATTGCCATACCGTTCTATGTTATCACAGGTAAAAAACGTGGTTCGTCTACTATCACGCAGCAGCTGGCCAAAAACCTCTTCCCCCGAGAGAACCAGAATATGCTGACCCTACCCTTCCTGAAACTCAAAGAATGGGTATTGGCAGTAAAACTGGAACGCAACCTGACCAAGAAAGAGATCATTACCTTATACCTCAACACCGTGCCTTTTGGTGATAATGTATATGGTATACGCAACGCGTCACTGACCTTCTACAGTAAAATGCCGGACTCGGTAAATATTGATGAAGCCGCTATGCTGATAGGTATGCTAAAAGGCAATACCATCTACAACCCCCGCCGCAACCCCAAGCGCGCTATGGAGCGCCGCAATGTGGTGCTGGAACAGATGCTGAAGGCGGAAAAGATAACAGAAGCGCAGTCGATGGAGTTTATGGGCAAGCCTATAAAGCTGAACTATCATAAACTGGACAACCACGAGGGCCTGGCGCCTTACTTCCGTCAGGTGCTGGAGCTGGAGATGAAAAAGATATTGAAGGACCTGAAGAAAGAGGATGGCACACCTTATAATATCTACAAAGACGGACTTAAAATATATACCACTCTGGATATACGCATGCAGCGCTATGCCGAGCAGGCCGTGCAGCAGCATATCAGCGAGATCCAGAAACTCTTCTCAGCCCAAAGCAACTATAAGGATGGCTCTATCTGGAAAAAGAATGCGAAGTACCTCACCCAAAGTATAAAGGAAACTGACCGCTACCTGTCTTTGAAAGAAGACGGTATGAAGCACGACCAGATAATGCAGGAGTTGAGCAAGCCTGTACAGATGAAAGTGTTTGCCTGGAATAAAGCCCGCAGCAAAGACACGGTAATGAGCCCGATAGATTCTGTCAAGTACATGAAGATGTTCCTGCAGGCTGGCTTTATGGCTATGGACCCATACACCGGCGAGATAAAAGCCTGGGTGGGTGGTATAGACCATACTCATTTCCAGTACGACCACGTGAACATAAACACCAAAAGACAGGTGGGTTCTACCATCAAGCCATTGCTCTACTGCCTTGCGGTTGACAATGGTATATCACCTTGCAGCAACATACCAACCACCCCGGTTAGCTTTCCTGAAAAAGCTAACTATAATGCCGGAGGTTCAGAATATGGCTCACTACCTATGAGCGCTGCTTTGGCAAAATCGGTGAACAACGCGGCGCTATACCTTGTGAAACAAGTAGGCGTGAATGCATTTGTCGACTTCTTGCACCGTTGCGGTATTGTCAGCACTGTTGAGAAGTTTCCATCATCAGCACTTGGGGCCTCAGACATTTCATTATTCGAGATGCTGGGTGCATATACCATGTTCCCTACCGGGGGTATCAATGTGCAGCCCATGTTCATCAGCAAAATAGAAGATAAGAACGGTGTGCTGGTAAAGAACTTCGTGCCGGTACAAAAGGAACTGATAAACGCCAGCACAGCCTTCAAAGTAGTGAAACTGATGCGTGGTGTTGTGGACCACGGTACAGCAAGGCGCCTGCGCTACAGGTTTGGCTTTAAAGGCGATATGGCTGGCAAAACAGGTACTACCAACAGCCAGGCCGATGCCTGGTTCATTGGCTACACGCCGCAGATACTTGCTGGCGCATGGGTAGGTTGCGACGACCGTTATCTGCGTTTCAACAGTGAAGCATTGGGCCAGGGTGCTGCTGCGGCACTACCAATATGGGGGGGCTTTATGCAACGCCTGTATGCCGACAAATCACTGGAGATACGCACCGATGTAACATTCAAAGAACCAGAAAACTTTAACGACTGCGATGTGCTGGACCCCACCAGCATGCAGCGCAGCTCTACGTATGGCACCAGCGGCTACCTGCCCGCAGGTAATGACACTGCCGACCCGGTAGAAGAAGTAACCCCTACCGAAGAATGGAGATAGCAGCATGGCAGTAATGAAAGGCAAGATAGTAAACGACCCTGTTTATGGGTTCCTTAGGTTTCCTGAAGCAGAGCTTTTGAGGATAATAGACCACCCGTGGTTTCAGCGTTTGAGGTTCATCAAGCAAATGGGCCTGGCGCATTTGGTATACCCCGGTGCTACACATACTCGTTTTCACCACTCGCTGGGCGCCTGCTACCTGATGGGCAAAGCGATGGATGAACTAAGAGCAAAAGACGTAGATATATCACCCGAAGAATATACTGCTGCACGTATAGCCATACTGCTGCACGATATAGGCCATGGCCCATTCTCTCACGCGCTGGAACATGCACTGGTAAAGGATGTGCCCCACGAGTATATCTCTAACCTCATCATGCAACGGATGAACCGTGAGTTTGATGGTATGTTGGATAAAGCCATCAGCGTGTTCGACCACTCGTACCCTAAACGATACCTGCACCAACTGGTATCGAGCCAATTGGATGTAGACCGGATGGACTACCTGAACAGGGATAGTTTTTACACAGGTGTATCAGAAGGCGTTATCGGCTATGACAGGATATTGCAAATGCTGACCGTGCACGATGGCGAACTAATGGTGGAAGAAAAAGGCGTACACTCGGTAGAGAAATTCATCATAGCACGCAGGCTGATGTACTGGCAGGTATATCTGCACAAAACAGTGCTGGGCTCTGAGATATTGCTCATAAACATATTAAAGCGCGCTAAAGAGTTGGTAGCTGAAGGTAAAGACGTATTTGCTACCCCCGCACTATCCTACTTCCTAAAAAATAAATTCACCGCGGTAGATTTTCAGCAAGACCCAAAACATCTGGAGCAATTTTGCCTGCTGGATGACACCGATATTCTTTCGGCTGTGAAAGTATGGCAAAACCATGACGATAAAATATTGGCCTATTTATGCAGTATGCTTACGCACAGGAAACTGTATAAAGTAATACTAAGCTCGGCACCGCTGGATGATCTGAAAGCACAAAAAACCGAAGAAATAAAGGCTAAAATGGGTATTGAGGAAGATGAACTGCACTATTTTATATGCAGTGGCACTACCTACAACAGTACCTACAATGTAAATGATGAGAAGATACAGATAGCCATGAAAAATGGCACATCTCTTGATATATCTGAAATAGATAATCCGATAGTAAGTCAGGCACTTGCCCGACCCGTTCATAAAAATTACATTTGCTATATTGAACCTGGAAGCGGGATCAAATAAAAAGTATTAACTATATTTAAACAATGCAATTCACCGCGTTACAGGTAGCAACACTTATACAAGGAAAAATTGAGGGAGATCCTGATGCTAAAGTAGGCGTGGTCTCAAAGATAGAAGAAGCAACTGAAGGTAGCCTTTGCTTTGTTGCCAACCCGAAATATGAAGAGTATCTGTACTCAACCAAAGCTTCAGTCATCATCGTGAATGAAACTTTGGTGCTGGAGCAGCCTATAAAACCTACGCTGATAAGAGTAAAAGATGCATATAGCAGCTTTGCCGGTTTGCTGGATAAATATGCTGAGATTATCTCTACCACAGGTAAAACCGGTATTGAAGAGCCTTCGTATGTATCTAAAACGGCTAAAATAGGTAAGGACGTGTACATAGGTGCGTTCGCTTATATAGGCGATAACGTAACGATAGGTGATAATGTGAAGATATACCCCAACTGCTACGTAGGCGATAATGCCATAATAGGCAATAACAGCAAGCTATATGCCGGAGTAAAGGTATATAACGAGTGTAAACTTGGCGACCGGGTTGTGGTACATTCGGGTACAGTAGTGGGTGGCGATGGCTTTGGCTTTGCGCCTCAAAAAGACGGTAGCTACAAAAAAGTACCGCAAATAGGCAACGTAATAGTAGAAGATGATGTGGAAATAGGTGCCAATACTACAATCGACAGAGCCACTATGGGTTCTACCATCATCCGCAAAGGGGTGAAGCTTGACAACCTGATACAAATTGCCCACAATGTAGAAATTGGTGAAAACACTGTGATAGCAGCACAATCGGGCGTATCCGGCAGCACCAAAATAGGTAAGAATTGCATAGTTGGTGGCCAGGTAGGCATGGTAGGCCATATACAGATAGCTGATGGCACCAGGATCAACGCCCAGAGCGGTTTATCGAAATCTGTAACTATAAATAATTCGGCTTTAACCGGTTCGCCGGCATTTGACTATAAAAGTTCGCTAAAAAGTCAGGCAATTTTTAGAAATTTGCCTGAATTGCAACAGCGCCTCCAAAAACTTGAGGAGGTCGTGGAGGAATTGACATCTTTATTGAATACGCAAAATACAACTGCCAGTAAGTGAGTGTAGATACTATAACAAAGAACGAGGCGAAGAAGAAAGCAGACAATGCGCAGCAGCCTGCGCAAAATCAGCACACATTGAAAGGGCCGGTCACGCTACATGGTGTAGGCCTACATACCGGCGAAAAGGTGACCATGACACTAAAACCAGCTAACCCTGGCTTTGGTATCAGGTTTCAACGTATAGACCTGCCTGAAAAACCAATCATTAAAGCTGATGCCGACCTTGTGGTTGATACATCGCGCGGCACTACCCTTGAGTTCAATGGCGCACGCGTAAGCACGGTTGAGCATACCCTGGCCGCACTGGTAGGCATGGAGATAGACAACGTTCTTATTGAGCTGGATGGCGCCGAAGTACCTATACTGGATGGTAGCGCCAAACTGGTAATAGAAGCGATAGAAAGCGTAGGCGTGCTGGAACAAGAGGCTAAACGTATCGTTTATTCTATTGACACCAACGTGCACTACTACGACCCTGTAAAGAATGTAGATATGCTGGCGGTACCATCAAACGACTACCAGATAACTACGCTCATAGACTTTAACTCTCCTGTGTTGGGTACGCAGCATGCTACCCTGAAGCATATTGCAGAGTTCAAAAGCGAGATTGGCCCATGCCGCACCTTCTGTTTCTTACACGAGCTGGAGTATCTGCTGGACAACAACCTGATAAAGGGTGGCGACCTGAGCAATGCTATAGTGGTAGTAGATAAAGTAGTAGAACCCTCGGAGCTGGAAAGACTGGCGAAGGTCTTCAACAAGCAAAAAATAGAAGTAAAGCAAGAAGGCATACTGAATAATATACAGATGCACTTTGCTAACGAACCGGCGCGCCACAAGCTGCTGGATGTAGTTGGCGACCTGGCACTGATAGGCCATCCTATACGTGCCCATATCATAGCAAGCCGTCCGGGCCATGCGTCAAATGTTGAATTTGCTAAAAAGATAAAGCAGTACATCAAGAAGAACAAACACCTGTCTGATGTACCTCACTACGATCCGAACCAACCTGCGATATACGATATACTGCATATCGAAAAATCGCTGCCGCATAAGTTCCCGTTCCTGCTGGTGGATAAGATCATTGAGCTGAGTGATGACCATGTGGTAGGTATAAAGAACGTCACCTTTAACGAACACTTCTTCCAGGGCCACTTTCCGGGCAATCCGGTAATGCCGGGTGTGCTGCAGATAGAAGCACTGGCACAGGCAGGCGGTATACTGGCATTGAACAACTACCCCGATCCCGAGAATTACAACACTTACTTTATTAAGATAGATAAAGTACGCTTTAAACAGCGCGTAGTACCTGGCGATACTCTGATACTGAAGCTGGACCTGATGAACCCGATACGCAGGGGGATATGTGAGATGAGGGGTAGCGTATATGTTGGCAATAAACTTGTTACCGAGGCTGAGCTGGTAGCGCAAATCGTTCCTAAAGATAAAAAATGATCCACCCGCTTACCTACATACACCCCGATGCCAAGATTGGGCCCAATGTAAAGATCGATCCGTTCACTACCATCCATAAGAATGTGGAGATAGGTGAAGGTACCTGGATAGGTTCTAACGTAACTATAATGGATGGCGCAAGGATAGGTAAGAACTGCCGGATATTCCCCAGTTCTATTATATCTGCCATACCTCAAGACCTGAAATATAAAGGGGAAGACACCCTTACTGTAATAGGCGATAACACGACTATCCGTGAGTGCGTTACCATAAACCGCGGCACTAGCGACCGCAATAAAACTAAGATAGGTAAGAACTGCCTGATCATGGCATATTGCCACATAGCGCACGATTGCGAGGTAGGTGATTATTGCATTTTCTCTAACAACACTACCCTTGCAGGCCACATCATTGTGGGCGACAATGTAGTACTGGCAGGCCTTACGGCTGTGCAGCAGTTTGTTCGTATAGGCTCCCATGCCTTTGTTACCGGCGGCTCGCTGGTGCGTAAAGATGTGCCGCCGTATGTGAAAGCTGCTCGTGAACCGCTGTCGTATGTAGGTGTAAACTCTGTTGGCTTAAAGCGCAGGGGATACTCTATAGAGCAGATCAACCATATACTGGATATATACCGTATATTGTTTGTGCGTGGTTACAATATCTCAAAAGCCCTCAGCATTATAGAAACCGAAACTCCGGTGTCTGATGAAAGGGATGAGATCATCGCATTCATCCGCGAAACCGGCAGGGGCATAATGAAAGGCTATACCCGCAGGCACAATGAAGATCTCGCTTGATCAAATAGGCAAACGCTTTCAGCGCCACCGTATTTTTAAGGATATTACTTACCAGTTTACTGCGCCCAATGCGTATGCATTGCTGGGCTCTAATGGTAGCGGCAAATCAACCCTGTTGCGTATTATATCGGGCATGCAGTCGCCCAGCGTAGGTAAAATACACTACGAACTAAACAACCAACCACTAGCCGACGATAAGCTATATAGCCATGTAAGCTTCTGCGCACCGGGTATGGATATAGTGGAAGAGTTTACGTTGACCGAATTTCTTGAGTTTCATTTTTCGTTCAAGAAACCATTGCACGGGCTGGATGCAAAAAGTATTGTAGCGCTAACTGGCCTGCAACAATATGCAGACCAGCATATATCATCCTATTCATCGGGCATGAAACAAAGGGTGAAGCTGGCACAGGCCATATTTACTGATACTCCCCTACTATTGCTGGATGAGCCTTGTACCAATCTTGACGAAGCCGGCGTAGTGCAATACCGCGAATGGATGGAAGCCTATGGTAAAGACAGGCTCATCATAGTAGCCTCAAACGACCCGCGCGAATACTTCTTTTGCCGAGAGCAAATACGGGTTGAAGACTATAAGTAATCTTTAGCATTAATCTATTTTCATAATCGGCACGTAGCCGATACATTTGCATATAGCTTATGCAGCGTATCCTCACCCTATACAAAAATGCTTATAGCGGGCTTTCGCCTGCCACATGGTGGCTATCGGTAGTTATACTTATCAACCGGTGCGGCACAATGGTATTACCTTTCATGACGCTATACCTTACCGAAAGCCTTGGCCGCAGCCTTAGCGAGGCGGGGTTTGTAATGGCGCTGTGGGGCGCGGGTTCTATATTTGGTGGCATTATAGGTGGCAAACTTACAGATAAAATCGGCTTTTATTATGTGCAGGTGTCAACGCTATTATGCGGCGCTGTAATGTTTTCGATACTGGGACAACTTAAAGATTACAACACGATCTGTGTCTTTACATTCCTGTTGAGTTTACTAAACGAATCCTTTCGCCCTGCCAATGCCGCTGCAATAGCACACTACAGCAAAGAAGAAAACAGAACACGCTCCTACTCGCTCAACAGGCTGGCCATCAACCTGGGCTGGGCAATGGGTGGTGCCTTGGGTGGCTTCATCGCATCGAAGAACTATGAGCTACTCTTCTGGATAGATGGCTGCACCAACCTGGCTGCAGCAATAATGCTTTGGCTGATACTGGCACCATCTAAAAACATGGCAACCAAACAAGCCCCCAAAGATGATACTATAATTACACGCTCTGCCTATAAAGACAAGCCATACCTGGCATTCATCATTCTGTCTACACTTTTCGCCTGCTGCTTCTTCCAGATATTCAGTATGCAACCAATATTTTATAAAAAAGAATTGCTGATAGATGAAACAGGCATAGGCTGGTTGATGGCTTTGAATGGAGTGCTGATAGCCGCATTTGAAATGGTGGTAGTACACAAGTTGGAAAGAAGACGAAAGGCAGTAGGATATATAGCACCCGGGGTATTACTAACAGGCTTATCATTTGCTATATATAACGTAATGCCGCAAATAGCAGGAGTGGCTCTGGTATCTATGCTCATCATTACGGCAGGTGAGATGTTGGCATTACCATTTATGAACACCTTCTGGATTAGCCGTACAAACGCCAACAACAGGGGGCAATACGCCGGGCTTTATACAGTAGCGTGGTCTACCGCCCAAGTGCTTGGGCCAGCTGGCGGGGCAATCATAGCCGAACGCTGGGGGTTTGATGTGCTTTGGTGGGTAGTAGGTGGCGTTTGCATTATAGCCAGTATTGGCTTCAAAATATTGGCTGATAAAACTTCCGCTACATAGCTATCTATCCGTTGTAATTGCGTGCGCCAAATAGCAGGCTGCCGATGCGCACCATAGTGCTACCCTCTTCTATAGCTATTTTGTAGTCGCCACTCATACCCATAGAGCAGGTATTGAAATGCTCTTTCGCCAGGAATGTTGTTGCTTTAAGATGTTTGAATACATTGTTGAGCCTTGCAAACTCAGCCCTTACTTTCACTGTATCATCGCTAAAACTTGCCATTCCCATCAGGCCACAAATGCGGATATTAGTGAGGGTTTGCTGCTGCGCTTCATAATATTCCAGTAGTTCGAATATTTCTTTTTCGTCAAGGCCAAATTTCGTCTCTTCATCTGCAATGTGCATTTGCAGCAGCACATCTATAGTGCGGTTATATTTCGCGGCTTGTTTATTGATCTCCTGCAGTAGCTTAAAACTATCTACCGCATGTATCATACTCACGAAAGGAGCTATGTATTTTACTTTATTGCTTTGCAGGTGGCCTATATAGTGCCAGCGTATATCAGCTGGTAGTATAGGTTGCTTTTCAACAAGTTCTTGCACATAGTTCTCGCCAAAGTCGCGTTGGCCAAGATCGTATAGTGCCTGTATATCTTCAGCAGGTTTAGTTTTCGAAACAGCAACAAGTGTTACACTTCTATTAGCAAGCTCCGCCACTATTTCCTTCCACACAGCTTCGTTCACCATTTTAGTACTGCTCCTGTTCGTTAGGGAAATCTTTGCTTTTCACATCGCCAATATATCGTGCAGTTGCGTCCTTTATCTCATCGTACAGGTTGAGGTAGCGGCGCAGAAAACGAGGCGAGAAATTCTTGGTGATGCCCAGCATATCGTGCATTACCAGCACCTGGCCATCCACATGCATACCAGCGCCTATACCTATCACTGGTATCTTCAGCGTTTCCGCTACACGCTTGCCAAGTGTTGCAGGTATCTTCTCCAATACCAGCGCAAAGCAACCTGCCTCTTGCAGTAGTTGTGCATTTCGTATCAATGCCTCAGCTTCTTCTTCTTCTTTAGCACGCACTGCATAGGTACCAAACTTATATATCGACTGCGGAGTAAGCCCCAAATGCCCCATTACAGGCACGCCTGCACTTATGATACGTTTTATAGACTCTACCACTTCTTCTCCACCCTCCAGCTTTATAGCATGTGCGCCGGCTTCCTTCATAATGCGGATAGAAGAATTAAGTGCCTCTTTACTATTGCCCTGGTAGCTACCAAATGGCAGGTCAACTACCACCAAGCAACGTTTAGCACCATTCACCACACTTTGTGCATGGTATATCATCTGGTCAAGAGTAATAGGTAATGTCGTCTCATGGCCCGCCATCACGTTCGATGCTGAATCGCCTACCAATAGCACATCTATACCTGCATCGTCAAATATCTGTGCCATCGAAAAATCGTAGGCAGTCAGCATGCTTATTCTTTCACCATGCTGCTTCATCCACTGTAGTGTGTGGGTGGTAACGCGTTTTATTTCGCCGTGAGTTGACATCTGTTCCGGTAGTTTTCGTTTACATGAATATTTGTGAGGCCATCAGCATTGCATCCTTAAATGCCTCACGATCTATATTGAGCGTCATACCCTTCCTATCGCACCAGTCTATCACATTCTCGGTAGCTATGTTGCCCACCAGTTCGTCCTTAGCCATAGGGCAACCGCCTATACCTTTCATCGCACTATCATAGCGTACACAGCCGCTATCATAAGCGGCTTGCAACTTCTCTTCCCAGGTTTGTATAGTTGAGTGGAAGTGCGCCCCAATGCTGATGTCCTTAAACTCCAGCACCAGGCTTTTAAAAATGTATTCGATATTGTCTGGCTTCGCTACACCTACAGTATCCGACATCGCTATGGTTTTTATACCCAGCTTCGCCAATCTATCCACCCACTTAATAGCGATATCTGCACTGTACTCATCACCATAAGGGTTGCCAAAGCCCATTGAGATATACACAACCAACTCTTTGCCATTCTTCACGCATAAGTTCTGTATTTCTTCTACCTGAACCAGAGATTCAGCTATGGTCTTATTAGTATTCTTCATCTGAAAGGTTTCAGATATAGAGAAAGGAAAACCCAGATAGCTGATCTCATCATACACAACCGCTCCTTCCGCACCACGGGTATTGGCTACGATTGCCAACAGCTTAGTTTTATCGTTCAGCTGCAGATGAGGGATAACGTCCTTGGTATCGGCCAGCTGTGGAATAGCCTTAGCCGAAACAAACGAGCCGAAATCAAGTACATCGAAGCCTACTTTAAGTAATGCGTTCAGATAAGCCACTTTTCTTTCGGTAGGTATAAATGTCTTCCAGCCTTGCATGGCATCGCGCGGACATTCAACCATTGATATGCGTTGCTGCATAAAATAAAAATGTAGGTACAAAGATAGCCTGCCTATTTAAGATATTCAGCTATACAGGCATCATTATTCGCTATATACTTACTTATGCTTAATTTCAATTAAGTAAAACAAAACCATATGATTTTATCAACCACCAGTGTACTGGAAGGAAAACATGTAAAAGAGTATAAAGGCCTTGTATTTGGCGAAACTATTATAGGCGCCAATCTGTTCAAAGATCTTTTTGCATCTATACGCGATGTAGTAGGTGGCCGTTCGGGCAGTTACGAGCGTGTATTACAGGAAGCAAGGAATACCGCCATCAACGAAATGTGGGACAGTGCCCAGGCTCTTGGCGCCAATGCCATCATAGGTATTGATATCGATTATGAAGTAGTAGGTGCATCAGGCAGCATGCTGATGGTGAGTGCGTCGGGCACCGCAGTGGTTGCGGAATAACCTCAATAGTATTATTATAAAAGAAGCCCCTGCAATGCAGGGGCTTCTTTATAGACTTAATTAAAAGTATTACCAAACTTTAGCACGCAGGCTATCCGGACGGTACATTTTATCGCCGGGCTGCACATTAAATGCTTTGTAGAACTCTGGCATATTGCTCAGCGGACCATTGCAACGCCACAGGTTTGGCGAGTGTGGATCTGTCATGATGCGGGTAGCCATTTCTTCGTCGCGTGTGCTGGCACGCCATACCTGTGCCCAGCTCAGGAAGAAACGCTGGTCAGGCGTAAAGCCATCAATTTTCTCCTCGCTCTGTCCTTGCTTTGTTTTCTTGAATGCTTCATAAGCTATCGCCAGGCCACCAAGATCAGCCAGGTTCTCACCCATAGTCAGTTCGCCATTTACGTGCACGCTGTCCAATACCGTATAGCCGTTAAACTGATCACTCACCACTTTAGCTTTCGCGTTGAATTTATCAGCATCTTCAGGTGTCCACCAGTCGTGCAGGTTACCATCAGCATCGTACTGGCGGCCCTGGTCATCAAAACCGTGCGTCATCTCGTGGCCTATTACAGCACCGATACCACCATAGTTCACCGCATCGTCAGCATCCTGCTCAAAGAATGGGAATTGCAGTATACCTGCAGGAAACACGATCTCGTTGAATGCCGGGTTGTAGTACGCATTTACTGTAGGAGGTGTCATTTGCCATTCTGCTTTATCTACAGGCCTGCCCAGTTTGCTCACCATATAGTCGTATTCAAAAGCTGAACTGGCAATGATATTCTTTGCATAGTTATCCCCTACTATTTCCAGTTTGCTGTAATCCCTCCATTTGTCAGGATAGCCTATCTTCTTCATAAAAGTGTTCAGCTTAGCAAGTGCCCTCTGTTTGGTAGCTTCAGACATCCAGTCGAGGCGTTTAATGCGGTCGCCATACGTCTGTTGCAGGTTGTTCACCAGCTCCAGCATACGCTGTTTAGCTTCAGGCTTAAAGTGTTTGTCTACATACATCTGGCCCAGCAGCTCACCTACAGACCCATCAGCAACATTCAGCACGCGTTTCCAGCGGGCCTTCTGCTCTTGTTGTCCACGCACAGTTTTACCATAAAATGCAAAATGCAGGTTATCGAAATTGCTGCTCAGGTAAGGCGCCATATCGTTCACCGCCATAAACTTCAGGTACTTCTTCCATGCATCCAGCGGCGTAGCTTTCAGTTGCTTACTCATCTCCTGGAAGAATTTAGGCATACCTACTATAAATGAATCCTGACCGCCGGCTTTCAGGTTGGTCAGCATCATTTTCCAGTCAAGGCCCGGTGTCAGCTTACCCATTGTTTCAGCGTTGTGCTTATTGTACAGCTTGTATGGGTCACGCATTTCTACGCGTGTCATAGATGCTCCTGCAAGCGCCGTCTCCAGTTTGTAGATCTCAGCAGCATCTTTTTGTGCGGTAGCGCTATCCAGCCCCATCAGTTGCAGCAGTTGCACCTGGTATTTCTGGTATGCATCGCGCACAGCGGTTGTACGTGCGTCTTTATTGAAATAGTAATCCCTGTCAGGCATACCCAAACCACCCTGCCCAAACTGGCATATCTGGTTGGTTACATTCTTATCGTCGGGCGACACATAGAATACAAATACATGGCCCATACCTTCGGTTTGCTCCAGTGTTATTTCATTCATCAGCCCATTTACGTCTTGTATCGCATCTATACGCGCCAATACATCATTCATTGGAGTGATGCCTGCTTTCTCAATTGCAGCGCTATCCATACCACTACGGTATATGTCGCCCACCTTCTGTTCGGTGCTACCTTTCTTTGCATTTTTATTAGCTGCAGCACCTTCAAGCAGTTCATGCAGCGCCTTAAAGTTGTTCTCCTGCAGCTCGTTAAAGCTGCCCCAGCGTGTTTCAGATGCCGGTATCGGGTTTTTGCTCAGCCATGCGCCATTGGCATACAGGAAGAAGTTATCGCCCGGCTTTACGGTCGTATCCATATTTGCAGGATCCAGCAGCTTGCGCGATGCTGTATTACCTTCTTTGCCTTTTTCCTGGCAAGATGCCATTGCGAGCAATGCCATGCCGGCCAGTAGTGTGTGCTTAAGTTTCATTGAAAGTTATTTTTATCAGGGCAACAAATGTACAAATAAACCCATCACATAGTAGTAAAGCCTATGTTGCATATTGGGTGAAAATTTGGGGGAAATGACTAGGCTATCTGCCTCCAGTCGCGGCGCACCTGGCGCACCTCTGCTATACCATGAAACAGGTACATTTTCTGAGTGCTGATCTCCCGGCAGCGGCAGCGGGTGCGTAACTGTTCCAGTTTTTCAAATATCCTGCCGTCCGATTCAAACCACTGCCCTACTTCAAGGTCGTCTACCAGAAGATAACCGGGTTTAGGTTCATCGTATTTATATAGCGCCTTATACAATCGGGTATCGCTGCAGGTACTGGCGGCAGGGTTATTAATATACGCCTTCAGCGCACGTTCTATATCTCCGGGAAATATCTGTTTGCCAATGAAAGGTATCAGTACATGGCGAAATTGTGTTTTCCATTCTTTGCCATGCGGCGATACCGCGTTTTTGAAATGCTCGTACGTGAGCATATGTGCCAGCTCGTGCAGCAGGGTAATAAGGAAATTGTATTTATTCAGGTTGATATTAACCGTTACCTGGTGGTAAGGGAAATCTTTTGTAGGGTTCCTGTAATCGCCTAATACACTTTTACGCTCGCGTGTAAGGGTAAGGTGTATCCTATGTTGCCGGAAATAAGGCATCACCATCTCAAATGTATGAGGTGGTATAAAATTAGCCAGGTGCGATAGAGAGGTCTCCTTCTTCTTCATGTTCACATTTTATTTTGCCTGCCGGGCCAGCTTCTGCAGCATAATGGTCTCTGCAGCCGAATACACTACATATATACCAAACATAACGAACAATGTAGGCTTGTGTACATTAGGCTTATTTACCATAGCATACCCCAGTACACCTACAATACAAACGAACAATTTCAGGAATGTAGAGGAGAATACCCCGCCTACAAAAGACTGTGCTCTGCCATTCAGTTTCGCTTTTACCATCAGCCATGTTACCAAGGCTAATGCAGCCATAATAACGTTTGCTGTCATCATTGCCTCAAAATCATACTCGGGCATAGCTTCCTTCATCCACAGGAATATGCCACTCAGCAAACCTAACAATACAAATATAACAATTATAAAATAATTTTTCATTTTTTTGCCTTACTTACTTCTTTTATCAATTGCCATAAGGAAACACACAACGCTATCAGCGGTAGTGACACGATAAAAGCCGGGAACTTCCAGCCTGTTATTTCATCCAGCTTATACCCGCCCCATACAGCTACTAACAGCAATGCCATCCATTGTGTGCCTAGCCCCACATACCTCATCGCGCTTGTCTTGTTGCTTTGCTCACTCATTAGTTAGCATTTTTCTTTTTTTCCCTGCGTTCTTCTGTCTTTATGTTCTGTATTGCAGTAGCTTTTATCTGCGCCGCTTTGGGTAGCATACTGTTCATATCATCCTGCTTCACCTTCTTCATATCCAGCATTGTAGTGTCGCGCTCCTGCTCTCTACCCACATCACCGGCTATTACGCGTTTTATATTTTCTTCATACTTCTGCTGGGCACTCACCAGGTCGCTAAGCGAATCTACAGTATTCTTTAGCTGTATCGATCGTGCCCTGGATTTCTCACTGCCGTAGCCGGGTATATAAAACCTTAATGGCGTTAGCAGCATCAGCGAAACCGTAAGCACTACTATAACTACAAAAATACTACTGAGGGCAACGTACAGTTTACCCATGGTAAGATTATAGGAGGCTACCTCGTCCATCGATTCATCATCAATAAATACCACGCGGTATTGCCTTTTGAGGCGCTCCATTATGCCTGCCTTACGCTTAACCATTCTTCAGGATTGGCCTGCAATTTACACCTTATGCCACAACAAAATGCTAAATGACTAAGCCACACTTTGCCATATTGTTAATTTGACAAGCGGCAGACTTATCCGGAGATAAATCAAGTATTTTTTATCTATTTTTGATAGTATTGCCCCGGGTTTGCCAAAATACCGGAATAGCATAATATTTTTCGGTTTTTCGAGTTTATATATAATAAAAGGAGCACGTACATTGAACCTTAGGACCAAAGCCTTATATTCTATTTTTTTTATATTATCTTTTTTATTTTTTGAGGCCGCTTACGCACAAAAAACAAATACAGATAGCATTGCCGCTGCCCGTAAGCAGTATTACGATAGCATAAAGACCGCACGACAACAAACTACTGACAGCATAAAAGCCGTACGTCAGCATGCCAGCGATAGTATGGCTAAGATCAGGAAGTATAAAGAGAGCAAGCGCTATACCGATAGTGTGGCCAAAGTGCGTAACGCAAAAACAGACTCTATACAAGCTGTCCGCAAGCATTTTACCGACAGCCTTCAAGCTACCCGAAAGCAACGCACCGATAGCCTGAACGCCATACGCAAATACCGCGAAAGCAAACGGTATACGGATAGCGTGGCCAAAGCACGAAAGACAAAAACAGAAGCCATACAGGCAGCAAGGCAACAGATATTAGACTCTACCACAGCTGCACGAAAAAAAATAACGGATAGTACCATTGCTGCCCGTAAAGCCGTTACTGACAGTATACGCACTATACAAAAGGCGCGTACCGACAGTATGGCCAAGATCCGTAAATACCGGGAAAGCAAGCGATACCAGGATAGTGTAGCTATCGTACGGAAAGAGCGATTGGACAGTATAAAGCTGGTAAGGAAAGATTTTAACGATAGCGTAGCTGCCGACCGAAAGCAAAAAAGCGATAGCATGATGGCTGTGCGAAAAGCTTTTACGGATAGCACTACAGCAGCCCGTACCAAATACTCCGATAGCCTGAAAGAATTCAGAAAAGCCAGAACCGATAGTCTTGCCAAAATAAAAGAGAAGCGCGCAAAAGACCAGAAAGCCCGAGCTAAAACCAAAGCCGAAAAACAACAATTGGCTTTTGAGATGAAGCTGAATAAAAAGCGGCAGGCCTGGAGCAACGAAAAAATGCTGAAGAAGAAATGGGGCGTATCACGGCAAATTGTACAAAACACTTTTACACGGTATAACTATTACTTCAATACCGATAAGAAGATGGACGAGGCCATAGATAATATGCTGCGTGCGCAAAATGAGAATTATGATTCTCTGCTTGCCCTCTTCCCCTATGACCCCGACCGGGATTCATCGCTTTTGGCATCCGATATGGATAGCATTATCCAGAAGGCGTCAATCGGTATACAACTGCACGACCCACGCACCAAATGGGGAGACGACCTGTACCTGCTGATGGGCCAGGCCTATTATTACAAAGCCGACTATGATAATGCCTCTACCACCTTCCGCTATGCACTGAGCCTGCGCGATAAAAAGAAAAAGAAATCTTCAGGTAGCGGCTACTCGCAGCAGTCGAAAAGTAAGGATGGCAAGAAAACCACCTCTATAGTACAAGCCGACAATAAGAGCATGCTCGACTTTATGAAACACCGGTCGGTGCATAATGAGACGCTACTATGGCTGGCACGCACCTATACCGAATGGCACCAGGATGGCAATGCAGAATCGGTGCTTGACATACTAGAAAACGAACCCGACTTCCCTAAATCGCTGCAAGGCAGGTTGGCGCTGGAGCGTGCTTACCTCAACATGAGCCAGGGCGATTATACTGCCGCAAAATCAAACCTGGCAGTAGTGGCAGATGATAATCAACTACCCGACTGGTTGCGCATACGGGCCGCATACATCAGCGGTCAGCTGCATCAGGAGCGTGGCGAGCATGCCGAGGCGGCCAAATACTTTGCCAAAGTTGTAGACCTGAACCCTAAGATAGACATGGACTTCTACGCCCGCAAAAACCTGGCATATAGTCAGATGTATGCCGGTGTTGATCAGAACAAAGCACTGGCATCACTCAAGCGCGTATTGAAGGATGGTAAATATACCCCGTATTACGAGCAGGTATATTTTGTAATGGGTCAACTGGCTGCTCAGAGCGGCAAAAACGAAGAAGCCATCGGATACCTGCAAAGTGGCCTTCAATCGCCCAAAACAACCAAGAAACAGAAAGCCGTATCGTTTGCTACGTTGGGCGATGTATACTATAACATGCGCAGCTACGAAAATGCTAAAAATTATTACGATAGTGCTGCACTGGTAGCATCAGCAGCGCCCAATGATAGTGCTGTGATAATAGCAGTGCGCCGTAGCAAGGTGCTGGACGACGTTACCCGCCCATCGCGCATCATATATTTGCAGGATAGCCTGCTAGACCTGGCAGCTATGAATAGCAAAGACCAACGTAGCGTGGTGCGCCGCTATATACGTGCGCTTGAAACTGCCCGTGCCGACAGTATCTTCCGTGCAGAGAACGGGGGCATGACGACACCTTCCGACGGCAATACATCTGGCGCACAAACAAGTGGCAGTTGGTATTTTGGCAACCCTGTGCTGGTGCAACAAGGCATCAACGAGTTTAAACGTAAATGGGGCACACGTACCAATACAGATAATTGGCGCCGCTCGGCAGCCATAGCCAGCAGTGGCACCAGAACCAATACCCCAGACAACCAACCTACAGATGCTAACCCTGGTGATGTAGATGAGGATGCAGTGCAATACGACGAAAATGGCATACCTACAGAAGAAAGCCTGTTGGCACAGATACCTAACTCACAAATACGCAAAGAGGATGCGCTCAACAGGATAAGACGTGCCTATGTAGACCTTGCCGGGGCATACATCAAGCAGCTCGAAGATTACCCTCAGGCCAGCCGCACACTGGATACTTTTGACAAACGTTTCCCGGCTAATGAACATATGGCTGAGGTGTTGTACCTACGCTACCTGGTAGCTATGAGGCAAAGCAACATGACCGAAGCACGCTTACACGCCGATAAGCTTTTGCGCGACTATGGCAATACCAGTTGGGCGGCACTGGTACGCCCTACCGAAGATGGTTCAGGTTTATCAAGTAGCACTACAACCGACCAGAAAGTAGATGAATACTATGATCGCACCTATGATCTGCTGATACAGCGCCAGTTTACACAAACCCTGCAAATGGCGCGCGATGGGCAGAAAATGTACAGCAAAGAGACACCATACGTTAAACGGTTCCGTATTATCGAGGCGTTCTCACTTGCTGGCACGGCTGACTATAGTGCTGCCGATACCATAGCCCGCACATTCATCAAGCAAAACCCGGGTGATACATTGATACCTTGGGCAGAGGCCGTGCTTAGCTATTCAAAAGCCAACAGGCCCGATGTAATAGTGCCACCACCGCCACCCAAACCTAGCGCGGCTGATACGTCAAAAGCTACAACAAAGACCTCTGCAGCAGATGATGTTGTGGATGTTGCACCGGTTGATAAAGTTACCGCAGCACCTCTGCCATCATCACTCCCGTCAGAAGCACCGCCACCGGCGCAATATATGTATACGCCTAAAGATCCACACCTGGCAATGATCTACCTGCCATCTACAGACCAGCGCGGCAATGCATTGAAAGCAGCGATCACCGATTTCAATACCTTCAAGTTCAGCAGCCTGAACCTGAAGTTGGAAATGACAAAACTAACAGACACAAAAACACTTATCATAAACCGTACATTCGAAACTGCTCTGCAGGCTAAGATCTACATGAATATGCTTAAGAATACCCCTGAGATATTCAAGCAATATAGTGCAGACGAATATGAGGTGATTATAATTTCGGAGCAAAACCAACTTAAGCTGATGGCCGATAAAGACATGGAGGCATATATGAAATTCTATAGAGCGAAATATAAATAAGCAGAACAAGAATAGCCCGCAAAAAGCTGCCAGCAATAATTGTTGGCAGCTTTTTGCTTATAAGCTTTATATATAGCTACTAAGCCCATAATTTCGTAAATTACAGGTAGCGAAGATTATGAGTACTATATTGAACAAAACGACCTACAACTACAACGAGGAAGAAGAGAAGAAACTGATACTACGCGAATACAGAGCCCTGCTTCGCGCCCTCAAGCAGCGCCTGAAAAAAGGCGATAAAATCTTACTCCGCCGCGCTTTCGAAATTTCTGCTGATGCCCATAAGGATATGCGCCGAAAATCGGGCGAGCCATATATCCTGCATCCACTGGCAGTAGCCCGTATTGTAGTTGAGGAAATTGGCTTGGGGGTAACTTCAGCCATCTGCGCCCTGCTGCACGATGTGGTGGAGGATACTGAGATTTCCCTGGAGGATATTACCCGCGAGTTTGGCGCCAACTATGCCAAGATCATCGACGGACTAACCAAAATATCAACAGTTGTTGACCAGAAAGCTGATACAACCGCTCAGGCTGAAAACTTCCGTAAGATACTGCTAACGCTGGCCGATGACCCGCGCGTCATCCTCATAAAGCTGGGCGACCGTATGCACAACATGCGCACGCTGGAGAGTATGAGCCGCGACAAGCAGTTGAAAATAGCTTCTGAAACTACCTATATATACTCTCCTCTGGCACATAGGCTAGGCCTGTACGAGATAAAATCGGAGTTTGAAGACCTGGCTCTAAAGTATACACAGCCCGAAGTATATACCGAAATATCTCAGGGCCTCAAGGAAACCAAGCGTGAACGTACACGTTATATCAACGAGTTTATAAAACCTATCAAAGAGACGCTACAAGAAAATGGGCTGAACTTTGAGATATTTGGCCGCCCCAAAGCCATCCATTCCATATGGAACAAGATGCGCAAAAAAGAGGTTGAATTTGAAGAGGTGTACGACCTGTTTGCCATACGCATCATCCTGAAAAGCCCATTGCAAACAGAAAAAGATGATTGCTGGAAAGTTTATTCAATAGTTACAAACTTTTACAAGCCAAGCCCGGAACGGCTACGCGACTGGATAAGTGTGCCTAAAGGTAATGGATACGAAGCGCTGCACACCACCGTAATGGGCCCCGGAGGCCGCTGGGTAGAGGTGCAGATCCGTTCATCGCGCATGAACGAAATAGCCGAAAAAGGCCTTGCCGCCCACTGGAAATATAAAGAAGGTGCAGTAAGCCCGCAGGAAAGCAAGCTGGACAGCTGGCTGCAACACCTGCGCGATATACTGAGCAACCCCGATACTGACACACTCGATTTTCTACAGGATTTCAAGCTCGACCTTTTTACCGAAGAGATATACATATATACCCCCAAGGGCGATATGCGTGTGCTGCCTAAAGGAGCAACAGCACTCGACTTTGCATTCGATGTACACTCCGAGCTAGGCGCACGATGTATTGGCGCGAAAGTAAACTACAGGCTGGTACCACTGAGTTATGCCCTTAAAAGCGGCGATCAGGTTCAGATCATTACCTCATCGAAACAAAAGCCAAGTGAAGACTGGCTGGGGTTTGTGACCACAGGTAAAGCCAAATCGCGCATAAAGTACTACCTGAAAGAAGAAAAACGCATCATTGCCGAAGATGGTAAGGAAATACTACAGCGCAAACTAGACCACCTGAAAGTGCCGATGTCGGCAGCCAACCTAAATGAGTTGTGCATATTCTACAAAAAGCCCTCCCTACTCGATTTATATTATGGTATAGCTGTAGGTAGTGTTGACCTTAAAGAGCTGAAGGAGTTCACCGTACATGGCGACAAACTTCACCACCCTGTCAAGGAACTGAAAATAGACCAGAAAAACCTATTGTCGGACGACGATATTGCCAAACAGAAACCGGCTAAAGGCACTGAGCTTATCATCTTTGGCGAAAGCTCAGACAAAATACTCTACAAACTGGCGCAATGCTGCCAGCCTATACCTGGTGATAATGTATTTGGCTTCATCACTACAGGTGAGGGCCTGAAAATACACCGTACCGACTGCCCCAATGCCGCGCAACTATTAGCCAACTATGGCCACCGCGTAGTACGTACCAAATGGGCCAAGAACAAAGAAATATCCTTCCTCAGTGGCGTTCGCATTCTGGGGCTCGATGATGTGGGTGTGATACAAAAGATCACCAACGTCATTTCGGCCGAACTTAAAATGAACATGCGCTCTATTAGTATAGACACAAGTGATGGTATTTTTGATGGTACGATCATGGTGTATGTGCACGACAGGGAAGAATTAGACGACCTATGTCAAAAACTCGCTGCGCTTGAAGGCATCAACAAAGTGGAAAGGCTGGAAGTGACCGAAGAATAAGGGGGACAAAACTGGAACAAATTGGAACATTTCGAAACAATGAGCGACTTATATAATAAATATACAGAGATAACACAAAAAGCCGCCGACCTGCAATATGCAGCGGCCGTACTCGGTTGGGATCAGGAAGTATACATGCCATCCAAAAGTGCGGAAACGCGCGGCAGGCAGCTTGCCACCCTTAGCGCTATGGCGCATGAAATGGTGACTTCAGATAGCTACGGCCACTTGCTACAGCAACTTAATGAAGCTAAAGACCTTGACGAAACTCAGGCAGCAAATGTGCGCCTCAGCCTTGAGGATTATGAGAAGAATAAGAAACTGCCATCGTCTTTTATTGAAGAGTTGACCAACCAAACCAGCACCAGTTTCAATAAATGGGTGCAGGCGCGTAAAGAGAACAACTTTGCCATATATGCCGGTGAGTTGAAGAAAATGATAGACCTCAAGCGCAAACAGGCCGATCTGTATGGCTACGAGGCGCACCCCTACGATGCCCTGCTGGATGAATATGAAAAAGGGGCTACCGTAGCTATGCTCGATCCTATATTTGAAAAAGTAAAGGAACTACTCCCCCCATTTCTGCAAAAGGTTCAGGATCAACAGCACAGCGATGGATTTTTTTACCGCCACTACTCCAAAGACAGGCAATGGCAGTTTTCACTGGATGTACTCAAAAAAATGGGTTACGATTTTGAGGCAGGCAGACAAGACCTGAGCGAACATCCTTTTACTACCTCATTTTCGGCCAGCGATGTACGCATCACCACCAGGGTAGATGAAAATAACTTTGCATCGTTGCTTTGGAGCAGCATACACGAAGGTGGCCATGCCCTGTATGAGCAAGGCCTTCCTGAAGATCAATACGGTTTACCATTAGGCTCACCTGCATCATTATCCATACACGAATCGCAATCGCGCCTGTGGGAAAACTGCATCGGGCGCAGCAAGCATTTCTGGCGCTACTACTACAATACATTACAGGCTGAGTTTCCAAGGGCACTATTCGATACCACACTCGAGCAGTTCTGCGCAGGCATGACTAAAGTGCAGCCATCCCTGATACGTACTGAAGCCGATGAGGTGACATATCATTTTCATGTAATGATACGTTATGAAATAGAAAAGCAACTGATAAACGGCACATTGGATGTAAACGACCTGCCCACAGCCTGGAACGATATGTACCGTGAATACCTCGGCATTTCTGCTCCGGACGACAAGCAGGGTGTGCTGCAGGATGTGCATTGGGCGCATGGCAGCTTCGGCTATTTCCCCACCTACTCTCTGGGCAGCTTTTATGCAGCCCAGTTTTACGAGCAGGCGCTGAAGGATAATATGGGTCTGCTACACCAGATAGAGCGCGGGGAGTTCAATAACCTGCTGCAATGGTTACGGAACCGTGTGCACAAACATGGCCGCCGTTACCGCTCTGAGGAGCTTTGTGAGAAGATTACAGGTCGAAAACTTGATATTGGATCGTTCATGAACTATCTGAACGACAAGTATTTTGAATAACGGCATCTTATGCCATGCAACTGATACGCTACAACGAGCCTATGGAGCACGAAGAGCTCGACTTCCTTATCCGAAAGGAACGCAAGGAAAGTGCGCAATTGTATAAAGCTGCCAAGATCATTATGTGGGTATGTTTTCTGCTGCCATTTGCCATAGCGTGGTTCAGGGCGGTTAGTGGGGCTACTAATCCATTTGCATACAGGTATTATTTTCTCAGTGTAGGCTTTTTGCTATGCTTTTCTGCTTTTTGCCTGTATGTAGGTTACCGTCGCACACTGTTTTTCATTCGGGAGGATATAAAGCATGGCACCAAAACCATTGAGTATACCCATATCACAAAAAAACAATACATGCCCCAAACCAATAGCTTCTACTTTTACCTCGACTCACCCAACAAGCTGAGTATTGAGGTAAAGGAATATGACTATAACTCAAAAGAACAGGGGGATGAGTTGAACATTGAATACACTACTTACTCCAAACAATACCTTGGATATTTTTAGCATATATCGTTTAACGCACAATAGCTACCTTTGCAACCCATGATAAGAATTGGCAAAATAGTAGCTACCCACGGCCTGCAAGGTTCACTTATTCTTCAGCATATAGTTGGCCAAAGCGATTGGTTGAAGAAAGACGATGTGCTCTTTGTAGAAGTTGTAAAAGGTAGCTTCATCCCCCACTTCGTATCGCAATCTAAAGAAAGCAACCACGAAGAATACATTATTTCACTTGAAGACATAGATACGGTAGAAGTTGCTAAAAAATTGATAGGCAAACAAGTATATGCCAAAGAAGACAGCCTGAAGAGCCATGCCGAGGATTCACCTTTGCTGTGGATAGGCTTTAACCTTGTAGATAAAACCAAAGGTGGCTTAGGTAATATAGAGGACGTAATGCAGGCAGGAGCTCAATGGCTGGCTAAAATTACTTATCAGGAAAAAGAGGTACTTATCCCTCTTGTAGATCAAATGATAATTGACGTAAACATACGTAACAAATACATAAGGATGGATTTACCTGAAGGATTACTTGAGGTGTATACTGGTTAATAATTTATTTTGTAAAAAAAAGAATCATTAATCCAACAAGACCCATTTAAAGTAAAACTTCAAGCAAAACATAGCAAATAAATGCGGATAGATATAATAAGCGTTGTTCCTGATTTACTCTTAAGTCCTTTTAGCCATTCGATAATGAAACGGGCGCAATCTAAAGGCTTACTTGAAGTGATTGTCCATAACCTACGTGACCACACACCATATAAGCAAGCACAGGTTGACGACTATCAATTTGGCGGTGGTGCAGGCATGGTGATGATGCCGGAGCCTTTAGCCATATTAATAGACAAGCTAAAGGAAGAACGCAGCTATGATGAGGTGATATATATGACACCAGATGGCAAGCGTTTTGAACAGAAGATCGCAAACCGCCTTTCACTGAAAGGCAACCTGATGATCATCTGCGGACACTATAAAGGCATAGACGAGCGGATACGAGAACACTATGTTACATTAGAAATATCAATAGGTGATTACGTGCTTAGCGGGGGTGAGTTGGCTGCGGCAGTTGTGGTGGATGCCATAGGCAGGTTGCTGCCGGGTGTGCTCAACGATGAAACTTCTGCCCTGTTTGACAGCTATCAGGATGGATTGCTGGCGCCACCGGTTTATACCCGCCCTGCCGACTTCAGGGGGTGGAAAGTTCCGGATATACTATTATCGGGCGACCCAAAGAAGGTGGACGCCTGGAGGCACGAACAAAGCCTGAAACGCACTGCCGAACGCAGACCGGGATTATTAGATAGCGAGTAGCAAGAAATAATTGTAATCTTTTTTTGCAATCATAGAATTATAAGTTAACTTTGCAGACCCAAAATAAAATGTAATTATGGAAGCTTTAGCTTTTGTACACGAGCAGCTTACGGCGAAGAAAGAATTTCCTAAGTTCAAAGCAGGTGACAACGTTACCGTAAACTATAAAATCGTAGAAGGTGCCAAAGAACGTATCCAGTCGTTCAAAGGTGATGTTATCAAACGTCAAGGCCAGGGTTTTACCCAAACCTTTACCGTTCGTAAAATATCTGACGGTGTAGGCGTTGAGCGTCTGTTCCCTCTGTACTCGCCCAACATCGAGTCTATACAGGTGAACAAAACAGGTCGTGTTCGTCGTGCTAAACTGTTCTATCTGCGTGAGCGTTCTGGTAAGTCAGCGCGTATCAAAGAAAAGAAACACATCAAAGCTTAATCAGCTTTGTACTGATATTAACAAGCCCCGCAACAGCGGGGCTTTGTTCATTAGCTATATGCGATCCTCATCCCCTATCAACTATTACAGCAGACACAATCCATTATATACACACAAAAACGCCATCACAAATGTGATGGCGTTTTCAATATACTAATGAGAGTGCCTAGTCGGCTTTACCTAGCTTTTTAAGCATCTTGCCGTGCTCAATAAGCGCACGTACAAATGATGGTTGCTCAAGGTATGGCAAGCCATGTTCCTGAGCTGTTTCCTTTACCAATACAGCTATTTGCTTATAGTGTATGTGGCAAATATGTGGGAACAGGTGGTGCTCGATCTGGTGGTTGAGTCCACCAACAAACCAGAATACCATTTTGCTCTTTGGAGAGAAGTTGGCGGTATTCAGCAATTGGTGTACAGCCCAGTTATTTTCCATTTTCCTGTCATCTGTAGGCATCGGGAACTCACATTCTTCCATAACGTGTGCCAGCTGGAAAATACAAGACAACAACAGACCCGCAGTGAAATGCATGATGAGAAAACCGATAAGCACCATTTGCCATGAAATGCCCATCACAAATACAGGGATAATGAAGATGTAGGCATAATAGAGCAGCTTATAAATAGTCAGTTGCAGCATTGCCTTACCCAAAGTAAGTTTCTCTTTGCGTAGCAGATCCTTCTTATGGTAGTCATACACCTGCCTGAAATCTTTGATGGTAGCCCATTGTAGTGTAAGCAGGCCATACAGGAACCACGCGTACCAATGCTGGAACCTATGCATACTATACCTTTTAGAATGAGGGGAGAAACGAAGGAATACACCTGCATTTATATCATCATCCAGGCCTTCTATATTGGTGTACGTATGGTGTAGTATATTATGTTGTATTTTCCAGGTAACCTCGTAACCACCTACCATGGCTATTATCTTACCCATATACTTATTTAGGCTTTTATTGTCTGAATATGAGCCGTGGTTAGAATCGTGCATTACAGCACAGCCAATGCCTGTCATACCCACGCCCATCAATACCCAAAGACCGTAGAATACCCATGGGTTGCCAGTAGCAACACCGGAAACCATAAAGGCATACGGCAACAGGTACATTAATATTATAACCGGAGTTTTCAGGTACATAGCCCTAGTGCCGTGCATTTCCAGGTTGTTATCTTTAAAATAAGAATCAACCTTTTTCTTCAGGGCATCATAAAAACCTTCACCATTCCTGGGCGCAAAGCGCACTATATCTATCTTTTTGGGTGTAGCTGCCAAAGGAAAAAAATTTGTGCAAAGATAAACTATTATTAAGAAAGGTTTACCTCTATATTAAGCTGGTGTAAAGGCATGAAAAACAAAGGGCTATGCAGTTGCATAGCCCTTTGGATATTTTGAATTAAGCCTATTAATACAGCGACCTGCCTCTTGGCCTTACACGGTAGTCTCTTGGCACTACATCATGGTTTACTTTAAAGAAGTAATACCTGATACCAAAAGTTACAGGCACAGAAAGTATCTTATAATTAAGGCTCTCAGTTGGCACAACCAACGGAGCGGTAGCTTCATCATACTTAAGGTTATAATGCCTGATAGCTACATCAACATTAAGCGCTATTTTCTCAGATAGTGTAGCTATGTAGCCCAATTGACCACCAAGCACCATACCCTTGCCGCCATCAGGCGCTTTGTATGATTCGTTTGATTTTCTTTCTTGTGTATTATTACGCGTACCGGCATAACCAACAGCCAAACCAACATAAAATTTATCCTTACCTACAGGCAACATTTTATTGACAACAGCTGCTACAGATACAGCATACTTGGCATATACAAACTTTTTACCATCGCCGCCTACGCTATCCTGGCTGTAGAAGCTTACATATGGTTTTGAAGATTTGCCCGAAAGCTCAACAACATGGCCATCTAAACCAAACTGCCAGCCTGAACGGTTCATATACAACAACTTCATTGTACCGGAGTAATTAACAACTGATTCGTCGGTAGTGTATACCATGTTTCCACCAGATGGCGCTCCATTTATGCTAAATCCTCCTCCCAGGCCCAACTCAAGCGATTGAGCATTCGAATTGAATGCTTGCAACAATAAACAAACTATAAAAAACCTTTTCATAGGCAACATTGTATATTTCAAGCTATAAACTTAATACATAAAAAGTATAAATAAAAGCCACCCCAACCTATATTTTTAACACCCCATTAAGCTATGCTGTTGTTTTAGCCAAAACCTTATCCATTACGGCAAATATCCTGTCCATATCAACAGAGGAGAGGTTGGACCCTGATGGCAGGCAAAGCCCATTTTCAAATAATTGCTCAGACACACCATTACCATAGAAAGGATGTTGGGCAAATATAGGTTGCATATGCATTGGCTTCCACAATGGGCGCGATTCTATATTATCCTTCTCCAGTTCAAGCCTGAGCGTCTCTCTATCGGTTCCGGCTTGTGTGGGGTCTATGAGGATAGTTGTAAGCCACCTGTTGCTGAAATAGCCAGCCGGCTCTGCCACAAAGGAGATACCCGCAGCACCATTGTACCTTTCTACATATTGATCATAGATCGCCCTGCGCTGTGCAATACGGTCGTTCAACACCTCCATTTGGCCACGGCCAATACCGGCGCATATATTGCTCATACGGTAGTTGTAGCCTATATGTGAGTGCTGGTAATGCGGTGCGGCATCGCGCGCCTGTGTGGCCAGGAACATAGCTTTGGATGTAACGGCTTTATCGCCGCTTACTATAGCACCACCACCCGAGGTGGTAATGATCTTATTTCCATTGAATGATAATGCTGATATAACCCCATAAGTGCCGCACATCTGCCCATCTATATGCGAACCTAATGCTTCGGCTGCATCTTCCAGCACAGGAATCTCATATTTATTGGCTATAGCCATTATCTCCCCCATCTTGGCTGGCATGCCGTATAGGTGCACGGGGATGATGGCTTTAGGCTTTTTGCCTTTGGCGATACGGTCTTTAATAGCCGCCTCCAGTAGTTCGGGCGACATGTTCCAGGTATCTTCCTCACTATCCACGAATATAGGCGTGGCGCCCATATAAGCTATGGGATTGGCCGAAGCTGAGAAAGTCATGCTCTGGCAGATCACCTCATCACCCGGCTGAACACCCAGTAATATCAACCCCAGGTGCAGGGCCGCAGTACCTGAACTAAGCGCTGACACGTGCATACCTGAGCCCAGGAAGGCTGACAGGTCTTTCTCAAAATTATCTACATTAGGGCCCAATGGGGCTACCCAATTGGTATCAAAAGCTTCATTCACAAATTTTTGCTCACTACCGCCCATGTGTGGCGATGAGAGCCATATCTTAGGATTCATCCGTCTCGCTTTTTGCAATTTTTATAATTCTGCCGGGGTTGCCCACTACAGTTGCATAGTCGGGCACATCACCTATTACTACGGCACCTGCACCAATAGTGCAGTGTTTGCCTATTTTCTTGCATTGTATAACTACACAGCCGGCACCTATGTGGGTACCCTCGCCTACCTGCACACTACCACACAATGTGGCATTGGGCGAGATGTGCGCATAATCCCCGATCACACAATCATGATCGATAGTGCATCCAGTGTTAACGATACAGTGTTTACCAATTGTCGTATCTGCATTTATCAGGATACCGGCCATCAACACCGAACCCTCACCTATTGTTGCCCGCTTGCTTATCTGCGTGCCGGGATGTATTGCGGTGGCAAACTTCACCTTACCCTCATAGCGCTCAGCTATCATTTTACGCACTGCATTGTTGCCAATGGCAATAACCATAGCATCTGTTGCCTCGTTGGCAGGCAGCGGCTTGCTTGAAGGATAATCCCAAAGTTTAGCTCCGGGGGTATCGTCCCACACTTGTATATCATCGACACCCATATCCTCCAGTATCTCTATGATGACCTTACCGTGCCCGCTTGCGCCGTAAACTACCATGCGTTATGCTTTGGGTGAGCCTGTAAACTTCTCCATCGTAGCGGCCGTGGCCGAGTTAATGTCTTCTGAATACAGTATCTTTTTAATAGTTAAACCTACGATTTTCATATCAAGGGCAAAAGAAATATTATCTACATACCACACATCGTATGCAAACTTTTGCTCCCAGCTAATGGCGTTGCGCCCGTTTATTTGCGCCCAACCGGTGATGCCGGGCATTACCTCATGCCTGCGTTTCTGTGTGCTATTATATAATGGCAAATACTCAACCAGCAATGGCCTTGGCCCTATCACGCTCATATCGCCTTTCAACACGTTGATAAACTGTGGTAGTTCATCCAGCGAAGTTTTACGAACAAAACTACCGATACGCGTAAGCCTGTCAGCATCGGGTAGCAGATTGCCTTGCTTGTCTTTTTTATCATTCATGGTCTTGAACTTCACCAGTTTAAAGATGCGCTCGTTCTTACCCGGCCTGAGCTGGAAGAAGAATGGCGAACCCGAATTGGCAAAGTATAAGATGATAGAGATAACAAGTATAACCGGCGATGCCAGCACCAGCACGCAGAGTGCGAACACGATATCGAACAGGCGCTTGATGATATGTACGTAAATACTGCGCATTATATCTTTTTCAGTTCTTCAACATAGCGGGTGGCCAGCACCTGCCTGTCGAAATTCTCTTTTGCAAATCTATAGCCGCTTTCCGACTGTCGTGCCATCAGGGCAGGATCATTTCTATATAATTCAACCTTGGCGGCAAAGTCTTTGGGATCCTCGGGTTCTACATATACGCCTGCATCGGCAGCCTCTACCAATTCCCTCGATACCCCATCAATAGCCATCAATATGGGCTTTTTACAACTCATATAGTCGAAGGTTTTATTCGAATAAACAGTTTTAAACGTATCCACCTTCTTCAACACTGAAGCCCCGATGTCTGATGCCAGTATGTATTTGAATACCTCTTTTTTAGGCACTGCATCTATAAAGCGGATATTACTCAATCCACGCTTCGCGGCCTCTTCCTTAAGCATGGCTTTCTGCATACCCTCTCCTATCAGCAGGAACAGTACTGGCTTATCCTTTAGCAATTCAGCAGTTTCCACTACCTGTATCAGGTGATTGGCTACGCCATGTGCACCGACATAGGTGATCACGAACTTATCTGCTGGTATATCATGCTCCTTACGGAAAGTAGCTGCATCAAAATCCTTTAGCAATGACTCAGACAATGAGAAGTCGGCAGCATTGGGTATGAAAATGATCTTATCGGCAGGTACATGCTTCTTTTCTATCAGCGTAGTGCGAAAGGCAGGTGTAAGCACATTGATAAGCTTCGCTTTCTTATAAATGAAAGCCTCGAACCAATAAGCCATCTTGATGATGAACTTATTAGTAACAACACCTGTATCTATCGCCGACTCCGGCCAAAGGTCACGTATCTCGAACACAAAAGGTATACGCTTGAATATTGATAATATATAGGCAGTGATACCCACAAACAGCGGCGGTGAGGTAACCACTATCTTGTCATATTTCTCATTTGCTTTGAACAAACCGGCGTATGTACTGGAAAATACAAAAGAGAAATAGCCCCAAAGCCTACCCAGAAAATTGACATTATATGCCTCTGACACATGACTACGGATAACACGTACACCCGGCTCAAAATTCTTATCGTCGTAAAAACACATGCCTTTGTAGCGTTCATTCTTTACGCCCGAGTTATAGTGCGTCATACCCGCCAGCACAGTCACCTTGTGGCCCTGCTCTGCCCATATGCGGCTCATCTCGTTCCAACGCGAGCCACCGCCGTCGTTCTTCTCTAAATAATATTGATGTATCAGGAGTATATGCATCAGGCTATACTTTCTATAATGGTTGTTATCTGCTTTCCGCGGCTCGAAAATACTATCTTATCCGTTCTTTCTTTCTGTCCATACAAACCGGAATACCAGCCTTGTTGCATTTCGGGATTTAATATCCCTGTTTCATCAGTCGCCGAAATGCGATATTTATCTGAAAAGCCCGGTGCAGGGTTCCATATTTGCAGCATGGGTTGGTCGGTATTGTGCTCCAGCACATCGGTTATCTCCCAGCGCAGTTTGTTCTTATATTTTTTTACAGTGCGGGTATGGATAATGCCAGAAGCAACCTGCTGGAATACTTTTACAGTGCCTTTGAACAATACATAGTCGGCATGCTCTTCTACACTCGCCCCCACAGCCTGCGACCAATAATACCATATAAACCTGCCACCTTTCAGCATCTGGTCGTAGCCATTCAGCATTACGGTATTGTGCGATGTAGTGCCGAAGAAATACTTCAGGGTTTCCTCATCAGTATTATACTTATAGCTACCCGCATCGCGGAGGATGTTCTCGCCGTTCACCCAGATATCCAGGTGCAGGTTATCGGCATGCGATGGACGGTCTTTATGGCTGCCGCAACGAATAAATGTCAAGACATTCTTCTCTTGTATAGTATAATATCCGCCTTTATCGAATGAATTTAACTTAAGCTCGGCACTGGCAGGTTTATTATTAACATCATTACAGCCGTACCAGTATTTATCTTCATAGTTATTGGTAGCGCAAGGCGCTTTCAATACAGCAGCAAATGCTTCAAGCTGTGGGCGATAATCCCTAAACTCAGCATCGCTGAATTTAAAGAACAGTGCACCATCGTTACCGCCGTAATTAGGCAACATACCATTTTCAGGCACCATGCATGCATTCAAGAATTTCAAGCTGGCATGGGCTCGGTCATAAACCACTTTGTTGAATGGCTTATCATTCAACTCGCTGATGCGGATGGCCCATGTCAGTAGCTGCACCACTACTCTATGATAGTTCATAGAGAATTGAAGGAAAGTACCGTCTTCATACACCTGGTAGGCAGCTTCCTCCTCAAACCAGCGCTTGCCATCCTTCACCCATTTCTTAGCTTCAGGAAAAAACGGAAAGAGGATTCCAATGAAATATAAACCGAATGTCTCGGTAATAGCATGGTTGTTGCGTACGGCTATGCGAGAGAAATCGATATTACTATACACATGCCTGGCTTGCCAGTATATACTATGCGCTATCTGCTGAAACAGCTCTTCAGTAAGCGCAGCACTATCTCTATAGTAGTATAACGCAAACGTCCAGTTCATCAACCTTAGTGATGTTTCCTGGCTACATTTGTAGTTAGGCCCCTGGTTGATGGGGTTATGTGCGATCCAGTCTTTTATCTCGTTAAAAACAAACTCAGACTGGTCGATCTTATAGTGGTAATCGTAGCGGATGATAGTATGCAGATAGCTGAACCTCGACTTCTCCCAAACATATTTTATATCGCCTGCTTCTTTCGAGTAGTCATTTACCTCCGTCCAGTGTTTATTGATATCGTATTTATAGCCCGTATCTACATTGGTAATCCAATCGTAGCCTTTACCCAAATCATACTCTGTAGCACTGAAGAATTTAAGCTTACCTGCCAATATTTGTTCCGCAGCCTGCTTCAATTCAGGTGTCGGATTGACCGGCACATTCAGTTCATCTTTCGATACAAATAGGAATTTGAGCGACTGCTTCCTCCAGTCATCTAATGTAGCAAACTGTTTCGCAGGAGGATTGGTAGGATATTCGGCTTTCAACAAACCCAATCTTCTCTTCAACTCAAAAAACAGGCGAAAGGATACATACCTTGCGCCCATGTTCTGCATTAAGTTGAAAGTCAGCTTCAGGTTCATCTAAACATTGTATAGCTTACAAAGTTCATCCACGATACGCTCACTGGTCTTGCCATCCCACATTTCGGGTATGCCACCTTTTTTCCAGTTGCCTGCAAAGAGTTTTTCCAATGCCGGCTGTATAGCTTTAGGGTCTGTACCTATCAGCTCATTGGTGCCAACAGTTATTGTTTCAGGCCTTTCCGTATTGTTGCGCAGTGTGAGGCATGGTACGCTCATCACCGTAGTTTCTTCAGTAATACCACCAGAATCGGTAATAACCGCCTTGGCATTTTTCACGAGGTAGTTGAACTCCAGATAGCCTAGCGGCTCTGCAAAATGCAGGTTAGGTGCGCTGATGCCGATGTTGCTCAATATCTTAGCCGTACGCGGGTGTACGGGGAAGATGATCGGCATACCCTGCACGTTATTTACTATCTCGTCTATCAGTATTTTCAGGTTGGCTTCTTCATCAACATTCGCAGGGCGGTGTAGGGTAAGCACGAAGTATTCTTTTTCTTTCAGGCCCAACTCATCCCATATCGCTGGTTTATTCAGCCTGGGCATATTCTTCAGCAGAGTATCTATCATGGTATTACCCACGAAGAATATCCTGTCATCAGGTATGCCGGCTTTGCGCAGGTTCTCATTTGCGACTTCCGATGTAGTGAAAAAGTAATCAGTCAGCGCATCAGTCACCATACGGTTGATCTCTTCCGGCATAGTGAGGTCGAAAGAACGTATGCCTGCCTCTACGTGCGCTACTTTTACATTCAGTTTTTTAGATGCTATAGAGCAGGCCATGGTCGATGTTACATCACCTACCACCAATGTCAGGTCTGGTTTTTTGTTCAGCACAATACGCTCGTAGCCTATCATGATATTACCAGCCTGTTCAGCTTGTGTGCCGGAGCCCACTTCCAAGTTGATATCCGGCTCTGGTATGCCTAGTTGTTTGAAAAAGTTATCACTCATGTTAGGGTCGTAATGCTGACCTGTGTGCACGAGGCGATAGTGAATATTGCGGCCAGCTGCACCAGCTTGTTGTATGGCTGCAATAATTGGCGCAATTTTCATGAAATTGGGACGGGCGCCTGCTATAATATCTATTAACATTGTAGGAAGTAAACTGCGTTATTTATTATTAAGTGTTATCCATTCGCCTTTCTTGTAGCTTTCGATAGCTGCGAAAGATGCCTGTGTCGTATTTACTATATCGTCGAAAGGTATCAGCGGCGCACTGCCATTTTTCAGCATGGTTATCAGCCTTGAGAATTGCTCCTGATGACCTTTGTCTTGTTTGCCTTTCATCTTCGAGAAGCCTTTAAAACCATAACCTTCAAGCTTTACGAAGTTATCCATCACCAGTGTGCGGCCCTGGCTATATACTTCTACCCTTTCTTTCGAGTACGACTTGCTGCCGTTAGAGAAATAGTTGACCACAGCCTGTGATCCATTAGCATACTTAAGTGTGATAATGGCATTATCCGTATTTTCATTGGTATCAGTACCCATGCCCGACATAGACACAGCAACCACTTTTGAGCCCGTGAGATAAGTAGCCAGATCTATATAGTGACAAGCCTCGCCAATGATACGGCCACCGCCTACATTCATATCATGTACCCATACATCTGCAGGTATATGGCCTGCGTTCATGGTAGCAACTATATTTATCGGCATATTGCTATCTCCTATCAGTTGCTTTGCCTTCTGTATATACGGCGAAAAGCGCCTGTTGAAACCAACAGTTACCGACAAGCCATTACCATTCAATTGTTGCTTAGCAGTAAGTATCTCATTTAAGCCTTCTTCAGTAATAGCCAGCGGTTTTTCTACAAATACATGCTTGCCTGCTTTCAGGGTCTCTATCGTCATAGAAGCGTGCAGGTTGTGGCGGGTTGTTATCATCACCACATCTACATCGCTATCTTTCAGTATCTCTTTATAGTCGGTAGTGCTTTTTGCAAAGCCATATTTCTTAGCCAGTGCGCTGGAGCTTACACCACCTGCGCTGGCTATGTATTTAAATGTTGCTCCCGAGCCTTTTTTCAGTGCAGGCAGCATGGTCATTTTGGTGAAGTTGCCAGCACCTACCACACCTATCACGCCTTTAGTACCTGCAAAAGAAGCATCGGTATAACTCACTACTCGTGCATTCTCTTTCAATGTCTCCTGAGGGTATTCCAATAGCGATGCGATTGAATCACCACCCATATTGCCATATATCTCCAGGTAATTTTCCAGCTTCACACGCTGTGTTATCAGCGTCTGTACGTCCAGCTTGCCTTTCGATATGGCGTTCAATATAGCTTCGAAATTTCGCTTCTCCGTCCAGCGCACATAGCCTATCGGGTAGTCCTGTCCTTTGTATTCATAGTCATCATCGTAGCGGCCAGGGCCATACGAGCACGACACCTGGAAGCTAAGTTCTTTCTTAAAGAAATCACCCCTGTTGATGTCCAACCCTATCACACCCACCAGCACAATGCGGCCACGTTTGCGGCTCATCTGTGCTGCTTGGCTTATTACATCATTGCTCTTGGTAGATGCCGTGATGATAACACCATCCGCACCTATACCGCTGGTCAACTCCTCAACTGTCTTTACCGGATCAGTACCTTTTGCTACGTTGTAGGCTTTAATACCTTTCGCAGTAGCAAGCGCTACTTTTTTATCATCGAAATCAAAGCCTATCACATCGCAACCATTCGCTACCAGCAATTCAGCCGTTATCAAGCCTATCAGGCCAAGGCCAACCACCACTATAGTTTCACCTAGCGTAGGGTTTATCAGCCTGATGCCTTGCAAGCCTATCGAACCTATCACTGCAAAAGCACCTTCCTCATAGCTTACATTATCAGGTATCTTGGCGCATAGGTTCTTGGGCACACAGACATACTCAGCATGCGCACCGTTCGATGCGACTTTATCGCCCACGGCAAACTCATGCACGCCCTCGCCTACTGCTATCACCTCACCGGCATTGCAATAGCCCAAAGGCAACGGTTCATCCAGTTTGTTGAAGATTGTCTCCAGCGTAGGCATCAGCCCATCGGTCTTTATTTTATCCAGCACTTGTTTTACGCGCTCAGGTTGCTGGCGCGCTTTCGATAGCAGGCTGGCTTTACCAAACTCTACCAGCATCTTCTCGGTACCCAACGACACCAGCGTTCGGTGGGTCTTTATAAGTACATGGCCTTTACGAACCAAAGGAACGGGCACTTCTTCAAGTATCGTAGCCCCGTTCTTTAAGTTTTGAATTATTTGCTTCATTCTATTGTCTTCGCCGCGAAGGCGGATAATATGTTGTGACTATGCAGTCGTTTTTATACGCTCATTCATTTTATCGTGCATCTCTACCAGCGTATCTTCCAGGTTGAATTTCCAGTCCCAGGTTGGGTAGTGCGACTTGAATTTGTTCACATCGCTGATATACCAGATATGGTCGCCAATTCGATTGGTCTCACTGTAGCTATAGTTCATCTTGTTGCCCGATATCTTTTCGCACAGTTTGATGGCTTCTAACATACTACAGTTAGAGAAACGGCCGCCACCTGCATTGTACACTTCACCCTCGCGTGGGTTTTGGTAGTAATGCCAGAACATATTCACCAGGTCGTAGCTGTGTATATTGTCACGCACTTGCTTGCCCTGGTAGCCAAATATGGTATAGTGGTTACCTGTAATAGCACATTTCATCAGGTAGGCCAGGAAGCCGTGCAATTGAGCACCTGAGTGGTTAGGACCAGTAAGGCAGCCGCCGCGGAAGATACCTGTCTTCATACCAAAGTATTTACCATACTCCTGCACCATAATATCTGCCGCAACTTTCGATGCACCAAATACAGAATGCTTGGTATTATCGATGCTCATGCTCTCGTCAATACCATCCTTATAATAAGAATGGTTGTGGTCTATTTCCCAGCGCTCCTCCAGCTCAACTAGCGGCAGGTAGTTTGGCGTATCGCCATATACTTTATTTGTAGATGTAAATATAAATACAGCATCAGGGCAATTCAGGCGAGTAAGCTCCAGCATATTCAGCGTACCTGTAGCATTCACACCGAAGTCGGTTAGGGGTTCTTTAGCTGCCCAGTCGTGGCTGGGTTGCGCTGCCGTATGCACGATCAGCTTTATATCCTTGCCATATTTTTCAAATATCTTTTTCAGGCCATCAACATCCCTAAGATCCACATTATGCGGCACGAAATTGCTGAACTTATCCCTCAGCCTGTTCTCATTCCAAACCGTAGAGCTATCCTTCCCAAAGAAATAAGCCCTCATATCGTTATCTACACCTATTACAAGGTCGAATTTTGGTGCGAAAAATTCCACCGATTCCCCTCCAATAAGACCATTAGAGCCTGTGATCAATGCTATATTCATAAGACTGTATGCTGTATTTCCGGATGTAAATATCTACAAAATATAGCGTTCTGCAACAATTTCGCTTATTGCACTTATGCTATATAACGTTAATAACAATTTCGAAATGTATATTTGCCGCAAATGTTATTTAATTCATTTGAATTTTTACTATTCTTTCCGATAGTAACAATTATCTTTTTCCTGCTCCCGCACCAATACAGGTGGTTCCATCTTCTTGCTGCTAGTTGCTATTTCTATATGGCGTTCGTACCCATATACATATTAATATTATTTTTCACTATTATCATCGATTACATTGCTGGTATTTCAATAGAAAATGCAAGTGGCGGGCGGCGCAAGTGGTATTTGATAGTCAGCCTGATAGCTAATATCGGTGTGCTTGCATACTTCAAATATTACAATTTTTTTATCGACAATATTAATGATGCATTTAATACTTCATTGCCCTTACTGAAGATATTATTGCCAATCGGCTTATCGTTCCACACATTTCAGGCGATGAGCTATACTATTGAAGTATATCGTGGCAATCAAAAAGCTGAAAAGCATTTTGGCATATATGCGCTTTACGTAATGTTCTACCCCCAGTTGGTGGCTGGCCCGATAGAACGTCCTCAAAATGTACTTCCACAATTTCATGAAAAAAAGCACTTCAGTTATGATAACCTGCATATTGGCTTGAGGCTTATGCTTTGGGGATTGTTTAAAAAAGTAGTGATTGCAGACAGACTCTCTGTTGTTGTAAATGAAGTATATAAAGATCCAACCCAACATACCGGCTTACCGCTATTGATTGCGATGATATTCTTTAGCTTTCAGATATACTGCGATTTTTCAGGATATTCTGACATAGCACTTGGCAGTGCTAAAGTCATGGGATTTAACCTCATGACAAACTTTAATACGCCGTATTCAAGCAAAAGCATTTCCGAATTCTGGAAAAGGTGGCATATATCACTTTCTACCTGGTTTAAAGACTACCTGTATATTTCATTAGGCGGCAATCGGGTTGCGCTACCTAGAGTATATTTCAATTTATTCTTTGTCTTTATGGTAAGCGGTTTTTGGCATGGTGCAAACTGGACGTTCATTATATGGGGTGCATTACATGGCATATACCTGATCATGGGTATGCTTACGAAAAATCTTAGAGGAACTATCATAAACAGGCTAAAAATAGATAAAGTACGCTGGCTGGACACTTCATTGAATATTATATGCACCTATATTTTGGTTACGCTAGCCTGGGTTTTCTTTCGAGCCAGTACATTAAATGATGCTACCTATGTTTTAACCCATTTTCATACCGATCTTTCACAAATAACCTCACTGGCATATATTAAGAAGAGTCTGTTTGTAGTAGGTTCAGCCAATATAATATATGGCTTTTTCAATGTGGCTATCGGTCTTGTGCTCATCGGTTTTTTGATAATTTCAGAATACAAAAAACCTATAAGATTGGATTGGCAACCTCAAAGTGCGGGCAAATTCACGTTAGTTCGATATTGCCTTTTGGTATTCGCTATCCTGGTATTCGGCGTTTACGATAATCAAGAGTTCATCTATTTTCAGTTTTAAGGCACTATGCATATTCGCACAAAGAAATACATAATATTTTCCGCAATACTGGCAGTGTTATTAATAGGAGCACAATTTGGTATCGACCAGTGCTATAATCGCATAGCAAAAAATAAAATAAATAAATTATTAGAGCATAAAATAGATACAGACATTGCCATATTCGGCAGTTCAGTAGCCAACAGCCATTTCATTCCTGCAATTATAGACAGTGTTACAGGACATGAATCTTATAATTTTGGTTTCCACGGTCTGTTTTGCGTGCAGTACAATGCCCTGATACATGAATTCTTACAGTATACTAAAGAATGCAAGTATATGGTAATAGGTTGCGACATTGATAATCTTGATAAAAACGAACTTATAACACGTCCCGATCTTTTTTATTCTCATCTTCACAATCCCTGGGTATATCATTCGTTAGTACAAATCGAACCTGCGAAAATTAAAAGAGCTGCCTACCTGCCCGGATATAAACTAACATTACTAAACAAACTTTTTTACAACGAATTATTTGTTTCCATTAAAAAGTCGGATTTTATCGATGTTCAAAAAGGGTTTGCCCCGGGGGGGCCAAGTTGGAATACCGATAAAAAGGCCGATAGCTTTGCTGCAAGATATAATGCTGACATTTACAACGAATTTGATGCAACGCTGCAAAAAGTATCTGATAAAGGCATAAAGGTGATATTAGTACTTACACCTATCTACAAACAAGCACTGGATAAAATAACCAACATAGATTTTATTAGGGCAAGATATACCGCGCTTGCTGACAACAAATCAATATTCTTTATCGACTACACAAAAGATAGTATATGTAATGAAAAAAAGCTTTTCACCAACTATACACATCTTAATCCTGATGGGGCCAAGGTGATATCTCAGAAAATATCAAGCGACTTAAATCGATTAATGAATATTGAGCCCACCCGATAGACAGTTCTATGGGGTGTATTTAAAAACCTGGCAATATTGTACTTTTGGGCAAATAACGCGTACACATGCCACACTACCACTCTTTAGGAAGCATCCCCCACAAGAGGCATACACAGTTTCGCCGCCCCGATGGCAAACTATATTCCGAGCAGCTTTTTAGTACCGAAGGTTTTTCGTCCAACTATTCTCTGCTGTATCATATCTATCCTCCAACGCAGATCATTAAAACCGAAGAGCCGGTAGATGTAAGTCCTAAGCCCAGTACCGACAACATATTGAAACACCGCAGCTATCAGGGCTTTTCTGTAAAACCTGCTGCTGACTACCTGGAAAGCCGCAAAGTAGTATTGTACAACAACGATGTGCAAATATCGCTGGCAGCACCCCAACAAAGCACTACAGACTATTTCTATAAAAATGCAGATGCTGACGAAGTACTATTTGTACATGAAGGCACGGGTACACTAAAAACCCAGTATGGCCAATTGCCATTCAGTTATGGCGATTACTTAGTAATACCAAGGGGTACCATATATCAGATCGTATTTGACACTCCGGATAACAGGTTGTTTATTGTCGATTCCTTCAGCCCGGTTACTTTCCCCAAGCGGTACCTGAGTAAATACGGACAGTTGCTGGAACACTCACCTTATTGCGAGCGAGACATTCGCAAACCCCAGAACCTTGAAACTATTGACGAGAAAGGAGAATTTCTTATAAAAGTGAAAAAGCGTGGCCTGATGTACAACATCTGGTATGCCAACCACCCTTTCGATGTAGTAGGCTGGGATGGATATGAATATCCTTTTGCCTTCAGCATACACGATTTTGAACCTATCACAGGCCGCGTGCACCAACCACCTCCCGTGCACCAAACGTTCGATGCCAGAAACTTTGTTATCTGCTCGTTCGTACCACGCCTGTACGACTATCACCCCGATGCGATACCTGCACCATACAACCACAGCAATATAGACAGCGATGAGGTATTGTACTATGTTGATGGCGATTTTATGAGCCGCAAACACGTAACCCGTGGTATGATAACTTTGCACCCGGGTGGTATCCCCCACGGCCCGCACCCCGGCGCTGTAGAAAAAAGCATTGGTGCTAAAGAAACCAAAGAATTGGCTGTAATGGTAGACACATTCTACCCGCTGATGATGACCAAAGACGCGCAAGACATTGAAGACGAAAACTATATAATGAGCTGGGCAGAATAAACCGTTTTATACTACATCTAAAAAAACATTGATATCAATATGGAACAATTAACCGTAAGCGAAAGGATGAAGCAGGCGCAGGATTTCCTGCCCATCAATGGTACTGACTACGTTGAGTTTTACGTAGGTAATGCAAAACAGGCTGCACACTATTATAAAACAGCATTCGGCTTTCAGTCGCTGGCGTATGCCGGCCCTGAGACAGGTATGCGAGACCGTGCGTCGTACGTACTGCAACAAGGCAAAATCCGCCTGGTATTAACCACTGCCCTCAAATCTGACAGCCCAATATCAGAGCATGTTAAAAAACATGGTGATGGCGTTAAGATACTGGCGCTATGGGTTGATGATGCATTCAAATCTTATGAAGAAACTACCAAACGTGGTGGCAAATCTTACCTTGAGCCAACTACCCTTACTGATGAGCATGGCGAAGTAAGGATGGCAGGTATATATACCTATGGCGAAACAGTGCACATGTTCATTGAGCGCAAGAACTATAATGGCATTTTCATGCCGGGCTATAAAGAGTGGAAAAGCGATTATAACCCAACCGATACCGGCCTGTTGTATGTGGATCACTGCGTGGGCAATGTAGGGTGGAACCGCATGAACCCAACCATACAATGGTACGAAGATGTGATGGGCTTTGTGAACATCCTGTCATTCGACGATAAACAGATTAATACTGAGTACTCTGCTCTGATGAGTAAGGTAATGAGCAATGGCAACGGCTTTGTGAAATTCCCGATTAACGAACCTGCTGAGGGCAAGAAGAAATCGCAGATCGAAGAATACCTGGAGTTTTACGAAGGCGAAGGCGTACAGCACGTAGCCATCGCTACCAACGATATCGTTAAGACAGTACGCGAACTGAAAGCACGTGGCGTTGAGTTCCTCGATGCCCCACCTAATGCCTACTACGAAGACCTGTTGAATCGTGTAGGCAAAATAGATGAAGACATAGCCCCTCTTCAGGAACTAGGCATCCTAGTTGACTTTGATGAGGAAGGCTACCTGCTGCAGCTGTTTACCAAGCCTGTTGAAGACCGTCCTACTTTGTTCTTCGAGATCATCCAACGCAAGGGTGCTAAGAGCTTTGGCGCGGGTAATTTCAAAGCACTATTCGAATCAATTGAGCGTGAGCAAGCTAAGAGGGGCAACCTGTAGTTAGCACGTCATAAATAATTATAGGAATGAGATACGGTGACGTATCTCATTCTTTTTTAGGATAACTTTTTGACTGTGTTTATTATCTTTGTTAAGAGCCTACTAGGCTATGTTTTATATCATCATTAATTCTATTAGTCAAATGTCGCAAAAGCTGCAGCGTGTTTTTGTATTGTGTTGTATGGTATGCCTGATGGCCTTTTCTTCGTTTGCGCAGGATGACATGCAAACCTTCCGTAATTTCCAGTTCTCATTCGCCAGGGTATCAAATGCCTATATGAAGACAAATGACAGCCTGAGGAAGATGTTCCAGGACAAAGGTATGACCTATCCCTGCAACGATGTATTTATCCGCTCTTTCAAAGCCCACAACGAAATGGAGCTTTGGGCACGCAATAGTGATACTGCTGAGTATACGCTAGTGAAGAACTACCGCATCTGCGCACTCTCGGGTGTGCTGGGTCCTAAGCGATGGGAAGGCGACCTGCAGGTACCTGAAGGGTTTTACTTCATTGATGATTTTAACCCTAAAAGCGATTTCCACCTATCTATGCTGCTGAACTATCCCAACTATTCCGACAGAGTGCTGGGCAATAAAGTAAAGCCAGGTGGCGACATTTACATACACGGTGGCTGCGTAACAGTTGGCTGTATGCCTATGACAGATGGCATCATTCAAGAGTTGTACACCATCTGCCTGAATGCTAAGATCGCCGGCCAGACATACATTCCCGTTCATATATACCCAGTTCGTTTCGACAAGACAGGCCTGAACTTCCTGGGCAAGAACTATGGCGATGACCAGCCAAAACAGAGCTTCTGGATAAATCTGAAAGCCGGCTACGACTATTTTGAGCGTTACCACAAGCTGCAGCCTGTAATGTATACCCCTGATGGAAAGTATGTAAGCTCTTCCAACTAATTGGCTTTTCTATACAGGTGTTCCGTAAATTTGCCTTGCTTCTTAATACACCTATATGCGTCGTTGGTTCACCGGTAACAGTTATTTCAAGCCGCTGGCATTTATTGCCGCTATCCTCATATATACACTTACCGCCTGCGAGAAGGAAGTGGATCTTGACCTTGGTGACAGCGCACCTGCACAACTGGTTGTAGAAGGCTATATCGAAACCGGCACCCCACCTCTCGTGCTCTTGACGAAATCTGTTGGCTATTTCGACAGGTTGGATCTTGCTACACTTGCTAACAGCTTTGTACACGGTGCTGTTGTTACAGTATCTGATGGCGTAAACACGGCTACACTTAAGGAATATAGCATTGATACCAGCGGCGCAGGCTCGCTCATATCCTTCTACACCGTTGACACCACTTCTGGAAGCTGGATGAAAGGTGAGGTGGACAAGACATATAAGCTCAGCATCAGCTATGATGGTAAGGTATATGAAGCATATACCAAAATACCAAATCCCACTCCGCTGGATTCTGTAGTTACAGCTGCACCGGCAATTATACCTGACAATAACCCGACAGCTAAACAGATCAAGGTGTATTTCAAAGATCCGGATACGCTGGGCAATTACGTGCGCTATTATACCCGCCGCAACAGCGAACCTTATTACCCCGGGCTCAACTCTGTATATTCCGATGAGTTGATAAATGGAACCCCCTTCAATACTGTGTTCCCACTGGGTGAGAGCCGTAACCAGCCTGAGATCGACTTCGACTCGACAGGGTTTGCGCACCCCGGCGATACTGTAACCCTGAAATGGTGTGCGATAGACAAGGCTACCTACGATTTCTGGAGCACTTTTGAATTTGCACTGGGTACTATAGGCAGCCCCTTTGCCACACCTATCAAGGTGAAGACCAACATCAGCAATGGCGCACTCGGTATATGGGGTGGGTATGGCACCAGCTTTCATACGATCGTCATAAAGGAATAATGTTTATGGCGATAGCGCTATAGGCGAACTACATGCCAGAACTACCGATTTTTTTTGCATTTTTGCAGACTCTTATTCAATTAATATGTCGGACATAGAAAAAGTACATTGCCTGATAATAGGCTCTGGCCCTGCGGGCTATACCGCGGCCATATATGCATCGCGCGCCAACCTGAAACCTGTGCTATACCAAGGCCTGCAACCAGGTGGCCAGCTCACCATCACTACCGATGTAGAGAACTACCCGGGCTATCCTGAAGGTATAATGGGCCCGCAGATGATGATAGACTTTGAAAAGCAAGCCCAACGCATGGGTGCTGATATACGCTGGGGACTAGCCACTAAGGTAGACCTGAGCAGCCGCCCATTTAAAGTAGAGATAGACGAGGAAAAATGGATACATGCCGACTCGCTGATCATAGCTACAGGAGCATCGGCCAAATGGCTGGGGCTACCCTCTGAGCAGCGCCTGAATGGCCATGGCGTATCGGCTTGTGCGGTGTGCGATGGTTTCTTCTTTAAAGGACAGGAAGTAGCTATAGTAGGTGCAGGTGATACTGCTTGCGAAGAGGCACTATACCTCTCGAAGCTGTGCAGCACGGTGCATATGTTTGTACGTAAAGACGAGATGCGCGCCAGCAAGGTGATGGTAGCACGCGTACTGAACACGCCTAACATAAAAGTGTATTGGAATACTGAAACTGTAGAGGTGATGGGTGAGAACAAGGTGGATAGTGTAAAGGTGGTGAATAACAAGACTAATGAAGAAACCATAATACCGTTGAAAGCCTTCTTCGTGGCGATAGGCCACCAGCCTAACTCTGACTTGTTTAAAGGCTGGCTGGATATGGATGAGGCGGGCTACCTGCTGACCACTCCGGGCTCATCGAAGACAAACATCGAAGGTGTGTTTGCCTGTGGTGATGTGCAGGATAAGATATACCGCCAGGCGGTAACTGCTGCAGGTAGCGGCTGTATGGCTGCGCTGGATGCTGAACGCTACCTGGGTGCGCTGGAGCATACTGCTTAATTAATACCGCTTTTATATAATTGACAACCGATGTGCTCACGTGCATCGGTTGTTGCGTTTTGTTGTGTTTTTTGTCAGATTCCCACTTCTCCCCAGAGGAAAAATTTGCCGGCGTGGCGTACGTACTGGACATTGGCCTTCGGACAATATTTTCCATTGTTGCGCTTTGTGAGGGGTATGTGGTGGATAGGGTCTTCATTTATAATTCAACTTTTTAGCCGATTAGTGATTACTTTTAAATAAGTCAAATTTACAACTTTTTATCAAATAAATAAAATTAAAAAACAGCTAACTATCTGAATATTGGAAAGTCGGCATAACAAGGAAATATGTGTCATGCTGAGTGTAGCAAAGCGTAATGAAGCAACTGCCTAATAGATGGGCTTTAGCTCAATGATTTGACAGATGTTTCGCTACCGCTCAACATGACACGTGTTTTTCAATTGCCCTTTCCATAACTGACTTTCCTACATCCGGATAATCAATAAAGAATAAGCTATTAGCAGCTTTTGTAGCATCGCTGCAAAATCAACCGTAACTTCATACTTATCATCAAATGCATATTATATGCAACAGAACGAACTGAAATTTGCAGTATTGATAGATGCTGACAACGTTCCATCGGTAAAGCTGAGGGAAATGATGGAGGAAGTAGCCAAATACGGCTCCCCTACCTATAAGCGTATATATGGAGACTGGACCAAACCACACGTGAACCGGTGGAAGGAACCATTACTGGAACACGCCATTACCCCAATACAACAGTACAGCTATACGCAGGGCAAGAACGCTACTGACTCGGCCATGATAATAGATGCTATGGATATATTGTATAGCGGCAAAGTGGATGGCTTTTGCATCATATCGAGCGATAGCGATTTTACGCGGCTGGCGCTGCGGCTGCGCGAGGCCGGCATGCAGGTGATAGGTATGGGGCAGAAGAAAACACCTGCGCCTTTCATTGCTGCCTGCAACAAGTTTGTGTATATAGAGATACTGAAAAGCAATGCACCTACTGACGTGGCCGAAGAAAAGGCCGAAGAGGCAGAGATCAAACCGATAGACAAGGGTGTAATTAAGCTCATATCAGACTCAGTAAGCGACCTTGCCGATGAACTGGGCTGGGCCTACCTGGGCGATATAGGCAACCTTATCATCAAAAAGCGACCCGACTTTGACTCGCGCAACTATGGCTTTAAAAAGCTGGGCGAACTGATAAAAAGCACGGGCATGTTTGAAATAAACGAACGGGCTACTGACAAGGGCAATGGCAACATAAAGCATGTGTATGTGAAGCTGAAGGATAAGGCGGCGAAGCCAAGGAGAAAGGCAAAATAGTGTGTTATGCTTAGGGCTTGTGATGAAATCCATATCGTATTGCAGCACCAAGCACATTCATATCTATATCTTTTATTGTTTTGAATTTTATGCAATAGCCTGTAACACTGGCCTTGCCCAGCATCTCACCGAAGGTATGGGCGAGGTATTTTTTATCTTCAATGCCCATAATATATACCGAGATACCTGTAGTGTTGGCACTTAGCCCAACCTGGTAAAACTCTTTAGTGTCTCCTTTAGCATACTTTATAGTATATGCACCATAGCCTATGTTAGGGTTGCTGACCACCTTGCCTTCGCTGTTCGTACCATCGAGAAACCATAATTTGCTATTCGGCGATATCTGTAGTATGCGCTGGTGTAGGTTCTGCATTTCGGCACGTTTGGGTTCTGGCAGGCTGGCAATATAGTTGTTGATCTGTTCCTGTATGTTCACAATTCAAGGCTTGTTTCTCAAATGTACATCTCTGTTAGCAGAGTTCGCAGGGGGCTAATGCGACAATAAAAAGGGTAATACTGCACACTTCGCTATAAGTTCAAATTTACTCGCTAATTTCCTGACCGTAATCCCAAAAACCTATTTCTATGAGAAAGCTTGTTTACGGTATCAACATCACCCTGGACGGTTGCTGCGACCACACTAAAGGCACTGCCAATAGTGATGTTCACGAATATTTCGGTACGCTTATGCAGCAATGCGATCTACTACTATATGGCCGCAAAACTTATGAGCTGATGGTGCCCTTCTGGCCTGAGGTGGCTAAAACACAATCGCTGGATGCATCATCAAATGCGTTTGCCAAAGTGTTTGATAGCATCGACAGGGTTGTTGTTTCCAGAACTTTAAAAACTGTAGATGACAAGCAAACGACCATTCTTCAGGGAGACCTTAAAGAGGAGGTATTGAAACTGAAACAACAGCCGGGCAAGGACATCTCTACAGGTGGTGTTGACCTGCCGGGGCAGCTAATAGCATTGGGCCTGGTGGATGAGTTTCATATTGTAGTTCACCCGGTGATAGTGGGTACAGGCAGGCGGTTATTTGATGATGTAGACTTTCCGGAGAGCGTAGGATTGAAACTTGTGGAAACGAAAAAGTTTGCTAGTGGGCATGTGGCGTTGTGCTATATTAAGGCATAGCTATTGTTGTTAGCGAAGCATCCTCATACATTTTGTGTTTGTATTACCTGCCCACGTTATCCTTACTTTCTTTTTGGCGGCAAAAAGAAAGTAACAAAGAAAAAGCCGCTTTTGTCAATCGGCTCCGCCGGACAAAAGAAGCTCTACGCTGGGGTTACTTAGGCTGCCCGTGTTGCGGGCGCGATGTGAACTGCGTTCACAAAGGCGCCGGATTTTATTAGCTACTTTATTTGTACGCCATTGCTGGCGGCAGCAAAGCGATCTCATGTATTAGCAATGTTAACTACTTTTACACGAACACATAAACCTAAAATGAAAAGCGACCATAAGGGTGATTTTAATTCAGATGATGCTAATAACATTAAAGACAACATCCTTAAAATTGTTAGTGGCTATGATAAACAAAGAAAGTTCGTTGTAAATGAACAGCTCTCAAAACAAGCACGTTGTTACTGGCTAATATATCATGATATTGAAATAATAGAGGAATGCCTCAATGAAATTATTAGTATTGATGAAGATTCAAATCAAGATTTAATAGTTTCTGCACTCTGGCAAATGGCAATAATGACTTATGGAAAAATTTTCACAAATTCTGAAGATGGTTTCATTAAGCTTGAATATAAAATCTACATTAAAGACGAATCGTTCTTAAACTTACATGGCCATCTAATAAAGTTGAGAAATAGCTTTATAGCACATAGAGGTGAAAATTCATTTGAAAAAACTTTATTAATTGCTTCACTGGAACAAACAAATGAACGCAGTTATTTTGATTATTCTTTTCCAACAGCATTAAAAACTGGGAATTACTTGGATAAAGATGAAATGAAAGTTTTTATGCTTTTGCTAAATAGTCTTAAAGAGCAATTAGGCACTATAATTAAAATCAAAGTGCAAAAACTAGATAATTTTTTGAGAAAAAAGATGAAGGAACTATCAAAATAATAAACAAACAGCCCGGACTTGCGTCCGGGCTGAGGATATCTTTTGGATAATGTTTTGCTTAGGCTACTGCGGGGGCGAAGCGGGCTTTGAATTTCGACATCAGGTCGGCTTCTACTATTTTGCTGGCTACCAGCACCATGTTTTTGAAGGCGAGCGCGTGAGAGATACCGTGGCCGATGATAACCGGGCTGTTGATACCCAGTATCGGTGTGCCGCCGTAGATCTCGGAGTTGAAGTTGTCGAGGAAAGGATCGTTGACACCACGCTTCGAGAAGATGGTATGGATCGATTCAGCGGCTTTCAATACTACGTTGCCTACAAAACCTTCGCACACGATCACGTCAGCTTTATCGCTAAACATATCGCGGCCTTCGATGTTACCTACGAAGTTGAGGTGTGTATTCTCCTTCAGCATTGGGTAGGTAGCCTGGGCCAGGATGTTGCCCTTGCCTTCTTCCTCACCAATGTTCATGAGGCCAACCTTAGGATTGTTGACACCATATACCTCCTGCATATACAGCGAGCCCAGCTGTGCAAACTGCACCAGGTTCTCGGGTTTGCAGTCGGCATTGATACCTACATCCAGCAGCAGGCCGAAGCGGCCGTCTGGGCGAGGTACAGGCGATGCGATAGTAGGGCGAAGTATGCCTTCGATATTCTTTACCGAATACATAGAACCCACCATCATAGCGCCGGTGTTGCCCGCGCTGATGAAGGCATCAGCCTTTTTCATTGCCAGCAGGCCAAACCCTATAGCTATGCTTGAGTTTGGTTTCTCCTTCATAGCCTTGGTTGGGTGCTCGTGCATTCCGATCACTTCGGGCGCTTCGATAACCGTGTAGCGGCCTGCGAATGGTTCCAGCTGGTGCATATGCGGCTGCATAGCTTCGCTATTGCCAATAAGCAGCAGATGCGCCTTTACATCGGGCATCTGCTCAAAGAAATCTTTTACACCTATTATGGCTTCGGCGGGGGCGTAGTCGCCACCCATTACGTCCAGTGCAATCTTCATAAACAGGCTATGTTATAGCTGTTATTAGTTTTGTTCAGTTTCGGCAGCAGCAGGTGAATTGTCTATCACTACTTTACCGCGATAGTACATTTTACCTTCTACCCAATGTGCACGGTGACGCAGATGGCTTTCGCCAGTAGTTTTGTCAACGCTCCAGGTTTCAGCCACAGCTTTGTAGTGAGTACGGCGTTTAGCACCGCGCTGTTGTGAGTGGCGTCGTTTAGGATTAGGCATCTTACTTAGTTTTTATTTGATTTACGTTTGTTATTATCTTTTAAAGCATCCAGCCCTTTCCAGATGTCGTTTTTAGGCGCTTCATCGGGTTCGGACAGTTGATCGAGCAGCTTGAGGGCTTCGGGGTTGCAACCAGAAGAGCCATCGGCTTTTTCGGGGTGCACGCGTTGCAAAGGTACACTGAGCATCACAAATTCGTAGAGCCAGTTGCTTATATCTATCACCGTTTCGCTACGGGGTATAAATACTACATCGGCATCTTCGTCTATCTCATCGTTGCCTTCGCCACCGGTGAGTTTTATCACGAGGTCGAACTCGTCCCAGAGGCGCATTTTAAAATCGTCTCCGCAACGGTCGCAAGGCACTGTAACACTGCCATCTATATCGAAATGGCACAGGAAGAAATCATTCTTCTTGTCAAATTTCAATGTGATCTGCGCGTCAAGGTCCCTAAAATCGCGTTCAGCCTGCTTTTCATCCAGAAACTTGTCATCCAGCTCGTACTGGTAGACATGCACCCCGGGCTTAAGCCCCTGCCATGCAATTTCAAATTCCCGGTTGTGTTTCATAGTTCCTCCTCTCTGCTGTCAAAAAACTTCAATGGGGTGCAAAGGTATCAAAAACTTTGCGAATTACAGCAATTTATTTCTCTTTAGTAAAAATGTGTGCAGCACCTGCTCTACAGGTTGCGACAGGTCGACAGGTACACGCTCTACCCTATACTGGTGGCAGCGCTCCTCTATTAGCTGCTGAAATTCAGCCATCCGTGCTTTATACTGGTCTTTAACCTGATTGGGTTGCAGTTTCAGCTTCTCGCCGGTCTCCATATCTACAAATTCATACGGCCTGTTCTCAAATTCAAAAGACAACTCATGTGTACCATCTACCATATGAAACAGCACCACCTCGTGATTGTTGTACCTGAGATGCTGCAGGGCCGAAAATAAGGACTCTATATGTTCGGCATCGTCCATCATATCGCTAAAAACAACAATAAGAGAACGTTTATGCATTTTTTCGGCTACCATGTGCAGTGCATCGGCCGCATTGGTGCGCTTGCCTGTGGCATTGTAGCGCAGTGCTTGCTCCAATTGCTGGGTGAGCATACGATAGTGACTGAGCGCCGAACGGCATGCTGAGAAATACTGTATCTCATCATCGAACGTAGCCAGTGCAGCAGCATCGAGCTGGCGCTTGAGCAGCTGCATGATGCAAGCTGAGGCCAGGCAACTGTATTGCAGCTTGGAGTATTTATTATCGTCTTGCGGGAAATGCATAGAGGATGACACATCGAGCACAATGCAGCAGCGCAGGTTGGTCTCCTCCTCATAGCGTTTTACAAAGGTTTTATCGGTACGGCCGTACACTTTCCAGTCGATATGGCGAATGGCATCGCCGGGATTGTAGAGCCTATGTTCGGCAAACTCTACTGAAAAGCCGTGAAAAGGGCTTTTGTGAAGGCCTATAATAAAACCCTCTACCACTTCTTTGGCGAGCAGCTCCAGGTTTTCGAGGATAGGTTGTTGGGGTAACGACTTGTTCATTGCTGCCCTAAAGTTAGCAAAAAACGAAAGGGATTGAATGCTAATAAATTCTCAAAAAGAGTTTAATTTCATCAGTGTTTGTGGTTTTCAAAATTTCCTATTATCTTCATCCCGTTCAAATTTCTCAACCTGATGAAAATGCGTTCCGGCCTGCTTATTGCTACCCTGTTCATTACAATGATCGGACTCAGTTCTTGTACACGCGAATATATTTGCGAATGCCAGATCTCGTTTACAGGCCAGCCGGGATTGCCAGACACTATCACCCAGGAGTATCCGTTGCGCGATACTAAGAAGAAGGCAAAGAGCGTTTGCGAAGGCCAATCTTCGGTTAAGGAAGCGGATGGCATCACCACTACAGAGAATTGCTATCTGTATTAACAGAGGCTTGGCGCTATCGTTTCCGGTTAATCTTATACTTTTGCTGCGCTAATTATTAAAACAAGCCGCAGTGGACACACAAAGCAGAAATGCAGTCTTTTACATCAAGCGAACCATTGGTTGCCTGATACTACTTTGCCTATCGGCAGTATTCCTGTTTTCGGCATACAGCAAGCTTATATCAATAGAGCCATTTGAGTGGACATTCATAGACATTGGCGCACCCGGCATCACTTCGGCAGCTATTCTGGCAAGGGTATTCATCGGGCAGGAAGCGTTAATAGGGCTATTCCTACTGTTCCACATCTATTTAAAATCTGTAACCTACCCTGCTACTATTGGTATGCTGGCGCTGCTTACCCTATACCTGGTAATACTGATAGCCAGGCAAGGGAATACGGGCAACTGCGGCTGCTTCGGCGAATGGATATACATGAGCCCCATGCAAGCTATATGGAAGAACCTCATTATGATAGCGGCTACCGGTCTGCTCATGATCATATACCCTATAAAGCCCTATAAAGGACAAGAATGGATTGCCGCCTGCATTGGTATGGCAGCACTGGTGCTACCTATGGTGCTGAACCCGCTGAATGTAGACAACCAGCCGAAGAAGGTGAACCGCCCCATAGAAATGCACCTATTGTACACCGGCGAAAAGCAACCCTATGTAGACTTGCGCAAAGGCAAGCACATAGTAGCGTTTATGAGCCTTACCTGCCCACATTGCAAAAAAGCAGCGTACTTCCTGCAAATAATTAAGCGCAAGCACAGGGATATCCCCATCTTTATGGTGCTGAGTGGACAGCCCAGCCAGAAAAAAGCTTTTTTTGACGAGACACATGCCGAGGGCGTACCCTACCTGCTGACTGATGACAGGGCAGCATTTGGTGAGCTTGCCGGCGACTACGTGCCAGCCATATACTGGATAAACAATAGCCAGGTAGAGCGTGAGAGTAATTATTATCAACTAGACCCCGTGGCCATGAAGCAATGGCTAAATAACTAATTTTGCAGGATGGCAGAAGATTTTGATATAGAAGACGACCTATGGGAAGATGACGAAGCCCCCGAAAGTGAGGGTGATGGCGAAGGCGAACCTGAACAACGGGTGGAACGTATGCGCATTGTTACAGACAAGCGCCAGGAGCCATTGCGAATCGACAAATTTCTGATGAACCGCGTAGAAGGCGCTACCAGAAATAAGATACAGCAGGGCCTGGAGAACGGCCATATATTGGTGGATGGTAGCCCGGTGAAGCCCAATTTCAAGATAAAGGGCAACATGGAGATCATCATATTTGAAACCCGCAGGCCTGAAAGCAGCGAAATAATACCGGAAGACCTACCGCTGAATATAGTGTATGAGGATGATGATGTGATGGTGATAAATAAAGAGGCAGGCATGGTAGTGCACCCGGGCTGCGGCAACTACAACGGCACCCTGGTAAATGGCCTCGCCTACTATCTGCAAGACAAAAATGACGAATCGGCCACCTTGCCCCGCGTAGGGCTAGTGCACCGTATAGATAAAAATACCAGTGGCCTAGTAGTGATAGCCAAAACCGAAAAGGCGATGAGCGATCTGGCCTCACAGTTTAAAAAGCATACCGTACACAGGCGCTATATAGCACTAGTTTGGGGCAATATAGAAGAAGACGAAGGCACTATACAGGCTCATATAGGCCGCAACCTGCGCTTTAGAAAGATCATGGCGGCCTTCCCCGACGGCGACTATGGCAAGGAGGCAATAACGCACTACAAAGTACTGGAACGCTTTAATTATGTAACGCTGGCGGAGCTTAAGCTGGAAACAGGCCGCACGCACCAGATACGCGTGCACATGAAGCATATTGGGCATACCCTATTCAACGATGACACTTATGGCGGCAATGGGATACTAAGAGGCACAGTGTTTACTAAATACAAGCAATTTGTAGAAAACTGCTTTAAGATATTGCCCCGCCATGCGCTACATGCAAAAGAACTTGGTTTTACACACCCTAAAACCCGACAATGGATGCAGTTTAACTCTGACCTGCCTACCGATATGAGCGAAGTGATAGACAAATGGCGGGTGTATGTAAACGGTATGACCAAGCAACTGAAAGACCAGCTAAACGGGAAATAACTAATTAATTGTTAATATTTTATTGTAAAAATATCACCTACCAGCCATCTGTTAAATTTGGCAGGCGGGGGGTGTTTTTCCGGTTTTAATTGTTATTTTCGCATCTTACCCGTTTTTAAAAAACTAATTCTCATGTCAATATTATCCATTCAGCCTGAATTGCTGATTTCTATGCCTAGTGGTGGTGAGTGGGGTATAATACTCCTTGTGGTTATCGTGCTTTTTGGCGGCAAGAAAATACCTGAGCTAGCTCGTGGTATTGGCAAAGGCATCCGTGAATTTAACGATGCTAAAGAAGGAGTTAAGAATGAGATAGAATCGGGCATGAAGGAAAGGGAAAAAGCGTCTAACGCAAATAACGCTTAATTAAAGCGTTCGCCCCCGGTACCATCATTATTTTTTACCAATTACGCTTCCCATTGGGTTGCATGGTTTCACCGCTTAAACAACGATAAAACATGCAATGTAGACATATTTTTTCTACACTTCTTTTAGCAATCTGCGGCCTTCAGGCCTCTGCACAAAAGCATGAGGACTTTACAATGGCACCGCAGATGCGCACGATCAAGACCGATACGATCGTTATACCCAAGTCGCAAAGAATGGACGCTGCTGCTGTTGCAGCAAAGACCGCCGCTGCTAAAGCTGCTTTGCCGCAAAAACCTCAGTACAAATCGGTGCCGCTGGCTAACGAAAAGGCCTATTATGGCGGTATGCACGATTATGTGATGGATTTCGTCAAGAAATACATGTCTACACATGGCCGTACGCTTTCTATAGTACAAGGTAGAAGCGGTGCACCATTCTCGATGATAGATAACGTGCTGCAGCAGCACGATATACCTAAAGAGTTGAAATACCTGGCAGTTATTGAGTCGGCATTGAACAACAATGCTATATCGAAAGTAGGCGCTGTTGGCCCATGGCAATTCATGGCATCTACGGCGAGGCTAATGGGCCTGACGGTAAACGGTCGCAGAGATGAGCGTAAAGACTTGTACAAATCGACCACAGCCGCCGCTAAATACCTGGCCTACCTCTATAGCCAACTGAATGACTGGCTGTTGGTGGTTGCAGCTTATAACAGTGGCCCTACCCCTGTAGTAAGGGCTATTAACCGTACCGGCAGCAACAATTTTTGGGATATAAAGAAACACCTGCCACGAGAAACACAAGGTCACGTGCTAGCTTTTATTGCCACAGCCACCATATTTGAGAATATGAGCAAATTCATAGGTGCCGGCCCCCTACCTAGCGATTTTGACATAACCAAAAACCCTAATGAGGCCAAGGCTGCTGCGAAGAAGGTAGCAAAATCGCCTTTTACACCCGAAGAGCTGAAGAATATGGCCATCATACGCCTTTCGGAGCCCTTGAGCATGGACCTATTGTGCCTGGAACTGGCGATGGATAAAAGGCAACTTGAGAAATGGAACCCTGATTATGAACTGTTTGAGATGGATGTATATTCGTCAGAATTCTACAGTTTCAGGATACCTAAAGACAAACTGGACAACTTTATAGAAAAGAAAGAATCCCTTACCAAGCGTTCTAAACAGATATTCAGCCAACTGAATATGTAAAAGACGAAAAAATTTCTTGGTTAAATAATTTTATATTACCTTTGCACCTCTTAAATATCAGAAAGTAAAAAAATGGCAAATCATAAAGCTACCAAAAAGGATGTTCGTCAGAGTGAGAAGCGTCGTGAGCGTAACCGCTACTATGGTAAAACCACACGTAACGCTATACGCAAACTTTTAGCTGCTACCGACAAAACTGCTGTAGCCGGAGAACTGCCTAAAGTAATATCTATGATAGACAAACTGGCTAAAAGGAATGTTATTCACAAGAACAAAGCCGGTAACCTGAAATCAGGTATAGTAAAAAGGGTAAATGCAATGGCATAAGCCAATTGTGCTAGATAATTTTGAAACGTCCCGCATTAGCGGGACGTTTTTATTTTTTTATACTGAGCCTGGCGCGTCTGAATAAGGCCCTGCAATAAGAATATAGTTGGCTAAACGCTCTATTGCCATTAGAGACTAGCTCATCCCCTACTTCAATAGGTTGTATAGTCTTTATCAAACTAGAATAACGCTGAATGCATATTGGCATTGCAAATTCATTCTCTGCCATATACCGGGCTGCACTGCGTGTTTTTTGCGTTTGTGTAGTAGTTAACGATAGAATCTTATCTACAGCATCCTTAATATCCCCAACTCCAAAAACGCGTAAACAATCCTTTGCAACGTCTGCAAATTCGTAATCTTCGATTCCACTAATGCGAGTGCCTACTACAGAACAGCCACAAGCAAGCCCTTCCATCATGGCGATAGGCATACCCTCTACATCGGAAGTGAGTAGTAGAATATCTTCGTTGAACAGTATGGAATATATTTCTGTTTTCTGTTTCCAACCATGAAAAACAATACGGTTGCCCAAGCCATCCTGTTCAAAAAGTTGGGCCATCTTTTCCCGCTCCGCACCTTCTCCAATAATATCAATCATATAATCGATACCTGCTTGAGATAGCTGCACAGCAATTTTATGTATATCAAGTACCCGTTTTTGATGTTGATCTATACGACCTACAAATACTAACCGTAACTGATTGTTGGCATGCTCTCTATCAATAAACTCAGGCATATCAATACCACAAGGTATAACTGCGGTACGTTCAATATTGATAAACGGATACCTATCCAACATTATATTGCGAATACGATGGGAAACACATGCGAACCCATGTATTGTAGCGTGATATTTGCCCACTAAATCATAATAAGCATCATCATTACCATGCAATACTGAGATGATCTTGTAATGGGCAAACAAGTTGGTTGATGTACTCCAAATTGTAGCATCATCTGACAGTATAATAGATGTACCCCGGGGTACATTTTCTGATATCAACTCTTCGTATACAGAACGACGATAGTCGCTGGTACCAAACTCAAACTCCCACCCTACTGTTTTTTTAACAACCTGTATGTTTGATTTCTCTTTACCCAGCAGTTCTATAATGGTTTCTTTGCCACCGGCAGAATAAAAAGGTTTGCGCGGCTCAACTGTAATAAAGAATACCGGCTCAGTCTTCGCCCATTCAATGGCAGCATCTACCATCCAGCGTGTAACGCCACCTCTGTGGTACGGAGAGCATAAAAACGCTATCATATTAGTTCTAAATATTTTGCTGCAAGGCTATCGCTATACACCACTTCATTAGTGCAGGTGCTAAAATTGAACATCTTTGAAAAATCGCCATCAAGCGCAGCCTGTAATCCCTGCACCTGGTATACGACATCGCCAACAGGGATGCTCGCATGCCCCCATTCAGTCAGTAAACTCTCAAAAGCACCTGTGTCTGGCCCTACTATCCACGTAGGCTTATTGTATTGGCATATTTCATAAAATTTTGACGGGATAACTTTTCGAGGTAGTGTAGACCAGGGTATCACAAGACAACAATCTGACTCTGCAACCAAAGAACAATACCGATCATAGCTCACCCAGCCTACATGCTCTATCTCTACATAAGCACCTAATACAGCCTTAAAATGCAGATATACAGCATCGCTAGTAGCCAATACAAGTTTTACTTTTTTGCCAATTCCATCTGCTAGCACCTTTGCCAGCAGATCAAGGCTCTGATTCCTGATATCTAATGAGCCACCGTAAAAAACGGTGAACGTATCATTATCCGGCTTTGTATTGGCAAACAATGGCAAAGCTACAGCATGCCTGATGGTAGCTACCGGCTTGCCAATAACATCGGCATCCTGTTGCGCCCATTCGGGAGAAACCTGTACTACAGCAGTAGCATTGGTCAATGTTTTACGCGCCCATACATAGCTAACTTTCTGGCTTGATGGTGAAGAGAGACCCTCTTTAAGTTCATCCTGTAAATCAGCTATCCATTTTGCTTTATAATAACGGGCTAATTTGCTAGCTATAACAATGGGAGCTCTTGGAGTAAAAAAGCTAATAATAAGATCAGGAGACTGAAGGCCGAAGCCGGGAAAATACTTCAGTACGTTTTTCGCCCAGGTATAGTACCTATCGCCAAAGTACAGTAGATAGTACAATGTGCGCAGTTTACGCACTAAACTATTGCTATCGAACAGGAAACTCTGTTGACTATCCTTTACCGATATACGGTGTACTCCGTTCTGCTCTGTGCGGGTTACAAAAGCACCCGACACTACCTCACCCACCGCATCGCGGTGAATGACCGTTACCTGCCAACCTATGCGCACAAAATCATCAGCTACCTGCTTTACCCGCCTGGATAAAGCAGCACCTTGTTTTGAATGGTAGCCCTGATATTCTAATGCAACAATAAGTAAACGCCTGGGTTCCATTTATTAATTATTGGCCTTGGCCCAGCGGCCAAGACATAAAATACGCCAAAGTGTAAAATCAAAAGTGGTAGCACCTGTTACTACTTTATTGTAATAACTCATCAGCTCATCTTTCTTAAAATAGTTGGGGAACAAGTCAATTGTCGCATCAATATTTTGCTTAAACCAATCCTTTCCTTCATTTTTCAGCCATAACTCCTCGGGGGTTACGAAGCCCATCTTGTCTTTACGGCCACCTACCGCCGGGGGTAAAATACCTTCCATAGACGCACGCAGAATTTTTTTACGTATCCCTTTCTCATACACATACTCTTCAGGCAGGCCGAGTGTAAACTCAACAAGCCTGTAATCCATAAACGGGGTACGAGACTCTACGCTCCATGCCATAGAGTTACGATCTTCGTATCGCAGCAGGCTTGGTAAAGGCTCACGATGCAGCTGGCGCAGCAAGTTATCTTTCAGGCTTTTTGCAGGTGGTAGTTTAGTAACAGGCACATTGCTATTGAGCCAACTGATATTGGGGGCGCCTTCTTTAATACGCATTTTAGCAGGCAACATGCCGGCAAAACTTTTACCTAAAGAAAGCTGCAATGCACCTAACAGAAACCCTGTAGGCATTTTGCCATGCTCAGCTTTGTAAGAATTTATTTCATTCAGTAACACACCTAACCTGGCTTTGCGCACAAGGCCAGCATATAGCGGCAAATCGTTGCCACCGTAGCCGGCAAGCTGCTCATCTGCGCCCTGGCCATCTATCATTACCTTAAGACCAACCTCGTGTGTTTTTTTGAACACAGCCCACTGACTGAATTGTGAGGTGCTACCCGTAGGCTCGTCCTGATGCCAGATAAATTTATCTATGTCGGTTTCAAGTTGTTTAAAATCGGGGAAGGTACGGTGCGGGCGGGCATTGGTTTTCTCAATCACCTGCTTAGCAAACTGCCACTCATCGTACCTGGCCTCGTTGTAGCATGCGGTTACCGTCTCCTGCCCTACAAAATCGCCCTGCTCTTGCAGGATATTTGCGGCAAGACATACAATGCTCGAAGAATCGAGCCCACCGGAAAGGCATGAGCCTACTGCAACATCAGAACGGAGCCTGAGTTTTACAGCATCGGTAAGCAAATCACGAAAACGATCTACAGCATCATTCCAGCTACCACTCCACTCCTGGGGCTTGAGACTATACCAGGCATGAAGGCTGACTGTTTTGTCGCGAAGATTGACAGCCATATAATGCCCGGGAGGCACATACTGTATACCCTTGTCAAACGTGCGTACAGAAGTATCTACATCGCCAAAGGCTACATAGTTAGCTACAACATCCTGGTCTATATTAGCTCTGTAATCTTTAAGTGTTTTTATCTGTTTTATCTCTGATGCCAAAATAAGCTTGTCATTGATATTGGCATAGCAAAGGGGTTTTACACCAAATCTATCGCGCACAGCATACAGCATGCCATTGTTATAGTCGAGCAGGAGAAAGGCAAACATACCATTGAACCTGCTTAGGCAATCTGCCCCCCATTGCGACCATGCATGAAGAATTACTTCAGTATCGGTAGTGCTAACGAAAGTATGCCCGAGCCTTAACAACTCTTCTTTTATCTCCAGGTAATTATACACCTCCCCATTGAAAGATATTGCTAACCCTTTTTCAGGGAAAAGCATAGGCTGATGCCCCATGGGAGAAAGATCGAGTATAGATAAACGGCGGTGCCCAAAGCCAACAGAGAAGTTGCGCTCGGGTGTTAGTGTATCGTACTTCCAATATTGCCTGGTAGTATCAGCAGTATCGCCACCGGCCCATATACGAGGCATAGCGTTATCTTCTTCATTCCAGGTAAGGAAACCCTCATCGTCGGGCCCCCGGTGCCTGATGATAGAGCAAGCCTCTATCAGCTCAGCACCGGATATTTTATTTCTACCCACATTTACTATACCTAGTATACCGCACATATTCTATAATTATTGTTTTTGTTTTAATAAGGGGTGATAGTCACCTTTCAACCCAACAGGGGTATTTACTCTTACATCGTGTGCTATTTTAACGCCTAACTCAGCATCGGCAAGTGTGAAACCGTTGCCTTTCAATATCTCTTCGTAGCTACGTGTATGCAAATCGGTAAAGCCCTCGCTAAACTCTATTTCTTCACCATCTATACGTACAGATCTATATGTTTGTTTCGCTTTGCCATCGGGGCCGGTTGGCAAATAATCTATACTGTTGCTCAACAACCAACGCACGTTTGCTTTCTGCAAATGCAACACACCTGCAGCCCTATCGGCCTCATGTATATGCACTATATTTTGCTTTACCGCACCGAATATCCACCCAAGCATATCGAAGAAATGAATACCAATATTTGTACTGATACCACCCGATTTTGACACATCTCCCTTCCAGCTATTGGCATACCAGTTGCCCCTGCGGGTAAGGTAGGTCAATTCTATATCAAACACTTTGTTTGCAGCAGTTGCAGCCACCTTATCGCGCAACGCAATAATGGCCGGGTGCAGGCGTAGCTGCAGTATATTATACACCTTATTGTCTGTCTCTTTTTCTATCTCTTTAAGAGCATCAACATTCCAAGGGTTAAGTACCAATGGTTTTTCGCAAATAGCGGCTGCATTATTACGTAAGGCAAAGCGGATGTGAGAATCGTGCAGATAGTTGGGTGTACAGATGCTCACATAGTCAATTTTGCTTCCTTTGCGTTTTAGCTTATCTACATGCCTATCGAAACGCTCGAACTCGGTGAAGAAATGCGTTTCAGGAAAGTAGGCATCGAGGATGCCCACGCTATCAAATTTATCGAGCGCGGCCAACAGATTGTTGCCGGTATTGTGTATAGCCGCAAGGTGCCTTGGGGCTATGTAACCAGCTACACCTATCAGAGCAAAATTTTTCATGAACAACAAATAAAAAAAAACATCTCTTACGTCTTAAGCAACCTGCTGTAAGTAGCCCGATGAATATCGACAGAGGTATTCCAATCGTAATATTTACGGGCTACCTCCCTGGCTGCATTCCTATTCTTGTACGCCCCTCCATTAAGCCAGGCATCAACCTTAATTAGGTTTTTTACCATACTACCTTCTTCGGCAAGTGTTGTTTGTATTATAACTTGATCATTTATGGCAAATTGAGGTATGCCGCCCACTCCTTCTTCAGCTATTATAGAAAGTCCTGAAGCTAGGTATTCTGCTATTTTAACAGGATTAGCCACCGTATTAACTAACGTCGGCTTGCGCAGAAGTATACCAGCATCGGCAGCAGATAAATATTTGGCTACTTCAGCCTGCGGCACATTCTTCAACACTACAGGATGTGAAAAATCATATTCTGCCAGCATATTTTTTACAACATCAATATCTGGCGACATTATAAGCACACGTATAGCTTTATGGCGCTTACTAAGCTCGTACAGAAATGGTAAAGTAAGATCTTCAAGATGTTGATATGCAGTTGCGGTACCGGAATATACTACCACGATATCTCCATCTGCAAACCCCAATTCTTTACGTACCATTACCCTATCCCTATCATCTGATATATGCTTTACACAACACGGCACTACGGTAGTATCTTCGGGAGCATTTATTTTATTTATTAGCAGTGCCCTTAACTCTGCACTAACTGTAGTTACAGCATCAACCTTGCTAATTATTGAGCTAAGTACTCCAACTGCAGTATTGTAATCAGCAATATCCTTGCCCACTGCATGCTCGGGCATTTGAATACCCCGTTTATACAACATCTCTGCTGGCCAATAGCCCCTCACATCTAGCACAACTCTATCATTTGGGAAATACTTCTTTAATGCCACAGCAAATTGTGCGGCAAGCTCGCCACGGCAATGATAAATAGCCGGAGTACTCCCTAAGCTTGTGCGAGCAATAATAGCACCAAGCACCTGGGGAAAATCCTTCAGTCTACCTATACCTCCAATTATTTTAATAGATATATTCGGGCATCTTTGTTGCAATGATTTGATCTTACTTGAGGCCTTGTTATCAAACAATTCCCTAAAAGGTGATAGTATCCATACTTGTACTTTGCTGGGAGCATAGCCTACCTGTTTCATAGACTGTGTCTGAGCCTGATCGAATAACTGACTAGCAACTAGAGGTGTTTTATACTCACCGGCAGAAGTTATATGAATTAAATTGTATTTCATCAATTACCTACTTCTTTTAACTATCCAATGTGTGCAGCAATCTGTTATACAAAAATGATGTATTATCTTCGGAGTTGCCCCAAACTTCAACAATGTGCTTACGGGCATTTTCGCCCAATTTGCGCCTGTATGCTTTATCCGCAATTAATTTCGACAGCCTATCTGCTATCAATTGTGGTTGCTTAGGTGGTACCAGTAACCCATTCTCACCATCAAATACAATTTCCGGGTGGCCGCAGACATTTGTGGTGAGTACAGGCAAACCTGTAGACATTGCCTCAATTACGGCATTAGCCAAACCCTCCCAATGCGATGGCAGACAGAATATATCGGCAGCACGATAATAATCATTAATTGCTGACGGGGGTACTTCACCTAAATTCAGGAAATTGCCGGACAACTCTCGGGCCGCTGCTTCTGAAGAAAGATCCAGTGCAGACTCGCCGGCATGAATGCCTACCAGTAAAAAATTGGCATTCGTTTTCGCTACCACAGCTAAAGCATCAAACAGATCGAGCCAGCCTTTACGTACAATAGCAGTACCGGTAGTAAGTATAATTACTTTATCCTGGGGCAGATTGAGTTTAGAGCGGAGCTCTTGTTGTTGCTGGTCGGTTGATGGTTGAAAGAAATCATAGTCGACCCCCCACCTTACTACAAACTGCTCTACATCTCGCCCCATCAACTTATTGGTAGCATCTGCCAGGTATTGTGCGCAGGCAAACCGAACGTCAGCCATATCAATTGCACTTTTGAAAGACTCCAGCGAGCGCTCGCTATCATGAGGCCAAACCACTACATCATCGCCGATGCTAAGCACTGCAGATTTTACGCCCAGCTTTTGTGCAGCATAGGTTACGCATGCGCTTTCAGGTAGCCATTGCGAGAAAAATATATCTGTCGACCTATCAAGCGTAATATTATTATTCTTAAACATTTTGGCTAACGCATCTGTATATCTTTCCAGATGGCTACCAAAAAAACGGCTTGGCTTTTTGGTGGAAATTCTAGGATACAAGACCTGAACCCCATCGTAAACAGCACCGTGGGGATATGCCATTTCTTTTGCACTTTTCCAGTCTTCGCTCAGCAAATAAAACGGGAATGGAGGGTGATCAGGCACAGGCACCACAACCTTTAAATCCGCACCGTTTTTAATAAGCCCCTGATATTGTCTATGCGCAAAAATACCGCTCCACCTTCGCCCGGGAACATCCATAGGATAAAAAGAAGGGAATGCCCAAATTCTCATTTCTAAAATTGAACTATAACGTTATTAGTTAGATACCTGATATTTAACATTATACCATTTTAAACCCCTATTGGGCAACAAAGGAACTCCTGTGCCCAACACATCACTAATTTCATATTCAAATGAAATCTTATCCTCCACTTTATCATATACCTGAACACCAAAATTATATTGAAGATAAAAGTTGATCTTAAAGATACCAGGTAACAGGTTAGGGCTGGCAACTCTCACTAAAACATCGTTATAACCCTCTTTAAAATTGAGCGTAACACCATAGTCGGTGTTGAACATCATGGTAATCAACATGCCATAGTTATTTGTCATAATCATGGCCAACTGATAAGTGGGGTCAATCTTCTTTACGAAAACACGCACTTTACAGATAAGGTCATCGCCCATCCGGATTGCATCACTATTCTCGCTCTGCATTTTTATCGAAACCAGTTTAATGTTTTCTACATCCTCTTCATTAAAAGGCTCGCAATGCCAACTGTTATCACCTTCTGCCATAGTACTAGCGTAGCTGGTATATGAATCTATGATTTCCTGGGAAGTACCGACTTGCTTTAAAGTACCATTCTCAAGCCATATTGCACTTTTGCACAAGCTTTGTATCGATGGCATACTATGGCTTACGAACAGTACAGTTCTTCCATGTTCTGATACGTCCTTCATTTTACCCAGGCACTTTTTCTGAAACTCAAGGTCTCCTACAGCCAACACCTCATCCACAATAAGTATTTCCGACTCAAGGTGTGCCGCCACGGCAAATGCCAAACGTACATACATACCCGAAGAATACCTTTTAACCGGAGTATCTATATACCGTTCAACACCAGAGAACCAAACTATCTCATCAAACTTTGCCTTGATCTCTTTTTTGGTCATCCCCAATATCGCCCCATTAAGAAATATATTTTCTCTACCAGTCAATTCGGGGTGAAAACCAGTACCTACCTCAAGCAATGGCGCAAGGCGGCCTTTGATATCAATAGTCCCGACACTTGGTGCAGTTACACGCGAAAGCAATTTCAGCAAGGTAGACTTACCGGCACCATTCTTACCGATGATACCTACAGTATCTCCTTTCTTAATATCAAAATTAAGGTCCTTCAGTGCCCATACATAATCAGAATTAGCTGCAACTGCTCTGTTATTAGTGTCACCTACCTTCAGGTATGGATCCTCTTTACCTCTGATACGGTACCAAAACCTATTAAAATCGTGCGCTAATGATTTGGTGCCAACCTGCCCAAGCCTATATTGCTTTGAAACGTTCTTTACACTTATAACAGTATCCATCTCAACTTAAAAATTAAACGGTGTCCATAAATGAGCTTTCTACTCTTGTAAAGAGCATAAGACCTAACACCAATATTGCAATAGTGCATAAAACGCTATAGCCTAGAAAATAGGGATCAAGATGCCCGGTATTGAATACTGCAAAGCGGAAAGCCTCAACAATTGAAGACAGCGGGTTTAGCAATATGATATTCTTATACGACTTGCCTTCTATGTAAGATATAGGATAGGCTACCGGCGTAACATACATCATCAATTGCACACCGAAAACCAGTAGGTGTGTAAAATCGCGATACTTGGTGGTGAGTGATGATACAATGATGCCAGCGCCAAGCCCCAAAGCCGCCATTAAAAGTATAAGAAATGGTATCAAAAAGATTGACCAACCTATGTGAATAGGAAAACCGTTGAAATGATAATAGATCATCACCGCTATCAACAAGGCAAACTGAATACCAAATTTTGCTATATTGGATATAACAATTGCAATGGGCAATACCAGCCTCGGGAAGTAAACCTTGCCGAAAATATGCGCATTTGTTACAAACGTATTTGATGTAGCAGTAAGGCAAGTGGAAAAATAATTCCACATAGTGATGCCGCTTAGATAAAACAGCACAGAAGGAATACCATCTGTAGATATATTGGCAATTTTGCCAAACAGTAGCAAAAAGACTATGGTAGTAAATATAGGCTGTATGATATGCCATAGCGGTCCAAGAACGGTTTGCTTGAACTGGGTAGCAAAATCACGTTTCACAAAAAGGACGATCAAATCTTTGTATCTCCAGAGTTCTTTAAAATTGAAATTAAAGAATGATTTTCGAGGGGAGATTGTATAAGACCAATTGCCTGGATTATGCGACGAATTATCGTTATTTCCGGTAATAGTTTTATTCACTGAGCTCAATTTATTGAAACTGAAAACCAGGGGTAGTTTTCAGTTGCGCAAAACTAGCATTTAATACTCGCATTTTCTATTGTCGTTATATCAATTGATTTTCGGCAAGGGCAATGGGAAACAGTACTTTAAATAGAAACTTTTAGGCACCAGGTGAGCTTTATACAAAACATAGAACAATGGCCTCATACGCTCAAATGTTTTTTTATATGTTTCGTAGTCCCAGAAGTATTTTTTAGGCGCCGTCATTAGCTGGTCGTATTCAACATCAGTAAGTTGCAAGCGTTTTTTGAATGTTTCAACAAGGTTGGCCTCCACATATGGAGGTTTAGCATATTCTTCAAGCGCGGCTTCCCTGCTCATAAAACCTGAGCGCACCGATGCTGATAAGCTATTGTTGCGCTGATCGATACCAAAACGCTGGGGGTGGTAGATACTGTGGTGGAAAGCCGTCATCTTATTCTCGAGGTGGTGACCACCATAGTATTGCCAGCCATATTCCTTTTGCAAAAACTCACGGGCTTTCTCTTTCGAATATCCGATATACCAGAGCGGGCGTATCCTTTTCAATTTTTTAAAGATGGTCCATTTAAGGAAAGCACCCATCATCATATTAGGGAAGGTCTTAGGCTTTATTTTGCCAAACTGCCTGCGGATAACATCTATATATTTTCCATCTATATACATAATACCCAATGGCGACACACCTTCGGTTTTAAAAGAATGTCCATCAAGGATGTATTTTATCCCGTTATCATCGGCAGCACGGTATAGCACTTCCGTAAGGGCTATGTCGGTAGGGCCATCCAGTTCCGGCACACCAGCCTTAAGAAAAGCTTTAAAAATATCATTTGCTTCGGCTTCATCCACCTGATACCTGTAGATCGGCACCCCAAGTTTGCCGGCAACCTTTTCCATATTCTGCAGGGCTGCATCGCTGGCCCAATGGTTATCGTAGTTGGCTGCCAATGGGCGTAGCCCCCACTCCTTTACTGCCAAATGTAGCAGATAACATGAATCCGTACCACCGCTAAGGCCAATCACACAATCGTATTTCTTACCCTTGCCAACCGCTTTCATCTCCTGTACCAGGCGCATAAACTCCTGCTCACCTTCGGGTGTTCCGGTTTTATACTCTGCCTGCAGGCCATCTATCATTTTGCAATAGTTGCAAACTCCGGTATCATCAAAGGTTATATTAGGTACCGTTTCGTCGTAAATGCAGCGGCTACATATCTTCTTTCCCATATTATGAGATACACACCCTCATCAAGGGTTATTGTCAATTGATTCGTTATTAATAAATATACGGCACCACCACTCGAAGCACAAAAATGACCATAATAACAACCTGTGGTTGATATGTTTATCGATATGCTCGTGGATAATTTTCTCTAAATATCGGGTATTAATGAATGCTGCACAAGCAGGAGTCCTGTCCAACAGCAATTCTTTTACATACGCCGCATTTTCGCCACGGTACCAACTGGCATCAGGTGCAGAAAAGCCTTGCTTTTTGCGGCTGAGCACGGCTGGCGGCAGATAATCCTTCATAGCGCTGCGCAATACCGTCTTGCCATCATTATACTCCATATATTTTGAGAACTTATTGCCAAACTCGTTCTCGTCAATACGCATCATATCGCCCAGATTGGCCAATTTGTGGCGTACAGGTATTTTTTGTCCTAATGCTACCAGATCATTATCCAGAAAAGGGAACCGCTCTTCGAGCCCATGCGCCATAGAAAGCCTATCGCCTATAGTGAGCAAGGCAGGTAAAAAGGTCTTGATCTCGAAGTAAAGACTATTAGCAATCTGTTGCTCAGGGGTATCGTATCGGAGATTGTTATTGAACGTAAATACGCTTTCAAATATCTTTCTTGGCTGGTCGACATTGATAGCGTGATATGTATGAGCTGTAAACAACTGTTTCTTATCCTCGTCATTCACCAGCCGCTGCCAGAAACTATAGTAGTTATTAAAAAACTCTTGCTGATTGAGTGAGCGGAACACCCTATAATAACGCCACGGATAACCTCCATAGAGTTCATCTCCCCCCGTACCTTGCAGGCATACTTTTACAAATTTGGAAGCCAACCTGCTAATGTAATAGTGCGGATAGCTCATACCAGCCTTCAGGTCTTCGAGATGCCATACCAGCCGCGGCAACGACCAACGCAGGTCGCCTGCGTTTATTACCTGCTCATAGTGCTGAGTATTGAAGTAGTTGGACATAAGCTGTGCATCGCGGCGCTCATCATAGTTGGCCTCTACTCCTGTCACTTCTGTCATGTCGAAGCCTGCAGTAAACGTGCTGATACGTGGGATATGCTTTGATGCGATTGCCGTGATAGAGCCGGAATCCATACCACCGGACAGATAAGAGCCGACAGGGACATCTGAAACCATCTGCCGCTCAACAGCAGTTTCAAAACCAGACTTGGTAAGGTTTACCGCATCCTCAAAGGAAATATGTTCATCTACATTAGTGAAATCATAGTCCCACCACACGACAGGTTTTATCTGTGTAGTGTGCACATTCACTTTAGCAGTGCTGGCAGGTGGCAGCATGTGTACCCCCTTAAACAAGGTATCGTGTGTAAATACATTCTGAAAGGTGAAGTATTGGTTGAGCGCGCCATAATCGACATCCATTACAAAATCAGGATGTTGGCGGATAGCTTTTATCTCCGAAGCAAAGACTATTGTTTTGCCATTGCACCAATAGTATAGTGGTTTAACACCAAACCTATCGCGGCTGAGGTACAGTGAGCTTTCGTCTGCATGCCATGCAGCTATAGCAAACATGCCATTGAGGCGCTCGATAAACGCAGGGCCATAAGCAGCCAAGCCCTCAACTATTACTTCAGTATCAGTTTGCGAAGTGAACCTGTTACCCTTTTGCTCCAGTTCCTTCTTTAACTCTTTGTAGTTATAAATACAGCCATTAAACACCACCGTCCACCGGCCATTAGCGGAGGTCATTGGCTGTTTGCCTTTGTCTGTAAGATCTATTATGGCAAGTCGGCGATGTAGTAACCCAACATTAACATTTGTATAAAGACCATCCCCATCGGGGCCACGGTATGCAATAGCAGATGCCATTGCTTGCAGATGTTTATCTGCAACCGGTGCGCCATTAATGTTTAATATACCACCAATGCCACACATACTACAACGACTTTAATTTTTCGACGATATAATGATAGTCTTCAGCCACCATCTTATTATGTAGTGGTATAGACATGCTGTATTCGTTAGCTGCGTAAGCATTGGGATAATCTCCGGGATTTATACCAAAGGTTTTGGCATAATAGCCTAGCATATGTACTGCATGCGTACCTGGGCGAGTACTGATACCCTCAGCTTGCAAATGTTTCATTATTTCATTGCGCTTAAACGGCGCTTTAGTTTCATCAACAAACAGTACATAAGATTGCCAGCCATGTTTGTAGCGAGCATCGTACGCAGGGGTGCGAAGCCAGGATACATCTTTAAGGGCATCGTTGTAATACTGCGCCCATTGTGTGCGCTCGTCAATAAAACTATCCAGCTTATTAAGCTGCACTACTCCTATTGCGCCTTGCAGATCGGTCATGCGGTAGTTGTATCCTACAATATCAAACTCGGGCAGGATATAGGGCTGAGGGCCGTGATGCCGTTGTTCTTCGGATATGGACGCGCCATGATTGCGCAACTTATTCAACATATCAGCAAGCTCATCATCATTAGTTGTCAGCATACCGCCCTCACCTGTTGTTACAGACTTGCGCGGGTGAAAGGAGAAGCAACCAATATCGCCCATACTACCTGCAAATGCCCCATTTATAGCTGCACCTGCAGCACAGGCAGCATCTTCTACTATCTTAATGCCGGGTGCAATTTTCTTGATAGCTTCCACATCGGCACAAAGGCCAAAGAGGTGAACGGGAATGATAGCTTTAGTTCGTGATGTAAGCTTGGTCTTTAGCTGTGTAATATCAATATTGAACGTATGCAAATCAATATCAACAAACACAGGTGTTGCACCACAATACATTACTACGTTGGCAGTAGCCACCCAGGTGAAAGCCGGAACAATCACTTCATCACCCTTGCCTATACCCAATGCAACAAGTGCAAGATGTAAAGCCGTAGTGCAGTTAGACACAGCCAATGCGTGCTTTACATTATGCTTCCGGGCAAATGTTTCTTCAAATTCCTTCACTCTTGGCCCCTGGGTTATCCAGCCTGTTACGATGGGTGCTTTAAGCGCCTCCCACTCTTCGGTGCCCATGCTGGGTTGTGATATCTGGATTACTCTGGCAGGAGATTGGCTCATATGGAGGGTTGTAGGTGGCAAAATTATACCGAAATATACAAAAGCTCCTGTATTTACTACTATCTTAGCTTGTAAAGGGATCTCATGCAGCTATCAGTCATTATAGTAAACTTCAATACCTACGAGTTGACGGTAGACTGCATTAACTCCATACATGCAAACACTCGTAATGTAAATTATGAGATCATAGTAGTGGATAATGCCCCTAAAACCGACTACAAAACCGGGCTGCTACAACATTTCCCCGACATCAAGTACATCTTATCACCCGAAAATGTAGGCTTTGGAAGAGCTAACAACCTGGGCATGGAAATAGCGGAAGGCGAATATTTCCTGCTGCTGAATTCTGACACGATAGTTAAAGACGGCTGTTTTGAGAAATGTATCGCCTTTATGGAAACGCATAAAGATGCAGGGTTGATGGGTTGCAGACTGTTGAACGAAGATGGGTCTTTCCAGCATTCATTCTATCCTTATATCAACAATTCTGTATGGAACTATTTCATCAGTAATAATCCAATACTTTACAAAGTATTTGGTGTGGCCAAGAAGTTCAGGGAGCCTAAGGAAACACAACGTGTAGGTGATGTGTCAGGTGCTTTTATGTTTATGAAACGGGAGGTGGTAGAAAAAGTAAAAGGCTTTGACCCCGACTTCTTCCTGTACTGCGAAGAGACGGAGTGGTGCAGGGAGCGGATCGCGAAGCATTTCAACATATACTTCTACCCAGGTGCGGAGACCATGCACTTGTGTGGTAAAAGCGCGCCAAGAGAGCCCATGTTCATACAAAGCAAGCTTTCGCTATCTCTGCTGTGGTATAAGCGCGGCATTGGCAGCTACTTGCTGTATATATTAGTTACCTACCTGAATGTGCTGTACTTTCTGCTTACTTACCCATTTGCAGGTGCAGAGAATAAACAATTTGTAAAGCGGTATGCGGGTTGCTACTGGAAGATATTCCCATACCTCATATTCGATGTACCTAAGTACGGGCGTGGATATGGCGTGCGTAAAGAACCCCTAATATATGACGAAGCCAGGCCAATCTTCTTTCCCAATCAGCGGTAGAGGAAATTGGCCGTCAGCATCATATCATACATTTTGAAGCGAAGTTTTGACGGCAGAAATGTAAGCATGTTCCGATCTGCGAGATATCCCCAGAACTTGAATGAGAATAAATAGAAAACAGCTTTTTTTGCAGCAGAAAACTGGTGCTCCTCTTTCTGAAAGAACTGGGCGGCAGCAGGGTTGATCTCTACCAGCCTATCGCGGGCAGCGCTGTATTCCTTCATGCGCTTGAAGTATTGCTTGAAACTGCCATGCACCATATGTTTGGCTGTAATATTTTTATCCAGCTGTATCTGGTAGCCAAGGGCTTTCACCTTCAGTGCCAGGTCAAAATCCTCAGCATCGCGCAGGCGTTCGTCGAAGCCTCCGGCATGGTCAAACACTTTCTTTTTTATCGAAAAATTATTGGCAGTGATATAGGTAATATCAGCTTTCTCATCCGTATTATAAAAAGACTCATTATTCCATTTATCATTCAGGTGAGAGCAGAAGTTTACGAACTCGGTATGTGCGTTGAAGTTGTTATCGGGCTCCAGTATGCCTACCACTATATCGTGCTGTTGCAGTGCAGCAATATGTTGAGCAATGAAATCAGGCGGGGGTATGATGTCATCATCAACAAATATCAGCAGATCGGTCTTTGCCTCTTTTGCTCCTGTGTTTCTTGCGCCGGAGCGGCCTTTATTCACTGAATCTATAACATTGAAATTCTGTAACCCCCATTGGTTAGCGCTAGCTACTTTATATGAATCGTCCTTTGAACCATCTATTACCAATATGGTTTCAAAGTCCTTTACCGTTTGCTTTGTTAAAGCGTCGATAAGGCGAGGAAATTTATCCAAACCATTATAAGAGGGAACTACTACAGATGCTCTCATTACGATTTGAATTTGTTGAACAGCTTTTTAACGAATAACGGTAGTTTCATGCGTTGCATAATTTCATGAAAATGAGCCGCATCTTCAGGCGCTAACAGGCTTACATCTATAAGTTTGGCCAGCTTCTTAGCCCTATCATAGTCATTAGCTGCATAGTCATTGAGCATTACATACAGTAGCTTGTAGTTACTTATCCTATCTGCCCTGTCTTTACCAATATTGTACAGCTCATCATATTTCAACTTTATCCTTTCTTTAGGCCAAAGGAAGCAGTTTTCAAACTTAGAGTGATTCTTCTGTGCTATCGCTCCAAACAATTGCAGCGATTCTGTATGGAATTTCTCGGGGAAGCTGTTGGTTTTAGAATCGTCGTGTATACGGAAGTTTACGAGCAGGTCGCTTGTCTTCTTCACGTTATCAATACCAAAATTGATAAGATAACGTATCCAGAGTTCCCTATCCATCACATAATGGAACTGTTCATCAGCATAGCCAATTTTATCCAGGCAGCTTTTGCGGAAAAAGGTTTCGGGCTGATCTATACGTGCCCATCCTATTGTTTTCTCTGTATTGCCAGGATAGAAATCAGTTCCATTTGAGTTATACTCACCTTTGTTGCCAAATATGCGGCTGATGCCGAGATATACATTTATATTAGGATCACTAAAGACCTCGCCTACCCTTTGCAAGGTACCTTTTGCGTAGTAGTCATCGCTATTCAGCCAGTTGATAACATCGCCTGTAGCACGTGCAAAACCCTTATTGATGGCATCACTCTGACCCTTATCGCGCTCGCTTACCCAATAAGTGATATGCTTCTCATACTTCTTGATGACCTCGACAGTATTATCCTTACTACCGCCATCCATAATGATGTACTCAAGATTGGGATAGCCCTGATCGAGCACGGAAGTGATGGTCTCCTCTATGAAATGCCCCTGATTATACGAGGGTGTTATAATAGATATCTTAGGTAGCATACTGCTATTTGAATAATCGGGTGAACATTAATTGAATATAATTGAGCCTGAAATACGCATCCCACAGTTCAAAATCCCCTTCATGTTTTTCCAGGTTGCGTATACGGCCCCAATGCAACAGGTATTGAAGTTTAAAGTTATGCTTAATAGCAAACAAAAAGTCTTTGAGACGCATTACTATGGTCTCATTCTTCTTCTCAACGGCAAGCCTTCTTAATCCCAACAGATTTGGCAGCACCGTTGCCAGACCTTTGTTCAGCCTGATGGCATACTCCCATGTCAGGCGCTGGGGAGTAATAAAATGCTGCAACTTTAGTCGTTCGTCGTAGTAAATCTTGTATCCTCTCAGTATAGCTTTATAGCAAAGTTCGGTATCGTCGCCAGCCGCAAGCTTGCCGCCTTTACGGCCAGTAGTTATAAATTCTTCTTTAAAAATATCGCGCAATAAGGTAGTACGCGACACCATACCTGCCCCCCATACCTGGCCTGTAGTATGGGTCACATCGCCGCTACGCTCCTGCTGCTGACCAATAGCATAACCTGAACTTATTTTATGAAACCATTCCGGTGGTGCGCTAGCGTAAGCGCCGGAGGTTTGCCCACCAACTATACCTATTTCAGGGTTGGCACGCATAACATCGTATGCGGTTTGCATATAATGCTGATCCAGAAAATTATCATCATCACAAAACAGAGTGATATCGTAAAAAGTGCTGGCGATACCGGTATGCCGCGCATACATCAGGCCTTGCTGTGGCTCGTTAATAATGCGGAGGGGCAATGCCGAACCATATTGCTGTTGAACAGCTTCCGCTACAGCTACAGTATTGTCTTTGCTATTGTTATTAACCAATACCACTTCCCATTCAGGGATATTGGTTATCTGCTGCCTGGCTATGCATTCCAGCGCACGCGCTATCACTTTTTCGCTGTTGTAGCAGCAAATGACAACGGAAACACCATCTTGTAAATTACCAGTAGCAGGCATTTTCTACTATTTGTGCTTTTTCAGGAGTTTCGTGTGGCGATGGACGTTTCCAGCTATCGTTAAAGTAATGATTCACATCGTCCCTATCCATCCAGCGCTGCCCCAGCACGCCAAATAGCAGTTGCGTAGCGCCACCCATGTGGATGGCCTGCTTACCCTGCTGCTTAGCAAAACTAGCCAGCGGAAAGCCATAAGCACCGGCACCAATAATCGCCACGTCATAATCTGTCTTTGTCATCTGGTTGCACATATAGTCGTATGCATCGAACCAGGTTGCAAAACCGGAACCAGAACCAATACCAGCAACAGATTGCACAGCCTTAATGGTCTTCAACTCAAATTCTGGCAGCACCTTAGGCGCTGTTGCAAACAGCTTGGTTCTGTTATTGGCATACTGCTGCTTTATAGAATCCTCAAAAGGATGAATCACCAATACCTTCTTACCCGCCAAATGTTGGCTCCATGGGTTTTCAGGGAAATAATATGGCTCTAGTCCTTTTGGATATACAAACTCTGCATCAGGGCAGTATTTCTGGCACATCTCCTCTTCACCTTCGTAAAACCAGATGCCCATCACATCCACCTCTTTTATGCTGGAAAACATTAGCTCTGCAAAGCGGGTCAGGTTCTTTTCATCAGAGGGAAAGAAACCTGCGAATGTGAACATGCCATGCGTTATCTGCTCACTATACGGCTTATTGGTAAGATGATGATGATAAGTAGTACGAATCTCATGCCCACCCATGCGTGCAGCCATGAACGGCTTACCCTCGGCCACCTTCTTTGCTATAAAATCGTTAGCCTCAGCATCAGAAAGTATGCGTTTGCCGCAATAGGTCTCCTTCTCTTGCGAAACAAAATGCTTGCGGTAGCTACCATAGCGATAGGAATACCCAAGCCTGTACATCACACTATCCATCAAACGCTTTACCATACCGTCTATTTATCTGTTAATGAAATCACCTCTCTAAAACGTACGTCCAGTATCTCGTTACTATTAAGCTTGCAATAGGTATCCCATTGTTCGTAAGGATAATCCTTTGCTTCAATTCTTGCAGTCAGTTTCTTTAATCCTTCAAACGCGGCTTCGGCATCCATAGGCTTTACGGCCTCACCCAAGTTGAATTTACGTACATCATCGCCTACGCAATAGTTATCAGAAGCCAGTACCAGGCGCTTGAAAATAGCCGCTTTCGTCAATCTGTTGCTGGAGCTAATGAAGTTGTTATAAACCAGGAATGGTATATCGAATGCACAGAATATCGCGTTATACGCACCACCCTCAGGTATCGACTCGAATTTGAAGAAGCAATTCTCCGGCGCTGATGCTACAAAATCCTCCAGTTCTTTCTTCGATGCTTCGTCGTATGCAAACAGCTGATTGACGCCAAGGAATGCAAAAAAGTATTTTTTAGGGTCGGCTAATTTAGCCACACGTAGCATAGTGATGGTGCCCTTATGTATCTCGCAACCCACCATACCCACTATGATACGGCCGGCCGCCTTTTCCATGAGCTCTTTGTAAAGCGGGTATTCATAATCAGGCGGCGTATCTGTAGCCGTTTCGGGAAAATGTATCACATGCTTACCTATACGGCGCGAGAATCCATCAACAATAGCAGTATCGTGTATCGTTACCGCTACACAATTGTTAGCCAGAAACACACTGTCATAATCACGCCAGTTGGCTTTAGTAACCAGCGATTGCGGCTCCAGCCTAAGGTGGTATGGGTGAAAATACAGGCCCGACCATTTGTATGGGAATACCATATCCAGAATAAAACCCGGCACATAACGGGAGAACTGATAATCGACCCAATTATAAAACACCAGGTCAATCTTTACACCATGCTGTTTCTCAATGCCCCTCACCAATTGTTTCTCGAAATGCCATTTTTTTAAGTTGGAAATCGAGTTCTTTATCGGTGAATCGGGAAATTGTTTACGAGGTTCGTACTTAAAATCTATTGCATGAAAATCATCCTTTTTCTCCGGCATCAACTGGCGCATGGCATCACCCAACTTCGCAGCGCCGGGTACTAATGCATATACTTTATGGCCCTGCTTCAGCAATATCTCGCTGAACATTTGCAGAAACGCATAGTGGTGCCCAACCAGGGTAAACTCTATTAAAACGATGTGTTTCATTCTAATCTAAGATATGCTTGAGGTCTTTCTGGTTATCGATGATCCATTTTGTAATGTCGCCTACTATCTGCTCCATACCTATCTGCGGTGCCCAGCCCGTTTTGCCGGTCACGTAAGTATTGTCGGTTATATATATGCGCAGGTCAGCCACCCTGTTCTCCGGCACACTACCTATCTCTATTTTATTGCCTGTCGATTGCTCACACAAGCGGGTAAGCTCTTGCAGAGATACGCTCGTTTGCACACCACCTCCGGCATTCAGTATTTCGCCATTCACTTTATCTATATTATGTATCTGCCAATCCACAAGCCTATACAGGTCGTCCACATGCAGTACATCCCTTACCTGCTTGCCCGTGCCACCATAGCCAAAGTAGCCCAGCTTGCCTTTGAAAATGTGGCGGGCTATCCAAAGCACCATCACACCCTGGTCAACTTTGCCCATTTGCCATGGACCGGTGAGTACGCCACACCTGTTGATGACAGCTTTCAAACCAGCTAGTTCCACATACTCCTGTATCATCAGTTCTGATGCCAGCTTTGTAGCGCCATAAAACGAACGGCTACCGTTCAGTGGAAAATGTTCTGATATACCTTTTGAGGAGATGCCCGGCAATTTTTGATTATTCGTCCAGCTAAAGCGTGTTGCGTCTTCTGTAAACTCAGCTGCTTCTATTGCAGCTATAGGATATACACGGCTGGTTGAAAGAAATATAAACCCGGCATTGTGCTGCTTCGCCAGTTCAAGACAGTTGAGCGTACCAACGAGGTTGTTGTTTACAACCTGCCCAACCGGCGAGGTGATACCTGCAAGCACCGAAGGCTCAGCAGATGCATCGATGATCATATCGAACCCATCGGTAAAGAACAGGTCTTCTTTATTCCTGATATCGCCATGCTGGAATATAATGCCATGCTCACGTAGCCTTGCAAGGTTAAGTTCAGAGCCACGGCGCTTCAGGTTGTCCAGTACCGTTATTGTATAGGAAGAATATTGCTGTTTGAATTTGATTGCAAGGTTAGACCCTACAAATCCTGCTCCTCCCGTTATAAGTAATCTCATCTTAGCCAATTATTTTGTTTAAAAGCTAAACTGCCATTTCGAGTCTGTTATCAATACTCCCGCGCTCGGCTTTTTCCACTCTTCTATCTCTATATGCGGATTGGGCAGTACTTCTATGTTTGTAATTGAGGGTATATATTCCAACAGTCCACTGATGGAACGCGCACCAAGGCTTATGGTATAGTTACCGGCCATCAGGTTGAGCGGTATCTCTGCAACTGCCTCATTGATGCCCACTTTATCAAAAGGCTTATTCTGATAGGTAGCCGTTGAACGGCATTCTATAAGCGGCTCATGCGCATTTGACAGAATAATGCCTATGTGCGACTCTGAAAACTGTGCCGTAGTTTCAAAAGTGAGCTTCACTTTCAGTGTATCACCTTCATAAATATTATCGGCAGGCTCCATAATGGTCAGGCTAAGGAACCTGAAGCCTTGTATACTATGGCCTCCACGTACATAGCGCGACAGGTCGATATCCCTGCCCGTTTCACCTTTTTGTACGTAGCGGGTTATTACCTGATTGATATCGCCCTCGTATTGCATCCTGCCCTTCTCCAGCAATATGCCTTTATTACAAAGCGCCTGTATCTGCGAAAGGTTGTGGCTCACGAATAAGATGGTACGACCGTGCTGGTTGCTCACATCCTTCATCTTACCTATACACTTGCGCTGAAATTCAGCATCGCCCACAGCCAGTACTTCATCCACTATCAATATATCCGGGTCGAGGTGTGCGGCTACTGCAAATGCAAGGCGCATGTACATACCACTACTGTACCTCTTAACAGGTGTATCTATATATTTCTCAACGCCTGAGAAATCTACGATCTCATCAAACTTAGAAGTGATCTCAGCCTTGGTCATACCAAGAATGGCACCATTAAGGTATATATTCTCCCTACCTGTAAGCTCACCATGAAAGCCGGTACCTACCTCCAGTAGCGATGCAATCTTACCATTCAGTTTTATACGGCCAGCTGTTTGCCGGGTAACTTTCGAGAGTATCTTCAGCAAGGTAGATTTACCGGCACCATTCTGCCCAATCACTCCGAGCACATCGCCTCTATCAACCGAGAAGTTGATATCCTTCAGCGCCCATACATAGTCTTCGCTGCCATCGTGGCCCTTAGCCTTATGTATCTTGGCATTACGGTCATCCCTACCGCGTATCTTCGAAAACCAGCGGTTCAGGTCGTGCGAAAGTGTACCTGTGCCTATCTCGCCCAGCTTGTATTGCTTGCCTAATCCTTCTACTTTAATTATTACCGACATAGATGAAGTTATCAGACAGTATCTATAAAATTCTTTTCAACCTTATTAAAAATTAGCGTACCCAGTGCCATTACTACAAGGGTAAAAACAAAGCTATACGCCAGCAGTGGCACACTGAAATATCCCTTACCCAAAAAGCCGTATTTAAATGTTTCAATAATAGCTGTGATGGGGTTAGCCATGATCAGCCATTTATATTCACCATTGATGCTTGCTAATGGATAAATGACCGGCGTGGCGAACATCAGCAACTGCACACCAAACGATAACAGAAATATCAGGTCTCGGTATTTACTGGTAAGCGATGATATGATCATCCCCAAGCCCAGCCCCAAGCCCCCCATCATAAACAGCAATAGAGGGAAAAGCAATATTGTAGCATTGGGTTCTATACCCGCTCCCGCTACCAGATAATACACCCATGCCAGCAAAAAAAGCAGCATTTGTATACCCAGCTTTATCAGGTTAGAGACAATAATAGATAGCGGCATGATGAGCCTGGGAAAGTACACCTTACCGAAGATGGCACTATTGTCTTTAAACACAGTAGCGGTGCGGTTGAGGCATTCAGCAAAATAGTTCCACATGGTGATACCCGCAAGGTAGAAAGCAAACATTGGCAAGCCATCGGTAGAGATACCACCCAAACGACCAAATATGATAGCGTATGTGAACGTAGTAAGCAGTGGTTGTAAAAAGAACCACAATGGCCCCAGTATCGTTTGCTTATATGTGGCTACAAAATCGCGTTTTACGAACATAGCCAGCAGATCCCGGTATGCCCATACCTCTTTCAGGTGTAAACTAAATATACTCCGCTCCGGCTCAATAACCTCAATCCATTGTTCCTCAGCTCCCTTTGATATTGACATGAATGTAAAATGGCAATTAGAACTATAAATATAACTCTAATTGCCAATTACTAAAAGCTGATGGAAATTATCTTTTCAGCAGGTGCGATTCGTATGTTTTGAATGGATCACCGAAGTAACCATACTTCTTCAGGAACTTAACACCATTGAAAATGATCGCAGGATTATGGATCTTATTTTCGGCATACAGGGCATTAAAATCTGCCAGTTCGCTTTTGAAAGTTTTTGCCTGACGTATAACAAACAGGTTGATATTCGAATACTTAGAGATGATCAGCGTATCGGTAACGATCGATACCGGAGGTGTATCTATAATGATCACATCAAACATCTCCTGCAGGTCGTTTATCAGTTGCAGGGTTGATGGATAAGTCAACAGATCACCGGGATTAGGTGGTATGTTACCGCAACTGATCACATACATATTGTTGTGCAGGCCTGACCTCTTGATGATATTTTTCAACTCGGCATTACCGTTCAGATAGTCGCACACTCCCGGGCCATTATCAATATTCAGCACTTCAAACAACTTAGGCTTCCTAAGGTCAAACTCAATCACCACTGCGCGCTTGGTACTCAATGCCAGTATAAGACCGAGGTTGATAGCTGTAAATGTTTTACCATCCTCGCTGTCAGATGATGTTACCGTAATAACTTTATTATTATTGATAAACGGCGGTAGCTCCAGGTTGGTACGCATGGTACGGAACTGTTCGGAGACTATCTTGTTGCTGGTAGTAGCACTTGAGTTCACGGCTACGCTACCGTAGCGCATGTCTTCCGGCTTAGTGTAGCTGATGATACCCAATAGCGGTATATCGGTAAGTGAGGTAATATCATTCTCGTGCAATATTCTTTTGTTCAGCAACTCCAGCAGGAACAGAACAAATATTGGCAACATAAAGCCCAGGAATAATGCAAGACTGTAGATATTATTTTTAATAGGGCTTATTGGCGCACCACCTGCGTAAGGCGGTATCAGCACTTTCGATTTGTTTGATTCGTTATACGCAGTTATCTCGTTCTCAATACCTTTTTGATACAGGTACAGATACATATTCTGCAACACATCATAACCACGCTTGATCTCGGTGATCTGCCTATCTACCCCGGCCACGTTCTTCGCTGTTTCATCCGATTTCGATTCTATCCTCGTCGTTACTTCAATACTGTTATTCACCTCATCAGATATGCGACTTAATACGTCCAATATCCTGCGTTTCAGCGCTTCAAGTTCTGTTTGTGTTTGGATCAGGAATGGATTGCTCCGTCCCAGCTCCTGCACCTGCTCTTGTGTGCCCAGTTTCTGTACCAGATTATTGTATTGATTAACCAGCCCTTTAAGGATATCATCTTCAAGACCAAGCGGCACAATGATCTCATAATCGCTATTGAGCAGCAGGTTCCTCAGGTTTATAAGCGATTTACGTTTAGTATACAGTTCATCCAGCGCCTTTTGGGTCACTTTTTTCTCGGTAACGATAGTTGTAGCCTGCGTATTCGGGTCAACAACGTTTGTTGTAAGCTTAATACTTTCAACACTAGAGTCAACCGCACGCAGGTTTTTCATCATCTCATTTTTACGCTGGTTGATGAAATCGCGCGTGCTTTGTACTGATTGATTGATGTTAGCGAGTTTTGCCCTGTAGTAAAATGCAATGACAGCATTCAGAAAATCAACACCTCTCGCCGGTATGTTATCTTTATAAAGCAGATCTATTACACTAGTCCTGCCATCGGCAGATACCACCTGAAAATTGCCCAACATACCTTGCGTGGTACGGGCATTATTAGAAATAACAGCGTTTATGGTATTAGACAGATAGTTCTCACCACCACTCACTTCGGCAAAAACAATCCTAAACGTACCATAAGGACGTGCTATCCAGGTATCTGCCGGCATGGAAAACACTTTTCCATTTTCTGTGACCTTGAAGTTGCCATTGGAAATATATTGTATGGCCAGATGCTGCCCACCACCCTGATAGCCGGGTTTCTGAAACTCAACTTTTATAGGGCAATCACCATATAGCTCTTTTTCACGGAGTTTTACCGTTGTAAAATAAGACACATTCAACCCCAGCGAATCTACAACTGACGATATGAGGTCTTCAGACCTCAGCAGATTGATCTCGTTATACAGGTTGAGCGGCTTTTCCTGTGTCATATTCAGTTTCTCCAGCACATTGTTGCTGGTTACCTCTTCCGCCACCTGTAGCGAACTCTTCATGAGGTAAAGCGGTTTTGTAGCCTGTATATACAGGTATGCCGCAATGAAGAATATCAACGCCGATAATACAATCCAATACCAGTTACCCAGCAGCGAGCCCAGGAAACGTTTAAAATTGAATGTAACTTCCGATCTGTTTGGGTTATTAGTTGCGGTATATTCCATCCCTTATATCTTATATATTGCTTTTTATCTTGACACCTGTGTTAACGCATATATACCCAGTCCAAGACCAAGTACACCTGTGATCACAGGCAAGTAAAAACGAACAAAGCTGTTATTAACGTTCTGCCTCACAGCCTCAGCTGCTTCTACATACACAATATCATTCTGCTTCAATACAAAGTATGGATTGGTAAACGCGTTACGGCTACTGAGGTCTATCCGGGCAAACTCACGGCGGCCATCTTTTTCACGTATTACCATTACATTATCGCGACGGCCGCTTATGTTGATATCACCGGCAGCAGCCAGTGCCTCTATCACATTCATCCTATGGTTGGGGGCAATTACCACACCAGGCCATTTTACCTCACCAAGTACTGTTACTTTATAGTTCAGTATCCTTACTTCCACCACAGGGTCTTTAATATACTCCGACTTCAATTTTTCTGAAAGCAACACCTTTATCTCCCTTAGAGTAAGGCCCGCTACGTGTAATTTTCCTATCACGGGGTAATCAATAAAACCATCAGGATCTACGAGATACCCCCTCTGGTTGGCTGCACCACCACCACCGCCGCCGTTACCACCTACCGATGGCGTAAGTGTATACTCAATACCGCCATCATTAAATATTTTTACAGGGGTTTTCTCTGTAAAATCACTGATGCTGGAGATATTGATTGCAAGGATATCATCCGATGCTATGCGGCTTTGTGTGTAGCCAGGTATTTTTGTTAATAGTACCGATGAATCTGTACTCCTGTTATCTTTAAAATAAAGTGTTTGTTCAGGCACTTTGCACGATGCAATACCCAACAATACAACAAGAAAATACAGAACATATTTATTTCTCTTAACCATATGTTTGTTTCTATTGGATGTAAAGATTGTATGAAAAAAATGAAACAGGCAAAAATACATTGTGTTTTGCATCTTGTTAACATGGCAACTAACACTTGCTTTACACTGCATTAACATCATTGATAACAAGGGATTAGCAACCTATTAACAGTGTAAGATATGAAATAATGAAGTCAAACAACACTACATTAGCGTCACTATTAAATACACCATTTAAAACTTAATTTTACCATCACATATGGCAAAAGTCGCATTAATAACAGGCGTTACAGGTCAGGATGGTGCCTACCTGGCCGAGCTACTGCTGGAGAAGGGATATATAGTACATGGTATTAAACGTAGGAGTTCTATGTTTAACACCCAACGTATCAATCACATATACGAGGATCCACATTTTTCCAACCGTCATTTTATCCTGCATCACGGCGATCTGACAGACGGCACCAACCTCATCAGGATCATACAAGATGTGCAGCCCGATGAGATATACAACCTTGGCGCAATGAGCCACGTAAAAGTGAGCTTCGACACGCCGGAGTATACCGCCAATGCAGATGCCTTAGGCGCCTTACGCATACTGGAAGCCGTGCGCCTGCTGAACCTTACCAAGAAAACACGTATATACCAGGCATCTACCTCAGAGCTCTATGGTCTGGTGCAGGAGGTACCGCAATCTGAGCGTACCCCATTCTACCCCCGCTCGCCATATGCTGTAGCCAAGCTATATGCCTACTGGATCATGGTGAACTATCGCGAGGCTTATGATATGTATGCCTGCAATGGTATCCTCTTCAACCACGAAAGCCCGCTGCGTGGCGAAACTTTTGTAACACGTAAGATAACCCGTGCGGTGGCACAAATGGCACTGGGTATGCAGGACAAACTATACATGGGTAATATAGATGCCAAACGTGACTGGGGCCACGCCAAAGATTATGTAGAGGCCATGTGGCGGATATTACAACAAGACACGCCAGAAGATTTTGTAATAGCAACAGGCGTTACCACAACCGTACGCGACTTTATACGCATGGCGTTTGATATTCTTGGTGCGGAACTTGAATTTAAGGGCGAAGGCGTGGATGAAAAGGCATATGTAAAGTCCTGCACTACCGAATACTTTAAACCGGGGCAGGAAGTGATGGCAATTGACCCTGCATACTTCCGCCCTACAGAAGTAGAATTGCTGATAGGCGACCCGACTAAAGCAAAAGAGAAATTGGGCTGGACACCCAAATACGACCTGGCAATGCTAGTGAAAGAAATGGTATTGACAGATCTTGAGGTATTCCGCAGAGAGAAAACATTAAAAGACGCAGGCTTTAACGTGCTGCCACAGTATGAATAAGGATAGCAAAATATTTGTTGCCGGCCATCGCGGCATGGTAGGTAGCGCAATTACCCGAAAACTTCAGGCAGATGGTTACAATAATCTGGTGCTGCGCTCATCTGGTGAGCTGGACCTGCGCAACCAAACTGCCGTAGCAGAGTTTTTCGCTGCAGAAAAACCCGAATACGTTTTTCTGGCTGCGGCAAAAGTTGGCGGCATCATGGCCAACAATACCTATCGCGCCGATTTTCTGTACGACAACCTTGCCATACAGAATAATGTGATACACCAATCTTATGTCAATGGGGTTAAAAAGCTATTGTTCCTTGGTTCATCGTGCATTTACCCAAAGCTGGCGCCACAGCCCCTGAAAGAAGAGTATCTTTTAACCGGCTTGCTAGAGCCTACCAACGAGCCTTATGCCATAGCTAAGATAGCGGGCATAAAAATGTGCGATGCTTACCGTAGCCAATATGGTTGCAACTTCATATCGGCCATGCCTACCAACCTGTACGGGCCTAACGACAACTATGATTTACAGAACTCTCACGTACTACCTGCTATGCTACGTAAATTTCATGAAGCCAGGCAGCAAGGCCAACCTGAGGTAACACTATGGGGTGATGGCACACCCAAAAGGGAGTTTTTGCATGTTGATGACCTAGCCATAGCATGCATATTCCTTATGAAACAATATGATGAGGCTGGCCATGTGAATGTAGGTATTGGTGAAGACCTGAGCATTGCCGAACTGGCTGAAATGATAAAAAGCATCACCGGTTATCAGGGCAATATTGTTTGGGATACTACCAAAGCTAATGGCACACCACGCAAACTGATGGATACAACCAAGATCAACAACATGGGCTGGCAAGCGTCCATTGCGCTGGAAAATGGTATCCTCAGTGTTTATAACGAAAAATTCAACGACTAATACATGAAGAAACTGATCGTATGCTTCAGCATCATGACAGCATTAACAATGGGCGCTAAAGCCCAAAGCATCACGGCCCCTACCGTAAATGCCCCTAAATACGTAAACATAGACTCCAGTCTTACAACTGTTCATACCATGAACAAAATATTGCTGGAAGCCATGCCTGGTTATCAATTAGCCCCGGGCGACGGTGATGCAGCCGAGACAGCATTTATATTTACAGGTGCATCATCCCAGCAATTGCGTGTGCTTTATGCAAGTAAGCCAAGCAGAGGTCAGAAAGTTATAAGCCGCATATCAATTGTCGGAGACAAGCAGAACCTCGAAGTGGTGTATAAAAAGCTCTTTAATTCTACCAGAAAAACTGATGTTGATAAACATACTTATCAACTCGATTATTTCGATTATAATGGCAAAAAACACTATGTGCGTTTCGACCCCGATACAGAAAACAATCTGGGAGGTGATAACTGGGCAATAATCATAGGCAAATATTAATTTATTTCAACACAATAAACGGCGGTAGCTTTTAAGGGCTACCGCCGTTTTTATTATATGCAAGCGGGTATTTAACACTATATTTATCATTCTAAATACATCCAAAAATGAATAAAAGGATCAGCCTGGCCCTATTGGCCGCGCTCATTGCTTGTGCACCGCCAGCACAAGCCCAGCCTAAACTTGTAGAAAAAATAAAAAAAGAGGGTAACAAAATCGTTATCCCGTACGAGAAATATGTTTTGCCTAACGGCCTTACCGTTGTTATACACGAGGATCATTCAGATCCACTGGTGCATGTTGATGTTACCTACCACGTAGGTTCTGCACGCGAGGAAATAGGCAAATCCGGGTTTGCTCACTTCTTCGAACACATGATGTTTCAGGGCTCCGACAACGTAGCCGATGAGCAACACTTCAAGATTATAACTGAGGCCGGCGGTACACTAAACGGCACTACCAACCGCGACCGTACTAACTACTTTGAAACTGTACCCAACAACCAGCTTGAGAAAATGCTGTGGCTGGAAGCCGACCGCATGGGCTTTTTGCTGGATGCGGTAACGCAAAAGAAATTTGAAGTACAACGCGCAACAGTAAAGAACGAGCGCGGCCAGCGATACGACAATGTACCCTACGGGCTTGTTGGCGAGGTGACTGCAAAAAACCTGTACCCGTATGGCCACCCGTACTCATGGCTCACTATTGGCTATATCGAAGACCTGAACCGTGTAAATGTTGATGATCTTAAGAACTTCTTCCTGCGTTGGTATGGCCCTAACAACGCTACCGTAACCGTAGGTGGAGATGTAAACCCGCAACAAGTACTGCAACTGGTAAGCAAATACTTCGGCAGCATACCTCGTGGCCCAGAAGTAGTGCCTGTGCAAGTACCCGCACCAGTACTCGACTTTGACCGTTATGTATCCATGATGGATAACTATGCGAAGCTGCCAATGCTGCGCATCACATACCCTACCGTCCCCGTCAACCATCCTGATGAATATGCTATTGACTGCCTGGCGGAGATACTTGGTCAAGGTAAAAACTCTTACTTCTATAAGAAATTTGTAAAAGAGCAGCTAGCGGTAAACGCATCTGTAAGCCAGTCCAATACAGAGTTAGCCGGTGAGTTCTCAATGTCCATCACCCCATTCCCCGGCAAAAAGCTAGTGGACATGAAAACTACAGTAACACAGGTATTAGCTGATTTTGAGAAGAATGGCATCAGCGATGACGATATAGCAAAATACCGCAACAGCAGGGAGGCCGACATCATCAACGGACTGGAAAGTGTTTCAGGCAAAGTATCGCAGCTGGCTGCCAACCAAACCTTCAGAGGCAACCCTAATATGATAGGCTCAGACCTTGCACGCGTGCAGGCTGTAACCAAAGAAGATGTAATGCGTGTATACAATAAGTATATCAAGGGCAAATACGCACTATACCTGAGTGTACTTACAAAAGGACAAGAAGACAACCTCGCCGGTGCCGACAACTACGCGCCATCTACCGGCGGCTACAAAGCTCCTGACTATGGCTATGCAGGCCTGAAGTATAACAAGGCAAAAGATGATTTTGACCGTAGCAAAATACCTACTGCCACCGGCAACCCAATGGTAAAAGTGCCTGATTTCTGGAAAAAAGACCTTGCCTCCAACATCAAAGTGATTGGTACCAAAACAGATGAAATACCTGTTGTCAATATCAGCATCAGCATCAAAGGAGGTAAACTGACTGACGCCGCTAATCCAGCCAAAGCAGGTGTGGCCAATATGTTTGCGGCAATGATGGAAGAGGATACTAAAAACTACACTGCCGAAGCCTTTAGCGTAGAACTAGACAAGCTGGGCAGCACTATAGATATAGGCTGTGATGTAGACGCTATACAGATAAACATCCGCACGCTGGCCAAGAACCTGGATAAAACCATAGCTCTCGCCGAAGAACGCATACTTAACCCGGTGTTTACCCAGGAAGCATTCGACCGCATCAAGAAAAGGACACTGGAAAGCATGAAAAACTCGGCTAACAGGCCCACGTATATTGCCAGCACCCTATTCGGCGGCATTCAATTTGGCAAAAACAGCGTATTGGGATGGCCTACATCCGGCACCGAAAGCACTATAAATAATATTCAGCTGGCTGACATTAAAAACTATTACCAAAACAACTTCAATAAAGACAATGCAGAAATATGTGTTGTTGGTGATATAGCCGAGCAAAATGCGATCAAAAAGCTGGAATTCGTCCAAAAAGTGAAAGCGGGTGTTGTAGCCCTTCCTGCTACACCAGATGTAGCAACACCTGCAAAAACAACCATCTATTTTGTAAACGTACCTGGTGCAGCGCAAACAGAGTTCCGCATCGGCTATGTGACCAATATGAAATACGATGCGCTTGGAGATTTTTACCGTGCAGGCATCATGAATTATCCTTTCGGCGGTGCTTTCAATAGCCGCCTGAACCTTGACCTTCGTGAAGACAAAGGCTGGACTTATGGGGCACGGGGTGGTTTTGGCGGCAATAAATACACCGGTACATATACTTTTAGCTCAGGCATAAAAGCCAATGCTACCGATAGCGCCCTTACCGACTTCCTTAATATACTGAAGGAGTACAAAGCCAAAGGTGTAACCAAAGAAGAACTCGCTTTTACGCAAATGTCTATGGGGCAGAGCGAAGCCCGCGAATACGAACTTGGATATCAGAAAGCTAATTTCCTGTCTAACATCCAGGAGAACAACCTGCCTGCTGATTTCCCTAAAAAGCAGAACGATATACTGAACAAGATGACCGTGGAGGATGTAAATAAAGTAGCTGCACAATACCTGCCAAATGCAGCAAAAATGAACATACTACTGGTAGGCGATAAAGCCATGGTATGGGATGGAATAAAAAAACTGGGCTACGATGTGGTAGAACTGGATAAAGACGGAAATGTAGTAACTCAATAAAATAGCCAAAAGCTTGAAAAAGGCCGCTTCCTTTAGGGGAGGCGGCCTTTTTGCTTTTTTGAGAAACCTTAACGTATTATATTGCAGGCCAACTATTACATTCGTATCCTAAATCATACAAAAGCTGATGGAACAAACACAATACATACACGTACCCTATGGCAGAACGGTTCATGGTGAAGAGGAAATAGACGCAGTTGTAAACGTGCTGCGTACATCTACCCAAATGGGCAAAAATGTGCGCGAGATGGAAGAGCGTATTGCCAAACTGTATGCTAAACAATATGGTATTATGGTGAACAGCGGCTCTTCTGCCCTGTACCTCGCTGCCGATCTGCTGAACTATGAGGAAGGAGCGGAGATCATCACCCCTGCCCTCACCTTCTCTACTACAGTAGCGCCACAGATAAAAAAAGGCTGGGTACCTGCTTTTGTAGATGTTGAAGAAGGCACCTATAATATAGATGTAAATAAAGTAGAGGAAATGATTACGCCTAAAACAAAGGCGATGATCATCCCTAACCTGATAGGCAACCTGCCCGACTGGAAAGTACTGCGCGAGATTGCGGATAAGCACAACATCTTCCTGCTGGAAGACTCTGCCGATACACTGGGTGCGGAAATAGACGGTGCGTCATCGGGTCGCTATACAGATATGAGCACTACCAGCTTCTATGGTTCGCACATCATCAACTGTGCGGGCAATGGCGGTATGCTGTGTGTAAATACCGAGGCATTCTACGACCGTGGCCGCCTGTTGCGCAGCTGGGGCCGTAGCTCTTCTCTGTTTGTAGAAAGCGAAAAAATAGAGAACCGTTTCAATGTAGAGATTGAGGGTATACCATACGATGCTAAATTCGTATTTGAAGAGCCCGGCTATAACATCGAACCATCGGAGATGGGTGCTGCATTCGGCATTGTACAGCTCAACAAACTGGCACAAAACATAGACACGCGTACGGCCAACTACAAGCGCATGCTGGAGTTCTTTAGCCAGTACGAAGAGTTCTTTATACTGCCTAAACAATTACCTAACTCACGCACCGGCTGGCTGGCTTTCGCTACTACCCTGCGCGAAACTGCTCCGTTCATCCGCCGCGACCTGCAGATATTCCTCGAGAAACGCAACATACAAACACGTACTGTATTTACAGGTAATATCCTGCGCCAACCAGGTTTCAAAAACGAAGCACATAAAGCCTCTAAAAACGGCTATGCTGAAGCTGATAAAGTAATGCGTGGCGGTATGCTGCTGGCTTGCCACCATGGCCTGAACGATGCCCAGATAAGCCATGTCATGGAAAGCGTTACAGACTTTATGAAGAATATTTAAGCAGGTAGATGATTGATCTGATATTGTTAGCGCTATTCGTGTACCTCGTTTACTCGAATGGCAGCCTGGCGAAAAAACTAGGCAAAAATGGTATTGTTTGGGGGCTGATAACGTTCCTGGGCTTTATGGGAGGCAACCTTGTGGGCAGCCTCATCGTAATGTCCTTATTTTATAAAGGCACTATTGGCGATGTACATGCATGGATACAGTTCCTGATGGATAACCCATCGAAACAATGGCTGATATCAGCCTGTGCGTTAGGTGGTGGCGTATTGATACGCTACATACTGGAACGAAAAAAAGCTGTTTCTCAGGAGAACGAATGATACTACCAGCCCAACACTTTCTTAAGCCGGGCCATACCACTTTTACTTACCAATACTTTAGCGCCACATTTCAGCAATGCAATGTGGCTCTCTTTTTCATACGGCTCTATGCGCATCAGCTGGCTGACAGGGATGAGGTATGAGCGGTGCACACGCACAAACTGCTGTGGGTCCAGGCTATCCTCTATATGGCTCAGGGTGCTTTTTTTCAGGTAGCTACCGGCATCAGTCACAATCTTCACATAGTCGTCGTTAGCCTCCAGGTATTGTATATCCTGTGCGGGCACTATACGTATCATGCCATTATCCTTCACCACTATGCGGTGCTGATAACCTTCGTATACATTGCTCTGCATCAGTGGCTCAATAGGCGTTACCTGTTTAGCTGCCATTTGTTGCAGCCATTTATTAATGGCTTTATCAAACCGTTCCTTTCCCACTGGCTTTAGCAGGTAGTCAATAGCATGCGCCTCAAATGCTTTCACCGCATACTCATCAAATGCGGTGGTGAATATTACAGACGGTGGTGTTTCCACCAGTTCCAGCATTTCAAATCCGTTCACCTTCGGCATCTGTACATCCAGAAATATCAGGTCGGGCTGATGCTCCTGTATGGCTTTATATCCTTCAAATCCGTCACCACATTCGGCCACTACGGTTATCTGCGTATATTCCTTCAGCAGTGCTTTCACCAGTTGCCTGGCCAATGGCTCATCATCTATCAATATCGCTTTATACATAATGCTATTGTGGTATTTTCAGGGTTGTAGTATATCGCTCGTTTTCTATAGTTGTTTCCAGCAGATCGGTACGGGCATATAGTAGGTAGAGCCTGCGCCTGATGCCCTCCAGCCCAAAGCCCGTGCCTCTGGGCATTTGCGCTGCCGCATCAAATGGGTTATTGATGATAACGCGCAGCATGTCATCAATCATTTTTATCTGCACGCATATTGTCACTTCACCGGTTACGCCATACAGCCCGAATTTTATCGCATTTTCGAGTATCGGTTGTAGCAGGAAGGGGGGCATGATAGCTTGTACATTATCTTCATGTTCAAACCTCACTCTTAGCCTGTCTCCAAACCTTACTGATTCAATAGCGAGATAAGATTCTATATACAACAGCTCATCCGATAGCGGTATTTTGTCTTGAGACTCCCGTTTTACCGATGTGCGCAAAAACTCCGATAATTTACTGATCATATCCTGAGCTTTACCAGGCTCTATCATGGTAAGGGCGCTGATAGAGTTAAGACTGTTATATAGAAAATGTGGCTGCAATTGTTGTCTTAGCTTATACAATTCTGCCTCCTTAAGCAGCACCGCGGCATCCGATTGCAATTGAAATTTCTGTTTCACCTCCTGGGTGCGCTTATTGATGGCTACTGCCGTACCTATCCACCCACATATTACCCAGTTGGCCAGGTAGCGCAGTGGCATGGTGTCATCCAGCCATTTTATATACTCATCATCATTCCTGCCCGATATATACCTCAACACCAGCCCATCAACATATCCGGCCAGTATAGCGAAGAAAGTAGCTATGATCAGCGCATACAGCACTATACCCACTTTAGTAGGGTAACTGGTTATTACAAGATACAAACCCCATATACACAGCGACAACAATATTGTTGACGATACAGAATCAATAAGCGAATTTATCGGATCCAGGTCGAGGTAATAAAAAAGCCAATACTCATGCGCTGCAAATATGCAGATGCAGAGTATTGGCAATATCCATTTTATATGCTTCGGTGTCAGAAAAAACGTTCTTTAAAAAATCTATTCTGCCCAGAGTGGTGCTGCTACAGGCTCCACTTCTTTAATAGTTGAAAAAAGCAATGCGCCATGGTCTAGTTGCACAGGCTGTATATCCTTTACCGCCACCATTTCCCACTGTATTGCCCTCCCGTGCCTGTCTATAAACGTTGCCTCCTCCTGCTTGCCGGCATCTTTGGTTTTGTGCAAAGCGTCGCGCTCATCATCCGCTATTATCAATCTCCACTGCTCCTCATATTGCTCTGTACCAATAACGCCTTCACATTTTATCCTGTAGATTATCTGTGCTGTGTACGCGTTCATAAAATTATATATTTAGGTGTAGGTTTTATTCGTTTAGTATGATTTGATCTCGATATTGCCAAAGCTGCAGCTACCGCGCAATATCAATGTCCGGCGCTCTTCATTCGGGTTACCGGGCCCCGTGTTGCCAGTGCGCACAAGCCTATGGTCTTCCACCCCGCCAAATGTTGGGTCTATCTCATTCTTCAGATCCCAGTTAGACGGTACTACAAGTTCCAAAGCACCAAAAGACACTTTTACGTTCAGCAACATCGGTTGTGTTGGGCTATCGGCCTGCAGCATGTTGATCTCTGCACCCGCAAACGTTACCGATACATCCCCTCCCCTAAAGTCTTTAGAGGTCACTATTTCCTTTCGCCCACCAAAGGTTACATCCACGTTCAGGCTACTGTCAGTAGTGGTCACCACCTGCATGTCTGTTTCACAATTCTTGCCGTTCCTGGTCCTGAATATCAGCACCAGGCCCCCAATGATCAGGGCAGCGGGTATCAGCAATGCTGATGATGTTGTGTTCATTACCGGGAACTCTGGTATGGCATGAGCGCCACCTATCAATATCAGTATCCACCAAGCATTTTTCCTGAAACGGTTTTTAAATCCAATGAGCAGACCTATTGCGATAAGCACAAAGGGCCATACATCATGAAAATGGAAATTAAACACATCGAGTCTGCGGAAGAGGATAAACAAACCCAACAAAACTATTATGAAGCCGAATATGGATTTATCTCCTTTCTTTCGGTGCGGCCCTTGATGACCAAAACGGCGGTTATTATCGAAGCGTGACATAGTTAAACATCTGATTTATAATGTAAAACTACTACACGGTATAGCCCTTATAAAAGGGCATTAGGCAGGAGACCTATGTATGTCGGTAAATGCGGGAAAACTGTCGGTAAACGACTTAGCAAAAATCAGGTAAGGCGTTCAGGCTCTATTTTCAGCTTAGAAAACTCCTTCTTGCCTATTACAAAATAGTCCCATACAACACTGCGGTGAGTAATGCCTGTTTCATTGCGATGGGTAATGAGTTTCTTCGCCTCACGCCTGCGTTTTAGCCATTTGCCGAGGTTGCCGTAGAAGTTGAAATGAGCTTTTAAGATAGTAAAGCACTCGTTGAAGCGGCCACTTACAAACAGCTTGGCACCTGCAATGCCATCGAGCACCAGCCTGAACGGGAATAACCAAAGCAACCTGCCAGTGCGTTCATTCTTCAGCATCAGTATCAGGCTATTGCGAAAGTTGTAATAAAGCTTTTGCGGACTGCCGTAGCTGATAACGCTGCCGCCAACATGGTATACTGTCGACTGCCCTATGTAGCCTATCTTATAGCCGGCATTCTTTAGCCTCCAGCACAGGTCTACCTCTTCCATGTGGGCATAGAAATCGGGGTCAAGGCCACCCATTTTATGGTACAGGTCGGCACGCACCATCAGGCATCCGCCCGATGCCCAAAATACTTCTATGTCGTCGTTGTACTGGCCATGGTCTTTCTCCAGATCGTTGAACATGCGGCCACGGCAAAACAGGTAGCCATATTTATCCATAAAGCCACCGGCGGCACCTGCATACTCAAAATACTCGCGCTCTTTCCAGTAGCGTATCTTAGGTTGGCATGCAGCCAGGCCGCTGTAGCGCTGCATAGCATTTATCAAAGGGGGAAACCAGCCCTGCGTCACTTCAAAATCGGCACTGAGCAGCACATAGTATTTGGCTTGTATCTGCTTCAGGGCTTCGTAATATCCATTGGCAAAGCCCCTGTTTACGGCTATCTGAAGCGTCTTTACTGTAGGGAAGTTTTGCTGTACGTATTGCAGGGTATCGTCGGTAGATGCATTATCTACCACCACAACATCGTAACCTGTTTCAGCTTCGGCCACAATTGCGGGTAAGAACAATTCGTGCCACTTCCTGCCGTTATAGCTCAATATAACTACGGCAGTATCTTGCTGGCATGTAATCATTGTAGGCTACAATGATTATTTGTACTTAGGTTGGTACTGGGTATTTTCAGGAACGTTGATGCCTTCAGTGCTCTGATACTTGTGCTCGTACAGATTGTAGCAGCCCGCCCATGCGAAGATGAATATACCGAAGAAAAACAACAGGAATAAAAAGCGCGATTTTGAGGGTTTGCTCAATTCTATATCCGCCTCATTGTCCACGTGTGTAAGTTGGTTATGTTGTTGCATGTTTCTGAAAAAGCAATTTTCGCAGACAAAAATAATAGTTATTCCCTCAAAATCATAATATTTTTAACTCAACAACCGTTTATTTGCTCACATAAATTCGCCATGCGCCAATATCTTAATTGGAAAACATATTTGATCGTCATTGCACTAGGCATTGTTATAGCCTCGCTGTATTATACCAACCAACTGGCCGCCAAGCTGGCGGTACAAGAGCGGCAGAATGTACTGCAACTTGTTGAAGGCCTTAAAGCGCAAAGTACCATTACCGATCCCGATGCCACCCGCTATATCTCCACCATCATCGCCGACAATAAGACCATCCCCCTTATACTTACCGATGATTTAGGGCAGATCATCAGCAGCACAAACCTTGATACCGCAGCCATAAGAAAAAGCCCCAACTACCTGAAAGAAAAGCTTGAAGAGTTCAAAACCATACACCCCGGCATTGAGTTCGACTATGGTTTTGGCCGCCAGTATGTCTACTACGGAGAATCTTATCTGCTAAAACAGCTACGCTACTACCCTTTTGCTCAGCTGGCTATCATATTCCTCTTCCTTGTGGTGGTGCTTATTGCTTTCACCTCTGCACACCGTTCTATACAAAATCAAGTATGGGTAGGCCTTTCTAAAGAAACAGCCCACCAGCTGGGCACACCACTCAGCTCTATTGAAGCTTGGGTGGAACTGCTGAAGGACAATGAAGCCAATGCCGAAGCCGTAATAGAGATGCAAAAAGACCTTGACCGGCTAAAACTGGTTGCCGACAGATTTGGCAAGGTAGGTAGCGTGCCACGCCTTGAAGAAGAGAACCTGGTGGTGCGCCTGCAAAGCATGGTAGACTATATGCAGAAACGTGCACCTCAAAAAGTAGTCATAAAGCTGCATACTAACAGCCCCGACGTACCCGTGAATATCAGTGGCCCGCTATTTGACTGGGTGATAGAAAACCTGATGCGCAATGCGCTGGACGCTATGGAAGGCAAAGGCTCTATAGATGTGCACATTAACGACCAAAAGCAGCATGTATGGGTTGATGTAACCGATAGCGGCAAAGGCATACCCAGCCACCAAATAAAGAAAATATTCAACCCCGGCTTTACTACTAAAAAGCGTGGCTGGGGGCTTGGGCTATCATTAGCCAAACGTATTATTGACAAGTATCATCATGGCTCTATTTTCGTAAAACAGTCGGAAGTAGGTAAAGGCACTACATTTCGCATTACCCTGCGCCGATAGTTTTCTTGTAAAACGTTTTTTGCATTTTCAGTTTTCCGTTTACCTTTGCAATCCTCTCAAAGAGCAGAAGATGCGGCGGTGGCGAAATTGGTAGACGCACTACTTTGAGGTGGTAGCGCCTGTAACGGGCGTGGGAGTTCGAATCTCCTCTGCCGCACTTGTAAGATCCCGGTTCAATACCGGGATTTTTTATTTCCTGACAAATGATTGTATATCAGCCAGATACCATTTAGCGCGATTTTTCTGTTTACTTTTTCATAGCAAATATTACGTAAAAATAAAGCTAATATATATCTTAGCGCCCGACTGAAAGCTAATACATGAAACACACACTATTATCACTATGCCTACTCGCTTCTTCGTTAAGCGTATTTGCCCAACAATCTGAACTTGGAATAGGAGGGGGCGTCTCTATCCTTTCCGGCGCATCGGGCGATATACATTACAAGGCTACTGAAGGCTCTACCGCACCTACATTTACACTGAACTATGTGTATAACCTGCACCACGTATACACAGAGTCAAAGCTTACCGCGCAAGCAGGCTTTAACGTGCACGTACTGAAAATGGCAGGTGAAGCAACAGATACCTTCTCTTACTTTGGCAAAACCATAGGTAACGACGGTAAAGAGTTCATCTATGCTAAAACAGCTATTGCTGTATGCCCTGTAGTGAACCTGAAATACCGCATGTCGGCACGCACGTATATATACGGTGGCGCGTCTGTAGGTGTTATATATGGCATCAACAAGGCGAACAAAGGTTGGAACGACTTTGAAGGCAAAGAGTATACCTATACCGCACCTAACGGCGGTGCCGGCCTGGCACTAGGCCTGCAGGCAGGGGTTAACCAACGTGTTACTCAACGCCTTGCGATAAACCTGGAAGTAGCCGTGCGCCGCTACAACCTGAACTACTCTGTTGACGATACAGCATACCCGGGCGGCTTTGAGTTCAACTATGCTACTATGGCCATACCTGTAACCCTGGGCCTGCGCTACCGCATGGGCTGGGAAAAGGAGTATAACAAATCTGGCCGCTTGCGCCCTGTATCAGATACTCAAGACTAAAACATACCTACTACTTATTCTTTAAGAGGTGCATCATAAGGTGCACCTCTTTTATTTTGCGATGACCTCTGTTGAATAGTCACCTTCTATCCTGAACGGCTGAGTGATCTCTGTGCCATCCTGTAGCAGGTAAGTCATCTTGTAGCTACCGTTCTCAAGTTCTATCTCCTGCCGGCCTGCACTGGTTATCTTCAGGCGTTTTACATATACATCATCGCCACGGTGTATACGGTATATCTTCAGATCGGTAACGGTGCCTGAGCTAATGAATAACAGCGCCCCCGTGCTGCGTACAGGTGGCTCTTCAACGGCCGGTTCTTCTATTATCTCAGCGTCGGGTTCCGGCTCGTTTGCTATGACCTCTTCCACCACTTCAGGTTGCGGCTCGGGTTCAATAACCGGCATTTTAAAATCGGGCACTATTTTCAAAGACATAGGTGCCGGAGCCGGCAAGGGCTTTACCTGCATTGGCCTTAGTTTCACTGCCAACTTTGCTACAGGCGGGTCTTTTTTTATCACAGGTGCAGGCACTACTACTTCAACAGGTGGTGCTACCACAACAGGCAGGGGTTTCTTTTTATTACGTACAAACTGGCTGGCGATCAGGCTGACGGCGACATCTTTCACCCCCTCATCCTTTACCTGAAACACCCTATCCACGCAGTTCTTCAACTCGAAACCCACACCTGCGTAGTCCATAACATATAGCCTATAGAAATCGATCTTAGCATCGGATATCATTTTACACATCTCGCCTTTACAGCTATATACATCGCCTGTTATTACTATTATGCTCTGGCGGTAGTGTGTGTCTGTAACATCATTCTTCAAAGCCTCTTGCAGGCCGTATGGCAGCGCGGCTACCCCACGCGGTTGCAGGTCTTTGAGGCGCAGGGCCATCTGGGCTACGTTATCTTTGGTATAGCGCACCTCGAGGCGGCTATCTTTACAATTGGCCTGCCCTTCGGGATACTGGTTACCGAACAACCTGAGGCCAAACTGCACATCTGCATTCACGCTATAGATGCTATCAATAAGCTGGATAATGGCTTGTGATGCCGCATCGTATTTGCTTTTGCCCATGCCCCAGTCCATCTTCATAGCTGCAGAGCCATCCAGCAGTATCAGCACACGGTCGTCCCCCTCCTCCTGTGCATGCGCAGGCAAGCAGGTAATCATCCCTGCAAGCAATGCTAATATGAATACGCTATACAACCTCATACAGATAATTAACTGAGTACGAACAGAATAATTGTGCCAGCCTTGCTAAATAGTGATAGGACAATTGTTGCGTTTTGTTGCGTTTATTGTCAGACTCTCACTTCTCCCCGGTGTAACGCATTGGCAACCAATGCTTAAAAATTTAGCAGGTTTGGATACGCAACAAGTGTGAGGGGATGATATCATGGTGGCAATATTTATAATAACAAATTTACGCAAATAAATGTTTTTATCCAAATTAATTGCGACATAAGAAAGTTCTTAGTCGCGACTTTTAACCACCCTCGGGCATAGCCCTGATCCCTCCTCAAATAAGGAGGGGGGGATCAATGTCCCGGCGTTGCCGGGTGTGTAGTTTTTGCTATTGCGATACGCGAGTTGGTCGATGACAACACCGACCAACGGGGATATTCATCCAAGTCAAGTTATTGTAAGAGCTGGTTTTGTTTTTGCCAAATGGCAAATGATCCCATTTTTCAAGAGGATAATTTTGTTGCTTAAACATGAATGATATGAAAACAGTACTAGTAACAGGAGCTTCGTCGGGCATAGGCAAAGCAACAGCGATACACCTGGCACAACATGGCTATAATGTGTATGGAGCAGCACGCAGAGCAGAAAAACTGCAAGAACTCACCTCATTTGGCATAAAGCCTGTGACACTGGATGTAACCAAAGATGATAGCCTGGTGGCTTGCGTAAATGAGATAGCCAAAGAAACCGGCGGCATAGATATACTGGTGAATTGCGCGGGCTTAGGCTCGTACGGCGCACTAGAGGATGTGCCCATGAATGAGGCCAGGAACCAAATGGAGATTAACTTATTCTCGGTAGCCCGGCTGAGCCAACTCGTATTACCACACATGAGGGAAAGCAAATTCGGGAAGATCGTTAATATTTCATCTATCGGCGGCAAAGTAGGATTACCTATGGGATCGTGGTATCATGCCAGTAAATTTGCAATGGAAGGCATGAGTGATGCACTGCGTAACGAGGTGAGGCAATTTGGGGTAGATGTGATCGTAATAGAGCCGGGAGGCACGAGATCGGAGATGATAGAGATTGGCGGCAACGATCTGATGCGGGTATCGGGCCATACCGCCTACAAAAAAATGGCTGCGGGGATGAGTAAAATGTACGGGGACATGGAGAAGAATGCAGCTGACCCTATAGTGATAGCCAAGCTGATAAAAAAAGGGATTGAAGCAAAAGACCCAAAGACGCGATATATTGGCGGTGCAATGGCCAAGCCGATGCTGCTGATGCGAAAGTTGTTATCAGACAAACTACTTGACAAAATGATCATGAGCCAAATGAAATAAAATGATGGACGCACTTATTAACTATCTACTACAGTTTGGCAACCTGAATAAGACACAGATCGCACTTATTGAATCGAAAGTAACGGAGAAAAACATTAAGAAAGATGCTTACTATCTGGAAGCAGGGAAAATACAACGCGAGGTCATCTTTCTGACAGCGGGTGTAATGCGGGTATGCTACTATAACAATAAAGGCGCAGAGGTGACCAAATATTTTTTCGACGAGAACCATTTTATAGCTGACATCAACAGCTTTTATCAAGGGATACCTACTACTGAATACATACAGGCAATTACAGATTGTACGGTACTGGCTTTTTCGAAAGAGGTGATGCAAGAATTATCGATGACGATCATTGCATGGGATAGCATTGTAGCCAAGATAACCGCAAAGGGATTGGCAGAAAAAGTAAATAAAATCAGCCCCATGATGTCGGAAGATGCGAAGGAGCGCTATCTCTCCTTTTTTGAAAAATTCCCAGACCTTGCCAATCGTATACCACTCTCTTACCTAGCCTCATATCTGGGCATTACACAATCGTCGCTCAGCAGGATTAGGAAGAATATCAGGTAAGCGTAACTGTAAACCTTTCACTTCTCGTCGAATCCCGAGGCAGAAACTAGACAGCACAGTAGAACAACTAAATTTCTTGGGTTTTCCCCCTCGGTTCCTCCTTAAACTAGGCGGAATGATCGATGTCCGGGGATTATCCTAAAGTTTAATTATCGCCTAAATAAATTATTTTCGGGTACTGTATGTATTCCCTATCCATCAAAAAGCTTTTGCTGGGCTGCGCTATGCTATGGCCTGCTATTGCGGGCGCGCAGCAGGTGCCTAACGACGACTCGCTGGATATTATGATCGGCCAGATGATCATGATGGGTATTGAGGACCGTAAGGCACTGCAACCATCAGACCCTTTGATACAGGAACTAAAGCAGGGTAAGCTAGGCGGCGTTATGCTGTACGCAAAAAACTTTTCGACAACCAACAAGCCCGACAGCCTGAAGCAATTGATAAAAAGCCTGCAAAGTGCTGCTGCCGTACCGCTGTTTGTTGCTATTGACGAGGAAGGAGGACGGGTGCACCGACTGAAAGAAAAGGACGGATTTGTAGCTATGCCCGCCGCCAGCCACCTGGGCAAGATCAACAACCTGGATTCTACACGGTATTACAATAAGCGACTGGCAACCAAGCTGCATGAGGTGGGCTTCAACGTGAACTTCGCACCATCAGTAGATCTTGCATTGAACCTTAATAATACCGTAATCGTGCTATCGGACCGTAGCTATAGCGATGACCCGCTGCAAGCAGCACGCCACGCAAGAGTAGCCATAAAAGCACACCGGGAATCGGGGGTGACGGCTGTTGCCAAACACTTTCCCGGACATGGCAGCTCGGATAAGGATTCGCACAAATGGCTGGTGGATGTAACGCCAACCTGGCGGGATATAGAACTGCAACCTTTTCAAGAGCTGATAAACGACAGTACTATCGAGGGCATCATGATGGCACATATCATTAACCAAAAATGGGATAACAGGCTGCTGCCGGCTACACTGTCAGACAGTGTGATCAACTACTTGCTGAGAGACAAAATGGGCTATGATGGCGTTGTCTTTACCGACGATATGCAAATGGATGCTATACAGCTATACTATGGGTTGGAAAAAGGCGTTGAACTGGCCATAAACGCAGGTGCAGACGTGCTGATGTTTGCCAATACCACCCGGCTCAGAACGCACTACGTAGCCGCCAGCCAAATGCACAGCATGATAAAGAAGCTGGTAGCAGAAGGTAAGGTACCCAAGGCCAGGATAGCACAATCGTACAGGCGGATAATGGCGCTGAAGAGACTATAACCTACCAGGGCTGCTTCAGCCATTTCTCTATCTCGCCCTGGTCCATCTGCACGTAGGTAGTTTTAGCCACAACCCAGCCATCCTTTACAAGATATATAACAGGCCAGCTCCAGCCAACAAGGCCGGTAAAGGTATCGGCATCGAGCCTGGTAGCGGGCATATTCGTTGCCTTGCTTTTCTTAAAGAATTCAGCTTTATACTTATCCTTACCTGCATATACCAGCTGGAATGGCAATGATGGGTTCTTGACCTTCATTACATGCATTTTGTATGCCGCCATCTGGCAGTGCGGGCACGACAGGCTCACGAATGCTATCACATGCTTGCCTTTGGTAAGATCGGTAGTTGGCGCATCGGTTTTGCCGGGTGCGTATAGGGATGACAGATCGAGCTTGAAGCCCTTGCCTTTTATCCATTCAGGGCTGCTATCGGGTATAGGATACATAATGAACGGCGATACAACACCTGCAATGCCGAGTATCAGGATAACGATCCAATCGCGCCTGAAGCGTAAGCCATTATGAAACTTTATGAGCAGCAGCAGCACAGCTGCAGTAATGGCATTTTTGATGAGTGATGTAGATGGCGACATCCATATCGCATCGCCAAAGCAGCCGCAGTTCACATCATCGCCCATCAGCGCCCAGAGATAAACCAGATATACACTAAAAACAATGATAAGCGCCAGGGCAGATTTGGCTACCCATTTGCGCCTGCCATATATATTCAATATCAGTAAGGCAGCCAGTGCAAATTCGATACCTATCATAAAGCAGGCAAGTATGGCTGCCGGTATCCAGGGTATATGTATATACTCTACTATTGTGTAACGAAACGTTTCGTAGCTGCTAACCGTAACTACTTTGCTGAAAGCCGAATACAAAAATAAAAGGCCCATAGCAACAGAAAGCAGGGCGAACAGTGCAGTAGCTAGTTTTTTCGGCATGGCAAATATTATGCCCGCAAAGATAAGAGTTGGCCAGCCAACAGGTTTATTTTTTATGCTTCCAGTGGCGTGTCTTGCCTTCAGCTATCCATTCAATAGCCGTTTGCAGGCGGGTGTTGCGGGTAGCCTCTGTTTTAGCTTCTGTTACCCATGTTACATACTCCTTCTTCGCACTGTAGCTAAAACTCTCAAACACTTTGGAGGCAGCTTTGTCCTTATTCAGCTCCCGGGTAAAAATGGCGGGTATTTCAAGCTCTTTTGCCGCATCGGGCCTGGGGCGGGCGATCTTTATATTCTCTTCATTCAGGCGCACAGCTTCTTTTATGGCTGCGAGGAGTAGCTTATCGGCAGGCAGGTCTTTTAGCGTTGCAATATTTCCCATGTGCCCCATCCCCTGCCGCTCTGTAATGGTAAGAATGCCTGCGGGGTCGTTCATGATAGCTGCTTTGGGGAAACTCATAGCACAATGCTGCCTGAAGGCCGCCATGCTGCATATAGTGCCTTTATAGTCGAAATGAGGCATACCCCACTTAGTAGTTTCTGCTACATCGGGGCAAGCCTTATGCACCAGCTTACGTATGCGTGTAAGTATAGGCTGTGCAAATGGCGTGGCCTTGGCTATATAAGCATCTATGCGGGCATCGGTAGTAGCAGGCATAACGATGAGTAGTGTTTGTATTGCAGCTAAAATTAACACTCAGGCCGGCTTGCCCCAACTATTTGGCGACAGGCAGGGAAATGTAGAAGGTAGTGCCTTCGTTTTCGCGGCTGGTAAAATATATCCTGCCTTTATGGTCTTCCATTATTTTGCGGCAGATGGAGAGGCCCAGGCCATAAGATGGCTCACCAAGCGTACCGGGCCTTTTGGCATCGGTAAACATATCAAATATCTTATCGGCATAAGCTTGCGGTATGCCTATACCTTCATCAGCTATCGATATGATAAGTTCATGCTTTTGCCTGGCGGCTTTAATGGTTATTGTGCTGCCATTGTTGCTAAACTTGATGGCATTAACCACAAGGTTGTTGATGACGCGCCAGATCTTTTCTTTATCGATGGTCAGCAGCAGCGTTTCGGGTAGCAATTGCAGATCGAGCGCCTGCGATTTTTCAGCGGCTTTGAAGCGCAGCAGGCTGATGCTGTTGTTCAGCAGGTTGTTTATATCTACTTCGGATAAATGAAGTGCATCGGCACGGCCTGTATTAGTTGCTTCCAGTATCTCTTTGGTAAGGGCGAGCGCATTGGTGCAGGCCTCATGTATCAGGCCCATGTATTCTTTTTGCTCAGCCGTTAGGTTTTCCGAGTCCGTATTCATAAACTCGGTGAGCGCCATTATAGCTGCTATAGGGTTACGCACATCGTGCGCTACTACACGTAGTATACGGTCTTTCTCATTACCTGCCTGTCGCAGTTGCTGCAATAGAACGTCCTGCTGGTCGCGCTGCTGCTTGATATGATGGTTGAAGGTGGTAAGTGTTTTTACGTGTTTACGGGCACGATACCAGTTGAGGAATATAAGTGCGAGTATGATGAGCAACATGAAACCGCCTACAGCCGATAGTAGCAGGTAAGTCTCATTCTGTATCTTGCTTTGCTCCAGAATGTTTACGGTATACTGCTTATCCATATTCTTGAAACGCTCGCTGATATCGGTTTCAGTGAATATTTTATTCCTGCTGCTGATGGAGTCGGTAAGCTGATGATGCTTTTTCAGGTATTCAAAAGCCAGAGTTGGTTGATTGTCCGCTTCATAGTAGCGCCATAGCATGTCATAATACTGGCTGCGGATCACATCGTTATTCAGCACCCGCAGTGTTTTGCCAATTTCATCCAGCATGCCTTTGGCGGCAACCATATCATGCTTTCTGTTCAGGTATAGCCACACAAGTTTTAGCCGGGTATATTGCGCATCTATTACGTCGTTATACACCGTATTGTTGATGTAAATGCTGCGATTGTACAGGGCTTCTGCGGTATCTGTCATACCCAGATCGCGATAGGCATCAGCCATATTGCCAAAGAATACCCCTCTTGCCGTATGAAAAACCGATTTGCTTTTGTAAGGGTATTTTTCCTCGCCGCCTTCCAGCAGGGCTATACCTTGATTGTAAAAAATTAGGGCTGAATCGGGTTTGTTCTGATGTTGGTAGCAAAGGCCAATATTATCCAAGAGCTCCTGCCTGCGGTAGTAATACAAGAAGTTATCTGCGCAGGCTGATGATTGGGTTAGTGCCTCCTTAAATTCCTGACAGGCATCTGCAAAACGCTTTTGCTTGTACAACACCATACCCAGGCGGTAGTTATAATCGCTTATACCACAAGAATCGAGGTTCTCGCGCACCAGTTGCTTGGCTTTGTACATATGGTAGTACGCATCCTCATATTGGTGCAGCGAGAAGAAGGCATCAGCCTTGGCATAATAGCCTTCAGCTTCCATCTTCCCCCTCATGATACCGCCATTGCCCGCTATCTGCAACATACTATCGGCATAAGGAAGCGCACGGCTACTGTAGCCTAGCTTGTTGAGCAGGTAGTAATAAAAATTGTAATAAAAATAGCGATCTACCGTGGTCACCTTATCCTCATACACGGCATATACCGAGTCAGCATACCTCAGTGCTATCTCGCTTTTACCAGAGTCTGCATGCCGGGTGGCGCGGTTCAGCAGCGAGTCGAATAATGGTGTAGGCTGTAGCGGCAGCTGCGTAGCATTTTGCTTACGCTGGCATGCTGCAAGCAGCAGCATAATACATAGGATACTCCAGTTGAAACTGGGGGTTAGTTTTCGCACGAAGGTTAAGGCGTGATAAGAGCCTTAAAAATAAACATATCTCCCCAAAAAGAAAAATATAAACTATCTATATCTATGGATATGCGATAAAGTAATATTCGCTATTGTTGCGGTATATCGCTTCAAACTCGGCCAGCGTAAATGCTTCCGGTTTTTGCAGCCAAGTCTTCAGCCTTGTAATCTTCAGCCCACAATCGGTAAGTAAATTAAACACCTTATCTGGCGTAGAGCCATACATATCTGACGCACCCAGGCCATGTTCAAAAATGATTACGGGCTTATGTTTCCTGATGGTCTCTACAGCGCCTGTCAGCACCAGTAACTCGCCGCCCTCTACATCTATTTTCATGAGGCCGGGCTTATAGTCGGCTGGCAGTATATCATCCAGCCTGTCGGTTTGTACCGTTATCGTAGTGTCTTCCTCGTTATCCCTATCGTATTTGCGTTTTACCAACCCGCTGTACGATGGGTTGGATACTACATAATTGAAAGTAGAACTACCCTTCTTATCGCTCAGCGCAACATCCAATACATGCACATTTTTATTAGTGCCGTATTTCGTTTTCAAGGCAGCTACCATGTCGGGTATCGGCTCAAAAGCGTAATGCCTGCCATCAGGTGCGTACTTCAGCATTACATCCAGCACTTCGCCTTTGTGCGCGCCTACATCTATACAGTTGGTATGGCGGTTGCACACCTGCCTGATGATCTGGTTGGTCTGACGATCGTACTGTTGGTTTTTAGTAAACGCTATCGGTATTTTCTTGATAAGCTTCTTGAGCGCTTTCTTCATGTTTCGGGGCTACTTGCGAGATAACGCCCGAAGATATTGAAATATTCTCAAGTACCTTAGTTTAAGACCGGGTCTATCTAAAAACCTTATCGCGATTGTGTAGTGCCTGGTAGTCGGCCACAGTACCGGCAAACAGCGTCCATGCCAGCAGGGGTATGTATTTGTATGCAAGTTTCCTGTCGGCTTTCCATGCAAGTATCAGGCTGCTAAGGGCAAGGCCTGTATCTATCTTCGTCCAAATGGCTGCCAACACAGGGCTTTTCTTGCGGAAATACACATAGTTAAAAGAAAAGAATATAGCCCATATACCTGCCTGCAACCATAGTAGCGATTTCTTATTACCATTAGGCAATTTCAGCAACCTTTGCAGTGCCGATAGCATAAAGGAGTTATTAACCGTCCAGGCCGGTGCAAATACCCATGCGGGCGGCGCCCAATTAGCCTGCTTCAGCTCACGGCTGTATATCTGCTGCTCCTTGTTTTTGTTGCGACCCGCAGATAGGCGGCCGAGGAAGGATACTGCTACCGATACCAGCGCCAATTGCCACCAGTTGAGCCTAGGTGTCTGCTTATGCTCATCATTCATCTTGCCACTCCTGAATTCCCTTTTCATAGCTATATGTTTGCTTTAACATGGTAAAACATGATGCCTTGCCGGCATAACAAGGTGTTAAAACTCCGATATCGCAAAACCACAATGCCGATGAAAGCGTAAATAGGAATAAATTTGTTATAATGTACCGTATCATTCAATCAACTATCTTATTGTTACTGATGTTACAATTCAGCGCATGCGCTCAGAATGGACATTACGAAGAATCGAAAACATTTAAAAAGATGAACGAAGCAAAACCGACAGGAACAGACAAAACCGAAGCAGTAGCAACTTTTGGCGCAGGGTGCTTTTGGTGTGTGGAAGCGCAATTTCAACAACTGGATGGCGTAAACAAGGTGGAATCGGGCTATTCGGGCGGGCATGTCGCTAACCCAACATATAAACAGGTATGCACCGGCACTACAGGCCATGCCGAGGTCATCAATGTATATTACGACCCTGCTAAGCTGAGCTACGACGAGCTGCTGGCCGCCTTCTGGACCTCGCACGACCCCACCCAACTTAACAGGCAGGGCAACGATGTAGGCACGCAATATCGCTCTGTAATATTTTACCACAGCGATGAACAAAAAGCCAAAGCGGAAGAATACAAAGCCAGGCTGAATGAGGAAAAAGCTTATGACAAACCAGTAGTGACCGAAATATCTCCCGCTACAAAATTTTATGTAGCAGAAGACTATCACCAGAATTACTACAACGATAACAATACCCAGCCTTACTGCATGTTTGTTGTAAAGCCGAAACTGGATAAGTTTCAAATGGTATTTAAGGATAAGCTGAAGACGGCTAAATAAATAGCAAACACAGACCTGTATACCAGGCGATAGTCAGCCATTTAAAATAACACTCCTATTTATTACAAAGAAGCACCTTAAAGTTAGGGTGCTTCTTTAGCATAGGATACAATTCGCATAACCCCAATATTTGCAGGAGCGCCCTATATACAGGGCTGCATTTTTTCATTAGAAACGAGTGAAATAAAAAATTAATTCCCGCACATCATCATTTGTTTTTCTCACTAGCACATAAGGTCATATCAAAGTAAGTTTTGCTCATATGAGCCCATTTATTCCCTATTTTGATAGCATACCTGCTTATATCTTGCCATTTTGGCAAAGTATTTGTTATTATTTAGTTTACCTGCACCTGTTTTTTAGTAAATACTAACTGTATAAAATGATAGATGCAGGCACCTCGAAAACTATACAGTGTAAACTTAAATATATTTTGAACGGTTGTAGTTTTAGAGCAATGCTATTATCTTCATTCGTGGAACTTTTATAAGAACAATAAAACATCCTAATAGAAAAATTCAAAGACGATGTCGCAGAAGATCCCCTTGAAACAAACTCATGAAAAATCAAAATGGATTACCGCTACCCTGCTTTGTATATATCTGCTGATAACGGTCTTCTTGTTTATGAACGCTTAAGCCTTTATCTGAAATACTTTTTTAGCTTCAGAAACTGCTTTTCGAATAACTGATACGAAAGCACGCTGCACAATACCGATAGCAATAGCGCACCAAGCCCAAATACCATTGCGACCCCAGGCTTGTCCATATTATACCCCCCTTTATTAAATAGCTGCTTCAGCAGATTGATGACCAATGTATGGTACATATACAATCCATAAGTGTATATGCCTAATCTACTTAGCATATTGCTGTCTTTAATTTTAAGCCCGCCAGCTTGCGGCACAATCAGTATTATCAGCAAGGCGAATAAGATGCCCAGCACTGATGTGGGGAAAACATACGCTGCATCGCTGCTCATTTGCGAGCATAGGGTAACGACCATTACCACCAGAGCTACAAAACCATACTTCCATACACGGGGTATAGCAACTACTTTATGCTCGATATAGCCGGGCTTATTTACCAGCCAGTATGCAGGTAGTGCACCATAGGCAAACAGGTCGATATTGGTAAACAGATCGCTGGTGGGTATATTGAACTGTACATATACCACCCTGCATACCAAACCCAACAGCATAAAAGCATACAGAAATTTTGGCAATACCTTCAGGCTGATACAGTATAGCAGCACTCCCCATACTATGTAGAAATGCTCCTCTATACAAAGCGACCACATGACCGATAATGGTGATGCGTTAGCATGTGTAGCCTCCCACATCATTTTATAATTCTCGGCAAACAACAACGAGGCCCATATATTGGGCTCATACCCCTCTTGCGAAGCCGACAAGTGCAATACAGATAAAATATAAGGCGTGGCGTAGGCTACTAACACCATCAGATAGTAGAGGGGCCATATACGCAACACCCGACGTACAAAGAAATTTTTAAGATTGAGCTGACCTTGCTGCTGCTTTTCGTCGCATATAATGTATGTGATGAGAAAACCACTCAGCACAAAGAAGAACATAACACCTATGCCGCCACCCCGTTTCAGGAAATTGAACCACGGGAATGCAACTATTGGCAAGTGCAATAAAAACACCTTGAAGAATGCAAAGAACCTTAGTGCATCGAATGTATGGAAATGACGCCTGTTCTTTGCTTCAGCCTGCATGTAGTGTTATCGTTGTGGGGTTACTCCTCCTCTGCAGCACCTTCACCCATCTGCTCTATTTTGATGGTCTGCGCCTTGTTATATGCATCTTGTGCGGCCTGGGTATTACCTTGCGCCTTATACACTTTTATCAGGATGTCATATATCTGCATATTCTCAGGTGCCATTTCAAGGCCTTTATTCAATACCGCTACTGCAGCATCCATCTGGCCAATACTAGCCAACGCTATGCCATAATAATAGTAGCCGGTTTCGTTTTTAGGGTCTGCGGTTAGTGCTTTCTCGTAAAATGCTATACCCTCCTCAAAATTCTGGCTTTGTACTGCATTATAGCCCTTCAGTGCATTTTTGTCTTTATCGTGTGTTATCACTATCGACAATGGTGTATTGTCGGCCTTAACTTCTAATATAGTATTGGCAGGCGGGAAGTAACCATTCTGCAACAGGTGCCGGTCTACAAACCTCGACATGAATATACCATAATCATAGTCAGTATCGTATCGCTGATGATAGCGCACGTAAGCGGCTTTCACTTTAGGATTGATAGCAAGAACGTAGTAATTCATCGGATCTATACAGTTAGTTGCGATAACAATAGAATCCTTTGTATTGTAAAGATCTTTCTCTTTCGCCAGCTTAGCAACAGCTTGCTTAACGCTGTTCATATAATAATCAGTCTCATAATAGCCGAAGGCACCATCAACACCGCCCATCAGCTCGTTGAAATACACTATCTGGTTGGGGTGATTAGCTATACTCCAGCGTGCAGGCAGCAATAAACCTAAAACTACTACACCTATTACACCATACTTACCTCCCTGGCTTTTAAAGAAGCTCATGGCTGCTATAAAGCCCATCGCACTGATAACGCATATTAAAGGCCACAGAAATAATGAGTGCCTCCATCCATCGTACAATGGCGAATGGTTGTAAATAATATACAGCGGCGGAAACAGTAGTACAAAGAACAAGAACAGCAGTTTCTCTTTTTTATACTCTTTTTGCGTAAACAGTATAGGTGATATCAAAAGGCCCAGCAGTATTATTACCGGCGATGAAATGAATATCCATTTAGCAGTATAGTATGGTGGCACAAGGTGGCTGAAGAATTGTTTGTCTTCAAACAACATACGTATGCCTATAGAGAACTGAGACATTTCAGATAAAGCCTTGAATGGATTACTGAATGGCTTTTCAATAGCATATGGCCAGGCCACCAACCCCAGCAGATATCCGCCAAAGGCAATGCAACCCAGATAAACAACAAGCTTCCTGATCTCTGGCGATGACAGCGAATACTGCTTGCGCCATGCAAACCAATACTCCAATGCAACACCTACAAATACGAAAGGTATGAGCAGAAGACCACCCACACGTATGCCGATGGTGAATCCTATGGCCAACGCAAGCCATAAAGCACGCTTCCAGCTCAGTTTAGGGAAAGAATCCAAAAACCTGCATGTACAGTATATACCCATCACCATACCTAGTGCAAATGGTATATCCTTTGGGTTATTCATCGATTCGCCAAAAAACCTGGGTGATAAGAACAAGAACCACACAGTAAGTAGTGCTGCACCCCAGCCTTTGTAATAGCGCGCCAGCAGACCTGTAAATACAATTGCCAGAAAACCGAAAATAGCGTTGATGAAATGCCTTACATCAAAAATATCAGCCTCTTTGGTGCCGAGCATTTTATTTACAGTTACACATATAAGATCGTAAAAACCACCGTAGAAGTATACGTTGCGGTATGTGAGTGCAGACTTATCGGCACCACCTGTAGCAAAATACTTGTATACAGTTTCGCCATAGGTGTTTTGTGTTACCTCATCGCCTGTTATACCATAGTCTTTGCTTACCCATAGCATTATTACCAGCATAAAAGCCAGGCTGATAAGGGTGAGTAGCCTGTAGTTGATCTTTTCCGAAATCTGGCTCATGTAGTGTGTGCAATTATTTTTTTACGATGAAACGTATCTTCAATATTTCCCAGAACATTTTCATAGAGTCGCGCAGCAGGCGTATCTTACTACCCTCTATGGCCTGCCATACCAGTGGCATCTCCTTCACAGTAGCGCCACTTAGTTGTGCCCGGTATAGTATCTCCACATCGTGCGCCCAGCCATAAGTGCGCAATGCGCCAAATAGCTTTTTACCCATGGCATTGCTATACAGCTTAAAACCGCATTGAGAGTCATCTACCTTCAACGGCGTGAGGCTGCGTACAATACCATTGAACACAGAACCTGCCAATTTGCGGTTAGCCTTCTCATTTATAATATGCGACTGCCGATGTTCCCGTGAGCCTATGTAGACCGTATTGGTATCAGGCGCCCAATTCACAGCTTCCATCCACCGGATAACCTCAGTAGGTTGGGCTGCCATATCAGCATCAAGCGTTAGCACCCAATCGCAGGTGGCGTTCATCACGCCTTTCTTTAGCGCGCCACCTTTACCTGTATTCTTCTGATCTATTATCTTGATAATATTCTGATACTGCTGATAAACCGTATGCTGTTGCAGCTTTTGCAAGGTGTCGTCACTGCTACCATCGTTCACTATTACCACCTCGCATGCTGCAGGCCATTGAGCAAGGAATGCGCCAACACCATCGTACAGTAATTCTACTCGGTCCGACTCGTTATAACATGGGATCACCAGCGATATACCAGGCTTACTTGACATCTCTATCTATTCAAAAAAAGGTTGGTGCTAAAACTAGTGGTAAATATAGCTAAACTACCCAAATCTAACGTAGCCAGCTAGCTAACATTGTGGCTTTCTTAAAAAAGAAAAAGCGGCGATACAGGTATCGCCGCTTTCCAATATCTCAAGTGGATTATTATCCTTCTTGTTGTTCTGTGCTTTCTGCTTCAGCTTCGCTTGCAGTATCTTCCTGATCAGCAGTTTCAGCAGCAGCGTCAGCAGCCAGTTTAGCGGCCATTTTCTCTTCTACTTTACGTACTGATTCGCTCATTGCAGCATGACGCTTTTCAGCTTTGTGCTTACGGTGAGCTTCTTCACGTTTTACTACTACCTGCTCGTGCTCAGCATTCCATTTTTCGAATTTCTCCATAGCTGCTGCTTCGTCGAACAGACCCAAGGTAACACCACGCATCAGGTGTTTCAGGTACAGTACGCCTTTGAAAGAAAGGATACGGCGGCAAGTGTTGGTAGGCTGTGCACCATTCTGCAACCAATACAGCGAACGCTCACGGTTGATGCGAACAGTAGCCGGTATAGTAAGCGGATTGTAAGTACCCAGTTTCTCGATGAATTTACCATCACGAGGAGCAGTGCTGTTAGCAACTACGATGAAGTAAAAAGGGCGTTTTTTAGAACCGTGCCTCTGAAGGCGAACTTTAACTGACATAAATAATAGAAATTATTTTTGTTAACAATAAATTTTAAGGACTGCAAATGTAACCATTTCCCTGAAAAATTCAATAGCTCGCCAGGTAATTATCACAACTCTTTGCTAAATAATTATATTCCTAATGAATACCCACGCTATTTGCGACCGAAAGGAGGCATACCGCCACCCATGCCCGGCATACCCATACCCGGCATCATGCCGCGCATTTTGCCCATCTGCCCCATCATCTGGCGCATCTGCTCAAACTGCTTCATAAAGGCATTTACCTCAGCTATGTCTTTGCCCGAGCCTGCTGCGATGCGCTTACGGCGGCTACCATCTATAGCATCGGGGTTGCTGCGCTCATAGGGGGTCATAGAGTTGATGATAGCCTCTATGCCTTTGAACGCATCGTCTGATATGTCAATATCTTTAATAGCCTTACCTATGCCGGGTATCATGGCAAGGAGGTCTTTAATATTACCCATTTTCTTTATCTGGCCAAGCTGTTCCTTAAAGTCCTCAAAATCGAACTTGTTGGCACGGATCTTCTTCTCCAGCTTTTTAGCCTGCACCTCATCGTACTGGGCTTGCGCACGCTCTACCAGGGTGGTGATATCACCCATGCCCAGGATACGCTGCGCCATACGCTCGGGGTAGAACACATCGAGTGTATCAAGTTTCTCGCCCATACTCACAAACTTGATAGGCTTATCTACCGTGTATTTGATAGAAAGGGCCGCACCACCGCGGGTATCACCATCGAGCTTGGTAAGCACCACACCGGTAAAATCGAGCCTGTCGTTGAAAGCCTTTGCAGTATTCACCGCATCCTGACCTGTCATTGAATCGACAACGAACAGTATCTCCTGTGGGTTTACGGCAGCTTTGATGTTCGCTACCTCTTTCATCATCGCCTCATCAACAGCCAAACGACCGGCGGTATCTATGATGACTACGCCGTGGTTATTCTTTTTAGCCTCGGCTATGGCATTCAATGCAATAGCAACAGGGTCGGTATTGCCGGGCTCACTGTATACAGGCACTTTTACCTGCTCACCCAGCACCTTCAGCTGATCGACAGCCGCTGGGCGGTATACGTCGCCAGCTACCAGCAGCGGGTTGTATTTCTTTTTGCTCCTGAGGAAGTTGGCCAGCTTACCACTGAAGGTGGTTTTACCCGAACCCTGAAGACCAGCTATCAATATAATAGTCGGCTTACCATCAAGGTTCAGTTCGCTTTCGGTGCCGCCCATCAGGTCGGCCAGCTCGTCTTTCACGATCTTCACCATCAACTGGCCCGGCGATACTGAGGTCAGTACCTTCTCACCGGTAGCTTTATCCTTTACCCTATCGGTAAATTCTTTGGCTATTTTATAGTTCACATCGGCATCTACCAAGGCACGGCGGATGTCTTTGATAGTGCTGGCAACGTTTATCTCGTTGATACGGCCTTCGCCTTTCAGTTGTTTGATGGCGGAATCGAGCCGCTCGCTTAAATTCTCGAACATATCTAAAACCCTTTATATAAAGAGGAGGGCAAAGTTAATGATTTCAACGGATTTGCCACATTGCCTTTGGTGCGACAATTGTTGCGTTTTGTTGCGGTTTTTGCCAGATTCCTACTTCTCCCCGGTGTGGGGTAATTCAGCCTGTCTTATTAACCACCCTCGCCCCCTTCTTAAATAGGGAGAGATGGTCAATGTTCTGCCTGTCGGCAGGTTGATTGTGATATTTTATGTTATAATGACTATTCATTTCGTGAGGTTGCTTCGCTGTGCTCGCAATGACGGACACAATAAAATAGCAAATATACAAAATATTTGCAAAAAATAAAATTAATAGACCGTGCACTTCTGTACACAGGCTTCGAATAAACATAACCAATAAACACATTAACCACCCTGGCGGAGCATGTCGGCATATTCATTTGGTAACTGGCTATCTTCTACAGCCGTGGCCGCTTTTTCTACGTCGTATTCAAAACGGATAAACTCAACTTTGACCGAGCTGGCTGATAGCACTGAAGCATTTTCATCCAGCGTTATCATAGCATAACAACCACGAGGGTCTTTATCCTTTGGTTTACCCACTGAGCCAATGTTAATAGCGTGACGATAATGAGGCACTTCTTCCGTTCCGGTATTAAGTATACGATGGTATGGTTTGTGCGTATGCCCAAAGCACATTATATCGGCATTTGAAGTTTCCATAATGCGGGCCATGCTTTTTTCATCACGGTCTTCAAAAAGGTATTCATTGATCTTTCGGGGGCTGCCATGCACCAACAACATAAACAAAGAATCGCTATTCAGCTGATACTCTACACTAATATGTGCTGGCAGTGTGCGCAGGTAATGTCTTGACTCAGGTTGCATAATGGAATTTGTATAAGAAATAGAAATCTCACCCATATCCTTTTCTTCATCGGTCTTGTACGCACAGCCGCAATCATCGCTCATACGCCCTATGCCAAAATCATAGTTGCCTGCAATGGTTGGTATACCGCGCTTGCGTATTTCAGCTACTACCTCATTAGGCCATATATTATATCCCACCAAATCGCCCAGGCAATAAACGGCATCAGGCTGCTTAGTATCAATATCGGCCAGGCAAGCTTCTAATGCTGGTAAATTAGCATGTATGTCACTAAAAAGTGTAATTCTCATTATTGATGTGTTGAATTATTGGTGATTGATGTATTGTAATATTTACGACGTAGCCAGAACGCAAGGTTGACCAGCGCAATGAGAGCAGGTACTTCTACCAGCGGGCCTATCACCCCGACAAACGCCTGCCCGCTATTGATACCAAACACCCCGATAGCTACTGCGATGGCCAGTTCAAAATTGTTGCCCGCTGCTGTAAAAGCAATGGACGCACTCTTTGAATAATCGGCACCCATACGCTTACCTGCAAAAAAGCTAACGAGAAACATGATAGCAAAATATATAACCAACGGTATGGCTATGCGGACAATATCCATTGGTATTTGTACAATCAGCTCACCTTTGAGGCTGAACATAATGACAATGGTGAAGAGCAGGGCTATTAATGTAATGGGAGATATTGCCGGAATATATTTTTTTTGAAACCAGTCTTCTCCTTTCCATGCAATGAGACCATACCGGCTGAGAACACCCGCTGCAAACGGGATGCCGAGATATATCCCCACAGATTTGGCAATCTCACCGATCGTGATATTAACCTCAAGACCATTGACACCAAACAGGGGTGGCAATACTGTAATGAATATATAGGCATAGACACTGTAAAGCAGCACCTGAAACACACTATTCAATGCAATGAGGCCTGCGGCATATTCCCGATTACCTTCGGCCAGCTCATTCCATACTACCACCATTGCTATACACCGTGCCAGTCCAATCAGGATAAGCCCAACCATATATTCAGGATAGCCTTGCAGAAATATAATAGCCAACAGAAACATCAGTACCGGACCTACTACCCAATTGAGAAACAGGGATGTGCCCAGTACGCGGGTGTTTTTGAACACCTCTTTCATGTTTTCGTACCTGACTTTGGCCAATGGTGGGTACATCATCAGGATAAGGCCAATAGCTAATGGAATGTTGGTTGTGCCACTTGAAAAGGAATTAATAAAGGTGGATGTTGATGGGATGAAATACCCTATCGCAACACCGATAGCCATAGCCAGAAAGATCCAAAGGGTAAGGTACCGATCCAGAAAACTTAATTTCTTTCGCTCGTGTGCAGGAGCGCAATTATTTACGGTCATTTATTTCTCAGATAATTTTGCGAATTAACATTTGATATCAATAGCCTAGCAGCAACCACTGCCGGGAGTACAACATGAGGGTTTGCGACCATAAACTGTAACGCTGTAGATACCTATGTCAGACTTGCGGAAGGCTTCTATCTCTTCTTTACTCATATACTGGCTCAGTATATCATCGGGTATAAAGATGGCTTTTTCTTTCTGTAGGGTGATGTGTTCAAAACCAGCGTCCTGTATTATCTGCATATACTCATCTTTCTGTATGGCACCACTTACACAGCCTGCATACATTTCGGCAGCATTCTTAAGGTTTTCGGGCAGCTCACCCTTCAGTACGATGTCGGAGATGGAGAAATGGCCATTTGTTTTCAGTACCCTGAATATCTCGTTCACCACGTTGCGTTTATTGGGTACGAGGTTGAGCACACAGTTACTCACTACCACATCGGCAATACCTGCGCCAACAGGCATCTGCTCTATATCGCCCTGGCGGAATTCTACGTTGTTATAACCCAGCTTTTCGGCATTAGCACGGGCTTTGGCTATCATGGCTTCGGTAAAATCAATACCTATCACTTTGCCACTTTCGCCTGTTTGCGAGCGGGCTATGAAGCAATCGTTGCCAGCACCACTGCCGAGGTCGATCACTACATCGCCGGGTTTTATACGGGCAAACTCTGTGGGTAAGCCACAGCCCAGGCCAAGATCGGCATCGGCATTGTAGCCATCCAATTGGGTATAGTCTTCGCTCATGATGTTATATACTTCGGTAGAGCAGCAACTATTGGCACCACAGCAGGAAGCCGCATTGGTATCTTTATCCTGCAGTGCTATCTCACTGTATTTCTGGCGCACCAGATCTTTCAATTCCTGTTCGGTTTTCATTTATTATGGTTTTTCTTTTATTGCAATATTGCGATTGATTAGAGTAAATTTTTTTAGCAGCATTTATTGGCTATATCCGCAGGCACAAAAAAGCCTGCAAACATGTCCTTATAGTTATTCCACACTTTAGGATCTATACAATAGCATACACTGGTACCTTCTATGTTACCTTGTATAAGACCTACATTCTTAAGTTCTTTCAAGTGCTGAGAGATGGTGGCTTGCGCAAGCCCTAATTCATCTACCAAATCGCCGCAGATGCAGGCGTTAGCCTTTAGCAATTGCTGCAATATGGCAATACGTGCTGGATGGGCTATAGCCTTGGCCATAGCTGCCATTTCGTTTTGTTTTTTGGTAAAGAGATCTGTTTTAGTAGCACCCATATCTATCGTAAAATTACGATAAAGAAAAACACTACCAAATTATTTTTTTAGCGGCCTTCGCAAAGAGGTTCTGATCTTGACGGTGGTATACGGGTATCCTGATCGGAAACGGGCAAGTCTCTTTCGGGCAACTTAGGCAGCGTGACTGTATTGGGAAGTTTGGGCGACGGGAGTGAGGCCTCCGTATCAGGGTTGTAAATGTGGCTATAGCAAAAGGGGTTGAGCTCCATGAGTTAGTTTTTGTGGTGTTGCTCTCTCCTGCTCCCCTTCCGTAATTATTATTCGTCGGCAAAATCGTCGGTCAGTATCTTAATAGTTCCGTCGGCCTTGCTTTGGTACATTTTGAACAATGGAATGGATGGCGTAATGCTTTTAATATCCATCAGGTAGCCGCTTTCATCTTCGGTTACTTCGTACTCGTATTCGTACCGTTTACCATCGATATATATACTACCTTTTTCCAAATGCTGCTAATATTGCTGCGATGTAAATCTACATTATACATGACTGCTAAAACAGGGTGTTTTAACCCTATTTTTCTATTTAGAATGGACTAAAAAGAAAATAGCCGGTATTGAAAAATACCGACTAATGCTATAGTAAACAGCCAAGTTTTAATTTGATTCAAAATACCTGGCCAGCTTATATGTAGCGGTACTTATCTTCTACCAGGGTTGCCAAGGTTGTTGGATGGATTGCCCATTGTAGGTGCACTGCCAGGATTGTTAGGCATACCTGACTGCGGGTTGCCGGGCATAGCAGGTGTGGTGGGTACAGTTACCGCATTAGGGCTGGTAGTAGTTGGCTGTGTAGGCGCAATGCGGCGGTCGGACGGATTGCGGTTATCATTGATAAGCGTACGGCCCCCAACACTATCGCGGGTGTTGAGCGAATTGCGCGGCTGGCTATTCTGTAGGCTGTTTTGCTGACCGGGACTTTGCATCTGCGTGGGCACTTGTGCGTGGGCGGCACCGCATATAGCCAGAGCAGCCAGCATGAGAAATAAATGTTTCATGGTGATGTATTTAGTGTAAACAATAAGTAGCGGACTACATTTCATTACTTTCTGTAACAAAATGATACCCGTAGCCCTTTGGGTAGCGTTATTTATGAATACTTTATCCTTTGTCCTTTTTTTCTTCCTGCTGCTGCACCGATTCTCCATTGCTTTCCACTTCAACCTGGCGGGTGGTGACGGCATAAGAATTGGGGTGTATCTCTTCGCCATATTTTATGGCATAAGCCTTGGTAAACTCTGCACCGAAGTAGAGAATAAGCGATGAATAATAGGCCCATAACAACAACACCACTAGTGAGCCCGCGGCACCGTAGGTGCTGCCTACATCACTCTGGCTGATATAGAAGGAGATACCGAACTTACCGATCATAAAGAGCAAGGCCGTTACTATAGAACCAGCGAACACATCCTTCCAGCGGATCTTAGCATCGGGCAATACTTTGAAGACCACAGCAAATATGAGCGATACGATACCAAAAGTGAGCAACTGATTAAATATGTAAAACACTACCACCCATACATCGGGATAGCTGGCACGCAGCCGCTCGCTAAGGGCATCGACAAGGCCAGTGACAGCTAATGACACCAGCAGGATAAAGCCCAGGCTGATGATAACTGAAAAGGATAAAAAGCGGTTTTGCAGCATTTTAAGCCAGCCCCGCTTAGGCTTGGGCTTCAGACCCCATATTGTGTTAATGGAATCCTGTATCTCAGCGAATACAGATGTTGCACCGATCAGCAGAGTGGCAATACCGATGATCATGGCGATGTTGCCTTTATCGCCAATGCTGGCTTTCTTGATGATCTCCTGCAGTTGTATCGCAGTATCGGGACCGAGGAAACCAGCTAGCTGGGCATATATCTGGCCTTCTACAGCTTCGCGGCCAAGGAAGATACCGCAAAGCGAAATAATAACCACGAGCATAGGTGCCATAGAGAACACCGTATAATACGCCAATGAGCCACCCAGCTTTGTGACCTTATCATCAGAAAAACCTTTGACCGATTTTTTAAGTACTTCCCATATCCCCTTCCATGATAATCGTTTCTTCATACAGTCAGTCTTTATAACTGTTGTACAAAAATGTTACCAGCAACAGAAATCAGAAACTACAAGCCAGAGAGTAGCCGACAGCACCGTTTTGATAAGATGGTGCTACCATAGCATGATACCGTCCATCACCTTTACCACCGAGCGCTTTTTTAATACGAGGATATATCCAATAAGACAAACGGGTAGAAAGTATACCTACGCCTGCACCAGCTATCACATCACTTACCCAGTGCTTGTTGTGATACATGCGAAGGGCACCGGTAGCTATAGCTACAGAGTATGCACCTACACCATACCATGCTGAATGGTTGCGATATTCGAGACGCATAAACTCGGCTGTGGCAAATGCCTGAGAGGTATGGCCTGAAGGAAAAGAGAAAGGATCGGACTCATCGGGACGCATAACGCCAGTAAGCCTTTTGGTGCCAAATGTAAGGCCATTGCATATAGCGCTGGAAACGAACCAGATGGCAGTAGCATCGCCCAAACGGTGCTCGCCTTTAACACCAGCGAGATTGAGTGCGTAGACGCTGATACCGGGAGCAAACATCAAATAGTGATCGACAATAAAACCATCGCCACGGCCTTCTTTCCACATCGTTTTACGGCCAAACTCATTTACATCGGTATTCAGCTGTTTGAAGACAAAACTTGCAGCGCCATAACCAATCAATGCACCCGGCAGAATAAGTGATTTGGGAGGCAGCGATGGTTGCTTTACGATCCGCTCTATCTGCTTGCCCAAAGAATCAAGCCCCTCTCCATCCGCCTTGGATGCAGAACCAGCCCCAACTACAGCACCATTGCTACCAGCAACAGCATTGAGGGCCAATAAATTATCAGAATTATTGAGGTTTTCGGCCAGAGACTGAGCGAAAACACTGGCACCTATGCACATACACACAGCCCAAACACACAAGATCTTATGCATCAAAAACAAATTATAAAAACAAAAAATGGAATGATACAAATATACATAGTCTCTTTAATAAACTATGTATGACTTGCGTCATCATTCCATTTTTTTAACGACTTATATAGTCCTTAGCGTAACAGTATAAAATTCCCTTTCTGCTCAAAGAAATCTTTAGCGCGATCGGTACATTTATATTTTATGTAGTAGCTATAGGTACCAGGATCTTGCTTGGTACCTTTGAATGTACCATCCCAACCCACATTCTGCGCTGAGGTTTCGAATATACGCTGGCCCCACCTGTTGAAAACGATAAAGCTATGCACCTGCTGAAAACCTTCTGATACGATGCGGAATACATCATTTCTTCCATCACCATTGGGTGTAAAGGCATCGGGCATCGATATTTCGCAGCAATGCACCGGGGCTATGTAAGCGCTATCACTGGTAGCACAGCCCCACTCAGTAGTAGTTTTTACGCTGAGGAACGACTCCCTGTTCACAATAGCATTTACAGTACTCAGATTGTTGCGCTGCATAAAGTTCACCGGCTTCCATTCATAGCGGCAATTCTCGCATGCCGGTGTGCGCAGTCCGATAGTATCGTCGTAGCATACATAGTTGCCTTCGATAACAATCTGGGCACGGGGAAACTCATGCACATTGACCATTGTATCGTGCACCGGAGGTATACAGCCGTTAGGAGAGGTAACGGAGAGACTTACTTTTTTACGGCCAAGCGTATTCCAGGAAAGCTTTATAGGATCCTGATATTGGGTATTATCTATTTTGATTTCATCAATCGTCCAGTGATAAGTGGCATCTTGCTGGAGGGGGTGAAGCGATATGGTATCGCCAATACATACGTGATTGTAAGTAGCAAACCGGGCTTCGGCAGATGGCTTTGCAAAAACATACGCAGTATCAAAAGACTCGCAAGCCTGATTGACCACCTTCAGATAGACGGCATGAGTGCCATCGGTATTCCAGCTTGCAGTAGCGTTAGGCGTCAATTGCCCATCGAGTACTTTACCGTTGGGGCTGAGCGTCCAGTAATGGTATACCTCATTAAGAGGGTTAATGCCGACATTGGTCAAAGGCAGGGTATTATATTGACATACCGTATCTGTCAGAGGTTTTATATCTGCGCTAACCTCCTTACCAATACCTATTTTAACAGTATCTGTCTGTATACAACCGCTTTTGCCGGTAACTGTTACCCAATAGTTGGTAGAAACAGTAGGTGATGCAACAGGGTATTGACAATTGGTGCAGCTAAGACCGATAGCGGGCTCCCACTTGTAAGTAAATGGTGCGTCGTCTGCTTCCACATCAGCTTTGAGCTGTATAGATTGGTTATCGCCGCAAAGAACAGTATCACCCGTAACTTCAGGATCGAAAATAGCAACTGTAGTAAAGAATGTATCGGTACAGCCCAGCCCCTGATACGGAGTAAGCACTACAGCATAGGTAGTTGTTTTGGGTGGCGTTGCTGTATAAAGATTTTGGTTGGTACCATAAGTTGTGGTGAATGTCTCATCCATCCATTGGTATGAGGCATATCCCGGAGGGCCCTCAACCAATACCGATTGTGTATTGGTACCACATATCAGCTTATATGTCTGGAATGTACCACAATCCATATCAATATACCCATAGCCGAAATGCGCACCCTGACCACAGTCTCCACTAATAAAATCGAGTGCTATGGTGCGGCCGCTATAGTCTGAAAGATCAATACTGGCTGTTGACCACGGTTTGAACAACACATCAGAGCTTACAGTAGAGGTTTGAAAACCGGGAATAGAACTTGATGCTATATAGCTAAAATCATTACAAGGTATTGCCTGCCCTGTAGCAGAATCCGTAGCCTTTACTTTAAAGTTAGGTTGATCTGCCGGAGAGTGGCCGGGATCCTGAAACACTACAGCGTACCTGTATATAGCTATATATTTTGTAGTACCTGAAGGCACGCGCAGATAATAGCGAGCGCGCTCTGATTGGGCACCGGTCAAATTATTACCCAGCTTTAATGAGTAGACACCGCCCCCTGGTGCAACTATTGGAAACAAGCCGTAAGGATCAACCGAAGTAATATTGTTGGTTAGTACATGTCGATTGGCTACAGGGCCACTTAATGTATTTGCATTGGCAGGGCAGCAAGTACCTGTATAAAAATACCAGTTGGTATAATTGCCTTTTTCAAAATCGATATTGACAGGGCAGCCATTAGACTGAGCATAAGCTTGCATGGTGAATACTGTGGCCAACAGCATCAGACATAGTTTTATAGGGCGCATGTGTAAAAGCGTAATTTGTTAATACAATTATAATAAATATTGAATGAAATGTCAATTAAAACATTAGAAATTGTATATATCCCGCCCAGTTCAGAAGGTTATATAGCGGTTACAACCAATAATTGATATGGTACCAATGTTTTTACATATATATTTAGGCTGAAAGCCTATGCCGTTTTGAAAAGGATATTCATTTACCTATCTACACTCCTGACCACACTATGCAGCTATACTTATGCGCAAACAGATACTGTGTTGCCCAAAAGCGTAGCGATTGATGAGCGGCTGAATTATGACCAATACACATCTTATGTTGTACCTTCTATCAATTGGCTGCAAAACACTCCACTGAATAAGGAAAGGGCAGAACGCAAGCGGCTAGACAACTTTATTATGTGCTGGCTGCAGAAGAATAAAGATGTAACAGTAACCATACCTGAGTTTCTGATAAAATTTCAGAGTGTAAATAATGAATTCTATTTTCTATATAATGGCAGCTGGATAAAATATGCTCTTGAAAGCGGCCAGAACATTAGGGATAGTGCGCTAATAAAAGCAGTACGCGGAATGCTGGACTACTATACCCGCGATATGGGCGTTAAGAAAAACGACTATATGGACCAGCTTGTGCAGCTGGATAAAGAAGGCAAGCTGCCGGTCATGTTCGATTCGTCGGCAGGGGCCAACAATATACACCTATACCTGCGCCCAAGCTATACCAAGAAAGAGTATGGGCCTGAAGAAAACCACTTCGCATTCTACTATACTGCCATCAACTTCACCGCGCCTAAAGAGCTGAGTTGCAGGTATAAGTTAGAGGGGTTTTACGAAGACTGGGTGCCAGCAACCGATGAATTTGTCATCTTCCCTAAATTGCCACCGGGTGACTATACCTTCAAGATACAAGCCTCTACCCTGACCGATTTCAGCCAGTACAAAGAGCAGAGTTACAGCTTCTGTATTAAGCCACCGTTCTGGAAAACACCCTGGTTTATTGGTAGTGCGATAGTATTGCTTGCGCTTGCCATTTACCTGTACGCCAGGCAGCGCGAACGAAGGATCAAAAGCCTCTCAGACCTAAAGCATCAGCGGATGATATTTGAATACGACCACCTGCGTAGCCAGATCAACCCTCACTTCCTGTTCAACAGCCTGAACACACTGACGGGTATGATAGAAGAAGAACCGCAGAAAGCAGTTGAATACTCTGCACACCTATCAGACCTATACCGGAATATACTGGCATACAATAGTGAAGACACCGTGTTTTTGAAAGAAGAACTGGAGATACTGCACAACTATATACATATACAGCAGAGCCGCTTTGGCAATGCGCTGCAGGTAGAGATAAACATACCGGACGATATTAAGCGCACCAAGAAGATAGTGCCGCTAGCACTGCAATTGCTGGTGGAGAATGCGATGAAACACAATATTGTATCGCAATCGCAACCACTGAAGATCAGCATTACTGCAACACATACCGAACTAACGATACGCAACAACATACAGCCAAAAATAAGTAAGGAAAAAGGTGTGGGCCTCGGCCTTGCCAACATCAAGAAACGCTACGCCCTGGCTACCGAAAAACAAATATCATACGGGGCTGAAGGCAAGGATTATGTAGTGAATATTCCTTTATTGTAAGTTTTGTAAATGACTTAAATAGAAAACGGCAGGTAACTATTACCTGCCGTTCTTCTTTTATTAAAATTATAATTACCTCACACCATGCATCATGCGTTTCAGCATAGGAGTGATGAGGAACAGAATAACAGATGCAATACCGCAAAGCACTACGAACACCATGAAGAACTCATACAGGTTGTGGATAGTGACGCCTGCGAATGCAGGATATTGGGTAATGATCTGGTTTTCGCCAAGCAGAGCAAGCTGCTCAGGAGTTGCCGTAACGGTTTTATCCAATACACCTTGCAGATCGATACCCAGAGATTTTGCTTTCTCAAATTTATCGCCCGTAGGAGGCAGGATAGAACCCAGTGTACCAGCCAGTGCATAACCCGATGCGTTTGAAAGGAAGAACACACCGTACAGCAGCGAAGCGAAACGCTTTGGTGACAGCTTGCCCACCAGCGACAGACCAATTGGAGAAAGGCAAAGCTCACCGCAGGTTTGTATCAGATACAGCAGTATCAGCCATTTAACACCCAGCAGGCCTGTATTACCCAAGTCTTTTACATTGTTGGCTATAATAAAATAACTAAGAGCGATAAGCGCAAGACCAAAAGCTTGTTTCATAGGAGAGATAGGCTCTGCTGATTTTTTACGCAGATAATCCCACAGCATACTGAAAGGAACCGCCAACACGACCACGAACAGACCATTGAATATCTGCACCATTGATGGTGGTATCTCGTAGCCCAGGAAGTTACGGTCGGTTTGGTTATCGGCTATGAAGGTAAGCGAAGAACCCGCCTGCTCGAAAGCAGCCCAGAAGAAGATAACGAAGAATGAAACAATATAGATAACGAGGATACGTTGTGTTTCCACCTTAGTGAGCGACTTATCGGACAGGATAAGCGTAGCCAGAGTGATACCACTAGAATAGATGAACGAATAGATATAGTTCTGACCAAATACCTTCAGGAACACAAAGAATAATGCTACCAGCAGCACACCGCATATAGCCAATGATTTGCTTGAGAACTGAGCTTTCTGCGCTTCACCTTCTTCAAAGTCAGCAGCTTCATTTTTAGATGGCAAACCACCGATAGGGCGGCCTTCAGGTGTAACTACATATTTGTTTTTCAGGAACAGGAAGGTAAGCGTACCCAGCATCATAGCTATAGATGCCGCCAGGAAACCCCATTTGAACGCGTGGATATCGCGAACACCATCCACCTTAACATCGCCCAGGTAAGGGCAGATGTACTGACCCAGCAGGGCACCTACGTTGATACCCATGTAGAAGATCGTAAAGGCAGTATCTAGCTTGGTTTTCTCCTGCTTAGGATACAGGCTGCCCACCATGCTGGATATATTGGGTTTGAAGAAACCATTACCAAAAATGATGACGCCCAGCGCCGTCCATGTAAGGGTATTGGCAAGACCCATATTGGTAGAAAACACACTGGCACTAAAGAACAGGCAAAGCTGGCCGATAGCCATGAGCGTACCACCTAAAAGGATACAGGCACGATTGCCCAGAAACCTGTCTGAAATAAAACCACCTAACATTGGGGTTAAGTAACAGAGACCCAGAAACGCACCATATATAATAGATACGTCAGCCTCTTTCATCAACAGAGAGTTCACTAAGAACAGCGTAAGCAGGGCACGCATGCCGTAGAAGTTGAAACGCTCCCACATTTCGGTACCGAAGAGTACCCAAAGGCCTTTAGGGTGTTTGGTATTGGTTTTTAATTCCATGTCGTCCATTGGCTGGTCTAGTGTTGCGCCCAGCTGCTGGTCTTTGTGCGACTCAGACATATTGCGGTTTTTGTTTTTTGTGTTTCGAAAGATAGTAAAATATGTTTGAGAAGAAAGCCCCGGATACAGAAAATACCGCCGATAGCGGTATTTTGACTGTATTGTGAATCGTACGTTTAATTGAGGTTCTTCTCGCGCATAATGCCATTAAGCCAGCGCAGCACTGCAAAAGCAAGGCCCGCTGATATCAGCAGCAGCATACAGTTGAATAAATAGAAATGTGATTTATCCTCGTAACTGTACCACATGCTGGCCAGCACACCCGACATTTTGTTACCTATAGATGTAGACAGGAAGAAGCCACCCATCATAAGCGCAGTAAGGCGTGGCGGGCTGAGTTTGGATACCAAGGAGAGACCCATTGGGCTGAGCAACAGCTCGCCTACCGTGATGACACCATAGCAACCCACTAGCCACATGGGTGATACTTTTATATCGCCATTGCTGCCCGCATACACAGCGCCTACCATTACTAATGTTGAAAGTGCGGAGATAAAAAGGCCCATAGCTATCTTGCTGGCGGTAGTCGGCTCTTTGCCTCTGCGGCGCAACATTGCAAAGAAGGCTACAAGCACCGGGGTGAGTATAATTACCCAACCACCGTTAATACTCTGAAATAGCTCGGTACTAATGAGGTATACCGGTTTATCGTCAGCGGGCTGCTTATCAGCCGGTATATTGCGGAAGTACACATCGCGGCCAAGCTGCTTTTGCACTACCCCATCTACTTTTACCGCTTGGTACTCCTTATCGTAGATGGCTACACTATCTATTTTAGTAGGCATCGTTTCCACCTGGTAGAGGGCGCGGGCCGGTTTTTCTACAGCAGGCGATATCTGTCTGTCGGTATAATACTTGGCCCAGCGGGTGAGCGCCGTACCGTTTTGCTTAAATACAGCCCAGAAAGTGGCGCTCAAGGCAAATATCACCAGCAGGGCTGCAATGGGGCGCTTGTCGTTAGCATTCGCCTTTACCCAAAGCGACACATAGAATATAACTACAGGTATAGCCGCTGCGATGAAGGCATCGGTACTATTGCTACCCAGCAGGTTATCAACACCCAATACCATTTTAGGCAATACCCAGCCTATAACCCCAGCCACTATGGCGGGTAAAAATACCCCGCCAAATACCTTGCCCATACTGGCATCGCCTTTCTCTACAGGCTTCATAACGTTGGCATGGCGGATGTGCTTTAGGCCGATGGTAAAGACAATAAGGCCTACTATCATACCTATACCCGCTGTAGCAAATGCCGCCGACCAGCTTATTTTATTGCGCATGAAAGCTGCCAGTATAGGCCCGGCAAAAGCGCCGATATTGATGCCCATATAGAACAGGTTGTAGCCTGAATCCTTATTATCCTTATACTCAGGTGCAGAATAGAGGTTGCCCAGCAGGGTTGAGATATTGGGTTTGAAAAAGCCGTTACCTACTATTATCAGTCCTACAGACACATAAAACATCGTAAGCCCCGGCATAGCCAGCCCCAGGTAGCCGGCAGCCATGAGGATACCTCCCAGGTATACCGATTTAATATAACCCATCACCCTATCGGCCAGGAAACCGCCGATAAATGGGGTAAGATAAGTAAAGGCGATAAAGGTGCCGAAGATGTCATCGGCGGTTTTATCGGGTATGGAGAGGCCGCCTTTTTTTACATCTATCATGTACAATACGAAGATGCCTAGCATCAGGTAATAGCCAAAACGCTCCCACATCTCGGTAAAGAAAAGAAACGGCAGGCCTTTGGGATGCTTGCGGTTGGTGGTTTGCTGCTCCATATGCGGTCGTCAAAATTTTCTGAAAGATAAGGGTTGCAATGAATAAATTTGCCCACAAGAGATTAAAACAGACATGAGCGCATATAATATACTACTACTGGGCAGCGGCGGCAGGGAAGCCTCGCTGGCATGGAAACTGAGCCAAAGCAAACTTTGCAAAGAATTATTCATTGCCCCAGGCAACCCCGGCACAGCACAATACGGCAGCAACCTGCAACTATCGGTAATGGAGTTTGAAGATATTAAGAACGCCTGCCTGGAATATAAAATAGACATACTTTTTGTAGGACCGGAAGACCCACTGGTAGCAGGCATCTATGACTTCTTTAAGAATGATGCCGCGCTGCAACATATAATAGTGGTAGGCCCATCGAAAGAAGGAGCACAACTGGAAGGCAGCAAGGCGTTCAGCAAGAAATTTATGCAGCGCCACAATATACCTACAGCTGCTTATGCCGAATTTAACGAGAGCAACTATGAAGAAGGCATCGAATACCTGAACAAACAGACATTGCCGATAGTATTAAAGGCTGACGGACTGGCAGCAGGTAAAGGCGTAGTAATAGCCCAAACGCATATTGAAGCTACCGAGACCTTTAAAAGCATGATAAAGGAGGCGCAGTTTGGCGATGCAAGTAAGACGGTGGTAGTAGAACAGTTTCTGGATGGTATAGAAATGTCAGTATTTGCTCTGACAGATGGTGAGGGTTATGTGCGCCTGCCGGAAGCAAAAGACTACAAGCGTATAGGCGAAGGTGATACGGGACTGAACACAGGTGGCATGGGCGCTATATCGCCGGTGCCATTTGCCGATGATGCATTTATGCAGAAAGTGACAGAGCAGATCATAGAGCCTACGGTAAAGGGGCTGAAAGCGGAGAACATCATTTATAATGGCATCATCTTCTTTGGCCTGATAAAAGTGAATGGCGAGCCTTATGTAATAGAATATAACTGTCGTATGGGCGACCCTGAAACCGAGGTAGTAATGCCAAGGCTGGAGAACGGCCTGGTAGAACTGATAGTAGCCATGAATGAGAAAAAGCTGAACGAAGTAACTATAAAGCATGACAAGCGCCATGCTGCTACCGTGATGCTGGTGAGCGAAGGCTACCCCGGTACCTACCCTAAAGGCAAAGTAATGAGCGGCTTTAGCGAGGTGAAAAACAGCATTCTCTTCCATGCCGGCACTGCACATAAGGATAGCGAAATAGTAACTTCTGGCGGTCGTGTGATAGCAATAACTTCTTATGGAGCTACACTGGCTGATGCATTGAAGCTATCTTATGAGAATGCGAAACACATACAATACGAAGGCAAGTATTACAGGAGCGATATTGGTCACGAGTTTAAATAAACACCAACACCATGAAAGAAAACATATTGGCCGCCTACAGCACCTCTAAAAGCTATCCGGAGCTGGTGCAGAAACTGATGGAGATAGGCATACGCTCCTATACCGTTGACACAGCTACCGGCACTATACTGTACCGGATGGATAATGGCGAGCATGTACTGCACCACGGCGAAGCACAAAGGAACATCACTCCATCATTCAGTGAGAGCGGCACTGTAGCAGCTATACGCAACAACCAGCAGGGCAAGAGTACCTACCCGCAGTTTATGGATGCTATTGCAGAGGCAGGTATATATTTTTATGAAGCCACCCTGAATGGCGAAAATAAACGCGTAACTTATATAGGTAAAGATGGCGCTTACGAAGAGCGCATACCTATATAGCTAGGGTGACAAAAAACGTTAGATAGAAAATAGATTTACCTTGACCACGGTTTAAATAAACAATATGGCATATCAAACGCTGGAAGAGATCCAGGATTTTAAGGGTAAATACCCTAAGCAGCTTTACCTGCTGTTCTTCACCGAGATGTGGGAGCGTTTTACCTTTTATGGTATGCGTGCGCTGCTCATCCTGTTTATGACGTCTCAGCTCTTTTTCCCTGATGAGAAGGCTAACCTCACCTACGGCGCTTACCAGGCGCTAGTATATGCCATGCCTGTATTTGGTGGTATGATAGCCGACAGGCTGATGGGATTTCGCCGTGCAATAGTTTGGGGAGGCATACTGATGTTGATCGGCAACTTCACGTTGGCCATTCCTAACAACATCTGGACCTTTTACCTCGGTATGGGTTGCATAGTAGTAGGTAATGGTTTCTTCAAACCCAATATATCATCGATAGTAGGCAACCTGTATAAGCCCGGCGACCCACGCCGCGACGGCGGGTTCTCTCTATTCTATATGGGCATCAACGTGGGTGCATTTCTCGGCAGCCTACTTTGTGGCTGGATAGGACAGACCTATAGCTGGCACATGGGCTTTGGATTGGCTGGCGTGTTCATGATACTTGGCTTAAGTGTTTTTCTGGCCAACCAGAAGAAACTAGGGCCCATAGGCTTGCCACCAAGCAACACTAAAACAAGAAAAGACCAGATAGTAATGGGCGACCCTGCAGACCTGCCACAAGACAGCCAAACTGAAATGCTGATAACCGTAGGTAATGATGCTGACAGGAAAAGTAAAGAACGCCTGGTGTTTATAGGTAGTATACTGGCTATACCCGTGTTTGCGATACTACTATACTATTACAAAGTGATGGGCGCTGTATTCGTGCCGTTTGGACTATTAGCGCTAGGCTATATTCTATACCTGGCAGGCAAAGAGCCACTGGAGGCCCGCCTGAAAATCTTCGCAGCGCTGGTGCTCACTATATTTTCAGTACTATTCTGGGGCTTTTATGAGCAAGGCGGCGGCTCACTCAACCTTTTTGCCGACCGTAACGTGAATATGAATTTCTTTGGTATAGAACTATCCTCTGCAGCCGTAAACAACTCAGTAAACCCACTGTGGGTTATCTTCTTAAGCCCTGTATTTGGTTATATATGGATAGCACTAGCCAACAAAAGGCTGGAGCCAAACTCATCCATCAAGTTTGCACTGGGCCTGATATTGCTGGGGTTAAGCTTTTACATCTTTGTTATTGCAGGCCATTCAGCAGTAAATGGCAAAATATCGCTGGGCATGTTTGTGATAGGCTATTTCGTAATGTCGTGCGGAGAGCTTTGCCTCTCACCTATTGGGCTGTCGATGATCACTAAACTATCACCGTCTAAAATGGTGGGCCTGATGATGGGTATGTGGTTTTTGGCCAGTGCCTTTGGCCAATACGTAGCAGGCCTTGTAGGCACAATGATGGCCGTACCGCAGGAAGGCGAAGGCAGCGCCATCATAGATCCTGTAGCTTCTTTGCCTATTTATACCAGCGTATTTGAAACTATAGCCTATATATCTGTAGGTAGTGGTTTGTTCCTACTTGTACTTTCGCCTTTGCTGAAGCGATGGATGAAAGATGTCAATTAGTGATATAAAGCAAAAAAACAAGTGAAATTCCAGTTATCCCCATCCGCTGAAAACGGCTGGGGATAACTGTTTCAGGGAAAAATATTTTTTTATCACGGGCTGGAAATAATGTTGTTTATATCTCCAGAATACCTAATTTTCCTTCAAAATAACCACATTTTTAAAAACACAATTATGAACAAAGGAGAACTGATCGATCAAATTGCTAAGGATGCAGGTATCACTAAAGCTCAAGCTGGTGACGCTTTGAACTCATTTACTGGTGCTATTGCATCTACACTGAAGAAAGGTGACAAAGTTACCCTGGTAGGCTTTGGTACTTTTTCTGTAACTCAGCGTGCTGCACGTAACGGCCGTAACCCACAAACTGGCGAAGTGATCAAAATCAAAGCAACAAAATCACCTAAATTCAAGGCTGGTAAAGAGTTTGCTGAGAAAATCGCTAGCGCAAAAACTCCTAAAAAATAAGTAGAGTACAACTCCATACTTAACAACAAAAAAGCAAGGAATTTAATATTCCTTGCTTTTTTGTTTTAGCCATAAGGCATCCTGTGCTTGTTCCGGTCAAAGGCGCCAAAAGCTTCTTCTGTAAAAATATTGCCGATAGGTAGGATAACCAGGGTATTCATGTTTTTGATCAGTGTCTTATCCACTGTATACTCAATCACATTCACCCCGTTGTACACTTCTACCCAGCCGATATGCTGGGTTTTGTCGCCGCCCAAAAAGAGCTTGCTCCTGTTTGCCGGCATTACCGGCAGCGCTTGTTCCTTCTGCTCCATCTCTTATCATTGTTTGATTGCTACTGAAATTAGGACTCTTTTGCCCTTGCCTAGCAATTGCAGAAGTATATATTATATCCTAAGCCATTTACATTTCGGAATGAGCAGGTTTGGCTACAGAAGCCAATTTTGGAGTATGTGGCAAAACAAACACTACGCATATATTTCACATATATCACTCTTTATTTCAGTTTGAACTGTAACTTTTTTGCCACTCAAACCGTCTAATAGTAAACTCACAAAGCACGCTAAAAGGTAATCGTCCATTCACATTTTTTAACTTAAACGCTATCGATTGTGCGTTATCTTTACTATCTAACAATACCTAACACTCACTCTTATTGTATGAATAAACTAAAACATGCAAGCCTGGCGCTGCTGGCAGCAGTATGTGCGCACACGGCCATTGCACAACAACCTAAGCCGGTATTGGCGGTAGCCACACCTGTACCCACTAACGAGGCCGCAGTACCCCCACTTATCAGTAGGGAGCTATTTTTTGATAACCCGGAAACTGCCGGCAGCCAATTGAGCCCTGATGGCAAGATGATCGCGTTCCTGAAAGCCAAAGATGGCATCATGAATATATGGGTAAAGAGCTTTAATGAGCCTTTTGAAAAAGCCCGCCCGCTAACAGCCAGCAAAGAACCTATTGCCGGCTATTTCTGGAGCGACGATGGCAAATACATACTTTTCTCTCAATCGAAAGGGGGCAATGAGAATGATAATATATATGCCGTAAACCCTACCGATGCCGCAGACCCTGCAACAGGCATACCTTCGGCACGCAACCTGACCCCGAATGATAAGGTGAAAGCCATAATATATGCTGTGAGCAAAAAGAACCCAGACATCATGTGGGTAGGCATGAACGACAGGGATGAATCGTGGCACGACCTGTACAAACTGCAAATAAGCACAGGTAAACTTACCAAGCTGGAAGAGAACAAAGACCGCCTGAGTGGCTGGGTTTTTGACTGGGATGAAAACATACGCCTGGCCATGCGCAACCCCGAAAATGGCACAACAGAGATACTAAAGAAAGAAGCAGACGGCAGCTACAAGAAAGTATATGATTGCGGTATGCTGGAAGAGATCAACCCGATAAACTTTACCAAAGACAACAAAGGCGTATACATCGAAACCAACAAAGGCAATGATGTAAACTTTTCGAAGCTGGTATTGATGGACCTGCAAACCCTGAAAATAACAGATGTAGAAAAGGATCCGCTGAACAAGGTTGACTTTGGCGGCGCATTTTTTAGCGACAAAACGCATGAGATGATCATGACGAGCTATACTGATGCAAAGACAAGGCGCTACTTCAAAGACAAGGTATTTGAAAACGATTATAAATACCTGCAGGGCAAGTTCCCCGGCATGGAAGTTGGCATCAGCAGCATGACCAACGACGAGAACAAATGCCTGATATCGGTATACAGCGATACAAAACTGCCTGAGGTATATTTCTTCGACAGGAAATCGAAAGAACTGGTATTCCAATATACCCCGCGTCCTAAGCTAAAACCATACGAGCAATACTTTGGCCCAATGGAGCCTATCACCTACAAGAGTAGTGATGGGCTGGAAATACCAGCCTACCTTACCCTGCCTAAAGGTGTGAAAGCGGCCAATCTACCACTGATAGTAGTACCGCACGGTGGCCCGTGGGCACGCGACTACTGGGGCTTTAGCGGTATGGGCCAATGGCTCACCAACCGTGGCTATGCGGTGCTGCAAATGAACTTTCGCGGTAGCACAGGCTATGGTAAAAAATTCCTTGATGCCGGTAACAGGCAGTGGGGCCTGCTGATGCAGGATGATATTACCTGGGGCGTAAAGCACCTGGTAGACAAAGGTATAGTAGACCCCAAGCGTGTAGCCATAATGGGTGGCAGCTATGGCGGCTATGCTACGCTGGCAGGTCTGGCATTTACACCAGATGTATATGCAGCGGGTGTAGACATAGTGGGCCCAAGCAACCTGATAACCCTGCTGAACTCGATACCAGCATATTGGGAAGCCGGACGCAAGGTATTTACCGAGCGTATGGGAGATATGGAAACACCAGAAGGCAAAGCATTCCTGGAAAGGCAGTCTCCTCTGAACTCGGCATCGAAGATCAAGGCACCGCTGATGATCATACAAGGTGCTAATGACCCTCGTGTGAAGAAAGCTGAAAGCGACCAGATAGCTATAGCTATGCGCGACCTTGGACGCCCGGTTGTATACCTGAATGCACCAGACGAAGGCCACGGCTACCACAAGCCAGTGAACAATATGGCTGCATTTGCAAAAGCTGAAGAATTTATTGGTAAGGCACTGCATGTGCGCTACGAAGCGGATATGAAACCTGAAATAGCCGCACGCCTGAAGGAGATAACAGTAGATGTAAACTCGCTGACGCTGGCTAAGAAAATAGAAATAACAGCAATGAAGGCATGGCCTGCACCTACTGCCGACCTGAAAGCCGGTAACTATACCTACAATATTACCCTTGAGATGCAAGGACAGAAAATACCTATGACTATGACACGTACAGTATCAGAAGTGCAAGGTAACTGGGTAGTAAAAGATGCGGTATCAAGTCCAATGGGAGAACAGAGTGATGAAGGGACTTATGCAAAAAAATCTCTGCAACCACTCAACAGAAAAGCTGCTGCCGGCCCGCAGGTAATTACTTATACCTACGCAGGCAATAAGGTAACTACTAACATGATGGGTAAGGAAAACAGCATAGACATCAATGGCGCGTATATACCTGACGGTGCCGGTAATGATTTGCTGATAGCCCGCCTGCCATTGGCTGATGGCTACCAGACAGGTTTCTATGTTGCTACACAGGATGGCAAATCGCAGCTGCACAAATTTGCTGTAGTTGGCAAAGAGTCTGTAAACGGTACATCATGCTACAAATGTGAGCTAACGAATGTGGATGATGCTACCGACGTAACTACATTTTATGTAGATGCAACCAGCAAAATGACCCAGAAAATTGAAGCGCCGCTTGCACAAATGCCAGGTGCTAAAATGACAATAGAACTGAAGAAATAAATTGCAGTAACAGTAAACAAAAAAGCCGTGATTTAATCACGGCTTTTTTGTTTAACATCGTAGTGACTGGCTTAGTAGACATGCTGCCCACCATTTATTGCATAGTTGGCACCTGTGATAAAACTCGTTTCTTTAGATGCCAGAAATGATACCAGGTGTGCTATCTCCTCAGTTCCGCCAAGGCGGCCTACGGGTATCTCAGCTACAATTTTGTTACGGTGCTCCTCGGGCACAGCCATGACCATATCGGTAGCAATATAGCCGGGCGAGATCGTGTTAACTGTAATACCTTTCTTAGCTACTTCCATTGCTAATGTTTTGGTGAAGCCGTGCATGCCTGCTTTTGCGGCTGAATAGTTGGCCTGACCGAATTGCCCACGCTGACCATTCACCGAAGATATATTTATGATACGCCCGTACTCACGGTCTATCATCTGGTTGATTACGTTGCGTGTGCAATTGAACACACTATATAAATTTGTTTTCATCACCGCATCCCAGTTTTCTACGGTCATTTTACGGAATTGGCCATCACGTGTAATGCCAGCATTATTCACAAGCACATCTATAGGACCTATGGAGCTTTCTACTTCCTGTACCATTTTTGCTACCGCATCATAACTACTAACGTCGGCCTGCCGCATGTCGAAATCATACCCTTCTTCTTTCATTTTCACATACCACTTATCCGCTTTCTCTTTGTTCTGGAAATTAGCCACAACATGAAAACCATCTTTTGCGAGGCGCTTGCAAATAGCTGTGCCCAAGCCACCAGTACTACCAGTTACCAAGGCAACATATTTTCTGTTTGTATCCATACTTATCAAATGAGGTTTGTAAAAAAGGTATCAACCACAAACAATATAATCATAAAACCATACACATACAATATGACAGTAATGTTTTATGGCACGGATTTTTTAAAGAGTAACAAAACACAACCTATGAAGAAGACACAATTGTTGACAATATTCGCCCTGCTGGTAACCCTTAGTAGTTGCGAACTGATAGGAGATATTTTTGAGGCTGGCGTATGGGTAGGAGTAATAATGGTAGTTGGTGTGGTAGGCCTTGTATTTTGGCTCATATCCCGCTTATTCGGAAGAAAATAAAATCGAAGTTTCAAATACAATTAATCTTAAACTAAATTAGCCATGTCAAAATTCTTTACCGGCGCCCTTGTAGGCGTAATAGTAGGCCTGCTGATAGCACCTGAAAAAGGCGAGAACCTACGCGAAGAGATAGCAGATACTGCTGAAAAATGGAAAAACAAACTGAGCCGCCTGGCAGGCCGTACAGGTAATAATCTTGATGACCTGCGTGCCTTGCTTGAAAACGACATTGACGGCCTGAGTGAGGACGTGAAACACCGCATCCTCACTATATTGGATGATGCCGCAGATATGGCCTACAAAACACAAAGCACATTGTTGTAATAACTTTTGTTGTTTGAGATAAGAGAGAAAAACCTCCACGATATGTGGAGGTTTTTCTCTATAAAAAAGGCTGTTCCTGATTTCTTATTGCTTCTGCACCCCAAAGCTACCACTGGTAAACTCTAACAAAGTGCTGCTATTGAAAGCCTGACAACTGAATGTACCTTCTACATAAGTACCATCATCGGTATTGATGGTGATAGTACCAATAGTAGATGTGTACTCAAGCGCACCTTCGGTATAGATGATAGCGGTATTACCATTCAACTGATAATTACCTGGGCCATTGTATGGACTGATGTAAAGGGAAATATTAGATAGATTATCCGCTCCGTATATTTCGAGGCCAAATGGTGGCACCACACGGGCATAACCCTGGGACACCCCCCAACTTTCCCCATTAATATTAGCTGAAATAACCGCACCTCCCCCACCACCGCCAAGATTCAGGTTGTTCTTATCGCTGCAAGAGCTGAATGAAAACGCACATACCAGCACAGCCAGCACAATACGAACACTATAACGCAGATAACTCATGTCTTAAAGTTAACGTTAATAACGTTGCAACAGCACATTAGCTGTCGCAACAACACCCTCTTCGCGGCCAATGAAGCTAAGCTGCTCTGTAGTAGTAGCCTTAATAGAAACATCATCGGGCGACATGTGCACTATAGCAGCTATGGTTTTCTTCATCATCTCCACATGCGGGCGTATTTTAGGCTCCTGTAGCAGCAATGTGCTATCAATATTCACCAGCCAAAAACCCTTCTCACGCACCATGGCATACGTGCGTTGCAACAGCACTTTACTATCAATGCCTTTATATCTATTATCGGTATCGGGAAAATGCTCACCTATATCTCCCAGGCTCAGCGCGCCCAACATGGCATCGCAAATAGCGTGCAGCAACACATCAGCATCGGAATGCCCCAATGCGCCTTTAGTATGGGGTATTTTTACACCGCCCAACCAAAGTTCACGGCCTTCCACCAGTTTATGAAAATCTATTCCTTGTCCTATTCTGTACATCTCTGACGTTTTTTAACAATAAGCAATATACAGTTTACAACGGATTAGTAAGCATGATATTATTGTTGCGCGCTACCCCCTCGCTGTACCTTCCATTCATCACGGTGTTTACGCAATGGGTGGTTTTTCGATTTATTGAAGATCATTATACCATTCTCACGTCCTGCACGGCGCTCGCGTTGCTTATCTTCAGGCAGGCTATACTCATCAAGGCAGGTATCGCTGCAACAACCTTTCAGTTTTTCAGCACAAGCCTCGCATTGTATAAAAAGCAAATGACAACCATCATTTTTGCAGTTGGTATGCGTATCGCAAGGGGTGCCGCATACATGGCATTGTGCTATAACATCATCTGTTATACGCTCGCCCAGCCTTTCGTCAAACACAAAGTTTTTACCTATGAATTTAACCGGCACCCCCTCTTCCTTGGCGCGACGTGCATATTCTATAATACCACCTTCAACATGAAACACATTTTTGAAGCCATTATGCAGCATATAGGCACTGGCTTTCTCGCAACGTATACCACCAGTGCAATACATCACTATATTTTTATCCTTCTGTTCCTTTAGCATATCAACCGCCATAGGCAACTGATCGCGGAAGGTATCGGATGGTACTTCTATCGCGTTTTCGAAATGGCCCACTTCGTACTCGTAGTGGTTGCGCATATCTACTATGATGGTATCCTTCTGCTCAGCGAGTTCGTTAAAGTCTTTTGCTTTCAGGTATACGCCTGTCCTGGAGGGATCAAAGCTGGGATCTTCAATACCATCGGCTACTATCTTGGGGCGCACCTTCATGCGCAACACCCAGAATGATTTGCCATCGTCATCTACCGCGATGTTCATACGTATACCATCCAGTTCTGGCGCAGAGGCATATAAGGCATCACGAAAGGCTTCATAATTACCCGACGGCACGCTTATCTGCGCATTGATACCTTCGTTGGCAATATAGACACGACCGAAGACCTGCAGATCGTAAAACTTTCTGTAGAGTTCATCACGAAAAAGCTGTGGCTCTGCGATGTTGAAATACTTGTAGAAGGAAACTGTGGTACGTGGCTCTATTTCGGCCAGCATACGCTGCTTCAGTTCCTCGTTGGAGATGCGGTTGTGTAACACTGGCATGGTGTACCTTCCTTTCTTTTTGAGGTTAATATAATATGGAGCCGCAAAGTTATGGCAAATCGGAAAAATGCGTAGGAATTTGGTAATATTATATCGCAACAATAACCCATGAAGAGCATTGTTTGTTTTCTATTCTGCACACTACTATGTACAGCTGCCGCATTTGCACAACCAACAACGGTGCAGGTACGCCATTTGCCCGATCATTATTTTACGGGTGGCGACCAGAACATAGAACTGAAAGAGGGTATCAACTGCTTTGTTCTCACCAACCGCAAGCAGTACGAGAAATTCTTTGGCACCACTACCCGGCCCGACACACCGCAATTTAGTAAAGAAGTAATGCTTGTATTACTGATGCCTTCGTCAAAAAAAGATTCGAAACTGGCATTTCAGCGGGTGGATATGAAAGCGGGAAATTTCATTGAAGTGTATTGCGATGTACAAACTAACATGGGCAAGAATACCTATACCACCTACCCCGTAGCAGCTTGTGCTATACCAAGGTACGCCAACGTAACTACCATGAAATTTTACGACGCTAAAAACATGCGCCGCATCACTACCGTACCTGTAAAAAAGCAATAATTATCGCCAGCGCAAAGGGTTGCGACGGTTGAGCCAGATGTATTGTTTAAGGTTCATCCAGAAGGCGAGTATCATGTACACAATTACCGGGGACCCCATAGTAAGAAAGGATATATAGATAAACCACAGCCTGATGCGCGAACTGGCAACGCCTAGCCTATCGCCAATAGCAGAGCACACGCCAAAAGCCTTCCACTCTATAAAATCCTTAAAACTTGTCAGTTTATTCATATACCTGTTGCAAAACTAAGGCTCTGGTGCCAATAGCTGCATTAATAAACAATAAAAATCTGTGCCAAAAACTGAAGTTTAACAGTAATTATCTACTTCTTTAAAAGCTTTGCCGAGGGACAGGATAATATCCCCAGCGATAAGGCTATACTCGCTGAGTTCTTCAGCGGCTTTGTCGCCTGCAAGCCCATGTACATATACACCCAGCGTTGCCGCATCAAATGGCTCATACCCTTGCGCCAGCAACCCGGTAATTACCCCTGTAAGCACATCTCCACTACCACCTGTTGCCATACCAGGGTTGCCAGTTACATTGTACCTGCACTCACCATCGGGGCTAACAATAGCAGTATAACGCCCTTTCAACACAATATATATATTAAACTTCATCGCCTTGGTACGGGCCAACTCAAGCATTTGCATGCTGTTGCCCGTAGGGCCAAACAATTTTTCAAACTCTTTGGGATGTGGTGTGAGGATGCTATGAGTTGGCAACTTGTGCAATAATTCTGGCTGTGCAGATAATATATTGAGTGCATCGGCATCCAATACTATGGGCTGCTTGCATTTCTCTATAAAATCGGCAAGCGCGCGGGCCGTTTCGTTGCGCGTGCCTATACCCGGACCTATACCTATGGCTTGCGCCCCCTCCCATTCGCAAATGCGGCCCAAATGTTTATCACCCTGCGTTACGCACATGGCCTCGGGCACACTGGTTTGCAATATATTATAGCCACACTCAGGTATTAAAGCCTTTACCTTACCGGCACCTGCACGGCAGGCTGCTTTTACTGCCAGTGATGCCGCTCCCATCATACCGTAGCTACCCGCTACGATAAAAGCAGTGCCATATGTGCCTTTATGGCTAAAAGGCATCCTTTTCTTGTATATACCGCCCGCCAGTTGCTCATCAATAATGCAATAACTGCTATGTGTAGCCTGTATAAACGTATCATTCAGGCCTATATCTATTATATGTAGCTCTCCGCAGGCCTTACCTGTCTCTGTATGCAGAAATGAACGCTTATAAAACTGAAAGCTTAAAGTATCATTCACCCGCAGAATATGCTCGGGATGCTCTGGTATCATATCAGCCGGCATACCGCTGGGTATGTCTATAGCTAGTTTCCTATTGGATATCTCATTAATATGAGCTATAAAACTGCGCACCCAGTCGTCTGGCTCTCGATTGAGGCCGGTACCCAGAATAGCATCTATAACGACAATATGCTGAGGAATATCGGTAATAAATGTTCCCGGCTGTAGTATTTGCACCAGATTATCATCTATTTTCTGCAAGAGTTGCAGGTTTCGGCTGCAATCCTCACTCAATTCCGGCTTTATTTGTAAAAGAAAGGCTTTAGCAATATACCCCTGCTGGTGTAATAACCGGGTAATAGCCAGGCCATCGCCCCCATTATTACCTGTGCCGCATAATACTATAAATACGGTATCGCCCGCAAACCGGCTACCTATCCAGCTAACACAAGCAGTTGCAGCACGTTCCATAAGGTTGTGAGAGCTGATACCCGATGCATGTATAGTGTACGCATCGCAGGCTTTTATCTGCGATGCCGAGAATATCTTCATGGTAGGCAATTTATATAAAATATGACACCGCTTTAATATGAATAAAATCGCAATTCATGAAAGGGTGATTTATCGGGTGGCTTTTGGTCACTATAGTGTAATTGTTATCTTTGTTGCGTTTTTTTCCATGAATTAAGCAGTAATTTTCGCACGCAAAAATCCTTTATAGCTACAAACAACTACTTTATGCAGAAACGCACCGGCCTTTTAGCCATCCTGTTCGTATTGCTGTCCATCACAGCTATGGCGCAAACGGGTACCATCAAAGGCTTTGTTTACGACCGTGCATCGGGTGAACCTATGATATTCACCAACGTTTTTTTCGAAGACACTAAACTAGGTGTACAAACCGACGTAAACGGTTACTTTTCGATAGACGTACCGGAAGGCACCTACACCATGTTTACCAGTGTTATTGGCTTTGACACCAGCCGCACCAGCGTAAGCGTAAAGAAAGGAGAAGTAGTCAACAAAAAAATATTTGTAGGCCAAAAGCAAACGCAGATGGCTGAGGTAGAAGTATCGGCACGTAAAACTGAAAAAGTAACTCAGATCAATGCAGGTACCATAAGCCTTACACCAAAAGAAGTAAAAATGCTGCCGGGTGCTGGTGGAGAGAGCGATATAGCCCAGTACCTGCAGGTGGTACCCGGTGTGGTATTTACCGGCGACCAAGGTGGCCAGCTATACATTCGTGGTGGTGCACCTTCGCAAACAGGTATATTGCTGGACGGCGTTACTATCTACAATCCATTCCACTCAATAGGCCTCTACTCTGTGTTTGAGACAGACGCTATCCGTAACGTAGATGTGCAAACTGCCGGTTTCAACGCACAATACGGCAACCGCACCTCTGCAATACTGGATGTTCGTACTAAAGATGGTAATAAAAACCGCCTGTCGGGTAAAGCATCTGTATCGCCTATCATGGCAAGGGTGATGCTGGAAGGCCCGCTGTCGAGGGCTAAGAAAGAAGGTGGTTCTTCTACAACCTTCCTGCTGTCGGCCAAACACAGCTATCTGAGCCAAACTTCTAAATCGATATATGGTTCTATGGGCGAGCCTTATAAAAGCGGCCTGCCTTTCGACTTTACCGACCTGTATGGTAAAATCACCTTCAGCAGCGATAATGGTAGCAAACTGAATGTATTCGGTTTCAACTTTGATGATAAAGCACAACTCCTAAGCCCTGTAACAAAAACACCTACTACCGACTTCAGGTGGACGGCTTCTGGTGCAGGCGCTACGTTTGTTGTTACACCCGGTAGCAGCTCTGCACTTATCAATGGTAAGTTCGCATACTCTAAATATGGTATCGACTATAACGAGTCAACTTACAAACCACGCAGTAGCGGTATTTCAGGCTTTGAGGCCGGCATTGACTTCACCTACTATCTGCCGCGCTACAGCCAAATTAAATATGGCCTTGAGGTAAGTGGTTTCTCTACAGAGCTGGATTATTTCAACTCTATCGGAGCGGCAACCACACTCAACCGTCGTAACACATTAGGTGCAGTATTCGTAATGTACCGTAAGAACTTTAGCGAGAAATTCGTATTCGAGCCGGGCTTCCGTGCGCAGTACTACTCTGCTATTGCCAAACTGTCGCCAGAGCCACGCCTTGGCCTGAAGTATAACATAACTAAGAACATCCGCCTGAAAGCAGCGGGTGGCCTTTACTCACAAAACATCATCAGCACGAAAAGCGACCGCGATATCGTGAACCTGTTCACCGGCTTTATCCTGAGCCCTGATGAGCGTATCTATGATCCGCAAGGCAACCAGGTGGCAAGCAACCTGCAAACTGCATACCATGCATTGGGTGGTTTAGAGGTTGATATCAACAAAGTAGAGCTGAACATTGAGCCATGGATGAAAAGGTTTACCCGCCTCATCGAATTCAACCGTAGCAAACTGCTGAACACTGACCCTAACTTCACTGCAGGTGAAGGTAATGCACGAGGTATAGACCTTTCTGCACGCTACAACTACAAGGGCCTTTATCTGTGGGGCGTGGTTTCTTACCAGAAGATCGACTATACATCTGTTGACCAATCGGGCGCAGAGCAAACATATCCGCCTCCATTCGACCGTCGCCTCAACATCAATATGCTGGCATCTTACACCGCAGGTAAGAAGAAAGACTGGGAATTCTCAACCCGCCTGAACGTGGGTTCTCCTTTCCCATTCACACAAACACAGGGTTTTTACGAAAACCTGAACGTACTGCAAGGAGGTATCACAACAAACGTAATGACACAAAACGGCCAACTGGGCCTGCTGTATGCTAACGAAATAAATGGTGGCCGCCTGTCGTGGTATCACCGTCTTGACCTCTCTGCACGCAAACGCTTTGCACTGAGCGCATACTCTAACATTGAAGCAACATTTAGCCTTAGCAACGTGTATAACCGCAACAACATCTTCTATGTTGACCGTGTGGCAAATACCCGTGTTTATCAATTACCAATATTCCCCGGCTTAAACGTAACGTGGAACTTTTAACCTGTAATTACTTGAATGACGCAAAAAAAGCTGCATTTCATATCCCGGGGCATCGTATGCTTATCAGTTTCTTTACTGATAAGCAGTGCTGCCCCGGGACAAATACATACTCCCAACCTACCTGAAAACAAATGGCTCACCCTGGCCGAAGACCAATTCAGGCATGGGAACTATAGTGCATCCGTTCTATCAGCCACTACCTATCTCGAGCAGCCTGTTTCAGGCAGCCATATCAAGCCCTCCGAATATCTCGACAAAGCGCATTATTACCGCGCTGTTGCCAACCTAAAGCTGGATAGTGAAAACTGCCTGGATGAGGCTATTGCCTATATTGGCAAGACTGCCAATCCATCGTACAAGCAGCGCACTGCTTATGCTGTTGCGCAATACTATTTTCAGCACGGCCTGCTGGATGAGGCCATACCATACTATGAGTTAGCTGGCATCAGCAATCTGAGCAACAAAGAGATAGCCAATGCTAAGTTTGAACTGGCCTACTGCTATTTCAACAACCGTGAATTTGACAAGGCCACCCCACTGTTCAATTCTATCCGTGCTATCAATAGCGAGTATACAATTGCGGGCAACTACTATTACGGCCTGCTGGCATACAACCAGGGCAAATACGAAGAAGCACTCACCAGCTTTGAGAAGATAGAGAACGAGAAAGAGTATAAAGCTGTTGTACCTTACTATATTGCCGAGATACACTACTTTACCGGCAAGCGTAAAAAAGCGCTGGAAGAGGCACTAAAACTCATCCGTCGGAGCGAGAAATCTTACTACGACAATGAGCTGCACCTGTTGGCTGCACAAGTATTGTTTGAAGAGCAACGCTATGGTGACGCTCTGCCCTATTTCGAACATTTTTACGATAACGCAGAGAAGATACGTAAAGAAGATATGTATGAAATGGGCTACTCATACTATCGCGTAAATGAGTGGAAAAATGCCATAGAGAAGTTCAAGCCCCTCAGCAACACACGCGACTCATTGGGGCAAACGGCGATGTACCTGCTTGGCGATTGCTACCTGAAGACCTTTGACAAGAAGAGTGCGCGCAACGCCTTCAGCATTTGTGCTGATATGCCATTCAACCCCGCACAGCAGGAAGCTTCGCTATTGCTGAGTGCTAAGCTGAGCTACGAGATGGGCTACTACGACGAGGCCATGGGCAACATCAACGGACTGCTGACGATGTACCCCAATACCACGTACAAAGACGAGGCAAGAACCATACTATCCGACCTGTTGATAAAAACCAGCAATTATGCTGAAGCTTATAAAACGCTGATGGATGTAAGCAGGCGCAGTGCTGGCTTTGGCCGTGTTTATCAAAAAGTGACGTATGGGTATGCCATGCAGCAACTAATGGAAGGCAACCATAGCGAGGCATTGAAGCTGCTCAACTCATCGCTGGCATATCCTGTCAATCCCGTATACGAGGCTGCGGCCAACTTCTGGGCAGGTAATGCCGCATATAACACAGGCAGCTATAGCGATGCAATAGACTACACCGAGAAATTTGAGCGCGGTACTGCAAGCCATATAGCAGTTGAAGGCCTAAGCCCTGCCGCTACTTTACAGAATGCCTATATCAACATGGGCTATGCAGCCATGAAGATGCAAAACTACGGTGCGGCCGAGGCCTATTTTACCAAAGCAGGTAAAGCTATTGGCACGGATGCAGGCATAGCCACAGAAGCAATGGTGCGCAGCGCAGATGCTGCAATGATGCAGAAGAACTTTGCCAAAGCCATAGCACTATACGACAAGGTGATAGAGGCTAACAAGAGCGATGCCGACTATGCACGTTATCAGAAAGCCATCATCCTTGGCCTGCAAGGCAAAGGCAATGATAAAGCCGCAATGTTGCAGCTACTCCTCAACCGTACCCCACCATCGGCATACGCTGGTGAGGCGCGTTATGAACTGGCATTGCAATACATAGAGGATAATAAATACCCACAAGCCATTACTACCCTGCAACCACTTACCGAAGGCTTTGACGCCCGTAACCTGGCACCTAAAGCATGGATGAAAACCGGCTTTGCATACCAGCAGCAGGACAATAATGACAAAGCCATAGATGCATACAAGCGTGTAGTGGTTGATTATACAACATCAGAAGAAAGACCAGCGGCATTAGATGCGCTGAAAAGCCTGTATATCGAAACCAATCAGCCATCGGCCTACGAAGCCTTGCTGAAAGAAGCCAACCTGACTGATGTAGAAGATAACAGCATCGACTCCGCCTACTATGCAGCGGCAGAGGCGCAATACGCTTCAGGCAAATGGGAAAAGGCTAAAGATGCAATGGGTAAGTACCTGCAACAGTATCCTAATGGCGTATTCACTTCAAAGGCTCATTATTACAAAGCTGAAAGCCACTACAAACTAAAAGAGTATAAAGAAGCACTTACCAGCTACGACGCTGTGCTTTCCGGCTCATGGAGTGAGTTTACCGAAAACAGCGCACGACGCGCCGCTACAATATCGTTGCAGGAGAAAGACTATAAAACTGCCTTTAGTTATTTTGAGAAGCTGCGCAACACAGCTATCGGTAATGAGAACCTGCAGTATGCCTATAACGGCCTCATGCAATCCAGCTTTGAAATGGGCAGGTTTGAGCAGGCTACAGCCTATGCCGATACACTGGGCACACTGCCTGGTATGGACGAACCCACTATGCACAACATTTTGTTGTACAAGGCAAAATCGCTGCAAAGGAACAGGCGTGAAGAGCAAGCGCTCACCATATACCAGCAACTTGAGAACTCGACGAATACAAGTATAGGTGCTGAAGCACGCTATAACATAGCGGCTATATACCTGAAGCAAAACAAGCTGAAAGAAGCAGAAGCTGCCGCAGGCAACTCCATAAAAAAATCGGCTGGTAATGATTACTGGGTTGTAAAGTCTTACCTGCTTATTGCTGATATACTCACGATACAGAAAGACTACTTCAACGCCAAAGCTACCCTGCAAAGCATAGTGAAGAACACCAAGATAGAAGACCTGAAGCTGGAAGCCGGCAAAAAGCTGGATGAAGTGAAAGAACTGGAGAAAAAACAAAGTAAACTATCTGACTAAGAACCGACCCATGAAGAATAAGAGCCTGTATATAATGATGGTTTTGCTGCTGCTGGTGTCGGCCGATGTGTATGCTCAAAAAGGCAAGCGGAAAAAAGCATTAGCTAAAAAGCCCACTAAAACTGCCGTCAAGAAAAAAGCAACACCTGCCAAACGCAACAGCACTACGCTGCTTCAGCGTAATACCACGGCAGGCGATACTGCATTGAAAGGTGCTACGATAGAGATCATACAGTCGTACAAGCCACAAATAAAGATGGCAGAAAAACCGGAACAAGGCGTAAACCTGCCGCCGGTAGATACTACAGTACCTTCATTTACATACGAGGTACCGCAGCAAACTTTATCATACAACTATACTTCGTTTCCGCTACGTCCATTGGCATTAGGCACAGACTCTGCCGATAAAGCATTTCATAACTATGCCAAAGTAGGTGGAGGCAATCTTTCAACCTTAATGCTGGATGCTGGCATAGGTTCACTTCGTGGCAAGGATTACGAAACACAATTTCATGCAAGCCATTTATCACAAAAAGGCGGGCTGGCTAACCAGAAAGTTTCGCTTACAGGCATAGAAGCTGATGGCACGCTGCACCGCAATGGTAATGCATGGCACGGTGGTGCGAGTTTTCTACACAACCAATATCATTATTATGGCTACGATCCTGCCGTGTATACCTATAGCGAGAATGATGTAAAACAGAGTTTTACAGGTATAAAACTGGGCGTAGACATGAAAAATGAAGTACAAAAAATCGCAGGCCTCAATTATAATCCTTCTTTAGGGGTAACCTTATATGGTGATCGTCATGATGCCGGTGAGCGCACTATACAATTGGGCATACCTGTTTCTTACGATCTGGATACCAATGTACAATTGAGTATGGGCATCAATATGGCTCTCACACAATTCGAAGATTCGATAGCTACTCAAAGCAATAATATAGTGCAGTTTACTCCTTCCGTAAGCTACAGGAAAGGTAGTTTTAAAGGCAAGGCTGGCCTATACCCTACTTTGGGCAAAAGTGCTACCTATCTGCTACCCGATATTCAGGCCGAGTTTACTATACCAGGTAGCCAATTCGGCTTTATGGCCGGCTGGCAAGGCCGACTTCGCCAAAACACTTATGAACAACTAAGTACCCGCAACCCATTCATGTTTAACAACTATACCATACAACAAACACAAACGCATGAGGTGTATGGTGGCATCAAAAGCAATATTGGCAACCACATCAGCTTCACCGGCAAACTTAGCTGGTGGCAGTATAACAACTTGCCTATGTATGTCAACGATACAGCAACTGACAATAAGCAATTCAACATACTATATGATGGCAAAGTAAATGCTCTTGCTATACAGGCAGCCATACGCTACGAGATAGGTAATACATTTTCGCTGGGGCTTAGCGGCACATGGCAGAGTTTTACCAAAAAAACCTACAGCAAAGTATGGCATGAGCCTGGCGTGATAATGCGTGCAGATGCCCAGATAAAACCGTTGGAAAATTTGACGATTGCAGGCTATTTCTCATTTATGGATGAGATATATGCGCTGAAAAAAAGCGGAATCAGCACAAAGCTAAACGCCACTACCGACCTTGGGGTATCGGGCGAATATCAGTTGATACAACGTCTATCGGTTTTCCTGCAGGTGAACAACCTCCTAAATGCAAAGAACGAACGCTGGTTGGGCTACCCATCATTTGGCACAAACGTATTTGGTGGCCTGCGCCTTAAATTTTAAATAATACCCACGCATGCCTTTATTTATTGGTATTGCGTATTTTACATCGTCAACCCGCAAAGAGAGTATATGGAAATCGCAAAGTATATAGGCCAGTTTCTACTGAAAAATAAATATTGCTACATACCCGGCCTGGGCAACCTTGAGCTGAAGAAGAAACCTTCATTTCATGACGGTGCCGCTCTGAATGCGCCCGGATATGAAGTAGCGATAACATCGGGGGGCTCTATAGACGATTCGCTGGCCAACTTCATAGCTACAAGCGAGCAAATAAGCATATCAAAAGCATCTAATGCCCTGAGGGATTTTGCCACACAGGCTAAAGCCGAACTACTATCGGGCAAAGATGTAATCATTCCATCTCTAGGTAAATTTACTGAGCAAGGCGGCAGTATAAAATTCATTACCGACCCTACACTTCAATATACTCCCCCTGCAATACCTACCATTCGCAGCGCTGCCCAGCCTATGGAAAACATGCGCCCTAAACAGCAGCACGATGAGAAATTGCCACCTGTAAAACAAGCGCAGCAGCAGGTACTGCAGCAACCGGTAAATGATTACCCACCATACCCCGAACCAGCTAAACCGCAAGTAAACTGGGGTAAAATAGCAATAGTAGGCGGATTAGCTGTAGCTGTAATAGCCATAGTAATATTTGCCATCAGGTATATGACACCAACTGAAGAAGTAGCCGTGGTACCTGCACCAGTTGTTGATACAACTGCGGTAGTAGCTGCACCGCCACCACCGCCTGCCGATACCAACATGGTAGTAGGAGCCGATGGTATGGCAAGCTTCAAAATACTAATACAGCAATTTGACAACCAGGCTGCTGCCGACAAGAAGATGAAGCGCCTGCAAAGCTTTGGGCATAATGTAAGCATCATTATGAGCGACTCATCAACTTACAACATCGTACTGCCATTCACATGGCCGGTAGCCGATACAACTCATGCACTTGATTCTATCAGGGCGCTATTGAACCCTAAAGGTGTAAGTGTATATAGATAAACAATAGCAAACTATAATTATACAATGGCCTCCTAAAAAGGGGCCATTTATTTTTGCTCCATAGCCACCAACTGCTCTAACACGGCGAATGTGGCAGGACAAACAGTTGTATTCTTTAGCGTAAGGTTCACCCGCTTCAGCAATACATCTTCATCAGTGTACGGGTAGCGGCGGCAATCGCTGGGGCGGTCGTCGTATATATCGCAGGTATTATCAGCAGCAAGGAAAGGGCAAGGCGATTGTTTTACTACATAATCTCCATCTTCATCCAATCTTAAATAGCGCGATACTAATTCCCCTTCTTTCAATCGTAGCACTTTGGCTATCCGCTTAATATCCGGATTCTTGAAGCGGGGTGAATAATTCTTGCAGCAGTTGGCACAATGCAGACAGTCAATATTACTAAAGGCCTCTTCATGCAACTGCGGCAAAGCATCCAGCATCTTATTACGGTTGCCTTTCTCCAGCACTCGTTTATACACCTTCTGCTTTTCTTTAGCTTGCTTTTGCCAGTTATCGGGTATCTGCTGCATATCCTACTCAGCTCTATTAAAAAAGGGCTGCGTTAACAGCCCTGTTATTATTAAAGGTCCATTTTCTCCATGATGCGCTCAAGGTCCTCATCATTATAAAACTCGATAAGTATGCTACCCTTGCCGTTTCTCTTACGATCAAGCTTTACTTTAGTTGAGAAATGAGATGCAATATTGTCTTCAATACGCTTATAGGCCGGAGGCAGTTTCATTGCAGCAGCAGGTGCAGTAGTAGCAGCTGCTTTGTCTCCCTGTTGCATATTCTTTACCAACTGCTCGGTTTGCCTTACCGATATGCCTTTCTCATTTACCTCACGGAAAACATATAATTGCTGGTCTACCTGCTCAAGCCCAATGATGGCGCGCGCATGTCCCATACTCAACTTGCCATCGCGTACAGCTTTCTGTATATCGGGTGGCAGCTTCAGCAGGCGTATGTAGTTTGTAACCGTACTGCGCTCTTTGTTCATACGCTCGGCTACCTGCTCTTGTGTAAGGTCGCATTCATCCATCAGCCTTTTATAGCTGAGGCCTATTTCAATGGCGTTAAGGTTCTCACGCTGCAGGTTCTCCAGCAGTGCCATTTCCAGCATTTGCTGGTCGTCGGCAGTGCGCACATAAGCAGGTATATCTTTCAGGCCGGCTATCTTAGATGCACGCAGCCTGCGTTCACCCGATATCAGCTGATACTTACCGCTGTTCAGCTTCACAACCGTTACAGGCTGAATGATATCATGCATTTTGATGCTCTCTGCCAGTTCCTTCAATGCCGTTTCATCAAAATCGCGGCGGGGCTGCTTGGGATTCACGCTTATCTGATCGACAGGTATGCGGGTAATAGTTCCGGCATTTTGACCCGACACCGAAGGTGGCACACTCCCACTACTACCACCTTCGCCAGTAGTTTTTATTTCCTCGTCTATATTGTTCAGCAAAGCACGGATGCCTTTGCCTAAAGCCTGTTTCTTATTGTTCTGAGACATGGTCGTCCGTTTCGAAAATTTTATCCTCGTTCTTTATCTTGGTCAGGTTGTTCTTTTGCAGTATTTCTTTGGCAAGGTTCAGGTAGTTCACCGCACCAGTGCTTTCTGCATCATACATCAGCGCGGGGCGTCCAAAGCTTGGCGCCTCACCCAGGCGGGTATTACGGTGTATGATGGTATTGAACACCAACTCATTAAAATGGTTCTTGATCTCCTCTACTACCTGGTTCGATAAGCGTAACCTGCCATCGTACATCGTCATCAGTATACCTTCTATCTGCAGTTCGGTGTTGATGCGTGTTTGCACTATCTTGATCGTATTCAGCAATTTCCCGAGACCCTCGAGGGCAAAGTATTCGCACTGCACCGGTATAGCTACGCTATCAGCAGCGCTCAATGCATTCACTGTAATAAGACCCAGTGATGGTGAGCAATCTATGATGATGAAATCGTAATTAGCACGTACCTCATCCAGCGCCTTGCGCATCACATACTCACGGTTGGGGTGGTTGATCAGCTCTATCTCAGCACCCACGAGGTCGAGGTGAGAAGGCAGCAGAAACAAGTTAGGTGTTTCCGTCTCCAATATCACATTGGCTGCAGGTGTTTCATTCACCATACAGTCATACAAGCTCAGCTGTACATTCTTCAGGTCAAAACCATTGCCCGTAGTACTATTTGCCTGCGGGTCGCCATCTACAAGCAGCGTTTTATACTCAAGCGCTGCCAGACTGGCTGCCAGGTTGATGGCTGTAGTAGTTTTCCCTACCCCTCCCTTTTGGTTTGCTATTGCTATTACTTTAGCCATATTATCTATATACTTATTGTCTCGCCAATTGCAGGCAGTATTAGTTCCTTACCTGCTTTCTTAAAGGCATCTTTAGCGTTATCGTGGTCTATCTTTATATATCCGAAGGTGTCGAAATGCACACCCACTATTTTATTGCACTCTATAAACTCAGCCGCTACTACTGCATCAGCCACATTCATGGTAAAATGCCCTCCGACAGGCAATATAGCAAAATCCAGCTTTGCGTAATACTTAGGTATCAGCTGCATATCCATCATCAGGCAGGTATCGCCTGAAAAATAGAAGTTACCCTCACTATTTTTGAGGATGAACCCACCAGGGTTGCCACCATAGCTGCCATCGGGCAAGCCGCTACTGTGCATGGCCGGCACCATACGCAATTCACCAAACTCCATATTAGTAGGGCCAAAGTTCATACCCATCGTTTTTTCACAGCCCTGCTTTTCAGCCCAGGCGGTTACTTCGTACATACCTACAACTGTAGCGCCGGTACGTTTTGCAATGCTTACAAGGTCGCCCACATGATCGCCATGACCGTGAGACACCAGGATATAATCAGCCTCAATGCTATTCACATCCACATCTTTAGCCAGCTCATTGCCGGTAATAAAGGGGTCGAATAGCAGTTTTTTGCCTTGTGTTTCTATGAGGAAACACGAATGTCCGTAAAAAGTAAACTTCATGTAAGCTGTGCTTTGGTTCTGATAGTGAGGTAGTATACAAAAATAACCCCCAAACTGCAATTTTCGTGATTTAGGTGCTAAATGTGGATAATATAAGGCCGTTCATCCGTAGCTATGCCGTCTGGCGGCAAAACAAGACGAGGATCATGTTTTTTAATATATAGTTGAAAACTATGTTTGCTGCTGTAATAATGCATATGAATTTGAAGCCCTCCGACCATTTGAACGTAACTGAACTTCACCATTTTAAAAATGCTCTGATGCAAGCTACAGTAGTGGCGCTGACAGATCAAAAAGGTGTGATCATATACGCTAATGACGATTTTTGCAGAATATCGAAATATAGCAGGGATGAACTCATAGGCCAAACGCATAAAATCATCAACTCCGGTTATCATAGCAGGGAATTCTTTACCGATCTATGGAGAACCATCGGTACAGGCAATACCTGGAAAGGAGAGATTAAAAACAAGGCGAAAGATGGCAGCCTATACTGGATGGACACAACCATCATCCCTTTTATGGGTGCAAACGGCAAACCTTACCAATACTTATCCATACGAAAAGAAATAACCCATGGCAAGCTAACCGAACAGTTGCTGGGGCAATCAGAAGAAAAATATCATGCGCTGTTTAACTACAGTCCCATACCTATGTGGATATATGATGTTGATACTTATGCATTTCTTGATATAAATGAATCAGCTATCCGTCAATATGGTTATACAAAGGAAGAATTTCTGTCGATGACCATAAAAGATATACGCCCTAAAGAAGATGTACCAATATTAGAAGAAGCCTTGTTAAAAATTAAACAGGCAGATTCAGGCTACCATAAGGGGATTTACAGGCATATGCGAAAGAATGGAACAGTTATGCAGGTACGCATAGAAAGTAATATAGTCTTCCTGAATGGTAAAAAAGCCGAAATCATTCTTGCGATAGATATTACTTCGGAGCTTGCCGCACAGGTATCGCTTGAGACAGCCAATATAAGGCTGGCCAATGCGCAACAGATAGCCAATTTAGGCTACTGGAGCAGAAACCTAAAGACGGGGATGGTGCACTGGTCGGACGAAACCTATAAAATATTTGAAGTAGAAAGAAGCGCTCCACTCAGTTTCGCATTTACAGTATCTATGTTTCACCCGGAAGACAGGCACCTTCTGGAAATAGATAGGAATATAACCCCCACAAATAATTTTGCAACAATAGAACACCGCATCATTACAGCATCAGGCAAAATAAAATGGGTAAGTGAGCGTATGCGTTTCATATATGATAAGGATGACGTATTGGAAAGTATTGAAGGCGTATGTATGGATATAACCCAGCAAAAACTGGACGAAGAGAGCATTAAGCGAAAAAAACAACTCATAGGTGCTACCAATACCTTCATTACATGCCTGCTTGAAGTTGAGAATTGGACTGATGCCATTAGTCAATCATTTGATGTGATCGGCAAGACGGTAAATGTTGACCGCGTATATTATTTCGAGAATCACCCGCATCCTACAAACGATGAAATGTGTTGCTCGCAAAAAATTGAATGGGCAAATGATGGTACGGTACCCAAGATTGATAATCCATTATTCCAGAACGTGCCCTTCAGCATATTTGATACATTTATCGATGTGCTGTCAGCAGGCAAAGCATTTACAACTATTGTGAGCTCCCTGCCTGAAGGCCATATCAAGACCTCATTACAGGCACAGCATATAAAATCGGCCTTGGTTTTGCCGGTATCTGTCCTTGGCAAGTTTCATGGCTTTATGGGGTTTGATGATTGTAAAACAGAGCGTATATGGCAAGACGACGAAGTGGCGTTTTTGCAAACATTGACCGGAAATCTGGAAACAACCATCAGAAAACGTAAGGCTGAAACGGAAGTTACCGAGAGCAAACAGCAATTTGAATCGGTGATCAACAACCTGCCAGGTATTACTTATAGGAGTAAGGCTGACAAACAGTGCAATATCCATTTCGTGAGCAAAGAGCTTGAACGTACCTTAGGCTATACAACATCCGATTTCCTCAGCCATAAATTATGCTTCAAGTCCATTATCCACCCCGATGATCTGCATCTGACACATTGGGGAGACTGCAGCGAAGTGCTGAAGTTGAACATAAGCACATCTTACCGGATGATATGTGCTGATGGGAGCATCAAACATGTACGGGAATTTGCACGAACCATTTGTAATGAACAAGGCAAACCCATATGGCTGGATGGCGTGATTTTAGACATAACCGAAATAACCCAGAAAGATGCCCTACTGGAACAAAGCAATGAACGCTTTAACCTGGTAATGAAGGCCACACAGGAAGCCATTGTTGACTGGGATATAGTAAACGATGAAACTATATGGGGAGATGGGTTTCATGCCATGTTCGGGTACGACCTGACAGAGTACAAAAATGATCTATGGTCGTCAAATATACATCCTGATGATAAAGACCGTGTATTGTCACACTTACAGGAAACTGTGAACAATCCGGGAAAACTACATTTTGAAGCTGATTTCAAATTTGTAAAAGCCGATAAGAGTATCAGCTATGTGAAACACAGGGGCATATTTTTGAGAAATAGCGAAGGCGTAGCGGTAAGGGCCGTAGGCTCGATGATAGACCTGACCGATGCAGTATTGCGCACCAGGAAAATTGAGCAGCAGAACGAAACCCTCCGTGAGATTGCATGGACACAGTCGCACGTAGTGAGGGCACCTCTTGCCAGCCTGATGGGCCTTGTTGACCTTATGAAAATGAAAAGCGAACTGGAACTGGACGAAACAGAACTACTCGAGAAAATAACGGATGCAGGCAACGAACTGGATAAAGTCATACACACGATAGTACGCAAATCTGAACACCTCATAGCTGATAACAGCGTTTATTAATATATAGGTTTACTTTATGGGTACGATGGTATATCATCGATCGCGCATTAAATTTTGCTTATAATAAAGCTGGGTTAAAACCCTGTACCTTTGCGCATTATCTTTTTTTGACCTGTACCAATGATTACCGTTATTTCCGGCACCAACCGCAACGATAGCATGACGCTAAAAGTGGCTACATTATACCGGAACCTGCTACAGAAACATACAGATGAGGTGCATCTCATCTCACTGCTTGGCCTGCCTGTATGGGAGCGCAGTCACGAGTTGAAACAACTGGAAGAACAGCTGCTGATACCTTCAGAAAAATTCGTTTTCGTGATGCCGGAATACAACGGCAGTTTTCCCGGCATATTGAAAACTATGCTGGACAATAGTGACATAAAAAAATGCTGGTGGTATAAAAAAGCTATGATGGTGGGCTTGGCCGATGGCCGTGCAGGCAACCTGCGGGGCATGGAGCATATGACCAACATATTACACTACCTGCGCATGAATGTATTTTACGATAAGCTGCCACTGAGCCGTATAAACGAGGAAATGGACAGCGAAGGTCAATTGCTGAAACCGGTAACGGCTCAGGTCATAGAAGCCCAAATAGAACAATTCATAAAATTTTAAGCTCAAACTGAAGCCGTATGATGACTAGGCTGGCAATAATGCTGCTAATAGTAGCCCTGGCTGAATTTTATACCTACATAGTATTACGCTCTGCGGTACGAAATATGGGTGGCTCATGGCCTACCTGGATAATGGTATTGTACTACGTACTTACTGCACTTACATGGGGTGGGTTCCTAATGTTCCGCCAACTGAACTGGGCCAACATGCCGCATATGGTGCGCAATATTTATGTTGCCTTCACTATGGGCTTCATCATAGGCAAAGTATTTATCCTGCTCATTATGCTGGGCGATGAGGTACGCAGACTGTTTATGTGGGTGGTAAGCCTGGTAAAACCATCTCAGGCTACAGCTGTAGCCGGCACTGGTATCACCCGTTCTGTGTTCCTGTCAAGGCTGGCACTTATTACAGGCGGCACCATGCTGGGTGGGTTTGTATATGGCATCAGCAACCGTTACCGCTATCATGTACGGAGGGTTTCGCTCAAACTTGATGAGTTGCCAGCGGCGTTCAAAGGTCTTAAGATAGTACAGGTATCAGACATCCACTCCGGCAGCTTCGACAGCCCAAAGGCTGTGCAGCGCGGCGTTCAGCTTGCATTAGATGAAAAACCGGATCTGATATTTTTTACCGGCGACCTTGTAAACAACAAATCTGACGAAATAGTGCCCTACATGAGCATCTTCTCGCAGTTGAAAGCGCCTATGGGAGTCTACTCTACCCTTGGCAACCACGACTATGGAGACTATGTGGAATGGCCATCAAAACAAGCTAAAGTAGCCAACCTGGAGCGCCTGAAGAGTATACACGGGCAGATGGGCTGGAAACTGATGATGAATGAGCACGTAGTATTGGAACGTGGCGATGACAAAATAGCCATAGTAGGCATTGAGAACTGGGGGGCTAAAGCAGGCTTTCCTAAATATGGCGATATGCAACGTGCATACGCAGGCTTACCGGAAAAGAACATTCCATTCAAAATATTACTATCTCACGATCCATCGCACTGGGATCACCAGGTGCAGCAAGAGTATCCCGATATACAATTGACCCTAAGCGGGCACACACATGGTATGCAGTTTGGCGTAGAGATACCAGGCTTCAAATGGAGCCCTGTGCAGTACATGTATAAAAACTGGGCAGGCCTTTACCAGCAGGGCAAGCAATACCTGTATGTAAATAGGGGATTTGGCTTCCTGGGTTATCCGGGAAGGCTGGGCATACTGCCAGAGATCACTGTTATCGAATTAGTGTAACACCTTTTTCAGCAACTGAGCTACGGCCTCGGGGCGTGGCTGCAGCAGGTCGCCGGAGGCTTCGTTCCATGTGCCTTTCATTTCCTGCATCAGATTCACCAGTTGCTCACTATTACTATCAGCCTTTACTGCAACTGTATTTTGGGTGTTAGGTGTTTCTGTAGATTTTGTGGGTAGAGTTTTGCTCATAGATGATGTTTAGCTTTGGAAAATAAACGGCTTGATTAGTAGTTTATTGTACACATACAGATATTTTTTTGCGTATAACTGATATGGTACAGTTTTTAAATTACTAAGAAATAAGAACCCATACAAAAAAATCTCTAAGCACAGATGTCTGACAATAAAACAATAGGCATAACCGGTGGAACCGGGTTTGTAGGAAGGCACATCATAAGGCTGCTTGAAGAATATGGTTATCAATCAGTTGTCTTTACCCGTCATCCGGAAAAGTATAAGAAGACCGATAAGATCAAATACGCCTACTGGAACCCTGACGAACAGAAATGTGACTTGCGAATGATGCAACAACTGGATGGCGTGATTAACCTGGCCGGCGAAGGTATAGCCAGCGAAAGATGGACCAATAAACGCAAACAACAAATAGTGGATAGCCGTGTAAGGGGCACTGAATATCTTGTAGCGCAGCTTAAACAGTACGCACCGCATTGCCAGGTGCTTGTTTCGGCATCAGCCACTGGCTATTATGGTGCCGACAAAGGGGGCGGATCATTTAAAGAAGACTCAGCTCCGGCTAATGATTTTCTGGGACAAACCTGCCTGCACTGGGAGCAGGCCGCAAAAACTGCAGACAATACAATGCGCACAGTTATTACTAGGTTCGGCATAGTACTGGGTAAAGAGGCCGGAATGTATAAAGAACTGGCTACACCCATGAACTTTTGCATAGCCCCTACACTTGGTAGTGGCAAACAGATGGTAAGTTGGATACATGTAGATGACCTTGCAGGTATCCTACTGAAAGCACTACAAGACAAACAAATGAGTGGCGCATATAACGCAGTTGCCCCACAACCAGCCACACACAAACAAATAGTAAAAACGATAGCAAATGTAAAAGCAGGCCCTAAAATACCCATACCGGTACCAAGTGCATTACTAAAAATAGCCCTTGGCGAAATGAGCGAAGAAGTACTAAAAAGCTGTACAGTGAGCAGCCAGAAAATGCAAGCTGCCGGCTATAGTTTCCACTACAGCACTATCGATCAGGCAGTAAAAGCTATTGAGCAAAACCATTAGCTTATTTATAAGCATAGTCGCTCAGATACTCATAATGGCGTGTAAGTTTGCCGCCTTCACATATAGTAGCACGCTCTATAATATCGCTACCTGGCGTAAGCAATTCAGGCAGTACAAATTTCTTGAAATGCGAGCCGAAATACTCTGAAGCATCGCGAGGTAATTCGTTAGGTAGGTTATCTACAGCCATAACATCAATAGTGCCCTTACTATTTTGAAATGGCGCAACTTGCTGCAATGTTTTACGATCGATACCATATACCGGCTCAGCAATTGTTGAGGCCCCTACATTGATGGGTACTGAACCATCTATATCGCAGGTGATGTCCGCTATCACACTTATACGCCAGTCATTACGCTGCACATCTGGCTTTTCAAATAAGCGGGCTATATTCTTATCCCAATAGATACCGTTCATCAGTATATCGGTTTGTGGTATATAGCTTGAGAACAGGCATTTATATGCTTCAGGGTGTGCATGAAAATCATCGCGGTGAAATAACCCGTTATCCTTGCGGGCGTATAGTATACTACCCTTCAGGTGTGTATATACCGGATAATCATATTGATGCGTAAGATAATCTTCAGGCTCTACAGACTCTATATCGAAATGCGTCATCACCTCTAAAATTCCCGCAGCAACCTTACCAGAGCCGGTCACCACTATTTTGAGATTAGGCAACTTAACCTGTGCGTATTCTTGCAACAAGCTTTCATAATCCTTTTTATCATGCGCAGCCGACAGATGGAACATTCCGTTTTTCTTACCGTAAGTAAGCAGCCCGTTATGCGCTCCTACAATACCCGCATATAAGCCAAAACCAAGTATACGTTGCTCATCGGTATGGGTAAGACATTCATAATCTATCAAACGGATGCGTTTATCAATGAGCGCATGCATCAACTTTTGGTTATAGGACTGCTTCTTTTTAGTGTGCGAAAAGAAGAAATAGGTTTTATTGGGTATAAGATTTTCAACTGGAACCTCTTTTACCCCAAGCAATATATCACAACCGCTAAGATCCTCACTCAAAACAATACCTTCTGCCTGATAATCAGCATCACTAAAGCAACGGTTTGGTGATGGTTCTACAATGATGCGTATGTTTGGGTTACGCTGCTGTACTAGGGCACATTGTTTGGGAGTGAGCGCTACCCTTGTATCAGGTGGATTTTTCCGTTCGCGTATAAGCCCTATACAGATCATCTTCTTAAATTTGCGATTAAAGATACTATTCGCATCCCGTAGCATGAATAACTACTTTGAACTATATGACCTGCCGATAAGCTTTGCTCCTGATAAAACAGCAGTAAAGAAGAAGTTTTATGAGCTGAGCCGCCAATACCACCCCGACAGGTTTGCACAGGCAACACAAGCCGAGCAAAACTACGCTCTGCGTATATCGGCCATGAATAATGATGCCTATAAAACCCTGAACGATACCGATAAGACCATGGCCTATGTACTAACACTGCACGGCGTGCTGGAGGCTGAGGAAAAATATAGCCTGCCCCCGGCCTTCCTGATGGAGATGATGGAGCTAAATGAAGTGGTGAGCGATTATGAAATGGAGCCGGAGAACGAGCCATTGAGGATACAGGCCACTAATACGCTAAAGGAATACATGGAACAATGGGAAGAGGAAGTAACCCCAAAATTGCAAGCTTATAACAATAAGCCAGACAATAAAGAACCATTAGCTGACATAAAAGACTATTATTTCCGAAAAAAATACCTGTTGCGCATTCAGCAAAGAATAAATACATTTGCTGCCCGCTGATGTTGCAATAGCAATATCCAATAGCCCAGATGGCGGAATTGGTAGACGCGCTAGACTCAAAATCTGGTTTTCGCAAGGGAGTGCAGGTTCGATTCCTGTTCTGGGCACACGTAGTAAAAGCCGCTCACAGAGCGGCTTTTGTATTTTAACCTAACAGGAATGTCGAACTTGTTCAATCACTTTCAATGACTGAACAAGTTCGTCAATTATCTCAAAATTAAATTTAAGAATAAGCGGACTTCCCGGAAACGTTCCCGATACCTCGGTAGACAAAACACCTGATGTAGCATTTTGCTGATAATCTAGAGGCTTCATTGTTGATCGATACTTTTCGTTGCTTTCAGCTATCCAATGTTCAATTTCCGTTCTTCCGGTATGCACTTTGCCTTCATCATGCACTATAGCGGTTTCGGCAAAACAATTGGCATAAGCCTTACTATCAAATTCATTTTGCGCCTTTACTAAGTCTGAGATAACTTTTGGTAAGTTCATTTTTTTCTGATTTATGTTTTAATTAAATAGTTGGTACTGTTCCGCCGTCAATTATAAATTCTGTTCCTGTGAGATAGCCAGCTCTTGGTGAAACCAAAAAGCCTACCAATTCAGCCACTTCTTCAGGTTCAGCCGGCCTGCCGAAGGGGATGCCACCTAGCGCGTCCATCACACTTTGTCGGGCTTCTTCTACCGTGCTGTTTGCGTTTCGTGCAAGCTCACCCAGCCAGGCTACTGATGCTGTTGTATTTATCCATCCCGGCGAAACAGTGAGCACGCGTATACCTTTTGGCGCCACCTCGTTCGATAAACTTTTGCTATAGTTTCTCAATCCCGCCTTCGAGGCAGCATACGGCAAGGTAGATTCATACAAAGGCAGCTTGCCCTGGATAGAAGCGATATGAATAATCACCCCACTCTTCCGCTCTATCATTTGTGGTAAGAATCCCCTGTCCAGCCGAACGGGAGCAAGCAGGTTGGCTTGTAATGTTGATTCCCAATCTTCGTCAGTTAACGCGGCAAAGCCACCAGCCGGTGTGGCTGAAGAACCAAGGTTGTTCACCAGGATGTCTAACCTACCGTATGTCGACAACACTTCGCTGATGACCTTTTCCGACCCCGGTGCTGTACTTAGATCTGAGGCGATAAAATGCAACTTGCTGTTTTCTTTTTCAGGCGCGTTCCTTGCGGTGATAATCACCGTAGCACCCGCTTGTAGCAACCTTTCTGCAATAGCCTTTCCGGCTCCTTTTGTGCCGCCGGTTACTAAGGCAATTTTGTCTTTTAATTCGATACTGATGTCCATTTATTGCTTTTTTAATTGTTCAATTTTCTATGAGCAAAATTGGATAGTATCATCACTTCATACAAGTACGGAAAGCCGAATGGCATAGTGATAATTTTATCCCCTATTGTACCGTTTGATGTATAGGGTTAATTTCGTACAATGAAAGAAAGGAAGATACCGTTGAATCTGAACTGCGGGCTGGACCTGGTAGGCGAGGTGCTGTATGGGAAATGGAAGATCCGATTGCTTTGGTTTATTCACCAAGGTCATAAACGCCCCAGTGAGCTGCAACGGAAGATACCTGATGCTTCGAGGAGGGTGTTGAATATGCAGCTAAGAGAGCTCGAAGATCATGAGCTGGTTTCCAAAATCATCTACCCCGTAGTACCACCCAAAGTAGAGTATTATCTAACAGATTTTGGCAAAAGCCTTATCCCGGTGATACTGGCCATAGGTGAATGGGGCGATGCACATGAAAAGCGCTTGAGAGCATTAATTGAGGCGCAACACACTGTTGCTGTACCTTAATTTTTCAATATTTAGTTCAATAACGTCCAATAGATTTCCTACCAGGTTAAAGCCGCTATTACAACGGCCTTTTATTTGTGCCCCTCAATATTTTAAGGCTCATCGTTGATTTTGACACAACGACCATTAATACGGATACATCCATTCTCCTGTTGCACAAGACCTTTGTGTTGTAATCATTTGATAACAACTAAAACTTCAAAAAAATGAACACGAAAAAAACATGGTTTGTAACAGGCGCCTCAAAAGGTTTAGGATTGGCTGTTGTAAAAAAATTACTTTCAGAAGGCTACCGGGTAGCCGCAACATCGCGCAACGCAACCGAACTGAAGAAAGCACTAGGCGCTGAAACTCCTGATTTTCTGCCCCTGCAGGTGGAACTTCTAAATGAAGGAAGTGTTGCAATGGCTATTGAAACCACCTTAAAAATCTTTGGCGGTATTGATGTGGTAGTCAACAATGCCGGTTATGGTCAGCTAGGTACGTTGGAAGAAATGACAGATGCGGAAGCAAGGGAAAACTTCGACATCAATGTTTTTGGATTGTTGAATGTTATCAGGAATATCATGCCTCACTTCAGGGCAAAAAATGCCGGGCACATGATCAACATTGCTTCTATTGCAGGTTTATTAGGCACTTTCCCGGGATGGGGTGTTTATTGCGCCACCAAATTTGCAGTAGTAGGCCTCACTGAAGCCTTATCTGCAGAAGCGCAGGAGTTCAACGTAAAGGCCACCATTGTTTATCCCGGGTATTTCAACACCAATTTCTTAAAAGAGGGCTCTATGAAACTGGCAGCGAACCCGATAGCGGCATATACTGCGGCACGAAACACCGAAGTATGGCACGAAACACAAATGGTAGGAAACCAACCGGGCGACCCTGACAAAGCAGCTAAGGTGCTTATTGAACTGGCAGAAATAAAAGATGCGCCACTGCACTTCTTTATGGGCTCAGATTCATTTGGTATGGCAAACAACAAGATTGAAGTTTTACAAAACGCACTTGCCGCCAATGCAACCCTGAGCAAATCGACCGATTATTCAAAATAACAGTTGACCCAACCAGTGTAAGTATTAATCATAATTTTGTTGGAGCGGGGCTTTGTATTCCTTAGCCCTGCTTTTCAATTCTTAGGACATGAACAGTAAAAATGTATATCATTTCAATTCTATAGCCGAATTCCACAAGATGAGCGGCTTGCCTAAGCCGGAGCACCCACTTGTAAGTTTAGTAGATTATGGCCTGGTAGAATACCAAACCGATCAGAATGAAATAAGCTGGATGCAAAATTTCTATTCCGTAGGTCTAAAAAGAAATATCCAGGGCAAGTTTAAGTACGGGCAACAACAATATGATTTTGACGAAGGGCTCATGACGTTTGTAGCGCCTAGGCAGGTAGTAAGCATTACTATAGACAAGCCGGCTGTCAAACCAACAGGGTTATTGCTGTTCATTCACCCTGATTTTCTTTGGAACACTCATCTGGCAAAGTCCATCGCTAAGTACGATTTTTTTGGGTATAATGTAAATGAAGCCCTTTTTATGTCTGAAAAAGAGGAGGATATCATCACGGATATCTTAAAGAATATCCAGAGAGAATATCATTCTAACATCGACAAGTTTACCCAAAACATCATCATCGCTCAAATTGAACAACTACTCAGCTACTGCGAGCGGTTTTACCAGCGACAATTCATCACAAGGGCTAAAACCAATCATGAGGTACTTGCTAAAGTAGAGGCTGTACTGGATAACTATTTCAATGATCAAAATCTATTAGAGAAAGGTACTCCCTCTGCTCAATACTTGGCTGAACAGCTTCATCTTTCGCCCAACTATTTAGGCAGCTTATTAAAGTCGCTTACCGGCAATTCTACTCAAACCCACATTCATGAAAAATTAATTGAAAAAGCTAAAGAGAAACTTTCAACCACAAATCTTACGATTAGTGAAATCGCGTATGAGCTTGGCTTTGAACATAGCCAGAGTTTTAGCAAATTGTTTAAGAGTAAGACTAAATTATCACCGTTAGAATTTAGGGCAAGCTTCAACTAATCAGGAAATCTCACACTAAACTTAGCATCCTTGTTACAGTAGCCTATTATCTTCTTGAATTGTAGAACAGATCGGCAGTCACTATTTTGTGAAGTTATCTAACTTGTCGAAACAAATCCTTGAGTTCTATACTAGCGATAACAGCAACTGTTTGCACCGCAAACGAAACGTCATAGTCATACAGAAAAAACTTCTCCCAATTCCAGTATTTTCAGTCGCCCATTAATCGCTGCTTCCTGATCGAGCTTGTTGAGTATAACTTCAGGTTCGCCCATTGGCTCGTCTGCCGAATCAAAAGTGCCGTAATGGAATGGAATCATCGTTTCGGCTCCCAAGTCATTAAATGATTTAACAGCATCATAAGGGTCCTGGTGGTGCTGTGCCATAAACCAAGCTGGTGCATATGCTCCTGCACCAATAAGGGCAATATCTATTTGTGGGAAAAGGGTTCCGATTGTGTGGAAGTGCGAACCATGGCCGGAGTCGCCACCGAAGAAAATACACCGGCATGCAGACTGGATCATGAAGCTACCCCAAAGTGTTCTATTAGCATCGAAGGGGTTCCTGTTTGCCCAATGCCTGGCTGGTAGAAATGTAATTGTCAAGGCATCATCTAACCTGTACTGCTGATACCATCCTGCAGTAAGAACCGGATTATTTATCCATTTTGAAATGAGTTGATCCAATTTCAACCCCACCAATATTTTAGCATTGGGATTATTAATGGATAGCAGTTGGATACTCTTTTTGTCACAATGATCGTAATGGGCATGAGAAACAAGGATATAATCTATATTCAGGAATTTTTCGGGTAGAACCGGTAATGCCGAGTATCGTTTCACAATCGGCAGCTTACCAAACATTGGATCTATCAAAATACGAATACCTGAAAGTTGAATAAAGAAGCTGGCATGTCCTAACCATACAATTTTATCAGTAGGATCAGCGAGCCAGTCTTCTTTAGTATGGACAGATATACGCCATGTATCAGTTTTCTTCTGCTCTCTTTGCGGGTTTTTCTGGAATATATATTTCAGTACATCGCTAAAACTAAGTATCGTAGGATTTTCAGGATAAATGAATAACCCGTTTTGATCCAGCGGTGTACCCGGCCAGTCTTCCTTAATAGTAATGAAAGCGGGATTTGAAATATAGCTTTTAGCTACCGGCTTTCCCTTCTTTTTAAAAACCATCGGAACATGAATAAGATTGTAAGCATTGCATTAAAAATTAATGTTCATCAATCATTTATCTGTTTTCAAACAACTGGCTGGGTGCTAAGCCAAATTGTTTTTTAAAGGCAAATGAAAAATGTGACAGGTTTTCAAAACCTACTTCATAACATACATCCAATGGCTTTTTCTTTTTTTCTGTAAGCTGGTAATAAGCCAGTTCCAATCGCTTTTGTGTAAGCCAGCGCTGGGGTGTAGTACTGAAAGCTTTTTTAAAATCGCGTTTAAATGTGGTGAGGCTTCTGCCGGTGAGATAACAAAATTTTTCCATCGGCAGATTGAACATAAAATTCCTCTCCATATAGTCGATGAGATTGATCTTGCCCGGCTCTTCGAAGTTGGCAAGTACCTGGTCAATTTCGTTGTTAAGTGTTCTGACGATGCTGATGGCCTCGGTAATCTTTATTGATGCTATATCCTCTGGTATATCCTTCATATCAAAGTAGGGAATTAATGAAGCGAGACAACTTTCCAGCAGAGGATGATTGCTGAAACTATAGATCCGCGGCGATTTCGGAGGCTTAGTTTTTATATCCTTACCGGCATAAAAATTCCTTAGCCTCTCTACCGATAAATGCATGACTATTGTCTTATGCGGTTGGCCATCTTTAGGGTAATTGATAATAGTTGCTAACTGATTTCTGGGGATAAGGAAAATATCTCCCTTTTTAAAATAGTAAGTCGCATCAGCTTGTACGATCTTCGTTTCGCCGGAAAGAAACCATACCAGCATGTGGTGGTCAAACATAATATCTGACTTGAAAAATTTATCGTCATAGCTGGAGAGCTTTATGTCTTCGGTAATATACCGGGCTTTGTAGTCCATGATTTTGTTTTTAAAAGAAACCAGTAGAACAAAAATAGAACATTGAAGATAGTTTACTTTGTTTAAAGGGCCATAATTCAAGATGGGAGGAGAATAGTATTTATTCTTCTTCCATCTGGGATGGCTTTTAAATGGATTGCCCACCATCCACCAAAAAGTTAGCGCCCGTCACGAAAGACGCTTCTTCGCCTGCCAGGTAATGAATCATACTGGCGACTTCCTCAGGTTTGCCCATTCTTCCTGCAGGAATACTTTGTAACAATTGGCCTTCCAATGTTTCATCTAGCCCAATTTTATTCATGATTTCAGTCGCTACAGGTCCCGGACTTACTGCATTAACGCGGATCTTTTTAGATGCCAGTTCCAGTGCGGCTATTTTTACAACCGCATTTAAGGCAGCTTTACTGGCTGCATACACTGAAGCGCTTTGCGGAGAAATGGTGGCTGAAGTAGAAGAAAGCATGATAACGGAAGCCCCCTCATTGAGCAAAGGAATAAACCGGCTTAGCGTAAAGTAGGCGCCTTTAAAGTTGACGTTCATCATTTCATCAAACCGGCTTTCCTCTATTTGTTCGATAGTAGAGAATTTGGTAATACCCGCATTGATCAACAGGATGTCAACTTTGCCAAATTGCGCTTTCACCTCTTCTGCAAGATGCTCAATGTCGGATACTTTAGACTGGTCCGCCAACAACCCTGTTACGTTGAGTTCTTTTGCAGCCGTCTCTAGTGCATCTTTTCTTCTACCGGTTATAATAACCCGGGCACCACTTTCTTTCAGTCTTTTTGCGGCTGCATATCCGATACCACTGTTGCCACCGGTAATCACAGCAACTTTATTTTCTAAATTTTTCATGTTCTGCTTTTTAAAAAGTGAGTACTATAAATTGAACTTTAAACCGGTCATGTCTTCTGTCAGCGTCCAGAGTTGTTTTGCACTGGCTTCATCCAGAGAATATGCATTTACACCCTTAGGGCTAGTAATATCGGCACATAAGGGGGCTATATCTGCGTCCTCACAATACACCCCGCCAATCGTATTTAGTAAAGGTGAGGTGGCACACCATACAGTCGTGGCAGCACCTTGCGGAACTGTTTTCAATGATGCCGCTACTTCGGGCAGCATTTGTCCATCTGCGTCTACGAAGCCCATTTTCTGAAACAATTCTAATGGGGCTTCTCTTCCCAGTTCGGTTCCACCAATAGAGCCCGGATGTACGGAGTATGCCCTTACATTATTCTCACGGGCTCGATTGTCCAGCTCCATTGTAAAAAGATTGACGGCTGTTTTAGATTGCCCGTAGCCCAGAAGCGTTTCGTACTCCCGATGCTCAAAGTTGGGGTCTTCAAAATTGAAGGCTGCAAAATGATGGCCATGAGAGGAGACATTGATTACCCTGGCCCCATTTGCTTTTTTAAGTGCCGGCCACAATTTTGCTGTAAGCTGGAACTGTGCCAGGTAATTAGTAGCTAATTGGGATTCTATACCGCTGTTATCCCTGCGTAAAGGCACCCACATAATACCCGCATTGTTGATGAGTAGATGAAGTGGCCTTCCTGAAGCAAGAAACTTGTCTGCAAATGCATTAATAGAAGCCGGTGACATCAAGTCCATGGCTATGATCTCTACGTTGGAAATGCCTTGCAGATTTTTACCCGCTTTATTCATGTCCCGTGCAGGCACTATAACGGTAGCCCCAACCCTGGCAAGGGTACGGGTGACTTCCAGTCCGATGCCTGTGTTACCTCCGGTGACTATGGCAATTTTTCCATTCAGGTCAATTCCTTTAATCACGTCATAGGTTGTTGATTTTGAATCGAAGCCGGAGTTAACTGGTTGCTGTAAGGCTCCGTAATAATTGTTCTGTTCCATTTTTTATTCTTTTTGTTGGAACAAAAGTAGAGCGCCCTCAAACTACTGACTTTGTTTAAAAGGCTTAATTTGTTTGTTTAAAAGGCCAGTTGAAAATTATCAATGAGCAGCCCCTAAAATCATCTGATTGACCATTGTTGTTATTGAACATCAATTCAAAACTTGGTCATGGAGTATGTATTACGCTGAACCTTACATTTCGGTTTAAAAACAGCAGAGCAAGTATAATTGGAAATGAATGTGGTATGCTTGCAATTTGCCATTTGGCAAAAAGCTAATGAATAATGATAATTAACTTTGAGATATGGAAGCCTTTATTGACTATGTGCTACAATTCGGCAATTTGAACAAACGGCAGATTGATCTTATATCAGGTAAAGCGTCAACCTTAACATTACACAAGGGCGACAACTACTGGGAAGCGGGCAAACGGGTGAACCAGATCGGATTTCTTATCAAGGGGACCATACGCGTGTATTATTACAATCATAAAGGCGAGGAGATCACCCGCTACTTCATTGACGAAAATCATCTGATCTTATCGGGGTATACCATAGAAGAAATATATACCCCTTCTGAATACCTCGCTGCTGTTACGGATTGTACCATGATTGTATTTTCAAAACAGGACTGGAAGGAAATTGCCGATACCATTATAGGCTGGGATGCTATTCTTCAAAAGATAACGGCAAAATACCACAAAGAGAAAATAGCAAGAAGAAGCGGGCTGATTTCGCAAGATGCAACCACACGTTATCTTGACTTTATGGCGCAGTTCCCGGCACTGGCCAATCGTGTGCCTTTGTCCTATATTGCTTCGTACCTGGGTATTACTCAATCATCTTTAAGCCGTATCAGGAAAAATATCCGCTGATACTACTTTTTGCCAAATGGCAAGTGTTTTCATTATTCGTTGGACAACCTTTGTGTTGTCCATTTAAATAAATAAAAATGAAAACAAGAAAATTAGGGAACAGCGGGTTAGCCGTATCGGCACTAGGCTTTGGCGCTATGGGGCTTAGCTTTCCCAATGCACCCACCAAAACTGAAAGCATTAGGTTGATACGATCAGCCATTGAGCTTGGCATCACCTTTTTTGACACGGCTCAGGGTTATGGCGATAATGAGTTACTGGTTGGGGAAGCGCTTGAACCTTTACGTAAGGATTTGACTATCGCCACCAAGTTCGGACTAAAAAACGGTGATGTTCGGCAGGGACTGGACAGCCGGCCGGAAAATATAAAAGCGGTTGCCGAAGCTTCTCTGAAAAGGTTAAGGACAGATGTAATCGACCTGTTTTACCAGCACCGGGTTGATCCGGATGTGCCCATTGAAGAGGTTGCCGGTGCAGTAGGGGACTTAATCCGGCAAGGTAAAGTAGAACACTTCGGTCTCTCTGAAGCCAACGCAGATACCATTCGCCGGGCGCATCGCGTACTTCCGATCGCAGCCTTGCAAAGCGAATACTCCATGTTTTACAGGGAACCTGAAAAAGATATCCTTTCTGTATTGGAAGAGCTGGGTATTGGTCTGGTGGCATTCAGCCCTTTGGGTAAAGGATTTCTGACGGGTACCATAAACGCTAATGTGACTTTAGACAAAAATGACATAAGGAATATGCTGCCAAGATTCAGTAAAGAAAACCGGGAGGCCAACCAGGCATTGGTGGACTTAGTCGCTTCGATTGCCAAAGATAAAGAAGCAACATCGGCACAAATTGCTTTAGGCTGGCTGTTGGCGCAGAAACCGTTTATTGTTCCGATACCTGGCACATCAAAACTGCAGCGCTTACAGGAAAATATCGGTGCGATCAAAATCAAACTAACCCAAGATGAGTTAAACCAAATAAATGCTGCCCTGGCTACTATTAAAATTGTCGGCGAACGCTATCCCACATCCATACAGGCAGCAGAGGGAAGTAAATAACTACTCAAAAAACAGGTCCGGACCTTCCTTTTCAACCAGTGCAATTGCCGGGAAATCATTGTCAATTAAATCCAGCCCTGAACTCCAGCGGGCTCTGGTTAGTTTTGCTCTTGAATAATTTACTGAAGCTTTGTGGATGCTCGAAACCAAGTTCATAAGCGATTTCAGAAACGGATAGACTTGTTGTAGAGAGTTTTTCCTTGGCCTTATCAATAAGTTTCCCATGGATGTATTGCTGGGTACTCTGTCCTGTCAATGTTTTGAGCAATCCGCGCAGGTAGCTTTGCGAGATGTTGAGCTGGCTTGAAATGTATTGTACGGTAGGCAGACCTTGGGAACATAGTGCTTCATCACCGAAATAAGCATTCATCAGCTGCTCCAGCCGGTCGAGTACCTGGTGATTGCTTTTCCTGCGGGTGAGGAACTGCCGTTGATAAAACCGTTCCGCATAGTTCAGCAACGTTTCAATGTGCGAGATCAGTATATCCTGGCTGAACCGGTCCATATTGTTATGATACTCTGTTTTCAGGTTATCGATGATGCTATTGATGATCGCCTCTTCTTTGTCGGACAGGAAGAGTGCTTCATGGACCGCGTAATCAAAGAACTCATATTGCTTTATCTTTTTGGCAAGTGCTGTTCCCCATAAAAGATCGGGATGTATCAGCAATATCCAGCCCGATAGATCATCCCCGGGACTGGGCCCAGCACCACGTAAGATCTGGTTAGGCGCTACGAAATACATCATTCCTTCATCAAAGTCATAAGTCTGCTGCCCGTAATAAAGCTTATTGGAGAATCCTCTTTTTAAGGAGATGTAATAAAAATCGAACATCGCGCTCATCTCCACCATTCCTTCAGGCATTTGTAAGGCGGCATAATTCACTACGCTGATCAGCGGGTGCTCCGGTTTGGGCAGGCCGAGGATACGATGCCCATCGGTGATGGACTTTATTTTTAAGGGTGCTGACATACAACAAATTTAATTTTTAAAGGGGTATTTCAGCCAGATCATTACTAATGGTATGATCAGAAAAGGAATTTCCATTACAACCATGTTTACCTTGCCTGCGCGCAACGCCAATACCATGATCAGTACAATAGATATTGCATTAAGGACATTACCCCAGAAGAAAGTCTTTGGAAACAACAGTAATATACCTGTCAATATGGTCAAGGCACCCATAACAGGGATCGCCCCTGCGCTAATGCCCAGCTCGCTCATCATTTTTAAAGATTGGGGATTGCTTCTGTAATGGAACGTATCGCAGCCATGTTTGAAACTGAGTGCTACCGAAACGATCAGCAGCACCAGGGAGATAATATTCTTTATCATTTTAAAATGTAATTATTAAAGAGATAGCCTAATACCATCGCAATCGGAACACCTACCGCTGCACTCGTCAATGCTTTTCGGGCCTTATTCGGAAATCGTTTCCTGTGATTGAAATACAGGAAAAAGCCAATTGGCGGAATGGCATTGGAAAGTATAAACCAGAGTCTTGAGAGCTCGTCTTTTTTGTTATTGTTTTCCATGTGGTATTTTTTTACCGAACGCGTTTAAATTTCATCGTTTTCCCTAGCAGCGAGAAGCCCACATATCCGCGAAAATCAAGCTCATTTTCGCCTTTCAACTTTGCTTTTACACGGTAACTCCTGCCTTCCGAAGGGTTATACAGATTACCGCCCGTGTATTCGCCATCTTCATAAGAAAGGTTGGTTATATTGGTAATGCCGTACCGCGACCGGCTACGTAGGCTTTTGTCTGGATTTTTATCATCTTTTTTAGGTGTCTTCCCATCCGCTTCAAACATATTGGAAGCATACAATAACTTTCCACAATACCTTCCGCCTGACTTATAGAATTCGAATTTCAACCTTGGATCCGAATCCACGCTTTCCCATATACCAATTATTCTATCGGCAGCTGACTGTGCAAAAGACACAAATGATACAAACAGCATTATAACTGTAAAAAGTAATTTTTTCATCTCTGTTATTTTTGATTGCTAGCATGCAATGCTTTGAATTTTTTGAACTCCCTGTGCCCGAATTTGATAAGGGCATTGGGTACTATCCTGCTTGCCATTTTTATGATGCCTATTAAAAACGGCTTGAGCTCTTTCTTGTCTTCTAAAAGTCCTTTGATGGCAATGCTCACCATTTTATCCGCATCCATCATTTGTTTTGGGTTTACCGGCATTACCCAGTCGTTTTGAAGATTTGTATTGACGCCCGGCGGTATCATTTCAAACACTTTTACACGTGTATCTTCCAACTGCAAACGCAAAGCCTGCGTATAAGCGTGAACGCCTGCTTTTGTTGCGCTGTAAACAGGCGCAACGGTATAGGGCATAAACGCAATTCCCGATGAAACATTAACGATGGCAGCTGATTGCTGCTTTTTTAAATGTGGTAAGAACTGATGCACCATCCGGATGGTACCGGACAGATTGGTGGCAATTTCACGATTGATGTTCTCCAGGTCAAGTGTGGAGTCTTGCAAATCAATTAACCGCATCAATCCGGCGTTGTTGATGAGGATGTTTAGATCGGGGAATTGCTTGGTGACATCTTTATAAAGCTGTTCAATATCCTGAGGCTTGCTTACATCGCTTTGAAAAATGTGCACCCCGGGGAACTTCCTTTTTGTTTCGTTTAAGGAATCAAGGTTGCGACCAGTAACGATAATATGCGCCCCTTGTTCCGTCAGCTGTTTTACTAATTCAAGTCCGATCCCGCTGGTGCCGCCGGTAATCAGAACGGTGCTGTTTTTTAATTGCATTTGGCTGCTGTTTTTGTTGATACAAAGGTGCAGCCATAGAAAAAAGATCACGTAGCGGAAACGACTTTTGATGTAGCCAAAAGTGAGAAGCGTTTATTAGGACGTTGCGATTATATGCTTGGAATCCGATGTTTGCTGCTGTAAATCGCTAAAGCATTCTTTACTTGAAAAATAGCTTACTTCTACTAATACTCACTAAACCTCATTAATAAATCCGTTTATTTGCCTATTATTTTTTTTCGGTGCTTGATACCCCATTCAGCTATCGTTTGAATAAGTTCCTTGAATGTATTGCCATAATCAGTTATTGCGTACTCTACACTTATCGGTTGTGTATTCTTTACAGTCCGGGTAATCAACTTATTCATCTCTAGATCTTTCAATTCACGGCTTAACACTTTACCTGAAATTCCATCTACCAGCTTTAATAATTCACTATATCGTCGCGGATTGTAACAGAGGCATGTTACTATCGATATTTTCCATTTACCGCCCAATACATCCATTACATCCTGAATTGCTTTTAGCGATGCGGTGCATACAGTATTATCATTAATGCATTCAGCTGGTTTCTTTACTGTCACTAACTTACTCATTTGAAATATTGTGGACTAAAATAAACTATTACCTTATGTCGCAAAGTTACCAAATGTCATCAACTTTGGTGTGAAAATTTTAACACATAAGAAATGACTAAAAAAATTGTATTGATTACAGGAACAAACAGTGGCTTTGGATGGTTAACAGCCAAAAGTATAGCTGCATTGGGACATAAAGTGTATGCCACCATGAGAGACACAAATGGTAGAAATGCTGAAAAGGCAAAAGCATTATCTGCAGTTGAAAACATCACAGTAGTAGATGTAGAGCTTACCAATGAGGGGAATGTGCAAAAAGTATTTGGCGAAATAATAGCTAAAGAAGGCAAGATCGATGTGTTGGTAAACAATGCCGGTTATGCCATGGGCGGGGTGGCCGAAAGCTTTACCACGGCCGATGTGCACACCACTTTTGATATCAACGTTTATGCCCCTTGGCGGTTGATCAAACAAGTACTGCCCGCGATGCGTAGGCAGGCCGATGGGCTTATCATAAATGTGACCAGTGGCTTCGGGCGGGTATCGTTCCCGTTCGCCACTATTTACGCGGCGTCGAAGTTTGCGCTGGAAGGTATCAGCGAGGGCCTGCATTACGAGGTAAAGCGTCTGGGCATTGATGTGGCTATTGTGGAGCCGGGCGCTTTCCCTACCGAAATGCAGCAGAAGAACAACCCTGCATCAGATCAAGGAGTATTTGAGGGGTATAGCGCTATCGCCGATATACCCAATAAAATGATAACCGCATTGAGTGGAGAGATGCAAGTTAAAAAACCTAATCCGCAGGATGTTGCCAACGCTATTGTAAAATTGATTGGCACTCCAAAAGGCACCCGTCCGTTACGCACCGTGGTGGACCCTATAACCGGCCAATACATCGAAGCCGCGAACCAGGTCGTAGCCGAACAATTTGCCAAGGGTTTGACGGTGTTTGGGATGGGTGAGCTATTGTAAGCGGAGTAGATGTAATAGGAATGGCAGTGGCATAGGTTACTGCCATTTTCTGTTCACCACTCAATCCTCTCAATATTTAGAAAAGAGGCAGCAGGGTAATTACTTCTAATGTTGAGGAATAACCTTTGTATCTCAAATAATGTGAGAAGCCATACAGGATATTGGTCCGTGGATACTAACCGGACTATAAATGTCAAAAAATAAGCTGTCTGTCAGTTGTATATATGAAAAGAGCGGGTCGGCTTGACCATTGTTCCTGAACCAGGCAATGGCCTTTCTACTAAATCCATCGTGGTTAACACCTCAACATCCTGAAGAAGGTTGACAAATTTCCAAGCTGCCTTGGCTTCATCTTCTATAATTAATAATTCGCTTAGGAACCGTATATTTCTATTAAATCCCTGAACAGGCTACTCAAGAACATCTAACGCCAGCCTAATCCCGGAGCTACATACTTCAGGATGGATGACAGCAAATGTATATTATAGTCAACGCCTAAAGTATTGGGGATAGTCAAAAGTACTGTATCAGCCTCCTGAATAGCTTCATCCTCTGCTAGGTCCTTTATCAGCTGCTCAGGTTCTGCAGCATAACTTCGGCCGAAAATGGCATTCCTCCCGGGTTCAATCATACCGAGTTGGTCAACCTGTTCTCCTTCATGCCCAAAGTATTGCCTGTCCTGGTCGTTCACCAATGCGAAAATGGAACGGCTCACCGATACTCGCGGCTCTCGTTTATGCCCAGCCTTTTTCCAGGCTTCTTTATAAAGTCTGATTTGATCGGCCTGCTGTATATGGAATGGTTTACCGCTTTCATCAAACTTCAGCGTCGAACTCTGTAGGCACATCCCATTTTCGGCTGCCCATATGGCGGTAGCGTTAGAAGCAGCGCCCCACCAAATACGTTCACGCAGGCCTTCCGCGTATGGTTCCAGGCGCAGCAGTCCCGGGGGATTAGGAAACATCGGTCGAGGGTTGGGCTGGGCAAATCCTACCCCTTGTAATTTGCCCAAAAACTCCAGCGCCTTTCGGCGTCCCATATCCGCGTCGCTTTCTCCTTCATTCGGGTCATACCCAAAATAACGCCAGCCTTCGATAACCTGTTCAGGCGAGCCTCTGCTGATTCCGAGTTGCAAACGCCCTCTTGAGATCAGGTCGGTGGCTCCTGCGTCCTCCACCATGTACAGGGGATTCTCATAGCGCATATCGATCACACCTGTTCCTATCTCTATCTTGGTTGTTTTGGCACCAATAGCCGAGAGCAAAGGGAACGGTGATGCTAGTTGCGATGCAAAATGATGCACCCTGAAATAGGCGCCGTCTAAACCTATCTCTTCGGCAGCAACTGCCAGTTCAATGGATTGGAGCAAAGTATCACTCGCTGTACGCGTTTTATAAGCAGGGTGATTAGCCCAATGTCCAAATGATAAAAAGCCTATTTTCTTCATAGAGTATATATACCGTGTCAGAAAGTTAGGACAATTAAAGATAATGTAGTTCAATGGGTATTATGGTTGCTTGAAATGTCATCACTATTAACCCATCAGATCAAAATGGACCCATGCATTTTTGTAAAAATGTATACGCTTTCCGCTATTCTGTATAAGTATGCCGGTCGAATCGGGAATATTTTTGCTTCATAAAATATGAGGCAATGTCAAAGACAATTTTTATTACAGGTGCATCCCGAGGTTTCGGGAAAATATGGGCGGAAGCTTTCCTAAATCGTGGAGATAATGTCATCGTGACCTCCAGGAACAGAAATGGACTAACCGAACTGACAGAGAAATATGGTGGCAAGGCACTGTCGCTGGAACTGGATATAACTGACAGGGCAGCTTGTTTTGATGCCATGGCAAGAGCGAAGGCGGCTTTTGGCAACATTGATGTGGTAATCAACAATGCTGGAACCGGTGTGTTCGGTACAGTAGAAGAATTAAGCGAGGCGGAGGTACGAAATCTTATGGATGCAAACTTCTTTGGCACACTGTGGATCACACAAGCTGCTCTGCCAATACTCAGAGAGCAAGGTAACGGGCATATATTGCAACTTTCTAGCGCTATGGGGATTTATACATTTCCTACTCTGGGCCTTTACAGTGCCAGTAAGTTTGCTGTTGAAGGACTTAGCGAGGCATTATCCCTTGAGATAAGAGACATGGGTATTCGCGTTACCCTTGTTGAACCAAATGGATTTGCGACCGATTTTGGAGCATCGTCCATACAAAGTCAGCATATTGCAGCTTATGATAGTATGAGAACTCAGTTGTATGCCGACCCTAATATGACGGCTAGCGATGCCTATGGAGATCCTAATGCCACATCTGAAGCCATTTTAAAGCTGGTTGACACACCTAATCCGCCATTACGCCTATTCCTCGGCAAAAAAGCGCTTCCTTTGGCCCGTTCTGCTTATGAACAGCGCCTCAAAAGCTGGGAGGATTGGAAAGAAGTTTCAAATAAAGCACACGGGTTGTGATCGAACTTATTATCCGTAATTTTATTGGGCGATCAGCCTGCGGTTAACGCATGGCTGATCTTAATTATCACAGTATGCATTTTAAGAGTCTTGGCGATGTGCATCGTTGCAACAATTATCCTGAGCCGGAAAACCCTTTGCTTACTCTATTCACGTGCAATCCATTACGAAGCATATCGAGTTATGAAATAACAACAGACTTTTACATTATTGCGTTCAAAAAATTAAAGTCTGGTACGATCACTTATGGCAGAACGAAGTATGACCATGAGAGTGGGTCGATGTATTTTTTAAAACCACAACAGGTCATACAAATGCGAGACATAGCATTAGATGGTGACGGCTTTGAAATATGGTTTCACGAAGACTATCTCAGTGGTCACCCACTTTACAAAGAGATAAAGAAGTATAGTTATTTTAATTACGAGTTGAATGAAGCATTGCATGTATCACCAAAAGAGGAAAAGATCATTTGGGAATTATATGAAAGGATAGCTACAGAATACAATAATAATCAGGATGAATTCACCAGAGACATTACACTGGGGCATATTGAATCCATTCTCAAATATTCACAACGTTTTTATAAGCGCCAATTCCTGAATCGAAATATTGTATCAGGCACTACAGTAACTAAATTTAATGCTGCGTTATCCATTTATTTTGAAAAAGGATTGCTGCAGGAGAAAGGCTTGCCTACAGTTGGCATGTTTGCTTCTGAGCTCCACTTATCTCCACGCTACCTAAGTGATCTGCTTAAGCAGGAAACAGGAAAAACTGCGATGGACCTGATACAGATCTTTCTTATCTCTGAAGCTAAAAACCTAATGAATAGTGGCAATTATACCGTAGCTGAGGTCGCTTATTTATTGGGGTTTGAAAATCCTCCTTATTTCTCACGTGTTTTTAAAAAGGAAACTGGCATCAGTCCAAATCAGTTTAAAAAGCAATTCCTGAATTAATAACTGCAACAAGGTCAACAACCCAACAGAACTCATTCTTTTGGGTTGCTGATGTTATCATTGTTGCATCTCACGTCATGAATAGTGTCTAGTCAATTGCGATACTTTCAACGCCTTTTTCAAAGGCAACTTCTTTAATCCCGTCTATTTTCAACCCTTCGACCCGAATAATGGAGATATCTATAATCCCAAGGAACCCCAGTAAGAATTTCAGGTACGGGCTTACAAAATCAAATGATTGAAACTCGCCCGTTGAATAAACACCACTTGAAGCGGTAGCTACATACGCTTTTTTGTTTTTCAAAAACCCTTCAGGTTTGCCCTCTTCATTATACCGGAAGGTAATTCCTGGCCTTGCAATGTGATCCAAGTATGCTTTCAGCGTAGAAGGGATTGCGAAGTTATAGAAAGGTGCACCGATCACATAGATGTCAGCTTCCTGCATTTCTGTGATTGCTTCGTCGGAGTATTTAATAGCATCAGCCTGTTCACCAGAGCGGTTTTCCGCAGGTGTGAACCAAGAACCGATTTGCAATTCATCTAAATGCGGGAAATGATTCGTTGTCAGATTCCGTTCTTTTACAATGCTACCCGGATACTTTGCTTTGATCTTTTCAATAATAGCATCTCCCAGTTTTTTACTAATAGATGCTTCGCCTCTTGGGCTTGAAATAATATGCAATACTTTCTTTATCATAACTGTGTTTTGTGTGGATAGACCTAATGGATACCATTGGATCTTCCTTCCATTTTTTATACTTATTTGTTCAGCAAACCTATGTACCTTTGCTAATAAAAGGTTAGTAGTAAACAAAAGGTTAGTACTAACGTTTTTATTACTGCTTTAAAAAAAGGTGAACTATTGGGCAAGAAAGTAGCGTTCTCGGAGGTACAATGTAGTCAGCATTTGTCCGCAACGGAAGATGCCTTATATGTTATTGGAGGAAAGTGGACATTACGAATAATGATCGCGATCCTGAGTGGGCACACACGATTTAATGACATGCAACGTACCTTAAAAGGTATCTCGGCCAGAGTGCTTTCTAGTGAGTTAAAAGACCTGGAGATAAATGAATTGATCGAAAGAGTCGTTCTCGCTGATCAAAAGCCTGTTGTTGTAGAATATATGCCTACAGAGCACAGTAGGACATTAAAAGATATAATTGCAGCGTTGGCTGATTGGGGAGTAAAACACAAAAAGAAAATTACAACCCGCAAATAATAGAAATTCGTGAAACTTACCTTCACGCAGTATTAGTTGAAGGAATTAAATATTCCTTCGACTCATTGGAACCGGGACCCACAAAAATGTAACTAGTTTTGGTTATTTAAATGTGACACAATTGCATCCCAAAGTTTTATCCTCGTATTTAAAGCGTCGGTCACGGCATCTGTTGCCTCTTTCCAGTATTCAGCATTGTCTCCGCATAGTTGGTTTGTCATCTCATATGCCAGGTGAGAGTGGTGATCACCATCCACTTCTATGTGTCGCTCAAGATAATACTGAAATATATGTGCAGCGTTCGCCGTTTGACTATTTAGATCTCTAACGAACGAGACAAAAGCCACTCCCACAGGGTCTTTTACATCTAAACATAACGGGAATGCCGAACTAAGATGACAGAATATTGTACCAATCACACGTTATACCTTCTTTAGATATCAAATTACCTATGACTAGTTTCTGTTTTGTGCCCCAAACAATCTACACACGTTTTGTAACACGTTAAGAGTTAGCCTTAATGCGTTATCTTTTTGAGGATTGCTCAATATTATTGAGTAGCTGCCCCAATATAACCGCATCCTCAAAAGAAGGTGCTGTTTTTGTTTTATTTCTTATATCAGCAGCTACTCTTTTGTAAACCTGCGCCACATTTCTAATTACAGGATTATCCGGCAAACCCTCATACATTTCATCAGGAATTGGCAATGTTTGTAATTCTTTGTCTTTCCGTTTGGCTCCCCGAATTGTTAACGGGATAAGCTGGCCATGTCCAAGTGGGCCGGTTACCTGTATATCACCGTCCGTTCCATTAATCTCCCACAAAAGATTAGTGCCTCTTGAAACGCCGCCGCGATAATGAATAGAAATTGCAGCCCCATTTTTTAATTGGCCTATTAGCATTATCTGGTCTTCCGCCGTCTTAGGCTTTATTTCACCAGTATCAGTAAGTTTTACTGTCGTGAAATTGTTTGTCATTTTTGCTGTCAAAGTATCAAAGCCGCCTAAAACTTTAGTAAGGCCCGCCAATGTATGGGCTAAGGGAATGGTTAGCATCGTAGCACCATTAGTCTTATCATGTAGATAATAGTTAGTAGAAATTGTTTCGTCTGACCAGGGACCTCCAGACCCTATTAGTGTAGTAGATAAAATCCTGCCTACATAACCATCTTTAATAAGATGCTCTAGGTAAATCACTTCCGGTGAGACAACCATTTGTGTCCCTACTGCTGCCACCACATTTTTACGCGCTGCAATAGCTGCCAATTGCTCCGTTTCGATAAGGCCATTGCCTAAGGGGTGTTCGCAGTAAACATGTTTGCCTGCTTCAAGCGCAGCCTTCACAAGGTCATAATGGTAAGGGACTTTTACAGTAATTACAACCAGCTCAATATCGGCTGATGCAATTAATGCCTCTGGGTTTTCATAGGCGATTGGGATCTGTAGCACACCTGCTGCTTTTACCGCACTCTCATGAGTAGAATTGGCTACCCCGATGATCTCAAAGGTATCAGACAGATGCATTAATGCAGGAACATGCGATGTTGATGCCCACTGGCTGTTAGGGTTAAGGCCTATGAAACCCACTTTAATTTTTCCTATATTCATTGAATGTCACATTGATTGTAAAATTACAAGGAACACCATAATTTTGGAATGTACACAACCCATTGTATGTACATACAATTTTGTAAGTAATGACTAATAAAAAAGAAAATACCACAAATAATATCAATCGAAATATTCTTTCAGATTGCAATCTTACCTACGCTGTACAACTCATGGGCGGACGATGGAAACTACCCATTTTGACGCATTTGAGTAAAGGTAAAATACGTTATGGAGAGCTTAAAAGGATTATCCCGAATATCACCGAACGGATGCTAACATTACAGCTACGTGAACTGGAACGTGATGGGTTAATAATCCGGACCGTGTATCATGAAGTACCACCCCGTGTTGAATATGAACTGACGGCTTTAAGCACTGCGCTCATGCCAGTATGCCTGCAATTGAATGATTGGGGGGCGAAGCACAAAGAAGTACATTTGGGAATTTCGCCAACCTTAATTCCGTAAGAATAAATCTACTAATCAAATACCATAAGGCGTTATTCGTCCGTACATAAAAGCCAGCACCTGTGATATAGGAGGCATTTTTGCTACTTAAATGCGCCGCCATTTTTGCAATATCTTCAGGCATACCTAAAGAAAATTCTTTGCTATTTTAAATGTATTGATTTGTGGAACATTGAACCCTCTTCCATCACGAATGGCTTTATATAAAATAATATGGTTCGTCTCATTCGGGATTTAATATTGAAAGTTTCTTTAAATCTTCCAACAAAAAGTTCGAAAACTTTCCTGTTGGGAGCACAGTTAAGAGGTTGTAAATCGTTGATTTTCAACCTCTTTTGTTTTTAAGTCAGTCAAATTTCAGTCACATTTTACCGCTTTCTACCACATTGTTTGACTGACTTTTGACCGACCAAATGACTGACTTTTTTTACGGGAAACATGCCTTTTCAAAATGGCTAAATGCCAATTCCCAATCTTCATCAAAGCATTGCCAGTATGGCATTTCAGCGCTGCAATTGTTACAAGCAGAACGTTGCAAAATTTTAAGGAAAATTTGTTCGACCGCTTTCGTCCACATTCTCCCGCATTTTTTGATTGACATATGTATCAAGGAGAATGCACCGGATACGGCACATCAATTGAGCTACTATTGTATCACCTTTCAAATTGTGGAGTTATGAATTTTTTGCGAGTAGAGAATAAAAAAGGCGATAAAATATTCTTCTATATGGATCTTGGGAGAGGAAGTAACCAGCGTGCTTCTACCGGAATCTTCATATACAAGCATCCCAAGACACAGCTTCAGAGAAGCCACAACAAGGAAGCCTTACAATTACTGGATGTAAAGAAAAGCCAGGCGATCATCGAACAGCAGGCAATTGGCACACCGTTTATCCCAAAGCACAAGTATAAAGAGAACTTCCTTGATTTTTACGAAGAATATGTCAACAACCACAAGTTGAATGATAACAGGCATCTGCCTTGCAGCTTTACCAAATTCAAGGAATTTATCGGCAAAGATTCTATTGCACCGATAGATATCACTGAGGACTTTTGTAAACGATTCAGAAAATACTTATTAGGTTGTTTGACCGGAGAAACACCGCAAAACTACTTTGCGCGATTTAAATGGGTAGTCTATGCAGCAACCAAGGAGAAATACTTCATTGATAATCCTACAGAGAATGTAAGTGCCCTTGCAAATCCATCTACTGAATTGAAAGATGTTGTAGAAGCCGAAGATTATTTTGCCTTACTCAATACACCATCGCACAATGAAGAAGTCAGCCAGGCGTTTATATTCTGCCTCTATACCGGGTTACGCTGGATAGACGTTTCAAAAATGAAATGGGCAGATATTAAAGCAGACACCTTAACAACCAGGATAATACAAAGTAAGACAGGGCGACCAGTTATTTTGACGCTTCACCCTATTGCTCAAAGAATATTGGAAGCACAACGGAGAAAGGCGGGATTATATGACACTCCAACAGAGCTGGTGTTTGCATTGCCCACTGCTAATGGAGCCAATAAAATGCTGGGAGTGTGGGCGATTGACGCCGGGTTGAATAAAAAAATTACATGGTCCTGTGCCAGACTAAGCTTCTCTATATTGTTGCAGGATAAAAATGTCGATGATGCCACAGTTGCCTATCTATTGGGGCATACAACTACCAAACAGGTAAACAGGACTTACAAACGTCATCGTCCAAAAGATCAAAGAGAAACAATACAAAAGCTACCTTCGCCTGAATTCTAACTCCCAATTTCCAGCGGTCAATTTCTGTTACACCAATTAGGTATCTTACTTTGAAGATCTATGATTTTCCAGCTGGAAGTGAATTTGCTAAGAATTCATGATTCGATGGAATACTGAAGGTGCAATGTCTCACTACTTGACTATCGCCAAAGTTAACTTGGAAAATATATTACAGGTTTACAGGCGGTACAAGACAAACCTCGCAGTTGCAGAGAAGCTATCTCCTTGACATCTCATTATCAGAATGGGACGCAGGAAGAAGTATGCGGATTATTTGGGACAAAACAATAAATGAAAAAGTCAAAAAACAGCTATCACCTTTTCTATGAGTAACTATTCATTGTAAAATGTCTTTTAGATATTCATCAACATAGGTCTGTGAAATCTTTTCTTGTTCCAATCTATTTTTATCTATTGATTTTAGATGATCAAAAAGGTTATGTTCCTCATCATTTAATGACAAAAGGTGTTCAGATTTATTATGCGTCCCAACAACTGTAAATTCAGTGAAGTATTCAAATGTTTTATAATCCATCATTATACTTTGTGTATTCGGATAATAACTTCGTAGCTGGTGTAGTATTTGAAAACCATGTTCGTCAATATCTCCCCAATATAAAATGCGCTTCTCCGTTAGCCAGTGAACATTTTTGAGGTAACTGACATTAAATCCGCCACCGCTCCAAACAGCAACTGTATAAGGGATGGTCGGTAATGTGAGAAAGTTCATCTTATTCTCTGTAATCAGGACGTTCCTTACAGGCAAATCCAGCTTTTCAAAATCTGAAAGAGGTATACTTATATCAGAAAAATTGCCAAAGTTGGTTAGGTGTGTACCCAGCAGGCGTATTCTGATGAGTGGTTCGTCATATTTAAGAAAATATCTCTCTGCAAAACGCTTTTGAGCTGCAGATCGTATGTGGTCAGGAATAAGATAATCAAGCAAAGATTGGATTAAGGCATTATTTCCCTCAATGAATTTGGTATGAATTTCTATAGGCAGCTGACGTAGATAAAGGTTAGGTCTGGGGGTTTCAATAAAGTATTGACAAACTTTAAGTATATCATTCCAATTCACATTCTTATTAGTTAGCCATAAACAATTTTGCAATGCCCAATTTTGCAATGCAGGAATGCTGTTTTTAATAATATGATAGTTTGTCAGGAAGAAACTCCATTCCTTTTTATAACCTGTAAAAGCGATGTAATCTTCGATGGTTTCAAAAACAACAGCATCAGGAAGTTCGTGGCTACCCGCGCGCCTGAAATTGCGACCGGCTGTCTGTACCTGATAACCTGTGCCAGTCCGATTTTTAGAACAACGGTAAAGATCTTCAATTTCCTGTTGCAACAATTCAAAACGTGCTGTGACATGACCGGATTTGACTTTCCCAATACGATCTATACTTTTTGGAAAAAAAAGCTCTTCCTGAATATAGCTCTGTAACAATGGCTTCCACCATTTTAAAGCTTGATTTTTTATTTCGGTCGGACTAATCATAGGTCAGAAGTATTTTGAAAGACACTATTATGTTTATCCCGTTCGGTTTCATATTCTTCTTTTGTAAAATTACTGACCTGTGAATTGTTGCCTTCTCGGTTGCTGACAAAATGAAATGAATTTACATGGCCTTCTATCACATGTATTTTTTGCAAAGGAGTAACTATGAGCAGTTGCAGATTGAGTTTTTTGAATAATTCAAGTCCGTATCGGGTACTTTCATCGCTACCTCTGCCAAAAGCCTCGTCAATAACCACAAAACGAAAACTACGGCTTTTACTCTCGCCGAATTGTAGTCCGAACTGATAGGCTAAGGCGCTTGCAAGAATGGTATAGGCTAGTTTTTCTTTCTGACCACCGCTCTTTCCACCGGAACCCTCGTAGAATTCCTTTTCGCTGTCGTCCAAACGAAAACGTTCGCTGGCATTAAATTCAAACCACTGGCGCACATCCGTAACGGTCGATGTCCAGTCCCGGTCTATATTTTCCATACTTGCAAAGCGATCCAAAATGCGTTTAACCTGCTCATACTTTTCCTCCGTATATAAATCATTATTACTGCTGAACGAATGGATGTAGCACTTCTTTAACTCTTCTCTGAAAAGACGTATTTCCTTATTTGCTGTAGCATCCATGAGGATGGTTATATAAGTATCCTGCGAAGCATTGTATACTATTTCGGAAAGATGTTGGTTAATGGTACGTATTTTTTGTTTGATATCCGTTTCATGCTTTTGCAGCTGACTGTCGAATACCGCAATACTGTTTATCACATTCTTGTTCAGCTCTTCCTTGAAACGTTCTTCATGACGTTTTAAATCTTCGGAAACCAACTGTTCAAATTTTTTGATATACTCTGTCCGGGCATCAATGTTTTCCGCAATCTCACTGTACTCAGCCCTGGAATGTTCCTTGATTTCCCGCATCTTTTTCTCAATAGAGGAACGATAGCCCATTTGCTTTCCCCGAAGTTTACGTAATTCGCCATTTTCGCCCTGAAACTGTTTGCGAAATTCTTCCTGCCTGTTATCAATACCTCTTAGGGTAATTTTTATTTCAGCGAGTTTTTGTTCAATCAGCAGGTACCATTTTTCTTTTAGGTGGATAGCTAATTGTTCCTTTTGCTGCCAGGCATTTTGTTGCTGATCCTCATAGCTTTTAATGGTCGCTTTCAGGCCTCCAATTTTTTCCGTTAGATCCTTTTCTTTTATTTTGATCTCACTAATCTGCTGATCAACATCGCTTTTATTCCGTTGTAATTGTGCAAGAATATCGTTGTTATTAAGCAATTCACTGCGCTCCTGCTCCAGTTCATAGATTTTCTCAACGTGATACCGCCAGTCGATACGGGAAAAGTCCTTGACATAAAGCAACAAGCTCAATAGTTGTTTCCTTTCTTTATTTTTCTTCTCTTTCTCTTCAATATCTGTAAGCACGATCCGTAATTGCGCTATCTTTTTTTCCAGGTTATCAACTGAAGCTTCCAGCGCTTTTATTTTTTCAACATTGCTCCATCCCAACACATAGTTACGTCTGTCATCAATACGTTTGCGATCATCCTTTGTATGTCTTATACGACCACTTTTTATCAAACCTTGTTGTGTAATACCAAAAGATACCTGTTGCAAACCATTTACATCGGTGCAGATATAGTCTCCAAAGCTCCGATGTATATAGGCTTCCAGCCAATCGTAAAAAGGTGTTTCAGGCTTGATATCTATTTTATAAGCGATGCTGTCCTGATCTAAATCCTTAATGATACGGCTGCTGTTGCTATACAGATCAGCTTCCAGATAAGTGAGTTTGATACCTCGTCCATCAGCACTTTTTAACGGGTTGTTATTTACATAAATGCTGACGCTCCTATAGTGACTTTTAGGCACCAGAAGACTGATGCCAACATCGTGTAACAGTTTTTCTATTGCACCTTCCCACGCAGCATCATCTTCATTCACTTTCAATAATTCTCCAGCGAAAGGCAGATCTTCTTCATCAATGCGCAAATCATAACATAATTGCGAACGAAAGCCGACAAGCCAGGCCGGTATCTGAGTTTTTCGTTCTTTTAAGGATTGAAGTTCTTTTTCTTCCTGGCTGTATTCTGTTTCCTGCTTACGCAAATCAGTTACCTGATTGTCCCGCTGTTCACGTAGCTGTTTTTCAAGCTGTCCACATTGTTCGTCAAGTTCCTTTGCCTTTTTAATGTTTTCCTCAAATTCGCTTTCTTCCTGTACACCTTTAAGTCCTGATTGCATCGCAAGACGTTCGTAATCGTTAAACTCCTTCTGCTTGGTTTCCTTGTCCTGTTCATGCCGTTTTATCTCTCCGGCAATTTGCTCTATTCTTTTTCCGCCATTGTTGGCAATATCCTGTATAATTGTTTGCCTTCTGCTTTCCAGATTATCCAGTTCCTCGACCATACGCTGTTGCTGCTGCATGACCTTTTCCAATTCATTTCTGGCCTCACCAATGGCTTGCTCCAACAGTCCCCATTTTTTTTCAGCGAACCATACCGGCATCACTTCCAGCATGGCTTCGATGTCCTCTATCTCGTGTGTAACTTGTCCGTACTCGATACAGGCTTCGGTTAGTGGTTTCAATATCAGGTATTGCTCCCTAGTATGTACTACTGCAGCATGGGCTTTATTAAGGTCATCAAATCGTTTCAGCAACGCTATGATCTGTTCTTTGACATCTGTCTTCTCCAGCATTTGTTCACGGACAAAATCGGTAAGGCTACTTACAGATTTCATCGAAACGGTTTGATAAAACAAGTCAATGGCCTTGTCGCTATTCATACCAAAAAGTCTTCGAAAATGTTCACTATACTGAGAGAAGTTATCGTTGAACAGTTGGACTCCCTCCGTGTTGCGGAGTTTTTTCCTGAGATCATTGATATCTGTGAAATTTCCAAAGTGATCTTTAATAGTCAAGGGCACTGTTCCTATAATGAGCAATTTCTCGACTTTTCCTTCTTTCCCTATCCAAAAGAACTGGGCAAGGCAGATGTCTTCATTATAACCCTCATTGTGAAAATTCCCGATCACTACGGTATAGGTATTGTCATCCGACCGCAAGTACACTTTCTTGGCGACCTTGGTAACCTCTTCTTTTTCCTTTTTATACTCACCCCTCACATAACTCAATAGGTTGCGCTCTTTCCCTTCAGCTCCGGCGGCTTTATTAAAAACAATCTTATTATGCGGTACCAAAAGACAAGTCAGAGCATCCACCAGGGTAGATTTACCGGAGCCGATATCACCTGTCAGCAAAGCGTTATGTCCGTTGGGTTGTATTTGCCAGCGCACTTTGTTGAAGGTACCCCAATTGAGTACTTCCAAATATTGAAGCCGAAAACCAGACAGGTTAACCTCTTCTGGTAAGATATTTAAAATTCCTTCCATACTTAGTACTTATTCTGTTGCCTGTTTTTCTGCTGCGTAGACCTGAAACCTTGTCAATGTATCGTCTATCACATCAGCATTTACAAACCCCTTGATAATGCGGTGTATCTCGTAGTTTTTTTCCAGGTCTTCCAGTTTTCTCAAGAAACCTATTTCAAGTACCCGGTTTATGGTGGTTGTAATCTTTTCCTGCTGTTTGGCTTCATCACTTACGTTTGGTAAAAACACCTTTGTCCGATCGATGATTTCATGTTCGCTGATGATAGAGCGTACGGATCCTCCCTGAGCGTCATGTTCAAGCAAATATTTTCTTAACACAATACACACTAGCGAAGTCATAAAATTGAGCTGCCGTTTTTCTGCCAGTTTTGGCAGTTGCAACTCTTCTTCTTCCCATTCTTTTTGTCGTAGAAAAGCATAACCCTCACTTTTATCCAAAAACAATTCAAGACCGATCGGCACGAAATATTTTTTGATATCCGGCTCGTAGTGGAGTAAGTTGTCCCATACCTCCTTTTGGTGATTGTACACAATTCCTTTTAACAGGGCAATGAGACTTAGAGAATATGTATGTTCCATATTGTTTATCGGTTAAAAATGATGACCGGTGCCTCCATACGATACTTTTTCCCGCTGCTCGTGTTCTCGATGGTCAGATATTCGAGTTGATCCCGGTTCACTACGTGTTTGCCCTCATTTATCGCTATTTGCATATAGCCTAATATTTCGGCAACGCCTTTGGTAGGTTTGTAATGGTTTAACAACTCGGAGAGTGCGATATGGGATCTGTTTCTTAATAAGGATCTCACGTTGTTTCTCAGCAGATCTATATCCACATAAAATTGTTCAAACAGGATGTCTGTGTCTGCTTCGGCCAAGCCGTCTTCGATAGTTGTATTTTCAAAGGCAACTTTTACCGGAGGATTAAAAAGCGGACGATCCATCGTGAGCGAGATTTTAAAAAGTTCATCAGTTTCCATCCAGACTTCCTGCTGGTCCATGGTTTCTTTATGTTCCAATAAAATACTTTCTATCTGTTCGATGCTTTGAAGGATATGCCTGCTTTCCGAAAGGTTCTTTTGCTCCACAAACTTCCTGAGCTGTTCTATTAAACCGTCATTGCTGCGATTTACTTTATCGCCTGCATCCACGAGATTTGTCTTAATTCTGTCCACCGTCTGTTCATTTTTTACTTCCACGATTGCTGGTATGCTGTTGATCTTTTCAAGTAACTGTTCGAGTTCTTCCTGCATCTGCTCACTCATCAAAAACTCCCAAAAAGCTTTAAAACTTTTTCCCTGGTCAGTATTCCAGAGATAATCCTGTTGCTGAAATACATTGTCCAAGAGGTCTGCCTTTGCGAGACTACTCTTAATGATCGTCTGTCGAGTTTGTGTATCTAGCTCTCTGAAGTTTTCTTCTACCTGCCTGAAATCCGAGAGCAATCGTCTGGCTGTTTCTTCTGCCAGAAAGTAGTTCTCTTTGACTTGTGTATTAGATGGCTTGGTAAAGTTTCCTTGTCTTATCTGTTCAATTTCTTTGTCAATTTTATTGCGTTCGCCCTGCAATTGTTGGATACGTTCATAAGGGCCGGAGGTAGTATTTACAATCTGCTGTAGTAAATGAAAAAACTGGATTAGTCGGCTATGCGTACCTACAAACTGCTGTTTATTTAGGTCTTCCAGCCATTTTAAAGCGTTCTCTGTAGCCGGGGAAAGTTCATACACAGGTTCGTCCGCTCTTTCATAATACCTCCGCAGATATCCCTGTTCCGCCCATTTTTGTAAATAATCTACGGTAGATTTTCCGTAATCATTGATACCCTGTAATTGTAATGCATAAATATAGTCTCCCAAAAGACTTTGTAATTCACTCTGCAAATACGAAATCTTGTCTTGCTGCTTGAATGCCAAATGAAAAAAAGCAACTAACAACGGAAAATGCTCAGCCCGGAGTAGTTGGAGCGTTTTATCATTCTTATAAAAGGATAAGGCCTTTTCGTAGTTCATAAAATCTATTCTTTCCAATCATATTTTGTCGTATCACAACCACACCTTATTTTCTTCGCAACAGTATCATAGTTTTTTATTGAAACTTTTGGTCTCGTGCAGGTTGATTCCTGGCAATAAAATATGGTTTCGAGTTCTTTTATGTCCGCCCAGAATGCTTTTAAATCTCCAATTTTGGGATTGAACGGATTATCGTGGGAAAGCAAATTTCCAAGCAAAGATGAACCTACAATACGCTCAATAATGGGAGCTTTTGCTTTTATATCTTGTCCGCCACTTTTGTTAATTTTGGATTTCAATTCATTTAATAATTCGTCGGGCATTCTCTTTTCATTCACGTCATTTAGTCTGAAACTAACTTTTACATCTAAATTCAAACAAATGTCTTTCAGTTTGGTCTCCAAGTATTTTCGTATTGGATTTCCAAGTGTTTCAACCGAGCTATTTGTAAATTCCTTTTCAATAAATTCTTTTAGGTCCGTTGGTTTCTCTTCAAGATGCGTTCCTTTTGCCTCTGTCCATTTTATTTCTCCTATTGTCCAACCTTTTCTTTTTGCTATCTGCCGAACGTAGCTAAACCATTCGGCTTCATGTGTCAAAAGAATAAATTGATAATCGGCAAATTTTTCAAACAGCAAATCAGCAAATCGTTTTCTGTGTGTAGTGTCAAAACTTGAAATAACATCATCTAAAACGATAAACTTATTTTCCATGTTAAAAGCAATTACAGAAGCCAAGAAAAATGAAATTCCAAAACAGTTTAAGTGTGATTCACTAAAATATTTTTGTGGGGGAGAAACCCACACATTACTGTATTTGTATTCAATCGTAATTCCGTTTAATTCGTCTTCTTCTCCAATAGTTACAATCCTGATTTCGTGAAATTGTTCATTAGGATTCATATATTGATAGAAGTCATTTATGTATGAAGAAAATGTGTTTATAAAACTTTCCAATCCTTCTTTTTGACGTTTTACAAATTCGTTGTAAATAAGTTCCAAAGAATTTTTCTGATGCTCTAATTTGCTTTTGTCTTTTTCAAATCGTTTGATTTTTAAAAATGCATCTTTTGCCGCCGAAATATTAGCATATAGTTCTGTTGATTTGTCATTTTTGATTGCTGTCTGTATCGCTTCAAATCTTGCGAAAATTTGATCTTGAATTTTGAAATCATCTTCAGTTAAAATCAACGTATTGTTAGCAGGAAGTTTATTCCCCGAAGTAACTTTTTCATTAGCGGCTTTCTGATATTCGGTTAGCTTGTTATTTAAATTACTTATTGCCTTTTTGATACTTTCATTTTCTTGGTCACTCAGCAAAGCGTTATTCGCTGTAAGTTCAAGTCGTCTCAAGCGTTCCACCGTAATGTCGACAATAGATTTTTTAGCAGAGTCAAAAGCAACTTTCTTTTTAGAGGATTCTTCTATTTCTTTTAATCTACGTTGAATATCCGTTTTTAACTCTTCGAGATTTATTTGTTGTAAACAAAGAGGACAATTATCCTCTTTGTGGTATTTCTTTGAAATAACTGTTTCACCCGATTTCAATAGTTCAGCAAAAAAAGTTTGCATTATACTTTGAACATCTTCTGCAATCTTATTAAACTCCGAAAAGTATTTTTGATATTCTCCGTCAATAAATAAAATTTCACTTTTAAGTGTTGAAAGTGCGTTATTGGTGTTTTCTAAAAATTGAAGTTCCGTTATCTGTTTTGCATTTGTAGGTTTCTTGATGTGGTTCAAAACCTTGTCAATATCCTCAATAGAGTTTACAGTAATTCCTATTTTTAAAGGCTCAATAATTTCGTTTATCTTTTCAAACAAATTATTTTCTTGGCTGACCGCTGCACCAATTTTTGAGATTAGTGTTTGTTTTTCGTTGTTGATTTGTGCTTCAAAGTTTTGTGTTTTTATCTCTGATTTGATTGAGCTAAAAGCTTTTCTCAAAACATCTTTTGTTTTGGTTACTTCTGAAAATCCAATAATGTCCGACAAATATTTGAGTTTGTCGCCTTTCGTTTGGTCAACGAAATCTCGCAGAAATTGATATCTAAGCAATAGATTTTCACTTTGAGAAGCGATATAATAATTCTGAAAATCATCAGACGAATTAGATAATTCAGATGTCAGCTTTCCCCTTTTGCTAAACAAACTCTTTGTAGCACTAATTACATTTCTATTGTATGAAATAGCAATAGAAGCATTGTCAGTATCCTTCTGGTACGAATTTCGTAAAGCATCTTTTAAGTCAATTTCACCGCCTGATAAATGAGAAACTTTATCTGTATAAAACCACTCGATAGCATCAGAAATACTGCTTTTCCCTGTTCCGTTATCGCCATAAAGTAATACAGATTTTTCATTAAGCGGTAGTGAAATGAAATCTTTTATTCCTCTAATTCCTGTGATTGATATACTTTTAATTTTCGTTGCCATTGTCAGTTCTTATTTTTTGAAGTTCATTAATCACATTCTTGTCGGTTAATTTTCCATTCATGTATAATTCTGCTAAACTGTCGGCAATCATTTTATCAACATTTTCAATAGATGAAATTTCTTGAAAAAAAATATCTAAAATTGCTTTACCTGATTTTACTTTGTTTTCTTCCATTGTACATTATTTAAAGTAATTCCAATCAATTTTAAAATTCGTTGTTAGAGTGTTGTTCAATATTTCAAATCCCGTTTTATTATTACAAATCGGATATACTCCAAAATGCTCCACGAAATTCAGAATAAAGTAACTTTCCAAATCTTCTACTCTAAAACTCCAGATATTTCTAAGCATTTCTATATTGATATAGGTAAACCAAAGTGGCTCTATTTTTCTATAACTGACCAACCCTACATTTTTTGATTTACCTTCAAAATGCCCTATTAGTCTACTTCCGATGCTATTAGTCCTTCTTTCACTCATTCCTATGTATAGCAGCCTTGATTTGTCAAAAGGGTACTGGATTTGAATCGTGGAGCTGAAAATGAAATATAAGCCTGTAATACCGCTCAACGGTTTAATATTCTTAGCCTCAAACTGCATTGGGCTATCGAAGTATATATCAATCGTATTTTTTTCTAATCGGTTACTCATAATATCTTTACGTTACCGATGCTTCCAAAGCATCGTAATGCATTTTATCCTTTGTTTTTATCAGATAAATTAAGTCATCACAAGCGTGTCCTATGTCAGCTACAAATTCGCTATGCTTGCTTATTCGGTCAATGTTGTTAAAATGGCTAAAATGATGAAGTATTTTTAGAATTCTTTTCGCAGCCTTTTTATCAAATATTTTTTCCGCACGGATATCAACCTCATCGTTAGTTGGCAATTTTGTCAACGTGTACATTTCGAGAAACCTTCGTACTATATTGGGAATAAATAAAAGTTTGGGCGACACATTCCTATTAGTATCAATTGAGAACGCTAGTATTTCTCCAAATAAATAGTGGTACTCAGAAGCGAAACTGCTATATACTGTTGGAAGTTTCTCAATAGTTGATTCTGTTGTTTTTCTTGCAATAAAATATCTTGAATCTTTGTACCCTTTTCTAGGCAACTCTTTTAAGAGCGTAAAAAATTCAAAATTGTGTGTAGAGATAAACAGTTGTTTACACTTCACTTTCCAATAAGGATTTTTAGGCTTTGCAGGATCTGTCACTAACTCAAAAAAAGTTTCTTTAAGAAGTGAATTGATCTGAAAAATATGATTGCTATCCAAGCTTGAGATAGGATCATCTATGTATATAATGTAGTCTTTAAGTTTACTCTTTTGTTCAATACTCTTGAGATTTACTAAAAAGTGAGAGAACGCTATTGCCATTTTCTCTCCTTCACTGAGATTTTGAGCTAAATCTGCTCCCCTCATCAAGTTGAACTTCTTTGTGGAGGCGTTCAATTTAATTTCGATATCATCTCTGCTTAAAAAACTTTGAACAAACGCATTGAATTGTGCACAACCCTCAGAATCACTTTCTTTTAATGCTATAAGCCTATTAATCTCACTGCCGTAAGCTGAAACCTGACCATCAAGGGACTTAATCTTATCCAGAGCTTTTTCATATTGAGATTGTTTAGTGAGATATTTCGATTGTTTTAAAAATAAAGCCACCAGATGGTTTTTATATCGGTCTCTTTCTGTAGTAATTGTTTGCTCGAAGCTTTCAGTAAACTGATTGTTTTCTTTAATTAGCTCGTTAAGTAAGTTAATCTCATTGAATAACGGTTCAAACTTTTCTATTGAAAACGATACATCTATCTGGCTATATATTTTACTAGTAGCTTTTCTACTTAATGTTGCTGATATACTTTTTAATTGTGTTTTGTAGTTAGCAATTTCCTTTTCAATCTTTTGTTTTCGGTTTTTAAAACCTTCCTGAAACCCATCATTAAAGTCATTGACACTAGTAGGAATATTTAATTGCTCAACTGTTTTTTCTTCTTCAATAATGAAATTTAAAAGAAAGAATATATCTTCTTTTAGTTTTGAGGATTCATTTTCAAAGTAACTTACTAATTGATCAAATCGTTTATCTGGTATTTTGTTTCCGCAAAAAAGGCAATTGTCATTTTCTTTGTGAAGTGTTACGCCCGATTTTACCCAATTAAAAGTAGGTAGATGTTTGTCCAAAATACCAATAACATTTTCTTTAGAAGGTACTCTTTGTACTATCTCATTTGCAGAATCAATTATTTTTTTGATATTGGTTTCAATATTAACATCTTTTAGTTGAGGCTTAGGTTCTTCAATCTTAATAGTCTTAGATAATACAGCCAACTCTTCTTTTGAGTTTATAATAAAGCCTTCTAAGTCATCCGATATCTTATCCTTAATTCTTTTGAGATGCCCTTTGTTGAATTCTATCAAACTTGAAAAAGCCTCATTCTTAATTCTACTGGCTTCTTGTGTAAATAGGGCTTCAAAATTGTTGAATTCATCAATTGAATTCTGATATTTTTCTTTCTTGCCTTTTATTGTTGTAGTACCGTTGATTGCGTCAATAAGTTTATTAATTTTTTCTATTTCAACTGCTATTTTAGCATTGTCTCCTACTTCAAAATAAATAGCCTGAATGTGTTCGTCAAACTCCCATCGAAGATTATCTTTTACATATTCCGCATTGAAGACTAGAACTTCATAGGGAAAAGAAGATAGGGTCGCATTGTCAAAGACGCCACTATCACAGGTTAATTTTATTATGCCTAATTTATGTCCAGGATGAATCCCTTTATCCCTTAAAGATGTGAAGACCCGTGACAGCGTAGTTTTACCTGAATAGTTCCATCCATATAGAATATTCTTTTCTTTAAACTCGTCTATATCAGAAGTAGCTGCCCAATTGAAGTTTTTAAAGATTCCGAAATCTTTTATTTGGTCAATGCGTTTGATCATTATCAACAAGATTTACTACAATTAATCATACAGATGCTTTACATATCTATTGATGTAACTATTCAACCCACTTCCACTCTGAGCCAACCGCTTCATATTCTCAACGTGAGAATTTCCCGCTTTTCGATAGCTATAAGTATAAGTTCTGAAAGAACTTGAGAATCTTACCTTAATATAATCATTGCCTATTTCATAGGCAGATACTCCTGAATCACCTGCTCTATTTCTATATCTTTCCATTACAAAAAAATTTAAAGTTCTGCGTGAATACGGGACATACCCTTATCTCCGCGTTTATATCCTTCTCTGGGGCTATCAAAAGTTTGCTCAGTAATAGTAATATTATTGGCCCTCCCCAAATCATACATCCTCCATCCGAATTTACCTGTTGAACTATAGCCGTCAATCTGATAAGCGCGTAAACCTTCATTACCCGCCGTTGTTTCACCATAACAATGTGGTTCTACAACCCTCCATTCTCCTTCATACTGAAATTCAATTACATTTTGATTCTTGATTGCTTCGATGATTTTTTTGTTCATAACTATATTTTAATAACTCTATGATTAATAGCTAGCACTCTCATGAGTGGATTCTATGTGATGTTGTGTATTAACGCTCATTCAAAAAACTGTTGTTATTACAATAAAGCGATGACGAATTCACAAAATTTACCGAAATATATAGAATTAGAAGCGCATAAAATACGTGAAAAAAACCCTTCAGGGAGAGTATTTATACCCTTGATTTGTCACATAAATTTGCGTATTTGAGTAGCGCCCTATTAATATAAATGCAACTCAAAAGACATTTGCAATCCTGAACAGCCAAGATGCCTAAGCCGTATGTCAAGTTAAAATCGCATTGTAGTTGTTGAAATGTGTTAATAATGTTCCATGAATCGTACAAAATGGTTAATTTTGTCTATTATATGTGACATTATGAATGGGAAGATCATTATAATGCCAAAAGGCCAAAAGATCCTGGCAACTTTAGGCGAAAACATAAAATTAGCCCGGTTAAGAAGGAAATTGGGAACCGAGCAAATTGCGGAACGTGCAGGTATCAGCAGGCATACCTTATGGCAAATCGAGAAAGGTACGCCCACTGTTGCAATGGGCGCCTATTTCCAGGTTTTATTTGCTTTGGGTTTGGAAAAGGATTTTTTAAAACTGGCAGGTAACGATGAACTAGGGCATAAACTACAGGACGCAGGCTTAATAACCAAAGAGCGGGCACCCAAAAAGAAATAATGCAATGGCCGCTAATAAAACAATATACGTACATGCAGATTGGAGAGGAATAAATGATCCGACTCTAATAGGAATATTGGCTGCGGAGTCCTCACGTGGCAAAGAAATATTTTCATTTGAATATACCGATGAATGGCTGAAGTCATCACAACCATTTAGTTTAGACCCAAACCTGCAATTTTTCGGCGGGAAACAATATAACAGTATTGACAAACCAAATTTTGGTTTATTCCTTGATTCATCACCAGATAGGTGGGGCCGAGTATTAATGAAGCGCAGGGAAGCGATTATGGCCCGGCAGGAAAGCCGCAGACCTCAAACATTATTTGAATCTGATTTTCTTCTGGGTGTTTTTGATGAACATCGCATGGGTGGGTTAAGGTTCAAAACTGACCCGGATGGAGACTTTCTGAGTTCGGAAAGAAAACTTGCATCTCCACCTTGGACAAATTTAAGAGATTTGGAGTACGCCAGTTTGCAGTTAGAACAGGAAGAATATGACGACGATGACGAGACACTGAAATGGCTAAATATGCTTATGGCTCCCGGTTCTTCCTTAGGAGGTGCAAGGCCCAAAGCAAGTATTAAGGACCCCGAAGGAGATTTGTGGATCGCAAAATTCCCAAGCGGAAATGATGAACATGATATAGGAGCATGGGAAATGGTGGCCTGGCAAATTGCTCGCAATGCGGGGATAAAAGTAGCTCCAGCGCAGGTAAGACAATTTTCCAGTAAACACCATACTTTTCTTAACCAACGTTTTGATAGGAATAAGGGAAACAGAATTCACTTCGCTTCAGCCATGACCTTACTCGGTTATAATGATGGTGCAGACTTTAAAGATGGGATTAGCTATTTAGAACTTGCAGAATATATAATTCAAAACGGGTGCAATGTAAATGCTGATCTTAGGGAATTATGGCGGAGGATTGTATTGAATATCTGTATTAAAAATACAGATGATCATTTACGTAATCACGGATTCTTGCTTACGCCAACCGGATGGACGCTCTCACCAATTTATGATATTAACCCGTTTCCTGACGGTACCGGATTGACGTTGAACATATCAGAAGATGACAATTCATTGGATTTACAACTTGCTTTATCAGTGATACGATACTTCCGTATTCCACAAACGGAAGCAGAAGAAATTATAGGACAGGTTAAAACAGCAGTAAGCAACTGGAAGAAAATTGCAGAAGAAATAGGCATTTCACGCCGAGAACAGGAGTATATGGGAAACGCTTTTATCCACTAACATCAATTGAATTGCAAATAATAAGGAAGTCATCTGGAGTAGCTTCTCATTCTTTATAAACAATACGGTCTCCATCCGTCATAACAAAATCGCGTTCTATAGCAACATCGATTCCAAGTTGCATGGCTTCATCTACCTTAGTGCCCAAACGTGCATACCCAAATAAACGCGCACATTCACGAATTAGGTCGGCTTTAGGCAAACTCAATTGAGATCTAAGAATATGACGTATGGCGACAGCAATTTCTTCAGGCGGCAGTTCTTCTGCATTTCTTTTCTGTTCTTCATTTTTGGACAAGCGATATACTTTGTAAGTATTAGGATGCTGTGTCATTTTCCACAGGAAAACTTGTTTCTTATGCTTGGTCTGCCTGATACCCATATTAACTATAAGACCATCCAGATGAGCCGCAATGCGTCCACCTGCACGGCTAATACCCCATGCGGCCAGAATTCTTTGATATAGTAAGGACTTGCTGATCGGAGACTCTTTTTCCAGCACCTGATTAATTTGTTCGCATATACGCACACTATTATGAGGCTGCAAAAAACCATCAGCAGACGCTGCAGCCAGATAAGACAATTCGCTCACCTCATATGATTCTACATTGTCAATCTTTGAAGGTGGAACTGATTGTATAGATGCTATTGCACTATTAAGTGGGGTAAATTCTAAGGATGGGGCAGTAGATGATATATGCTCTGCGGTAGGCAATAATAGGTTTGCCATTGGAGCCGATGTCTCTGAAGGAGCCTTAGCTCTTTCTATAGCTTGTATGATGCCAGATAGTACTAAATCAGGTTTCTCCCACCAATCAAGGCTCCATACGCGATGTAATTTCCAGCCGAGCGACCGAAGTACGCTTTCTTGTACCACTACGCGATCGCGAGCGGTTTTTGAGGCTTTATAAGTATTGCCATCGCAGAGAATACCCAACAAATACTCAGATGGATGTTCCTGATGCACTATTCCGATGTCGACACGGTAACCAGAACACCCTATTGACAAGTGCACATCGTAACCCTTAGCCCTGATAGCCTCTGCAATCGTTGTTTCCAAACCGGCTGTTTGAGGAGCAGCATGTCCTATTTTCACAGGTAAAGCAGCCTTGCCCTTTTCTGCAAAGGCCAAGAATGCCTTCAAGCCGGCAACGCCTTCAGCATTCGTTCGTGCCAGATCAATACCGTCGGCAAGTAATGTAGAAAAGATAGTCATTTCATATCGCGCACGACTCACGGCGACATTAAGCCTACGCCAGCCACCCTCGCGATTCAATGGACCAAAGTTCAGACTTACTTTTCCGGTTTCGTCGGGGCCATAGCAAATAGAAAATAAAATAACATCACGTTCATCGCCTTGCACGTTTTCCAGGTTTTTAACAAATAAGGGTTCCTCAGCTTCTAAAGCGATCTTCTCCAAATGGGGTGCTTTACGGAATTCTTCCGTAAGTATATCTTCAATCAAATTTTGTTGCACCGAGCTAAAAGTAACAACACCCATGCTTCGTTTGGAAAGATCCGGATGAGCTAAGCGGCGTAATATTTCTGCAACTATAGCAGTAGCCTCTGCCTTATTTTGTCGTGTTTTCCCCTTATCATAATAGCCCTGTACATGTACGAACGAAACTTTAGTTGCTAAATCATCTGTCGAAGGAAACGTAAATAGTTTGTTCTCATAATATTTTGCATTGGAGAAAGCAATAAGACTCTCATGTTTACTTCTATAATGCCAGAGTAAATGTTTAGATGGCATTGACAATGCCAGGCAGTCGTCCAGTATGCTTTCCAGATCTTCCTCAGGATTGTCTTCATCGCGATTGGCAGTAGCAAAGAATGATGTAGGCGGCATCTGTTTGGGATCACCTACTACTATCACATTTGAACCTCTGGCCATTGCTCCAACAGCTTCACATGTAGGCATCTGAGATGCCTCATCGAATATCACAAGATCGAAATGTGTTTTAGCGGCATCAAAATACTGTGCTACAGAGATAGGGCTCATGAGCATACAAGGGGTAAGGCGCTGTAGTAAATTAGGGATAGAGTCAAACAATTTACGGATACTCATAGCACGACCATTGCTGCGAATTGCTTTTTGCAAAATTCCAACTTCCGAACTTTGCGACGCCTCAATACTAAAATCTGGAATTTTGGCAGCCAATCTGGCATATAATTCTTCACGGGTGAGTTTTTCAAAGCTTTCGCTAATATTCTTAAAACGAGCGATCTTATCTTCAAACAAAGCACTGTTGAACGAAGCCAACTCAGAAGACTGACCTATAATATACTCTGCCATAGCTTTGTAAAGAGCCTTACGATATTGAACACCAATTTCAGCTGATGCTATTGTGCCAGTTTCATATGCAGCTACAACCGCATCTAAGCCTGAAGTTCTTGCTTTGTCTCTGATATTAGTCCACGATGTCCAATCCTTTAGCTGATCAATTCCAGATTGGTGTCTTTGAGTAATACTGATATTATCCTGTAGCCAGGATGTGCCATCAGACGAAACAGCTTTTATACCAATTAAAGATATTAATGCCGCTTCAGTATTTTCCAGCTCTTCCAGTCGCTTTTCCAATTGCTTTAAATCTTTTCCATAAGCGGAGATGAACATAGCAGTACTGTCACCGCTTGCTTTAGCGAAATGCTGACGCCAGGTATTTAAGGATGTTGGTCCGGTAAGCGCTACTGCTACCTTGAAAAGCTCAGTGAGTTTGTTACAGGCATTTTCCAGAGTATCCCAATCACAATTCTCAGCATGCCAAAGAGCACCTACTGCAGCGCGTATATCCGAAGCTTTTTCCAGTATATTTTGTTCTTCTTGATAGGCAATAACGGATTGTAGCAGTTGTGGAATATCCGGTTTGTTTAATATTCCATTATTCAAATAAGGCTTAATAGTTTTCACTATCTTGTTTTGTCCCAATAAACGCGGTAGGAACCATTTATTATTTACGGCATTCCATTCGTTTAGCAAAATTTCTGCATTCACATTAAGAATGCCGTTACTAAAATTTTGAAGCAAAGCAGCTTTTAATTCGTCGCACTTGCGTCCATGTTTGGTCAATTCTTTGATAAGTGCAAAGATATGTTCTGGCGAATCTATCATCAACAATGAGGCCGGAATGTCTGGCAACTCCAAAATGGTTTTTGACAGATGCCTTAAATGATCGGTCTGCGTTCGCGTCAGAGATAAATTGTCTATGCAAACCTGCCTAATATTTTTCTCAATAACAGATTCTGCATTTTGGAGCGCAGATAAGTAGCTCTTAAGCGCGGCAGCTATATCATCTTTAATTTGTGGAGTATATTGAGTTACTTTTACATCACGAAGCAAATGCTGTTTCGGGTGATCAATGCTTGCCGTTATTATTTCAAGTTCTGAAACAATGTCATTTAACACATCTATTTGAGCGTTTGTAAGTGATGCGATGAAGTTCTGTGGCAAGTTTAGCTTTATAGCTCCTGTATTTTGTGCATTATAACGGGTAAATGCATCATATAGTGAAATGCCGAATGGCCATATGTGATGCAATGATTTTACATATTCATTCAGTTCTGCACGCAAAGAACTCAGACGCTGCGCTTCAATCTCAAAAGTAGAGGGAGTGGCTTTCCTTGCCACTTCTGATGCATGCTTTAGTTGTTCTATTACTGATGTCTTCTTTGCCTTATTGGAATGTAATTCCAAACAGAAAGGACCTATTCCTATACTTTCCAACCTTGATTCCACTACGTCCAAAGCAGCCTTTTTTGCTGCAACGAACAGGACTTTTTTGCCTGCATGCAATGCTGCTGCAATAATGTTTGTGATAGTCTGAGATTTTCCTGTTCCCGGCGGACCATGTAACACAAAGCTTTTTCCTTCCGTACTGCTGATAATAGCCTCTAACTGCGATGAATCTGTTGCAATGGGTAACGCTATAGTCGATGGATTTAAGAAAACATCAAGTTCACGTTCCGCTTCCGGTACAACCTGCCATTGTAATTGATTGTTTACAAGGCTTGCAACAATTTTATTTTTTAATAAGTGCTGACTATTATTGTGAATATCATTCCAGAGGATAAATTTACTAAAAGAGAAAGTACCTAATACGACCTGTTCTTCTACATCCCAACGGCTTTGTGCCATGACAGCTCTACGGATAATATTAAATATCGCTCGCACATCCACGCCGCTATTGTCACGTGGCAATACTTCCAACCCACTAACATTAATACCGTAATCTTGTCTCAGTTTTTCCAGAAGGGTGACGTTAAGCATCGGCTCCTCTTCACGTCCACGGATCACAAACCCCTGTCTTGCAGACTTACGGATTATCTCCACCGGCAATAACAGAATAGGAGCATATCGAGGCACTTCGCTGTTGACAGTTTCATACCACTTCAAAAATCCTAACGCAATATATAATGTGCTGGCACCATTCTCTTCAATAGCTAGACGGGACGAACGATAGAGTACAGTGAGATTTGTAATCAGTTCTCCTTCGCTTAGATAGCTTCTAAGACGTTTTTGTGTAAGTTCATGCTGTACCAGCTCCGACATAGGATCAGAGATATGAACAGTGTGATAAAGACCTGCGCTGCGATGTGGGTTATCCCAATCGTTTGGTTTGGCCAGAATTTGAAATTCGTCACCGCTTGCCAATGCATCTTCCAGCTTTGCAGGATTGATACTTATAAATTGAAGCGTTCCTTTTGTGACACGCAGGTTGAGGAGGTTATTGCGTAGTGTAAGGTCGAGTAGTTTGCGTTCCCACAATTGTTGTTTGCCCACAGGACCGGATGTGCCTTCTGTTACTAACAATGTTTCATCTAATGCAATAGGTATTCCTGTATTACGTTCGACCGTCTGTTTTTCTTCTATTATTTCAAATCCGTTAGAGGTAACTATTCGCAATGGCAACGGATGAATACGGCTGAAACGCGCTCTTTTCACATCTATAAATAGTCCGAAATCTGCAATACTAAGCATGTGTTGATTTGCTAAGCGTACGGCATCATCAAAATCTGCCGCTTTACCCATGTTCATACAGGTAGCTTCTACTAAAGTAATTTCATTAATCCCAGATGCCGTGCGTTTAGTAAGTAATGAGGCATCATCGTTTACCGAATCTGCAAAAGTTTCGTCAATCAGCCAGGCACCCGTGAAGGCATGTCCTTTTATGATAATAATCAATGGGGTTATTCCAACAGCCTCTAAGCAGGCTGCATAAAGTAATGACATGTCCAGGCAGTTGCCTAATTTCTGACTGAAAATCGCATCTGCAAGGCGAACACGTTGTCCATGTTCTTCAAAAGATGCCGGCACAGTACAGTATAGAATTTGTAGTTCCGCAATAGCTTCGTAAATGGCCGCCATTTGTTTTCGTACCCTGTCCGGATTACGGCTTTGGTAATCATCGAAAGAAGGATTAGCTGTCCAACGTTCAAGAATTGCAGATGCACGACGAATGATCTTAGGTATTTCAGGATGATTGGGTGTTATAAAAGCTGCCAGCATCTCAGGTAATACACTTACACCATTCCACTGGTCATAGGCAAGTATATCCATAGGATAACGTTTCTCGAAAAGAATAGTTTCACCCATTAATGCTTTCAGCATTAAACTTCCTGAAATCCTTTCCGTCAACTCCGCTAATAATTGAGGGCGTATAGTAATCTGTATTGCATCCAACTCAATAATACCTCCTGCAGGAATAGACCCAATACGATATTGCCATGAATGTGCGAAATCAGGTTCTATATCAATAGTAACTGTAATATCTTGCCAATCTTCAGATGTATCATTTTTAATAACCAGCTTCCTTACCACAGGTACGTGGTTTTGCTGCATAGCATAGTTAATGACGGGGTTATACAATAACTCCGGCAAGGTGGATTGTTGTATCATAACCAACTTATTAGCTATAACAAAGTAAGCATTTTACATTAAGGGCAAAAACAGAGTGGTTGCGTCGGGCTAAACCCTGTTTAAATTTATTTAAATATTAGTACTAACAGTACCTGAATTTAATCTATTATAAACTCTTGATATTGGACTGTGAATAGAAAATACTTGATATAAGTAACAGTAAACTCTTATCAATATGAACCTTAATTTTATAGCCTCATAAGCTACTCATTGCATGACAGCGACAAAGAAAAAGGCAAGAGCAAAGGGCGATCGGCTAGATTGGATACCCTTAAAGGATGTTAAACCTGTCAATTTATCTAGTGTGAATATCAAGGGAAAGATTGTTGTGATAGATTCTAAAATGACAGTTGGTAAGGTGATTGTTCCCTAAACATTATCAGCTGACAAATTATGTCTCACACTTGTTGGTTAAAACAAGGAAGGTATCTTTTCTTTCATTTATATTACCTCCTTAAACCGAGTTAGAAAGCGACAATAAAAAATCAATGATTTTTTAAAATTTTTCTGACTGACTTTTGACCGACTTCATTTATAACTAATTGATAATCAATAATGGTTGTTTTCTGCTGTTGGGCACACACGACAAAAGCCGCTCACAGAGCGGCTTTTGTATTTTAACCTAACAGGAATGTCGAACTACATAAAAAATTTCATTCCTTGATCTCCTATAGTTCGAGTCCTAACTTAATCACACACGATACCAGCATCTCCCAGAGGAGCTTTTATTTTTCAGCCTGATTGAATCATCGAACCAGTTTAAGAATTTTCATATGGATATCCAGGCTGTTATCCGTTTGCTCCCTTCATGAAATCCATTTGTGGTCCTCTACGCTAGTTATAGTCATCAATAGAAGCTGGAGCAAAGTTTTTGGACTCTTCTGCAAATAGTTTCGTTCTGAAAAAGTCAGGATTGACTGTAGTCTGTCTGTGAATGCTGAAGGCCGCCACTTCAGCTTGGGGTGATTGCATCCACCGTTCAAGGCCAAACTTTGCAGCAGCATAAGCCACTCCAAATTTCAAAGCCTGTAAGTGCTTCGGTAGAGGATCTGAATTTATTATCGATATTTGCCATTATCATGCGAGCGATCTCTTCGTGTTCTTTCCGTTATCCATAGTAGAAAGCAAGCTCATGAATTTCAAGCATTTTGAATATTATTTGCATATCCTAAATGCATTCCTATATGAGCTTGTTATATCATCCAAATCATCAGCATGTTCTCTCGCCAACACACATTTCACTTTTTTACATAATTAAAAATCAGGATAATGGATTGGGTACTTATTCCCTTTCAAAAGTTCTATTATCCCTAAAGGATTTATTATAAGACCAATATATGCTTTACGATTCTCACCCTCAAGTTTTCCTACTTTAGTAAAACTTTCATCACCGATGCGCCACACATACCAATTATATGAAACTTTGGCAGGCTCTTCTCCAATATTTAATCCGTAGTCATTAGTGCCTTTGAATAGAACTTGGGATAAATCGCCTACCTCCTTTATACTACCAACACGTTCCCAAAATTGCATTTTCAGCCCAACATCTGTAGCACAATGCGCATAGAAATCAATCTGCCCTTTAATAATATCAGCTACTAAAGGCATACTATCTATTGGATACTCTTCTTTAAATGCTCTAATTACATCACTATTTAGCTGTAAAAGATCAAATGCCACTAGTTGTAAATACCTCTTGTGAGTTGCGTTTATTTTCACAACAAACACATCCCCTATTTTTGTTTTTATTCTCGCCATTATTTTATGCCAAATAGCCACCATTTATTAGGTGAAATTGAATTTACTTTATTAAACAATAAACCACCATTTTTTTGCAAGCCATACTGATTAATCAAATTTTGCTCTAGAACCCTAGCCTGTGTCTTAGTCAAATTTGTCGCCCCCTCCACAACATCATAATCCAACAAAGATCTTGCTGTACCTGAATTTAGATGTTCTTTAAATCTTACAGCTGCATTTCTGCTTGTGATGCCAACATACCTAATCTTACCTGCCCCATCCATTCCATAATAAACTGAATAACTTGTCTTTTTTGTAATGACTTGTATTTCAGCCATAGTTGTTTTGCCTGCAGTGAGAGACATTTGTTTTTGCCCGTTCACTATTATTTCCTTTGGCACAGTAACATTTTCTCCTACTGTTCTAAAATAAGTATCAAAGTTATTTGCCAAAGGTTTAGCCACTTTACCCACACTATAAACTCCAACGGCATCAATAACCAGGTTAGATCCATAATTCAACAACTCACTCGTATTTTTGATATTCGGGAGGTGACCATATGCTGCATCGGCTGCTATATTCCCGCCTGTTAAAATAGCTGCGCCAACGCCAGGATTAAATACAGAAGTTGCATAACCACCTGCACCGACAGCGAAATAAGTTAGCGCAGCCCAACCATTGCCTTTCACCTTATGCCAATTTTGGTACAAATTAGATGCGCCACCTACTAATCCAACCCCAACTGCTGCGATCGTTAACCCAATACTAACTGGCTCGTAGCCAGAGGGGTCAGTATATTTTAATGGGTTATTTAGTACGTAACTATATTGATTATAAGCCTGCGAATTTGTGTAATCTGGTATAATTGGATCGGGATTGAACATACGGCCTACCAATGGATCATATAGCCTGCCATTCATATTTATTATATTGAACACATTTAAGTGCTCATGACCGGTATATCCACGGTCAAACATCAAGGATGGTTGGACGTTATAGCTTACCCATGTATTTGGGTCTCTCATTCTTCCCCAAGCATCAAAGCTTCTTTCTTCTTCAACCCCAAGACTTGCGCTGTTCCCAACATTATCCATTATATGGGTGATACTACCTAGCTGATCATGTATCGGGTAATGTATTTCAGGGGTCATTCCCGTTTTATGGTGAATGATAGCAACTACCTGCTCTCCTATCCTTACGTAGTTCATTTCTTCCGTGATAGACCCATCAATTTTCTTTTCACAGTCGAGGGCATAAAATTTTTGAAAATTTATCGGATCTTTTACCAGCCACATTATAGCTCTTTCATCATCAGGCCAATACATGAATGATGCTGAGGCATTATATTCACCCAATATCATGGGTTTTTTGAATGGATAGTAGGTTACATCCTGATCGGGCTTCGGAATTATGTATGGCGTAGTTGTGATAGGGATTGCATTAGGGTTAGGAGTAGCTGTTTCTGGTTGTGGCAGTTTGGTAAGTGCATACTTGTCATACCTCCAAGGGAATTGCGAGTTGCTTACATCTGTTTTTTTTGTAATATTACCTGTATTACTATACTCAATTTGCAACCTTGTGTTGCTAACAGTATTTTTAACAACAGTCAATCTATCAAATGCATCATATTCAAACTCTTCAAATAGTCCTCTAGATACATCTTGTCGACTAGTTACATTTCCATTATTTAAGTCGAATCCATATCTAATGTCAGAAACCAACGCTCCCATAGGTAGATTAGCTACTTCTCTGCGAAGATGATAACCTAATGGGCTATATGTATTGATTTGCTTGTATAGCGGTGTGTTGTTAGCATCATAATAATCTGCCTTGGTAATCTGTCCATAGTTATTTTTCTCTGCTATTTTCCATAAATTCTGAGAAATAAACGTACCTGCTAATGAATTTAACTTTACAAGCTCAAGTGCACTATAATCATTGTATACATACTCTATATTATCTCCGTTAGGATAGGTATGTAGTGTTTTACGGTCATGATTATCATACTCAAAATGACTAATAAAATGCTCTCCAAGGGCAGTCTGCTCAAACTGAGCCATTCTGCCGAAATTATCATAGCTATAGTGCAATTCTGTCCCATAAGCAGATACAACATCTTTGATCTGGCCCGTTCCTCCATTACCTGGCGCATTTTCATAGACATAGCTAATAGCATTACCGTTTATTGTTTTCTGTACTAATCTATTTAATCCATCATATTCATATTGTGTGAGGGTTCCTATAAGTGTTTCATCTTGTTTCTTTACACGACCCAAACCATCATATTCAAATTTCACTTCTGGTACATTAGGCTCTGTTTTAGACGTAATCCTTCCAATCGCGTCATACCCATAATCAATAGTAAAGTTTGAAGATACTGATGTTATCTTGTCAGGTGCATTAGCACTATTTAGATCGTAAACAATATTGTTCCCATTATCGTCTATCTTATATACCTCACCTGTTTCATCAGTATAGGTTGTCTTAAATTTTCCAGTTGCATTATTAGTCACCTGAATTGCTAAACCGAATTGCGGTGCTCCTGGGTATGTCGATACTGGAGCCGGTGTGTAGGTTGTTGTAAACGTAGGACCGCCATTGTCCATAACCCTCATAGTTTCCCTGCCAAGCTCATCGTACGTAAAGGTTGTTTTAACAGGATTATTAGTGTAAGGCTCTGTAATATATACTACCTCACCGCGTGCATTATATCTTATATCCTCATAAATTGTCTGACTACCATCAAACGATGGATATGCATCTCTAACTTTTCTGCCATAGTTGTCATAAAACTCAATCGTTTCACCCTGTATTTGATCTATAGTTTTAGTTACACTGTACCTGGCGCCGAGCAAACCTGGATGATGAGGGGAGTTTTGTGAATAGTCATATACAATATTACTTTCAATTAAACTAGGTGATGTTTCTTTAGTAAGACGGCCAACATCATCATATTCATATTGTGATGTATTACCCTGAATATCTATTTCGGTTAGTATTTTGCCCCATACAGGATCGTGTGTAAACTCTTCTACGTAGTTTAAATGATTCGTTTTCTTTTTTGCGAAACGTCCATCAACTGTATACTCAATATAATCGGTTATTGTACCAGAGACATTATTGGCTGTTACGTCAGTTTGTGTAACATTTCCCCAGCCGTCATATTGATATTGTATTTGTTTGAAATCGACACTTGGGTCTGTTTTTTCATTCTCAATTTTTCCATTAGCATGGTATGTCACTTCCTTTGTACGACTGTATATAGGTTTTGAATTTCTTTGAGTTTGTGTTATAATCACGGTAGGCTGCCCTCTATTATGCCACGGCTGTGCCAAATCATATGTGAAATTTGTAGTTGTAGTTACTATATCATTTAATTGCCCAGCAACTTCGACCACTTGATCAGGTTTGCCATAATCGTACAACATAGAACTGGGTGCTGATGAATTGTACACATTATGTCTACCCGATTGCTTTCCACCTACAAAATCATAAGTATAGCTGCTAAAATCCTGTATAATGACATTTTTGCCTGGTGCTCCATTGTACCTATAATCTTGGATGGTCGTTTCACTAATCAAATTATCTGTATTTGCATCTCTAACGACCGAACTCCGAAGATACGGTAGGCCACCAATTACATAGCCATATCCAAAATATGAATTGTCCGTAGCATATTTATTAACCGTTTTCTTACTAGTAATTAATGATTCTATGATGATTTCATTAAAACCCAAAGCACCAAGCCCTAGGACATGGTTCACTTTGGTTTTATAAGTATACTTATTGAATACGCCCAAGCTATTGTCTAACAATTCTTCAACGACCATAACCGGGCTTTGTTTCGAAACGTAAGGATAAATAGGCGAGGAACAACATGGAATTCCAATTATAGTTTGACGCACATAATCAAGCTTTTGTGCAAGCGACTTATACGCAATTTCAATCCTCTTATCGTCATGTTCTATCGATGTAACTAATCGCTGTAGTGAATTTCTGTAGAAATAAACTATCTTCGGTTTGCTAGCAGGTATACTGAAGTCACATAATAAATCTGCAGCTCCATCCCCATTAAAATCTCCGACAGATATTTGTTCTGCTTTTATGGATGCAATACTTAGCAGACCGCTATCGTGTTCAAAATTATTATCCCCTCGTGAATAGAACATGTCATACTCTACATGAGATGAAGTAATATGTAATCTTAAAATATCATCTTTACCGTCACCGTCGAAGTCTGCTATATGAATACTAAAATTGTTTGGAGCAATAGGCTCGAACCCGTTAAAGACTGATGACAGTGACGCTGGAAGGGAAGTAGGATACCAATAAAAGTTATTGATTACATCTGTAGGATCAACTCCACCTTTGGAATATACTAAGTTCCAAACACCAGGACTTGGCATTGTACTAATCGGTGCCCAAGCTAAAACATCGGAATTACCGTCACCATTGAAATCCCCTGTATACAAAGGAGCTCTGCTATCTCGACCATTTGGAAAGTTGCCAACTGAAATTAGCTTCATAGTGAACGTAATTGTTCCAGATGTGATTATCTCCTGATTAAAATCATATATCCTATTACCCAGTATAACACTATTCGGATCATCTAATGCCATTATATCATCTTTACCATCTCCATTGTAATCCAGCACATTTAAGGCATATATCTCAGCAATTATACCTAACGGTACTATAGATACAAAACTATTAGTCTTTATTTCACCATCGACCAATGGTATAGGGCTAGTTATGTAGGGTGAATTGTGTGACACGATAAAAACCATGTACATAGATCCTTTCCCCTGATTCATGATACTAGGAATGGCAACAAGCACTTCTCTTTTACCATCACCATTAAAATCGCCTATTGTAGAGTAAATCTCTTCCACCCATTCTTTTGGAATTGGATTCCCTGTATTATAGTTCTCGTAGTGAAACAATAGTTGGGGTGTAGTATTGCCTGATGTATGTTGCAGGTATAACTTATAGTGATATTTTGCCCCAAAGTTTTCTGGGATAACATACTCACACATTATTTCATCATATCCATCACCATCAAAATCTAATGCTGTACGATCTTTTCTAGGTTTAATGTTATCCTTATAATATCCTATACCACTCTGTGTTTCAGGAAGTGTACCAAGACTAGTTTGATTAAAATCGTCGTTTTTAACATTTGTAAACAAATCAATATTCCCATAAGAACCGCTGATAGAACTTGATCTCAATCTAATAAAATCAGTGGCACCATCTGCATTAAAATCACCTGCTGTTACTGTAGCCTCAGTACCAGTATTTGCGACAGTTGTTTCAACTACCTCATAGTTGGCTGATGAATAAAAAAACTCTTCCCTGCTCCAGTCAATATTTATAGCGGGAAGGATACTATTACCCCTTATCTGCTCAATTTTCTTTAGACGTGAATATGATTTCACGTCATAAGTGAATACATACTTGTTAACAGTTACACCATTTTGCTTGATTTCTATATTAGCTAACCTATCTTCCGCCCTCACTAAACTTGCAGCAACCCAGGTTTTATTTTTATCAGGCCTTGTTTCATAATTGAATACAATATCTGTTTGTGGTAATTGTGATAAAACAAAATTGCCCGTATACTTTATATTTGAAATTCTAAAATCACCATTCCCGTCGTTTATATATTCAAAATCAATGTAATTACCACTCTGATCTTCGATACGGCTTAACCCCCACATCAGAACTGCCGAACTATTACTTGACGATAACATCTTTGAAGTTGTTCCACTGCCATAATAGTATTTAAGCCCACCTAGATACTCTACAACAAAATAATCTGGCCCATACCCGATATTACCATATCCATTAATTTTAGCAAAGTTCTTTATCCATGTCATATATTCGCCAAAACCAGTTTCTATAAGCCGCATGCCGTCCAAGTCATACCTATCCGTTGAATCAAAATCTATTCCCTCAATTTTGCTATCATGATATAGTGAACCGGGAGATCTTGTAATACTTGATAGTCCACTGATCTGCCAACCATAGCCAAGTATACCATTTGCGGCACCATGATTATAGTTAATACCTAATTGCGGTACGATATCTCCTACTCCGGGAGGAAGTTCTAAGGGTAAAGAGTATGTCATACGTCCATTAGCATCCACATCATAGCTAAATGGAACGTTTGAGACAATTGGCGTTTGTCCTAAGCAGCTAAATGAGCTGACAAAAACAAGTATTATTAGGTATAGTATCCGCGTCATAAGTAACTGCTATAGTCTATGCTTGATAATTAATTTTTAACAACTTTCCAAGTAGCGATAATATTCTTGCCTTGATAGTAATTCAAATGGTAAATACCAGGAATTAAATCCCCTAGTCTTATTATTTCTTTATTTGTTCTTATTGCAAATATTCTAATTTCCCTCCCTATCATATCGAAAACCTTAACATGGGTTTCGCTGTGCAATTTTGACACTTTGCTTTCCACAATTATATTTTCTTGAACAGGATTTGGATAAACTACAATATTGATATTCGCTGTGTTTGTTACAACTGTATCAAGCTTTTCAGTATTACCTCTTGTTTTCCTTAGATTAATGACTGTATTATTGTTATAGGTTCGTTTTACTCTGCTGCCAGCGTCATCATATTCGAATAGATTGGCTTCTCCAAAAATATTTGGCTGGGAGTATGAATTAAGGCTCAACATGCATAAAAATGCGATAGTAAGTTTCTTTTTCATAAATTTTCTCAATTTCATTTCGAAAGGATAAATATAATTGACAGAGTTTAAAACTAAAGGGTGAAAACCCCCTACTTTCAAAAAATGACAATTCTATAATAGAAGATAAAAATTAATCTCGGAAGTTTTTCGGACGGATTTCATGCAACTAAAAGCAAATAGGCTAAGTTCAGCTTAGAATAAATCGCCTGTAACTATTTGCTTTAAGTAAATTTTGAACTCAAATTTTCGTGGTTCGATTCCTGTTCTAGGCACACGTAGTAAAAGCCGCTCTAAGAGCGGCTTTTGTATTTTAACTGTACAGGAATGTCGAACTTCAGAAAAGATTTCATTCCTTGAACTCCTATAGTTCGAGTCCAAACTTAATCACACACGATACCAGCATCTCCCAGAGGGGCTTTTATTTTCAGCCTGATTGGATCATCGAACCAGTTCATGAATTTTCATATGGATATCCAGGCTGTTATCCGTTTGCTCCCTTCCTGAAATCCATTTGTGGTCCTCTACGCTCGTTATAGTCATCAATAGAAGCTGGAGCAAAGTTTGTGGACTCTTCTGTAAGTAGTTCCATTCTGAAAAAGCCAGGATTGACTGTAGTCTGTGAATGCCTAAGGCTGCCACTTCAGCGTGGGGTGATTGCATCCACCGTTCAAGGCCAAACTTTGCAGCATAAGCCGCTCCAAATTTCAAAGCCTGTAAGTCCCGCGTTAGAGGAAATCGTCGTAATAAGACCTGATTTTTGCTCACGCATAATTGGCAACACGGCGCGGGTTACGATCATTAGATCAACTCGGTTGGAATTTCGCATGGTTTGTCAGACCTTCGAAATACAGTTAAGGATGCTGTTATAAACAGATGGGCAGATGGTATGGGAATGATCGTGGGAAGAAAAGCATTTCAGTGCTCACAAAATGACGGAATCAAGCTTCTACATACTGTATAAGATGTTTATCTATGCAATAGACCTTGCGTAAAATGCATTTCAAAATAGAAAAATAAGTGTATAAGATGAACACCATTCTTTGGTATTAATATAGTAGTTGTCAAATCCGCAGCCTTGAAAAAACGGAACTATGGTGACCTGCAAGGATTAAATAAAGGAGATACTGCTCTCAAATATAGCATAGAGCAAGTTTCTATATGGAGACGGAGCTATAGTACTGCACCGCCTCATGGGGAAAGTCTGGTGAACACAGTTGAAAGAGTGGTTCCCTACTACAAGATCGTGATTGTGCCGCAACTAAAACTAGACAAACATATTCTTATTGTCGCGCACGGAAATAGCTTGCGTGCATTAATGATGCATTTAGAGTCCATTAGAAATAGCTGAGATTAATATCGAAACATGCGCACCAAAACTTTATGAATTCAATAGTGATCTGCAAATGTTAAAATCGGAGTATCTATTCTAAACAATTCATGCTGATATGTGTGAATGGAATAAAGAGCAATGTTTGCATAACAATTATCGCTTGATATTAGCTCACCTTTACATTGTAGCAATTCAGTTACAAAATGAATTTATCAACCAATGAAAACCAATGAAGAATTGCAACGAGATGTTCAGGATGCCATTCAATGGGAGCCACTATTACATGCTGCTGAAATAGGCGTAACAGTCAAGGATGGCATTGTTACGTTGTCGGGTGTTGTTGATAACTATCAAAAAAAGGTAGAAGCGGAACACGCCGCAAAGAATGTTGCAGGTGTAAAGGCAGTCGCAGAAACAATAAAAGTTAAATATAGCGATATGGATATGAAAACAGATACCGATATCGCAAGGGAAGTACTGAATGCATGGAACTGGAACTGGAAGGTGCCAAATGAACAACTCAAAGTAAAAGTAGAAGATGGCTGGGTAAAGCTTGAAGGTACTGTCGAATGGAAATATCAACAGCAAGCAGCAAAGGCTTCGGTTGAAAACTTGACCGGGGTAAGAGGTGTGACAAATAGCATTACAATTAAATCAGAAGCCATAGATGCAATTGAAAAATCGACCTTAGAGAGCGCTTTATCAAGTCGTTGGTCATTATCAAATTGCGATATCAAAGTAAAAGTCTCCGGGAATAAAGTAACATTGATAGGAGCTGTTAATTCCATCTATCAAAAAGAAGCCGCAGGTATAACAGCCTGGAATACACCCGGCGTTATAGAAGTAGATAATCAACTAGAGGTTGAATACGAATACTCATTAATGGATTAGATCGACAGAAACAACATTTATTTGAACAGCCGCAATAAGTCTATCGCTTGTCGAGACTGTACATGAAAATGTATCGAAAAGTGGTGAAACAAAATATACAATTCACATTAAAAGAATATCAACATGAAAAAAACAAGATAGAGAAGAAGACGGTGTACCTTCAACTAAAAAGGCGGAAGAAGAAACGCAAGAATCATCGACTTCACGCAGGGAACAAATACCACGGAAACACCCCCATGGCGAATCTGGTAAAGCTAATGAGCAAGTGCCAAGAAAACATCCCATGATTATACAACGCCGGTTGACAAAAAGAAGACAACAGCTCGCCGAAAGAATAGTCCCTTTAGGGATGATTAATGCTTATACGGACTTTTATATTTATGGTGTCAAGGAGTCATATCCTGACACCATTTTTATTAAGGTTTGAAAACAAAATAGAAAAACAAGCTAAGGATAACCGAGAAGAGAACATTCAATATAGCTCCTACCCGTAACATTTCTTTCTGTGGTACAAAGCCAGTAGCAAATATAAGCGCGTTTGGTGGTGTACCTACAGGAAGCATAAAGCCATACGACACTGCAAGCGTAGCAGGTAGTACCAATAATGCTGGTTTACTTGAAGTTTCACAGCAAGAGTATAAATGATCGGCAGGAATAATGCAGCGCTTGCCGTATTGCTCATAAATTCTGTGAATATAATACTGGTCAGTACAATGACCCATATTAATGCAATCAACGGCATAGCGGTTGACAAAATCGTAATCTGATCCGCTAGCAGTGTTCCAAGACCACTTTTTTCAAGGAGCATAGCAAGAGTAAGACCACCTCCAAAAAGCAGCAATACGTTCCATTGAACACATTTGATTGCCTCATCCCATCTTAATACGTTTGTAATTACAACTAGAAAAATTGCCATCACGGCGACAAGCGAGTTAAATCCGTCACCAATCCCAAGTAGCGGGCTTATTATTCCTTCCAATAGCCATAAAGTAATCGTAAGCAAGAATATCGCTATCAACGATTTATTCAATCTACCAGGATGGCCAACTTCAATTACTTGCTCTACTTTTAATTTCTTATCTGGTTTAAAATACCAAGTTAAGATGCCCACCATTATAGGGAATGTAATTAGGAACATGGGTAGGCCGTGCTTTAGCCATTCAAAAAATGTTATACCAAGCAAAGCAGCACCTATCGCATTAGGTGGGCTGCTAACCATAGTGACAATACCACCGAGATTAGCTGAATAAGCTATTCCCAACATCAAGAACTTAGCTTCCTGGTTAATGCTGTCTTTTTTCACCAGCGAAAGCATACCTAATGCAAGTGGAAGCATCATCACCGTTGAAGATGTATTGCTAATCCAGAAGGCTAATAATGCCGTTGATAACATCATCAGTATCGATGAGCGGTAAAAGTTACCCTTGGAAATCTCTATTAACTTTCGGGCGAGCATCTTGTCAATCGAATGACGGGTTAATGCTCCCGCAAGTATAAAGCCCCCTAAGAACAAAAATATAATGGGATGACTGAATTGAGTGAATGCTTCTTGTGGTTTTACAAGTTTCAGTAGCGACGCAACGACCGGGATTGTAATGCTAGTAAGTGTAAGAGGAATTGCTTCAGTCATCCATAATCCGGCTACCAGCACAAACAATGCAAAGGTTTTACTAGCAAGCTGATTGCTAAATAGGGGAAAATACAACAGCGAGAAGAATACTACTATATTGATAAGTAGGAAAGGGACATGAATGCTTTTCTTCATTCGAAGTAATATAGAATTTATTAAGGTAGAAAGATTGTCTTTAAAATATTATTGTAAGGCCATTTCAATACTAAGTCAGTAAAACTTAAATGGTTGATATCAGGATAGTGTTGATATTGCCAAATACTCGCTATAACTGACTTGTCAAATAATAATTGCTGCCAACAATATCAAATTATTTATTATCAACATTAAACACATTATTAAAGCGAACTATGGCAGTTTAATTACAGCAATTTTCTTTAAATCGTCCACTAAAAAGTTCGAAAACTTTCCTGTTAGGAGCACACACATATAAAAGCCGCTTTCTGAGCGGCTTTTATATTTTAACCTAACCGGGATATCGAACTATAATATCGCATATAGTAAGAGCGACTTATCGATCAAGTTTTGCATATACCACAACGTAAATATCAAAATTTTAAGAATCAGCGATTCATTATAACGTAAAGATGTTCATTTCAAGCTCAAATTTGTTCAGTTGACTTAGATTCCTGTTTACGGATTTCACAATACCTGGAAAATACCAAGTGGCCATGACTTAGAATTAAACAGCCATTGTAAATGAACAGAAGCGACCTGCACTATGGAATATTTCAATTTTAGTTTCTACCGTATTAAAACTGTCTAACTCAGTCGACGGTCTCACATTTAGATATACAGCTTTCTACGTTTATGCCGAGATTAACTGACTTTTTTTGAGCATATTCATTAGTTCTTCCTTTTCGCCATATAAACCCATCTAACACATAATGTGTTGCTTGTGGCAGCGAGAGCAAAGGCACTATTAACGCCAATACTTCTTTACCCGAAACAGGAGGTAATACCCAAAATGAGCTAAACAATTCCTTACACTCATGCCATATCAACCCATCCCAAAGACCTTCTTCTACAAATGCTAACATCAGAAAAAAAATTATCGAATTAGCAAGGAAAAATTTCTGTTTGGTTTTTACGTATTGTGCTTGTTCCTTTTTTCTGAATGCCCACACCAGCGCCATGTAAGGAATGCCATGAGCTACTACATTTAGTAAGGTAAAGGCCATATCGCCGTTAAAATATACTATACCGAAGTACCAGGAAAGGAATGTGCTGATATGATGGTATGTTTCGGTATATTAAACACTCCATCTTTTATTAGGGCATATATAATGCTAAACAAATATACTGCTGCAATAGCTAAATATATTGCCAATGCGACCTTTCGAAGGTGTGTGGCTTCCATTATGATGAAATCATCTTCTACGAACCAGTTGAAATTTCGCCCAGGGGTCAAATGCCAATCCTTGCCCTCTCAGCAGTCAGGCATATTCTAAAATTGTATTGCTTTAACAACATCATCGTTAAGCCACTTATATCATTCACATCAACACTGTACAGCAGTCCGGGTTCATCGTACGCGAACAGGTGGTACCCTTATCGGGTACACCTTTTCCGGTAAGATAGTTGAGGACTTAAAAGGATATGTATACTAACAATGGAGGTAAATATCCACTTCTAAAAAACCCCGACTATGTAGAATCAGTATGCGACCCGCAACAGTTCTTTCGCATAAACAGACAAATGCTCCTCAACAGAGATGCTATCATCTCTCTCGAACCGTATTTTAACCGTAAAGTAGTTGTGGAAGTAAAAATTAAGACACAAGAAAAGATAATTGTAAGTCGATTAAAAAGTTTCTTTATTCAAAGAATGGTTAGGGGGTTAAAACTCAAATCGTACTACAAAATAATAAAGCAAGCTTATTTAAATTGATACGACACATTAAGTAGAAAATTGTTATCGTACAATAAGGCAACAGTATTCACAGGCATACGGGCTATTCTCAGGTAACCCAACTCTGCACTAACATCAGGTAGCAGATCAAACGTTACACTTCCCCCTATCCTGTTCTGATCAAAAAAATGTGACGCAGCAACGCCGCTTGCATTTACAAAAAGCTCATCAAATACTTGAAGCTTTACCTTTTTTGCAAAATCCCATCTAATACCAGTCTTGTTTCTTAAACGCAAAATATCAGGCTCATTGCCTCGTATACGATATTCAGCGGCAGCTCTATTCAATAGATAAAACTTGCTTCTTAACTTATAGTGTAAGTCCGACGCTGCAGACAACCTGATTTCACACCTTGTTTCAGAGGTCTCATCCGAATCATGCAGGATGATCTTGTTATGGGCAAAATAGGCAAAAGGAGAAACAGAGAACGTAAGTGAAGGAGAATACCGGTAGTGTATCCAGCTTCTGAAAGACGACAACAGGTCATTACTTAATGGATACTGATTACCAAAACCATTTTGCCTCCTGTGTTGCAATTCAACATCAATATCAACATGCTCCCTTATTGTACGGCCTACTGACAAGCGAAACCAGCTATTATAATGTTGCTGTGCATTTACATTATTTACGGTACAAAACCATATCGCCGCAATTAGCAATTTTATATACCGGAACATCTAATGTGGTAATTTCTCTCTGATAAGCCCATAAAACCAGGTTCCTGCAATAGCGCTCAGCAAGCTAACACCAACAACAGTTGCGCCTGTGCCAATTTGTGCAAAAAAAGGCCCGGGGCAAGCCCCTGTTAGTGCCCAACCCAAGCCGAACAACAAACCACCATATATCTGCCCTTTACTAAAGCTCTTCGGATGAAACACAATTGGCTCGCCATAAATAGTCTTGATATCAAATTTTTTTATGAGCCATACTGAGATCATACCAACAAGCACCGCACTTCCAATAATGCCATACATGTGAAAAGACTGGAGGCGAAACATCTCCTGAATACGAAACCAACTAACGACCTCTGCTTTCACGAAAACAATACCAAACAATATTCCCACAACCACGTACTTTATATTATGATACCATTTGTATTGTAGCTGGCTTTCATTTACACATATCGCATCCAATTCTCTTTGCTGTAAGTCTGTATCTATTTTTGAGCAGGCTAACCTTATCAATGGGCAAAAAGAGAATTTCTGCAGCCTCTTCTACTTCAGCTTTTACTTTGCTGGTTTCGTGATGCATGCCGCCCAAAAACGACATAATGCAGCTTTCGCCTGATTTTATGTAATACAACAATATCTCACGCCCATCATCCTCTGTTTTTATTACCCTTAGTATACCACTCATCACTATAGGTATAGAGCGTATGTGTGCGTTCTCATTCAGGATAACACTGCCTGCATCATAATTTTTTTGTATCCCGTATTGATATAGTTTCTCTATTAAATCCGGAGAGGAATTAAATTCGGCTATTTCATCAAGATTATTCATTATGCTAAGCTAATACTTAGATATATTCTTACATCTACAGGGCCTCGTACAAGCGACAATAACCACAAGCTTCCATCAATCCATCTCTTGCATCAATTGTTGCGTTTTGTTGCGTTTTTTTATTTTTCCCTACTCCTCCCCTATGTAACTGACTGATGGCCAATATGCACATCCCCGGCGGCTTTCTTACACAATATCTTTGAACTAATACGGTCATTTCAAAAGGATATACATAGACAAATTTACAAAAAAATGAACTATAATAAAAATAAACAATACTCTATTTTGAAGCCATATACAATACCATGGCTGATGATATGTAATATGCATATGAAAAATATTGAACAGTGAATTTGGTATTTAAATGAACTCCTCTATATTTGCAACCCCAAGTGCATGTGCACAGATGCGGAAGTAGCTCAGTTGGTAGAGCATCACCTTGCCAAGGTGAGGGTCGCGGGTTCGAGTCTCGTCTTCCGCTCATTAACAAAAAAGTCCAAACCTTATGGTTTGGACTTTTTGTTTCATATAACTTCTTACCATTTGAAGGTAGCTACAGGTAACGGATAAAAGCAAATAGCTTGAGACAAATGCGCTAGCCGTTATTGGTTGATTTATCAGAGATCTCCCTTATTACCTTATCGAGCTCATGGGCTGTTTCGAGAATATGCTCCAGCACATCGCTTTTCATTCCACTATTTTTCTGCTCATGCTCCAATACCTCAACAAGGCCCATTAGCCTGGCTAACGGTGCCCGTAAAACATGTGACTGCATCCACGCTATCTCCCGCAATTTGGATTCTGTTTTTTTCGCCTCAGTAACATCCAGACAGGCACCTATCATTCTTTGAGGAATACCTTTCTCGTCGCGTATCACCCGCCCCCAGGATTTCAGGTAGCGCACTTCGCCGCCTGGCCGAATTATGCGTTCATCAAACACAATATCCTCGTACGAGCCAAGCGCATCAAATATCGTGTCATTTATTCTTTCTTTATCATCGGGGTGCAGCATTGCCAGATAGCCCTCATAAGTTGGTACATGGTTACGTTTATCTACACCATATATGCTATACAATACATCCGACCACTGCACTTTGTTATCCATTATTTCCCATTGCCAGCTACCAAAATTGGCCAACTCCTGACCCTGAGCAATGAGCGACGCAGCTTCTTCAATAAGCCGGGCCCGCAGCCGGCTTTCCAGTATTACCTTCAGTATTGCAGCCGAACGCTGTATCACCTCCTGCTCAGTATCATTAGGTGTTTTTATACCGTCGTAATAGAGGCCAAATACGGCTAAGACGTTATCCTCACTATCAATAATAGGGTAAGACCAACATGCCCTAAGCTGATATTTTAGCGGAATTTCTCTATAATCTGTCCAAAGTTCATTTGTTGCGATATCCGACACTATTATTTTTTCTTTCCTATAGGCTGCAGTTCCACAAGAGCCCACATGATTACCTATCGGCAACCCTTCTATCGAATTAATGTACTCAGCAGGTAGCGAAGGTGCTGCAAGTGTATACATTCTGCTGTTAGCAATCTGCATCAGGCTGCACTTCATATGCGGTATCAAATCTTCGATACCCTTCATGTAGGTATCCATTATGCCCGGCAGATCATGTTCTTTTTTAGCTATCTGTTCCAGTACTGTTTTCTCAAGGTTATCGAGGTTGGCCAGCAATTTTGACTCTGTAATATCTACCATTACCCCGCGCAACAATCTTGGCTTTCCGTCTTCTAACACTACGGAAACAAGATCCTTTATCCACATCATACTGCCATCGGCCTTTACCATTCTATAATCAAAAATGTGGTTTTGCCCCTCTTGTGTTTGGGTCTGGCAGTAGGTAACCGCCCAGGTGCGGTCATCTTCGTGTATATGGCTGGCCCAAAAGTCTGGGTCGCTCATCCATTCTTCCTGAGTATAACCCAGGATTGAAGTGATGTTGTTGCTGATGTATGTAAATTCAAATGTTTGAGCATCTGCTTCCCATACCACACCTACAACCGACTCAACCAGCGCCTGATATTGGTTGCGAGAGTCAGTGAGTTCTTTCTCAGCGTTTTTAGCATTTGTAATATCCTGCGTTACACCATATATGCGCGTACGTATACCGTTTATTATTTCGGCCTTACCAGTGCTACGTAGCCAGCGTATATTGCCCTTACCGCTTACTATCTGAAATTCAACATCGAATACGCTACTAGCTTCAACTGCCGCAAGTATATCCTCCATTAATTTTTCGCGATGCTGGTCGGTTTGAAAAAATGACACATAGGATGCAAAGCTAGGTTGATAGTCGGGCGCCACTTCGAATATTTCTTTTGTAATATCCGACCATGTCATCGTGTTATTGACCAAATCAATATCCCAGGTGCCGATGCGTGCAATGCGTTTTGATTCATCAGCAAACTTTTCGTGCCTCGAAAACGAAGTAACATCGGCAATAGTTAGAATAAGGTATACTACCCTATTATCCTCATCGGGCACGGGTGTTATGGTTATATCTATCTGACGCAAGCGTTTTTCAGCGCTTCCGGGTATGCACAACTCAAAACCAATATCATACAAGCTTTGGGAAACATTTTTCTCTGAAGCCAGCAATAGCGAATTGACGAACGCTTCTTTATGATCAGGGTATTCTCCTAAAAGTTTTCTAAAGTCATTACCTACCAGTTCTATTTCATTAAAGCATGTAAGTGCTTCACAAGCCTGATTGACATAGATAACTGTAAATGAGGAGTGATCTGCATTCAGCAGAATTGTAGGCGTAGGGCTTGCATTGATTATTGCACGCCAATATTTATCCTCTATCATGCAGTGAGGTGTAATTACACCTTTAAAATAGAAAATTAATGTAAAAACTACTAGTGCCTTACAGATTTACATTACTTGTTAATAGGCAGAAATTTTTACCGAAAGAGCAGTTGTAAATAGTAGCGCATGATTGGCCGGACACAAAATTATCGATTAGCCCCGGTATGTGTGAGGAGGGTGAAAACACTCTTGTATGACACAATACCAAATACTTACTTGCGTGCAAATAATACACAACATGAAACACACACACCATCAGTTCAATCTTTTCATTTCGGCTGCTATCGCAGCATCTACACTAGCCAGCTGCGGCGGTGATACCAAAAAAGAAGCAGCAGCTGTTACAATAACACCAGAATACACACAGCGGCAACAGGTATTTTCGATGTGTATGCTATCTGACATTGGTGCTTATTATAATGGCAAGGGAGACCTACAATCGCAAACAACAGCAGCAGTAACCAATGTATTGGCAGATAGTACCGTGCAGGGGCTGATAGGCCAGTGGCAATGCGTGTGGGGGCCAATTGTTCGTCAATCGCCCGACAGAAAAGACCCTACCAAACTTTCGGATACTGCAGCCAATATGATGTTCATTGCCCGCCAGCAAGGCACCTCTAATTTTATTGTTGCCATAGCCGGTACCGACCCAGCATCGAACTACGAGTGGCTACGTGAAGATTTTGATGTTACGTACACTAAATGGAATGATAAAGATGACAAAAAAGGGCATATCACCATGGGCACACGTACGGGGCTTAGTATACTTACAGACAGTATGAAATACAACGGCATTTCCGCAAACCAATTTCTACTTGGTACCGGCGACACAGTAAGCGATATGAACATTTGGGTAACCGGCCATAGCCTTGGGGGAGCACTATCGCCAGTGTACGCGCTACAGCTAAAGGAAAACTGGAATGCGAAGAACGCAGCGTCAATCAACTGCCTGGCTGCCGCGGGAGCTACCCCTGGGAATAAAATTTTTGCAGATTACTACTACAGCATGCTGGGTAAGAATACAGTGCGTGTATGGAACACGCGTGATGTAGTGCCTCATGGGTTTCAAAGCGACATGATGAAAGAAATTTACGACATCTATAAGACCAAACCCGATAGTGTTGGTAAAGCTCCAGGCGAGCTCCTTGTACTTCTTGGCACAGCAATAACTTACTGCACAGCCCAGGAAGTGCTTCATGGCCCTTATACCCAATTGCAGCCCGATAGCAGTTTTGCATTTACGTCTGCTATATACACCAGGGATAGTGCTAAGCATGACGACGCAACGTATTCTGACACTACCTATAAAAACCAGATCTTGTACCAACACATACCTTCTTATGGCGTGTATTTCGGTACACTCAGTTTTCAACAGGCGGTGCAAAATGTTATAGGTATGCCTGCACCATTCTTTACACAAGGTGCTTACCTGGTTCCTGTATCGCCATCCAGCGCTACGCACTAATAGGGCTACAATATCTCTAACAAAAAAGCGGCTACTTTCTGTAGCCGCTTTTTTATTGTTATATACTAGTTCTTTTGCGCAACGATCATGTAATGGCTAAAGAAGAACTCACGCTTCACCAGTAAAGTTTGCAGGATAGAGCAATTGAGCTTAGTGAGCATTTGCTCATACTCCGGCAGATCGTACTGATGCGGGTGCAGGATATCGCCCGGCTGTAGCCTGAAGAGGTGCTTGAAAAAACCGTGATTGTGTGCGTCAATTGAAACAATGAGCTTACTACCCTTCTTTGCGCTATTGTATAACCTGAGAAATGCTTCATCCAGATCGGAAACATGGTTGATGGCATTAATACAGAAAACGAGATCATACTGCTCATGCTCATTGAAATGCTCCAGTGCGATGGCCTCAAATTTAACATTGGGATACATAGCGGGCGTAAAATGCGCAAGGCCTTCGCGATACTGATCGAGCAAAGGATCGATAGCTTTTACCTCATACTTGTCAAAGACTATAAACACACCCGCAGGGCCGCAACCAGCATCCAATATCTTCATACCTTCTACAGGCTGCACGGTATCGCTCATCTGGTGCAATAGCCGGTGCCAGTATTTCTTCTTATTTACGAGATAAGTATCTACATCTTTATCCTTCAGATACCTCTTCCACCAGCGAATCTCGAAATACTGGGCCATACGCCATCTGTTGGTCTTCTTCATAGTAACCGGGCAAAGCTATATAACTTAGCTGTGAGCAGCGAAAAATAAATAACTGCTAACCGAATTTCATCCCGGGCTTTATACCAAAGCCTGCCAATGCAAAGCCCGGCATAAAACCTTCCTCAATATATACTACATCGGCACGGAGCTGAGTATTACCTGCACAAGCTATGCGGAGGCCATACATTTCATCTGCCGACAATATTGTGCCCGGTATGGCTGCTTGCTCTAGCGGAGGTAATACTGAGGCAAAGCTTATGCCTATCATCCAGCCATTGAGGCTGGCAGCGGCACCTTTATTCCAGGGGTTGCAAGCACAGGCCAGCCTTCTTACTGCTTCGGCATCCATTGTATCCCATTGTATAAATAGGTCTTGAGGGGCAGGTCTACCAAACCATTCAGCCGTTGCCGAATCCTGAGCCGCGCCTTCTACTATGCCAGCTTCCAGAAGCTGCAATAATTTCCCGGTAAGCTCAACACCGCTATATGCCAGTTGTGTACAAACCATACCCATGGTAGCACCTTGCGGTATGGACACTTTGCTGGCCAGCAATATTGGTCCATCATCAAATTCTGCTGTCATACGGTGTACAGTTACACCAGTTTCCTTCACACCATTCTTTATCATCCAGAACAAAGGATTGGCACCGCGATAACGCGGCAAAGGAGCATAGTGAAAATTGACAAAACCCAAGCGAGGTAGTTTCAGCACCTCCGCAGGTATCTTCCAGGGGAATGTTTTTACCAGAACAACATCACATCCTGATTCCTTTATCCATTGCTGCATATCCGCAGCAAATGTTTTTTTACTGAGCAGGCGGAAAGGGACGCCAACCTTACCACACAGCATCTTAACTATAGCCTGTGTTTCGTTGGGTTTTGCAGACATTGCCACGCCGGCAATCCTGCCAGACATTAATAACTGATTGAGCGCAGGCAGCGCCATACGGTCGTTGCACAATACAAGTATCTTCATATCAGGCGCAGAGATATTGATTTACCCACCCAGAGCTTACACCTTCGGGCTGCGCCTCCAACACTTTCTTATGGCTTGCTGCATCTACATCATACTGTTCATGTATTACCAACGCTGGTGCTGCACCTGCCTGCACCATTTCGGCATAGTACAGGGGGGCGTAGGTAATATGTGTATCGGGGTGCAATACCACCTTCCCTCTTGGGCTATCGTAAGATAATGCAGCAGCAGCCTCTTGCGACAAATTGCTGATACCTGCTTGCTGTAGCATATTGATGATTATGCCAGCTTCCCAGCCCATAAGATGAAACAGGTTGGCGATTTTCTTCTTTTGTGTAGCGAGCTCCTGAACAAACAACCGGTTTTGCTCGTTATCGAGCATGGAGGCCCAGGGAATGTAGCCCCAAAACTTGCCAACAGGTAAATTATATGTAGCCATCGTTTGCTCTTCAAGCATATAAGGTGAGCAATAATACTCTAGCTCAGGCAAAGCAGCTTCATCTTTAAGTGCATTCAAAAAAAGCGTAGACAAATAGGTACTAAAGCAGGCTGCTACGCGGGTGGATTGCTGGGCTTTTAAGCCTTCCATAAAAGGTGCCACTGTAAACTCAGACACTTTATAGTGGCCTACGTAATTATGCACTATTTTACCCCCGGAAGTTGTAATACCCTGACTGTAGGCCCATGGCCCCCTGTAACCACCATCATAAAAAGAAGTAGCCATCATAATATCAGCGCCACTGTTGCCGGCTCTTTGCCCTGTGAGATTAGCAGCCTGCATACCTTGAAAAGATATATGCAGCGCATGGGCAGATGGGGCAGCTGAAGGAAAATTCATACCTGCATCCAGCACTATCAGCATTTTGCCTGCTGTTTCGAATAACGGGTACAGCATTTCAGCATTAGCATGAGACAGATAGCCAACTACATACTCAGCATCATCCTGCATCAAAAGCTTTTCAGCTTTGGCGTATATATCCTTCTGATCATCACCAAAACCAATATTCTCGGTCGCAATGCGCACCTGCTCACCCCCCTCTTGTTTCAACCTTAACTTTAACCCATCCAACAAATCGAACCCCATTGCGGGAAAATCAGTTGAACGGGGTAATAACATTCCAACAGTCATCGTAAAAATTTAAAAGAATAGTAAGAAGCAAAGGGATGGCGGAAGCCTCCCTTTGCATTGATCAAAATATACGTTCTACAATTAATTCCTTGCAGGAAATACGCCCTGAACACAAATAATGTAATTAACAGCCAGATATGGCGGTAGTATTTCATAAGGCGAATCAGCCCCTGTATTTGTCATAGTCAATGCAGCCGTATATGGCAGCATTCTTGCATTAGCGCCAGATGAATAGCCGGCCCCATTGCCTGCATATATGCCTCCATCGGGAGAAGATTCGTTACCTGTATCATTAAGGCAGCTTTGTGTAATAGTAACCTGCATTGGGTGCGCATGCATCGGCATCTGCGCAGACGTCAACGTAACAGTTTCGGCACCGCCAGACTGGCCAAGACGATAAGGAGACAAACCAGGGCCGGTACCTGCGCCTACTATGCAGCGACCCATAAGATTGGGTAAACCGAATGTAGTTTGCCCATTGCCACCGTACGTGGTACCCAGTAGTGAATAAAGTGCCGTGTTAGAAGATATTGCCAATACCTGACCTTGGCAAAATTGCCAAGCTTTAGGTGCAAAGTTACCGGCAAACATCGTTGTAAATCCCATTACTCCTTCCATAAAATATTATTTGAAATGTTATTAATTAGTTTCTGCTGGGGAATATACCCTCGATACAAATGATGTAGTTCATGGCCAAATAAGGTGAGATATTACTCACCGGCTGGTTACTACCAACTGCAGGAGACGTGACCATTGTTATTGTTGGCGCCATTCCTGAGTCGGCAGGGCTTGTGGTATATCGGCCTGTAGTGCCGCCAGCAGGTACAGCATTGCTAGGCGCGGCAATACTGCCATCATTACCACTAACACCGGGGCTACCCGTTAAAGATAGTGCCTGGTGATTGTGCACTGGCAGATTTGAGGAAAGTAGTGTGGTACTTTCTGTACCAGACATTTCGCCAATATAGTATACAGGCAGACCAGGCCCCTGGCCCTGATGTACAGCATAACGCCCCCTGAGATCGGGCAGCGCAAATGTAGTTTGTCCATCGCCACCATAGGTAGTACCAATGAGTGCAAATAGTGCTGTATATTCAGCAATTGACATGAGCGAACCATCGCAAAAAGCCCAACTCCTAGGCGCAAAATTACCCGCAAAAACTGTAACCGTAGCCAAATATGGATCTATAAACATGATTGTTATTTTTTTTGTTGAAGAGATTAATTTCTTGACGGATAAAGACCATACATGCAAATGACATAATTGAGTACCAGATAGGGAGCCTGGATACTATATGGCTGACTACCTCCCGCAATACCTATAACTGTTGAATAATTAGGTGATGGTGCAGCGGCATCGGCAGCCGGAGCATAACCATTTGCTAATGCACCGGGGTAATTGTCACCGGGTTCACCTGCCGAACCATCGCTACTATTACAACTCAAAGCAATACTAACATTCCCATTGTGATTGTGCGGTGGAATGTTGCTCATCGTCAATGTAACTGTAGGAGAGCCTCCGCTTTCGCCCAGCGTGTAAAAGCTAAGGCCCTGCCCCGTGCTAACCGCCGTACGGCTTCGCATATCGGGCAATGCAAAGGTGCTACGGCCATCGCCGCCATAAGTAGTGCCCAGCAACGAAAACAAAGCGGTATTCTGTGCAATAGGTAATAGCTGCCCATTGCAATACGCCCAATTTTTTGGCGCGAAATCTGCGGCCCATGTAGTAATGACCGCCATAGTTCCTTCCATAATGTACTATTTTAGTGTGTGAAAAAATAATTGTTGAATAGCGTACATATACTAACAAACACGGTTCACATTCACCTAACCCGGCACCGACACATACAATACTAACACCTTAGCATTACTATACAGTTAAGGCCTTGTCACTATCTACGCTTGTTGCGGACTCAAATAAATCCCTCATCCAAGTACTCATTTTACAGTCTATAACAAGATGTATCCTGTCTGTATCTCCACCATTGTGCACGCTGTGCGGCATGCTAAAATTTAGATACCAACAGCTACCCTCTTCCATCACCACACGCACTTTGTTCAGGTAAAACTCCATCTTATCGTTAGTAGCCACAGGTATGTGCAGCCTTATCTCTCCGTCTTCAAATATTAGGTCAAAGTCCTTGTGCTCTTTGATAGAAGAACCTGCCTTTAGCCTGAGCAACCTTACATCTGCCTTATCGCACTGAAAAGTATCTATCACGGTTTTGATATAGGGGCAGCGCTGCAGGTGAATGGTATCGGCAAGAGGGAGCAAACCGGCAGGATCGGGAAATATCCTTGTAGGATCTCCATTTACCGACCGCAATGGTATAGCACTCCAATCGCCACTGTAGTAGCCTTTGTTAAAGTGAGGTATCCATTCCGATTCGGCAAAGGCAAGCGCCTCTGCCTGCAAGTGAGCCACATCGAAATTGAACGGTAACAATACTTTTTCTATCATGATGGTGGATACTATTTGTTATAGAAGCTGGCTACTCAGCCCACATTCTTAATATATTGCTGTGTGTTTGCTGCAGTAAGTGTGCCTCTGGTGATTGCAGGTTGCCAACACGCAGTGTATCTATCACTTGTTGTATCTCAAAAAGTGCCTTGCGCTGGTCGGCATTCTTCACCATACTCTGTATCCAGCTAACTGCTACCCTACGCTCGCCACGGGTAACAGGACGCACACGGTGCAATTGGGTACAGGGATAACAGATGGCATCGCCGGCTGCATACTTATACAGCATAGGCCCAACAGGCGATTCCAATTCAAGCTCTCCGCCATCGTAAGAGTCGGGATTATTGAGAAATACTGTCATTGCAATATCTGTCCTCATCATGTTACCCATCAGTGGGCTATCCACATGCCAGCCATATTCCATACCTTCAGTATACTTACTAAACAGAAACGGGTAAACATGCTTAGGGAAAACCGCATTGCGAAACAACATATTCTGGCTTAGCCCCTCTACCAATACCTGCTGCATCATGCCATACTGCTGGCTATTCATATCTACCTGCAAATTGTTCTTTACCTCCCGTGCTGCTGCGCTGGCCGTTTCCTTGCCATCAGCATATTTTACAGAATCAAGCAAACTGCTCAGCATTGCTAATTGCTGACCATTCAGCAAAGCAGGCACGTGCATATATGTAGTCTGGTGGTGCATGTATTCAACTTATCTATGGTTGTTCATTAATCCCTCAGCCATTTTAGCATATGAGGGTATGGTTGTTCATTATGTTGTTCAGCATTCTTTTTATCGTAACAAAGCCCAATCCACTGTAGCGTAGGTAAGGCGAGGTATGTTTCGTTGGTGTATTGCGCTATAAACCAGTCTGAAGCTCCTTTATAACCATCAGGATGAAATAACAGTTCAATAGGCAGTTGCAGATGCCTCAATGCAGCATAGCTCCATGATATAGCCATCATTTCTTCGCCACCAGCCACACCAGCATCCTGCTGTTCACCTACATTGCCATAAGACTGCTGCCTGCTATGGGCGGGCATTACCGCCAGATGCCCTGCTTCGTGCAGTATGTCTCCGGGATATAACAGCCGTTCTCTATCAATCTGCAGACCTCCATTTTTAATAAGAATGCCGGGTAAAAAAGTCGCTTCGTTTATAGGCGCTTCTTCAATATCAATACCTATTGAGCGTATGAAACTTATCATTTTATCCAGTGCCATCTTATCCCTTTATGTATACAAGGTATGACATGAAATGCGCACGAAAATGTGAGAAAGATAGAAGAACAAAGAAGAAAATCAACGTGAAAAACACGGTACTTTTTACTGTAACAATACTCTAAGTTTACAGCCTGCCATTACCTACAGCCAGGCCAAAGCTAGTAAAGCAAGACCCAACAAACCATTCTACAACACAATATAATCACACATAATTAATTAACTAAAAAACAACAATCATGAAGAAAATTGGCTTATTTGCTTTATTGGCCATAGCAGCAACAAACTACAGGTGTACCTCGCCAACAAAGGAAACCACCGGCGCCCCCTCATTTAGCTATACTATAGAGGAAGACAACAGCTTTACCGGCCTGCCTGCTTTGCAATCATTTGTATTTGGCGAGAGCGATAGCTGCTGGCTGATGTTTGGAGGAAGGACAAATGGCTTCCATAACTTTTATCAAGACCAAAACTTTCCCTACAAAAAAGCCAACACGTATATATATGTGTACAACAAGTATACTCATAAGCTTGATAGCATGAGTATATACAAGCTGCCCGCCATACTTAGCCAGCAGTTTGCCGCCACCAATATGCAAAACAGGCAAGTGGACAACTACCTGTACCTAACAGGCGGATATGGCATGATCAACCAAGGGCAGCCGGACTCAAACTGGGTAACACACAACATTATGTCGAGGGTTAACATCTCGCAAATGATATCGGCGGTGCAAAGCCAGGACAGTGTCGCGCTTGGCAATTCGGTAAAATACTTCATCAATGATCTTGTAAGAGCTACAGGTGGTGAACTGTACAAACTGCCGGACGGCAAGTTTTATCTTTGTGTAGGCCATAATTTCAACGGCCCGTATTCAGCCCAGGTTCCTAATCAGATATATCTTAAACAAGTACGTGCATTTGAGCTAGTAGAAACAGACAGCAGCATAACCATGCTGATGCCTATAAATATACTGAGCGATAACCTGAATGACTCTTTCTCACAGTTCCGCAGAAGAGACCTAGTAGTAGCGCCAAATGTGGGTGCTGGAGGTAATAGCTATGGCATAAGCATATATGGTGGTGTTTTTACCCTTGTGGAAAGCAATCCGCTCAGAAACCCTATCTACATAACCGGTGGCACACAACCTGCCTACACTATCGACAGCGCGTTTACACAGGCATCTAACATATACTCTGCCCCCAACCTGCAGCTGTATGACAGCCTTAACGACATGATGATAACCACAATATTTGGCGGTATTGGTGATACATTATATCCTGGCGGCGACAACGCATCATTCACTAAACTAGTAATAAACGTACTGCGTAACAACAAAACCAATGTAACCAGCACCACTTACAACCCAACCCAACTACCACAATACGTAGGCGCTGAAGGTGTTTTTATACGCGCAGCAAATATGCCATTGTACCAAAACAATAGCAGCAAACTTGGCATAATAAACTACAACAGCATACCAACAAACACTCCTACAACTATCGGATACATATATGGCGGCATCCTATCAAACGCTAATGAATCCGATTCTTCGGGCAACCCTACAATAGCATCGGGCAAGGTTTACAAAGTAACTATCACCAAGAAGTAATAGTCCAAAAATAGTACTAACAGAATCCCCAGAATAAGACAAGGGCCTCAGCAATTGCTGAGGC